>Ga0180007_10000042_pt1 | contig 220707 bp, 170 predicted proteins | sample MM_PC_MetaG_FD_121122 | JGI IMG/M metagenome (GOLD analysis project Ga0180007, IMG submission 121122) | Groundwater microbial communities from the Aspo Hard Rock Laboratory (HRL) deep subsurface site, Sweden - MM_PC_MetaG | ecosystem: Environmental > Aquatic > Deep subsurface > Groundwater... | reverse complement strand
CCCAGCGTTTTTTATGAACGTCGATACCAATAAATAAATCTTTGTCTTTGAAACAACTAGTCATGACGAGCCCTCCTTGTTTTTAGAGAACTCAATTTAATGACTTATTTAAACATACGTTCTGGCAAATAAAGCGCTGCCCAGAACAACAAAGCAACACTGAAAAGCTAACGCCAATAATTATTTATTAACTAATTTTATTCACTACACTCAAAGAGCAATTAACATTTACAACGAATGCCAATAATTTGTAAAATGCCGCAATGTTTAAAGCAGTCGCTTTGATTTGCGGGTTAGGTTGCGTTATTTGTATAACTCTGTCAAAGAAAGTAATTGTTTTGCAGATGCCTTTTTAGTGCTTGAGTTTTCCCTAAAAAATGCATCTTCACCAACAAATGATATTGCTTTTTGAGAAGGAACTTTAATCCTTACAACATCAAATCCTTTGTAGTCAACTATATCTATTTGCGATAATACTTGTGTTTTTAATGGATCGGTAAGCTGTGATTTTTTTATGAAACCAATTATGCCTTCAATATATTTTTCAATTGTTTTATTAATTAATTTGGCTTCTCTATTAATACCCACAACATAATGGTTACTAATTTTCAAGGGTTTAATATTATCTAATGCCTCAATTCGCTTAGAATCATTTTCATCATCGGCAACACCAATAAATAGATAACCATCCGATGAGGAACCAAGGTTAGCTATTGCACAAATTGTTTCAACAATTTGCAACTCAAGTTGTGAATCATATGATCGATTGTTGTCTAATCTTAAAAAACCTTGTTTAAACTCGTAACGACTTGTCTCAATTTTTGATCTTCGAATTGAATTTTCAAAATCTAATGCTAAGCCGGGACCGTGTTTTAATGCGGAAGGTTCTTTCTTAACAAAATACTTTTGGATTAGTCCAATCGTTAGGTTGATATTATGTTCTCTATCTTCAGGACGAGTAAAGTGTGCACTACTTATTAATTTGTTTTGTAATCCATTCAATCCTTTTACAATACCATTAATATCTTCTGGTGATTCTTCCCTTTTAACTAGTAATTCATAGAATGCTAAAAATACTGTAAAAAAGGAAGCTTTAATTGGATTACGTTTATCCGGAGTCACAATATTTCTTAAGCAATATTGTGAAGAATCATATTTATCTACAGTTTCTCTTAGTACTGAAAATGTTAGTTTTATATTTTCTGATAACTTATCTATAGATGTAATTGAAAGAGCTGTTTCAATCTGGCTATATATCTCACTATTTGTATCATAAATTAAATCGAGATTTTCTCTACTTCTTGCAAAAGGTTTATCAAGTAGAATTGAAATAGCAATATCAACTAACATTTCTTCATCTTCACTTTCGCGCAATTGGTTTTTCCAAAGAATACCTTGTTTACACCAAAAAATCTCATCGGCTTTTAAGCCATAACCTAAGTTTTCACGTGATGAATCAATACTAATTTCAGGCATTTCAGATAACGGAACAATTTCTTTTGTTGCATCACCTCTAATTTCGGCAGCAAGATTCTTTATCATCTCACTAAAATTGTTAATAATACCAGCTTGACGACGCTCTTGATTGCTAAGTTGACGACCACCAGAATTTATTCGACCAAATACTTCAGTTATATCAGCTTCGCTTGTTGCAGGGTATATAGTAACTGCCAATTGATAATCAAGCATATTAGCACATTGCTTCGAGTCTAAAAGGCTTTTATCAGGCTCGGCAATTTTAAATATCCCTTGTTGATATAATTGAAATGCTCTGGTAAATTCCTTTATATCAAAATATTTATTATCGAAAGGGAATTCATTTTCGATGAAGGCGAATATTGCATTGAATCTTTGCACCCCATCTAATATTTCATAATGAGCAGGTCCTTGTGATATTTTCTTTTCTGCTAATAAAATCAAAGGAATGGGGTAACCTCTAATTATACTTTCAATCAAACGAGATTTCTCTTGTTCTGACCATACTAATTTTCGTTGGTACTTTCTATTGACTAAGAGTTTATTATCTCGGTATAGGCGATAAGCCTCTTGAATACTCATACCACGTGGAGTAATACTCATTTTTACCTCTATTGATTAGCAACCTAACATATACTTATCCGGATTTTATTGTCATGTCTAAATGAAGATGTTATTTGCTCAAAATCTATAAACAAATCATATTAGACATACAGCCCTCATTTAAACTTAACTGAAAGCATATTTAATCTCAAGATATTATATAGTTTGATTAAAAATATTATACTAAGGGTTTATTTTATTGAGCTGAAAAAAAATAATAGGGGAGGGCTGGAAAGGTTTGATTTATAAAAAGCGGGAGTAGTTCAGACTTAGAGGGTTTTGGTTTTCGTGTTAAGTCCCGTCGGTAATTTTTTATTAATGTGTTGCATCTTTCATCATCCTTTCAATAGATCTTTTTATTCCGGGGGATAAAGATTCCAAATAATGATCCTGCATAAGAAAAACAATTTCTTCCAATAATTCCGGATGATTTTTTATAATCTTAAGAATAAATTTTAACGCGGTAAATCTAACCGAAGGAGATTTATTTATTTCTTCCCAAATATTAAGGCAGGTTCCGAATAATATACCCTCATATTTTTCTTCGATCTCAAGATTATAAAGAATTTTAAGCAATTCTCTCTGATGCCCGTCTTTTTTGGTCGTAATACTCTTTACAATGGATTTAATATGTTTTTTTATTCTTTTGTCATTTTCTTCCATGCAGCTCCACAGAAGCCAGGCGGATCGCCAAGCGAAAGGTTGATTATCGGAGATAGCCAGTTTAATGGCCTCATCAAAATATTGCGGATTAGATTTTAAAAATAAAATCATCTGATCTTTGTACGAGGTGATTAATATATTTTCTAATTCTGATTCCATAATTCAAAAATAAATTAAATTTCTGTTGAAGTATAAGGTTGCAGCGCAGATAATGCTGATTCCATAAAGAATCAAGTTCATGAAATTTGATCCGTAATATATAAAGTGTAACAAATAAAATTGTTTATACCGTGAATTTTATAGCTGCAATTAATTTACATCGAATTTTTATATCCCGGTGCTGTTTCTCTTTTCGTACGAGTTGGCAATTTTTTCTATTGCTTTTACAAATCTTAAAATAAGCGACAGCAAAAACAGAACGATTGCTAAAATTAAAATAAAATAAAGTCCGGTTAATACTCCAAACATGTTACCTCCGTTTAAGTTATACTAAGTAATTAAGCTTTAGCTTGGTAAAACAATAAATCGAATCAGATATAAAACATATCCTATCACCAATATTATTCCCTCCCATCTCTCCAATACTCTTTTTTTTCCGGTGAACATAGTAAAGAATAAAATTAGAGTAACAATTAATAAAACTATAAGATCAATATTCAAATTTGCGTTAAATTCAATAGGATTAATTAGAGCGCTTACCCCTAAAATTAAGAATATATTAAAAATGTTTGAGCCCACAACATTACCTATGGCTATATCGGAATTCCCTTTTTTAGCGGCAATAACAGATGTAGCCAGTTCAGGTAATGAAGTTCCAATAGCTACAATAGTAAAACCAATTATTGCTTCACTGATACTAAATATTCTGGCGATCTCAATAGCTGAATCAACAATTAGTTTTCCGCCTATAAACAATCCCGATATACCAATTAAAACGAAGATGATAGATTTTTTGACAGGCAGGGTTTTAATATCTTCTGTAAGAATTGAATCGTTTTTTGATATTGCATAAACATAACTTAAAAAAATTATAAAAAAGAGGAGAAGGAGTGCTCCATCTCCAATAGAAACCATATCATTACCCGCGTTAAAGAAGCTGTCATTTACAATTATCAATATCGCAATTACAGCTAATAGTGAAAATGGTATTTCCCGCCATACAGTATTTTTTTGAGTGTGTAATGGCGTTATTATAGCTGAAATGCCAAGTATTACAAGTATATTTATAATATTACTTCCTACTACATTCCCGATAGTAAGTTCAGAACTCCCTTTGATTGAAGCAAAAACATTCACTATCAGTTCGGGAGCCGAAGTACCGAAAGCAACAATTGTAAGCCCTATAACAATTTGTGAAATATTAAATGTCAACGCGAGTGAAGACGCCCCCTCAACAAGAAAGTCAGCCCCCTTAATCAATAAAAAAAATCCAAAAACTAAAAGCGCTATTTCTAACGTCATAGGTATATATCCATAATTATTTGTAATGAATTAGTTTGATTAAAAATATAAATAATTATTCCATAGTGCATAACAAAATATTACGGTATAAAGTTTTTACGCTGTTTGCACTCGGGCATAATACCTGCGAACAATCGGTATGCGGTATAGATGGTCTTAACAGTTTTATAGAATTCAATGAAAAATATTATAATAATTAAATTAGCTTACTATTGTTACCGGTCAGAAAGACCATCTTAAAAAAGTTGCAATTATTTTAAGTATCCTAATGATCTTAAAAAATCATCGGCTTTTTTAAATGCCATCGATTGAACTGTGGAATCCGGATTTGGATATCTATCATCCCGCTCGGTGGATGGAGTAAAAAGATGGCCAACCCCGTCGTATATTATTAACTCACAACGGTTTCCATTTAATTTCATCCTATCGGCAAAATTTTGCACTCCTTGTAACGGAGTAACGGTATCATCTCTTCCCTGAAGAATCAGCGTCGGGGGCATTCCTTTTTTTACATTTTCATCGGGAGATACCTTATTCGGGTCAATTTTATTTAAGAGTAATTGCCGGAACCAATTGTCTTTGGCTAAAGAAACGGAGGGTGAAACTAATATAAGCGCGTTTGGACTTGAACTTACAATTGCAATTGAATCCTCAAATATAGCCGCCGAACTAACAAGATGTGCCCCGGCAGACCAGCCATAACCGACCACTTTTTTCGGGTCAATTTTCAGTAAAGATTTGTTAATTCGTATCCATTTTATTACATCCCTCACATCCTCCATAGCGTCAATCGGGGTTATATTTTTTTGATCGGAAAGCCTGTATTGCGCCGCTGCCGCTACAAATCCAAGTTTGGCAAAATGTTCAGCTCTGCCAAATGCCCATGAAGCTTCACCCATAGACCAGCCTCCGCCATGGAATATTACAACAGTCGGCAGATTCTCCGTATTTTTTAAACTGTCTGATACAAATACGTAAACTTTAAGCTCAGTGCCATCTTTTGTTGAATAAACAAATTCCTGATTAGAAATCTTTTGAGAGTATAATTGTGAGGTCAGACTAAAAACACAAATGATCAACAACCTTTTAAAATAGTTCATGTTGTACCGTTTCTTTTTTCACATTTTAATTAAGAACAGTTTTTAGTTATTCTTTAAAACAGAACAAGGATATACATTTAAAATAAAATTTCAATTAAGATAGAATTAAAAATCGTTTACCGTATTACAAAATTTTCCATATAAAATTTGTGTGCTTCTATTCAATCCGCAAAGTAAACGAGTTAGTAATTATTATCATGTTCTATGGATATTATTACTTTTCCGCGGGCATGTCCTTTGCCATAATATTTTAGAGCCTCAGCTATTTCATGCAATTTGTAACGTCTATCAATTACAGGTTTTATTTTGTCCGATTCAATTATCTCCTTCATAAAACTCAAATCCCTGTTCGGTTTTACCAACATACTTCCAAGTTTTTTATTTCCTATAATAGAAATAAATGGTCCAAGAAGCATGGCCTGGAAAATTTGTTTCATTGAACCTCCGGTAGCGGTATAAATTCCCCCGGTTTTAAGTGCTCGTTTAAAATCGAAAATAGAACGATATCCGGCTGTTGCGATTATAAGATCATAACGATCAATGATTTTATTTAAATCTTCTTTGGTATAATCAATTACGTGATCAGCGCCGATTGAGAGCACCAAGTCAAAATTGGCACTACTGCATACTCCGGTTACTTCGGCGCCGAAATATTTTGCAATTTGTACAGCGAACGTGCCTATTCCGCCGGAAGCGCCATAGATCAATACTTTTTGACCTTCTTCAATCGGTCCTTTGTTACGAAGCGCCTGCAGTGCTACGAGCGCAGCTTCAGGTACAGCCGCGGCTTCCTCAAAAGATATATTTACAGGTTTAGGTGTTAAAATATTTGCCGGGACAGCCACATATTCCGCAAAAGCGCCGAAGCCGCACTCAGATGTATCAGCGAATACATCATCACCCGGTTTTAAATTTTTAACATTTCCACCTACCGCTTCAACCTTTCCTGCAATATCATTTCCCGGTATTTTGATTTTCGGTTTTAGAAGTCCGGTAAACAGGCGTCCAACAAGTGGTTCTCCTTTAACGATAATGAGGTTATTAAAATTTACCGATGCCGCATACACTTTTACAAGCGCTTCATCGTCTCCCGGTGTGGGCTTTTCAATTTCTTCTAGCCTAAGATTATCCGGAGAACCATATTTTTCGCATACAATGGCTTTCATTATTATCCTCTCGTATTATTTTGGTACCGTCATTTTTTTATATAGGTCTCAGTAATTAATCATTCAAATTTTCGAAACTTATACCTGTTAACTGGTTTTATACTTAAAAACAATTAATGTTTTCCAATCCCAGTCTATGAATTTTCATAAAGGGTTTTGTTGTTCTATTGGAGAAGCGGTATATAATCCGATGATTTCAATAGCTCTATCATTGTATTCTTCGAATATCCGGCTGAAAGTTAATTCGTTTTGATTCGGATTATAAATGATTTCTGTCTCCTATTATTAATTGTAACTAGAATTTGAGTATGATTAAAAAAAGATCTTATAACAATAAAGGGAAACTAACTTGACTTCAAAGAAAACGGATTGACTGATATTAAGATTAATTATAATGTTGCTTATAAAAGGAAGAGCGTGGAAAAAATTATCTGTTAGAATACTCATCCTAAAAGGAAAGATGATTTGTAAAATCCCCGTGAAATTTAAAATCACGGGGACTAATCATTTTATTATTAATTATTTTTTTTCTTAAAATAAACTTTAACCTTTTCTTCGAATCTTTCGAATACTATATAAAGTATCGGGATAACGATTAGTGTAAGAACCGTAGTGGCGGTTAAACCTCCAATTACGGCTCGTGCCAACGGCGACCAGGTTTCGGAGCCCGATCCGAATTCAACAGCCAGAGGCACCATACCTAAAATTGTTGTTGTGGCAGTCATCAAAACAGGACGCATTCTCGAGGCGCTGGCTTGTTTAACCGCTTCAAATAATTCCATATCTTTTTTACGCAGTTGATTCATGTAGTCCACAAGTACAATACCATTATTAACAGCAATTCCCACTAGCATAACAATACCTACAAGCGCCATAACACTTATACTTGTGCCCGTAATAAACAGGAAGAAGAATACGCCAATAATTGAAAGCGGTACAGTAAACATTATTATCAATGGATCAACAAACGACTCGAACTGTGCAGCCATAATCATATATACAAGCAATATAGCGGCTATGAACGCAAGACCAAGATAGAAAAAAGCTTCCTGCTGATCTTCTGCGGTTCCGCCCAATATTATCTGATAATCAGAAGAAATCGGTGTTTCGGAAATAATTTTGTTCACCTCTTCCACCGCCGCGGAAAGATCTATACCGGATAGACTGAATCCGACCGATACATACCTGCTCTGATTTTCCCTGAATATAGTGGGTGAAGATAAGGCTTCTTCTATTGTGGCTACATCCTTCAAATGAATTAACGATCCATTATACAATGGAATAATAAGATTTTCGAGCGAGGATTTCTGGCTTCTGAATTCTTTGCCCAGCTGAATTCTTATATTGTATTCGTCACCTTTTTCACGATACTGACTTATTACTTTCCCCTGCATCGCAGTAGAAATATTACTGGCTACCATCAAAGCGGAAAGTTTCATATCGTTAAGTACATCCTGATTAAGATGTACCTGCAATTCGGGCGTAGTTTCTTTCACGTTAAATGTTAAATCTACAAATCCTTTTACTTTCTCAAGTTTCTCTTTAAGTTGATTAGCAATGGCTTTCGCGCCGTCCACATCAAATCCAATAACTTTTACTTCCACATCTTTTTCAGTGGTAAAAGAACCCCCTTCCTGAAAGAAATAAGTTACACCGGGAATATCATCCATATATTTTCTAATAGAATCCTGAATCTCGAATTGAGTAATTGTTCTTTGTTCCTTCGGTTTAAGTCTTATAAATGTTTCCACAGTGCTCGAGGTAGTTCCGAAAGCCCCTATTCCTTCGCGTTCACCGTAAAATATTGATAACGCATCCAGCGCATCGGGCGGCACAACTTTTTTTACTATATCCTCAATTTTATAAGCGTATAATCGCGTTTTCTCTATTGGCGTGCCCGAAGGGGATTCCATCAGGAAGTTTATAAAACCCTGATCTGTTTTGGGCAGAAATTCACCCCCTAAAAACGAAGCTAAACCAAGAGATATTGCCAGCATTACTGTAACAGTTAATAGAACTGTTTTTCTGTGATATAAAGACCAGTTAAGCACAACGGCGTATTTAATCCCTAAGTTTTCTACCCATTGTCCCGCTTTGTTTTTGAACTTACTGAAAAATCCATTCTGCTTTTGTTTTTCCACTTTAAGAATATTTGAAGACATCATAGGAACGAGAGTAAGCGCTACAAACAAAGAAACAATTAAGCTGAAAGTTATAGTTAACACAAGGTCTTTGAATAATTGTCCGGTTATATTTGGTACAAATAATACAGGGATAAAAACGCTTATAGTTGTTAACGTTGAAGCTGTAATTGCCATGCCCACTTCAGTTGCGCCGATATCTGCAGCGTCGAAACGGCTGTCGCCCATCTCACGATGCCTGTAAATGTTTTCGAGTACAACTATTGAATTATCAACAAGCATCCCTATTGCAAGCGCCAAACCGGCCATTGATATAATATTTAAAGTGAGGTTGGAAGCGTATAAAACTGCGAATGTTACTATTACCGATACTGGAATAGATATTCCCATAATTATACTTCCGCGTAAATTACGGAGGAAGAAATAAATTACTGCGAATGCAAGTATAAACGCTATTATAGCAGTATTGCTCAAATTTGAAATGGAACGCATAATAAACTCGGACTGGTCCCAAATATTAGTAAGCTTTGTTCCCTGAGGAAGTCTTTCAATAATTCCCGGTAAAGCTTCCTGAACACGGCGCGAAGTTAATACAGTATTCGCGTCTGATTGTTTTTGTATGAATACAAGAACACCTTCACTAAAATCGGCTCTCACTTCAGAAGCGTTTTCTTTGAATCCGTCAACAACAGTAGCCACATCTTTTACATACACCGGCTGAAGACCTTTAAGTGTTACAACTGTGTTTTCTATCTGCTCAATGGAGCGGTATTCGCTGAATATCCTCAGGTTATAACTTTTTTCCTGTGTCTCAATTGTACCGCCGGGTAAAAGTCCGCTGCTTATCTGAATTGCTGTGGCAACATCATCTGGCGAAAGATTATGTGATGCCAGAGAAGTTGGATTAAGATTTATATTTATCTGTCTCTGCAATCCACCCTGGGTTTGAACCGAAGCCACACCGTCAACACGTTCCAGCAGCGGTTCAATAGTTTCTTCTGCCAATCTGCGTAATTCAGCTGAGCCTAAATATTCCGAGCTTAGATTCAGGAAAATTATTGGACTCATGGATGGATCGAAAACGAATACATAAGGTTCACCCGCGTCATCGGGTAGGAAATCCCTTATATAGTCCAGATTCTTACGAATATCTATTTCCGCCTGATTCATATCCGTTCCATATTTGAACTCAAGCGTAATAATTGAAGCCCCTTTAAAAGACTGTGAGTTTACTTTTTCAATATTTTTTACAGATGATACTGATTCTTCAATAGGACGTGTTACCAGATTTTCAATATCTTCGGGACCAACTCCGGAATAATTTACTATTACACCGGCAATGGGGAATTGAATGTCCGGAAAGAAATCTATTTTAAGCTGCGAGAAAGAAAACAAACTGAAGCTTATAACCACAGCATAAAACATAATTAGTGTAATTTGCCTTTTCAGCGAAAATTTTGTTAATAACATTGTACGCTCTCTTTATTCGATAACTTTAACTTTTTGACCTGATTTAACTATGTTTTGACCCATAACTATAATACTGTCTCCAACACCTATTCCGGAAGTGATTTCTATGCGTCCGTTGTCGCTTATACCTGTCTTTACTTCTTTAAGATCAGCCCGGCCGCCGCTTACAGCAAATACGAAATATTTTTTGACTGAATTTTGAATTCCTGTTTTTTTGTCTACGTTTACTTCCGTTCTGCTCTGGAGAGCGTTTTCGGGTAATATTACGGAATTATTTCTTTTTTCTGTTTGAATATAAAATTCACCGAATATTCCTGACTTAAGCGGCAGAGCCGATTTATTCATTTTCACTTCTATTTGAAGAGATTTTGATATTGGATCTACAGCTTGATCAATTTGATCCACATAACCCATATATTCCTTTTCAGGAGTTGATGGGAAAAGGGCTTTCACAAATTGTCCTTTATAAATCTTATTAGCGTCTTTACTTGCGACTTTAATTTTAGCTTTCATTGAAGCAGGATTAATTAACTGAATTACAGGCTGACCAGCCGGAAGCATTTGATTTTGTTCAACATAAACTGAGGCTACAATTCCCTCAAAAGGGGCTTTAACAAAACTGTTTTCGTATTGTTCTTTTACCTGACTCATTTGACTTTTTGCCTGATCAGATGCTAATTGCGCAGATTTATACTGTGTGGATATTTGATCGAACTGCTGTGAGCTTATTGCTTTCTGATCGAATAATTTTTTCATCCTTTCATAATCATTTTTCACCATTTGCTGCTGAACTTCGGCCGTTTTAACAGCTGTCTCCGCGGATAAAAAGGACTGCTTGAATATTTCGTTGTACTGAACAGCTAATGTGTGGTTTTTACTTACTCGATCGCCCGGTTTTACAAATATTTTTTCAATTCGTTCACTTACTTTCGAATATAAAATTACGTCCTCCGAAGCCGAGATGCTGCCCGGTACCGCGAGATACTTGGCTATTGAATCCGTTTGAACATTATAAATTTTAACAGGAACACGTTTTTCTACTGTTTGTTCCGATTCCTGCTGGCAGCTAATTATAAGAACTGCCAAAAACAAGAAAATAAAAATTGATCTCTTCATTATTACCTCTATATTAATTCCAAATATTATCCAATAAACCGATGGAGTATAAAAGATTAAGCTGACTTACATTATAATTAAATATGCCGTTGTAATACTCGGTTTTACTACCTGTATAAAAAAGTTGAGCGTTTAATACATCCAATTGCGTGCTCATACCTTCGTTGTAAAGCAGATTGGAAAGTCTTAAACTTTCGCCTGCCTGCAGCATAGCTTCTTTAAGACTTTCCAGATTTTTAATTGCTTCGATATATAACGAATAACTTTCTTCAACTTGCAGCACTCGCTGATCATCAACTTGTTCGTAAAGAATTTTCATCTGCTCTGTTCTTATTTTAGCTTCCTGATATTCAATTACTTTTTTACCTCCTTCGAACAAAGGCCAGGACAACGCCAGAGTTAAAGATTTTGAACGAATATAATCGTCCCATTGAACACTGGAATTTTCCAGAGGAGCCTGGTGCATAACACTTGCTGAAAAGGCCACATTAGGCAAAAACCTGCCCAGAGCAATTTTTTCGCCCACTCCGGTCGCTTCCATTTTATGAGCTATAGATTTAATATCGGAACGATGTTCAAGCGAAATTTCTTTTAACTGTTCTATTTTCGTGAATTTTAATTCACCTAAAAAATCTTTTACTGTTAACGAATCCGTTACTACCAATGAGTCATTTAGTGAAATGTTTAAAAGAAATTTTAAACGTTGCGCGCTTAAATCTTTTTCCGATTTTGCTTTTTCCAAACGAGGTATAGTATAAGCCAATTGCGCTTTAGCCCTTTGTAAATCCAATTCCGTGGCTGTTCCCGCGGCGTAGAACTTTTGAACCTGCTGCAGGTTAGCATCGGCTACTTTGTAGGCATCAAATGATGTTTGAAACAACGACTTCGAGAGAATAATAGCGTAAAAAGCTTGTATAGCCGACAAAACGGTTTCTTCTTCTTTTCCTTCCAATTCCGCTTTTAAAGATTTTTTAAGGCTTGATTGAGCGCTTAAATTAAACCACCTGGCGCCTCCCGTAAAAATCGGCAGCGTTAAATCAAGTCCGTGCTGAAAAGTATATTTTGTCCCCACTACAAACCGCTGCCCCATAAAAACAAATACTGGTAATTCAAGATTATTGGTTGCCAGCGCCTGATAACTGAATGTAGGTAGAAAACCCGAAGCAGCTTTCCACACTTCCAGATTCTGCATATCGAAATCAAGCATTTTGGATTTAAGCGAAAGATTATCCGTCTTGGCTTTACCTACAACTTCCTCCAAAGATAAATACACAACATTTTTATCGGTATTCTGCGCAGAAATTCCAGCGGAAAAAAATGTTAGAAAAATAAATACTCTTATGGCCGATCTCATAAATTACTACTCCGTACTTTTTTAATCAAAAATTGTTCTATCCAGAACTCTACAAATTTATTTAAACTGTCCGACAACTCAGACTGCCTATCCTCAAAAATTATGCATTCGGCAATCATCATTATTATTGTTCCCAAAAAATTCTGGGCTAAAAGTTTAGTGTCGTATTTTTTGTTTAATAAACCATTATTTTGCGCCGCATCAAGAATTTTTATAAACTCCAACAACTCGGATTTATACCTGGCTAATTTTAACTCCCTTATTTTCGGTGGTACATTTGTCGATTGAACGACAACAGAAAATCTTAAAAGATGAGGAAAATTGTGTGTAAAATCCAAATATAGATTAATTATGTTTCTCAATGTCTGATCAAGAGTATTGTCTTCAGAAAAATATTTGGTTTTCAATTCATTTACATGGAAATATGTTTCATGAATCAATTCTTCAAGAAGCGATTCTTTATCAACAAAATAATAGTATAGAACTGGTTTTGTTACTCCTGCGGCATCACAAATTTCCCTTACTGAAACTTTATGGAAGCCGTCGCTTGCAAACATTTCTGCCGCCGCGTTTAGAATTTTATGTTTTGTGTCTTTTTGATTGTGTTTATCCTTTATTTCAGTCATTTCTCTGTTTTTTCCAATTATCAAAACATTAATATTTTACAAAAAGTATACTTACCGGTAAGTAAGCACGAGAATTTGGACGTAAAATTGCGGGATTGGTTCCATAAGCGGAAAAAAACTTTGAATTTAGTTTAAGATTATTCAGAAATATTAGAAATTGAGCGAAAAGCTTTTTGTCAGAGCTATAAAATTATAATCAGAGTAGAATAAAATTATTTGGGAAATTCTAAATATTGAAAAAATGGTGTAAAAAGAGCAAAAAAAAAGCTCCTAAAAAGGAGCTTTTTCAAATATCTATTTGGTAAAATTAGATAACTTGAACTTCTAAAGCTTGTGGTCCTTTTTGACCTTGACCAACAGTAAACTCTACTTTTTGGCCTTCTTCTAAAGATTTATATCCATCACCAATAATTGATTGAAAATGTACAAATACATCTTCGCCGTTTTCACGTTGAATAAAACCATAACCTTTAGTGCTGTTGAACCATTTTACTGATCCTTGTGTTCGTTCTGCCATGATACAGAAACTCCTATAAATTGATAAGTTAAATTTGACAGAACTTTAAAAATGTGGGAATAATTACAAATACTACCGTTAAATCTGTATCTACATCTAAAGAAACTGCCCTGCGGGTGCAATTATAGCTATAATATCATATATAACCAAATTATATTTTTTAAATAATTGAAATTTATGGGAATTTGCCGTCCAATTAACTGAATTAATCAGATGTTATATTCAAAAATATTTATTAAGACATGGTTGACTTATTCTTAAAAAACTGATATCTTCATCTGAGATAATTTATACTAGAGGGCACAAATGAAAATAGATATTTCATTTATACCCAGGTCTTTCCTCAGTAATGCGTTAATTCAACTTGCCAATAAAGAAATTACTTATCCCTATAAGGACCTGGAAAGGATCAAGAATAATAAACAGGAATTACGAAAATTTTACGAAGAAAGAATGAACTATCTAAGTTTGGTGCATCAACTCACCAAGCTGGAGGAGGATTTGCTGCTTAAAGAAGAGCAAATACTTGCAAAACAATGCCATGATTATATCGAAAGAATGCAGCAGCTTTTTACTGTAACAAATTAATTTTGTTGTATAAACACCTTTTATTTTTTTGATAAAATTTCAATCCACAAATCCATTTTTGGCTTAAAAGCCATTTCTTAATTTGTAAGATTCCTCACAGGTATTGAAAAAAACATTCTGGATCGCTGATCATTTAATCTGGCTGAAATTTTTTTATCCGCAAGCAGGAGTTTATATTCTATAAATATTAGATGAGTTTATAATATTAATTACTAATGCTCGGTTTAAGAAAACTTCCAATTTGGTCAACTAAAATAACCATTCCGCGTTTACTGAAAAATTTCTTATCGGTGCGACATTGCCAATCATCTCAACATAAGTGTAGTTTAAAATATTGTATGCGTTCAAATAAATGCGCAAAGGGAAGCCGCGGGTAAATAAATTTGCTCCGAATCTTAGATCCAATACTTTTATATCTACTCTTTTATCACCGTTTGGTATAAGTCCAAAATCGACTAACTCATTATTGATTTCTTTAATTCGGGATAAGTATCTAAACCCGGCACCTATTGTAAAAATGTCAACATTCCATTCGGCGGATGCTATTACCTGATGCCTCGAACGGTAATTCAAATCCTTATTTAACTCAATATCACGGGGATATAAATAATTATATCCCAGGTTTATATTTAATGTATTATCGAAATACGATGATTTAAGATTTAATTCAATTCCCTGAATTCTTGCCCGGGTGATATTCTCAAAAGTAATTTTTGTATCCAGTGGGTCAAGTACTGGTTCGATAAAATTATAATATTCGTTATGATAAATTGCCAGGTCAAGATTATAATTCTCGTTAAGCTGATAATTTATACCTGTCTCAAATGAAATATTATTTTCCGATTTAATGTTCGGGTTAGGTTTAATTGAAAGCCCGCTTGTAGTTGTGGATGTATAAGCTTCAGCAAGAGTAGGGGCGCGAAATCCGGTACCAACAGAACCGCGCAGAACAACTATCGGTGAAATTTTATAATTTATACCGAGTTTGGGCGAAAGAGAAGATTCGGCTGAAAATCCGTCCAATTTACTGTAGCTATACCGCGCTCCGGCAGTAACTTTAAAAGGAATCTTGAAGTTATATTCGAATTGTGAAAACAGTCCGAATGATTCCGAATTACGATTACCAAAGATGTTGGATTTAATACTTCCAAATTGAGTTTCCAATCCATTGATAAAAGTAAGCTTTTGGTCGAATTTATAAATACCCTGCAGCTCAGCTCTGTAAAGATAAGAAGTGGAATTATTACTGCTTTCGGAATCGTCACGCCAAAATGTTCTGTATACACTAGGTTTTATTGATAAAACAAATTGATCGCTGATAACATGAATGTATGTTAAACCGACAATATGCCTGTTTGAAGGCTGACTATCGCCAATATCACCGGAAGGAGGAACTAATATATTCTGAAAATCCTGCCAGTAAAGAAAAGATTCCCTTTGTCTGGCGTAACCGGTTCCCCAAATATCCAATGCTGATTTTTCAGTAAAATTATAAGAGAGTTTAAAGTAGCCACCCAAAAGTTTGTCGTAATCGTTTTGGCGGTAACTATAATTTTCAGTTCTGTACACAGAGGCCGAAATTCCAAGTTTACCGATTTTCTGTGTATGCGAAACGGTTAATCCATTATATGATCTTATTTTATTGTTCCAGCGCCATTGATCATGCGCGGGATTGTCGTAAACGCCAATATAGGATTTAACAAATGTAAGGGGAGTTGATGATATTTTTTTTGATAAAATATTAATTACTCCTCCTATCGCGGTAGAGCCGTAAAGCGAACTTGTTGCTCCTTTAATAATTTCAATACGGTCAATTTCGTTAACGGGAATTAGCTCCCAGATAATTTCGCCAGTATCGCCGGTATAAATAGGGATTCCATCGAAAGCCACAAAAACACGGGAACCGGCGCCCCTGCTGTACCCACTCGATCCGCGTATACTAACCTGATCTAAAGTTACTGAAACTCCAGGCACGTCTCTTATAGCCTCATCCAGTGTTTTGTAATTTTTTTTGGAGATTTGATCGGCTGAAATTAAAGAAGCGCTAACCGGCAGATCGATAAGATTCTGTTCATACTTACCGGCAGAAACAATAACTTGCCCGGCTTGATATGTAACACTATTAAGTTTTATGACGATTCCGGAAATAGAATATGAATCTATATTTTGTTCGGAAATATTAGTTTCGTAGCCTACCATAGAAATTTTTAAACTGTATTTACCCCCCCGCAATCCCGAAATTAAAAAATTTCCGCGCTGATCCGTAGCGGTTCCTGTTAGGGTGTTTGTTATAATTACATTCGCTCCGATTAAAGGTTTATTCCTGCTGTCGAGAACGGTTCCGGAAATGGAATAAGTTTGAGCTTTTACTGACTGGGACAAAAAAACAATTAAAATAAAAAATGATATTATTCCAAATTTTTTCATTTTGAACCACCCGGCGGTTGAGGTGGAGGATTATTAAAATCGCAAACAATATTTACGTCATTTGAAAATTCGGTTGCGGTTACAATAATTTTACCCTGCGGTAAATTGTTCGATACATCAGTGTAAATACCGGCAACAGTCCAGCTTGAACGGGTTAAATTTAGTATAAGCGCGGGCGATTGTACAACGGCTAAATACGCGTATTGTCCGGGGTCTATTTTGCCGAAAGATTTATTGTCTATTGTGTTATAAAAAAATTCCTTTGTGCCTTTTGGAATTGGATCGCTTACAAATTTTAAATTATTTGCGTTGAAGTCGGATTCTGTTAGAAGAGGATCTTTGAAGAGCACAATATAAGTTAGGTTGATGTCTTTGTTCCAGGAGCCGATAAAAGTTATTTTACCGCCAAATCCCGGTTTTATATTTTCCTCAATATTTGGCGATAGTCCACCGTCGCATGAATAGATTAATAACAAAAGAAATATTGGAAAAATCAGTTTTAATAATTTCATAAAAAGAAGATAACTTCTCTCAAAATAATTATCAAAGGAATTATTGAATTAAAGAATAATTTAAATGGATTTGAATGAGCTTACAATATTCTCAATATGATTAAATTTTTTGTCCTCTATGTTCCAGATTATATATTCTGCAAAATTGCTTAGAGTTACTACCGCATTTCTGCTGGTGTCGTTCATTTCAACATCGGATAATTTTTCCACAATGTTTTTGTTTACTATTTGGATTTCTTCGTAGAGGTGTTTTAAGTTTTTTAATTGCCAATCGGGTTTTTCACCTTGTTTCATTTTAACATATTGAGCGACTATATAAATTGCAAGAACTCTGTACTCCGTCTCTTCAATTGAAGCAAAAGGAAGATGAAACCTGGCAAGGGAACTGAGTTTTCCTATTACAGGACAACCGCTGCAGGACATAATTATTCCCATAAGACTTCCCACACCCAACTGAACAGTTGTTTCTTTAAAAGATGTCCTTTCATCAGTTTCAACTGTAACTATTGCTTCGTGATAGGAGGGGAACGCCTGAAAGAAATCAATAATAAATGACAGATGTTTGGCAAGTGGACAATATTTATGTCTTTTAACATCCAACGGACAATTGGGACATTTGAAAGATTTTAGTTCAGCCCAATCAGGCGGCGTTAATTTATTTTTTTCCACAATAAACATTGTGGTCGGATCTATAAGCAAATGGAAACTTTTTGTTTCTTGACCGTCAAAACCGAATGAATATGTAATATTTAATGATTCCATGTTTTCCATACATTACACCTTTGCATTATCGAAAATTGGGTAGTCTTTTAAAGAGTTTTATTAAACAAAACAAAATCCTAACAAGTATCCGGAACAAATTATATAATAATACATCTAAAAAACAAATTTTGGAGATAAAATTATGAAAAATGAATTTAAAGTAAGCGGCAAAGATTTACTCAATAAAATTGAAGAATTGATAAAAGAAGGGAATATTCGCAGAATAATTATAAAAGATTCTGACGGCAAAACTTTTTTGGAAATTCCTTTAACTATCGGCGTTATAGGCGTTCTGGCTGCTCCCGTTGTAACTGCTATTGGAGCTTTGGCAGGTGCCGTTGCAAAGTTTACAATTGAAATTGTTAAAATGGACGATAACAAAAAGGATGCTGAATTTGAGGATATAACTCCAAAGGAATAAAGGATTCGCTGTAGAGACTTTGGGCAGCGTCTCTACAGCATAACCTTTTAAAGAATTATTTTACACTAACCTCTATCACTCTTGGTTTTGCCTTTTCCGATTTTGGTATTTCTAAAATCAACTGTCCATTTTTAAATTCAGCGCTGATTTTAGATTCATCAACTTCTTTCGGTAAATCAAAAGATCTATAGAACTTCCCGTAACTTCTTTCTATTCTGTGATATTTATGGTTATCGGATTCCGCTTCCTGTTTTCTTTCTCCCGAAATTACAAGATGTCCGTTAGAATATGAAATTTTAACCTCGTTTTTGCTTACGCCGGGTAAATCGAGCTTAAGTTTAAAACCATCATTGTCTTCATAAACATCGGTTAAAGGTGCCCAGCTTGCCGCATCCATTTCCCTGTCATTTTCATTTGAATTGTTAAATCCAAATCTTTTATCAAAGTCACCGAATAATTTGTTGAATTCTTTTTCAACTTCAAATAATTCTCTCATTGGATTAAATCTAACTAGTGCCATATCAACCTCCAAAAAAAAAATTTATTAATTAACCGGCCGTTTTAAAGGCCGGCAAATACTTTATTTAATTTTTACTTCAATTTGTTTAGGTTTCGCTTTTTCCGACTTAGGAACTTTAATTGAAAGAGTTCCATCTTTAAATTCAGCGTTAATATTGTTTTCGTCAATTCCTTCGGGTAAAGTGAAACTCCTGAAAAATTTTCCGTAAGATCTTTCAATTTTGTAATAGTTAGAGTCTTTAGATTCATTCTCTTCTTTTCGTTCACCGCTTATTGAAAGAACTCCGTTGGTATACGATACTTTTACGTCATCCTTTGTTAATCCGGGGATATCGGCTTTTAGTAAATAAAAATCCTCTTTTTCGATTATATCTGCTAAAGGCGCCCAGGATGCGTTTTCGTAATCGTCTTCCAATTTTCTTCTTGTTCCAAATCTTTCGTTGAAGGATTTGAACAGACGGTTAAAATCTCTTTCGATATTTAACAAGTCTCTGCTTGGATTCCATTTTACAAGTGTCATAATAGCACCTCCATTTAATTATTATAGTATTTCAATGTTTCGTGGCTTAACGCTATCTTTTTTTGGCAGTTTAATTTCAACTTGACCATTTTCAAGCTGTGCTGTAATTTTTGATGTATCAACAGAGTCCGACAGTTTGAAATTTCTGAAGTAGTTGCCCGATCTTTTTTCTTTGAGTAAATATTTTTTGTTTAGTTCATTTTGCAGATCGACCTTGCCTACAATAGTCATATTGTTGTCATCTAATTTAAGCTCCAGATTTTCTTTTGAAACGCCCGGCATATCGGCTTTCAAAATAAACTCATTTTCGTTTTCATAAATATTAACGAAAGGAACTATATATGGTTGATCTATAATTTCATCCACTATTGATTTTTTTTCGATTGTTTCTTGATTCTTAACTTGTTCCATTTTGTATCTCCTTTTATTTTAGTTTTATGCTTATTACTTAATAATATCCGTGCCAAAAGCATAAAATCCGCATAAAGTATTTAATTAAAATAACTTAGAGGTATAATTGAAGTTTTATAAATATCCGGACTATATGGCTTATAATCCGCAAAATAGTCGCACATACGCACATATGGCGTAATGAAGGACAAAAGTAACGTCTGATTTGTTCAAATGGGGTTTTACAAATTGAATTTCATTATGGAGTAATGCCGGACTAATCCGGCGGAGGAACTTTTTTTAGAATAATTTGGATACAGCCTGATTTATCTTTGCCACGGCACTCATCAAATTTTCCATAGAATTGGCATAAGAAATTCTAATGAATCCTTCCGCCCCAAAAGCTGTTCCGGGAACAGTAGAAACTTTTGCCTCTTCTAATAAATACATAACCAGGTCGCTTGATGTGCTGAAATTATATCCGTTTAATTGTTTATTCAGTAGTTCGCTAACATTTACAAATAAATAGAAAGCGCCTTCGGGTTTAATAGCTGATAATCCGGGAATTTTATTGATTTCAGTAAAAATAAAATCTCTGCGTATTTCGAATTTATTACGCATAAATTCAACTATTTCCTGACTGGCAGAGAGAGCTTCCAAAGCCGCCGCCTGTGATATTGAAGAAGCATTTGAAGTTGAATGGCTCTGCAGTTTAGCCATATTTTTCATTATTTCTTCTTCAGCCGCGGCATAACCGATACGCCATCCTGTCATTGAATAAGATTTCGAAAATCCGTTGACAACTACAGTCCTTTTTTTTATCTCATCGTTAAATGAGGCTATGCTTCTGAACTCTAAAAAATCATATATTAGTTTTTCATAGATTTCATCGCTAAGTACAAATAATTTTTTGTCGACAATTATTTGAGCCAGATCCTTTAGTTCTCTGGGAGAATAAACTGTACCCGTTGGATTTGAAGGGTTGCATAGAATCAGCAGTTTTGTTTTTGGCGTAATGTTTTCGAGTAATATCTCAGGTTTTAATTTAAATTGATCCGCTTCCTTCGTCGGCACAGTTCCTGCAATTCCCCCGGCAAGTTTTATCATCTGTATGTATGATACATATGTTGGGGTAGGTACAATAACTTCGTCGCCTTCGTTAACAAGCACTTGTATGGCATTAAATAATGATTGTTTAGCCCCCGTGGATACAACTATCTCGCCGGGAGAGTATTGAAGATTATTATCGTATAATAATTTTTTGGCTATCGCTTGGCGAAGTTCCAGTGTTCCAACATTCAGTGTGTATTTGGTCTGATTGTTATCAAGCGCTCTTTTGGCGGCCAACTTTATATGTTCGGGGGTTGGAAAATCGGGCTCACCCACGCTTAAATCTATCAAATCGATACCGTTTGATTTCATTTCAATTGATTTGGCGGCAATATCCATAGTTGTGGATGTTTGCAGTGCGTTGATTCTGTCGCTGATATTATAATTCATTGCGGTTCAAGTTAATTTCAAAAAAAGAGTGTGTAAAATACTATTAGAAGTGTTTCTATAAAAGGAGATAATTTTAAAAAACAGAAACCCCCGAAATATCGGGGGCTCAAAAATTATTTTCGTTTTGGTCCTGCGGATTTAACTTCTTCGGAAACTCCACTTTCGAACAATTTAAAATTTTCTACAAATCGAGCCGCCAGGGCGTCATATTTTTTCCAGTATTCATCTTTATTGCCCCACGAACTTGATGGATCGAGAACTTCGGTTGGAACCTCGGGACAAGATGTGGGAACACTGAACCCGAATAATTTATCTGTTCTGTATTCAACATTATCCAAATTCCCTTCGAGCGCGGCGTTTAGAAGATTTCGTGTATGTCTTATACTTATTCGTTTTCCCACACCAAATCTTCCTCCTACCCAACCAGTGTTTACAAGCCAAACATTAGCGTTATGTTTCATCATGCGCTGTTTAAGCATTTCCGCATATTCAAACGGATGCCTTACCATAAATGGAGCACCGAAACACGCACTAAATGTTATTTGAGGCTCAATACCCAGCCCAATTTCAGTGCCTGCGATTTTTGATGTGTATCCGCTTATAAAATGATACTGCGCTTGTTCAGCATTTAGCCTGGCAATAGGAGGCATAACGCCTGACGCGTCGCATGTTAAGAAAATTATATTTTTGGGATGATTATGTACATAACCGTCGGAAACTATATTTGGTATCATTTCCACGGGATATGAGGCGCGAGTGTTTTCAGTAATTGAATCGTCATCCAAATCAATTCTGCGCGTTATCTTATCATAAACAACATTTTCCAAAATTGTTCCGTATGACTGTGTACACTTGTAGATTTGTGGTTCGGCTTCCTCAGAAAGTCTTATAACTTTGGCATAACAACCGCCCTCAAAATTAAATACACCTTCCGGACTCCAACCATGTTCATCATCACCAATAAGTTTGCGCGATGGATCGGCGGAAAGAGTGGTTTTACCTGTACCGCTTAATCCGAAAAAGAGAGCAACATCACCGGCGTTGCCTACATTTGCGGAACAATGCATGGGCAATACGTCCTGGAACGTTAAAAGAAAATTAAGAACGGTAAATACAGATTTTTTAATTTCCCCGCCGTATAATGAATTAGCAATAATTGCCATTCGATCCGCGAAGTTTAACACTATTGCTGTTTCAGAACGGGTACTGTCAATCATAGGATCAACTTTAAATCCAGGTACACAAATAACTGTAAAATCCGGAATAAAATTTTTAAGGGTCTCCTGGTCAGAAGTAGTTAAAAACATATTTCGGGCAAATAAACTGTGCCATGCTTTTTCAGTAATTATTCTTACTGGCATTTTATAAGCGGGATCAGCACCGGCGTAACAATCCTGTACAAATAGTTCTTCGCCCTGACAATAAGCTTGTAATCTGGCAAGTAAAGAATTGAACTTCTCGGAACTGTATGGGCGGTTGTATTCGCCCCACCATATTTTATCTTTTGTGGATTCTTCAAGGACTATTATTTTATCGGCTGCTGCTCTGGCTGTATGTTTGCCTGTATTAACTACAACCGGTCCGTTAAAAGCAATATTCCCTTCGTTACGGAAAATAATTTCTTCGTACAATGAAGATTCCGGTAAATTCCAATATACCCTGTCGAGATGAGTAAATCCCTGGTTTTTTAATCTGAAGTCGGATGCAAGTTGCATAGCCTCTTTACTTGCCGGCGTATTAAATTCTAAATATTTACTCATGACCAATCCCTCACAAGTTTTCTGTCGCCAATGTAGAGTTCGTTGGGCGAGTTAAAATCAATAGCCCATTTAATTCTGTCTATCCCTTCTGTAATTTCTTTTAACGAACCGCAATAACTCAATCGTAAAAAGCCATCCAATCCAAATTCTTTTCCGGGGACTGTAAGCACCTGTACCTTATCGATGAGTAAATTTGAAAGTTTATTGGAATTTTTTTCGTAAGCGCTAAAATCCGCAAAAGTATAGAAAGTACCATCAGGAGGATATACTTTTACACCTTCGAAGGCTTTAAGCCGGGAAATCATAACATTTCTATTGTTCTCCAGCGTTAATCGTAAATTTTCGACTGATGATTGAATACCGTTCATTGCACCGGCAGCCGCTATCTGTAGAAGTATAGACGGTCCAGAAGTCTGATGTCCTTGAATATTGGTCATGGCTTCAATTAATTTTTTATTAGCAACAGCCCATCCAATTCTGAAGCCCGTCATTGCGTACTGTTTGGACACCCCGTTGATAACAATTAATTTTGATGATTCAGATAGATCTTTGGCGTATTTATAACAGCTTAAAGGTCTGCGTCCGTCGAAAATTAACCTGTGATAAATATCATCCATTATTAAGTATAAGTTCCGGCTTTCGCAAAATTGAACTATGTCTGAAATAAAAGCTTCCGAATACATAGCTCCAGTTGGATTATTGGGGCTGTTTATTATAACAGCTTTTGTGTACTGCGATACTCTTAGTTCAATATCATTAATGTTCGGATAAAATGAACCATCTTCCGCCAGGACTGGAACGGGTACGCCGCCGCACAATTTAATCATATCCGGATAACTGACCCAGTAGGGTGAAGGGAAAATAACTTCTTCCTGCGGGTTTAAAATTGCTTGTAAAGCTACCATTATGGCCTGTTTTGCGCCGCTTGAAGCAATGATATTTTGAGGAGCAACACTTCTGTTGTAATGTTCTTGAGTGTATCGAATAATAGCTTGTTTCAAAGCCGGTATCCCGTCTGCCGGGGCATAACGGATTTCGGCCGTGTTAAGATGTTGAACTGCCGACATAATTGCGTCCATCGGCACTTTACTTTTCGGTTCGCCTCCGCCAAGGTGTATTATAGGATCACCTTTTGCACGTAGTACTGCGGCTTTTTCATTGAGAGCTAATGTGGGCGAAGGGCTTATGGATCTGGCGATCTGACTAAGACTCATGAAGCACCTTATTTATTTAGGGGAAAAGATAATAGTCGCATCTTTAACTCTAAAAATATCGCCAATAGATGTTATTATCAAGAAGAATATGAGTGAATATTCAAACAAGTATAATGTTTATCCGTTTTCACCCACAATACGAGCCATCTGCAAAATGTAGAAATTAAGTAATTTCTGACCCCTCTTATCGAGGGCTTGCTCTTCAATTCTTAGTATTCTTTCCACTTCCTTCAGTGCTCTAACAATATCAATTGGGACTTCCACAATTTCATCGGGGAGGCGTGTAAGGTATTGAACCGCTGCGGATAAAAACTGACGCATGGAATCATCAACTTTCCCTTTTAAAAGGTCAGTCAAAGATGTTTCAAAACGCGCTTTTTTAATTTTTGCCCCTGCTAAAGGAAACTCATAATTTCCAACTTCTTTTGAAAGAGTGTTAAGGGCAATTGCCAGATCAACAAATGATTTTACCTGCTCGGTAACCGGTCTTTCGAGTAATTCCCATACTTTGGCTCGCCAATCCATTATCTGTTTCGGAACTAAAAGTAATTCAGAAAACTGCTCGAGCCATTTAGGATCTGTAATTCCGTCAATTTTTTTAATAATATTTTCCAAATTCATATTAAAAAGATCCGGTTGAAGCAACACAGAAAGATCCGGTCTAAGGGTTGGAAGTAAATCTATTATAAATTTCCCTTCTTCAAAAAAGTCATTAACATTAATTCCATGACGTCGTAATAATTCTTTCTGAATCAAAGGGATAAAACTTTCGTAGGAATCTATATCCTCGCGCAATAATGCAAATGGACCGAATCCGGGCGGATAAGAGTTGGATAATTTATTGAGATATAACAATTCTCTATCATGATATATGCGGAGTGAACTTAAAATCTCGTATACAGGCAGGTGAGGCAGAATTCTGTCCGTCAGTAAATCCATTCCTGTCCCTTGAACGAAATCCATTTGAGAAAATTCCTTAAGGGAACGGAACAATCCTGTGGTCAATTGATTTATTCCTAAAATCATAGACTGCGCCCGATTATGACCAATTGCTCTCAACAGGCTTCCGTGCTTTGAAAGCGGAATAGTTGAAGCAATTCGTTCGAGAATTTTTTGACCTTTGTCTCCGCCCATACTTCTGCTGGGCCTCTCATTTGGGCGGTCGCGTAAGACAGGTGTGCTTCTTGAAACGAAATAAGAAATCAGATGAATGCCTACAACATCATTCTCAGTTCCGTACAATATGTTCTGAAAATTGTTTTTAGTCAGTTCGACAAACCTTTCAAAAATTTCATCATGGTTGCCCATAGTTATTCTTTTTAATTCCTGAAGATTTCTCGATTCCGATTTAAGCCTTGTTTCTGTAAACGGTTCTGAGGTCCTGGCAAGTTCCATCCTATGATTTTTCTGGGATCTATTAACGTGATACAAAAGTTGCGTTCTTTCTTCAATCGGCATACTTCTCAATTTTTCGGAAATATTACTCTGGAAAGTAAGTAAGTCTACGCGTGACATTACACCATGTAATGGAGTTTTTGCAAATTCCGTACTTTTAATAGTGGATTCGCGAAGATATTTCGAAAATCTATCGGCGTTATTTTGTGCTTTAATGAAGGCGGGCTTTCCAGAAAACTCTGCATAGTATCCTCCTTGCCGCTGCATTGGTTCTCCACTGCCAAGTTTCATTCTTATTTCTTCGCCCAATCCTTTTTCAGCAAGCCATTTAATTGTTTTGTATTTGGCTGTATTATACTGAGCCCACGAGGCAGTTTGACCAATCTGCTGGCTCAAATCGGAGCCGGCAATAAACACCTCGCACATAATTTGTGAAAACCTTTCTTTAGTATCCTGATCAATGCCTCTGCTTTGGACAGAAAATTTCCAAATTCTATTTAAATAATTTTCCACATTTAAAACCGTATCCACATCTTCAAATAGTGGAATACACCATATATTTGGTAGAGCTGCGCTGCTGCCGGAATTAAGAATTCTTTCTTTTTCTGAACTAAATTTTCTTTCGAGAGAAATCAATGATTCCGCATCTGTAGACATGCTTACTTGCAGAGCCAGAACCATGCCCGGATTGCCGTATTTTCCCGAAAGTTCGTTTAATTCCATTATGTTGTGCACAGTAGTGTTGATGGAAAACTGATCTTTAGCGTTTATCAGTTTCTGATGAATTCTTGGAGTGAGAATAAATCTGTTGAGTATATTTTTATACGAGGCCGCTTTAATAATTAGGTCAAAATTCGAAATATTTTTACCGATTTTAGGGACGAGGTCGTATAATGTTTTTCTAAGATTTTTGTTGAGGCTGAAATAATATTCAAGTTTATCGCGTCGTTTGCGTCGTAAATTAATCATTCTCTGTTCAAGACCATCGTTATGCTGCCAAAGTTTCGTAAGCGGATCGGCTGCAAGCCCTAATTTCATTCCTATTGATCTTATCTTTCCCGAAGATACGCTAAATGGCAAAACACTTCTGTATCGTTTTTCAAGATGATTAGTAAGAGCTGTAATTTCATGAAGTAGATTCCAGAATTCTTTGTTGTGTTCGGGCAACAATTTAATTTCTCTCAGCTGACGCGCGTCTATTGAAATGGATCTGTCGGCATTGAGCAGAAGAGTAATCAAATCAGCAAGTTGAGTAACATTTTCAAGCAAAGCAGCGGCAATAAGCCTGTGTCCCTGACCGGATGGTCGGTTTGAACCGTCCCAATCTCCCCAGAATGAAAGAAATGTTTCAAAGGATTCAGTGGAGTAAATTTGCGCATAAAGTTCTGAATCTAATAAAGAATGAAGATCATAAATTAATTCATCGGATTCCTGTATGGAATTTATAGCAACCGATTGACCCAAAAATTCCTTAACTAATGAGCCCGAAAAATTTTTGATTTCGAAATTGGTAAAAGATTTTCCGTGTAAAATATTTTCAGTATGAATTCGCAGATGTTTATCTATATCTAAAGAATAATTCTGCGTTGGGTGCACGGTTCTATCGAAAGTTCTATTCCTGAAACGGATTTGTCTATCTTCAATATTGTCTTTATATAATTCCTTATATAAATGTTCAGTTAAATAACCGGCGCCTTGCTCGGCAACAAAAGCAGCGGTATTATTAAGCAATTCTATTCGGTCAAGAAAAATGTTCTTTAACGATGATAATCTTTCAGCTAAATAAACATCGTTAAAATGTTCAAAAATTCTGGAATTTGAATTGGGAAAAGATAATTCTTTTATACGTTTGTGAAGATTATTATTGCTTTCAATTTTTAATTTATTTTCAAGCGCTTCCCAATATTTGGCCGCTTTATTGACCTGGCTGAAGGAATGAGAAAAGGTGTTTGATTTAATCAAACTAATCCTGTTATACTTTGTTTTTTCTTCACCGATTATTCTGTTTAAATCAATTATAACGCGCCGGGTTTTCGTATAAATTGTATCCGGATTATCCGTTCCACCCAAAGTTAATCTGAAAGCCATTCTTCCCAGGTCGAATCCTTCTGAAGTTCTTGCAAATGTAGAGAGCGGCACAAGCCCTATTCCTTGAGTGGCTAATCCGGAAGATAACCAGTCTAGAGAAAGTCCGTCAGGCAGTTTATTTATTACCAACTGAGGATACATACTTCCTTCCGGTTCAATAATATTAATATCAAAAGGGTTCCGGTCGGCTGGTAGTTCTTTAAGCGCTTTTTTAATAGCTAATAATTTTTCACCAAGAATTTTGTTGCGCAGCAACCAATAGTTGTTTTTTAGTCCCTGTCGGTTTCTATAAAACAGATAAGACAAAAGCACTGCCATTAGATTGGGTTTAATTAACTCTACCGCGGTTTTAAATTTTTCAGACAATTCATAATCTATTATTTCGGCAACCGCTAAACGAGCGCCGGCAAAACAATCTGTCTTGGAAATAGAATGAACTGAAATTACTTTAGATAACTGGTCGCTGAATAATTTCCCTTCGTTAACCAAATCGATTGACAATTGTTTTATCGTTTTAGGCCCATCAATGCTGTCAAACGGCATAACATTTTGATATGCGAGATCATCGATAATATATATGTCATTCTGAATAAGAAAAGTCATTAATTCTTTTATTACTCGGCTGTTAAATACTTTCCCCGTTGCATTGTGGGGATTGTTAAAAACAAATGCCGTTTTTTTAGTAACGCTTTTCCGGTTGTCGTTAATAAACTTTTTAATTTTTTTTATATCTAAATTATAATCTGATGTCAAAGGAAAAGCTTTTACACTTGGGAAACAGTCTTCATATGTCCAACTCAAATCGCATGTTATTAGTTCATCGATTCCGCAATGAAAGCCGAGAATAGAAAGCGCCGTTCTGGAGGAACCGCTAATTAAAGTCAGTTGGGCCGGATTATAATGTTTAAAAGTTTCGGCGAAAACATTTAAAAAACTTTCGCTTAATTGGTTGTGATATTCGTTGTCGTCAAGTTTGCAAATCAGCTCGTCTAAACATTCAAGAGCTGTTTTGCTTTGCAAAGTATCGGTAACAGGTATAAATCTATTATTTAACTTTTGGGTTCTCAATTCTAAATTTATTACATAATCGGAAAGATTATTAATTTTTTTATCAAACAGCACAGATTTTGATTCTAATATTCCGGTTACTTTTTTTATTAAACTTGCACCCTGTGAATATTCAAAATTTTCGAGTTCTTCAAACTGAGATTCCGATTCCACAAAATTATTTTTACTTTCAACCGTATCAGAATAATTAATTAACAAATAAGAAAGCAATTCAACTTCTGAAGCGCTTGGAGTGCCTTTTAATTGAAAGTGTATCGTCTCTATTACTTTTATAAATTCAGTGTTTCCAGCAACAAAAATTACGGGCAATTTTCTGAATTGTTCTGAAAAGACAGATGGTGTAATAAAGCGTAAAACTTTATTTTGCATGCCGGCTTCACGCGCAATAGAAATGTTATTTGGTGCATCATTTAACTCAACAAAAAACAGCGGATGGTTTAAGGCCAATAAACGCAAAGATCTGCGGACTTGTTCACTAATTTTTTCTCCAATTAATAAAAACGCTGGATTAGAATTATCTGCCGCAAAATGATTTGCAATTAAATCTATAATAACATTTTGGTCAGAACCAATATCATTAAAATTAAGTGAATTGTACTGTAATAAATGTTCAGGTATTTCAAGGGCAAATTGAAAAATATCGACTCGATCGGCAAGCAGATACTCATTTAACGAATGAAGAAAAATTCTCAACGCTTCCCATCGTCCGCCGCTGGCAATTATACACTCCCGTTTACCTGACTTTTCCCCCAAATCATAGTGTAATGGTTCCTGTTGCTTTTCTGTAAGCCAACTGTGAAAATGTTTTATAAGGTAATTGGGATCGGTTCTGTTAAAACCTCCGCGCGGCATATAAGGACCGCTGTTTTTAACGGAATTAAAAAGAAGATCCAGCTTTTTTTTATCTTTATCCCGCCAATTCAGTCTGTTACATAATGCTGTGGGGTTATAGTCGGTCAAATTAAATTCATTCTTAAATCCGAGTATATACTGCAGATAAAGAAATAATAATCGATCGTCCTGCACTGGATTACCAATATGGAAATTTACCCGATCACTTGGCGGCGTTGTTGACGCGGCAGTGGCTTCGCTTATTTCAGATACTTTTGCCGCCTTAAGAGGTCTAAGTGCAAAATGTTTATCAAAATTATTATTTGTTATACTCTGCATTTTTGTGTTTATCTAATTGTATTCATTAGTGAAAATTTATTACTCTTTTTGTTTTTGTGCTGAACCGGCAATGTTTTTAACAAAATTTTTGAAAATTTCCAACAATTCCGATCCTTTATCGATGTCCCCAAAAGATATAATAGTTTTAGCGTTCCTCAAATTTTGACTAGCCTCAGCCAATCTAGCCACCTGCGGACTAAGCAATAATAATTCAGGATTGTTTTTTAGAAGGGCAACTTCATCTTTTTCAGTTTCAAGACGCATTTTGTTCCTTTTTAATTCCTCTTCCAATCTTTTGTTTTCAATCTGTGTCTCTTTTTCGAACTCCACTTCCCTCAGTCCAATTTTTTTCAAAGCCATCTCGTGTTCAAGTTTCATTATTTCTTCATCAGCAGAAAATTTTATTCTCGCCGCTTGTGTTCTTGAATTTTGATTTAATTTTTCAGTTTCTTCTAAAATTCTAGCTTCCTCTTTTTGTTTAATCGCATCGGATATTTTTTTATCTATAGGTTCGAGGCTTTGTATTGTGAGAGAAAGAATTTCTATCCCTAAATTTTTACTGATGCTTTTATAACTTTCCTTTATATGATTTTGCAGATTTTCACTGCTAATCAATTCAACTTCGAATCGAGACGTGAAATTTTTAACTAATCCCTGAATAATAGTTTCAAATTCTTTAGCGGCGACTAAAAGAAGATCCTTTTCCCAGCCGCCCACTTTTATCAATTGAGCTATATTATCTGAAGAAGGCGTAATAGTAGATGATATTTTAACAAGTAAAGGAATTTTTCCTTTTGCTTCTGACTCGAAGTTCGCAAACACAGAATGTGTTGTAACTGAAATTGGCATACTGAAATGCTTTGGATAAAAATTGTTTTTTCTGATGCGAACTTCACCTTTTACTTCGTGAACAACTATTTGCCCCGGTTTTCTTATATTAAATTCAAAGAAAATTAGGGCAATCACTAAAACGGCTGCAATTATTCCTGCCAATAACATATTTATAAACTCCTCAAATAATTAAAAATGGCTAAAAAAAAGTTAGGAGGTTTTATCCGAGTACTAAAATTTATCGTTACAATTTCATGTATAAAAGTAATTATTCCAAACGACATCCTAAAAAATTATACATTCCGAGGATCTAATAATAATAATTATATGTAATAATTGTATAAATATTCATTACTGTAGAAAAAATTATTCCAAAAAAAGAATTAAACTTGAATTCGGATCCGATTCTTTAATAGTAAATTAATATTTATGGCTGCAAATAAATCAGTAAATTTGCACGGTATTTTTTACAGTTTAATCTAGGAGTTATAAATGAGTGTATTGGTAACAAAAACTGCCCCTGATTTTACCGCTCCAGCAGTTATGCCGAATGGAGTTATTGTTGATGACTTCAAATTATCCAGCTTAAAAGGAAAATATGTTGTTCTCTTTTTTTGGCCGTTAGATTTTACATTTGTATGTCCAACTGAAATTATAGCACATGATCATAGAATAGATAAATTCAAAGAGAAAGGTGTTGAAGTTGTTGGAGTGTCTATAGATTCTCAATTTACACATACAGCCTGGAGAAACACTTCGGTTGAGCAAGGCGGTATTGGTCCGGTTAAGTTCACAATGATAGCCGACGTTAATCATGCAATAACGCAGGCATATGGTATTGAACACCCGGATGGCGTCGCTTTAAGAGCTTCATTTCTTATAGATAAAGATGGTGTAGTTCAGCATCAAACAGTCAATAATTTGCCATTGGGTCGTAATGTGGATGAAATGCTGCGTCTTGTAGACGCACTTCAGTTCACTGAAAAATACGGTGAAGTTTGTCCGGCAGGCTGGCAGAACGGAGATAGCGGAATTAAAGCCACCAGCAATGGTGTCGCTGAATATCTGGCAGAAAAAGCGAACAACTTATAAAATTCGAATAAATTATTTTTATTGGAAAGGGTATTCATTTTGGGTACCCTTTCTTTTATTTTAAACCTAGTCAAATTAATTGTATATAAAATGAAATTCAGAACAGAAATAGATATAGCTAAATCGAAAAACCCTATTGAACATTCCGAAAAAATTTTGACAATAGGCTCATGTTTCGCGGATAACATTTCGGGCTACTTCAAAAATTTCCGATTCGATGTTAAAACCAATCCATTTGGGGTTTTATACAACCCCGTTTCTATTTTTAATTCATTTCAAATTTTGGCCGAAGAACGAAGATTTACGGAATCCGATTTATTATATAACCAGGGTGAGTGGCACAGTTTTTCCCATCATTCCGATTTTTCGCATCACGATAAGCAGGTTTGTTTAAATCAGATTAATTACGGCATTGAGGAGTACAGCACATTTCTTAAAAATTGCGATAGAGTAATAATTACATATGGAACTTCATATGTGTATAAATTTATTGAAAATAATAATATAGTTTCCAATTGTCATAAAATTCCGCAACAAAAATTTGAGCGATTACTTTTATCACTCAATGAATTAAACGATTATACAAATAAAATAATAGAACTCTTAAAAAACATTAATTCAAAGATCGGTATAATTTTTACAGTTTCACCAATAAGACACTGGAGAGACGGGGCGGTCGATAATCAGATAAGTAAAGCTCAATTGATTTTATCGATAAACGATTCTATTAATAAAAACGAAAGCTGTGAATATTTCCCCTCATATGAAATTCTGATGGACGACTTACGTGATTATCGATTTTATGAAGCGGATCTTTTACACCCGAATAAAATTGCGATAGAATATATTTGGCAGAAATTTTATGAAAGTATATTATCGGATAATTGTCAGAATTTATTAATTGAGTTAGAAAAGGTGATGAAGGCAAATAAGCACAGAATAAGGAATCCGAATTCCGAATCGACAAAAAAATTTGCCAGTGAGAACTTAAAGTTAATCAGTCGCTTAAATACGGAATATCCGCATCTTAATTTAGAAAACGAAAAATTATATTTCGAAAATCTGCTCAAATAATTCTTTTACAAAAACGCTTAAATTTCTGTTGTCAGCTCAATAAATTTATTGTAAGGTATTGCCGTTAAACTTTTCGCTTCGAATGCCCCGTTTTGTAAGCCTATCATAGATACTTTAGCCGCGCTGTTTTCGTTCGGGGCTTCATAAATATCTAAAAAATCGTATTCTCCCAATAAAGCATAATGATTTATAAATTTAACTTCGGGACATTTTGTTTTTACCTGATTAAGCCATGCTCTGCCAATTTGCGCTCTATCCTTCATCTGTTTGGAAACTTCTGGCGATAGTTTTGTTAGTAAAATGTAGGTTGCCATAATTATACCCTCCATAAGATTGTTTTAAAGTTATATCTATAAAAAGGGGGTGAACTTGCAGGCAATATAAAATATTTGTCTAAATATTGAAAGGTATAGTTTTGCCAGCAGATCGGATTTTTACTTAGGCATCGTTTTACCGCGTTTAATAGCGAATTCCAATATCGTTTTTAATGATCGTTTATAAGAATATCCCGCACATGCCATCGAACGCATAAAACCTGCGTCTTCCGTTAAATCGGGATTAGGGTTTACTTCAAGCACATAGAGTTTATTATCTCTCGAAAGTCTCATATCAATTCTCGCATAATCCCTGCAGCCCATTGCTTTAAACGCTTTTAATGCTATATCATGCGCTTCTGCTTCAATTTTATTTGGCATGATAGCGGGACAAATAGGTATTGTTTTATGATAAGCTTCGTGCATCGGATCCCACTTAGCCTGAAAACTGACTATATTATGCAAATGATCGGGCATAGACGAAAAATCAATTTCACTTATTGGTAAAACTTTTGGTCTTTTATCACCCAGAACCGCTACGTTAAATTCTCTTCCGGGAATATATTCCTCAATTAAAACAGGCTGCTTGAATTCCGCAAATATATAATCTATTCTTTTTTTTAATTGTTTATAATCAATTGCAACGGCGCCAACATCAATGCCAACACTTGCGTCTTCTAAAGAAGGTTTAACAATTATAGGATAATTGAGATTGTGTTTGTAAATTTTCTGAGGTTCTTTAAAATATATGAATTTTGGTGTGTTTATTCCCATAGACGAAAGTATACCTTTCGTTAAATATTTGCTTTGGCAAGTAGCCAAAGCCATTGGAGTAGCGCCGGTGTAGGGGACTCGCAATAATTCATAAATGCCAGCAAACCCACTCTCCAATTCAGCATTTTCTCTGTAGATTTCTACAAAATTAAAAATTACATCAGGTTTGTTTTTTTTGAAATCTTTTAGGAAAACATCAATGTCATCTGTTATATTTAATATATATGCGTCATATCCTAATTTACGAAGGTTTTCGGCAATGGAATCATATTCTGCAATTGGATCACTATGATAAATTTCAAAATATGGTTCAAAATTTAGATCCTTAGGAGCGGAGGTTGAGTACTCGTCTTCAATCCAGTGGAAAGCTTCATTATATACAATTGCTACCTTCATCATTCTCCAAATTAGTATGGTGGTAAAACTAAAAAAAATGAATAGCTTATCAAAAAGATTTATAATTTTGCTATCCAATTAAATAGAAGATTAAAAATGAGTTTTTATCCACAACCAAATTCTTATCAATGCGGGCCGTTCGCACTAAAGTACGCTCTAGTTATGCTCGGCATATTCAAAGACGAAGATCAAATAGGTATAATTGCAGGGAGTACATGGTGGGGAGGGACAGACGAAATTGGTTTAGAAAGGGCCGCAAAAAAATATAATTGTAAAATGAAATACATTCATTCCGAAGATTCCGAGTTGGCCAAAAGATCGCTTAATGAAATGCTTAAAAAAAATATTCCCTGTATTCTAAGTGTAAAAAACTGGGAGCATTGGCTTACGGTTATACACTACAACAAAGGCAAATATATTATTGTTGATAGCGAACACGATCATGTAATTTCGATTCTCACCTCAAATCAGCTTCTTAAAAAGTGGAGATACAGGGATAAGAAAGAAGGAATTTTAAGTTATGATGGTTACGCAATAATTCCCAAATTCAAAGTTTACACACGAGCCAAGTTTGATCTGGAAAAAGCAAAAGAATTGATGTATGAAAAAAATAAAAATCTGGCTGAGAAGTGGGACGATTATTTTAACGATGTTTCCGCAATCGGTAGACCCCGCACAAAACTTACTACAAATTATATTACTTTTGCCGAGTTTCTCAGAAGAAATGAAAAAAATTTGACAAATCGTGTGGCCAATTGGCATGGAATGCCAACATATCCTGAAATGAAAAAAATATTACAGAACATGAAATTTGTCGCCGATGTATACGATATAATAATTCCAAGTAGTGATGAGAAAAGAGCGCTGATTGATCTTGCCTCAATTCTTATGTTGTATGCCTGCGGTAAATATGGTATGGATCCCATGTATATGCAAGTTTAATGAATTGGAGAAATTATAATGGAAATACTTAAACACCCAAAAATATTGCGCAGAGAAGATACAGCATTGCTACTAATAGATATTCAAGAAAAAATTCTGCCTGTAATTTTTGAAAATGAAAGAGTAGTTGAGAATGCTCTAAAATTAATTATGGGATTTAATGTAATGCGACTTCCTGTATATTTTACCGAACAATACCCGAAAGGACTGGGGAATACAAACGCAGAATTATTAAAAGAACTAAACGGATCCGCGATACTAAAAATGTCATTCAGCTGTTCGGGAGCTGGCGATCTGTTTGAGGAATTAATTAATAATGATATTAAACAAGTTGTTGTCTGCGGTATCGAATCACATGTTTGTGTTCAGCAGACAGTTTTGGATTTATTGTCCAATGGTTTTCAGGTTAATGTAGCTGCCGATGCCGTATCTTCGCGAAAAAAATTCGATTATGAAACGGCCCTAAACAGAATGAATAAAAATGGTGCGGAAATTACTACAACAGAATCTGTTTTATTCGAACTGCTTAATATTTGCGGTACAGAAGAATTTAAGTCGGTTTCAAAAATTATAATATAATCTTAGTGATAAATCTTTATGAAATTTAGAAAATTCGGCAACACCGATCTTATAGTTAGCGAAATTGGATTTGGCGCCTGGGGCATAGGCGGTCCTGCAATGGCGGGCAATATACCGATTGGCTGGGGCGAAGTTAATGATTCTGACTCGTTAAATGCGCTGAAAAAATCTTTTGATCTTGGAATTAATTTTTACGACACAGCCGATTTCTATGGACTGGGGCACAGTGAGGAGTTGATCGGCAGGGCCTTTGGTAATTCTGATAAAATTATAGTAGCTACAAAGGTCGGACATAGATTGACTTCTGAAAACTCAATATTTCTAGATTATTCAAAACAATATATTATTGAAGCGTGCGAACGAAGTCTGTCGCGCTTAAAAAGAGATGTTATTGATTATTACCAACTTCATTCAGCAAAACTTGTGTCTCTCGAAGAAGGCGGCTGTATTGAGGCAATGTTATTATTACAGCAACAAGGGAAAATAAGGTATTGGGGACTTTCTTTAAACACATTCAATCCTTTTCCCGAAGCTGAATTTTTAATGAATAATTCCTTAGGTAACGGATTTCAATTGGTGCTCAATATTATTAACCAAAAAGCCGGGGAACTAATTGAAATTGCTGGATCGAAAGGATACGGGATTATTGCACGAATGCCGCTTCAATTCGGTTTATTAACGGGTAAGTTTACTCAGGAGACTGTGTTCACCGATAATGATCACAGAAAATTTAGACTGACTCCGGAAATATTAAAGACCGCCATTCTTAAGCTTAAGCCCATTTGGAATATAGCTGATAATTACGGAATTTCTAAAACTTCACTGGCTTTAAGTTTTATTTTAAATTTCGCCCATGTATCAACGGTTATTCCCGGAATTAAAACCGCCGATCAGGTTGTATTAAATTGTGAGAATATAATAAAACTTACGACCGAAGATTTTAATAAAATTAAAAATCTGTATAAAGAGGAATTTTTAGAACTTATCGATATGATGAAGCAGGCGGGCTGATTATTTGTAAATATAATATTGTTATTAATGATTTTTTCAATTTTCGTAACTTGTAAGAAAAATATATTCGTTTATTTCTGATTTCGACGGCACCGTACAATAAATAGAAGATAAAAATGAAAATAAAATTTTATGGAACACGTGGATCAATTCCGGTTTGCGAAAAAGACTTTCAGAAATATGGCGGAAATACAACTTGTTTATATGTCCGAATGAACAATAGAATAATTATTATCGACGCTGGAACGGGGATAAGGAGTCTAGGTAAAGAATTGATTGATTCTGAAGATTCTATATATAATGAAATCTATCTTGCGTTTTCTCATTTCCATTGGGATCATATACAAGGTTTTCCATTTTTTCTGCCCGCTTACGATATATCAAGAAAACTAATTATTAGCGCTTTGGGTAAAAATGTTGAATCTCTCGATCTCAAGACTATTTTGGGAGGGCAAATGAAGCAGGAATATTTCCCAATACCAATGGAACAGATGGGGGCTAAAATCGAGTTTCTTAAAGTTGAAAGTCAGGAATATTCGGGACCGGATTTCCACGTAAAAACTACGGAACATAATCATCCCGGGAAAGCGCATAGTTATAGAATTGAATCGGAAGGGAAGTCAGTTGTTTTCTGTACCGATATTGAGCACACAAATGGAATTGATGGAAGAATAATTGAAATTGCCCGTGACGCCGATATACTTATTCACGATGCACAGTATACGCCGGCAGAGCTGGAGGATAAAAGAAATTGGGGACACAGCAGTTACAGCCAAGCAATTGAGGTCGCTAAAAGAGCTAATGTAAAAAAACTTATACTTACACATCACGATCCTGACCATAACGATCAATTTCTTGACGAGATGGAACAGGAGTGTAAAGATTTATTTGAAGACGTATGTTTAGCCAGAGAATTAATGGAATTTGAACTGTAATACATATCATTTCAACAAATATTTTTAAAGGAAAACGAAATGCTCATTTTTACTCCGGTGGAAGAACGAATACTCGGTTCGTTAATTGAAAAGGAATTTACTACCCCCGAATATTATCCATTAACTTTGAACGCCCTTAAGAACGCCTGCAACCAGAAATCAAACAGAGAGCCGGTTGTAGAATATTCCGAAGAAGAAATCGATAATACTCTGAACTTTTTATTTGAGAAGAAAATGGTGTTTAAAGTTACAGGAGCAGAATTCAGGGTCCCCAAGTACAATGAGAATTTTACTAAGTACTTTAACTTAACCAAGCAGGAAACCGCGGTGATGTGTATGCTGATGCTGCGCGGTCCTCAAACAATTGGAGAACTGCGGGGCAGAACAAATAGAATATTTAATTTTGAGGATCTTGCACAAGTAGAAAATACTCTCCAGAAATTAATAAATACGGATGGCGAGCAGAAGTTTGTTATGAAATTACCTCGCCAAACAGGACGCGATCCGCGTTATGTAAGTATACTTTGCGGAGAACCGGATATTGAAAATTATAAACATAAAGAGGAGGTAAAAGAAGATAGATTAGATAAGATGGAAAATGAAATCCAACAAATCCGAGATGAATTATCCGACTTGAAAGCAATATTCGAAAAATTTAAGGAACAATTCGAATAAGAGAAATTGTTCTTATAGAATCAGATGGACCATATAAAAGGTTTATGTTGCGTTTTATATAATCAAATCCAAGCCTAGTTTTAATCAACTGAATCGCGGTATTTTTTAGGAAATTCAAAATCGGTTAGTGTACCGCGTCCTACCTCAACTTCCTTCCATGATTCAACATCAAAAATTATTTTCACCACCCCGCATGTGGGGATGTTATCCACCCGAGCGTTGGATAAGTAGTAGCTTAACATTGTAAATCCGGGATTGTGTCCGAACAGCATTGCGGTAAAGTGTTCATTTTTTATATCATTTATTATTTCGATCAATTCACCCGCGCTTGCTTCATATATATTTTCTTTCACTAAAATTTTATTTTTATCTATACCTAATTCTTTAGCGAAAAGTTTTGCAGTTGAATAAGCTCTTTTAGCCGGGCTGGATATCAATATATCCGGATTCACGTTTTTCTTTTTCAGTAAATTCCCCATAAAAGGAGCATCAGCTTTCCCCCTGTTATTAAGCGGACGATCCAAATCTTTTATAGAGGAATCGTCCCAACTTGATTTTGCATGCCTGACCAAAAAAAGTGTTTTCATTAGTTGCCGTAGTAATTTTTATTGTAATTTTATTTATAAATGTATTTCAATTTATTTTTAAAACATAAAAAAAATTTAATACACTATTTAATTATTAGTATCAGTTTCAAAAATATTATGAAAAAACCTTTATACTATTACAATCAGTCGGCGGTTATTCCTTTTAGGAGAACTGAAAATAAGACTGAAGTATTATTAATTACTTCACGCAAAAAGAAAAAATGGATAATTCCAAAAGGAATAGTTGAGCCTGATTTGTTGCCTTCGGAATCCGCGGTGAAAGAAGCGTTTGAAGAAGCCGGTGTAAGAGGAAAAATATCGGACAACAGCATAGGAAATTATAATCAAAAAAAATGGGGAGGTCTGTGCAATGTTAAAGTATATTTAATGGAAGTAAATGTTTTGCTTGAAACCTGGCCGGAAGATTTTCGAGATAGAAAATGGGTTTCATTAGATGACGCACCTGACCAAATAGACAACCAGGGATTGAAAAAAATACTCACCAAATTAAAATCTAAACACGATTGAAATATTTAGTGGCAAATAACTTCTTGCTGCGCAATTGGTGATTTAAGTTTTGGACTAAGGTAAGGTATTCCTAATCCTAAACCTCGCAAAATAAAAATTAATGCCAACAGCACGGCAAATAAAGGAATTAATTTATTTATTCTTCTTCTTAATTCTAAATTGATAAACTTACCAATCAGTGAAGTTCCAAGCATAACCGGAAAGGTGCCCAAACCAAACAACATCATAAACAAAGAACCTGAAAGAACATCCCCAGTTGAAACCGCGCCCGCAATGGCAACATAAACCAAGCCGCAGGGTAAAAATCCATTTATAATTCCGAAAAGGAAAAAAGACCTATTCGATTTTGAAGTCGCTAATTTTGAAAAGGATGCTTTTACGAATCCACTTACTAATAGGTATGGTTTTGTTGAGGCAAACCAATTTTTAATTTTACCCGGCAACATTACTGAAACTAGAATTATTACACCAAGTGCGATAGACAAAGTTTCTTGAAGACCTACGAGCATAAGTCTTTGTCCGAACAAGCCGAACAATGCACCAAACAAGGTATATGTTGCTACTCTGCCCAAATTGTACAATACTCTGCTCATTAGCACATTAAATGCGGAAGAGGAAGAAACTGGCAGGGCTAAAGCAATAGGACCGCACATTCCAATACAGTGAAAACTGCCCAGAAAACCAATAACAAAACCGGTTATAATTTCCATTTTAGTTAACCATTATTATTTTTTCGATATAATAAGAAATGTCTCTCGCTATCCAATCTATTTGAATACGCCATACCCCGCCATCTAATTTGTTGGTCGATATATTTTGCCGCAAATCGTTATTTAAATTTAGAGGAATGGTTAAGTCTTTGTTCTTATTTGAAGGGCGGAATAAAACGATGCTGCCTTCTATCTCATCAGCATTAAACAAAGTTGGAAATTTTATATAAATGTTTCTGCCATCAACTTTAATGTCAGGTTTTTCACTCAAATTATTTGCCCGTTCTGCCTTATCAATTTTACCCTGATGTTTAATTTCTTGTTCGTAATAATTATCCGATACAAGATTCACATCCAGTGTATGAAAATAAATTACAACGCCAATAACAACGGTTATAAAAATAACGTAAGAAAGGGTAATTCCGGTGCCCCATGAAAATTTCATATTTCTCAATCCTTCTTATCAACTTTACCGAGGAAAGAAGTTTTAATCACGTCAATTATTTTTCCATCAGATTTTACAGCAATTTCAAGCGGAGTATTAATTGAGTGAATTTGTTCTTTCGACAATATTACTAAAAATTTGCCCTCTTCAACCGCCTGGGGTTCAACCAATAAATCAGTGCCTATTAGTTTAATTTCACCCGCTAAATTTTCGATTTCCAATTCCGCGGGAAGTTCATTAAAAGTTTTGTTTATAATTTTCAGATCGTATAAATTACTAATTTTATTGCCCGGTTGTTCCTGGAAAAATAAGCCGGGTGTACGCAAAATTGTAAGCTCAAAATCCGATCGACTAATGAGAAGAATTGTAGTTAGGCTGATTAATATTACTAAAACAATAGTATAACCAATTGCACGAGGTGTAAATATTGAACGTATTTTATTCTCAATCTCATTTTTTGACGCGTATCTAATTAATCCTTTTGGTTTATTTATTTTATCCATCACACTGTCGCACGCGTCAATGCAGGCTGTGCAATTAACACATTCGAGCTGTGTACCGTTTCTTATATCTATCCCTGTAGGGCATACATCCACACACATATTACAATCTATACAATCACCTTTCGAGGACTGGTCCTCAGATTTTCTGATTTTACCGCGCGGCTCGCCCCTTAAGTTGTCATATGCAATTACTATTGAATTATGATCGAGCATAACACCTTGAAGTCTGCCGTATGGACAAACAAGAGTGCAGGCCTGTTCTCTGAAACTGGCGAATACGAAATAAAATATTCCAGAAAATATAAGCATTGAAGAAAGACCGGCTATATGAGCAGATGGAGGATCGGTAACAAGTTTATACAAATTATCAACGCCTATAATGTAGGCCAAAAATGTATTGCCGATTATGAATGAAATAATAAAAAATATCACATGTTTTAAAAATTTTTTGAAAAATTTAGATGATGACCATGGAGAATTATTAAGAACTTTTTGTTGTTTCCAGTCGCCTTCTATAAAATATTCAATTTTTCGGAATACCATTTCCATAAAAATTGTTTGGGGGCAAATCCATCCGCAAAACAAACGGCCATAAACTACAGTAAAAAGAAATATTCCAACAATAGTTGAAATCATAGCGAGCACAAAAAGATGAAAATCATGCGGTCCAAAAGGAATTCCGAAAAGTATAAATTTTCTTTCGAGTACATTTAGAAGTATTAATGGATGTCCGTTAACTTTTACAAAAGGAGCGCCAAATAAAAAAACCAATAAGAATACACTTAAAATTGTCCGCGCTGTATAATATCGGCCCGATGGTTTTTTGGGATAAACCCAAATTCTTTTTCCATCTTTGGTTACTGTAGCAAGTTCATTCCTGAATTTATCGTTTTCTATTGGAGGTGTGCTCATAATAATTCCCACGCGGAAAAAATAGAATTTAGTTTTATTGGATGATTGTCGTTAAAATACGATTCCAACAATTACTATTTTAAGTATTCTTAAATTAAATAGCCCGCGTTTTCTGTTTTCATTAAACATTAGAAACGCGGGCTTGTAAAATATAACTTTTTCATTTATCTGTATGCAAAAACAAATCAGCTGCCTGAACTTGTGTTTGCGGTTTCCTCAACCCATTTATCGCCTTCTGGCTCTTTGCCATTAGCAGGATTTGTACCTTCAATCGAAATTATAAAACTTGATACTTCTTTAATTTGAGTCGGGTTTAATTGCGTTTGCCAGCTTATCATCCCTTTTTGAGGAACACCGTATTTAATTACTTTGAAAATATTTTTAACTCCACCGCCATGTATCCAGTATTCATCGGTCAAATTTGGACCAACAAGTCCCTCGCCAACCATACCGTGACAAGCGGAGCAGTTTTTAAGATATATTTCTTTGCCTGAATTTAAAGCACCCGCATCGGTAGTAAGCGTAACAGTTTCTTCATTCAGGAACGCGCCGGTCCTAATAAGAATTTCTCTTTCAACCGCTGCTTTGTTTATCTCCTCCAAATATTCGTTTGTTTGAATGTCACCATCACCAACAATATGGTATTGCACCATATAAACAAAAGCAAAAATAATAGTTCCCCACAATAGACCGTGAAACCAGGGTGGAATTTTGTTGTCTAACTCTCTTATGCCGTCGTAATCATGATCCAATAATATTTCATGTTCTTTTTCAATTGGAGTTGATTTAGTAATCATAGCGAACATTTTTTTAAAGGGCGCCAAAAACATGTCGCCTTTATTATCGTTTTTTTCGGAATAAACTATTACCAGCCAAAAGACCAATAGAATTGATAACAAAGTGAGAACAACCATAATTTTAGCAACTGAATAAAGTGTTTCATTAGCTTCGTCACCCGCGGCCAAAATATTACTTACAGCGGTAAGGAAGAATGCCGGCACTAATAAATATTTATAAGATTTCATTTATTACTCTCTAAAATTGTTATGTCTTGATTGTCATTTTCGAGTGGAAGGTTTTCCATATGATTCAGGTAGTTTTTATCCGCTTTAATAACCCAAATAGTAATTCCAATAAAAAAAGTGACAAATATTATTAAAGAAATAATCGCGTATACCGATACTCCTTCAATAGAACTCAAATTATTTGAAAACATGTAGCAGCTCCTATTTGGTTTTATCCGCATTAACTTTAATATCAGTGCCTAATCTTTGCAAATATGCTATTAGCGCAATTATCTCCTTATCGGGTTCTACAATTGCTCCGTTGTTCATTAAATCCTCCGATATTTTATCGGCTTGTTTTCTCAAATCTTCATTTGCAAATTTTTCGTAATCCTCTTCGTAGGGTACGCCCAAAGCTCTCATAGCATTAATTTTTGAAGGGGTGGTTGATAAATCCAAATTTTGCGAAAGCAGCCAGGGATATGGCGGCATCAAGGAGCCGGGTGACATAGAAACAGGATCTTCCATATGAAGATAATGCCAAAGATTCGAGTATTTTCCTCCTATCCTGTGCAAATCAGGTCCGGTACGTTTGCTGCCCCACAGAAATGGATGATCGTAAACAAATTCTCCTGCTTTTGAGTATTCACCATAACGTTCGGTCTCCGAACGGAAAGGACGAATAAGCTGAGAATGACAATTGTTGCAGCCTTCGCGTATATAAATATCACGTCCCTGTAATTCGAGAGGCGTGTATGGTTTTACGCTGGAAATTGTTGGTATGTTAGATTTTATAAGGAATGTTGGAATAAACTCCACAACTCCGCCTATTAAAATTGCTACCGCAGCAAGAACTGCGAATTTGATCGGTCTTTTTTCCAGCCATCTATGCATTAAACCAAAACGTAATTTCTCTTTTTCTTTTAATAAAGGTGCAGCTTCAGCTTTTTCTTCAGCCATAAAATCACCTAATTTCGCCGTCATATAGAGATTATAAATCATAATACAGACACCGATAAAGTAAACTGTACCTCCAATTGAACGGATTATATACATGGGCACTATTTGCAAAACAGTTTCCAGAAAATTAGGATATTGTAAAATTCCCAATTCAGTAAATTCTTTCCACATCAAACCCTGGGTGATGCCTGACCAGTACATAGAAACTGCGTACATAACAATACCTAAAGTTCCAAGCCAAAAATGAGCGTTGGCCAGTTTGATGGAATGCAGTTTTGTTCGGTATAATTTTGGAACCATCCAGTATAACATTCCGAATGTAAGAAATCCATTCCAGCCCAAAGCTCCAATATGCACATGAGCAATTATCCAATCTGTATAATGGGTAAATGCGTTGAAGTTTTTTAAAGAAAGCATAGGACCTTCGAAAGTGGCCATACCGTATGCCGTAACCGCTACCACCATAAATTTAAGTACCGGATTGTCGCGAACCCTGTCCCAAGCTCCACGCAGAGTTAGTAAACCGTTAAGCATCCCTCCCCATGATGGGGCGATAAGCATAATTGAAAAAACTGTTCCCAACGATTGAGCCCAATCGGGTAACGCGGTATACAATAAATGATGCGGGCCCGCCCAGATATAAAGAAATATTAATGCCCAAAAGTGCAGTATTGAAAGCCTGTAGGAATAAACAGGCCTGTTGGCAGCCTTTGGCAGATAATAATACATTAATCCCAAATAAGGAGTTGTAAGGAAAAACGCTACCGCGTTATGACCATACCACCATTGCACGAGTGCGTCCTGAACCCCGGCGTAAACCGGATAACTTTTAATAAAACTGACTGGCAGTTCAATTGAGTTTACAATATGAAGAACGGCAACTGTAATAAATGTAGCTATATAAAACCAGAGGGCAACGTACATGTGTTTTTCGCGACGTTTAATAATTGTGCCCATCATGTTTATTCCAAATACAACCCATATTAGAGTGATTAAAATATCAATGGGCCATTCTAATTCGGCATATTCTTTGGATGTTGTAATACCTAAAACTAATGTAATTGCGGCAAGTACAATTATCAGCTGCCATCCCCAAAAATGTATACGTGCAAGTATATCACTATAAAGTCTTGCTTTTGTTAATCTTTGCAGCGAATAATATATGCCCGCAAAAATTGCGTTTCCAACAAACGCGAATATTACAGAATTTGTGTGGAGAGGCCTTAACCTGCCGAAAGTTGTATATTGAATGCCAAGATTGAGTTCGGGTAAATATAATTGGATGGCTATAATTATACCTACAAGCATTCCAACAAAACCCCAGATAGTTGTTGCAATTATAAACATCCTAACAATTTTGTTGTCGTAACTGAATTTTTCTACATCCATATAAGAGGGCTCCTATTTGATTAAAATCAACATCCCTTTGTGTGGTTTAATTGAAACAATTGTTTTTAAATATCATTTATATTGAAATTCTAACAGCACTAATTTTTTTTAATTTCCTCGTGTTTATCAGGTGCATTATTTTGTTCTTCACTATTTATTTTGTTTTCAAATAAGATACGAACGGAAGGAGTATATTTATCATCGTATTGACCAGATTTTACCGCCCACAAAAACGCGAATAAGAAACCTATAGCTACAAGTAATGAAGCGCCGATAAGAATTATAATTACTTCCATTGTAACAATCCGTGTCTTTTTGCTATAAAATTAGTTGCAAGCGTTGTAAATACAACAACTGAAATCGAACTAATAGGCATAAGTATTGCCGCAATAACCGGAGAAAGCTGACCCTGAACAGCAAACGCTAAACCTATTAAATTGTACAAAAAAGAGACTATAAAACTTATTATAATAATTTTCTTACTAACTCGCGAAAAACTAATAAAATCTTTCAATTTATTAAAGGATTTTGCCTCCATTATTCCATCGCATGCCGGTGAAAAATTATTGATGTCTTCAGATAAAGAAATACCAACATTACTTTGTTTTAACGCGCCCGCGTCGTTTAATCCGTCGCCTATCATCAACACATATTTATTTTCACTCTGCAATTTTTTTACAAATTCCAGTTTATTAAAAGGTGATTGTCCAAATAATAGTTGAGAATTTGAGTCGAAGAATTCCAATAAATTGTTCCTTTCGCTTTCATTATCACCTGACAACAACGAAATATCGTAATCTGTTCTAAGCGCTTGAATAGTTTCCTTCAATCCTTCTCTGTACTTGTTTTTAAAAGCAAAATAACCTTTTATAACCCCTTCAACAGAATAGTATACTCTTGTTTGTAAATTAAATTCCTCACTAATTTCCTTTTGGTAAATAAATTTATAAGAACCAATGCTTACTTTAATCCCATTAACATTTGCCGAAATTCCTAATCCAGGTTTTTCATTATAATCGGAAACTGGAATAATGTTTGTCCCACCGTAAAACTCGCATATTTGTTTACTTAAGGGGTGAGAAGAGTTTTTAGATACACTAACAATTATTTGTAAGTCCAACTCATCCAGTTTTTCCCCAATGTATTTAATTTCGGCATTGCCGGTTTCGGTAATAGTGCCTGTCTTATCAAAAACAATTGAGTTGATAGAAGACAGCTTTTCAACTACGTCTGTGTTTTTTACATAAAATTTATTTCTGCCGAAAATACGTAATGTATTTCCCAATGTAAAAGGTGTTGAAAGTGCTAAAGCACAAGGGCATGCAATAATTAACACAGCCGTAAAAGCGTTAAAAGCCAGTGAAGTATTAGTTCCAAACCAATATATAAACGCGGCAGAAGAAATTGCCAGTATTATTGCAGTAAAATATTTACTCACTATGGTTACAAGAGAGTTGATATTACTATGATAATCTTTGTGAAAGGCATCTTGATTCCATAACTGGGTTAAATAACTTTGTGAAACCTCTTTAATTGTTTCAACCATTATGGAAGCGCCAATCTGTTTACCGCCGGCATAAATAACTTTGCCGTTATTAACAACTACAGGCGAGGATTCTCCGGTTACAAAACTATAGTCGATATTTGTTTTGTCGCTTATTAGAACGGAATCAGCCGGTATTATTTCGTTATTTTTTATTAATATTCTTTCGCCAACCTTGAGCTTCTCCACCGGCTTGGTGGTCTCAATTCCATTTTTAATTATTGTAACCGCAATAGGAAAATAAGAATTAAAATTCCTCTCGAAGTTTAGTGCATCGTAAGTTTTATGTTGAAACAGTTTGCCGAGAAGAAGAAAAAAGATGAGGGCTGTCATAGAATCCAGATAACCGGCACCGGTTTGTGAAAGCAACTCATAATAACTTCGGAAAAATAAAACCATTATGCCAAGTGTGATAGGAACATCAATATTAATAATACTTTTTTTCAACCCCTTCCATGCTGAAATGTAATATTCGCTGCCACTGTAAAATAGAACCGGTAATGCCAATATCATATTTATTGTCCCGAATATCACTTTTATATTGTCGGTAACAATATCTTGTATTGATAAATATTCTGGAAAACTTAACAGCATGATATTCCCGAACGCGAATCCTGCTATTCCAATTTTGTAATATAATTTTTTTAGGACATTCTCGGATTTAACTTTCGTTTTTTCATCGAAGTTTAATGAAGGCAGATACCCCAATGAATCTAATAACTCAACCAGCTCTTTTAAGCTGATTTCTTTTTCGGCATATTTTATAGATAATGATTTTTTTAAAAAATTTACGCTGGATTGTTTAATTCCGGAGTTTATTTTGTAAAGATTTTCCAGTATCCAAATACAAGAACTGCAATGCATCTGAGGTATAAAAAAAGTAATAGTTGTTACCTTACCGTCCGTAAAATCTATCAGCTTGTTTTGTAGATCCAAATCCTCCAAAAAATCAAAATTTCGGATTAAATCATTTTTTTTGCTTATTCCGGGTTTATCATCGATACTATAATAAGTGCACATATCATTTGAATACAGCATTTCATAAACTGTTCTGCAGCCGTTACAACAAAAATATTTTTCATTAATATGTATCGATTTATCCCTGCACTCGTCACCGCAGTGGAAACAATGAACTTTTAGATCCGGTTTTTTTACTAACAACTCTTCCATAATTCTCAAAAATAAGACACTAAGGCTTATAAGAAAAATTCTCTTTTGCAACTTATGCATTTTGGAAAATAAATGTTGAAATATTGGATGCAAAAAGGGGAGATAGAATAATTAAAACAATAAACCCACGATTTTGGATTGTATCCCTTTCCGGAAAATCGTGGGTTTATTAGAAATAAAACTTAAACTGTTTTATCTGTTTTATCTGTTTTATCTGTTTTATCTGTTTTATCTGGTTTACCTGTTTTTGTACCTTTTGAAGCCGACGCTTCATTCACTTGCGGTATTGGCGCAGCTTCATTTATAGGCTGAACAATTTTTTGGTAATTTTTTTTGCAGACCATAATTAATTCGTTAATATGAGACGAAATATTTTCCATGTCAGAAAGTAAATTTAAATACAAAATGGAATTACGAGATGATGATTTGCCCTTTTTAATTCTTGAAAGCTGATTTTCATCTAATTTTAATACGGAGTTTTTCGTCAGTTCGTACCTGCTAGTAAATTCCGTGGTGTCCGTAAAAGTTTTTTCATTTAATATTGTTACCGCGGACGCAACCATTGCTGTAATATTCTCATTTAAAGTTAGCAGGTCTTTCATTTCTTCATCGGCAAGTCTGCTGTGGTTGTTTTCTATATGATCGAAACTCAACTGGTTCATTTCGCGAAGGTAGGCGTGAATTTCCTGAATAGAAGCAATTATTTTGCCGTATCTGCGACCTTGTTTCACTTCGCTATCTTTAAGCAGTTTTACTGAGTTAATAATTTGGGACATGATAACATTTGAATATTTTTTAATCTTTTTTACTTCACTTTTGCTTTCTTTTAGTTTGGATCGATCCTCTTTATTTAAACCAGATAAACTGGTTTTAAGATTTGTTGAAACGGAATCTAAAAATAGATTGATATCTTGAAAAATTGCGTCCATAACTTCGGTGCCGTCTGTGGCCGAAGCTACCTGAGATTTTTCAAATTCTTCTTCATCCTTAACGCGATTTTTATGAAGAATATGAGTGCTGAACATTATATACCCCGAAAGTAGTACAAGAACTGTTATCGCAATCCAACCACCGTAATAAATCGCAATGGCGAATACAGCAGCGACAGTAAAAGTCATAAAAGCGGTAAAGAACCACCCGGCTACTACAGTGATTACACCGTTAACTCTGTAAACAGCGCTTTCGCGTCCCCAGGCCCTATCTGATAGAGAAGTTCCCATGGCAACCATAAAAGTTACATATGTAGTCGAAAGGGGTAATTTAAGTGATGTGGCAAATGAAATCAGAATGGAAGCAACCATAAGGTTTACCGAAGCTCTCAATAAATCGAATGTTGGTGCATCACCGTCTTTTAGTTTATCCAATTGAGTTTTAGAGGTTTCAAATCTTTTATTAATAAAATTTATAATAACATTAGGTGTGACCGCTTTTACTAAATCCATAAATGAAATGCTCATACGGACAATAATCCGGGATAAAGTTGAGGATTCAAATCTTTCGAATCCTTCGTCCTGTCTGCCCAAGTTTAATTCGGTTTTGGTTACGGTTTGAGCTTTTTTTGAGAACCAAAGAGCCGCAACCATTACAGCGCCGGCTAATAATAATAAAGAAGTAGGCGTTGTTACAGCGCCTTTTAATTCTACCATAAGATGATTAACAGGATCAGGCAAATTGTGAGCTACATTATAAGATGTTAAACCGGCAAGAGGAACACCAATAAAATTAACAAGATCGTTAGCGGCAAATGCAAGTGCTAATGCAAATGTTCCTAAAAGCACAATCGGTTTCAATATGTTAAATTTTGTGAACCATATAATAAACTGAAATATTACAGCCCACAAGATAACGCTATAAACCATAAGCATAGCTATATTGGACTCAATCCAAGCCGACATTTCCGACGTTATAAACGAAGCCCCTTTGGTTCCTTTCAGCAGAATAAAAAATGAAATAGCGGTTAAAGAAATTGATCCGAAAATAGCTCCATATCTTTTTACTCTTTTCTCGTACTCAAAAGTAAATACGAGTCTTGTAATAAATTGAACAGCCGCTCCAACGGTAAATGCAACTACGACTGATATAAGAATACCCGATATTATAGCAAGAGCTTTACTAGTATTAATGTAATTTATGATTTCAGTAATATTGGCCCCTGCATTTGCGACCTTTAGAATTGAAATTGCTACTGCGGCGCCCAATAAATCGAAAACAATTGAAACGGTTGTTGAGGTTGGCAATCCAAATGTGTTATACAGATCAAGAAGAAGAACATCGGCAAACATTACAGCTAAAAAAATCGTCATGATATCAGAAAAATAAAACATCTCGGGATTAAAAATACCTTTTCGGGCAACCTCCATCAATCCGCTGGAAAATGTAGTCCCAATTAAAATACCCAAACTTGCTACAATTAAAATTATATATCTGGGCGCGACTTTTGCACCAATTGCCGAATTAAGAAAATTTACCGCATCGTTACTAACACCCACCATCAAATCTGAAATGGCAAGTACGAACAATATTCCCAAGATGATTACAAATAGATCCATACTATTTTTCTCTCCTGCTTAATCAGTTCTGCTAACTTTTATTTTTATAAATTATATATAATAAGGAGAATTAGAGTTAGAAAACGTTAAATTTAAGTTAAGTTTATAGAAAAAATTAAGTATTGACAACTTAACTAACCAAAGTTTAACTCTCTTAGATAGTTAAAACAACGTCAATTTATTTATGGACGCAAAATTTTGAACTGTAATTTATCCTTTGTTTTTTAATTGCGCAAAAAGTAATTATTTTTCCTTTTCCCCGGTGGGCGATATTAACAGAATTATTATCTTTATAAAACAAAATCAGAAAATTATAAAAGAAAAATTATGAACAGAATTATCATCTTCTTATTATTTTTAATTGTGTTTAATACAACAACAAAAGTTGCCGCTATGTCAAGTTCTGAATTGAATGTTATTCCAACACCACAATCAATTTCTATAAATGAGGGTGAATTCCCGATAAGAAATGATTTAAAAATGTATTTGCCTGAAAACCCAAAATTGGAAACCGTTTCAAAAGAATTGAGTACATCGTTTAAAGAGTTTTTAGGTTTTAAAATCTCCTTTACTAAAGAGAAGGATTCCGCGGATATTAAATTTATTATTCGCGATCTGGATTCGCCAAACAAAATTCCTATAAGTAAAAAAGAAGAAGCTTACCGTATCCTAATCACCTCTGAAAAAATTGAAGTTACCGCCAGTACGGACAAGGGTTTATTTTACGGCGCTATGACTTTAATTCAATTGGCTGAACATTCGGTAAATAATAATATAACAAATTGCGAAATTATCGATTGGCCGGATCTTGATATACGCGGTGTGTCCGATGATATAAGCAGAGGACAAGTATCTACTCCGGAAAACTTTAAAAGAATTATTCGTTTTATCGCCCGCTACAAAATGAACACATATATGCCTTATCTTGAAGATATGCTGCAATTTGATTCTTACCCGAGTATTGGTGAAAAACGCGGCGCACTTTCAAAAACTGAAGTGAAGGAACTTATAACATTTGCTGATAAATATTTTGTTGAAATTATACCAATATTTCAGACACTCGGTCATTATGAAAATTTATTGGCGATGGATGAGTTTAAAGATTTTGCAGAATTTCCGGGCGCGGCATCATTATGTGTTTCCGACGAAAAGGTATATAACTTTCTTGAAATATTACTTAAAGAAGTCTTCGATTTATTTCCATCCGAATATTTTCATATGGGCGCGGACGAAAGTTTTGATGTTGGGCTTGGAAAAAGCAAACACCTCGTAGAACAATTCGGTCTTGCAGGTGTTCATGCTCAACACTATAAAAGGGTTTACGACATTTGTAAAAATTATAACAAAAAAGTTATGATGTACGGGGATATTATTTTACGGCACCCCGAAATATTAGAGAACATTCCCAAAGACATTACAATAGTAGATTGGCACTATGGAGTTGATTTTAAGTATCCATCGGCGGAAAAATTTAAAGATGCAGGATTCAATTTTATCGTCTCTCCCTCGGTATGGAATTTTGTTTCCACTTATCCCGTTTATATGAATTCGGTGCCTAATATAAAATATATAACCGATTCCGGAATTAAGAATAATACTCTTGGTATGATCAATTCCAATTGGGGCGATTACGGAGCGGAAACAATTAAAGAACTAATATTCCCCGGTTATGCATGGTCTGCACAATGTGCCTGGAATTTAAGTGAAAGTGAAATCGGAGATTTTAACAGATTATTTTTTGAGGATTTCTTCTTAACAGGTAACAATTCCGCCGAGTTGCTCCATGAATCATTCAGCAATCAATTCAATCAAATTACATGGAACGATGCGTTTAGACATCCATTATTACCTTTCCGGGAACCAGTTTGGTGGGAACCTCGCTTAAAACCGGCCGCACGTTACGAACTGATAAGTTCCTCATTACAAATCCAAAATAAATTATTGCAGGATTTAAAATTAAAAGCACGACGAAACCTTGAATATATCAATATTCTGGATTTTCTTACCCAGTTCAATAAATGGTATTTATTAAAGATTGATACTCAAGTTAAATTGACAGAAGTATTGAATGGAAATGAAATTAGCGCTGATCTTGCTTCGTTTATAGATGGCAATATCTCTGAATTATCAGGGTTAAAAGAAAAATTCAAAAATATTTGGATTACATATTATAAACCAGATAACCTTAGCATGATAATGGATAAATTCGACAGGCTTATAACCTACTTCACAGAAATTAAAGCCGATCTATCTGCGGGAAAGTTAACTTCGCCTGAGATAACCAGTAGTTGGATTTATTGTCCTCTTGACACTTCATCATTTGTCCGAAAAGCTGAATTCAAAAAATCATTTAAAATTAATGGGAAAATAAATTCAGCAGCTCTGCAATTAATAGGCGATTCTTTTGTTAAACTTTATATTAATGATATTTACGTGGATCAGGTTTTCGTAAGACGCTCTCTTTCCCTTTTAACAGAATATAAACGTATCAAATATTTGGACATTACTAATTATTTAAATGCAGGTGAGAACCATATAAAAGTAGTTGCTGAGAATTTTGGCTCCGCCTCTTCTGCAGGATTTAATTTAATTTCTAAAATAAAAACTGATAATGAAGACATTTTTATAAAGTCCGATGAAACGTGGCTTACAAAACAATTGGAAAATAAGGATGCGGCTTGGATTGGAGCAAAATTAAAACCATACAGATTTGATGTTATCGCTCCCAATTTTAACACAAAAAGAGCAAGTTGGATTGAACGCTGAAAAAAATAAAATAGCGAAAAATAAAAGTGCTGTTATTACGGCAATTATTGCGGGCTTTATTACATTATTTTTTTGCGTCGAGTCATTTCAGGCTTTATTGGCAAATCTATTTGGTGCTGAAAATGTAGTGCTGAAATATAATTTGATTTTATTACTCGCCGAATATAATCTGACAGGATTAACATTATCATCATCAATTATAATTACTTTATCCCCCATCATGTTTTTGATAATCATTACAGAAATAGTTGCCATTTTGCAGCAAAAAGTCTCAGCTGGCCGATTAAGCAATTCCTTAATGCTTTACCGGCTCATTTTAATCGGTTATTTGTTATTGTTTGTTTTCTACGAAACGGTAACTGTAATTCTTAGGGAGTTTATGAGCAGCGATTTTGTAATTTTTATTAATCACATTAATTTGAAAACACCGGTATTATATTTTCTTCTATTCGCTTTAATTGTGTTAACGGCCGGATATATCAATCTGCATACTAAAAGAATAAGCAGTTATATAAATAGATAACACTCACGGAGATTTTATGGCAAAATTAGAAAATAAAATTGTTTTTATAACGGGAGCTTCGGAAGGAATTGGAAAAGCTTGCGCTTATGCTTTTGCAGCGGAAGGGGCTAACTTAATATTATCGGCAAGAAGAAAAAATTTGTTGGATGATATTGGGGACAAAATAGAAGAAAAATTCGGTGTTAAAGTACTGACTTTAAAGCTGGATGTAAGAAACGGTGATGAAGTGAAAGCATCGATTTCTAATTTGCCGGAGCAATGGGCAGCTGTTGATATATTAATTAATAATGCGGGACTCGCCAAAGGATTTGAAAAAATGTTTAAAGATGATCCTGAAAACTGGGACGCGATGATAGATACCAATTTAAAAGGCTTGCTCTATGTTACAAGACAAATAGTACCGGGAATGGTTAAACGCAATAGTGGACATATAATAAGTCTTGGTTCTACCGCCGGACATATGGCTTACGGGAATGGTAGTGTTTACTGTGCAACTAAATTTGGGGTAAGAGCTATTTCCGATTCATTGCGCATAGATTTAATTGATACAGATATTCGGGTAAGCACTGTTGATCCTGGAATGGTGGAAACGGATTTCAGTAACATTAGATTTTTTGGAGATAAGGAGAGAGCCAGCAAAGTTTACGAAGGGATAACACCTTTATCCGCAGAAGATATTGCCGACACTATTTTATACTGCGCAACTCGTCCGCCGCATGTGAGTATTAATGAAGTGATTATGACTCCTGTAGCGCAGGCAAATTCATTTGTTGCTTTTCGTAAATAAAGTTTGATAAATAAGCCCGGACTAAAGTAGTATTAAGTAATGTATAATCCGGGCGGTAATTAAATCAGTATTAAATAATGTTTGATATAGAAAGCCTGAAAAATTAGAAAAACATGCTTATATCGCCAGCACCTTCTCTAATTATTTCTGGTGTGTCTCCGCTTAAATCAACAATGCTGGAGGGTTGCCCGTTAAGTGGTCCCGCTGCGAGCATAAGATCCACTTGGGCGTTAAATATTGCCTGAATTTCTAATGGTTCGTAAATAAGTTGGCCTTTTCGAGTAGTTACGCTCGTACTTATAATGGGATGTCCCAATTCTTTAGCTAAAGTTATAGCAATTTGATGATCGGGAATTCTAATTCCAACGGTATTTCTTTTTGTCAATAATTTTTTGGGGACTTCCCGCGCGGCCGGTAAAACGAATGTATAAGGTCCGGGTAAAAGTTTTTTCATATTCTTATACGCATAATCCGAAACCTTTGCATATTTAGAAATATCTTTAAGATCGGAACAAATAAAACTAAACAACTTAGATTCAGCTTCGTTTTTAATCGAATATATTCTTTGAAGCGCCTCATGGTTAAAAATATCACAACCCAGCCCATAGACAGTATCGGTTGGATAAATAATTACTCCGCCTTCTTTTAGCACTTCAATGGCCTTATTAATGTATCGTAATTGCGGATTTACCGGGTGTAGTTCATAGTATTCCATAATAGTCACCTAATAATTTTTCAATGGATCCGGCACAATATCTTCCGGCGAGTAGAGACTAATATACAATTTGATATTTAATTTTCAATAAAATTATAAATAAATCGAACTATTATTTGTTGTTTTTTATACAAAATCAGTAAAAAATAAAAGGCTTTCTATCTGAAAGTCAACAATAATTATTATCTTTGATTTTTGATTCTAATTGAGGGAGTTTAATTTTAGTTTATGATTCAGAAAACTAAATTGGCAGTAGTTGCGGTTAGCGGAGGTATGGACAGTTGCGTTACGGCTGCAATTGCCAACAAAGATTTTCGCCTTGCTCTTGTTCATATCAATTACGGGCAAAGAACTGAAAAAAGAGAATTAAAGGCTTTTAATGATATTGCTGATTTTTTTGATGTCGAAAAAAGAATTATTGTGGATTTTAATCATTTGTCAAGAATCGGTGGATCATCTTTAACTGATAAAGGAATTGAAGTTTCTAAAGCCGATCTCAATAACAAAAATATACCTTCTTCTTATGTACCTTTCAGAAATGCAAATATAATTACATCTTGCGTTAGTTATGCCGAGGTGATAGGGGCTGAATCAATTTATATAGGCGCGGTGTACGAGGATTCCTCGGGTTACCCCGATTGTAGACCGGAATTTTTTGAAGCATTCGAAAAAGTAATTGAAACTGGTACAAAACCGGAAACACATATATCGATTGTAACACCAATTATTCATAAAAGTAAGCCTGAAATTATTAAATTGGGAATAGACTTAGGCGCACCACTTCACCTTACATGGTCTTGTTATCAAAATGAGGATGAAGCATGCGGCATATGTGACAGCTGCGCTCTTCGTTTAAGAGGTTTTCAAAAAGTTGGGATTGAAGATCCGATTAAATATAAATTAAGACCAGGATATTTATAAACAACTAAGCGAGGTTAGTATGGAATCATATGAACCTTCGGGAATTAATTTCGAGAGGATTATTTATTCAATATCCGAAGAAGATGTACAGACTGTAGCTTGCGAGCAGCTGGGGCGTAAATTAAACGCCGAGGAATTGGATGCAATTGAAAACAGAATCGGGGAACATATTGGCTGGTATAGTACAATTTTAAATACTATAAATGAATTGAACTTAAAACCAAAAGAGGAATAAAATGGAAGATAAAAGACAAATACTGGAAACATTTGAAAACCAGTATTCAGACAGAGATTATGTTATAGAACATATTGCTCCGGAGTTTACTTCGGTATGTCCAAAAACCGGGCAGCCGGATTTTGCGACGATTACTCTCGAGTATATACCTGATCAATTATGTGTTGAATTAAAATCCTATAAACTGTACCTGAATTCTTTTAGAAACGATGGAATTTATTTTGAAAGCGTAACCAATAGAATATTGGATGATCTTGTTGGTGTTACTGAACCAAGGTATATGAAAATTACAGCGGATTTTAACGTACGTGGAGGAATTTCATCAGTTGTGGAAGTTGAATATGTAAGTGACGATTATACGGAAGATTTTGAAGTGGAATAGTTAGCAACAACTCAATAAACTCACTTGATAAAATATCGGAGAAATGATGGCTAAAAAAATCATCAAGAAAAGCTGGGCCGAACCTTTCAAAATAAAGGTGGTTGAGCCCATTAAACTAACAACCCGCGAACATCGGGAAAAGGCAGCTAAAGAAGCAGGTTACAATACATTCCTGTTAAAATCCGAGGACGTTTATATTGATCTTTTAACAGACAGTGGCACAAACGCAATGAGTGATTACCAATGGGCAGGAATGATGCTCGGTGACGAAGCTTATGCAGGAAGTAAAAACTTTTATTCATTGTGGAACAATGTAAAAAAATATTATGGAATGCCTTATTTTGTGCCTACACATCAGGGTCGCGCCGCCGAACATATGATTTCAAAAATACTGATTAAACCCGGTCAATATGTTGCCGGCAATATGTATTTTACAACAACAAGGCTTCACCAGGAGCTCGCAGGAGCAACATTTGTTGATGTAATTATTGACGAAGCGCACGAAGCGACTAACGAACACCCTTTCAAGGGTAATATTGATCTTAAAAAACTTGATAAACTAGTTCAAGAAGTAGGAGCAAAAAAAATAGCTTACATTTCTATGGCAGGTCCTGTAAATATGGCCGGCGGTCAGCCGTTCTCTATGAAAAACCTGCAGGAAGTATACGATTATTGTAAAACTCATAAAATTAAATTATGGTTCGATGCCACTCGTGCGACGGAAAACGCATATTTTATTAAAGAAAAAGAAAAAGGTTATAAAGACAAAACAATAGCCGAAATTCTTAAAGAAATGTGTTCGTATTTTGAAGGACTTTGGGTAAGCGCCAAAAAAGATTTGATGGTAAATATCGGCGGATTCCTGACTACACGAAATAAAAAAGTGTTTGAAGAAGCTCGTAACATGGTTGTTGTTTACGAAGGTCTTCATACGTATGGAGGTTTAGCCGGAAGGGATATGGAAGCGATGGCGCGCGGTATTGAAGAAATGGTTGAATACGACAACGTTAGAATGAGAATAAAACAAGTAGAATACTGTGGTAACGAACTGGCAAAATTCGGAATCCCCTTTGTAAAACCGATTGGCGGGCACGCGATATTTCTTGACGCTAAAAGATTTCTAAACCACATTCCACAGAATCAATTTCCCGCTCAAACTTTAGCGACTGAAATATATGTTGATTCAGGAGTTAGGGGAATGGAGCGTGGTGTTGTATCAGCGGGGCGCGATCCTAAAACGGGCGATCATCGTTACCCGAAACTCGAACTTGTTCGTTTAACTTTTCCTCGACGCGTTTATACTCAGGCCCATATCGATGTAGCAGTAGAATCAATTGCTTCAGTTTATGACGAAAGAAAAAAGATTAAAGGATTAAATATGATATACGAACCGAAATATTTGAGATTTTTCCAGGGTAGGTTCGAAAAAAAATAATTTTTATATTTGCGCACTAAGGAGGGGATCTACAATTGTTGATCCCCATTTTTATAATTATGGTAAATAGCGAAGATATTAGAAAACAGTTTTCGGAAGCCAGAGAGAAACTTCTCGCCGATAGTGAACTGGCCAAAGACGCTTTTCGGTTTAGCATTCAAATGAGTCTTCTTGTAGAGGAATTTATTCATCGTGCTCTTACCGGAACAAAAAAAAATTACGTGATTGCTTCAACAGGCAGTTTTAGCCGAAGAGAATTATCCCCGTATTCGGATATAGACGTTATGTTTATTTTTGAAAAAATTGACGGGAATGAAGAAGCAATAAAAGAAGCTGTTACGCAATTATGGAATTCTGGCATAGAAGCCTCTCACACCGTTCGTGAGTTTTCTGATATTACAAGATTTTTAACGGAAAATCTGCATTCATTCACTCAGTTTTTTGAAACAAGATTTATTCTAGGTGACGAAAAAATTTATAAAGAGTGGAATGCGTTGGTTTTCAGCAGTCTAAATGAAAAAAACAAACGCCGTCTTATTTACGAATTTTTTGAGGATAACAAAGCACGCCATAAAAAATATGGGAAATCACCCAAAGTTTTGGAGCCCAATGTTAAATTTTCCGCGGGCGGACTTAGGGATTTGCACAGCGTTGAATGGATATATTCTTTAAAAAATAATTTAATGCTTACAGATCAGAATGAAATTACACAAACTGAAAGTTTTGTGAGAAGATTAAGAAAAGAGGGAAACCTGAACTCAATTGCGGCGACAAAATTATTACAGAGCTACAAATTGATTCTGCTTGTGCGAAATCAACTTCACATAAAACATCAACGCAAAATAGATAGGTTCGAATTCTCAGATCAGGAAGCTCTCGCTAAAATAATCTTTAACAATGAAACAGCCTGGGTTGATTTGATGAAATCTTATTTTGAGGCTACCAATATTATTCACCGCTTTTTTAAAACTATGGCCAAATTATTCGATGAGGAAATATCAAACCCAATTTCAGAATTTCTTACTATTCAGTTAGATGACGATTTTATTCAAAGAGGAAATGTAATATCTATAAGTCATGCGAGGGAACTTTCGCTTTCCGATATTTTGCGAGCATTTTATTACAGAGGAAAAAGTGAGGCACGTTTCGACCAGCAGCTCAGAAGTGCAATTACAGATAAAGTGTTTGATTATGAAGAAGAGCAACTCGATGAAAACACATCGTCCGTATTTTTTAGAGAGATTTTGAAACTGCCTAAAAATGTCGGTAAAACTCTTTCTGTTATGAATGAACTTGGTGTCCTTGGGGCCTATCTGCCGGAGTTTAAGGAAATGGTCGGATTTTTTCAGCCGGGCGTTTATCACTGTTATACAGCCGATGAACATACACTTATAGCTATTAGGAATCTTGAAGATTTGGCTGAAGAAGATTCACCTATGGGCAGAATTTATAATTCAATACAAGACAAAGATATTTTATTTCTTGCGATACTTTTTCACGATATTGCCAAACCTATAAGTGTTTCGGGACATGAAATTATCGGCGGTGAGGTGGCAAGTACAGTAATGGCCAGGCTTGGTTATGAGGACGAAGAAATTGAACTCGTTAAATTTCTTGTTCATCATCATTTAACTATGGAACAGATTGCTTTTCGCCGAAATATTAATGACGCGGCTACTCTTAATAACTTCAGCTCTATTTTCCCGTCTATTCTTTCTCTTGAACTTTTATACCTTGTAACTTATGCAGACTTGTCCGCAGTTAGCCCTGTAATATGGACAAACTGGAAAAGCGATTTGCTTAATCAGTTATATTTTAAAACTCACGCTATGTTAAAAGAAAAAGTGAGCGGAGAGGAATTGTTATATTCAGATGTAATTAAAGCCATTGAAGGTGATGTTTTTGGAGAAGACTCGGCTGTAAAAAATCATGTTGAATCAATAAGTGATTTAAGTTATCTGCATCATTTTTCGCATGAAGAAATTAATGAACATGTAAAAGAAATTGAAAGCAGTTCTACAGTAGGCGTTTTTTTTAAAGAAGAAATGGGATTCACAAACATAACTGTAATTACTAAAGATTCACCTTCGTTACTTTCCAAACTTTGCGGTGCTTTAGCAATTAACGACCTTAATATTCATGATGCGAAAATTTTTACACGCAAAGACGGGATTGTAATTGATAGTTTTAATATATCCGATTTCAGAACTCACACAATTGTGGATCAAACAAGATATCCGAAAATCGAGAATGATATTATTCTAACGGTTAAAAACGAATTGGCGATCAACAAAGAATTTAAGCGTGTGCAAAGCAAATGGTGGAGGCTTGAAAATAAAATATTCAAAAGAAAAGGCAAAGTTAAAATTGAATTTGAAGATCACGAAAAATATACGATCATTGATGTTTACGCGGCAGATACAGTTGGTCTGTTGTATCAAATAACAAAAAAAATGAACGAACTCGGTCTTTCTATTTTCTTCGCAAAAATCGCTACAAAATCTGATGATGCTGTTGATGCTTTTTATGTATTAAACAGGAAAGGTAAAAAAATATCGGAAAATGAGTATCCGCTGGTAACCCACGAATTAACAGAAACTATTGAAGAAATGTTATAAGGTGATATTTTGAATTTTATGAACAGAACCAACCCAATTGGTATATTCGACTCCGGTATTGGCGGGTTGACGGTAGTTAAAAGAATCAGTTCTTTTTTCCCAAACGAAAATATTATTTATTTCGGTGATACCGCGCGAGTGCCTTATGGAAATAAATCGAATGATACCGTAATTGAATATGCCCTGCAGGACGCAAATTTTTTATTTAAAAAAAATGTTAAGCTTATAATTGTTGCATGTAATACAGCGTCTTCGGTTGCTATTGACGTTTTAAAGGAAAAATTTCAAGTTCCTGTAATCGGTATGATTGAACCCGGCGCTCAATTGGCAATTGACACCACAAATAACAAACGTATTGGTGTGATAGGCACATACGCAACCATAGGAAATCATGCATACTCTTCGGAAATAAAAAAGCACAATCCTAAAATAGAAGTGTTTGAAAAACCATGTCCGCTATTTGTACCTTTAGCGGAAGAAGGATGGATGGATCATCCATCTACAAAACTTATTGCAGAAGAATACCTGAATGATTTTATAAATTGGGATATAGATACTCTTATTCTCGGCTGTACTCATTATCCATTGCTTTCCGCGGTTATTGAGGAAGTTATGGGAGATAAAGTTACATTAATTGATTCAGGAACGGCTGCTGCTTCAGTAGTTGAAGACCACTTAAACGGCAGAGGATTAAGAAATACCTCGGTGCAACAAGGTCAATATGAATATTACTTAAGTGATTTGTCCGGTAAATTTAAAGATGTTGCGGAAAGATTCCTGGGCAGAACAGTCGGAAATATTAATAAAGTGGACCTGGAACAATTAATCTGAAATTACCTACAGAGATGGGATAATTATAAAAATTATCCCAGGCGTATTCAATTTTTACATTATTTTATTTTAACAAATTTTTATAATAATTTATTCCGCAAATAGTTTTAGCGTCCTTTATTTGTCCGCTGCTTATCATTTCATCAAGTTCTTCAATTGTAAATTCATGAATTTCCATACCTAGTTCACCCTCTTCACGTTCGTGTTCTCCTTCCACTAAACCTTCCGCAAGATAAATATATAGTTCTTCCGTACAAAATCCCGGTGAAGTATAAATACTGCCCAGTTTGGTTAGTAATTCCGATGAATAGCCGGTCTCTTCCTTAAGTTCACGGGTGGCACATATATAGGGGTCTTCGTTTTTATCCAATTTACCAGCGGGTAATTCAAATAAATATTTTTGGAATGGGTGCCGGAATTGTTTGACTAGCAGAATTTTCCCGTCTTTTTTAACGGGAACAACTACAGCTCCTCCGTTATGAATTACGGTTTCACGTCTGCCGCCATTGCCGCTAACGTAAGTTAAATTATCTATTTGTACGTCGAAAACTTTTCCGCGAAATATTACTTCGCTTTCATTCACTTTATAGTTCATTTATTGCCATTACAGGATTCATCGGTAAAAATTAAATTTTCTACGGCGAATCCTTTATTTTTTGCGTTATCGATTAGTTTATTTAATTGTTCGGATTTCAACATTGGGTCACGGGCAAGAATCCACATATATTTTCGACTCGGACTTCCAACGGTAACATATTGGTACTCATCCTGATCTAAATCTATTATCCAATAATCACCTTTGAATGGCCAGAAAAATTGGACTTTTAATTTGGCATTATTACTTCCGTCTACAACAAAAGCTTTACCGTTAACATAATCCAGCTCCCCATTAATACTGTCCTCGCGGCATTCGTTTTTCACACTTATCGTTAGGCTGTCAATTATTTTATATTCTGCGGTTGAGCAATAACAATCATCCTGAAAGGAATTAGGCAGACGCGCGATTTCGTGCCATTTCCCCTGATAACGTTCAATATCAACATAATCTACTACACTTAACGGAGGATAATTAGCAGTTTTGCAGGACGAGAGAGTGATTAACAATACCAATACCACTATTATTTTATTCATAAAAACTTACTTATAATTATTAAAAAATATTCACCACTGAGAACTATAAGAAAATATTTAAATAACTTTACGCTCTTTGCGAGAAATAAAATCAATTTACTTAAGCCGAAAAATAATTAACTCACAATAGAGAAACAGGAGAAAGACTATAAACTAAAAACTCTTTACTCTTTGTGGAAAATAAAATTAATCTCTTTCGTAATAAGGGATCAACTCACTGCCAAGAAATTTAAGCACTGCAGTAATAACTCCAAGATCATCCAAATAACCAACCAGTGGCGCTAAGTCGGGTATCGCATCAATTGGAGATACAAAATAAATAAGCGCTCCGACAACAATTGATTTACGATGCCAGCTTACATCCCTATCAATAAGATATTGGTAAAGAGCAACAACATCCCTGGCGAATGATAATTTTTTCCCAAATTTTTCCAGTTTAACCCAAAGCTTACTTTCAAGGTATTCTTCGGCTTCTTCAATATCTTCTTCTGAGTCATATTGATGATCAAATTTGTCTAGTTCACGTGGATCTTCAACATATTTCATTTTATCACCTCGTAATATATTTATTGAACCATTCGAACATTGTATTCCACCAGAAACGGGCATTTTGTGGTTTAGTTACAAAATGTGTTTCTTCAGGGAAATATACAAATTTACTTTCTACGCCTCTTTTTTGCAACGCAGTAAATAATTCAAATGCTTGTCCTTCCGGTACGCGGAAATCTTTTCCTCCATGTACAACTAACATTGGTGTCTTAAAATTCTGAACAAAATTACTCGGGGACCACTTTTCATAAATATCTTTGCTTTCCCATGGTGTTCCGTTGTATTCCCACTCGGGGAACCAGAGTTCTTCCGTTGTTCCATACATGCTAATAAGATTATAAACGCCGTCGTGGCATAATAAAGCGTTAAATCTATCGGTGTGCCCTTCAATCCAATTGATCATATAACCGCCATAAGATGCGCCGGCGGCAAATGTATTTTCCTTATCAATAAATTTATAATTTTCTATAGCGTAATCGTAAGCGTTCATTAAATCTATATATACTTTACCGCCCCAGTCTTTTGAAATTTCATCAGTAAATTTTTGTCCATATCCAGTACTGCCTCGCGGATTAGGGGCAACAACCACATAACCTTTGGAGGCGAACATTTGAGTGTTCCAGCGATAATGGAAGTTATCATCCCAATGTCCCTGTGGTCCGCCATGTATTAGAAATATTAATGGATACTTTTTCGAAGGATCGAAAAATGGAGGTTTTACGAGTATCGATTGAACTTTAGCACCCTCGGCGCCGTCGCTCCAAAAAGTTTCAATGTCATTCATTTCAAGTTTGGAGAGTAGCTCTTTATTCATAAATGTAAGCTGTTTTAATTCTTTACTTTCCAGATTAAATGAAAATGCTTCCGATGGAAGGTTGTTTCTTTGCTGATCGAAGTACAATGTTTTACCGTCGGGAGAAATATTAAGTGAGGAATTCACCCTTTCTTTTAATACTATTTCATTTGATCCCGATTCGACATCAATTTTATATATCGAATTATAAATTTCATACGCTGCGGTATAATAAATACTTTTTGAATCGGGCGACCAAATAAATTCACCAACGGAAATATCGTACATCCCGGATAGTTCGTTCAACTCTCCTGTATTTCTTTCGTAAAGCATTAAAGCTTGTTTATCTGCTTCAAATCCTGCCCTCGCCATTGAGACAAATGCTATGTATTTACCGTCGGGAGAATATACCGGCTGATTGTCGTTTCCCTCACTCTTTGAAATTTTTTTGAATGAAGTGGCTTTATTTTCTTGTAAGTCATTTAGATTCAATATAAAAATATCGTTATTAGTTGAGGTAGCGAGCATCTCCGATTGATTCATTGTAAACACCACTTCATTCCCATCCGGAGAAATATTAAAATCGTTTGAACTGCCCAAAGCGATTGGGGGGACATCATAATTACTATTCAAAGTGAGATCAGAATATTTTTTCGATTTCAAATCATAAGAAAACAGATGGCTTCTTTTTGGTCCGCGCCAATCATCCCAATGGCGGTACATCAATTCTTCAAACACCATTACATTAACTTTGCTGGCGGCAATTTCATCGTCTTTGTTCTTGTTACATTCTTGCGTTAAACACTCGGGATATACGCTTGAGATGAATAAAATCTTTGTTCCGTCAGCCGACCATCTTACATCTGAACAGCCTGTATATAAATCGGTTACTTGTATATCGTTTTTCCCGTTTAGATCGCAGATTCTTATTTGACCTTTCATTTGATATGACAATTTTCCGTCAGGTGTAAATGCGGGAGAAGTTTCATTATCCTTAGAATTTTTTATTGGGCGCAGATTAGTGCCGTCGCTATTTATTATGTAAATATCGCTTTGTCCGCTATTCTGTTCCATATCATAAATTTTAACGGCGAACGCAACTGTTTTTCCATCGGGAGAAAGCGTAACGTTCGATACACGTTTCATCGCCCACATGTCCTCAACTGTAATTGCTTTTTTTTGCTGGGCTTGAATTGAAAATACAAACAATAGTGAGATTATAATTATTTTTATGGATCTCATTTAAAAAACTCCACAATATGTTTAATGGTACGTCCAAATTAGTAATAAGTACATCAATATTAAACCACAATAGGCAAATAATTAGTTTAATTGATTTTTAGAAGAGTGGAGATAAATTTGAAAAAATTATTAATTGCAGTGATAGGGTTTTTATTAATATTTATTGGAATCCTCTTACTTGTACTGCCCGGACCGGGAATTTTATTAATTATACTGGGATTATTGGTTTTGGCGACTGAATTCACCTGGGCTAAAACAATTTATGATAAATTTAAAAAATGGTTGAAGAAAAAATAAATTTTCTTCAACCTATAATTTTTTACGCGTGCAGTTCGTCAATTATTTTTTCATCGTACAGCAGATGCTCAAATGTTTCACGGCTTCTCGCTAAAAATATTTTATCTTTATCAACAATCACTTCCGGTGGTCGTCTTCTCGCGTTATAATTAGAAGCCATTACCATCCCGTAAGCTCCTGCCGACATAACCGCAAGAAGATCATTCGCTTTGCAGCCCGTTATAGTTCTGTCTTTTCCAAGGAAATCGCCGCTTTCACATACCGGTCCAACTACGTCAGCAACTATTTCTTCCTCCATGTTTTTCTCAACAGGCTGAATATGGTGATAAGCTTTATAAATGCTGGGACGCAGTAAATCAGTCATTGCCGCGTCTACAACAATAAAATTTTTCGCGTTATTTGATTTTGTGTACAAAACTTCGGTAATTAGCGCACCGCCATTTGCAGTTAGGAATCTGCCAGGCTCAAAAAATATTTCACAGTCGAGCTGCTTAAAAATTGGGATAAGCGCATCAGCTAATTCAGCAGGTGTAAATGGAACCTCATTCAGATACTTGATTCCGAATCCGCCGCCAATATCGAAATGTTCTATTTTAATACCTCGTGAAATTATTTTTTTTGTCAATTCGGTCATTTTAATTACAGCTTCCACATATGGATCCAGTGAAGTTATTTGGGACCCGATGTGCATATCAATTCCACAGAGATTTATATTGCTTAAAGACGAGCACTCCAAAAACATCTCCAAAGCTTTGGACGAGTCAATACCGAATTTATTTTCCGCCAGCCCCGTTGATATATAAGGATGAGTTTGAGGGTCTACATCGGGATTAACTCTTATTGCAACGGGCGCTACTTTTCCCATTTCGCCGGCAATTTTATTTATCTGGTAAACTTCTTCGAGGGACTCGGCTTTAATCATAAGCACATCGTGCTCTAAACCCAGTTTAATTTCATCCTTAGTTTTGCCCACGCCAGTTAATAACATTCTTTTAGGATCGGCTCCAATTTTAAGAGCGCGGTATAATTCACCAACGGAGTTAACGTCAATTCCGCTGCCCAAATCGTAAAAAAGTTTCATTACGTTTAGATTAAAATTTGATTTGGCGGCGAAAAATATTTTGTGGTTAACGGATTCGAAAGCAGATGTAAATTCCGAATATCGATCGCGCATAAAATTTTTACTGTAAACATATAACGGAGTCCCGTATAGTTTAGATAGTTCTTTTAAAGGGATGTTTTCACAATAGAGCTCATTGTTTTTATAGCTGAAGTATTCGGAATCCATATAATCCATTTTTGTCCGTCCATTAATTTCAAAAAATAATTCAACAAATATAAAAAATTATGCTTGTTAAATTGTTCTTTTGATGAAGAACTTTCTAAAAGTTTGTTTTATAGAGTGAAACAAAAATGCTTGACAAAAAGATCTGATATTCATATGTTTTAAACGTTTGAAAAATTTCAAATATAAAAAACAGAATATGGATAAAGCAGAAAAGTTAAAAGAAGATTTTATAATGAACTTTGGCTGGGCCTACAAAGCATTTGGTCTGAGCAAATTGATGGGCCACGTTGTGGCGCTGCTGCTTTTTTCACCCAAACCTCTTTCGCTCGATGAAATAACAGAATCCCTTAAAAGAAGCAAAGGTCCCGTAAGCCAAATAACCCGCAGACTTAGGGATAAAAATTTAATAAGAAGAGTTTGGCAACCGACTAGTCGAAAAGACTATTACGAAATTCAACCCGATATTTTTGAAAACGCTTTCAGAAATAATCTCGAAATGGTTAGAAATAACTACAAATTAGCGCAGAAATTTAGAACTCAAATTAAAGACCAAAATGTGCAGGAAGCTGAAATTCTGTCCGCCCGTTTGGAAGAAATGCAAAGTTTCTACGAATTGATGGACAAAAAGTACAGGGAATTTCTGGACGAATGGGACGACGAACGCGCTAAGTTACTAGGTTAATTAAAAGATTTAACGAACTATATATTCCTATAGACTGAACGTTTGAAAAATTTCAAACGTTGCAAAACAACAAAAGAGGACTACATGGAAAGACTTAAAAACAAAATCGCGGTAATTACAGGCGGATCGCAGGGAATTGGCAGAGCCACAGTTGAAAAATTTGTAAATGAAGGCTGCAAAGTGGCTATATGGGATATCGATGAAGTAAGTGGAGAAACATTATCCAATGATTTTAACGCCAAAGGATTCGATACCTTCTTTCAAAAAGTAAATGTCGCGGATATGGATAACGTGCAAGCTGCGGTAAAGTCCACATTGGCAAAATACGGCACAATAGATATCCTTGTGAATAATGCGGGAATTACAAAAGACGCTACTCTTAAAAAAATGACATCCGAACAATGGCAGAAAGTAATTGACGTAAACTTAACAGGCGTGTTCAATTGTACAAGTTCAATTTCAACTGTTATGCTTGAAAAAGGAACTGGACGAATATTAAACGCGTCATCGGTAGTTGGGCTTTATGGAAATTTCGGACAAACAAATTATGTGGCCACAAAAGCTGGTGTAATTGGGATGACTAAAGTTTGGGCCAGAGAACTCGGCAGAAAAGGAATTACCGTTAATGCCGTAGCTCCGGGATTTATTGCTACTGAAATGGTTAAAGCTATGCCCGAAAATGTTATAAAAATGATGGAAGATAAAACTCCGGTTGGACGATTAGGTAAACCTGAAGATATCGCCAACGCCTATTTGTTTTTATCGAGCGACGAAGCATCATTTATAAACGGTGCCGTATTAAGTGTAGATGGTGGAATTGTAATTTAACAGGAAAATCATGAGAAATGCGGTAATACACTCCAGCGGATTTTACGTCCCTGAAAAAATAATAAGCAATAAATATTTTGACGATTTACTCGGCGAAGAAGTAAGTCCATGGTTGGAGAAACATGTTCAAATATACGAAAGACGATGGTGCGCCGATAACGAATCGACGGCGGATCTAGCGAAGGAAGCAATTAAAAACGCCATGCAAAACGGTGGGGTTAAACCCGAAGAAATCGATCTGCTTATTATAGCAACGGACACACCGGAGTTTATTTCTCCTTCAACATCCTCAAAAGTACAATTTGAGCTGGGACTTATAAACGCAGGCACATTCGATGTAAATACTGCTTGCGCGGGTTTTGTTACGGCGCTGGATATGGCGTCCAAATATATACGTGATGACGAACAATATAAGACTGTAGCCGTAGTGGGCGCGTACGCGATGAGTAAATATTTGAATATGTTAGATAAAAAAACGGTTAACCTATTTGCCGACGGCGCCGGAGCTTTTATACTTAAAGCCGAAGAAAACAGCGGCAGAGGTTTTCTGGCGAGCAAACTTATTACCAAAGGTCAATATTATGATTATATGGGAATATTTGCCGGAGGAACTTTTAAACCTATTTCCGCGGAATTGGTTGATACAGTTGAACCAAAACTTCAGATACGTAAAAAATTCCCCCCAGAATTAAATCCCGAAATATGGTCGGACATAGCGAAAAATTTATCTGATAGGACTAATATACCTTTGAACGAAGTTGATATGTACTTCCTGACGCAGATAAATATTAATAGCATTTTCGAAACTATGGAAAAACTAAACCAGCCGAAAGAGAAAGCTCAAACAAGTATGCATTATTACGGTTACACCGGTTCGGCATGTATACCAATCGCCTTTTGCGATGCTTTAGAAAAAGGAAAAATTAAAAGGGGCGACAACATATTTTTCATTGGATCCGGCGGCGGTTTAGCTTTTGCCGGAACCGCATTCAAATATTAATGGCAAACTATGGCAACAACTGAACAAGTTATTGGAACCTGGATTTTAATAACAATTTACTCATCCATAATAATTTATTTTGTGGTTAGAGGAGCATTAAAGATTAAAAACATTTCCGATTACGCGGTAGGGAACATAAATTTTTCACCCTCCGCAGTAGGACTTTCTCTGGCCGCTACTATGACAAGCGCAGCAACGTTTGTAATAAATCCCGGACTTATAGCCAATTTCGGTCTTAGCGCTTTTATAGCTTATGGATTAGTATTTCCTCTGGGAGCGGTTTTGTCCTTAATTCTGCTCACTAAAAGTTTTAGGAAATACGGACAAACTGTAAAAGCACTCTCGTTGGCTCAATGGATTGGGAACAGATATAAAAATGAGAGATACGCCTTTTTTATGGCTGTACTGTCTCTGCTCCTAATTACATTCATAGTTTTGATAATTGTGGCCTTGACTAAAGTCCTCTCGAAAGCTATTAACTTGGACGAGTTATACATATTATTCGGAATTGTAATATTTGTTTTCGGATATATGATGTTCGGCGGCGCTAATTCCATGGTATACACAAATACCGTTCAGGGAATTGTAATGCTTATCGTAGCGTTTATTCTGCTTGGTTCTGGATATGAATATTTTCGTGATGGCATATCGGGGTTTTTTAACGAATTGGCAGCAATAGCTCCAAGTTTAACTGACACTACTGTCCCTTCAAGCCCATTATTCAGAGATTATTTCGAGATAATTATTTGTCAGTTTATTGTAGGTGTGGCTGTTGTATGTCAGCCGCATATAATTACAAAATCGCTGCTGCTTAAAAAAGAAAGCGATGTTAACAGGTATTTACTTGTTGGTGTAATAGTTGAAATAATATTTTTCTTAGTTGTATTCGCCGGATTTTACGCGAGGTTAACTTTCCCCGATTTATCAATTGAAGGAGTAGCATTAAAAAACGACGGAATTATTCCCGCTTATGTTATAAAAATATTCTCCGATGGAATTGTCTCCGTTTTGGTAGGATTGCTAGTAATACTGGGACTTATTTCAGCGGGTATGTCTACTCTGGAAGGATTGATCCAATCATTATCAACTACAATAACTTCAGATATAATTAAACCGTTATTAAAAAACAGAATTACATCCGATAAAACTTTAATAACTATTAATAAGATAACTATAGCGCTGTTAGCAGTTGTTTCAATAATTATTTCTTACGATCAATTGATAAACCCGAAATTATCAGTTGCAATTCTGGCGCAGAACGGTGTGTACGCTTATTTCTCAGCGGCGTTTATTCCTATATTGTTCGGAATATTTTTTAAAGATGTGGATATAAAAGCGCCGTTGTTCGCTTCAATTACGGCATTGGTAGTTCATTTCGGAATATACTACGGACTTCCAGCGCTCGTGGAAACTTTCGGAATATCTTTCGGATACTTTACTAAATATTTGGTTGGCGGAATCAGAAATCCAGCCATTTCTTCAGCTACGGCAATTATCGTTTCCACTTTAGTCGGAACAACTATACACTTTTTTACTAAAAAAAATAGTTTAACAAAATGAATCAATTTGACTGGATCGCCAAATGGGCGCTGTATAATGAGGAAGCAAAAGCTGTTAAAGAATTTGAAACAGGAAAAGAACTTACATATGGGCAGCTCAATAGAATAGCTAATCGTGTATCCTCGGTTTTCTTAAATGAATATAAACTGAAGAAAGGTGACAGGGTAGCAGTTCTCGCGGAAAATTGTTCAGAGTATATTATTCTTTTTAGCGTTATGCAAAAAACCGGACTTGTTCTTGTGCCTTTAAATTTTAGACTTACATCTCCGGAATTAAATTATATTCTGGAAAACGCGGAAACCTCACTGGTTATAACAGAAACTAAATTTCTTGAAAAAATTACAGCGACAGATGCTTACAACAGTGTAAAAAATAAATTGATCTTGAAAGATTTTGAAATTATTTGTGCGCGCGGTAATGATAACCACGCACCCGATTTTAAATCAGCCCGGCTAAATGAAAACGATCCGCTTTTTATTTTATATACATCCGGCACAACCGCTTTTCCTAAAGGAGCAATCTACACTCATAAAATGTTATTCTGGAACAGTATTAACACTGAAATCCGTTTGGACATTACCTCGAGCGATATTTCTCTTGATGTAGCGCCTCCATTTCATACAGGTTTCTGGAATGTTCTCTTAACTCCGTTTATTCATCACGGGGCATATACAATTCTGATGAAAAATTTTGACGCGGAAAATGTATTAAACCTGATTGAAAAAGAGAAACTGACTATATGGTGGGCGGTTCCTACTATGCTTAAGATGATATCCGAAACTTCGCTTTTCGAACAAACTGATATATCGAATCTAAGATATATGGTTGTCGGCGGCGAAGCTATGCCTATTCCACTTATCAAAAAATGGCATTCTAAAAATGTGCCTATTAGACAGGGATACGGACTTACGGAGGTTGGACCTAATATTACATCACTGCCGGAAAAAGACGCCATAACCAAACAAGGTTCTATCGGTACTCCTAATTTTTATGTTGAAACAAAAATTGTTGACGATAAAGGGAATGAAATTACTGGAAGCGGTGGTGGAGAACTATTATTAAAAGGGCCTAATGTTACCCCGGGCTATTGGAAAAACGATGAAGCTACTGAAAATACAATTGTTGACGGATGGTTTCATACGGGTGATGTAGTAAGCAGGGATGATGACGGTTATTTCTATGTTATAGACAGAATGAAAAACATGTATATCTCCGGCGGCGAAAATGTTTATCCAGCAGAAGTGGAACACCTGATACGTAAACTACCCGGAATTAACGATTTGATTATAATCGGTGTCCCTGATGAAAAATGGGGGGAAGCAGGTAAAGCGTTTATTGTTAAAGAAAAAGATATACAAATAAACGAAAAAGATATTCTCGATTATTGCAGGGCAAATCTGGCAAAATATAAAATTCCTAAATACGTTGAATTTATAGATGAATTACCGAAAAATGATGCCGGTAAAGTTGACAGAAAAAAACTTAAACAACAAGATTCGGATATTAGCTAATGGCTTCAAACGTGAATGTGGGTATAGTGGGTACAGGAATTTATCTTCCCGATAGAAAGATTACGGCGGATGAAATAGCTGCTCAAACGAAAGGCGTGTGGGCGGCTGAAGCTGTTAAAGAAAAATTGGGGATAATTGAAAAAACTCTGCCCGGAGATAAAGACGGTACTCAGGAAATGGGCGTATATGCCGCTAAAACCGCTCTTGATAAAACAGGAGTTGATGCTAAGGAGATAGATTTAATTTTATGCGTTGGAGAGGAATGGAAAGAATATCCGTTAACTACCTCAGGCATATATATACAGGAAAAAATCGGCGCACGAAATGCCTGGGCAATAGATGTTCAACAAAGATGCTGTACAACAATTTCTGCCATGAAAATGGCGAAAGATATGATGATAGCCGACGATGACATTAATACAGTTCTAATTTGCGGAGGTTACCGTAACAGCGATTTTGTAGATTATGCTGATCCAAACATGTCCATGATGTTTAATTTAGCTGCGGGCGGCGGCGCGTTGATTCTGAAGAAAAACTATAACAAAAATTTTCTTTTAGGTTCGCATATAATCAGCGATGGTTCCATGGCACGCGACGCCGGTGTGATTTTCGGTGGAACGGAAAATCCGATTACTTGCGAAAATGCAGGGAAAGCTTATAAATCGCTCACACTTATGAATCCTGATCATATGAAAAACCGCCTGAATGAAGTATCGATGGACAATTGGATGAGTTGTATAGATAAGGCGTTTGAAAAAAGCGGCGTTGATAAAAAAGAGCTTGGATATTTGGCAGTGCTGCATTTTAAACAGTCCATGTATCAACATATGCTCGGTTTACTCGGACTTAACGGGGATCAATCGATTTATCTTAATAATATTGGTCACGTTGGACAAATAGATCAGATAATTTCACTTGAACTTGGACTGCGGCAGGAAAAAATTAAAGATGGAACAATAATAGCAATGATAGCCGCCGGGATAGGTTACGCCTGGGCTGCTAACGTAATTAGATGGGGATAAATAAAATCACTAACAATAATCAAAGGAGCACCAAATGAAAAAATTATTATCGCTTTTATTAATTCTTTTACTCGCTGTAAGTTTTGCGGCTTGCAGTGATGACGACGACAACACAACCGAACCGGAAGTAAAAGTCGATGCATGGATCGGAACTTGGCTCAGCACCGGCACGGATGTAGCACCTCTTTTATCTACATATTTCAATTATGATAGTGTGAGAGTAGAAATGAAAGAAGATAATACGATAACTCTTAATACTCATATTAAAAATGCATCCTGGTCGACACTTCCCGGCGTTTATTCTGTGACAAAATCTACGAGTGGTGATGTTCATACAATAAAAATTAATTATACAGCTTTCGAGCAGGAAGGAATTGTACAAATAATATCCGGTACACCAGATCAAATGAAGTTGGAAGTTATACAAACTGTTCCGAGTACAAGTTTTGTAGCTAGAACACCCGCAACCGGATTCGGTTCAGACGCCCAATTAGGCACATCAAATATTCAGATTTATAAAAAAATTAAATAAAAATTCTTGGGGTGCTGAGGATCTGATTTTAAGTCCCGGCACCTTTTTTTCTTTAAATGTAATGGGATAAGTTATGAAAGACTTTTTAAAAATCTGCCTCATTTCAATTTTTATATCTCTTCAAATTAATGCCCAGATGACCGATAATTTCGAAGAAGATAGGGTTAAAGAAGAGAAAAAGGAATTTAAATTTATCGGCTATTATTTTATGAGATCCGAAGTCTCAAACATGTACCCGACAAATGAGTTTCTTAAAGGTCAGGTTGTAGGGCGTCTGTTCGGGGGTAACTCTACAAGAACCGGTCAGGATTCCAGATTCACAGAACAAAGATTTATACCTATAATAGCATACACACCGAGGCTATTCGACGGCTGGGCCACAATGAGAATGTCGTTCGAACTGGACTGGACCTGGGGCGACGCTAATTACGGAGCCGGTGGAAACTTCGGCGGAGCTTTCGGCGCGGACTTTGTAAATATGCAGACACAGAATTTGTTTATAGAATTCAGACCGCAAAAAAATCTTTTTGTAAACGCTGGTTTAACCCGATTGTTCGATAATATAAGTGTACCAGCTTATACCCCTACGGAGGATTTGGTAAACACCGGATACAGACTAGCAATTTGGGGTTCGGACGCTACCGGTATCGCCGGACATTATTTTCTGAAAGATCAAAGATTTAAGCTGGGAGCTTACCAGCTTTATGAAAATAATGTTAATCAGAGTGACGACGTTGTTCTTTTTGAAGCCGATTACGAATATGATTTCGATATTAAAAATTCGGCGGGATTAACGCTTTATTACTTAAAAGACAGGGGCAACGGGGAAGGGGGAGTCTCTATTCTTGGTCAGGGTCTTAATTCGGGTTTAAGCAATTACAGCGGCGTATTTAATTTTAATTTTGGGAATAATCCTTATACTGCGGATATAGTATGGCTTGGTTCTCACTTTCACGGTGATCCACTTTTAAGGCAAGGCCGTTTCGGTTACAGCGGTTTTGTTATAAGTAACTTCGGACAAGCCAAAACTAAACTTCAGTCTGTTGATATTTTCGGTATGGCGGCTAATCTTAGGCTGGCATATAAATACGGAGCCAATAGGAATGATTTTGTGGCACTCGACGGAATTTTTACAACCGGCGATGACAATAACATAAGCGACGGAAAATACAGCGGAGTGCTTACGGGAAATAACTGGACCGCGCCCGGAGCCGTGTTTTTTAGTCACGGATTATATTTGTTGTTGCCCCACGGAAATGTAGTTAACCGTTTTGTAGCCGCTGTTATAGACATTCAAAATGTCGGGTACGGTCTTGCCGCAGGCTCTTTGACGGGATCCTACGATATTGTTCCAAATAAGTTTAAAATAAAATCCGCTTTGGGTCTTGGTTATTCTCCTGTTACTCCTACAGGCGGCGGAAATCAATTAGGCGCTGAAATTAATCTTAATCTGCTTTACAAGTTAAGAGTCTACATGGATTTGGAACTACACGCCGCGTATATGAAACTTGGCGATTTCTTTGATTCACGTGACGTTAACGGTGGAATTACAGGCAGACCCGAAGATCCGTGGGTTTTATTCGCTTCACTTAAATGGATAATGTTCTAGGAGGATGAAATGAAAAAAATAAATTATTTAATTTTAGCAGTGGTTGTTATGGCTGTCGCTGGTTGCTCCACCTCGGAATATTATACTCTTCCTGCAATGGAATTCAGTGAAGTGGATTATAAATTTCCGGTAAAATTTGAACAAGTAAAAAATATTAATATAGCGTATATTGATGAAGGCAAAGGTGAAAATGTATTGCTGTTGATACACGGACTCGGTACAAACGCTAAAAGCTGGCTGAAAAATATTCCCGCCTTATCCGAAAATTTCAGGGTTATTGCAGTGGATTTACCCGGGTATGGCAAATCTGATAAAAAAAATTATAAATACTCGATGTCATTTTATGGCGATGTTCTTTCAGAATTTTTAACTAATTTGAAAATAAATAAAGCTACATTCGTCGGTCATTCTATGGGCGGTCAAATTTCTATGGTTACCGCTCTTAATCATCCCGATAAAGTAGATAAACTTGTTCTTATTTCGCCTGCTGGATTGGAGAGGTTTACTGAAGGTGAAGGCGATTGGATGAAAGCCGCTTTTACAATTGAGTTGGTAAAAGAGACCAATACAAGAAACATAGACGTTAATTTGAGTAGTAACTTTTATGATACTCCAGAAGACGCTTCGTTTTTTGTTACAGATAGAATTCAAATAAAAGGCGCAAAAGATTTTGAAGATTATTGTTACGCTGTAACACGAAACGTTACAGGTATGATAGATGAACCGGTTTGGTCAAGATTAACGGAAATTAAAAATAAAACATTAATACTGTTCGGTGAGAACGACGGATTGATACCTAATTCTTATCTGCACGGCGGATTTACATGTGACATCGCAAAAATTGGTGAATCCCAAATACCGGATAATAAAAGTGTAATTATTCCAAAATGCGGGCACATGGCCCAATTTGAAAAAGCTGATATTGTTAATAAAGAGATAATTGACTTTATAAATGAGTAAGGAGTATTTATGGCTGAGTTAAAAGAAGTATATATAATAGATGCGGTGCGCACACCCATAGGTTCATTTATGGGGGCTTTAAGTTCGGTGCCGGCGCCTAAACTCGGCAGCATTGCTATTAAAGCACTTGTCGATAGAAATAATCTTAAACCCGATTCAGTTAGTGAAGTAATTATGGGTAACGTTATACAAGCGGGTGAAAAACAAGCGCCTGCTCGTCAAGCGGCTTTATATGCGGGTTTAGACCAAGCTACCGAATGTATGACAGTTAACAAAGTTTGCGGTTCCGGATTAAAGACAGTTATGCTGGGCGCTCAGGCAATTATGACAGGCGATGCCGATGTCGTTATCGCCGGAGGAATGGAGAACATGTCACAAATTCCTTTTTTAATTCATAACGCAAGAGCGGGATTTAAAATGGGCGATCAGAAAATTGCCGATGCGATGCTTGGCGACGGACTGATTGACGCTTATGACAATGTACACATGGGCACTTTCGCCGAATTATGCGCCAGAGAAAACAACATTACGCGAGAAGACCAGGATAATTTTGCGGAAGAAAGTTACAGACGCGTATTAAAAGCTATCGCTGATAAAACATTCGATCCGGAAATTATTCCTGTTGAAATAGCCGGCAGAAAAGGTGAGGTAACACTTGTTGCAGAGGACGAAGAACCGGGTAAAGTTAATTTCGATAAAATGAAAACTTTAAAACCTGTATTCGAAAAAGATGGAACTGTAACCGCGGCTAACGCATCCAGTATTAATGACGGTGCAGCAGCAGTGCTGCTTATGAGCAAAGAAAAAGCCGAGGAACTGGGACTTAAACCTATCGCAAAAATTGTAGCTCAGGCCGCCGCTTCAAAAGATCCCAAATGGTTTACAACTGCGCCTGTGGACGCGATAAACAAAGTGTTAAATAAAGCCGGTTTAACAAAAGATCAAATTGACCTTTTCGAAATTAATGAGGCGTTCGCAGTGGTTTCGGTTACTGTTAATAGACACCTTGGTCTGGATCCGGCAAAAGTTAATATTCACGGTGGAGCGGTTGCCATTGGACATCCTATCGGAGCAAGCGGCGCGCGAATACTTACGACTTTACTACACGCGATGAAAAGAAATGATGCCCGTTACGGACTGGCGTCATTATGCATAGGCGGCGGTGAAGCTGTTGCTCTTGTTGTTGAAAAAGTTTAATTATAGTTAGATTAAAACGCAGCAGCAAATTTCAGCAAGTAGTTTGTTATGATTATTATGCCTTATTAAATAAAATTATGGAGTGGGGAAATCAGAGTGTTTGATTTCCCTGATACTCCTACCACAACTGAATAATTGTAAAAAAACTTTCACGGGCGCATTTCTAAAATGGATTAAACAAAAATCCGCACTTATCTTTTTCCCCTCAAAAGTTTATATTTGTGAAACTTCTTTCCATTCTATTATACTGGGTCCAAAATGAGAAATACTTTTTCCGCATTGCTGTTTTTGTCCTTAAATGTTTTTGCTCAGGAAGTTAATATTCCGGATTATTATTCCACAGACAGTTTATTCTCATCCGAAATAAATAAAATTGTTCTTGATCTTGAATTGGATAAAGATTTTAATGTTGGAGAAGACGGCATCGAGCAAATATCATTTGCTGTAATTGATTTAACAGAGGAAAAACCAACGCTCGGTGGAGTTAATTACGATAATTTTATTTACCCCGCATCGGTTTATAAAATGTATGTGGCGGCTGAAATATTTAAACAGATATCCTCGGGCAAATTCGGTTTGTACGATTTATATGTAGTAAAATCCCCTAACGATGTCGATCACTCGAAAGAAATAAAATCAGATCCCCGCCCATTATTAAAGAACGGAGATTCGGTAACGGTAAATTATCTTCTTGATTTAATGATTACAAGAAGCGATAATTCCGCGGCAAACTGTCTTATTGATCTTGCTAAACGGGAAAACATAAATAAACTAATTGAAGAATATAACTGGGCGGGAAGCGAAGTTACACGAAAATTCCTCAAAAGAAAATTTGAAGATCCCGGATATGAAAAAATCCGCGGAACCGAAACATGCGCTTTGCACGCTGCCGATTTTATGTACCGGGTATATTCGAATCAATTAGTAAATCCATGGGTTAGTATGCAGATGAAAGCCCTTTTAGGCCGTCAGTTAGACAAATCCAAATTGGCACAGGGGCTGCCGGACGGAACAATGTATTATCACAAAACCGGTTGGTTCTCTTATTGGACTAACGATGTTGGTATCGTTGACGATGGGAAAGTTAAATATATTATTTCATGCTTTATTCCGCTTGGGGAAGAAGTGGCCAAACCTAAAATGAAGGAACTGTCGGATAGAATATATAAACTGATTACAGTTCGAAACTTTAGATAAAAATTAGTTTATTTGCTAATACTTTACCAAATGGTAATATGCCTTCCTTGCTAAACCTGCCATTATTTGATATTTTTAAAATTCTTTTATTAATTAAAATGTAGCGAAACTATGAGATATCCATTCGAAACCGCAGAAGCAAGGTGGCAGAAATATTGGGAAGAAAAAAAAGTATTCAAAACTGATCTTACCGATTTAGAAAAAGCTGTTTATTGCCTCGTTATGTTCATTTACCCTTCCGGATCAAAACTCCATTGTGGACACTGGTATAATTACGGGCCGACAGATTCCTGGGCCAGATTTAAAAAACTTCAGGGATTTAATGTTTTCGAACCAATGGGTTACGACGCATTTGGTTTGCCGGCTGAAAATTACGCTGTAAAAACAGGTATTCATCCGCAGGACAGTACTTTTAAGAATATCGAAGACATCCGGGCACAGCTGAAACAAATGGGTTGTATGTACGACTGGGATGCGGAACTTATGACTTGTGTGCCCGAATATTATAAGTGGAATCAATGGTTGTTCTTACAATTATATAAAAAAGGTTTGGCTTACAGGAAAAATGCGCCGGTAAACTGGTGCCCTTCGTGTAATACTGTCCTGGCAAACGAACAAGTTCAGAACGATGGTTCGTGCGAACGCTGCGGGACAATGGTAATTCAGAAAAATTTAACTCAGTGGTTTTTTAAGATAACTGAATACGCCGAAGAACTGCTCGATGGATTAAATAAAATTGAATGGCCCGAAAAAACAAAACTGATGCAGGAAAACTGGATCGGTAAAAGTATAGGCGCGGAAGTTACTTTTAAAGTCGATGGTATTGAAGACGAAATTTTAATTTTTACTACTAGACCCGATACTCTCTTCGGCGCGACTTATATGGTGCTGGCGCCTGAACATCCTCTGGTAACAAAACTTACAACTGAAGAAAATAAATCCAAAGTGGATGAATATAAAATTACCGTTCAGTCAATGACTGAAATCGATAGGACTTCCACTGTTAAAGAAAAAACCGGAGTCCCTACAGGCGCTTATGCAATAAATCCTGTGAATGGTGAAAAAATACCTATATGGATTGCTGATTATGTTTTAATGACTTACGGCACGGGAGCTATTATGGCTGTGCCCGGACAGGACGAACGTGACTGGGAATTCGCTGAAAAATTTGATCTTCCAATAATCAGAACAGTACAAACTCCCGCTGACTTTGAAGGGAAAGCATTTACAGGCGAAGGTCCCGCTATAAACAGCGATTTTCTTGATGGATTGTATGTAGCGGAAGCCAAAGCTAAAATGATTGAATGGCTCGAAGAAAAAAAAATCGGCAGAGGAAAAATAAATTATCGTTTGCGCGATTGGTTGATCTCCCGTCAGAGATATTGGGGAACTCCTATTCCTATTGTTTACTGCGATAAATGCGGAGAAGTGCCGGTACCCGAAGATCAATTGCCGGTTAAGCTTCCTTACGATGTTGATTTTAAACCGGACGGCGCTTCACCACTGGCCAGAAACAGCGAGTTTGTGAATACTACTTGTCCAAAATGCGGCTCAGACGCGAAACGTGACGTCGACACTATGGATACATTTGTTGATTCCTCGTGGTACTATTTACGTTATCTTAATCCAAATTTTACTGAGGGAGCATTCGACGCTGAACTTGGAAATAATTGGACACCGGTTAACATGTATGTGGGCGGAGCTGAACACGCAACCATGCATTTGTTGTACGCGCGGTTCATCCATAAATTTATCCGGGACCTTGGTTTGGTTAAAAGCGACGAACCTTTTCATAAATTGATTCACCAGGGCACAATTACAAACAACGGCGCTAAAATGTCTAAATCTAAAGGCAACGTTGTTAATCCCGATTCGTTTATAGTCGATTACGGCTCCGACGTTTTCAGGATGTACTTAATGTTTATGGGGCCATACGAATTAGGGGGCGACTGGAGTGATAAAGGAATTGTAGGTGTGGACAGATTCGTTCAGAGAATTTTTACCCTTGTAAATAATTTTAACGGAATCGCCAAATCTGCCCCGGCAAATGAAAATTACGATATTGCCGCTCTTAATGAAGCTGAGAAAAATATTTATCGCAAAGTAAATCAGACATTAAGCAAGTTTGAGTCCGAAGTCGAGAATTTTAGATTTAATACAGCAGTAGCCGCTTTGATGGAACTTGTAAATGAATTAAACAAAGAATTGGTAAACTGTTCGGCCGATCTGCAGAAATATTCTTTGGAAAGACTGATAACAATGCTCGCGCCTCTTGCTCCGCATATGGGCGAAGAATGCTGGAATATGCTGGGTAATGATAAATCCTTGTACGAATCGCCTGTATGGTTTAAAGTCGATGAAAAAGCTCTTATCGCTGAAGCAGTTACAGTGGTCGTTCAGGTAAACGGCAAAGTTCGCGCCAAGCAGGATTTCCCTCTGGATACAGACGAACAGGTTGTTAAACAGACTGTCTGGGAAAATGAGAATGTTAAAGCCCATACGGATGGTAAAACAGTTGTTAAAGAAATTTACGTTAAAAATAAAATTTATAATATAGTTGTTAGATAAGAATAGTCCGCTGATTTAATCATGATAAATAGTAAATATCATGATAATCTGTAGGTTGATTTTATTCAGGAGATAGAATGTTAGACTTAAAATTTATTCGCGAGAATCCCGAAATTGTTAAACAGGGATTATTAAACAAAAACGAAAAAGTTACAATTGACGAATTGCTTGCTTTGGATCTTGAAAGAAGAAACAAACTTCAAACCGTTGAAGAACTTAAAGCCAAACGTAACAAAGTTTCGCAGGAAGTGGCTCAGCTTAAAAAAACAGGGCAGAATGCCGACAATATAATAGCCGAGATGAAAACAGTTTCCGATGAAATAAAAAATCTTGATGATTCAGTTCGGATAGTTGAAGAAAAAATGAACGAACTGCTCGCCTGGACGTGTAATCTTCCCCACGATTCAGTGCCGGTTGGTAAATCGGCCGCCGAAAACGTTGAATACCGTAATTGGCTTCCAGAAGGATTTACATTCGAAAACAAATTTGATCAAATAGATCACGTTGAACTCGGTAAAAAACATAACATTTTGGATTTTGAACGGGGCGCGAAAATAAGCGGTTCGGGATTCCCCGTTTATGTTGGAAAAGGCGCAACATTGGAACGAGCTCTTATTAATTTTATGCTCGACTTTCATATTAATAAACATAATTACAAAGAAATTATGCCTCCGTTTTTAGTTAATCGCGAGTCAATGAAAGGCACAGGTCAAATTCCAAAAATGGAAGAAGATATGTATCATTGCGAAAAAGACGACCTTTTTCCGATACCGACGGCAGAAGTCCCAATCACTAATCTGCACCGCGGCGAAATACTTAATGATGAGGAATTACCTATTAACTACGTAGGATATTCGGCTTGTTTCAGAAGAGAAGCGGGTAGTTACGGCAAAGATTCCAAAGGTTTTTTACGTGTGCACCAGTTTAACAAAGTAGAAATGGTAAAATTTGTTAAACCCGAAACTTCATACGCCGAGTTGGAAAACCTGGTTACAGACGCTGAGGATATATTAAAAGCGTTGAATGTTCCATACAGGATTTTAACACTGTGTACAGGCGATTTAAGCTTTTCAGCGGCTAAATGTTATGATATTGAAACATGGTCGCCCGCTGAGAACAAATGGCTGGAAGCGTCATCCTGCAGTAACTTCGAAGCTTTCCAGGCAAGAAGAGCGAATATTCGTTACAGGAAATCGGAAGATAAAAAAGTTGAATTCATTCACACACTTAACGGTTCCGGTTTGGCAACAAGCCGATTGATGGTTTCGATTCTTGAAAATAACCAGACAGAAGACGGCAGAATTATTGTCCCGGAAGTATTAAGAAAATATACCGGATTTGATATTATTGGTTAATTAAGATAAAAAGTATAATTTTGTTAAAAGGCTTAGTTTATTTCTAAGCCTTTTGTATTTTTGTGAACTAATCCTCCGCCAAATACGTATTAATAATTTTGAACTGATGTGAACTGTATGGGTAGTCTATTTTATCTGAACAAATATTTTAAACGTTATAAATCACTTATATTCTTGGGTATAATTTTTATACTGATTTCCAACATCGCTCAGGTTTATATTCCTCTTCTTCTTAAAGATACAATCGACGCTCTTCAGAATAATTTGAGCAAAGATCTTATTACAGAATACGCCGTTTTAATTGTATTAGCTGCAATTATAAGCGGAATTTTCAGATTCCTTATAAGACAAACGATTATAGTAGTCTCCTGGAAAATTGAGTACGATATTCGACAGGATTTCTGGTCGCATATTCAAAGATTGCCGCTAAGATTTTTTCAGAATAATTCCACCGGAAATATTATGGCGCACGCTACAAATGACATAAGCGCGGTGCGAATGTATGTCGGTCCCGCGGTAATGTATTCTATAGACACTATAACAAAGTTTATAATAGTTCTTGCTATAATGATTTCTTTGAGCGCGTCACTTACTTTTTATTCTTTAATTCCTTTACCTATCCTATCTTACTTCGTATATAAACTGAGCAAGAAAATTCATAAAAAATTCACTTTGATTCAGGAGAAATTTTCTGAATTAACGACCAAAGCTCAGGAGAATTTTTCAGGAATAAGAGTAATTAAATCTTATGTAAGAGAACAAAACGAAGTTGATGATTTCAGCCGGCTCAGTTCCGATTATCTTAAAAGAACAATGGAGAAAGTTAAAATCCAAGCTTTATTTATGCCGCTGCTTTATCTGATTACCGGTGTCTCCATTATAGTTGTGATTCTGGTTGGCGGAAATATGGTAATAAACGGTACTTTTACTCTCGGAGGATTGGCGGCATTTATAAGTTATCTCGGTCTGCTGATATGGCCTACAATCGCTTTTGGATGGGTTGCAAATATTATTCAACAGGCAGACGCCAGTATGAAAAGGCTTCACAATATTTTGAACGAACAATACGAAATTGAGGATACTTCCGAAACCAATAATTCGATTGAATCTATAAAAGGTGATATAGAATTTGAAAATGTTACTTTCCAGTATCGTGATAATCTGCCGAAAGTATTGGACAATATAACACTTAAAATTCCTCGTGGATCCTCCATGGCCGTAATTGGACATACTGGCGAGGGCAAAACTACTTTGGTAAACCTCATTTCCCGTTTGTACGATGTTACCGGCGGGAGTATTAAAATTGACGGAAACCCTATTAAAACAATTCCATTAAAAGTGTTGCGCAAGGAGATAGGGTCTGTTCCTCAGGAAACATTTTTATTCTCAGATACGCTCGCTAATAATATTCTCTATGGCGTCAAAGAAAAAGATATGGATCTTGTTCGTAAGGTGTCCTCTATCGCTAAGCTTGATAAAGATGTTGAAAGTTTTCCAAATTCTTATGAAACAATATTGGGAGAAAGGGGCATTACTCTTTCCGGCGGACAAAAACAAAGGGCATGTTTAGCTCGTGCTTTAGCGATTGATCCTAATATCCTTATACTCGATGATTCGTTTTCTGCGGTGGATACAAATACCGAGGAAGAAATATTAAATGATCTGCGGGTATTTATGCGGGGGAGAACGAGCATAATAATAAGTCATAGAATATCGACTGTTAAAAACGCCGATAATATTATTGTCCTAAACGAAGGAAAGATTGCCGAAAAGGGCACACATGAAGAGTTAGTAAATCTAGGTGGAATTTATGCCGATCTTCATTTCAAACAGTTATTGGAAGAAGAATTAAAAGAATTAGGTTGATTATAATATATGGCAGCAGATAAAGAAGACGAAATATTAGGTAAAGCTTACGACTCCCATTTAATGAAACGTTTGATGGGTTATGTTAAACCTTACAACAAGTATATAGTGGCGGCGATTTTGTTGAATATTTTGGTCGCGGCGCTGGGACCAATAAGACCTTATTTAACAAAAATTGCGATAGATGATTATATAGTAACTAAGAATTACGATGGTCTGCTGTTTATCTCCGCTCTTCTGGCAGGCTCATTATTTCTACAGGCGATTATTCAATTTTTTCTAACCTACTACACTCAGTTGATGGGTCAGAAAATAATTTACGATCTGCGTATTAAACTTTTTGCTCATGTTCAGAAACTCGCATTAAGATTTTTTGATAAAACTCCAATCGGAAGAACTGTAACACGCGTAACCAATGATGTGGAATCTCTTAACGAATTGTTCTCATCGGGTATAGTAATGGTGTTCAGCGACTTGTTTATAATTTTCTGGATATTTTTATTCATGTTCCTTATGGCATGGGATCTTTCTCTTGTTACTCTTTCGGTTCTGCCAGTGCTCATTTATGGTACGTTTTTATTCAGAAGAAAAGTCCGCGAAGCTTATCGCGATGAACGCAAACATCTGGCCAGATTAAACTCCTACATGCAGGAACATGTAAGCGGTATGAGTATTGTACAGTTGTTTACAAATGAAAAAATTGAAAATGAAAAATATGCAGGTATAAGCGGGGACTACAGAAAAGCAAAAATAAACGCAGTGTTTTATTACGCAATATTTTATCCCGTTGTGGAATTGCTCAGTTCAATTGCAATCGCCCTAATTATATGGTACGGCGGGGGCAATATTCTTCAGGGAACACTTACAATTGGTGTTCTGGTAGCTTTCTTGCAGTATACAGAAATGTTTTTTCGTCCAATTCGTGACCTTTCGGAAAAATATAATATTATGCAAACGGCAATGGCTTCCTCAGAGAGAATATTCAAACTTCTTGATGATAATACTTTTATTAAAAATCCCGAAACTCCTGAAAAGATTGATGTTGTGGAGGGAAGTATTGAATTTAAAAATGTATGGTTCGCTTATAACCCCGGTGAGTTTGTGCTTAAAGATGTTTCATTTAAAATTAATTCAGGTGAAACGGTCGCAATAGTAGGTGCAACAGGAGCCGGTAAAACAAGCCTTATAAATATACTTACCAGATTCTACGATATAGAAAAAGGAAGTATTTGTGTTGATGGAGTTGACATACGTACAATAGATAAAAGGGAACTGAGACATTTTATTTCAATAGTCCTTCAGGATGTGTTCCTTTTTTCGGGTACTATAAAATCCAACATTGATTTGGGTTCGCCGCATATTACAGAGGAACAAGTTATAGAAGCCGCCAAAACTGTTGGGGCGCACGAATTTATTTCGAAACTGCCTAACCTTTATAATGAGGAAGTAAAAGAAAAAGGAGCGACTTTAAGTGTCGGACAGAAGCAGCTTATTTCTTTTGCCCGCGCGCTCGCTTATAATCCTCAAATTCTTGTTCTGGACGAAGCCACTTCAAGCATCGATACTGAAACCGAAGCATTGATTCAAAAAGCAATTGAGAAACTGCTTACAGGCAGAACCTCTATTGTAATCGCTCACAGATTATCCACAATTCAGAACGCCGATAAAATTTTGGTGATGCACAAAGGTGAACTTCGTGAAATAGGCACTCACCAGGAACTGCTCGCGAAACGAGGCATTTACTACAAATTATATCAGCTTCAGTATAAAGATCAGGAAATTATTAAATCCGCTTAATTAAATCGGAGGAATAATGCCAGCAACACGCTTCATGACGCTCCAACGCCACATATTAGAAGGTGAAAAACGTCACCCCGAGGCAACCGGTGAACTATCCGCTTTGTTGTCGGATCTGTCATTAGCAGCCAAAATAATATCCCTGGAAGTTAATAAAGCCGGTTTAGTTGATATTCTCGGTTTTACAGGAGAGAACAATATTCACGGTGAAAATGTAAAAAAACTCGATATGTTTGCACATGATATGTTAACGCGCGCCATGGATCACGGCGGACACCTTTGCGTAATGGCGTCTGAAGAAGAGGAAGAAATTATTCATATTCCAAAGAAACATCAGATTGGCAAATACGTTCTAATTTTCGATCCCCTCGACGGTTCTTCCAACATTGACGTTAACATAAGCATAGGTACTATTTTTTCAATTTATCATAGAGTTACGGCACAAGGCACGCCCGGTACTTTGCGGGACTGCCTGCAAAAGGGATTAAAACAAGTTGCCGCGGGTTATATAGTTTATGGCTCGTCGACAATTTTGGTCTATACAGCCGGTGAAGGCGTTCATGGTTTTACTCTGGATCCGGCGTTTGGAGAATTTTTGCTTTCTTACGAAGATATGAAAATCCCTGAAAAAGCAAAAATATACAGCCTAAATGAAGGTAATTATAAGTATTGGCATCCCGGTCTTAAAAAATATATTAAATACGTTCAGGATGCCGATAATAGAGGGCGGGAGCCATACTCGGCCCGTTACGTCGGTTCAATGGTAGCCGATATTCACAGGAATTTAATTTACGGCGGTATTTTTATCTACCCGGCAGATAAAAGAAATCCTAAAGGAAAACTGAGACTGATGTACGAATGTAATCCGATGGCTTTTATTATTGAACAGGCCGGCGGCAGAGCTATCGACGGGAATAAAAGAATACTTGAAATAAATCCCGAAAGTTTACACCAGCGTGTTCCTATCTATATCGGCAGTAAGGACGCTGTGGATAAAGTGGAGGAATTTTTAAGAGCCGAAGAGGTAATTCCTGAAATGCGAATATAAAAAACCATTGAGAATAAATGGTTTTAATCTCAAGTTTAATAAATATTTTAGATTGAATTTATACTCTAATCCGAAAATTAAACAATATATTTTTAGTCGGCTTATACTGATGTTATTGTTATGCATATATTAAATATGTATTAACAATCGGATGGAATTAGGCTAATTATCAGTTGGTAATCTTACCAAGTTCTTCATTTAGCAGAGCCGCGAGTTCGCCTTTTGCAATTCCAACTATTTCAATTTTTGTGGATTTAATAAGAATTTCCGGCGGATCGCCCTGACCGAGCATATATTGATAAAGTCCATAACCCAGACGGATTCTGTCGTTCGGAAGCGGTATATTAATATTTAATTTTTCAACAATATTGTGTACTTGTTTTTCTATTGAATTTTCAGGAGCTTTATTTACTCCGGGAGCCGGTAAAGTTGCCATAATTTTCTATGATTTTATTTTTGATTGTACGCAACTTATAAAAGAATGCTCTTTTCTACAAACATAATTCATTGTAATGGTGAGCGATAATCAATAAATTTGTGTTGATTATTCAATAAAAATCGGAAACGCTAAAAATTAATAAAATACTTATAGTCCGTCTTAGTTCATTAGGGGATATTTTACTTACTACACCCCTATTGAGATCAATCAAAAAAAAATTCCCTGCAGCGGAAATCGATTTTCTATTGAGTCGTGAATACACAGACGTAATTCGGTTCAATCCTTATATCACCTCAATTTTAGAATTGGATAAAAAAAAATCACAAACTGGTTTAATAAAGGAATTATCATATAAAAAATATGATGTTGTAATAGATCTTCAGAATAATATAAGATCGCGCAGATTAACAAAATCTTTCAATACACGAGTGGTCCGTTTTAAGAAACCCTCTATCAAAAAACTATTGCTGGTTAAATTAAAAATTAATTTATTGCGCGCGAATAAATCAATTCCCGAATTATACGCTGAAACTTTCCCTGAAGTTCAATTGGATTCCGAAGGCTTAGACTTTTATTTTCAGGAAAATTCTGAAACCGATAAAAAAGGGAAAAAGATAGTCGGTTTATGCCCGGGCGCCAGGCATTATACAAAAATGTGGCCTGCTCAGTTTTATATAGATTTGGGCAATAAATTGGTTAAAAACGGCTATCAAGTCCATTTACTAGGCGGCGGGGCCGACATAAAAGTATGTGAGTCAATCAGTGCGGAAATTAAAAATTCAATTAATAAGTGTACAGACAACAATTTGTTTGATACCGCCGGGACTATAAAGGAATGCGATGTTATAGTATGTAATGATTCCGGATTAATGCATTTGAGCGCGGCTCTAAAAATTCCGCTTATAACCATATTCGGATCTACTGTAAAGGAGTTCGGCTTTTCGCCATACAAAACTGTAAGTTTAGTTTTGGAAAATAATTCTTTATCTTGCAGGCCTTGCACCCACATCGGGCGAAACAATTGTCCTAAAAAACACTTTAACTGTATGAACTCAATTACGCCCGATTTTGTCTTTAATCAACTACAGAAATTTTTAAGAGGAACATCAAACAGTGTTATTATATAATTATCTGTTCATTCCGGTTTTATTCGTTTTCTTTAAAATAGCAGGCCTATTTAATTCAAAAATTAAACAGGGTGTTGCCGACAGAAAAAATCTTTTCGAACAGTTGGCTGAAAAATCAGATTCGATTGACAGAAACAAAAAACTTGTTTGGGTTCATTCGGCTTCTCTTGGTGAGTTTGAGCAGGCAAAACCGATTATAGAAAAATTGAAAAAAGAATATGGCGTTAACATTCTTGTCTCTTTTTTCTCGCCTTCGGGATACAGGAATTCTATAAAATATCCACACGCCGATGTAATAACATATCTTCCTCTGGATAGCATTAAAAACATGAAAAAATTTGTAGACATAACAAAGCCCGATATTTTGATATTGATGCGATATGATATATGGCCGAATCTTGTTAAATATGTAAATGAAAAAAACATACCGAGTTTTATAGTTGACGCAACTATGCGGGATAAATCTAAACGCAAGTTGCCTCTTGTTAAACAATTGCACAAAAATATTTATAAAAACTTTACTAAAATATTAACAGTTTCCGAAACCGATTTGAAAAGTTTCAAAGATTTTGATTTACCCGACGATAAACTTCGTGCTGTTGGAGATACAAGGTTCGACAGGGTTTATCAGAAAAGTCTGCTGGCAAAAGGGAAAAAATTGTTTGTAGATGGATTTTTTGAAAACAAAAAAGTATTTGTTTTCGGCAGTTCCTGGGAATCAGACGAGGATGTTGTTATTCCGGCGTTTTTGAAAATATTGAAATACGATAAAAACGCGGTTATGATTATAGCCCCGCACGAACCCACTGTTTTAAATTTAGAAAAAATAGAGCATACATTAACAGGTAAAGCAAAATTTATCAGATTTTCGTCACTTAATAATTACAAAGACGAAAATGTGATAATTATCGATTCGATTGGAATTTTATTGACATTATATTATTATGCCGATATCGCATATGTCGGCGGAAGTTTTAAGCAGGGAATTCATAATGTTCTTGAGCCTGCCGTTTACGGACCTCCGGTAATGTTTGGGCCTAAAATAGAAAACAGCCAGGAAGCAATTTATTTAAGCAAAACCAACGGCGGAATTTTAATACGAAATAAAAAAGAAATGTACAGAAATTTACGATATCTTTTGAGTAAAGATGGAAAAAGAAAAGAAATAGGCGATTCGGCGAAACAATATGTATTAAATAATATTGGCGCCACTGAACGTATACTCGAAGAAATCGTTAAATATTTAATTAAGTAAAACCATTTTCTTTTAATAGATCTTATAAAATTAAAAAATGGAGTTAAAATGAAAAGCAGAGAGGAAATATACCGTTCCCTAAATGAGCAGGGAATCAAAAACATAAACAACATTTATTACAATTTAAGTACTCCCGCCTTATACGAGCAAGCAATTCGCCGCAGAGAAGCTTCAGTGGCCGATAACGGACCTTTGGTTGTAAGAACCGGTCAACATACCGGGCGCAGTCCGAACGACAAATTTATTGTTGAAGAAAGCTCGAGTGCGGATTTGATATGGTGGGGAAAAGTTAATAAAAAAATTGACGACAAAAGTTTTTATAGAATTTACGCTAAGATGCTAGCCTATATTCAGAATAAAGATTTATACATACAGGATTTGTATGCTGGCAAAGATGAGAAATATAAACTTCCCGTCCGAGTAATTACTGAGACTGCTTGGCATAATCTTTTTGCGAGAAATCTTCTTGTGGTTCCTGAAACAGAAGCTGAAATGGATGCGCACAATCCTGAATTCACCATAATTCATATGCCTTCACTTCAGGCGGATCCAGATACAGACAATACAAATTCGCCTGTGTTTGTAGTTGTTAACTTTGGAAGAAAATTAGTACTTATCGGTGGCAGCAGTTACGCGGGGGAAATTAAAAAATCGGTTTTTACTATAATGAATTATTTACTTCCGCAAAAAGGTGTTATGTCCATGCATTGTTCGGCGAATATAGGTGAACAGGGAGATGTAGCGGTGTTATTCGGTCTTTCGGGTACCGGTAAAACCACACTTTCGGCTGATCCTACACGAAGATTGATAGGTGACGATGAACACGGCTGGAGTGATGATGGCGTTTTTAATATTGAAGGCGGATGTTACGCTAAAGTAATAAAACTTTCCGCTGAAGCGGAGCCAGATATTTATAATTGCACTCGTTTATTCGGAACAATACTTGAAAATGTTACAATGGACACAGATTTACGCACTTTGGATTTAAACGACGGCTCGCTCACTGAAAATACACGCGCTGCTTATCCGATTACCCATATAAAAAATATTGAACTTAAAGGAAAAGCTGGTCATCCCAAAAATATAATAATGTTAACCGCCGACGCATTTGGTGTTCTGCCTCCAATTGCAAAACTGTCTCCGGAACAGGCAATGTATCATTTTCTGTCAGGGTATACCGCAAAGGTAGCCGGAACAGAAAAAGGCGTTACTGAGCCAAAAGCCACGTTTAGCACCTGTTTTGGCGCTCCTTTTATGTCATTAAAACCTTCCGTTTACGCTGAATTACTTGGCAAAAAAATTGATGAACATAAATCAAATTGTTGGCTTATTAACACAGGCTGGTCAGGCGGACCATACGGAGTTGGCAGCCGAATGAAAATATCTTATACACGTGCTATGCTAAATGCAGCACTTAGCGGGGAACTGGATAACGTGGAAACTTTTGAGGATCCGATTTTTGGCATACAAATCCCAAAATCTGTTAATAATGTTCCAGAAGAAGTGCTAAATCCAAGAAATACGTGGAAAGATAAGGAGAAGTATGATATTGCCGCCAAAAAATTGGCGACTATGTTTCATGAAAATTTTAAAGATTTTGAGGCGGATACCTCAGAGGTTATTAAAAAAGCAGGACCAAAATATAAATGATTTTGTTGTCTGAAACTTTAATGAATAAATATGACTGATTTGATCGATAATAAGTTAAACTTTATATCGGATTCATTCGAAAGCTTTTTTGAAAGCCTGCCAATAGGTATAATTGTTTTTGACGAAAATGGCATTATTAAGCTTGTAAATAATAATTTTTTCTCCTTTGGAATTGAAAATGCGGAGGATAATAACTTAATAGATAAAAATATTGAAGAGACACGATTCTGTTCGATATTTAATTTAAGTAATGAAATTAGAACAATTAAAAACGAAGAACATTTTGAAAAAGAGATAAAGTCCTCAAAGACGCTTTCAGGGGGAGATATTAACCTTATTATCAAAGGCGCTCCCCAGCTTGAAAACGGAATTTATAAAGGAGGAATTCTTCTCATCGAAGATTTAAGTCTTGGAATTGATCTTCAACAAGAAAAAGTATTCTCTTCCTCTTATTTTAATAAACTCATCAAATCATTATACGATTGTTTTCTGCTTCTGGATATAAACAAAAAAATGGTGCTATCTTCCGCAAAACCTGTACTAAATCAATTCTCTTATATAAGTAATATAATTACTGGTGCAGAGCCGACGTATAATTTTAAAGATATGGCGCAACTGGACGAAGCATTTCAGACTCTTTACGGCGAAAAAAAAATTGTTTCTCAGATATTTAAAACAAAGGGGAAAACGGTAGAATCTAGTGTAAATATCACGTTTGTTCCATTTACTGGAACTTCCGATGAAATTGTTTACGCGCTTTTGCTTTTTAAAGATGTTTCAGATGAAGTTATAGCCAAACAAAAAATAGAAGCGGAAATTCAGGAATTACAAAAGTATGCTCATATAGCCAATGCGATTACGGACGCAATAATAAACATTGATATGCAGGGCAGAATAATTTTTTGGAATGATTCGGCTTCCCAACTTTTTGGCGTCGATAAAAATGAAGTTTTTGGTAAATATTTTGGGAAAATTCTTCCTGCTATCGATGAAAATTATTTGCAAATTTTAATTGATGAACTAAAAACCAATAAAACATGGCAAGGCGAGTTTTGGTCATCAGAAAGCACCAAAGAATCTGAACTTCTCTCAATTAGAATGGCGCTTGTTGAAAAGGAAAATTTCGTAACAATCCTCTGCACCAGTATAACAGAAAGGGCGAATATTGAAAGGGAACTAAGAGTATCTGAAGAAAGATTCAGAAACATTGTAACCAATACGCGCGAGTACATCTGCACTTTCAATATAGAAGGAAATCTTACTTATATAAATCCGTTTTTTTCGAAAGAGTTCGGATATTCGGAAGAGGAATTTTTTCTGCTGAATTTAAAAGATTTACTCGATACAGATGCATACGAAAAAGACAATTTTGAACTTGAGAAATTTTATAACGACAAATCGGATTCAGTTGAATTAACACTTTTGAAAAAAGACGGCACAAAAGTTTATGTAATAGGAAATTTTAACGCCGCAAAAGATATTTCAGGAAAAATAATTTATTATAACGCAGTTTTTACTGATATATCTGTAAAAAAACGCGCGGAAAAAGATCTGCTTATGATCCGTACTGTTTTTGAAGCCTCGCAGGACGGTATAACTATTCAGCAGAATCGAAATTATATTTTGGCTAATGATAGTTTTGTTAATATGTTCGGTTATAGTTCAGCAAATGAGATAATTGGGCGGGACTTATTGGACTTTGTATTCGATGAGGATATTGATCTTGTTGATAATTATTTAACGAAATTTATTGACGGGCAGGATGTTCCTAATAGATTTTTATATCGTGGAAAAAGGAAAGGCGGGTCGGATTTTCACGTTGAAAAAACTTCATCATCTTATGAAACAGCTGACGGACAGTTTATAGTATCTACTTACCGTGATATTACAAATGAAAAAAAAGCGTTGGACGCACTTGAAATTTCGGAAGAAAGATACAGAAGCATTACAGAAAATATTAACGATTGCGTTTGGTCGGCCGAAAGACTGGACGGAAAATTAAAAATGGTTTTTTACAGCGAAGTAATAATTAAAATTACCGGATATACAAATCAAAATTTTTTAACCGACCAAAAATTATGGCTGCGAATTCTACATCCGAGTGACGCGGCTAATTTCGTTAGCAAGTTGAAAGCATTTTATCATGATATTACGCGCGTTTCCAGTCAGTTTGAATATCGTATAATTAATAACCTCGGAAGCGTAGTATGGATAAAAAATAAAATTAATGTACTTAGAGGCGATGACGGGAAAATTCAAAAAGTGTTCGGACTTACAAGCGATATTACGCTTAGTAAACGAGCGGAAGAAGAATTAAAAAAATCCGCGGATGATCTGAAAATATTAAATGAAACTAAAGACAGGTTTATTTCTATAATTTCTCATGATCTGAGAACACCATTCAGTTCAATTCTAGGGTTCACCGATATGCTTTTAAGCGATAGAAATTTGTCCGAGGATAAACAAATTCAATATATAAGTTACATACAGGAATCTTCGCGCAACATGCTATCACTTGTTAACGGATTATTGGATTGGACTAGACTGCAGACTGGAAGAATACAATTTGAGCCGCAGAGGCTAAACGCTAAATATATTATTACAAAATCGATACAAATGCTTTCCGGTGTTGCACTGCAGAAAAACATTAATCTTGTAAGCGATCTGGTAAATGATGTTTATGTGCATGCTGACGAGAATTTATTGCTCCAGGTAATTAACAATCTTGTATCTAATGCTATAAAGTTTACTGGACAGGGAGGCATTATTTCCATTTCCTCCGCTCCGCTCGTGCGTCAAAGACAGGTTCAGTTCAAAATTAAAGATACAGGCACGGGAATAAAAGAAGAAGATATTCCAAAATTATTTAAGGTGGATACAAAATTTACAACCAGCGGCACCGAAGGAGAAAAAGGAAGCGGACTTGGTTTATCTTTATGTTACGATATAGTCAAAAAACACGGTGGTGAAATTGCCGTCAATAGTGAATTTGGCAAAGGCACCGAAATGATTTTTACAATACCCGTTTCTTCAACTAAAATTCTACTTGTTGATGATAGCAGAAACGACAGAATACTATATTCCAAGTTACTTAAGAATTTTATTTCTTCGAATTATTCTGTTGACGAGGCGAGCAATGGTAAAGAAGCGTACGATAAAATTAAAAACACCTATCCGGCATTAATAATCACGGATCACAATATGCCAGTTATGAACGGGTATTCTTTAGTTCAACAACTAAATCTATCCGAAATAAAATACAAACCGCCAATAATAGTTTTGAGCAGTGATTTAACCGATAATATTATAAAAGATTATAAAGCGTTGGGAATTGATTTTGTATTTAAAAAGCCCGTTAATCTAACCGCTTTAAAATTTGCTGTGGATAAATCCCTGAAGAAACCTATTGTCAGTTGATCTCTATATCTAAAATGGAAAATTTATTCCATCCGTTATAATCGAAATGCCACCACTCCGACTCAATAGGTTCAAAACCGAATTTTATCATCGTGTCGCGCAAAATTTTTCTGTTGTTTTTTATTTGTTCCGGCAGGTTGGGATAATCGCTATGAGCCTTTTCGGTAAAATTATCGTACTCAGTGCCCATATCAATTTCATTTCCATTGGAATCGATAAGTGTAACATCCACTGCGGCGCCCCTGTTATGGCGCGAACCTTTTGATGGATCGGCAACATAATTTGGGTTGGGAAAAATTTCCCACATTTTCTTTTGTACAGATAGAGGTCTGTAAGCATCAAATACTTTTATACTCAGATTATAATTTTTAATCAGATAACTTTGAGCGGATTTTAATGACTCGCCTACAATTTTACGTATATACACTTTATCGGTGGGATATAATATTTGTCCTGTAAAATTATTTTTTGTGGCGTAACGCACGTCAGTGGCAATAGTAGAATCGATGTCGCCAAGAAATACAATTGAAGTATCGATTTGGGCGAAAACCGCCGCGCTAAAAAACATATAAAAAAATATGAGAAAACGTTTCACAATTTTTTGCCGTTATTGTTTTTTTAAGACCATACCGCATTTAGAGTTTATAACAATCTCACCCGATAACGATTTTATTACGCTCACTCCCGCGGTATTTTCGTCTACTAATACATTCCATTTACCTTCGGGACAAATAAATTTTTGATTGATATTGTTACTTGCGTTTAATAAAACGAGGAAAGTATCTTTCCCAAAATTTATTTGATAGGAAAGAGCGAATGGATTACCCGCTGTTTCAAAGAATATAATATTTTCAGGATCAGCTTCTCTGAATGCGGCAAACGATTTTCTTAGTTCTATTAAACCTTTGTAATAATTAAATAAGTCTTTATTAATTTCGGCGTGTTTAAAATTTATATAATTGGTGGTGTTATCTTTCTCGTAGCTGTTATGATCAATTTGTCCTTTATGAATATCGTTTACATTGCCATCAAAGGGAATTACTTTACTCCGTGCAAATTCCTGCCCGGCATGTATCATAGTAATGCCTTGCGAAGTAAATAGAAAAAGCGCACCTAGTTTATTAAGACGTAATTGATTATCCGATAATACAGCGTTTTTGTATGTATCTTTAATAACAGATTGGGAATTAACTTCACCGCTTCCTATTCTTATAAAATCTCCTAAAGTATAACCGTCGTGCGATTCAAGGTAATTTACCGAATGTTCTTTTTTCTGAAACAGTCCGTGTTCGTAATTTACAAGTGTTCCGTTAACATAACTTTTAATACGGTTTATATTATTGTTACCATACCATTTACCAAATATCCAGCCCAAACCGTCTTTAGGATTTTCACCTTTAATTCCATTTCTTATCTGGTCGTTCCAGCTGCCCCATTCGCGTAATGAAAAACCTTCAGGGTCATAACCCCCGCCCCAGGGCTCACAGACAAAAACAACATTAGGATTAAGTTTACGGGCTTCACGAATCACTTCCTCAATTGTTTCCCAATCCAAAAGTTTGCCGAGATCAAATCTAAAACCGTCGACATGGTATTCTTTCATCCAATATAAAATGCTTTCTGTAATTAATCTGCGCAGCATTGGCCTTTCGGTTTTAAGATCATTACCGCAGCCGCTTTCAGCTATAAAATTGGATTTGTCATCCAGTCTGAAATAATACTCACGATCAATCTGTTTCAGATTACCGATTTCGTATTCCGATAGATGATTATATACAACATCCATTATAACGGCTATACCTTTTTTGTGGAAAGCTTTAACCATATCTTTAAAGTCGGTTACCTGTTTGCCTTCAGTGCCCATCCATTGGTTCCATTTAAACTCGTTCCAATTCATGGAATAATAAGATGAAGGGGCAAAAAAGGAAGATGTCATATAACCCCAATGATTACGTTCGTAATAATTCCAGGTGTTATATTTTCCGTTTAACGAATCCAAATATGGTATTTCGCAGTTTGCAAATTCCATAGCCGGCATCAATTCAACTGTATTGACGCCCAATTTTTCTATGTAATTAATTCCGCCAGTGATCCCGTCCTCAATTAATCCGCCGTATGTGCCTGGTTGGCTTGCCCCTGATGTTGGATCGGCGCTCATATCCCTAATATGCATTTCATAAATTATAAGATCGCGCCAGTCGCGTTGAATCCATGTATCACCCTGCCAGTCATAATTATCGCTATATACAATAGATTTGCGAGGGTTGTTGTATGTTGTATACGAAGCTACAGCTTTAGCGTAAGGATCAACACACAAGGGCAAATCTTCCAATTTTTCTTCAACTTTACTTTTAATTTTAAAGCCGTAATATTTGCCGGTGTAATCATTCGGCAGTTGAATCTCCCACACACCCAGCTTGTCGTTAGTTAAAGTATAATGTACACCAGTTTCATCGGTCACTTTATCGAAAATGAAAAGTGTAACATTGGCGGCATTGGGCGCAAATATTCTGAATGTTGTTGAATCGTTCTTTACAAATGATCCGAGCTTTTTATCAGAAATTATTTCATCTATATTTTCCCGGTTAATTCTTGATAGTATTTCCTGATCAACAATTATATCCGGATGATTGTCGTATATGAACAAATTTTCACCTTTAATGTTATTTATTACCAAAAGTGCAGCGCTGAATATAATAATCGAAAATAATTTTAATTGTTTCATTTGCACTCCCTAAGAGAAGTAATAAACATGTTTCAAAATTCCAAGGAATTATACCCGCACTTTATATAACACGGGAAATCATAAAATAATTGCGAATCTAACCAATTAAGTAGATTATATCTACCTTCGGGAAATAAAACTAAGATAATTTCTTTATTTATATTAGAATCGATTGAAATAAACAAATTCTAATTTTTCTAAATGATACGATTTATTTAAGTTATAATTAAAATTAATAAAGCCACGAACCTTAGTCCGTAGCTCAAACAGGAAACTTATATTCCGGCATTAACCTCTTAAAAGTTGTCTTTCTTTATCATTCCATTTATTTAAGATAAATCATTTTTTTTGTTTCGTTGAAATAATCCGTTTTTATTGTGTAAAAATAAATGCCTGATACTAAATTGGTCTGTGTTTCATTTGGATTGAAATTTAGCTGATAATAACCAGCCTCCTGAAAATCGTCAACTAATGTGGCAACCAATTTGCCCAATGCGTCATAAATATTCACAGAAACGTTTGATTGAACAGGCAAAGTATAAGAAATTCTTGTAGTTGGATTAAAAGGATTTGGATAATTCTGATCGAGAGAAAAAACTGCCGGAACGGTGTGATCTTCCATATCAGTTGTTATTGAAATATCTTTCATTATCCAGTTGTTAGGGTCAAAAATAAGATTGGTCGGTTCCCCTTTAACAAACGCTTCGAAAGTTTGATCTTTTTGATCATTAAAGACTGTGATCGTTGTATCACCGGAAGATGTGGAAATTTTAATTTCCACCGGCATTGTAAAAAACAGCGGATTTTTACCCCCGTTTTGTCCGATGTTTATTTCAACCTTATAATTATTATTATCCAAAGAATGTTTGCTCCAATTCACAGAATATACGGGATACTTTTCCCCATAAATCCATTCCTTAAAAAAATATTCCAAATCTTTTCCGGAAACGCGTTCGGCAACGGCTTTAAAATCTTCCGTTGTGGCTACATTATAAGCGAGTTTTTCATCATTCGCGTATTGATACATTACATCCCAGAAAATTTCATCGCCTAAAACACCCCGCAGCATATGTAAAACCACACTACCTTTCGCGTAACTTCGGTTGCCGTCAAAAATTTCACTTACAGAGTTTATATTCTGCACGTAAATTGTTCCGTTAGCTCTTTTCGCACTTGACATTTCAGCGAGAATATAATTTATATATGCCTGCCTGCCATTTACCGCTTCTGTATAAACCGATTCAAGATAGGTAGCAAATCCCTCGTTGAGCCATATGTGACGCCAATCCTTACAAGTTATTTTATCTCCAAACCACTGATGCCCAAGCTCGTGTGCAATGATACCGGTATGAAAAGCGCCCATGGAACTTATGGTTTGGTGCTCCATTCCGCCGCTCCATCCAAATTCCGCATGTCCATATTTCTCTTTTATAAAAGGGTATAATCCAAATTTTTCTGAAAATACTTCCAGCATTGGTACTGTTTCGTCGAGTGCTTTTTTACGAGTGGAATTTAAGTTTTCAGGGTAGTTATAATGCACTACACTCATTGTATCCATTCCATTATTATATACAAACTTATTTTCATAGATGCTGTAGTTTGTAATGGCCAAAGAAATTAAGTACTGCGCAATTGGGTAACTCGATTTCCACTTATAAGTATGCGTTCCATTGCCATTGTCAACTATGCCTTCTAATGAGCCGTTTGAAACAGGAATGAGGTTAGTTACACAGGTTACCCAGATATCTGCGGAATCAGCTTTATCAGCCGGGGTATCTTTGCAGGGCCACCAGTCACTTGCTCCGTATGGCTCGCTGAGTGTCCAAATTGCCTGACTGCCTCCATGACTCGAAAAAGCAAAACTTCCGAAACCGCTGCTTGTTGGATTACCTGAATATTCTATAACTGTGGAAAACTCCTGTCCAGAAATTAGTGTGTCTGTAATTGGTATAGCAATTAAATCATTGCTATGTGTAAATTGAACTTTCTTTGAGTTAACAATCACATTCATTACTTGCATATTATTTTTAAGGTCGTAAGAAACGCTCGATAAATTATCCACAAGACTTTTGGCTTTAATAGTAATTTCGCCGCCAATAAGTTTTTTACCGTAGTTTAGATTTACGTCCAATTTATAATATGTTACATCTATATTAGAATCGCCAGGATAATTGATTTTTGTGGTTTTGTTAAGCTGATTGGACTCAAAAATTTTTGCGGCATTACATAATTTATTTTTGTCTTGCGCTAATGATGCCTGAGTAAGAATAAAGAGAAAGAATAAAAAAATATTTAATGACTTCATAAGTTGTTCCGTTTGTTTTAAAAATTAACTAATTATAGAAACACCCTAAAGCTAAAAAAAATATTACAAATTTTAGCATAGAGGGAAAAATTGGGTGTAAAATATTCGAATATTTATTATAAATTGTTCTTTTAAAATTCCAAAATATTCTAGAAACTATTTTGAACAACTTCCGATTCATTATTGTTGGTTTTTTTATACTCATTCTTTCCTTAAAGACAACTGGGCAGGGATTCGGCACTTTAAGAGGCGTTGTAGTGGATTCCACAAGTGGAGAGGCTCTCGCGTTTTGTAATGTATTTTTGGCGGAATTAAATACAGGCGCCAGCACGGATAACCGAGGCTATTTTCTTATAGGCAGTTTACCGGCCAGGCGTGGATACAGTTTACAAGTTTCATATATGGGCTACACGTCCCGCACAATAAAAGTAAACATATCAGACAATAAAATAACCCATCTGCAAATTAAGCTGAATCCATCCACTATACAATTACAAACAGTGGAAAAAATTGGCGAACGAAAAATCGAACAGAATGCAACAGATATAAGCATTGAACGCATAACGATTAAAGAATTGGAAACTTTACCCAAAGGAGTTGAAGTTGATATATTCCGATCTCTGCAATACCTGCCGGGTGTAAGGTCTACAGGTGATGTTTCGGCCCGTTATTACGTAAGAGGAGGATCGAGTAACCAGAATCTTGTTTTGTTAAACGGAGTTACAGTTTATAATCCTTTCCACGCTCTGGGAATGTTTAGCGTTATTGATCCCGAAATAATAAATAGCTTCGAGTTTTATAAAGGCGGTTTCCCTGCGGAATTCGGGGACAGGCTTTCTTCTGTTCTAAATCTGGTTTCCAAAAACGGAAACAAATATAACTATTCGGCCAAAGCCAGTACAAGTTTGCTTACAGGCAAATTGCTTGTTGAAGGACCTATTCCATCGGGCAGTTTTATAGTTTCCGGGAGAAAAAGTTATTCCACCGAAATTCTCAAAAAGTTTTTAAATGACAAAAATGCGCCTTTCGATTTCTACGATCTGTCTTTTAAAGTAAATTTACAGACCGCCGATTTTGGAGAAGGGGCTACATTAACATTGCACGGCTTTTTGAGTAACGATAAACTTGTTAACGATAATCCCCAAAAAGAAGATTTCCGATGGACTAATAATTTATTTGGTTTACAGTGGTTTCAGGTTTACGACGGACCTTTCTTTTCCGAATTGAATTTAGCTATCAGTAATTTTGAAGGGGAAGTGATTCCGAATTTCAGTAATTCCAGACCAAGGGAAAACACGGTGCAGGATGTATCTCTTGATTTCGATTTTAATTACATGCTAGATACTAAAGATGAAATTAAAGTCGGACTTTTTGCCAATGGAATTAATAGCTCATTAAAACAAACCTCAGGCGGCGGCGCAAGTTCCGATATTTCAGATTTTGGAACTAAAATGGGTATGTACGCAAAATATAGATTCTTGCGATACGATAATTTCGGATTGGATATTGGGTCTCGTTTAAATGTTGTTGGAATAACAAAAGCCGGAAATTTTACTTTTGAGCCAAGAATTACTTTTACTTATAATATTCTTCCTTTTGTAACTCTTAAAGGAGCTTGGGGTTTATTCAACCAGGAGGTTACTACTTTAACAAACGAAAATGAAGTTATTTCATTATATGAACCGTGGGTAATTAATCCTGAATATATGAAACTAAGCAGAGCAACACATTATACCGCGGGAATAGATATTGATTTTGCTGATGGTCTGGTGTTAAAGTTTGAAACTTATTACAACATAATGCACAACATAGCCACATACAACGATAGTAAAAAATATCCCGAAGATCCCGATCTAATACCCGCTACCGGCGAGTCTTATGGGGGTGAAACTATGATCCGTTATAAATCGGGACCTGTTAATATTACTGCCTCCTATGCGCTGGCGTACGCTTACAAAGAAACAAAAGATTGGCTTTATTACCCAAAATACGATTCCCGTAATACGCTTAATTTATCTTTGGAATATGATTTTGGAAACGAATGGCGGGCAAGCGCTGTTTGGTTCTACAGCACAGGCCTGCCTTTTACTCCATTGATAGGATATTACGATAAAATGCAGATTGGCAGTTATTACGAGCAGTGGTACATATACGATTCTTATTCGCCTTACTCTATATTGGGGGATAAAAACATTTCCCGTTTGCCGGATTACCATCGTTTGGATATTAATTTAAGCAAAAAATTCAATATCGGCCCATTAGGTCTCAGTTTTGATTTGAGTATTGTAAACGTATACGACAGGAAAAACATTTTTTATTATAAACGCGATACAGGTGAACGCGTTAATATGCTTCCATTTTTACCAACAGGTACTATAAAAGTTGAAATATGAAAAATACATTTATATCGGCGGCCATTTTAAGTTTATTGTTTATTTCCTGTAAGGAAGATTTTAATCCGCTAGGCGAGTATTCCGAAAGGTATTCGCTGAATTGTGTAATTAAAGTTGATACAAGTTTTCAGGTGGCAACAGTAACACAAAGTTATCTGGGACAAACAACCGATCCATTTGAAAACACGCAAGACCCATTTGTTGATTTTGTATATATACGTATGTGGTACAAGGGCGAAGTTTATATTTTTAATGATAGCAGCATAACCAGAGCCGACAAGTCCCGATACAATACAGATATAAAATTTTATTATATCAATAATCTAAATCCACAACCAGGAAATGATCTCGAAATTGAGGCGTTATTGCCAAACGGGCGAAGATTAAAATCTGTTACCCGTATTCCAGCGAGAGCAAGTAAAAAATACGGCAGTTTCGAAAATAAAATTCCTCCCGAGATTGGTGATATAATGCATCTTCAATGGACGAGTGATGAAACAAATTTAGTATATCACCCCAGGTTATATATAATTTATAATAAAACAGAGAATGGTGTACAGTATCGTAAAAGTGTACCGGTCCCACTGGAGTATTATAAAAAAGGGGGAGAGGAAATTCCTATTTATCCTAATCCTTCAGCAACACCTTATGTAAACATTAAAATGGAAACGATTAATAAATTGATGAAAAGTATTTCTGATGGTGATGAGGAAAAGAGGCATTATGAATTTATGTACTGTATTCTGGAAGTTATCACTTACGATAAAAATCTTTCACTGTATAATTCTTCTTCCAATACTGTGCTTGATGATTATTCTATAAAACTGGATGAAACTGATTATACAAATATTACAGGTGGATTCGGAGTCTTTGGTTCACTTGTTAAATCCACATTTATTATAAAGTTCAATACTCCTTATCTCGAAAGTTTCGGCTATAGGAATGGGTTTGAGTGATGAAAATAGTTTATTTAAAAAAAATTACCGCTTTGTCTATAGTTGTTTTTCTTGCGCTTAATGTAGGTTGCGAAAAAGAAGTATCCACAAGCGCTCCAATTGAAGCGGTTCCTATTGGGTACCTCTTTGTAGATTCGAATCCCAAAGGCGCTGCAATTTATGAGGACGGTAAAAAATCAGGCAAGTATACACCCGATTCTTTATCATGGCTCGAAGAAAAGGAATATCAAATAACATTAAAAAAACAATATCTTAGGGATACTACACTTATTGTAAATGTTAAAGAGAACGAAAAAAACAAATTATTTATTGATTTCTATTCCAATCATAAAATGCTTAGCAGTATCAAATGTACTTCCGATCCAGCCGGATCAAAGATTAAAATTAATGATTCCTTAACTAATTTGGTTACACCATATACTTTTAAAAATCTTATTCCGGGTCAATATACTTTAACATATTTAAAAGATAACTATCGGGACCAGATAAGAAGTGTTATTGCAGAAAGTAACAAAGAGACTTTGTTATATATGAAACTGCAGGATACATCTAAATGGCTGGATTATAATACTAACAATTCGCCGATACCCGATAATTATCTCAACTGTATAGAAATTGACAATAACGGCACAGTCTGGATGGGAACCAGCGAAGCGGGTCTTGTTGGTTTTAAAAACGGAGAGTGGTACAGTATAAATTCTGATAACTCACCGCTTATGGAAAACTACATAACTTGTATGTCAAGAGATCAAATTAATGACATTGTTTGGATAGGCACAAATTATGGACTATATGGAAAAACCGGAGATAATTGGACTGTTTTTAACACTCGAAATTCTATTTTGGAATCTGAAGAAATTACCACCCTTACAACCGACCGCAATAATACATTGTGGGTAGGAACCAAAAACGGTTTATACAGTTATTCCGAGGGATCATGGACTCGCCATAAATCAGCACGTTATGGTGAGCCGTTCACATGGATTTCAGCTGTTGCATTCGATACAGAAAATAATATTTGGGTCGGTACTTATAAAAGAGGAATCGGCAGATCCATAAAAAATGCATGGTGGATTTATACTAATAATTATGAAGAAGTTGTAAATCGTTCGGGCTTTATATACGCTAAATTACCAAGTAACTCAATTACCTCAGCAATTGTTGAGGTAGACGCCGGAAGAATCTGGTTTGGACATTTACCAACAACAAGTAGTTACGGCGGGGTTTCAGTTTATAATCAGGTGGTTGATAAATGGAGCTATAACGGAGTTTATATTCCTAGTCCAATGGTACAAGGTTTTTATTATGATCATTTGAAATATATTTGGATTTGTACTGACGCTGGTCTTGTTAGATGGAAAAACACTCACAAAACATATTTCCCTGACTATAATATTAAAGCGGTCGCTGTCGATAAAAATACAAATATCGTCTGGATAGCTACTCTGGGGAATGGATTAATTAAACTAAAACAACAATAGGTGTTCCGGGCCATAGACCAGAACACCCATGAGATTATTAGAACACTTTCAATAAAAAGCTCATCAAAATACCAGCTGCTACTGCCGATCCAATTACTCCCGCTACGTTTGGTCCCATTGCGTGCATAAGAAGGTGATTTGTTTTATCGTATTGTTGACCGATTACGTGAGAAACGCGAGCGCTATCGGGCACCGCAGAAACTCCCGCGTTTCCAATCAGAGGATTTATCTTATTCCCTTCGGATAGGAAAACATTCATCAATTTGGTAAACAGAACACCCCCCGCTGTAGCTATCATAAATGAAAAAGCGCCCAAACCGAATATTAAAATTGACTGAGGACGTAAAAAAGTAGTTGCCTGGGTAGAAGCTCCTACTGTTAATCCAATTAGAATAGTTACTATATCAATTAAAGATCCCTTTGCCGTATCGGCCAATCTTTTAGTCACTCCGCTCTCTTTTAGCACGTTGCCGAAGAACAGCATACCTAATAAAGGAAGTGCACTAGGAGTTATAAATGTTGTTAAAAGAAGTCCGATTATCGGGAACATTATTTTTTCCAACTTGGAAACTGCTCTTGGGGGTTTCATTTTAATAACTCTCTCCTCCGGAGTTGTAAGCAATCTCATTATCGGCGGCTGAATTACTGGAACCAAGGCCATATAAGAATAAGCCGAAATTGCTATGGCGCCTACAAGTTCGGGAGCCAATTTAGAGGATAAAAATATAGCTGTAGGGCCGTCAGCGCCGCCTATTATCCCTATGGAAGCTGCTTGTTCGGGAGTAAAACCAAGTGCGAGAGCGCCAGTGAAAGTTATAAATATACCAATCTGAGCCGCCGCGCCTAAAAGAATTAGTTTCGGGTTGGAGAGCAAAGTGGAAAAGTCTGTCATCGCTCCAATTCCGAGAAATATCAGCGGCGGGTATATCCCTTTTAATACACCAAAGTAAAGATAGTTCATTACGCTTCCTTCTTCGTAAATTCCCAGTTGAAGCCCCGCGTTTTGAACAAAAGGAATGTTTCCGATTAGAATACCGAATCCGATTGGAACTAACAATAGGGGTTCGTAATCTTTAGCGATTGCCAAATAGATAAAAATCAATCCCACAGTAATCATCACAAGATGACCTATGGTAAAATTCGCGAATCCGGTAAATTGAAAAAACTTAAAGAGACCTTCCATTAATTACCCCCGATTTCTACTAGAGTATCGCCTTCTAGAACAGAATCACCTGTTTTAACGTGAATGGATTTAATAATTCCCTCCTTATCGGATTCGATATTATTTTCCATTTTCATAGCTTCTAGTATTAAGAGTTTGTCACCTGCTTTTACATGGTCGCCCTCTTTTGCGATAATGTTAAGAATTACGCCTGGTAAAGGAGATTTAATAAAACCAGCACCTTTGGGGGCAGTGGGTTTACTTGTTTTTATGTTGGCTTTGTCGGTTTCGTAAGTTTGAACCGCGTTTGGACGCACAAAAACTGGGGTTTTTGTAGGTTTTAAGGTTTTATCAACTTCTACGCTGTATATCGTTCCGTTTACATCTATTTCAGCTATATTTTGTTCGACGTTTAATATCTCAACGTCGTATTTATTACCAAGTATGGTTAATTTAAATTTTTTCATATTTATTCCGTTATTTTTGTCGTGGGTATTGTCTTAATCCATAAATCTTAGAGCTCCAAGGCGAATATGTCCTGGAAACACGATTAATCGTGAGAACCGTATTTTCAAAATCATGAGCTTCTTGAAAATAAAAATATAACGCCGTAGCTATTGCGGCGTTAACCTCTCCTGTTAAATCATCTTTCTTTTTAACGTCATCCGACTTAACATTTTTTACTTTTTTAGCGCCTGAAAACAGATCAAGAACTTTTTGCGTATTGGAGAATACTATAAACAAAAGAATGAGTGAAGAAAACACTACAACCATACCCGCGATAGTCATTCCTATTCCGTCACCTTTTACCACAGCTTCGGGAACAAAAGCAATCTTCTTAAAAGAATCGCCGCTTACTGGATTGTACGAAATTTTGATTTCACTGGATAAAAGTTTAGTTGAACTGTTTTCTAATATTCTGGATTTTGGGGTCGCATCGTGCAGTTCGTAATTAAAAGCCGCTTTCCTGATCCATCCACTAATCTCGTCTATTTGTAATTTACCGTTTTGTTTCCCTCTAAGGTATTGGTCATTTTTTTTCCTTCTGCCGATAGTTGTGGTATCTGTTGAAATTTCTGAATTGACGGAAATTACCGCAACGCCATTATTTCTTTCGAGCAGACTGTAACTGTTTTTTACATTCAGAGGGGCATAATTACTTAACTTAACAGTTTTTTCCCAGGAATCATTAATATCAACCGGATTGGATGGATAAAAAGCGAACATTCTTTCAAATGTTTCAAGAAGTATTTCATCGTCAAATTCATCGTATAAAGATTCTTTTATTTTAGAAAATACTTCAGGCTGAAAAATTTCCATTTCCCGCAAAATCTTTTCCAAATTGCCGTTCATGCCTTCAACTTTTTTAACTGTGCCGTCCCTAAGAACCTGCATTTTAAAAGTATTGCCGATAAGCGCGGAATAAGGTTTGGATAATATCGGGATGTCTAATGTATCTTTATTGGAGTCATATTCTATTGATCCCAAATGACCCTGCTGTGTGATTTTCAAGGAAAATATTTTTCCGTTCAGCGACACAAGTCCGTCGTTCGAAATTGAAGTTGGCTCGAACGAATAACCAACAATAAGAAGCTGATTTATATCGGAAATTTCGCCGTTCACATCTTCATAGTTTTTAATATCGCGGGTGATTTCAATTTGATATGTTTCACCCACTTTTAACCCGAATTCCAGACTGGCCTTTTCGTCGGAAATACCACAGGAAGTTATCACCGCTGCAATAAGAACCGAAAAAAGTATTTTTATAATTTTCATTTTATCTCCTATAAAAAGCATTTCAACATCGACTACAAAGGTATATTCGAATGTTTTTTGGGCGGATTAGTATCTTTCTTTGTTGCCAGAGATTGAAGCGCTCTTATAATTCTGAATCGTGTATTTCTTGGTTCAATAACATCATCAATATATCCGTATTTGGCAGCAACGTAAGGTGTTGCAAATTTATTTCTATAATCGGTTTCTTTTTCATTTATAAAATTTGCTCTTTCCGTATCATCAGTAATACTGCTAATTTCGCGATTGTGCAGAACCTCAATTGCTCCTCGTGGTCCCATAACAGCTATCTCCGCTGAAGGCCAAGCATAATTTAAATCCCCGCGTAAATGTTTAGAACTCATTACGTCATAAGCTCCGCCATAAGCTTTACGCAGAATTACAGTTACTTTAGGAACTGTACATTCACCATAAGCAAATAATAATTTTGCACCGTGAATTATTATTCCACCGTATTCCTGTGCGGTACCCGGCAAGAAACCAGGAACATCAACCAAGGTAACAATTGGAATATTAAATGCATCGCAAAATCTTACGAATCTTGCGGCTTTTCTCGAAGCATTTATATCCAGAACACCTGCAAGGTACAGAGGTTGATTTGCAACAATGCCCACAGGCATACCGTTAAATTTTGCAAATCCTACAATTATATTTGCAGCGTAATTTCTCTGAACTTCAACAAATTCGCTGTAGTCAACAATTGAATGAATAACTTCTTTTACATCATATGGTTTGTTCGGATTATCAGGAACAATTTCATTTAATCTATCTTCAAGTCTGTCTATCGGGTCATCACAAGGAGAAAGCGGAGGATCCTCTAAATTATTCTGAGGCATATAGCTAAGTAATTTTCTTATCAACAGAATACCTTCTTTTTCATCTTCAACTGCAAAATGAGATACCCCGGATTTAGAAGCGTGAACATTTGCTCCTCCCAATTCTTCATCTGTTACAGTTTCGCCCGTAACTGTTTTAACCACTTTTGGTCCAGTAACAAACATGTAAGAAGTGTTTTTTGCCATAATAGTAAAATCTGTTAATGCGGGAGAATAAACAGCGCCGCCGGCACATGGACCGAATATCGCTGAAATTTGAGGAACAACACCCGAAGCCATAATGTTTCGCTGGAAAATATCGGCGTATCCGCCTAAACTTTTAACTCCTTCCTGAATTCTTGCACCGCCGCTATCGTTTATACCTATTACAGGTGCGCCTACTTTCATCGCTTTGTCCATAACTTTACATATTTTCTGCGCATACATTTCGGATAAAGAACCGCCGAACACTGTAAAATCCTGCGAGAATACATAAACCAATCTGCCGTCAATTGTACCATAACCAGTAACTACGCCGTCGGATAAATAGGTTTGTTTATCCAACCCAAAATCTACTGTTCTATGGGATACAAACATGTCGAATTCTTCAAAACTTCCTTCGTCCAATAACAATTCGATCCTTTCGCGTGCTGTAAATTTCCCTCTTTGGTGTTGCGCGTCAATTCTTTTTTGACCGCCTCCCAAACGAGCCAGCTCGCGCATGTCCATTAATTTTTTAATTTTGTCTTCTATTGCCATATTCTCTCCTTAGCATTAAGCTATTACTAAAATTCTCTATTATAAAATTTATTCTTCGCTGCATAATTCGGTTAACACCCCATTGGTGGATTTGGGATGGAGGAAAGCTATGTTCAATCCTTCCGCCCCTTTTCTCGGCACAGCGTCTATAAGTCTAATGCCTTTTTCTTCAACCTCTTTTAAGGATTCCGGCAGATTTTTCACGCTAAAAGCCAAGTGGTGCACACCCTCACCCTTTTTTTCTAAAAATTTACCAATTGGTCCATCGGGTTCGGTGGATTCAAGCAATTCTATTTTGGTTTGCCCAATCTTAAAGAAAGCAGTTTTTACTTTTTGGTCCTTAACTTCTTCGACCGCGTAACATTTTAGTCCGAGAATATTTTCGTAGTATTTGATGGATTCTTCCAGATTATTAACTGCTATACCAATATGTTCGATGTGTGTTAACTCCATCTAAGCCTCTTATCTAATATTAATAATTGTTTTAGACCGGCAATATGTGTGCCGTTTAAAAAATTTATAAAGTGAACAGAAAATTAACAAAATGAATTGTATTTTAGATTAAGTCCATGTTAAATATTATATATTGGTAAAACATTCTCAATTGTTGGAAAAAACAGCCGAGAAAAAACTGGATGTTTACAAAAAAATAAAATTACTATTGACAAAAATTGTTAATAACATTAAGTTTGTTGCTCGTATTTGTTTTAACAAATACATTCCACGATAGCTCAATGGTAGAGCATGCGGCTGTTAACCGCAGGGTTGCAGGTTCAAGTCCTGCTCGTGGAGCAAAGGGATTTACGATTTACGTAAATCCCTTTTTTTATAATAGTGTTTATTTCGAAATTTATAAACGCTCTTTATGTTGTTGTTTAAGAAGCTTTAGACCGGAGAGATATTTTTTACTACAAAATTATTGAAATTATCTGATTACTTGTTAATCAATTGTTTCTTCCTCCAATTCAATCCTTTCAATATCAAGAGAACAAGAAGAGAAATTTGAAAATTTGTTTTTACCCTATAAAATTATCTTGAAATTTCGATAATCATTTGTAACAATTATTCGGTATAAAGTTGAGCAACGAAGAAAAAATACAATGGTACGAAAGAGCGGTAAAATTTCAACTTGACGGGTTGCATTTTTTGGTAATGCGTTCAAGAAAAAATGGAAAGGGTTCCTGGGTAATTGAAGATTCTAAAACTAGGCAGATATTGAACTCGAATATGGAATGGGAGAGCGATTTGCCTAAAAAAGAGCAGAACGAAGCATTCTTAATAAGGACACGTTATGACTTAGAAACGGCAATTTCCGTTTATGATCAATACAAGATGTTTGCCGATAGTATGTAAAGTTGCACCTTCCGGAGTTTTCCCAAAAAATATCTATTTCGAAACTTTCAGTTTGTCTTTAAATACTTTCTGGAATTTTTCTAATTTAGGCACAATAACGTATTGACAATAGCCCTGGTTAGGATTCTGATTATAATAGTTCTGGTGATAATCCTCAGCTTTGTAAAAATTGGTGTATTTGCTTATTTCAGTCACAATTGGTGAGTTAAAAGCACCGGATTCAGTAAGTTTCTTTTTATATTCCAAAGCTAATTTTTTTTGTTCCTCATCATGGTAAAAAATAACTGACCTGTATTGTGTTCCTACATCTGCACCCTGTTTGTTTAATGTTGTGGGATCATGTGTTTTCCAGAAAACTTCAAGCAGCTCAGTAAAAGAAATTATTTTTGGATCGAAAGTAATTTGAGTCACTTCGGCATGTCCCGTTGAACCTGTGCATACCTGATTATAAGATGGATTTACAACTATTCCTCCCGAATAACCTGATTCAACCTCAACAACTCCATTTAACCTCTGGAACACTGCTTCAGTGCACCAGAAACATCCGGATCCAAAAGTTACTTTTTTATAGTTCTCCATCTTAGCTCCTTTGAAATTAAGTTTATTTAATTTTGCTGCATACCCGGATGATAAAAAAGATACCGATAAAATAAGAACAAATAATATATATTTTCTCATGCTACTCTCAAATTTATAAAACAAAACATCATGTCTTATTAAACCACAACTTACACAAATAAGTTTCTATTTGAAGGGAAAAATGAAAAATTAAGACCGACTTAGAAGAAAAACTAAGTCGGTCTTATAAATATGAAATTTTAGAGTATATATTTGCTTAAATCACGATTCTTAACAATTTTACCCAAACGTTCATTTACAAGGTCTTCCGTAATTTCAATTTTTTCGGAAACAATCTTGTCGGGAACGTCAAAAAGAATATCCTCGAGTAGTGTGGTTAGAATAGTATGTAATCGTCTGGCGCCTATATTTTCAACATCCTCATTCACAATAGCAGCTGTTTTAGCCACTTCGCGGATGGCTTTGTCTGTAAAAATAATTTCAACACCTTCAGTTTTCATTAGAGCGGTATATTGTTTAAGCAGAGCAGTGTGAGGGATAGTAAGAATTTTCACAAAATCTTCTTCAGTTAGACTTTTTAATTCAACACGAATTGGAAAACGTCCTTGTAGTTCGGGAATTAAATCCGATGGTTTAGCAATATGAAAAGCACCAGCGGCAATAAACAAAACATGATCCGTTTTAACCGCTCCATATTTTGTATTAACTGTTGATCCTTCTACAATTGGCAACAAATCTCGCTGGACACCTTCGCGCGATACATCGGGACCATGCCCTTTACCGCCTGAGCCGGCAACTTTATCTATTTCGTCAATAAATACAATGCCCGATTCCTGAACTCGTTTTATTGCCTCGCGTTGAACTGCTTCCATATCTATAAGTTTTTGAGCTTCCTCCTGCGAAATTACACGGCGTGCTTCCTGTATTGTAGTTTTACGCTTTTTCTTTTTCTTGGGCATCATGCTGCTTACAAGCTCCTGAATATTTATGCCCATATCGTCCATACCCATAGGCCCCATTATCTGCATCCCAATCTGTGAAGCCTGTACATCAAACTCTATCATTTTTTCGTCCATTTCACCCTTGCGTAATTTTTCTTTCATCCAATCGCGGGTTTTTTCATTCTGGTATGTAGGGTCTTCATCATTTTCAGGTGCAAGACCAATCGGTTTTTTTACAGGCGGAATCAAAATGTCGAGTATTTTTTCTTCCGCTATAGAGTCGGCTTTTGCTTGTATTTTTTCTGTCTGTTCCAATTTCACCATTTGTACGGCAATTTCGGTTAAATCACGTATCATAGATTCAACATCTCGTCCCACATATCCAACTTCTGTAAATTTAGAAGCTTCCACTTTAACAAAAGGGGCGTTAGCAAGTTTTGCCAATCTTCTTGCAATCTCCGTTTTCCCAACACCTGTTGGTCCAATAAGAATTATATTATTCGGGACGATTTCATCTCGCATTTCATCCTGTACTTGTTGTCTGCGCCATCTGTTTCTAAGTGCTATTGCTACGGCTCGTTTCGCATCGGTTTGACCAATTATATAATTGTCAAGTTCTTTTACTGTTTGTGTCGGGGTCAAGTTTTTCATCACATCATTATTTTGCATCTTCTTTCCCATATTAATTTTGAATAACCTCTACATTAATTTTATCATTAGTGTAGATGCATATTTCTGAAGCAGTTTTTAAAGACTCCTGCACAATTTCTTTGGCGGATAGTTCTGTATATTTTTTTAACATTTTAGCCGCGGCCAAAGCATACATACCGCCGGATCCTATTGCCACAATATTGTCATCGGGTTCAATTACATCGCCAGTACCCGAAACGATAAAGGACTGTTCTTTCGAAATTACAGCCAGCATTGCCTCAAGTTTGCGAAGATATTTATCAGTTCGCCAATCGGTTGCCAGTTCAACAACTGCTCGGCCTACATTGCCGTTAAACTGTTCAATTTTTTCCTCGAAGCGGGCGAGTAAAGTAAAAGCATCGGCTGCAGATCCGGCAAAACCACATAACACCTTTCCGCCGTAAAGTTTTCTTATTTTTAATGAATTATGTTTCATAACGGAATTACCCAATGTAACTTGCCCGTCTCCGCCAATTGCGGCCTCGCCATTGTGAATAACGCCGCAAATTGTGGTTGATCTTATTTTCCTTTTCAATTTTATCTCCTAATCTTTTTAAGGTAAAGATTGTTTTTTATCATTCCATTTTTTAACCCATTCGGTAAATGTATTTGTAAAAGGAACGGCAAATATTCTACCGCCGAATCCCATATACCTATATACAATCATTTGTAAATCATTTACTTTTATCGAATTAAGTATATTTTCATCAACTGAAACACCGAATTTTACAGCAAGTTCAGCGGTTTTATCCACAAATTTTTCTCTTAATTTTTCTGAACCGATCTGTATTTTTAACTCATTCTTAATTTCTTCAAATGGTTTTGGGATTTTTTCATTCTCTTCTTTTTTACCGATTAATTTAAAAATCGAATAACCATGTTCAGTTTTTAATGGACCGTAAATGTCTCCTATATTCATTGTTCCGGCGATCCTTCCAATTTCATCGTATGCGGTAGTGGGAAAAAATCCAAACTCGCCACCGGTTTCTCTTGTCCATTCTCTTTTAGTATGTTTAACCGCTAAAGTTCTTAGATCGGTGCCCTTATCCAATTCTTTTAATATAATATCAATCACTTCCAAACTATCAGTTAATATTTCTATAATGTTAACCTGTTTCGGAAAAATAATTGAATTATTGTTGCCACTGTAACGTTCAAAAGCTTCTTCGTCAGTTACTTTTATATCTTTCAGAAGATCACGTTTATATAAAGTGCCTAAATAGTTATCACGCCACATTTCTCTATAATACTGAACATCGGGTAAATTTTGTAATCCCTGTTTCAGCGATTCTCGGGCTAATAATTCGCGTTCTATAAAATATTTAACACGCGAGCTTAACTGACCGCGGATAACTTCCGGATTTGTTGAAATCGCCTGAAAGCCCTCGAAAAAAAAATCGTGTAAAAAATCCTTTAATGAAATAGGATTTTCCGGGAATTTTATAAAAACCAAATTAAGACTGTCCGTACCGAAAGCTTTTTCGATCTTAGGCAAATCCGTATCGCCAAGAGCAAGTTTGCCGCCCTTTGTTTCTTGTTTTTCAAGCTCACCAGCAAGAGCTTTAACTAATTGAGTTATATGTTTAGCAAAACTCCAGAAAATTTCACCATCCGCGTTAATTTGCTGTTCCTTAAAAAAAGAATTGTAAAATTCCATATAAGCCTTATTAACAGCTCTGGATTCTACTGTTTTTCGAACATTCATATCGCGTGTGTTTATTTCAGACTGCGTTTTGTAGACATTTTGTTTAAGACTGTCTACAAAAAAAATGTACCATCCATTAGGTGATTTTATTGGGGATGTATACTGACCCGGCATTAGTTTGTAAAGTGAGTCTTCAACATTCCGATCCATTTTTCCAAATTCAACCTCGTAGGCGTTTTCTTTATCCTCTTCACGCAATATAAACAAAGAATCAAAAGAAATACCGGATTGTAGAAGGTTGTACAAAGTTTTGATTTCATTTTCTTCGGTCACAAATAAGAAGCGTGTCAATACATTATATTTTGTTCTTCTTTCGGCTTCAGCATAATCTTCTTTGCTCATTATCACTTTATTTTTTACTTCTTTATTATAAAGAGCATCCCTCAGATACATCTTTTCCATAACGGGAAAAGTACTCTGCATCACTTCGCCATTATCAAATCCTTGCTGCTCGGCTTCAAGAGCCCATAATTTTTCAGCAATAATTGAGTATAACATTTCGTTTTTTTTATCCTCTAACCCGCTTTGTTCCTTAGAAACAAGATGGGGCGTAAGCTCAAACCGCTCTTTCAGCTCCTGAACAGTAATTTTTTTATTGCCAATTTTGGCAATAACTTTTTGTTTATCGCTCGATTGAGCCTGGCATAAACCGAAATTAATTAATAATATTAGTAATAAAAATTTCTTCATGATAGTCGCCGAATCAATAGATTTTAGGAATTAAACGAGAAACTTTTTTTTGATAATTAGTGTACTCGTCTTTAAATTTTTTACTTAGTTTTTCCTCTTCGTAATAAGAGCCAATTATAAAATATAATGTGGCGCAAACAAAAAATACAAGATAAAACAAATCCATTACTGGCCTTAATCCAATAAACAGAATTGAAAATAAATAAATCGGGTGCCTGCAATATTTGAAAGGGCCTTCAATTCTAAGCACGGCTCTTTCATCAAGATCATCCGTTTCGTAAGTGCCATTAATATATCTCTTAACCTGCGAGATCCCTGTAAACTCCTGTAGATCTATATAAGTTCCCGCCCAAATAAAACCAAATAAACTCAATATTTGAAAAACAAAAATAATAATATCGAATGGATATTGTAAATCGTAAATAATTATGTCGGGGCGCGGTGCGATAGACCAAAAAACACCAATGATTAATAAAGAGGATAGATTATAGAATAACCTGTAAAAAGCAATTTTATCACCAGACTTTAGTATTATAGCCTGTTTAACTTTTTCTGATGCAAGAATTGTATGGCTTACTGCAAACAAAAAGAAAAATAAAAAAATTAGTAGAACGTCAAAAAATACTATCATAATTCTTTTCTAAGTCGGGCCACAGGAATCATCAGCTGTTCCCTGTATTTTGCGACAGTTCTCCTGGCAATATGAATGCCTTTGTCTTTAAGCATGCCTGCAATTTTGTCGTCGCTGTAAGGCGATTTTTTGCTCTCGTTGTCGCAGATTTCTTTAATTAATTCTTTTATATGTTTGTTAGAAATTTCATCACCCGAATCGGTGGATAATCCTTCACTAAAAAAATACTTTAATTCGTGTATTCCAACCGGACTTTGCACATACTTACCATTTACTACTCTGCTAATTGTGGAAATATCCATTTCTACTTCTTCGGCTATGTCTTTATAAATCATAGGTTTTAAAAATCGTGGGCCTGCTTCAAAAAACTCATATTGTTTTTCAAGTATCGCTCGCATTATTTTCATTAAAGTATGACGTCTTTGCTGAATTGAAGCTATAAACCATTTAGCTGATTCAAATTTTTCACGCAGAAATTTATGAGTCTCTTTTTCGCGAGTAGAAATTTTTCTTTTGCGTTTATTAGAGTTTAACATCTCAAGATAAGTAGTACTGATAGTAACCGAGGGGACACTCCTGTCGTTTAGTGTAACAATATAATTGTTCTCGATTTTCTCTATCAAAAAATCGGGGGTTATCTGGTTAGATTCTTCATTTATGATATTGCCTTCGCCCGGTTTAGGATCTAATTTTTGTATTAAATCGATTACTGTTTTTAGAGTTTCGCGCGATAATTCCAAATTTTTTTGTATAAGATCGAACCTCTTATTAACAAAATCTTTATAATAGTTGTCCAATACCTGTTCGGCTAAATAGGAATAATAGGGGTCGAAGGAAGAATTTCGTAATTGAATTAGCAGGCATTCCTGCAAATCTCTCGCGGCTATACCAATCGGATCGAGCAGTTGAATTTTTTTAAGAACCGCTTCGGCTTCATCGTAGGTGATTTCCAAATGTTCGAACATAACGAGATCATCGACAATTTTTCTTAAATCCTGCTTAAAATAGCCGTCCTTGTTAAGACTTTGAATAATTACGTCCCCCAGCATTGTTTGTTCTTCAGTAAGTTCCAATAGGTGCAACTGGTCAAAAAGTTTTTCAGTAAGAGTTGTACGAGAAGGGGCAACTGGTCTGATTTTATCGTCATCGTCGGGACTTCTATTTATTCTGTCCTCGTCCAAATCAGCTTCGTTCATAAAGTCTTCGGCTTCAAATTCATCATCGGAACTTATGTCGGAATCATCACCAAAATCATCATCGTCATTATCTTTTAATTTTTCGTCAACAATATTGTCTTCATCTTCAAGTTGTTCCAGCTCAATTTCTTCATCTTGAATTTCTTCCAAAATCGGATTCAGTTCCAGTTCAGTTTTAATTCTTTGTTCGAGAGCCATTGTATTAAGCTGGAGTAATTTCTGATATTGTATTTGCTGCGGCGACAATTTTTGCTGCAGGGAAAGGCGTTGATGTAATGATAACATTATTAGGACCTCATCTTATCAATCAATTTTTGGTAAAAATTTATACCATAAGCTCTTTCTAGGGCTTCTTTACAAAATTCCAGTACACTTATTTTTGTTTGTAACCCTTTTTTAAGCGCGGGTGCACATTCATCATATTCTTCATAACGTAATACAGCACCACCAAAATCATTTATACGAATAGGGAATAAATGACAAGAGATCGGTTTTCTAAACTCAATTCTTTTGTCGAAATAGGCTTTTTCAATAGAACATTTTGCAACTTCATTTTCATAAATGGCAAAAACACAATCACGTTTTTTAATGCTTTTAACCATTAAAGTATCGAATTTATCTTCCCAATATCCGCTTTTTTTAATCATTTTTACGTTTGTTTCCGGAAGATACTCATAAACGACATCCAAAATATTATCGATTATATTAATTTCCTCTTTCAACAGTGGTGCTCCAAACTCACTAGGCATTGTACAGCACGCGCCCTTGCAAGCTTTAAGATCACATGTAAAATTAGTGGATGCAATATCTTTGTTTATTAAAATGTTGTCTATTTCTACAAAGTCGTTTAACATAGTTCACTGGAATAATTTTTGCTAAGATAAATATTTTGTGTGAGTTAATAAAGCATAAACGAAGTTAAATCTAAAAAATTTAACACAATTTCTTTAATTTTATTTAACTAATAATAAAATGTAATTTATGAATTTTTCATGTAAAACAATTTTAATTACCGGGGCATCTTCGGGAATTGGACTTTCTATCGCCGAACGTCTTTCTCAATATGATTGTAATTTAATTTTAATTGCGCGGCGTATTGAAAAATTGGAGGAAATTAAGGTAAAATTAAAGAATAATAAAGCTGAAATTAGCGTTTACAAGTGTGACGTGAGCAATAAAAATGAAGTACAAAATACCTTCGGCTGCGTTATCTCTAAATATTCTTTTATTGATATTGCTATTATGAATTCAGGAGTGGGTAAACGAATTAAGCCTGAAAATTTTAATTCGAATGACGCTGATGAAATTTATGGTGTTAATATGTTTGGTATTATTTACTGGATGGAATTGTTATTGCCTGAATTTATTTCAAAAAACAAGGGAATGATAGTTGGTGTTTCCAGTTTGGCTGACGGAAGAGGTTATTCAGGAAGCGGTTTTTATTGTTCAAGCAAAGCCGCTGTCTCAATTTTGCTCGAAGGTTTGCGCATTGAATTATCGAGCTATAACATTAAGATTTTAACTGTACGCCCGGGATTTGTGAAAACTCCGATGACTGATGTTAACGAATTTAAAATGCCTTTTATGATTAGCCCCGAAAAAGCGGCTAAAAAAATTATTGAAGGAATAAAAAAGGAAAAAAATATTATAGAGTTTCCCTGGCAGATAGTATTTTTGACAAAATTAATTGAATTACTGCCCAACCGTTTTTATGAATTTTTGGCGCGTAAACAGTACGAAAGTATAAGGAAATAAAATTATCATGCTAAACAAAAATATTTCAGCAAAATTTCTTATCCATTGTCCTGACCAATCTGGAATTGTTGCAAGCGTTGCAGAGTTTGTACATAAATTTAAGGGAAATATTATTCATCTAAATGAGCATGTGGATATTGAAGAAAAAACTTTTTTTATGCGAGTAGAATGGGAACTTGAAAATTTTACAATAAACAGAGAAGAGATAGGCCCGATATTTTTGAATGAAGTGGGCGATAAATTTAAGATGAATTGGAATATTTATTTTTCCGATGATGTGCCGCGCGCGGCAATATTTGTCTCTAAATTAAATCACTGTGTTTTTGATATATTGTCAAATACTTTCTCACAAAATTGGAAACTCGAAATTCCTTTGATGATCAGTAATCATAATGATTTGAGAGAACTGGCAGAAAAATTCGGAATTGATTTTTACTATTTGCCAATCACAAGTGAAAACAAAACAGAACAAGAATTAAAACAACTTGAATTATTGGAGAAATATAAAATAGATTTTGCTGTACTTGCCAGATATATGCAAATAGTATCACCCGATTTTATAAGTAAATATCAAAACAGAATTATAAATATTCATCATTCGTTTCTGCCGGCTTTCCCGGGAGCAAAACCTTACCACTCGGCGCATCAACGAGGGGTAAAAATTATTGGTGCTACCAGTCATTATGTTACCGATGACCTTGATGCTGGTCCTATTATCTCTCAGGATGTGGTTAATGTTACGCATAAAGATTCAGTTAAAGATCTGATCAGAAAAGGACGAGATTTGGAAAAGTTAGTTCTTTCTAGGGCCATTTATCTGCACATAAATAAAAAGTTACTCGTATACAATAACAGAACCATAGTTTTCGAATAGAGATATAACAAAAAAAAATTGAGAGATGTTGGTGTTTATAAAAAAATAGTGTTAAATAAATTCTTCCGATATTATGAGTTATTACGAAAAACTTGGTGCCCTACAATTGAATGGCATCACAATTATTTGTAACAATATTTTTGTCAACAAGAGTAAATAACTTTAAATAATCATTTGACTAATGTTAATTTAGTTCTTACTTTAATCTCGCAACAGTTCCTCATCTTTATGTTGTGGTTCTTCCGGAAAACAACCTAATAATTATTGGAGGTACCATGCCCGCAAAAATGCTCAAAGATTTTCTAGATCAAAACAAAATTAAATATGTAACAATCACTCATTCGCTTTCATACACAGCCCAGGAGATTGCAGCCTCGGCTCATATTAAAGGTAAAGGATTAGCCAAAACTGTTCTAGTTAAAATCAATGGCAAGATGTCTATGACAGTCTTACCGGCTTCATACAGAATTGATTTTGATAAATTGAAAGAAATAATTGGTACAGAGGATATTCGATTGGCAAACGAACAGGAATTTAAGGACAGGTTCCCAGGTTGTGAGGTTGGCGCTATGCCGCCGTTCGGAAATCTTTATAATCTTGATACTTATGTAGCTGCTAGTTTGGTGGAAGACGAAGAAATTGCTTTTAACTCAGGAACTCATACCGAGCTGATTCGAATGCAGTATAACGATTTTGAGCGGCTTGTAAAGCCAAAAATTTTACGTTTTAGTTCCAAATATAAAACTTAGTGCGGCTAAGCTTACAAGATTTATACTTACGTTATAAAAAAAATTTGTTAAAAGTGTCATCCAAAAAGGAATGGGAATGAAAGATATATACGTAAAAATATATCTGTTCGACCCTGTCACCGACGAGGAGTTTTTTATCGGTGATTCCGTATCAGTGGAGATAATCCAATTACTGTCTTATAACCCCGCAGTTGGAATTAATAGCAAAATCCTCGTTTATGATAAAAAATTAAGTTGCTATAAAGCCAATCTAAAAAATTATGAATTCGACAACTCATATTATTTCCGGGTCGGATTTATGAAAAGAAATTTTTCGAAAGTTCTGAATAAACTGATTGGGGACGAAGAGGTTAATCTATCGATTCTTCCGTCTTATATACCTTCGCGAATTCCATATTGGGATAGCGGCTGGGACGATGATTACGAATCGAATGAGTTTTTCGGGGACGGATATTTAAAGGTAAACTGCTCGAAAGAAAACCCAATTAAATTAAGAATTCCGCTCAGAGAATTTTATATAATTGGGCACCGAGGCGCTCCATATCATTACCCCGAAAATACTATGGCTTCTTTCAAGCATGCTTTGAGTATTGGGGCTAACGCCTTAGAAATGGACGTTTGTTTCACCAAAGATAAAAAACTTGTAGTATTTCATGATGCCTATCCAACAAAACATCCAAACCAATTGGACAGAACTTTATTTGAGGATCTGCCCTATGAATTAATTTCACCCGTATTTATGCTTGATGGGAAGCAAGCATTAATTATGAAATATAAAAATGGAAAATTGAAACAGACAAAGAAAATTAAACTAAAATATGAAACTGATTTTGACATCGCCAATTTAACTTTAGCGAAAATAAATGAATATTATGGCTATAAATCCGTTGATGGAGAAGTACACGGTATAATAAATTTTAATGAATTTTTAAATTTCGCGAGCAGTGAAAGAGATCGACTAAAATTAATATTTTTTGATGTTAAAAATCCCCGTTGGGACGTAGTAAAAGATTCTAAAAAATATGCCGAATATGGTACTCTGCTAGCCGAAGCGATAAAACAATTGCCGGAACTACCCGAACACTTAATAATAAGCAATCCTGACAAGGATGTATTGAAATTAATTAAAGAATCATTCTCAAAAAGTGGAGAAAACCGCTGCTCATTTGCTTTTGATGCCGAGGGTTCCTTTGGCGCATATTTCGGAGTCAAAGAAAATCCATTAAGTATAGCGCGTAAAATGGATAACGAAGTTGTTTCAATAGGTAGTTTAGCCCGACCGGGAAACCTAAATGAAATTAAAGAATCTGTTCGAGACAGGGATTATAATTTTAAGAGTAAAATCAAAATGGTTGTTCACTGGACTATTAATGAAAAAGCCCTGATGGCAACCTCCATAATTTCAGGAGTTAACGGAATAATTACGGACAAACCGGATTTGCTTAAAAAAATGTTAATGGAGTCTTTCAAAGTAAAAGTTAGTTGAAATGGATAGACTATATCTGCAAAATGATAAAGATAAAGGGCGATAATAATTCTTTTGCTACTAATAAAAGAACTGTTATCGCCTCTATAAGTTAATCTACAATTTTACTGTTCTGCAATTCTTTTACTAGCCGTTCAGTTTTATACACGTGTATCAAAGCTTCCATCAATCCCCAGGAATCAGTTGCCACTGTTCTGTTGTTTTCGGGAAGGAGAATAAAATGACCAGCCAAACTTTCCAGATTACCGTCGTGTACTAGACCAACAATTTCCTGATTCATATTAATAATTGAACTGCCGGAATTGCCGCCTACAATATCGTTAGTTGAAGCAAATCCAACCGGTATCGATAAATCCAATTCCTCGGGTGGTGTTATCCACCTTGGATGCAATCCCCATGGGTATGTTTTTTTGTTAAAAGAATTGTACCTGTCCCATAAGCCATAAAAAGTTACTTTACCGGGGGCTATTGTTCCGTTGTACTCATAACCTTTAATTACACCGTCAGAAATTCTTAGTGTAGAAGTGGCGTCAGGCGCTATTTGATTGCCATATGTTTCAAAAATAAGTCTGCCTATCTCCTGGTGTAATACGTCAAGCGTATTATTCGCCTCACTTCGTTTTTCGTTTATACTTTTCAGCTCATCCTGGGTGTTAACCACAAAATAAATGAAAGGGTCATTACAATTTAGTATTTGATCGGGTTCTGATTTTAACAAATTTTCGAAGTCTTCCTTTGTTGTTAATTTTGATTTTTTCAAAGCATAATTAACAGCTTCGTTATCGAGAAAGCCGCCGTAAACATTTTTTAGAAGTTCATTATCTTTGCCCAGCACTTTGGTTACAAAATTAGCATGATATTTTATAAGCAGATTATTTAGTTCAACATCAAAAGATTCCGGATAAATTGAATTACGCGTTTCTAAAATTTTATCTGATTGATATGCAAGCTCTCTTTCTTCTTCAGGCAGTTTCATTTGTCTGGCATATTTTACAACTTGCAGAGCAACAGTATAATAAACAGATCTGTTCCAATTGGGCAATGTGTATGTTGCAGATTTGTCTACATCAATTTTTAATTCGTCAATTACCTGTTCAATCGCTTTCCAAATGTGTCCGTATTTTTCATTAAGTGAAGGATTGTTTTTTACTTTTTCTTTCAGTCTGTTTTCAAAATCTGTTTTTTTTGCGATAAGATAGTTGTCCTTTAATCCAAGCAATCTGCCGGCGTAGGATTTTCTTCCATTACCTACACCTAACAAACTGTTAAGCAATTCCGATTCCCGCTCGGGATGTTTATTAAATAATTCTTCATAAACTTTATATAATTCGTTGTAACGAATAAGTGAAATCGGATATGTATTATCCCGGTAATACTCCAATTCAACAATTGTATGCAGTCTGTCGGTATTGCCTGGTCTGCCAATTACGAAAATTGGTTCACCTTCTTCAGCTCCTTGTTTACTCCATGTGAAATAATTATCAGTTTTTACCGGATCACCATTTTCATCATAAGCCCTATAGAAAGCGAAATCAAGCTCATAACGGGGGTAAGTAAAATTATCCCAATCCCATCCCGTTGCGGCAATCTGAAAATCGGGCGCCATTACTAATCTTATATCATCAAAACGTTTGTATGTATAAAGCGAATATTTACCGCCATTATAAAGTGTTGCAATCCTGCATTTTAATCCCGTTTCTTCCTGGCAATCTGCGGTTAATGCGGCCATAATTGAATCCCGAAGGTCAATTTTTTCTTTTGTAGTATTACCATTTTCCATTTTCGAAATAATTTCATTGGTTACGTCTTTTATGGAAATAAGCTGGTCCACATAAAGATCCGGAATTTTCCTTTCTTCTTCGAGAGAAGAGGCGTAAAATCCGTCCCGAAGTAAATTTTCACCTTCCTGTTGAATTTTGTACAAATCGCCTCGACCACAATGATGATTGGTCATAATCAATCCATCCTGTGATACAAAAGCCGCAGAACATCCTCCGCCGAACTGCAATGCTGATAACCTCGCATTTTTAAGCCATTTTTCTTCAGGGACAAAACCGTATGTTTTTTGAAAATATTCCCCGGGAATATCATCAAATGTCCACATGGTGCCGAAATCAACATTTGCCGAATTAACTTCTTTTAGGTTCAGCGGTTCATATATGCTGTGCTGTGCATAGGTTGTTTCTGAATATAAAACAGCGCATACAATTAATGGCAGTAATATAGTTTTTACAATAAATCTGCTTCTCATACTGAATTTCTCCAAAAGATTTAAACAAGATTTTTAAAAGATACTTTCATTTAAACAAAATAAAAAACCCGGCTGAAAACCGGGTTATAAAAAATAAAGCTATTCAACAAGTAAAATCAATAATTATTCTTCTTCATTTTCTGTTTTAGAATTATTATTTGTTTTGTCGTCTTCATCCGCCTTAACAATAATTCTATACTCATCAGGAATTTTACCGAGTTTTAATTCCGAACTAATTCTTTGAGCGGAAGTAACATCATCCATAATTTCGAGAATAGCCTGGGAAGCTACGGAAACCATTCTGTTGATTTCAGGGAGATAAACGATATTTCCTGTTATGCTCTCAATATTACCGTCGAAAGCAATACCAATAATTTCAGCATTTTTATTTATTACCGCGCTTCCTGAACTGCCGCCGGTAATGTCATTTGTTGAAACAAAATTAAAAGGAGTGCTCATATCGAAATCCGCACCTGGGTGCTGCCATCTATCGGGTAAATTCCAAGGGAATTTTCCTTTGTTGGAATAGAATCTGTCATACATTCCGTAAAATGTAGTATTTATAGGGGCTATTGTTCCATTGTAATTAAAAGGTTTCAAAACTCCATCGTTTATTCGCAGCGTGAATGTAGCGTCCGGAGGAATTGTTGTTCCGAAAACGGTGTACATAGCCTGACCGAGCATTTCACTTAAAATATTTTCAGTCTCTTCAATTTCGCCTGCTTTCGCGTCGAGTTCTAAAAGTTTTTTATCAGTGTTCAAAATAAATTCTATAAATGGGTCACCCGAATTCAAAATAGCATTTGGACCTTGTTTTGCAAGATCTGTTACAGCTTCTGGTGTTAAAATTTTAGAATTCAATTTTATATAATTTAGCGCTGCTTCACCCGTTAATCCATTAGTGAATTTTTTAATAATCGGGTTTGAGCTGCCCAGCATTTCTGTTACAAAATCAGCTTCTACTCGTATTTTTTTGTATTCAACCGGATAATCAAATTTAGCGGGGAATATTATCGATATTGTCGAATCCAAATTTTCTGATTTGTATGTATTTGATCTTTTTTCTTCGGGAAGTTGCAGCTCTTCGGCAAGATCTATCATTGACTGCGCGATTGTAAAATAAGTTGTATTAGTACGCCCGGTTAAACGATAGGCATATCTTTCCGGCGCCATATCCCTTAATTCTGTTCTTGTATTTTCAATACTCTGCCAAATATGGCCGAATTTTTCTTTTAATTGAGGGTCGGCATTAACTTTTGATTTAAAATTTTTCTCAAAATCTTTTTTTCTAGCCAAAATATACGGGTCCACCAAAGCTCTGTAAGTACTGCCGTATACCTTTGCCGAGTTTCCAACAGATACAATGGTTTCATTAAATTCATCGGCTCTTTCGGGGATTTCGTTAACAAGTTCGTATAAAACGTCCATATATTTTTCCAGTTTATATGCAGCGCTTCTGTAAGTAAAATCCCTGTCGTACTCCAGTTGGGCAACCGTTAATAGTCGACTTGTAGAACCCGGATTGCCAACCACAAAAATTGGTTCGCCTTCTTTTGCACCCTCACTGCTGAATTTAAAGAAATTATCGGTTTTCAGAGGTTGTCCGTTTTCATCGTACGCGCGCATAAATGCAAAATCGGCATTATAACGTGGATAAGTAAAGTTGTCGGGATCGCCGCCCCACAAACCTATGTCGGATTCATTTACATATACTGCTCTTATGTCATCGTATCTTTTATACCCGTAAAGAGAGAATTTGCCACCGTTATAAAGTTCTGTAACTCTGCAAATTAATCCTGTTTCTTCAGAATACTTGTCAGTTATCTCTCTTATTTTATTTTTTTTGTTGGATTCTTTTTCTTTATCATTTACGCCTGAATTGAAAGCGTTTATAACATCATCCGTAACGTCTTCAATTAAGACCAACTGGTCAACAAATAAATTTTTAACTTTTCTTTCATCCTGTAAAGTAGGAGCATAAAACCCGTCAGTCTTTAAATTTTCACCTTCATTCTCAAATCTGTTGAGAATAAAATCCACACAATGATGGTTAGTCATAATAAGCCCATCTTCAGAAACAAAAGAGGCCGAACACCAGTTGGCAAATTTAAGCGAGGACATTTGTACGTCCCTCAGCCATTCTTCAGTCGCGTCGAAGTTGTAAGTTTCTTTAAAATAATTTACAGGCGCATGCTCAAAAGTCCACATTTTCCCCGTATCAAATCTTTTTGCTGATACTGTATCATAGTTAAAATGGTTAGGATATTTAATTGTATCTTTTTCTAAAATACTATTTGATGCGCAGCCATACGCGACAAAAAATGTAACAGCTACAGCAATAAATTTTCTTAAGCTGTTTTTACTGAAAATCATAATAATTTCCTTTTAGGTTATAAAAATGTTTAAAGACAACCCAAATTTATTATATGTTGGTCAGAATATAAAATAAAAAGCACAGGTTTTTTACTAACAAAAACCTGTGTCTAAAGGGGGACAATTTTTATTAAATAAAAGCTTCTGGAAAATAGCACGGTTCAATGATTTTTTCGTCATCTGAAGAACCAGTACAAAGAGAACATTTTTCTGTATAGAAAACAACCGGTTCTTCACTTGGATCGGCGTCTACAAAATTTATTACCGATTGACAGATTTTACACTGAACAGTATGATGTGTATCCATTTTTAATCTGCAAGTCGGACACAGCAGCCCTGTTTCTGAAATAATTTCTCGCGGTTCGAAAAGAAATATTGCCTTGCATTTTGTATTATTGCAACGGGCAAATTTTTGATTGGTGGTAGATTTGGTTTCTATATTTACCTCCATTGTTAAACGATGTGTAAAAATAGTCCATAGGTTTTGTTTTTGCTATGCAAAAAATAATACTCCCATAACAAATGCAATAAAAAGAAAAAAAATAAAAGAGGAGAAAAAGATGTCGAAAATACCAGGATTTAAAGCATATGATATTCGGGGAAAGGTGCCTTCGGAATTAAATGACGAAATTGTTTATAAAGTTGGCAGGACATTTGTAAAAAATCAGAGAGCGAAAAAAGTTGTTATCGGAATGGATGTGAGGGAATCTTCTCCCATTTTATCCGAAGCTCTTGCCAGAGGAATAACTGATGCTGGTGCCAAAGTATTTGATTTGGGTTTATGCGGCACAGAAATGATTTATTTTGCAACTCCTTTCCTCGATTGCGATGGGGGAGTTATGATTACAGCTAGTCATAATCCGCCTGAATATAATGGACTTAAATTTGTAAAAAGGGACTCGGTTCCAATGGGTTACGAATCGGGATTAAATGAAATTGAACAGATGATCTTAAATAATGATTTGGGTGAATTATCTGAAAAAAAAGGTGAAGTTGAATCAATAGATATAATGAAAGAATTTATTGATAATTTGAAACAGTTTTATGATCCCGCAAAAATTAATCCTTACAAAGTGGTAGTAAACGCAGGCAATGGCTGTATTGGGCCGGCTTTGGACGCAATTGAAAATAAACTTCCGATTAAGATGGTTAAAGTATTTCATAATCCAGACTCTACATTCCCAAACGGTGTGCCTAATCCTCTGCTTCCCGAGAACCGACAACCTACAGTGGACGCCATTAAAAATCACGGAGCTGATTTTGGAGTTGCCTGGGATGGCGATTATGATAGATGTTTTTTCTTCGATGAAAATGGAAATTTTATAGAAGGTTACTATATTGTGGGATTACTCGCCAAGTCTATTCTTAAGAAAAATCCTGGAGAAAAAATTGTACACGACCCTCGTTTGGTTTGGAACACAATAGATATTGTGAAAAAAGCTGGCGGACAGGCCATCGTTTCTGTCAGTGGTCATGCGTTTATTAAAGAAAAGATGAGAGGAACTAACGCTATTTATGGAGGCGAAATGTCAGCCCATCATTATTTTAGGGATAACTCTTACTCAGATAGCGGGATGATACCTTTTCTTTTAGTCACTCAATTGATGTCTGAAGAAAATAAAAAACTATCCGAATTAGTCGGTGAAATGATTTCACAATATCCATGTTCTGGTGAAATAAATACGAAGTTGGATAACCCTGCGCAAAAGATAGAAGAAATTAAAGCGAAATATACCGATGGTAAAATGGATACACTTGACGGCATTAGTGTAGAATACGATACATGGCGTTTTAATGTTAGAATGAGTAATACAGAACCGCTGATACGTCTAAATGTAGAATCTAAAAGTGATGAAAAACTAATGAGAGAAAAAACAGAAGAATTGCTGTCCTTAATTAGAAGATGATTCGGCAATACAATTCTAAAAGATATTTTGTTTTTTATTTCATTATTTGTTTTCATTAAATATATTGGTGAAGTTTGTTAAAGAATAATTATTCAGCTTAGAAATATTAGGGAGCTAAAAATGGCCGACCAAAAAGAAAAAGCAATTGATGTTGAAAAGCTCTTAAAAAACAAATTAAAAGGCTTAAGTATAGGTGATTTAGAAAATGGAATAGCCAAAGTAGTAACGGAGCTTGTTGGTGAAGATTACAAATGCACTATAAACGATGTTAAATACTCATTGTTTAGCGGAGCGGATTTTCACGTTAAAATAGAATTGAGTTATAATCCGGAAGATTAATTAAAAAGATTATGGATCAGAGGCGGTATTATTCCGTCTCTGTATCCGCTATTAGTATATTCTAGCTAAACATTGCTGCAAATCCATAAAGAAAAATTACCTGATAAATTGTTTCAACTCATTAATAACAAAATCTATTTCATCCTTTGTATTATAAAAATGTGGAGCAAAACGGATTAGTCCTTGTCTTAATGAACAGTTTATTCTTCTTTTTTGCAGATGAGCGAATGTTTTTTCTATTTCTGGAATAATGCATGAGATTATACCGGCAAGTTGAGCCTCTTGAGCATCGCACATAATTATTTTTACACCATTATCTTTCAATTTTTCTCTGAAATAGACGGTATTTTCAACAATTCTTTTTTCTATGTTTTTAATACCATTTTCAATAAAAAGATTAAGGGATTCATCCAACGCAGTTATACCAATTGTATTTAAAGTCCCGGTCTGAAACTTTGAAGCATCTTTTCTCAAAGACAAATCATATTGTGTTAAATTCCATGCATCATTTACTGATGTCCAGCCAACGTGTTTCTGCTGAATTTTCGATTGTAATTCCTCACTGATATAAAAGTATGATGTGCCTTGAAGACTCATAAGCCATTTCTGCGCGCCTCCAGCGATAAAATCTATTTGTGATTTTTTTACGTCTATCGGAACAACTCCAGCACCTTGAATAGCGTCCACACAAAAAGTTATGCTATTGGTTTTGCAAAGTTTACCTATAGATGTTAAGTCAGCCCTAAAACCTGATAAAAACTGGACAAGACTAATTGATAATAATTTGGTTCTATCAGTAATGGCATCCTCAATATCCTCAATAAAATATTTACCATCATGCTGTTTAATGAAATCAAATTCAACACCATTATTTCTCAAATTAAGAAAAGGGTAAATATTTGAAGGGAACTCGTTTTCGAACAAAATTATACGGTCACCACTATTAAATTTAAAGCCCTGTGCTAGAATATTTAACGCGTTCGAAACGTTATCAGTCCAAGCAATTCTTTCAGGTTCGCAATTAAGTAATAAACCCAGTTTTTCTTTTGCCGAAACATTAGTGTGTAAAAATGTCTGAAAGTTATCGATGGGTTCAGTACTTCTTTCAATAATAAATTCATTAATTCTTTTAATAATTGAATTGGATAAAGGTCCTAATGAAGAATGATTAAAATAAATTATACCTGTTTCCAGATAAGGGAAATTTTTTCGTACTCGTTCTATATCCATACATGGTAAAATATTATTTATAGAATAAAATTGTTTCAGTAAATCTAATTTATTCTGGTATAAAATTTGTTCTTTTTGTTTCGATTATATCAATAATCATTTAAAAAGGATGATAAAATGAAATCGATAATTGAATTAGCAAGAGCCTTTTATGGGGTTGTAATTCCTAAAAAATTGCAAAAAAAATTTTTAGATCATGTTTTAGATTATCTTGATGAAAGATATTCTATTGAAACAGCAATCGGATTAGCCTTAAAAGAAATTAGAATTCAATAATTATCTATGTGTTAGTGCTGAACAATATTGTACTTCTGAAGTTATAGGGACAATATCGATGTTTAAGCCGGAGCAGTATTCTTGTAATTTAAGGTAATATATTCTCCTTGAATATATGGATGCTTATTACGCCTAAAATCATTGGAGCCTCAAAAAAAAAATCAATTCCTTGAATTCTTTTAGTCCTGTATTATTCGGATAATATTTTTACCTGCTGCCAATTATTTTTTTTTCAACAATTCAATATCTCGCTGATGATCCATCCGAAAAAAAATGTGTGAAATTTAAAATTAATTACAATCATTCTAAAAATAGATGCTTTGTTGTTTTTAGCTGCGGTAAAGTAAAATGGTGGGTTAGTTATTCATTAATTGAAAGTTGATCTAATAAAAACGCAAACATACGCGCGTATACTTTATAAATACTAAACCGCCCGGAAGCCCCTACGTGTCCCGAATCCATATCACAATCCAACAGAAGGGGGTTGCTGTCGGTCTTTAATTGCCGCAATTTGGTGATCCATTTTAAGGGTTCCCAATACTGAACCTGAGAGTCATTAAATCCTGCTATCGCAAGAATTGCCGGGTAATTTTTCTTTTCTACATTATCGTAAGGGGAATATGAAAGCATATAATCATAGTATTCTTTTTGATGAGGATTCCCCCATTCATCATATTCGACTGTTGTAAGCGGAATAGAATCATCAAGCATAGTTGTAACTACATCAACAAAAGGAACTGCGGCAATAGCGGCTTTAAATAATTGGGGAGCCATGTTAATAACGGCAGCAATTAATAATCCTCCAGCGCTGCCCCCGTATATAAAAAGTTTATTGTTAGATGTATATTTGCTGCGAATCAAATATTCAGAACAATCAATAAAATCGTAAAAAGTATTTTTTTTCTTCAAAAGTTTACCGTTCTCATACCATTGACGTCCCATTTCCTGTCCGCCGCGAACATGGGCGATGGCGTAAATAAATCCCCTATCTATAAGACTAAATATAAACGACCTGAAGCTCTGATCGGCTGAGTATCCGTATGCGCCATAAGCTGAAAGAAGCAATGGATTCTGTCCGTCGAATTTAATTCCTTTTTTGTATATAAGCGATACAGGTATTTGTAGCCCATCTCTCGATGTAACATAAATCCTGTCGGTATTATAGCTTTCTGGGTTGAAATCGCCTAATACTTGATCTTGTTTTAACAAAATCCTTTTGCCGGTCTCCATATCAAAATCATAAACCGAATTAGGGGTTTTAAATGAACTATAAACAAATCTCAATAAGTTTGAATCGGTTTCGGGATTCGGCGAAATTGATGCGGAATATGTTTTTTCGTCAAACTCAATAGTATAATCAGATTCGTGTTTGCAGTTTTTAATTCGAATAAAATCTAAACCTTTATTTACCTCCTTTACTACTAGATAATTCTTAAATACAAACAATGATTCCAGCAGAACATCTTTTCTGTGTGGAATTATTTCAGTCCAGTTTTGTTTAGCGGTATTCGATATAGGAGTTTTTATTATCCTGAAATTTTTCGCATTAAAATTTGTTAAAATAAAGAAACTCTCCTCACAATGATCGACGTAATACTTTATATCGTGTTCACGCGGCAAAATAATTTTAAAAATGTCATCCGGTGTATCGGCATTTAAGTACTGATATTCCGTAGCAAGCGTATGTGAAGAACAAATAAATATATAATTTTTTGAGCGAGACTTTTGCACAAGCGTGCTGTATTCCTCATCGATTTCATGATATATGAGTTGATCGTCTAACGGATTTTGGCCAATTTTATGTTTAAATATTTTATCGGAACGCAAAGTTTTTTCATCTTTACCTGAATAAAAAATAGTTGAATTGTCATTGGCCCATGCAGGATTTCCTGCTGTGTTGGGTATAGAATAATTTAGAACTAAACCTGTTGAAAGATCCTTTATGAAAATATCGTACATACGTCTGCTGTGTTTATCAACTCCGAACGCCAGCCAATTATTATCCGGACTAACCACTAATCCAATTACTGATATATATGGTAATCCTTCGGCTAAATGATTAACATTTAGCATTATTTCTTCTTTGGGTGTTAAACTGTCTTTTTTGCGGCAATAAATAGGATATTCATTGCCTTCAGCGAACCGGGTATAATAATAATAACCGTTATCAAAATATGGAACAGTGGAATCATCCTGTTTTATTTTTACTATTATCTCATAATATATTTTTTTCTGCAAATCTTCGGTATGATATAATGTTTTTTTAGTGTAAATATTTTCGGTTTCTATCTGGGCTAAAACTTTGGGATTATTCCGTTCGTTCATCCAAAAATAATTATCAATTCTTGTATGTCCGTGAATTTTTAATTTTTTAGGAATTTTTTCGGCGACAGGTGATTCAATTTTATTTTTTGTAATCATATTTTTTTAAGATAAAGTTACGAACCAAGAAGTTAATGAGATAATAATTTTTATATAAATATAGTAATTCTTTTTCAGGTAATATATTACCAAGAGTTATAAATTACTTAAATTTAATCATCAATTTTTGCCCAAACAGAATTAAATTGAAATTATTTATTGTATTAATTTCTCAAAACTTTATAAGATAAAAACCATTCCCAATTATTTCCTTTATTCCAATCAATATCTGGAGACGTTAACTGCCGATCCAACGGTGCTCCAGTCCATTTATCCCACCAGGCTTTTGCTACACCGGCAGAAAAAGTTGATTCCAAATTAAACCAATGCTTAAAAACAAAATTTAGTTGGATTCCTAAATTAATCCATTTAGATCCTTCTTCTGAATCAGTAATCATAGCCTGTGTATAAATTGAAGCATCTATATGATTTATAAAATGCTGTCCCCACGAAAGATTACTAAACCTAAGTGGGGGTAAATTATTCTCGAACATTACCTTTATAAATTTTTCCGCAGATAAACTATAAATCGGAATTCCGGGAAATCTGAAAACTTTTCGGAATTGTTTAACATCTACATCTTCTACAGCCCTATTTCCAAATCCGCCCAAATAAAAACGAGCCTGGATTAAATTAGGATTATCGTAATGATATCCTCCAGCGAGCTTAAAATGCATAGTATTATGTTTGGTTATCCAATTAGAAAAGTTATCCCATTCTGCTGTTATTTGTCCGGCAAACTGAGGGCTATCCGGATTGTCGGCGAAACCCCGCAGTGTTATATCAAACATATCGCCACTTTCATAATCTGAACTGCCTATAGTTCTGCGTAAATTTGCGGAATTCCAATTAGTTTGACCTACTGCAAAATCGGGGCGGGAAACACGAACAAGATTATCGTTTATAAACTCAACACCGTTATACATTGCGATTTCGGAAGCCTGTTTTATTTTGTGCGGATTATCGTACAACCAATAATAAGTTTGTCCTAAAGTAATTTTTCTTCCTATCATACCTCGTTTTCTACTGTTAAACAAATCATAAAAATCTGTAGCATTCTGATGAAAGGAAAAATGATAATGATTATTGTAATCATATTTAGCTTTAAAATGAAATTTTGGACCGACTTTGTTTTCGTTGAAAGGGGAGTATCCGACCTCCACAGATAAATCATGAATAAGCATGGGATCTGATAAATGAGCATACAATCCTAAAACTTTCTGATTCTGGAAACCGCTCAAAATTGGAATAAAAGAGTTAAGGTCAAGATTGGCAATAGCATCATAAGTAACAGAATTTTGAATATTATTTATTGCCTCATTGGAGTCGCTTGGTTTAACTACAAGATTTGCGAGTTCAGGATTTTTATTAAGAATTTGTTGTCCCAAATAATTAATTGCGGGTAAATATTCAGCAGGTTTATTGGGAATTATTGAAGGCATAAAACCATCACTTGTAAACTCGAATACAAATAAAGAATCAGTAGTAAAATATTTTGGTTTGAATAATCCCTTAAGAGTATGAGAGACAGCTTCTGTAACTCCGCTTCTTAGATCTTTTTTATAAATATTTGAAACACCATTGGTGTAAGCATTCCAGAATAAGAAGTTATTATCCGGGCTCCAGGAAGGATTTTCGGGACTTCCCTCATCCGTAACAATATCGAATTTTGTTTCATTGTTTTGTTTAAGTCCTTCACTATCAATTATTATTAAAGATTGACTGCCATCTGTTTTATGAAGAACAGCCGCTAAAAAATTTCCATTTGGACTAACTGATAGCTGATTGACTTCCTGTCCCAAATCAAATTTAATAACGGGAAATAATTCATTATATGGATAAGGAGAATAAACAAGTATGGCATAACCATTGGCGTGTTCTATACCCCAGAGTTCGTGTGTTTCTTCGGTCACAGTTAAATAACCGATTCTATAATTTTCGAATAATAACTGCTTCTTTTTCGAATTAACATCAATTACCCAAACGTCCCTAAAAAATTGATTGTTATTGGTCGTATAAAATAAGTAACCCAATTTTTTATCGAATGTTGTTGAAGATACCTGATACATGCTTGGCGTGGGTATGCTTCCAATCTCTTCTGTTTTTCCGGTTTTAAGACTTAATTTTTGTAAATAAGCCAAATTATGTGCTTTGTGAGTACCGAAGTATATGTTTTCTGATTCCAGATCAAAATTTGGTTCACTTACCCAACCCTGAGTTTCTTTAGTTAAATGTCTTATTGGCGTTAATGGAGAACTTTTTAATCTTTGTAAATTTTTATTCTGAAAATCTTTTTCATGTAAAATAAAGTCGTTCCAAGCCTCATCCATGGATTTCCCGAACACATCCTCAAATTGAGAAAGAATTCCACTGTAAAAATCACCGGCATCGGATTTATACCATTCAATCATTTTATCCGAACCATAAATAATGGAAAGGTATGAGATAAATCGAGTGCCGTAAAAGTAATAAAGCGTGCCGAGGAAAAAAGAGTTGTGTGTAAAAATAGTTTCAAGTCTTAAATCATTTGGAATTTCTTTGTTTTCGAGCACCAGAGATCTAAAATACATTTCATCGAAATTGGAAAAAACCCGACCATATCCTCCGTTTAACCAAGTTTCCAAATAAACGGCAATTCCTTCTTGATACCACGTAGGGGAATAACGAGTGATATTTGTTAAAAGACTGAAAAATATTGAGGAAGGTTGATTTTGCTCTGGAGGAACTTTCGAAAATATTTTTCTAAAAAATTTTTCTATATTGGTGCCCTGATCGTTTACTACAATATGAACCAGTTCATGGGTTAGCAGCCAATGAAGCCTTTCCGTATATAACGTATTCTCATATCCCGCTTCGAACGGTGCAATAGATAACCGTACTAAATTTTGTGGTACGGTTGTGGCCTGTCCTATACCGAAATCATTAATATCATAAATATTAAGAATAATTTTTTCGCTTGGTGTGTAATCAAAAATTTTTTCGAGGGGTTTAAGAGCTTCTTCAGCCGAGTTTAATAAATAATCGGCTAAATTGGCGTTTTCTTCAAGATATATTATTTTAAAATTTTCACTTTCTTTTTCCGACCATGTTAGCTGGGCAATTAAATTAATATTGGTACAGAGTATAAAAGTAAAAGTGATTATAATTTGTAGGGAAGAGGTAAATTTCATTTTTCTTAGTCCAAAAATATACGAAACAAGCCCCCAATTATACATAATTGAAGGCCCATTTCATATCTAACTCTATATATAAGGTGCGGGAACAAATACTTATTAGATACCCAAATCTTCGATTTGAGCGTTAGATCTTGTAAAACCATATCTACTGCCAAGGTTTTCAATCTGAGCGTTAGATCTTGTAAAACCATATCTGCTACCAAGGTTTTCAATCTGAGCGTTAGATCTTGTAAAACCATATCTGCTACCAAGGTTTTCAATCTGAGCGTTAGATCTGGTAAAACCATATCTGCTGCCTAGGTTTTCTATTTGTGCGTTAGATCTGGTAAAGCCATATCTGCTGCCTAGGTTTTCTATTTGAGCGTTAGATCTGGTAAAACCATATCTGCTGCCTAGGTTTTCAATCTGAGCGTTAGATCTGGTAAAACCATATCTGCTGCCTAGGTTTTCTATTTGAGCGTTAGATCTGGTAAAACCATATCTGCTGCCTAGGTTTTCTATTTGAGCGTTAGATCTGGTAAAACCATATCTGCTGCCGAGATTTTCAATCTGAGCGTTTGATCTGGTAAAGCCATATCTGCTGCCGAGGTTTTCAATCTGAGCGTTTGATCTGGTAAAACCATATCTGCTGCCGAGATTTTCGAGTTGAGAATTAGATCTGATGTAACCATATCTGCTGGCAAGATTTTCAACTTCTGAAGATATCTTTAATGTTATATCATTATTAACAGAAGATATATCAGAAGAACCTAAATTGTCAGCAACTCCTTGAAGCGCAAACTCTTGCACTACTTGAAATCGAGATGCTCTTTCAACATTATTTGGCGTTTGCGCTAATAATGTACCAAAGAGGAGTACGAATAATACCAGAGTAATGTGTTGTTTTTTCATTTTGGTCCCCATTTTTATTTTGTTACAATAAGATTTCAAACGATATAAACGAAAAAGACCCAGTTTCAATTTCGTTTTCGCTTGATTGCACCATTAAGTATAGAACAGTACTTATAGTAAGAGATAGATTTTACATATTTTTTTTTATTCTATAGTGTACTTCGCTCGAAAAATGAAAATCTGGAAAAAAAAATGAAAAAAAATGATTTTTTTTTCGAGGATAATGTATTTTGATAATAAACAGTTATCCAATTATATTGCAGTATCGTTTCGTGGGGAAACTAAAACACATAAAATCTTATATTTTTCACAGTTTTTGCTGTTATATGGATTGTTTTACTTAATTTTGTTTCCAATCATAATATTTTCCGTATATGGAAATTGCCAAAGAACAAGAAATAATAAATCGAATCCATGATGGAGATTCTTCGGCCGAGGAAGAATTAATCAAATTACTTTATCCAAGAGTTAAGATGATTGTTGGATCGAGAGTTGCCGAACATGAGGTGAGGAGGGAAATAATAAATGATATTTTCGTCTCCGTTATATTAAAAATACGAGATGGTTCATATGAAAATGAGAGAGAATCTACATTAATAAGTTACCTTAATGGTGTAGCGCGTTTTAAAATTCAGAATTATTATAGAAGATATTATAGAAAAATTAAAATGGAGGTTAATTATTCCGAAGAATTTACCGATAATAAAGAGCTGTACGATTACATTAAGTTAGATGTTGAGGAAAATGAGGAGATCGAACAGAATAAAAAATTCTGGAAAGAAATGATTAATAAATTGAAACCCAAATATAAAAATGTGTTATTCCTGAGGTACTATGATGATTTATCCGTTATAGAAATAGGAAATAAGTTAAATATATCACCCCAAAAAGTGAGCGATTATCTAAAATATTCGAAACAATTGCTGTTAAAAGAAATTTCTGAAAATAAAAATGAAAATATTTTTTAAAATTTTTCCAGATTTCGGTTTTTCCGGCGAATATATATGTAGAAAAAGAAAATTAAGGTGATTTGAGAAATGGAATGCAAAATAACGAATCGAAGTGAACTGATCGAAAATTATCTTCGAAGAGAATTGCCGGAAAATGAAATGAATTCTTTTGAAGAACATTTTCTAAACTGTAATAAATGTTTTGCTGAATTACAGTTGACTCAACAGCTTATGGGATTTATTAAATCTGAAAGCAAAGAATTATTTCCGGAATATTTGCACATCTCAAAAACGAAAGAAACATTTAGCTTGGTAGAATATGTAAAAAATCTTCTTTCCATTAGATGGGCGATAAAGCCGGGTTTAAGTTATGCTTTTGCCATCGCATTTTCGGGCTTAATAATAATAACAATTTATAATACAACATTTAATAATGACTCTGCAAATTCTTTAAATACAGGTCAAACCGAACAGTTATCATCCAATTTTATTGAATCACCCGATTTGGAAAGCATTATAAATCAGGAATTCAGGTCGGAAGAAGTACTTAAAGTTTTATCCCCTAAAGTGGGCGAGGAAGTTAAAAACAAGCTGACTTTTAAATGGAATTCCACCACATCAGAAAAACTTACTATTAAAATACTTAGTAATAAAGAGGATCTTTTAGCCGAGTCCACTCCAGTTAATAATGAATACGAGCTTGATGTTGTTGCAAATAATTATAAAGCCGGACTTTATTATTGGAAATTAGAAAGTAAGGACAATTTATTATATGTGGGCAAATTTTTCGTTAAATAAAATCAGGAATTAATTAACAAGTACTTTTTGTTTTTTAGATACATCACTTAATTACAATTCTTTCAGGGGGGAACTTGAATAAAGTTTTGTAATTCTCATATCAATGTAATTGTACACACCTTATAAGAACAGCAAGATTTTTCTTAATTATTTAAACAATCACCAATTTATGTCGTATAAATAAACTGTGAATTTTGCTTTGAAAAAGACTTGGCAAAAAGAAATAAATTATTTTTTTGATTTTCGTCCGGAATATCAAGAAGAAGTTTTGAAAATTCAATAATTAAAAATAACGTTTAGGGAAGCTGTGATTTTAGGTGCGAATATTTATTTCTAATAAATTTTAATAAAGCGGCATGTCAGTTCAAATTTAATTGTCGCTTAATTAATTCCATTTATTCTCCAATCAAAACAAATCCGCTCCAGTTTACCGGGAAAGCTATCTTCTTATTATTGATCATTTTAAGTTTGGCATTACGCAGGGATTCTTTGTAGCTTTTTCCGGATAAAGTATTTTCGTAAAATGTTATCATCAGATCGCTTGTGCTTTTATCCAATACCTTCCAAAGAGATGTAATCACATTTTTTGAACCTGCAAATAAAAATCCTCGAGTCAGGGCCATCATGCCTTCGCCTTTTATCAACTTGCCAATTCCACTTTCGCAACTACTGAGTACTACAAGATCCGAATTCAGATTTAAATTATAAATTTCACTTGAATATAATATACCGTCCTCTTGAACGTTGGATTCATTATTCCCATATAAAATAACACTAGACAGGCTGGGTTTTACGGGGTTAATAATACTATGTGTAGCGATATGAATAAATTTGGAGTTTCGGATCTGACTTTTAAAAATCGATTCATTAGCATCTTCTCTAATAAAACTTTTAGCTCCAAGTCCATGTTTTTTGAATAATGCAACTATAGAATTAACTTCAGTTTCCGTATAAGGCAAAGGATTATAGTGTTTATCTTCAAATTGACGTGAATTGTTAGAATTTTCAGACGATTTAGTCAAACTTTTCCACAATCCTGAAAAAGAAAAACCGCCTTTATCTTCATTGTCGAATACTGGGGCGAAACCTAAATAACCATAGGAACTGGATTTTACTTTTGATTTTAAAATTCCATTTAGATATAACGCTGCCGAATAATTATATGATATTTCGTGATGTTTAATAAAATAGTCGAGAGACGCAAAATCCTTTTCATCAATATTTTTATTTTCTTTAACCAGCGCCTCAAACGGAATATAATGCAGTATAGCATCCGGTATAATAATTATATTCTGGTTTGCCGCTATCTCTAATTCAATTGGTTTTATAAGTATGTTATAAAGTTGTTTAGCAGAAATTAAATATTTGGTCTTGTTCAATTTTTTAATTGATCTGAAAAAAATTTCATTAAGTGAGGTAAAAGAAGAATCTATACGGGATTCAAAAACCTCCAATCCATTCTTAGAAACTGTAAAAGTGTATAACGTTTTTTCACCGACAAAATATTCTATCAGGGTTGTATTACCGTCAATTGTTCTCTGTAATTCTTCGGCCGAAATAATATTACGTTTATATTTTAGATCATGATATTTAGAGTAGTTTTTTTCGAAGGTTTCAATTACGCCGAGATATTCGTTCTGCAGATTAAAAAGCGTTCCTTTTAACTGGGCTACTCTAATACTATCAGGTTTCCTTGTTTCATATAATTCCATCTGCAGTTCCGTATCATAAAAAGAAAGATCTATTTTCAGTTGTTTCTCTTTATTCAGTAATTCTTCTGGAATCCCAGAAAATTTTTTTGCATTGGTTTCCACGAGGGCGTCATTTAAAATTTCCGATTTATTTTGTTCGGAAAAAAAGAATGCATCCTGTTTGTACTTTCCCTGCCCAGTAAGTTTGTATAATTTCACACTGGTTTTTATGGCTTTTTCGAAAATTTTGGCATTGTTTTGAGCGAATAAAAACTTTGATCCTTCGGCTTTATAACCTCTTCTTATTTTATCTATTAACCTCGTCAATAATTTATAATTATCAAGAGCAATAATCAGATCATTTTTATTGTTACTTCCCGCAAAAAATTTCTTTTGAAAGATTTCGGCTTTAAGAGACAAAGATGATAACAGCACTTGATCCGATAGAGCTTTTTGTATCGGTGTCTCTAAAACCGGATCAGTATTGTTATAATCGGGAATGTTAGCTGTTATTGCTTGCTGTATGTTTTGAATTGCTTCCTTAAACCTTCCTTCGGCCAGATAAACTGCGCCTAAATCATTATAACTCTCCGAAATCTCAGGATGAATATTTCCATAGGACTTTTTAAGTATTCTTATTGCATCTTTATGATATTTAATTGCCTTATTGTAGTTACCAAGAATTCTGTTAGTAATACCCAAGCTGTTATAATTTACAGCTACATCAGAGTGCTGTTCCCCGAATACATTTAAACGAATTGACAAAGCCTTTTCATAATACGATATTGCCTTTTTATAATTCTTTAAACTTTCATAAACTTTACCCATTTCGTGATAAGACATTGAAACATCCGAATGAGATTCTTTTGCCAAAACGTCGTAATAAACCGAAAGAGCTTTGTCATAAAAACTTAGAGATTTACTAAAATTGCCAGATCGGTAATAGTTGGATCCAATATTGAAATAAACACGAGCAACTTCCATATTTTTTTGCCCGTATTTTTTCAGATAAATAGATAAAGCTTTTTCGTAGAGCAATATTGCCCGGTCATAATCTCCCAAATGTTCACCGAACAATACCCCCATATTCATGTATGTTAAAGCAACAAAGGGATGGTCATCCCCGTAAATCTCAATTTGAGCGTTCAGAGCTTTTTCATAATAGGCTGAAGAATTATCGTAATCACCTTTAATTGAATATATATTTGCCTCGTTCGTGTATAAATCCGGTAAAAATGGGGTCACCTCGCCTTCAACAACTTTACGAATTTTAACAGCCTTCTCAAAATTATTAAGCGCGTTTTCAAATTGACCTTCCACAGCATCAAACATCGCAATTATATTATAACCTATTACAAGTTGGTCGGCTACTTTAACATCATCGTAAATTTGGGTAGTATCAACGTTTTTCAGAGTTTTTTCGAGATATTTTCGGGCAATTTCATATTCGCCTAAATAATGATATGCCGCTCCCATCTGATTAAAGATTTTTAATCTGATGGGATTACTCAAATCAAGTATGGGATTGCTAAGTGAGTCAGCTTCTTTGAAGATTTCAATCGATAATTTTAATTGACCTTTTTTTCTGTAACAATAACCGGTGTTAGCAATGCAGTTTATATAACCTTCAAGATTACCATTCAATTTATATATTTTGGATGCTTTATTATAAACAATTATTGCCTCATCAAATAAAGCTGCTTTAACAAGGCTATCCCCGGTTGCAGTAAGGCGATCAGCTCCTGTTTTAACAGGAGTATTCGATGAACTAAAGATTAGGTAAAAGACAGAAATAATAATTGATATAGCAACGAAAATTAAAATTATCCGACTTTCTTTATGCAATTTCCGCTTCATATCACCCCAATTGTATATCTGAGTATGTTTCCAGAAAGAGTATAAACTGCTAAAATTTACTATCGAATATAAATATATCTCTATTTATTTATTTTATTTATAAACGAATAAAAAATAATAATCAAGAATTATTGAATATTCAAACTATTCTAATACAAAGACTGAACTATTTTTTTATAAAGAAATGAGAAGTTAAATTTTGGGGAAATAAAAAAACCCGGCGAAATTACCGGGTTCTTTAAAAGTGGTGTTTTATTAAATTTTATTCATCATCTTTTTTTGCTTTCAACGTATCCCAAATCATATAAGCCGAAACAACAAGGAACATAACCAAAGCAAGAATTTCGGCACCTTGACTTTCTGACCAGGCTTCCATCTTCCAATCGAATTCCGAGTATTTTAATATAGCGCTAAGTACACCCATTAAAGCGCCGCCGGCAATAAAACCAGAAGCAATAAGAGTTCCACGTTCACGGCGTACTTTGTTAAGTTTTTCATCTGTACTGCGAGATTGAACAAACCAGGCTATTATTCCGCCCGCAAGAAGCGGCGTGTTAAGTTCTAATGGCAAATACATACCTAATGCAAAAGCAAGGGCCGGTACTTTTATCATTGTTAATATTAGTGCCATAAATGCTCCAGCAATGTACATCATCCATGGCGCAGGCTGATTGGACAGGAGAGGTTTAATTACTGCGGCCATTGCGTTTGCCTGAGGAGCCACTAAGGCGTCGTTCCCTACAAATCCATAAGTTTGGTTTAGAACCATTATTATCCATGCAACAGTTGCAGATGAAACTACAGTTCCGAGAAATTTCCATCTTTCCTGCTTATATGGTGAAGAACCGAGCCAGTAACCGATCTTTAAATCTGTTATAAACGCGCCTGCTTGCGATAAAGCCGTACAAACTACTCCACCTATAATTAACGCGCTAACCATCCCGGCAGGTCCTGTTAAACCAACAGATACAAGTATAACTGAAGAGAGGATTAAAGTCATCAACGTCATACCAGAAACCGGGTTTGTTCCAACAATAGCTATTGCCGTAGCGGCAACGGTTGTAAAGAGAAATGAAATTACAAGAGCAATTATTAGCCCCACTAAAGCGTGTACAACATTGTCTACCACACCAAACATGAAGAAAACGAAAATTATAATAGCCGTTAAAACAATTCCGGCCGCAATTGCGCTCATTGGAAGATCTCGTTGAGTTCGCAGAGTGTTTTCAGATTCCACACCGGTTTTTTTAAATATTTCCTGATAACCCAAAACGAAAGATTTTTTTATTATGCCCGAAGATTTAATTATTCCTATTAATCCGGCCATTGCTATTCCGCCTATACCGATATGTCGAACATAATTGAAGAAAATTTGCTGAACGCTCATATCTTTAATAAGCAGATCAACATTCGCACCGATAGGAACAGCAATATATTCTCCTACAAAAGCAAACACAGGAATTAAAACATACCATGCAACAAAAGATCCGCCGGCTATAATTGCAGTATATTTTAATCCCACAATATAACCCAGACCCAAAATAGCTGAGCTTATATTTATTCTAAATTCAAGTTTGAATTTATCGTGCAGAAACTGTCCAACTCCAAGAACTTTGGTTGTAAATACTTCCGACCAAGCGCCGAAAGTGGCAACTACAAAATCGTACAAACCGCCAACAATACCGCTAACAACAAGAACTATCGCTTGATTGCCGCCTTTTTCGCCAGCTACCAAAACTTCTGTTGTAGCAGTGGCTTCTGGGAAAGGAAATTTTCCGTGCATTTCGGAAACAAAATATTTTCTAAAAGGGATTAAAAATAAAATTCCCAGAAAACCGCCTAGTACTGAAGCCAAAAAGACCTGCCAAAAACTGACTTCAAGATCCAAAATATAGAGTGCAGGAATAGTGAAAATAGCGCCCGCTACAATTGTTCCTGATGTTGCGCCAATAGATTGAATAATTACATTTTGACCTAATCCGTTTTTCCTTTTTAGAGCCGATGAAAGTCCTACGGCAATTATTGCAATTGGAATTGCTGCTTCAAACACTTGCCCTATTTTTAATCCCAGGTAAGCTGCGGCAGCAGTAAAAAACACAGCCATTAATAATCCGAGAATTACCGTGTAGGCATTTACTTCAGGATAATCTTTTTCGGGAACCATTACCGGCACATAATTTTCGCCCGGGTTCAATTCCCGGTAAGCGTTTTCCGGAAGTCCTACCGGTTTGGCATCTGTGATGTGTTCACTCATATAGCATGCTCCTTAAAAATTAAATAAAAGTGGAATTTCGGTTTCAACTTTTCCAGTACTGCTGTTCTTAAAGTAAAGTGTTCCTCCTGGTAATGCATCCGCGGGTATATCAAATCCCGGTTTGGAGAATTTTAATTCTAAGTCTTTTACACTTGTTGGAAACAGAGAAATCTTTGATTTATTAAATTTTATCTCAACGGCATTTTCTACAGTTGTAATTTCCTTTATAGTAATTGTCATTTCATCATCTGAGTTTGTAAAAGCGGGAACTATGGATAATTTTAATTTAGTTTCAGTTGTATCGAATGTGTTTTTAATATTAATGTCGCCTGTTTCGTAAGATAGTCCTCCGGAATTTAATACCTTTCCGTTCTCGTCGTAAATCAAAACGGCAAAATCAGTAACTTTATTAAAATTCTCTTTAGTCATTTTTATACCAAAATTTTTCTTTGATTCTCCTTTTTTAATGATAAAAGGATAATCGTAGATTTGTCCGCTCTTTAACTTTGCAATAAATTCTTTCTGATATTCGTTTATTTCACCAGAAACTACGTAGTCTTTAACTTCGTCAAATACATTTACAAGACGAACAACATTATTCTCTGGAGATAATTTATCGGATCCCACTCTATTTAATCCGTTCAAATCCACACTTAAATTATAAACAGAATTTAATTTATCTGTAAAATACCCGACTATAACTAATTCATAAACACCAGGCTCCGGATTTATATAATATTTTTCCATCAATTCTTCTTTTGAACCGGCGTTAAAAACACCTGACATTTGATCTACACCGTTGTTATCGTGCAGGTAATATCTAACACGTGTAAATTTATCAGCATCCGAGGAAAGTTTTATTTTGATATCCGAAGTTCCTTCAGGAATTCTTAAAAAATATCTCTGATGTGCCGCTGGGGCAACTTCAACTCCTTTCCAGGACTGTGTATAAGAATTTTGGTTTGTAAATTGATAAGGAATTACTACTGTTGCCATCATCTCAAATTCAGGAGTTTGCGATTTGTCCGCTCGGGAAGCATAAATTTTGCCATTATACATTCCAGGTTTTTGCATTTTGGATATATCAAAACTAACATCAACAGAAGCCGACTGTTCATTACGAAGATGAATATTTTTTTGCGCGGGAACCAACCATTCGTTATCGCTTTTAAGTCTATAAGTTCTATAAAATTTCTGTTGTTTGTTAAAATTATTTCTTGAAATGTTAAAAGAAAAACTTTCCGATCCATTCAAGTAAGAACCATTCCTAATATATAAAGCGGGAGCTTCCTGATCGGGCATATTCGGAGCAAAAGAAGTTACAGTGTAGGTCTCAAAATTTTTGTGTTCACCGGCTTTAACATATTTTTTAAGCAATTCGTATGCGGAGTTTACATTAATGTATCCGCCACCCTGATCTACATGGTTATACCCGGCAATTTTTGATGCGCTTTCGCGGACAATTTTATATAAAAATAATGAGGGGATTTTAGTATCAGGGAAATCTGTTTGAGCCGCGCTTAAAAGTAAAGACAAAACTCCCGTAGAATAAGGAGAAGCCATGCTGGTTCCCCACATGCGGTCCCCACCGCTATGGTTAGGTATCGTTGAAATTGCCGCTCCGGGAGAACAAACATCCGGTTTAAGCACCTCACCGCCGCGTGAACTGAAATGTAAAATCACATCGTGATCCAGTGTTGTGCCATAAGCATCGCTGCCGACCTCCGAGGCTAAAATTGCCCCGTTGGATAATACATATGGGGATGACGAAGGCAGACCTGTTGTTGATATACCGGGACCTTCGTTGCCATTTGAAACGCATATGTACAAGTATGGATTATTATCGACTAATTCTTTCAAAAATAATTCCATATCCGAGTGTCCTTCAATTACGGAACCGACTCCAAAACTCATATTTATTATACAAGGTTCTTTTCGTTCTTTAGATATTTTATCCGCATAGAGGTAACTTTTTTTCATGCTTTCAGTTACAGTTGCTCCACCGGAATAGTTGTTGTTTCCAAGTTTACATGCAATTATTTTTGCACCTGGGGCCACACCGTTAAACTCATTGCCTATCTGGTAACCGGCCGCAATACGAGCGCAATGTGTACCATGACTTCCATCATCAAAAAAGAAATTTACTTTTTGTTCTTCTGGAAAAATATTTACTGCAATTGTAAGTAACGGAAGATTTTCTTTGTTTTTTATTATTAGGGGTGTAAGGCAATCTTTGTAATTTGTTAAAGCCAGCTCATCAGAAACATCGCCGTCGCAGTTTGCATCCACGTAAATTACCCATTGAACTAAGCTATCTTTTTTGGATTTAAATGTTACAAAGAAAAATTTGTCATCCTCTTTACCGTTGCCATTTATATCTTTTATACCGGAACTGGAATTCATCCAAAGTTTTTCGGGTAATAATCCAATGTAGTACTTATCATCTTCGGCTTTTAATGAAATTTTATCTGCACCGAAAACTTTAAAATTTTGTTCTTCATTAATGAAAAAACTTTTGCCATTGTCTTCATCAATATCGGCTTCATAATATTTTATGTCGCCTTGTCCAGTAAAATCCTGCGCGTCAATAACTTTAACAGCTCCGGTTGAAGTTTTAAGAAGCCCGTCAATTCCCATATCAACACCAGTGTCAAAAATAAAAACAATAGTACCTCTTCCATCGTATTCCGGATGAGTATTTAAGAATTCTGCTACGCCGGTATTGTTAAGGGAAAGAAAGGTCTGTTTGTAATCCTGCGAAAAGAGTATGCAGGGGATGATTAGAAGTGCAATTAAAACATTTTTAAATTTCATATCTTCTCCATAGTTTATCTTTTTGGGATTAAGAATCCAAATGCACTAAAAAATCAAAGCTTTTGGGGAATCTGCTCCTTAGTAATTTCTTTAGATATTGTTTTTTTATTATCCTGCTTTGTATAATCAATTTCCGAACCTAAAACGCTATGCGGAATAAGGTAAACCGCTAAAAGTATTATTGCAGCGGCAAGCGCCCATCTTTTGGGATATTTTGACCTCTTATACATTGTTAGAGCAACAATCCAGCCTATTAAAGCTACAGCGGTTTTATTATCGGTTAAGTCATGACCAAATGGCCAGCCAGTCCAATAAGCGTCGAACGCATATTTTTGTACAATTGGACCGAGAATTAGCCCTCCAACCGCGAGCAAACCAATAGTAATCCATGTTAATTTTTTAAGTTTTGGTTCTTTTTTAAAAAACTCCAATCCGGTTCTTGTGGAAAAGAGCATTGCGCCGAACATAGCAATAACATGTAAAATAAGTATTGTAAGCGGGACTTTACCTTTATAACGCCCCACTACATTCTCTTTCTCAGGTAAACGAATCACATTTTCGTCAATACGGATCTCTACATAATACTCCAATTTACCAGCGGGGGGTTGTGATGAAAGAGCGGCATTAAATCCATTCTTATTTCTTAACATCTGTTCTCTTGTCCAGCTATCATTGGACTTATATCTTTTCCAAATAACTTCCGCGTTTATAGCAGTGTCGGGAAAATCTATTTGAATTTGAAGATCAGTGCCTGTGTTTTCACTTCTTAAAAACTTATAAGAGATTTCATTTTGGTTATAATTAACATTGCCAGTTAATGGGTAGGTTGGACCGGTTACTCTTTGGAAATAAGCAATGGCTACTGTAAATAAAAATGCAAATGTCCAAATAAGAATTTTCTTGATCATTCAGCTGGAGATTATTAATTAAATATGAAATGAAAAATAAGCATTACTAAATAGAAGACAAAATTTGCGGATTTAATTTAAAGAGAATAATAACGATAATTTATTGATAAAAAATAGGAGTAAATGTGGTCGATTGATACTTTAACTAACAATTTATTTTTATCAGTACGACCACAATCCGGATGTTTATTTATTTCTTGTTCATCATTAATTCTTTAGCTATAGCTATTAATTTTATTTTACCGGCATGCTTAAAATTTATAACAGCTTTAACGGAATCGCCCAAATTAATATCCTGTTTTAACTTTATTAACATTATGTGCAAATCCCTGGGTTTAAATTGTATTGTTGAGTTTGGGGGTACTGCTACAAAATCGACCTGGCGCATTCCCATCATGTCTCCTTCCATTTTATAGGTTTCATGTATTTCTACAATCTGCGCTATTTCAGATTCCGCGGAAAGTATTGTATCTGCAATAGCAGTACCATTTACAGCGTCAAAAAATAAAGCTGTGTTCATGCCTTCCCCGGAAACCCTAACCCATTCGTTTTTCAATTGTAATTGGTCGGAACCCGTTATTTGCTCATTAATATCATCAGATGTTATTTTTGGCTTATCATTTTTACTACAGCCTGATGAAATCAATAAAATTGCAAGAACTGTCAAATACAGAAGTTTTTTAATCATAATATTTCCCCTTAATAATTTTTGATATCTTCCACTATCTCCTCAATATCCAGTTTACTGCCGAAATAATTTTTTCGAATTCTTCCCTCTTCATCCATTAATGATATTCGGTCTGTGTGAACGAAAAAAACTATTTCTTCACCAGAAGGTGTTTTAGATGTGTCGCTTGGGATGGCGAACACGCCAGCCTTTTTAATTATTTGATCGGTGATTTTTTTATCACCGGTTAAAAATGACCAGTTGTTGAGATCCAATTTTCTTAAAGAAGCAAATTTTTTTAGGATATCGGGTGTATCAGTTTCCGGGTCAAAACTTATTGATACAAAACTAACGTTTTCAATCTTTTCGGCGTTTAATTTTTCCTGTACTAGACGCATATTATTTGTTGTCAGCGGGCAAATGTCCGGACAGTTAGTAAATATAAATCCCACAACAACAAGTTTACCTTTTACAAATTCGGGGAATTTAACCGATTTGTTATCCTGCGTAATAAGTGGATAGCTATCCGTAGAAAAATCTGTTTCGACAGGAAAATCATTTTTGCAAGAAATAAATACTGTTAAAGCAAGGGAGGTGTATAATAGAAACATTTTTGTCGTAGAGAAGTTTTTCATATGAGAAATTCTTCCATAAATTTATTAGAAACTTAAAAATCATAAATTACAGACACAAATGAAACTATTTATTAATTGGATTCCATTCTAAAAAGGGTCTCCTATAGAAAAAGCGAGAATTATTTAAAAATTACTTTAAAAATTAAAGTGAAACTACTTTTATTCGATAATATCCATAGCTGGTTTTTAATATATACCTAACTACGGAAAATATAGAGTCGAAATTTATGAAACAGGTATTGGTTTTAGAGGATCAAAATTACGCTCAAGTAATAATTGAACGTGTATTACGAAAAGAATTTAATATGGATGTAACTTTAGCGGAAAACGGCTTAATAGGTATTGAAAAATATTTGGAGCAAAAGCCAGAAATAATTTTTCTGGATATCTCAATGCCGGATATGAATGGACTCGAATTTCTCGGATTTCTTCGCGGCAATTTGGATGATAAAACAACTCCTGTTGTAGTTCTAACAGCTAATGGTAACAAAGATCTTGTTTATCAGCTGCTTAAAATGGGTATAACATCATATGTATTAAAACCATTTACTTACGAGACTCTAAAGGAAAAAATAAGTGAAATTTTAAGTAGTATGAATGTAAAAGGATCGGAATAAATTGCAGAAATAATAAAACCCCGGCAAAATTGGCGACCGGGGCTTTATAAAATAAAACAAAATTATTTACCTAAAGAAGTGCCTTTAGCTTTCAAGTCTTCAACTGCTTTAATAACTCTATCTTTCATAGCAAGTTCCGCAGATTTTAAGTAACCGCGCGGATCGTATTTTTTCTTATTTCCTACTTCACCTTCAACTTTTAAAACTTCGTCATAATTACGGAACATATGATCAACAATTGGTCTTGTAAAAGCATATTGTGTATCTGTATCAACATTCATTTTAATAACGCCGTATTCTAGAGTTTCATGAATATCTTCAATTGTAGAGCCGCTGCCTCCGTGAAATACAAGATCAAATAATGCTTTTTCGCCATATTTTTTGGCTACCGCTGCTTGACCTTCTTTAAGTATTTTAGGTTTAAGAACCACGTTGCCCGGTTTATATACACCGTGCACATTGCCGAATGTTGCAGCAAACATATATCTGCCGCCTTCAACTGAAGATAATCTTTCATAAACATAGAGCATATCTTCAGGAGTAGTGTATAACTTTTCTGCCGGCGCGCCTTCGTGATCAACACCGTCTTCTTCACCGCCTACAACTCCTGCTTCAACTTCCAAAATAATTCCAAGTTCTTTACATTCTTTTAGCAACTCAACCGCTATGTCCATATTTTCTTTCAATGGCAATTCACTGCCGTCGAACATATGTGAATTAAATAATGGTAATAATCCGTTCGAAATTCTTCTTTTGGACTCTTCCAATAAAGGGCGAACAAATGTATCAACTTTACCCGGCTGACAATGATCGGTGTGCAGCGCAACATTAATTGAATATCGTTCAGCTACTAAATGTACATGGTTAGCAATGGAAATAGCGCCAAGAGCCATATCCTTTAACATTGCTCCCGAAGCAAACTGTCCACCACCTGTGCTAACCTGAATTATACCGTCGGAACCCGTTTCTGCAAAAGCTTCTAAACATGCATTTGCGGTGATTTCTGAAGTAACATTAATTGCCGGATAGGCAAATTTGTTTTTCTTCGCATTGTCGAGCATTTCACAATACTTTTCAAAATTTACAACTGGCATTTAGGTTTCTCCTTTTATAGTTTAATTAAATTCTTTTATTCGAGATTAAGTGGACAAAGTTAGGTAAATTTAACTACGCTTTCAATTTGCCGAGTTAGTGTTAATGAATAATTAATAATGATTTTAATCAGTAATTAACTCAATTAGGCAGCAACTCAAATTGTTATTTTTAATAAAATAAAATTTATGAATATGACCGACCGACAAATTAAACTTGTTGTTTTTGATCTCGATGGAACACTGATAAATTCCCACGAAACAATCTATTTTACATTTACTCATACTCTCAAAGAATTAGGTTATTTCCCAAAAATAGATAAACAAAAATTTATCAAATTACTTGGATTCCATTTCAATGAAATATTGGAGGGAGTTGGTATAAAGGAAATTAATTTCGATAAATTTATTAACATTTATAAAAATCACTATTTTGATTATATCAATAAATCTGAAATTTACCCCGGTGTTATAAATACTTTAGCTAAATTAAAAAGCAATGGATTTAAAACCGCGTTGCTTACTACAAAATTACAGGATCAGGCCGAACTAGTTTGCGCTCATTTTAAGCTGGACTTATATTTTAACTTAATTATGGGACGCAGAAACGGGATAGCTCATAAACCTTCAGCCGAACCACTTAAATTAATTTGTGATGAATTGGGAGTTGCTCTTGAAAATGTTATTATTGTTGGAGACACTGAACTAGATATTTTATGTGGAAAAAATGCGGGATCGAAAACCTGCGCTGTTACTTATGGTTATAGAACTTACGAGGATTTGTTAATCTATCAATCCGATCATGTCATAAATTCTATCGATGAAATTTTTCAAATTTTAGGAGTAAATTAAAATGGCAAATGTTGGCAAAATAGATGTTCAATATTCGAAAAATATGTGTAAAATTTTATTCCAGCACTCCAAAAGTAATTCACTTCCGCTTTCATTGTTGAATGAACTTACCCGGGAATTCAATTTAATAAGTGAAAATCCATCAATAAATGTGATTGTTCTAACCAGCATCGGTGAAAATACATTCTGCGCCGGTGCCTCATTCGAAGAATTACTTGCTATAGAAAATATTGAAGATGGTAAAAAGTTTTTTATGGGCTTTGCTAATCTTATAAACGCCATGCGTAAATGCCCGAAATTTATAATTGGGCGGGTACAGGGTAAAGTGGTCGGAGGCGGAGTTGGATTAGTAGCGGCGTGCGACTATGTTTTGGCTTCGGAAGAGGCCTCAATTAAATTAAGCGAATTGGCTCTTGGAATTGGACCTTTTGTTATTCAACCTGTTGTGGAAAGACGCATCGGGAAAGCGGCGTTTCAGTCGTTAACTATAAATTCAGAATGGCGCAACCCGGAATGGGCTCTTCAAAAAGGTTTATACGACAAAGTACTTCGGAATGTAGAACAACTTGATCTCGAAATTAAAACGTTAACCGATAGACTTTCATCAAGTAATCCGGACGCTATTAAAGAGCTTAAACGTACTTTCTGGAATGATGCCTTAGAATGGGATAAATTGTTGGAAACAAATGCAGAAATAAGCGGAAGGCTTGTTCTAACAGGTCAAACGAAATCCTTTATCAATAAGTTTAAAAATAATGTTAAAGGGTAAAAAAAATTTTGTTAACAGAATAGTTGTTTATGAAACGGGCATACTTCAGGTTTTACGAGGAGTTAAACGATTTTCTTTCAATTGAAAGAATCAAAGTAGAATTTGAGCATGAATTTTGGGGGATTGTTGCCGTAAAAGACATGATACAATCTTTTGGAGTTCCACATACCGAAATTGATTTAATATTGGTTAATGGCACCTCGGTAGGTTTTGATTACATTGTAAATGATTTAGACAGGTTCAGCGTTTATCCTGTATTCGAATCATTTGATATTGGTAATTTACAAAAGCTGCGTTCCGAACTGCTTCGAAACCCAAAGTTTATTTTAGATGTCCATCTTGGTAAACTTGCCCGTTCAATGCGTTTAATGGGCTTCGACACATTATATAAAAACACATTTAACGATGAAGAAATAGTAACAATTTCTAACGAGCAAAAAAGGACAATTTTAACGAGAGATTTGGGAATATTAAAACGTAATATGGTTGACAGGGGTTATTGGCTTAGAAATACTGACCCTAAAAAACAAATATTAGAAGTGCTAAAAAGGTTCCATCTTCTAAATGAAATAAACGAATTTAGCAGGTGTATAAGTTGTAATGGATTGCTGGTGAAAATTGAAAAATCGAGGGTGGAAAATTTTGTTCCGCTGAAAGTATTTAATTTCTACGAAAAATTTTACGAATGTTCTGATTGTAGAAAAATATATTGGAAAGGAAGCCATTATCGTGAAATGAAAAATAAATTAAATGTTATTAAACAAAATGTCAAAAGAGTTTATGATTAGTAAATAGGTGGATTTTTTGTGTCGAATATCAATTATATTATTTAAATGCATTCAGGAGAGTGAAATTTTGAAAAATTTATTATTAAATTAAACGAGAATAACTTTTCGGAGCTATTTGTTTTTTCTAATTTTTTTTTCTCATTAACAAAATATTAAAATGTCATTTATCCTTCGGATTATTATCCTTTTGTTTTTAACGATTTTTCTACAATTCTATTTGTACAAAAAATTCAAAAATTCGGTAAAGTTCCTTTTTGTTAATTCTGACCATAAATTTAAAAAATATTTACTTTTTTCGATTTTCTATCTCAATCTATACCTTATTATTCTTTTGTGTTATTGGATTTATATTCAGATAACAGGACAAAGTTTCAGATTGATAATTGAGAACAAAGTTTGGGATTATTTAATACTCTATCCATTTTGGATATATATACTTTGGGTTCTACAATTAAGCATTCTTCTTCTGCCTTTAGATTTATTAAAGAAGCTATTTTCAATTTTCTTACCTAAGAAAAAACAAAAAATTATCAGGTTAAATTATATTATTAGCTTAACGCTAATCTCTTTTTTTATTATTTATGTGCCATCGCGAGTGATTTACGATTTTAAGAATGTAGAAGTAAGAACCATTGAATACAAAAAACAAAATCTGCCAGATGTTTTAAATGATTTAAAAATAATATTAATCGGGGATATTCAAGCCGACTGGTATAACAACGATGCGCGGTTATCAAATTTTATAAACAAAGTGAATTCTACAAAACCGGATTTAATCCTTATCGCGGGTGATCTAATAACTGGTACTCCGGATTACATTCCAATGAGCGCGTATCATCTCAGCCGATTAAAATCAACTTATGGGGTTTTTTCATGTGTCGGAGATCATGATAATTGGGCCTATAGGAAGGATAATGAACGAAGCCGAAAAGAAATTGCAGAAACATTAGAAAAATATAATATCGCATTTCTGGATAACGAGATAAGAACACTTAACATCGATTCTGCCGAAGTGGGCATTTCTTTTGTGACCGAATCCTATTCTAAAAGAATAGACGGGGTTGTTCTTGATAGTTTAAATGGTTCACTTAAAACAGCCGATCTAAAAATTGTACTTGCACATCAACCTACGGATAAAATTATCGGCTCCTCAATTAAAAATGAAATGGATTTGATGCTCGCCGGTCATACTCATGGGGGTCAAATTACTTTCCTTTTTCCATTTATAAACATTACCCCTACTTTGTTGGAAACAAAATATGTAAAAGGGGATTTTTATTTTAATGATCTGCTGTTGATTGTAACCAGGGGATTAGGCATGTCTCTGGCACCCATACGTTATAATTCAAGCCCGGAAATAGTAATTGTAACAGTTAAAAAAAAATAATTTAAAGAATTATTATTTTACGGAACCGAAATGGGATATAAACGTCTAAAAACTTCCTGAAGTCTGTCTATATTGTAGAAATTATGAAAAATATTAAAACATCTTTATTATCAATTTTATCATTTTCGCTGCTTTTTATGTTTGGCTGCGAAACCGGCTTTAAAAAAGTTAATACAATTCCAACTGAAGATTTTTTTAAAAATCCTTCACAAACATCTTTTAAACTATCACCCAGCGGTGAGTTCATCTCTTTTTTGAAGCCATATAAAAACAGAATGAACATTTTTGTGCTTCAAATTGGTGAAAAAGATTCCATACAACTTACCAATTTTGAAGATAGAAATATCGAAATGCATTTTTGGGCTAATGATCATAAAATTGTATTTGCAAAAGACAAAGACGGAGACGAAAACTATAAACTTTTTTCCGTTAATTACGACGGTACCGGACTTAAACAATTAACCGAGGACGGAAATACTACTGTAAGAATAATTGATCCGCTTGAAAATATTAGCGATGAAATGATAATTAGTCTGAATGATCGCGACCCGGGAATCTTCGACGTTTACCGCCTAAATATTGAAACGGGCAAACGTAAATTAATAGCAAAAAATCCCGGCAATATTTCAGCATGGATTACAGATCATGAAGGCAAACTGCGATGCGCCGTTACAACAGATGGTGTTAATCATGGTATACTTTTCCGTGAGAACGAAGACGAAGAATTTAAACTAACAAGCGCTACAAATTTTAAAGAAACGTTATGGCCGGTTGCTTTTACATTCGACAATAAATATCTGTATATGATTTCCAACCTTGGTCGCGATAAAGCTGCATTGGTAAAATATGACGTTCTTCGTAACGAAGAACTGGAGGTGATTTTTGAACACTATGAGTCGGATGTTGAAAATGTATTTCTATCAAACAAAAGTAAAAGTATTGCTGCCGTTTCATATGTAACCTGGAAAACGGAATTGAAGATTTTTAACGATGATTGGTATTATCTTAACAAAAAACTGTCTGAAAGACTCCCTGACAGAGAAATTATGATTGAAGGAACCAATAAAAAGGAAGATAAATTTCTTATCCGTACCGATAGCGATAGATCATTGGGTGAATATTATTTTTACGATTATAAAGATAATGTACTGTTAAAACTGGCTGAGGTGGGGCCATGGCTTAAAGAAGAAGATTTGTCCCCAATGAAACCTGTGACTTATAAATCGCGTGACGGGCTGAATATACACGGTTATTTAACTATTCCTCTCGGAACCGAAGCGAAAAATTTACCGGTAGTTGTATATCCGCATGGCGGCCCCTGGATGAGGAATAAATGGGGATTTAATAACGAAGTGCAGTTTTTAGCCAACCGTGGATACGCAGTTCTTCAAATGAATTACAGAGGTTCACGAGGATATGGAAGAAAATTCTGGGAAGCCGGATTTGGGGAGTGGGGTTTAAAAATGCAGGATGATATTACAGACGGTGTAAACTGGCTTATAAAACAAGGCATTGCCGATCCCAATAGAATCGCAATTTACGGATATTCTTTCGGCGGATACTGCGCTTTACAAGGACTCGTTAAAACTCCGGATATTTATCGGTGCGGTATAAGTTACGCAGGCATAATTAGCGTACTTAATTTTATGACTACGGTTCCACCGCAGTGGGAACCATTCAGACAAATGCTATATGAAATGGTGGGCAATCCTAATACAGAAGGGGAAAAACTTAAAAACGTTTCACCGTATTATAATGCCGAAAAAATTAAATCACCTGTATTTTTTGCTCAGGGAAAAAATGATCCGCGTGTTGATGTATCCGCCACTGAATTGATGGTTAAAAAATTGAAAAATCTGAATGTAGAAGTTGAGTATATGATAAAAGAAAATGAAGGTCATGGATATAAAAACGAAGAAAATAGAATTGAGTTTTACAAGAATATGTCCCTTTTTTTGGATAAACACCTGAATCAAAAACCCAAAAACTAGTTAGAATAATATTCACCTATTTCTACACTTAATTATTGAATTTTTAATCCCTCCCATTTGTTTATAAATAAAGATTCCCACCAATAAGTTTGAAAGGATATCATTTATTATGAAACAAATAATATTATTGATTTCAGCATTTATCATTTTTTCTGCCTGTTCTGATAATTTTGCTCAGATAGAAATTGAAAACGCTTTCCCGAAATTAACATTCCCTCAAGTTGTAGACATTCAAACACCCGCAGATAATACCAATCGTTTATTTTTAATATCACAGCCTGGCAAAATTTATGTAATCGAAAATAAATCAGATGCTGAGATTAAAAATGAGTTTCTTGATATAACTGCAAAAGTATTATACGGTGGGGAACAAGGATTACTCGGTCTTGCCTTTCATCCCAATTACGTTACGAACGGATATTTTTATATTAATTACACAACTTCAAATCCGCGCCGGACAATTATATCGAGATTCAGAGTTGATGCTGGGGATATAAATAAAGCCGACGTAAACAGCGAACAAATATTAATTGAAGTTGAACAGCCGTATTCTAACCATAACGGGGGATGTATATCCTTTGGTCCGGATGGTTATCTTTATATTTCTTTCGGCGACGGAGGATCTGGGGGTGATCCGGAAAATAATGGACAAAATTTGAAAACAATTCTTGGCTCAATTGTAAGAATTGATGTAAATAATGTGAGCGGTATTAAAAATTATTCTATTCCAGCGGATAATCCTTTTGCGGATAATACAGAAGGTTTTAAAGAGGAGATTTACGCTTATGGATTAAGAAACGTATGGAAATTCAGCTTCGATAAATCCGGTTACTTGTGGGCAGCAGACGTGGGTCAAAACAAATGGGAGGAGATAGATTTAATTGAAAAAGGAAAAAATTACGGTTGGCGAATAATGGAAGGAAGTCATTGTTATAATCCACCGGTCAATTGCGATCAATCCGGTACACAATTACCAATTTGGGAATATGGGCACAATTCCGAGGGAGGTTATTCTATAACGGGAGGATATGTTTATAATGGTCAAAAAGTTCAGGAACTAATTGGGAAATATGTTTATGCAGATTTTGTATCCGGCAATATCTGGACGCTCACTAAAAACAATAATACCATGCAAAATAAACTTATTAAACAAACCCAATATGCTATATCAACATTCGGTGTTGACAACAATGGTGAAATATATTTTGCGGATTATAAAAGCGAGGGAAGGATTTATAAATTTAAAGGTTCACCCGCAACTTCCTCTGGAAGTATAATTGTCCCGGATTTTAAGCTTCGCCAAAACTTCCCAAATCCATTTAATCCATCCACAGATATAGTATACGAACTGCCCGCCAAAACGAATGTTAAATTGGATATTTATAATACGGCGGGTGAATTTATATCAACTTTAGTAAATGATGTAAAACCCGCGGGTATATTTTCTGTAAAATTTGACGGGTCAAATTATTCGTCCGGAGTTTATATTTACAAAATATTAACACAAAATTATTGGAGTGTAAAAAAGATGCTGCTACTTAAGTGACAGGATTTACTTATTTTTACCGGACTAAATTTTAAAAAACTCCGGCAAAAAAATGTTTATTCGATTTAAATTATATTTTTACGTTCTCCTTCTTCTTAATATTTATTCTCAAAAAATTATTGCTCAATCCGATAACAGTTTCAAATTGTTCGATGATTCTAATGTGGCATCTATAAAAATTACAATGGACGCAGATGACCTAAAATGGATGTACGATCATCCTGAGAGCGATTCTTTACATATGGGTTCCGTTTATTATAAAAACGCCTCAATTAATGAGATTGTAGATTCAGTAGGAATACGAATACGCGGAAACACTTCCCGAACTTCTCAAAAAAAATCATTTAAATTATCTTTTAATACTTACATAAAAGGCAGAAAGTTTTATGATGTAGAAAAAATAAATCTTAATGGTGAACACAACGATCCTTCAATTGCACGAAGTAAAATATGCTGGAATCTTTATCAAAAAATAGGGATTGCAGCCACTCGCGCCAGTTATGCTGCCGTTTATATAAACAAAAAATATTATGGCGTTTACTTAAATGTAGAACATATAGATGAAGAATTTGTGGCTAAAAATTTTGACGACCCTAACGGTAATTTATGGAAATGTCTGTATCCCGCTGATCTCAGATATTTGGGTCCCGATCCCAACAGTTATAAGATTAATTCGGGAAATGGAAGAACATACGATTTATCTACAAACAAGGAAACTGACGATTATTCGAAGCTTGCCCACTTCATTAATATCATAAATCTCTATTCCGGAAACAGTTTGAAAGATTCGGCATACAAATACATCGACATTTCAAGTGTTCTTAAATATTTCGCTATGGATGTAATTACTGGTAGCTGGGACGATTACTGGTTTTTGAGCAGTAATTATTATCTGTATCATGAACCCTCGTCTGATAAAATGTACGTTATACCTTACGATTACGACAACTCATTTGGCGTCAGTTGGTTTGATATTGATTGGACAAATACTAATCCTTATTATTTTGCGAGAAATAATTCCGGTCCTAGGCCTCTTGTTACAAAGATACTTGGCATAAATGAATTCAAAAATCTTTATACGCATTTCCTTGATTTGATAAATAATAAAGTATTTAAAATGTCTCTATGGGATTACGATTTATATAAAATCGAAAATCAAATTAAACCATACGCTGAATTGGATATATATAGGATAATGGATTATGGTTTCAGCATGGATGATTTTACCAAGTCCTACCGTTCATCACATTACGATAAGCTTCACGTTAAAAGGGCAATTAGGGAATACGCAGATTTACGATACGCAACTTTGAACACTTATCTTAAATATGAAAACGCGCCTCCGGCTATTTATTCTTTAGATTGGTCTCCAAAATATCCCGGACCTAACGACAGTATATATGTGTATGCCTCCGCGTTCGGTTATCCCGATATTTCGAATATGAAAATTTTAACTCGCCCTGGAAATCTAAGTGTGATAGAAGAAATTGAAATGAAATATAAACCTGTAGCGGGATCAACAATTCCGGAAGAAAATGACAGGTGGGTTGGTGTAATTCCACCTTTAGGTGCAAAATCAACTCTAAGTTTTTCTGTTTCGGCAAGTAATGGTTTTGGTGCTTCGCAAATTTATCCTAACTATAAAAATATAACTCTTTCCACCGGGGCGGCTACTACTAAAGAAATATTGATTAACGAAATAATGGCTCGTAATGATTCTACAATAAGCGATGAAAACGGCGAATTCGATGACTGGCTTGAGCTGTATAACGCAACAGATAAATCAATTAATTTAAAAGGGAAATTTTTAACAGATTCAAGAAAAAATTTAACAAAGTGGCAATTTAAAGAAGATCATATTCTGCAGCCTGGTGAAGTGGTGCTTGTTTGGTGTGACGATGATCCGAGTCAAGGAAATTTACATACTAATTTTAAATTAAGCGGCGATGGTGAGTTTGTCGCCCTGGTTGAATCGGATTCCGGTACATTCATCGATTCAACTTATTTTCCCGAACAGCAATTTGATGTCAGCTGGGGAAGGGACATCTCCAACTCCAATACTTGGGGATATATGGCGCCTACCCCCGGACTAATTAATTCTGTTGTTAATGTAGAAGAACAAATAAATTTACCGGACAAATTCAGCGTTTCGGCTTATCCGAATCCTTTTAATCTTTCTACAACAATTATTTATAATTTGAATAAACAGAGTGACGTAAAAATTGAAATATTTAATTTGATTGGCGAAATGATCTGGTCAGCATCATATCCAAATAATGCACCTGGCACTTATAAAATTAACTGGAATGGAAAAAACAACTTTAATAAAATTATGAGTTCCGGTATTTATATTGTAAAGGTTAATGCAGGAGCTATTTATAACTCCGTAAAATTAATGCTTGTTAAATAAGGCATATTGAAAATTATCATTTCAAAATTATCACCTTGGGAGATATAATTATTCTGTTGTAAAAATATTATGTAAAGGTAACGTATGAATTTAAAAAAATATAAACATATAATCTGGGATTGGAATGGGACTCTATTTGAGGATGTTGATTTGTGTTGCAGCATAATGAACGGAATTCTATCCCGCAGAAACATGAGTCGGATTACATTTGAAAAATATAAAGAAGTTTTCACTTTTCCAGTTATTGAATATTATAAAAGAGTTGGTCTTGATGTGAGTGGGAAGAATTGGGAAATACTGAGTAACGAATTTATTGATGAGTATGAAGCTCGTAAGGATGAATGCGGATTGTACGAAAAAGCTATCGATATACTAGAATTGTTCAAATCAAAAGGAATTAAACAGTCTGTGCTTTCCGCGTATTCTCAGCATACTTTAGAAGAAATGATAAACCGATTCGAATTGTCTCAATATTTTATCCGTCTGGTTGGATTAGACAATATTTACGCAGCCAGTAAACTTGAAAACGGAATTCAATGGATGAACGAGCTTGGGCATTCCGAAGGAGAAGTTCTGCTTATTGGCGATACGGTTCACGATTGTGAGGTAGCCAACCACATAAAAGCCGATAGTTTATTAATCTCAAACGGGCATCAAACAAAAAACGAATTAATAAAATGTAATGCTGTTTTAGTTGATAACTTAAAAGAATTATTAAATGTCTTTGAGAGCTGAATTAAAGATTCCTATTAAATCGTTGCCGGGCAAAAATTAACTAATAATTATATTTGCATTAAAAGAGTTTATTAAAAGAGGTTTTAGATGGAATCCACAACAATTAAATACGCAAAAAAAAAACGTATAGCGCTTGTAGCTCATGATAATAAAAAGAAAGATTTGCTTGAATGGGCCGAGTATAACAAAGGAAATTTAAGCAGGCATAAAATTTACGCTACCGGAACAACCGGGAAACTTTTAGAGGAAAAACTGGACATTTATGTTCACAAATTGTTAAGTGGTCCTTTAGGAGGCGATCAACAAATAGGCGCTAAAATTGCAGAAGGCGAAATTGATATTCTTATATTTTTTTGGGACCCGCTTGAACCTCAGCCTCATGACCCGGATGTAAAAGCGCTTTTACGTATTGCTGTAGTTTGGAATATTCCTGTTGCCAATACCCGAACATCGGCGGATTTTTTATTCTCTTCAGCGTTGATGGATGACGAATATGAAAGGAAAGTTCCTACTTTTAATATTTACAAAAATAGGGAAGTCTAATTTCTATACTTGTCAATAATTTGTGTTGTGCTTCTCTAATAAATTAAATGAGAAAAATAAAATAAACGGAGTCTGATTGCAGAACACAGAGCGACGTTCTTATTTAGCTCGACAAAGTGTGATAGGATTTACACACTGCTCTGAAAAAATAAAAGTGTTGTGCACTGAGGGGATTCGAAATGTGGAATTACATTACTCCCCCTTAAAATCCGGCACATTGCTTGTGATTATTCTGACCTTAATTGATAAGTTCATATTCCAATTCGAATTTTTACACTTGAATTAATTATACAGTATTTGTTTATTGTATATCGAAGGAAAATCCTTATGTTGATTCTCTTTCAATCCGCCGCCTAATCTGATATTAATAGGAAAATCATACTCAGTTGATATATTAAATAAAGCTTAGTGTCATAATTCTTGTATTATTGATATATAAAATCATTGGGGGTTAGAAATGGGGAAAAATATTCTTATACTTTTTATACTTCTTCTGGGATTTCAATTTTTATCAGCGCAGGATTTAACAAAAGGCAAAAAATATTTAGATGAAAAAAAATATAAAAATGCCAAAGCGGAATTTGAAAAAGCGATTAAAATAAACGACAAGAATCATGAAGCCCACTTTTTATTGGGTCAATCCCTTTTCTTTTTAAAAGAATATGACGATGCGGAAGATGAATTTGAGGAAGCTATTGATCTTAAAGAAAATGTAGCTGAATATCATTTTTGGCTCGCTCAAACTTACGGCGCAGAAATAATGACGGCTAATGTTTTTTCGAAAGCGTTGCTCGCCCCGAAAATAAAAAACGAATATCTCGAAACTCTTAAATACGATCGAAAACATATATTGGCGCGTATAATGCTGGCACAATACTATTTGAGGGCGCCTGGAATAATGGGAGGCGGAGTTGAAAAAGCTTATGAGGAAGCTAAAACTTTAACTTCAATAGACGAAAAATGGGGCAGATTATTGTACGCACAGTTATTCATGGGTGAAAATAATTTTAAAAAAGCTGAAGAGGAATTTAAATATCTCGAAAAAAATTATGGCGACCTTCCGGACTTTTACGATTTTTATAACTATTACGGCTATATGCTCTTGAATCAAAATAAAAAGCTGGAAGCTGTGGAAAAATTTAAAAAACAAGTTGAACTCGCTCCCGATAAAGCAAATCCATACGACAGTTTGGGTGACGCCTATATATCTCTGGGAGATAAAGAAGCGGCGATTGTGCAGTTTAAAAAAGCGATTGAGATAGATCCGTTATTCGAAGCTTCTTCTAAAAAGTTGCAAAAGCTTCTGGATGAACAAAAAAAATAATATATGGAGAAATTCTAATTATTGCTGGTAGAGTAGCTTATGATTTTATGTGAGATCTTATCTTGCTTCAACCTAAATTCTAAATGTCGTTAAGGTCTAATTTGCATTATTTGTAGTAAGTGAATAACAGGTCTGAGTGTTAAAGGAATTTATTTTCAGTTTATTTTAGGAATAATATAGCTACTCCTCCAACAGCAAACATAGCTCCAAAAATAGAAATCCAGCTCAAATTTTCTCTGTAATAATATTTTACCATTGGAAGCATCAGTATAGGTACTGTAGCCATTAATGTAGAAGCAATCCCAACGTAGGTATTAGCAACGGCGATAAGACTGAATGTGATTCCCAAATATGGGCCTATTACTGAACCAATCAGAGTAAATCGTAAAGCCTTTCTATCTTTCATATATAATTTTATGGGATTCTTAAAATTTTTGCCCAGCATGGCGAACGGAATAATTATTAAGGCGGAAGAAAACACTCTAACGAATGTAGCGGTAAAACCGTTTATAGGTCCTTCGTTGAACGCGAGTTTTGCGAATATTAATCCGGCGCCCTGACCCAACGCGCCAAGCAATCCATAAAATATTCCTATCCTGCTTATAGAATAGTTACTTGTTGGTTTTTCCTCGCGATTAAGAACAACCATTGCAACGCCTGCAATTGTAATTATTATGCCCAATATTCCCCAAACCGATAATATCTCATCTAAAAAGAATAAAGCCAGTATTGTTGCTATAGGCGGGGCAAGCGACATAATAAGCATACTTAATCTGGCGCCTATATGCTGAAATGCTTTGAATAAAAAACCATCTCCGAAAACTAATCCGATTATTCCGCTGATTACAAGATTTATAATTTGAGTAATTGATAAATCAATACTCAAACCGGCGAAAATAATTGTTAAGAACAAATAAATTGAAGCGAGAACGATTCTTGTTAAGTTAACCGTTAAAGAACCCACTCGAATTGAAGCTTCTGTAAATACAATGGAAGTTCCGGACCATAACAACGCGGTTGTTAATGCTGCAATTTCACCTACAAATGGCATATTATCCTAAAGTTTTATCTGAAATATGTATCTGAAATAATTAACTAAAATAATCAATTATTAATAATTAACATGATGATCTATCAAAAATAGTCTTTATAAAATAGGTAGAATTACACTTCGGACTAACTCCATTTGCACAATAAGAATTTTTCGCGGCAGGACACAACAATGAGAGACACTTGTTCTGAGGCTCTGTGAAGGATCCAATAATTTGGATTAACTATAATGTTACAAGTTTTTTCAACAAATTAAAATTATGGATTACATCTTATATAAATATGTTCTCGATAAAAACATATGATATTATTTTTTCTGGCTGGTCTAATGAGAAACAATGTTTTGTATTGATCTTAAATTAATTTGAGATATGAAGGAGATGTATTTAATAAGCTTATAACAAGCACCCCGAGTGAACTCGAAGGGTGCTTTTATAAATTGGAACTATATATTACTTTCTTTTTGGACGGTACAAATGAGGACTTGAACCTAAAGCTACTTCAGCCGCTTCCATTACAGTTTCCGATAATGTTGGATGCGGATGAATTGTTTTTGCCAGATCTTCCGCTAAAGTCGCCATTTCAACAGCTAAAGTGCCCTCTGCAATCAGTTCCCCTGCTCCTGCGCCAACCACACCCATTCCCAATACTCTTTTAGTTTCCGGATCGAAAATAAGTTTTGTTAATCCTTCGTTTCTGTCAATAGTGGTTGCTCGGCTGCTCGCGCTCCAGGGGAAACGGGCAACTTCAATTTTAATCCCTTTTTCTTTCGCTTCGGTTTCATTCAATCCGGTCCATGCTAATTCGGGATCTGTGAAAACAACAGCAGGAATTGCGTTCGGCTCGAACGCTGCTTTATTACCAGCAATAGCCTCTACCGCAACTTTACCTTCGGCAGATGCTTTATGCGCCAGCATTGCACCTCCAACAATATCTCCAATAGCGTAAATGGTTGGATCTTTTGTCTGACATTTTTTATCCACCTCAACAAAACCACGTTTATTTATAGTTACACGAGTGTTTTCCAATCCTAATCCTGCAGTCACCGGACGTCGACCTACACTAACCAAAACTCTATCGAACTCTTGTTCGGTTTCTTTTATGCCTTCGCCTTCAAATTTAACTTTCATCCCTTTTTTTGTTTCTTTTACTTCAACAACCTTTGTGTTTACCATAATTGTTTTTAAGGACTGTTCAAGGGATTTCTGAAGCACACGAACCATATCTCTATCTGCGCCTGGTAATATGCCGGGCATCATTTCTGCTACCGAAACTTCACTGCCTAAAGCAGCATATACTGAACCCAGTTCCAATCCAATATATCCGCCGCCGATTACAAGCAATTTTTTGGGAATTGATTCCAGTTCCAGTGCGCCTGTGGAATCCCATACTTTCTCCGATTCGTAAGGAATTCCGGGTATTTTTGTAGGTTCCGATCCTGTAGCTAATATCGCGTTCTTAAATTCAATAATTTCGAAAGTGCCGTCATTTTTTTGCACATTCAGACTTGAAGAATTTTTGAATGAAGCCGTACCTTGTATATAATTGATTTTTCTGGCTTTACTGAGCTGTCCTGTTCCACCGGTAAGTTTATTAACAACACGGTTCTTAAATTCTCTAAGTTTATCCAAATCAATTTTCGGTTCTCCGAAACTTACTCCCCAATGCTCGGCTTCTTTAGTTTCTTTAATAAGTTTTGCAACATGAAGTAATGCCTTGGATGGAATACAGCCAACATGCAGACATACGCCGCCTGGATTAAGGTTTTTATCAATTAAAGTTACTTCCATTCCCATATCCGCTGCAACAAAGGCCGCAACATATCCACCCGGTCCGCCTCCGACTACTACCAATTGAGTTTTCTGTGACATATTAATCTCCATAATCTTACTTCGGAACACACATATAATATATTCATGTGCTTTCCTGTATCTGTATAATATTTTTAACCTTCTAAGCTAAGTAAAAACGGATTTTCCAATGCTTGCGAAACCCATTTAATAAATCTTGCGGCGTCAGCCCCGTCAATAATTCTATGATCGTAGGAGAGTGACAATGGAAGCATCATTCGCGCAACGAACTGTCCGTCTTTATAAACCTGCTCGTAAGTCCCGCGTGATACTCCAAGTATAGCAACTTCGGGAGCATTTACAATAGGCGTAAAATACGTTCCGCCTATTCCGCCCAAATTGCTGATGGAAAAATTACCCCCCTGCATATCTTCGATTGTTAATTTTTTATCCCGCGATTTAAATGAAATTTCATTCAGTTCAACGGCGAGCTGAATAATATTTTTTTTATCAACATCTTTAATTACAGGTACAAGTAAGCCGCGGTCGGTATCCACTGCCAGTCCTATATTGAAATATTTTTTTAAAATTATTTCATTTTTCTCTGTATCTATGCTCGCGTTAAATTGGGGGAACACTTTTAATGCGGAAGCTATAATTTTAAGCAGAATTGCCGTAACTGTTAACTTTCCACCGGCAGCTTCAACTTGTTTGGAATATTGTTTACGCAATTTTTCCAATTCGGTTATATCCGCTTTATCAAACTGGGTTACATGTGGTATTGTAGACCAGGCGTAAGAAAGATGTTCGGCAGTTTTCCTGCGGATGTTGCTCATTTGTTTAATTTCAACCTCACCCCATTTCTCGAAATTAGGTAAAGGTTCTCTATTTATTCCCAAAGGCATTCCTGAAGAGGATGCCTGCGAAATTTTACGGTTAAGATTTTTAGAGAATATTTTAACATCTTCAACTGAGATTCTTCCACCCGGTCCAGTGCCGGGAACTTTATTTATTTCAATTCCAATTTCACGGGCAAATCTACGCACACTTGGAGAAGCAGGTACTATAATTTTTGATAAATCTGCACGAGTTAAAGTCGAGCTCTCTTCTTTATAATAAACAGGTTTGTCAATTGTTCTGGCAATTTCTTTTCGTGCCTGTTCGCTTATTTGAGGTTTTTGTATTTGTTCCGGTTCAGGCTTCTTATGAGTTTGTGTTCCACCTTCGGTGTTAAATACAAAAATTACATCCCCTACTTTTGCGGAATCTCCATCTTTTACTTTTACCTCTTTAACCACGCCTTTAATTTCACTTGGTACTTCTACAGTCGCTTTATCGGTTTCAATTTCAAGAATTATCTGATCTTTAACTATTATATCGCCAACTTTGGCAAGTACTTTGGAAATTTGCGCGGAAGTGATATTTTCACCCAATTCCGGCAATTTAAATTCAACAACATTGCTGATGGGAGTTGCCTGTTTTGCCTGTACGGCTTTTGGCGGTTCCTTTACGGGCGCAGGCTCTGATTTAATTTCATGTTTCTCTTCTTTTATGGTTTTTGTTGAATCATCAGCTTCCATCGTAAATATAACATCGCCCACTTTCGCTTTGCTGCCTTCTACAATAAACACTTCTTTAACAATTCCGGAAACTTCTGCAGGCACTTCAACATTCGCTTTGTCGGTTTCAATTTCAAGCACAACTTGATCGACACTGACGGAATCCCCGGGTTTTACATGAACCTTCACAATATCCGCAGATTCAATATTTTCACCTAATTCTGGTAATTTAAATTCAATAGCCATAGTTCACTCAAACTTTTTTAATAAAACATTGGATTTGGTTTATCAGTATCTATCACTAAATCTTTGATAGCTTTTTTTAGAATATCTTTTTTTAACGAACCTTCTTTAACAAGCGAATACAAAGTCGCATAAACAATATGTTTAGCATCAACCTCGAAAAAGTTTCTAAGATTTGATCTGTCTTCGCTTCTTCCGAATCCGAATGTGCCAAGTGTGTGCAATGGACCCGGCAGCCATTTGGAGATTGAATCACCAAGTATTTGTACATAATCTGACGCGGAAACAAATATTCCTTTTTCGTCTTTAGTGATCTCAGAAATATATGGCGTTTTAGCTTTCTTGTCAGGATTCAACATATTCCATCTTTCAGTTTCCAGAGCATCCAAATGGAGATTTTTGTAACTGGTAACACTCCAAACATCTGTTGATACATCATAATCTTTTTCAAGAATTTCCTGAGCTTTTAAGGTTTCATTAAGAATTGTTCCGCTTCCCAAAAGGTGAGCCTTAACTTTAGCTGCTTTCTTAGGAGAAGCTTTCAATTTATACATTCCTTTCAATATACCGTCTTTTATATCTTTCCCTTTAGGCATCGGCGGTTGGACATAATTTTCATTCATTACGGTTATATAATAAAACACATTATCTTGTTTTTCGTACATTCTGTATATACCTTCGCGGATAATAACTGCCAGTTCGTATGCATACGCCGGATCATAAGTAAGACAGGTAGGAATGGTGTACGCAAGCAAATGACTATTACCATCCTGATGCTGAAGACCTTCACCGGCTAGTGTAGTTCTGCCGGCTGTGGCACCAATAAGAAATCCACGGCATCGCATATCCGCCGCCGCCCAAGCTAGGTCTCCGATTCTCTGGAATCCGAACATTGAATAGAACGAGAAGAACGGTATCGTATTTATTCCGTGTGTGGCATATGCTGTTCCCGCGGCTATAAAGGACGACATTGAGCCGGCCTCAGTAATTCCCTCTTCTAAAATTTGTCCATCTATAGCTTCTTTATAGTAAAGCAAACTGTCTCTATCGACCGGTTCATACAGCTGACCGACATGAGAATAAATTCCAATCTGGCGGAATAAAGATTCCATTCCAAATGTTCTGGCTTCATCAGGAACTATAGGTACAATTAATTTTCCAACTTCTTTATCTTTTAACAATTTTGTTAAAATTCTTACATAAACCATTGTTGTAGAAGCTTCGCGTCCTTCTGTACCTGCATAAAATTCTTCAAATAATTCTTCAGAAGGAGTTTGAATTGAGTGAGCTTTAGGAACACGTTTGGGTACATATCCGCCCAATGATTTTCTTTTTTCTTTAAGATATTTGATTTCAGCACTGTCTTCGCCCGGTTTAAAGAATGGAGCATTAATAACATCTTCATCAGAAAGTGGAATTCCGAAACGAGTTCTGAATTCTTTTAATTCCTCTTCGTTTAATTTTTTTTGTGAATGTGTAATGTTTTTACCCTCACCGGCTTCACCCAAACCATAACCTTTTACTGTGCGAGCAAGCACTACGGTCGGCGCACCTTTATGTTCCACAGCAACTTTAAATGCCGTGTAAACTTTTTCAGGATCGTGTCCGCCCCGTTTCATTTTTTCTATCTGCTCGTCGGATAATTTTTCGACCATTTTAAGTAATTCGGGGTACTTTCCGAAGAAATGTTCGCGTGTGTAATTTCCGTCCTCAACTATATATTTTTGAGATTCACCGTCAATACTTTCGTTCATTCTACGTATTAACAATCCCGATTTATCTTCTTCGAGTAATTCATCCCATTGAGAGCCCCAAATAACTTTAATAACATTCCAGCCGGCTCCGCGGAAAACGGCTTCCAGTTCCTGAATAATATTTCCATTGCCTCTTACAGGACCGTCTAATCTTTGTAAATTGCAATTAATTACAAAAATCAGGTTGTCTAATTTTTCGCGCGCAGCAAGTGAGATAGCTCCCAGTGTTTCTGGTTCGTCAGTTTCTCCGTCACCTAAAAACGCCCATACTTTGGATTCGCTTGGTCTCTTTAAACCGCGATCTTCTAGATATCTGTTAAAACGGGCCTGATAAATTGACATAATCGGTCCAAGTCCCATTGAAACAGTTGGGAATTCCCAGAATTCCGACATCAGCCATGGGTGGGGGTAAGATGAAAGTCCTCCGCCGGGTTGTAATTCGCGCCTGAAATTTTCCAGCTGTTCAACAGATAATCTTCCTTCTAAAAAGGCGCGAGCATAGATCCCCGGCGCTGCGTGACCCTGAAAATAAATTTGATCTCCATCGTAATTATCGTCTTTACCCTTAAAAAAATGATTGAACGCAACTTCGTACAAAGTTGCGGCTGAAGCATAAGTTGAAATATGTCCGCCAATACCAGCCGAATGTTTGTTTGCACGAACCACCATTGCCATTGCATTCCATCTAATAAGACTTTTTATCCGGCGTTCTATTTCGCGTCCACCGGGAAAATGAGGCTGTTTATGTCGCGGAATTGTATTTATATAAGGAGTGTTTGCTGTGAAAGGCAGATCTACACCCTCTTCATGGGCGTAGTTATCAAGTTCCTGTAATAAATCTTTTACTCTTTCGGGACCGCCTTCCTGCAGAACGTATTCAAGCGATTCCAGCCATTCCTTATTCTCCAGCTCTTCAGCTTCAGTCAATCCATTATTTCTAATATCGTCCATAATGTTTCCTTTTATTTAAAATCTTTTTGTGTAATTGTTGACGAAATGTCCGAATATAAAATTTAAATCCATTAAAATTACGAAAAAAAATAAAAATTTGCGGACTCAAATATTATAATAATTAATAAAATACTAATTATAGATTATATATAATTGATTAGTTAAAACGTAATATAGTGGTGAAAAGTTTAATTTAATATAAGAATCAAAAATATAATTTGAAGATTTATTGAATTAGAATTACGTTTGACAAATAGTAATTCTGGAATTACAATGAATGATAATAATAAAAATAAATTATCAAAACCTTTCAAATATGAAGTAATCTCAAAATTTATCACTTCTCCAAATTCCTCACTTGCCATTTGCATTTTAAATGAACAATTAAAAATTGTTTTTGCCAATCACAGTTTTTTAGAAATCACCAAACTTTCCCTGCGTATGACTAAGGGAAAAAATATTAAGGAATATTTAGAAACTAATAGTGAATTTAATTTTGGCCATTTAATTGACGCATTAAAAAAAAATCGGGTGATAACTTCGGAGCTTAAAAATTGTTATCGTGAACAATATTTTGAAGGAGCTTTTTCCAAAATTAAAAGAACAGACGAAAATGAAGATTTAATTTTACTTATTCTCCATGAGATTACAGAAAAAAAACTAATTATTAATAAATTGAGCGTTCAACAGGCGTACCTGGAAGCCTTAATTAAAAATGCCCCTATCGGAATTGTAATTTTAGATTCGGAGTTTAGGATTGAGCAAATTAATAATGAGTTCTCCAATATGTTCGGATATCAGTTAGACGAAATTAAAGGGAAAGAATTACCACTAATTATTTCTCCATCCAAATTTATCAACGAAACTAAGGAACTCGTAAAACGAATTAGCGGAGGAGAAACAGTAAGTCTGGATACAATAAGAAAAAGGAAAAACAAAACAACATTTAACGTTAATATATCAGCAACAAAGGTTCATGTGGAAAACTCAGTCATTTCTTTCATTATTTTATTCAAGGATATTACGCTCCAAAAAATCATTGAGAAGGAAATTATTAAAACGAAAGAAGAGTCCGAGCGCGTAGAGAAAATGAAATCCAATTTTATAGCCCAAATATCTCACGAAATAAGAACTCCACTGAATCTGGTTATGAGCTCCACAAGTTTAATTAAAGATATTCTTGAAGATACCGTTAATCCGGAAGTCAAAGAGTTATTCGGTATTATCGATGAAGGCGGTCAAAGAATAATAAGAACTATCGATTTGATTCTTAATATGTCCGAGTTGGAATCAGGCGGATATAATCCGGTGAAAAGGGAAACCAACATCGATTGCGACATTCTTCAGCAAATTGTATCCGAGTTATCTATACTGGCAAAACGCAAAAACCTTTCGATCGATTATAAATGCCTTACTGTAAATCCTGTTATTCTTACAGACACTTACAGTTTGTCGCAGATAATAATTAATCTTTTGGATAACGCCATTAAGTATACCGAAAGAGGTAAAATAAGTCTGAGATTATTAAAAGATAGAAATAATAAATATAATGTGGAAATTTCTGATACAGGAATTGGTATAAGTAAAAAATTTGTAAATCAAATGTACTTACCATTTTCTCAGGAAGAAAGCGGTTATAGAAGAAGTTATGATGGGACCGGTCTCGGTTTATCACTGGTAAAAAAATACTGCGATATAATTGGTGCAAGTATTAAGGTCAAAACAAAGAAAGGGGTTGGAACCAAATTTTCTATAATATTAAATTAATGCATCTTAGTTTCGAGAAACCTAATTTTCTTTTTAATTCTTATTAGTGCGTTTCAGTAAATATTTTTGAGTATTACTTTGCATTGGAATCGTGTAATAATTTTATGACTTGCTCGCAAAATTTTATCAAATAATCAAGTATACTTTCAGGACTGCTGAATTTGTTCCGCATCTCAAGTTTCATTGCTTCTTTGCCTTGTTTAAAAAATATCTCTTTCGAATATTTTTCCATAATAAACTTCATCAACACGCTAAATTTTGTAGTATAAAATTCTTCTCTATCTCCCTTGGGCAAAATTATTATTACCTGATCTTTTTTAATCACAATTCTTTCGAACAGAGCAATTGATGCGTTAAACCTTAATTTGGCCGCTAATATCAATCGATTTATAATTTCAGGAAATTTTCCGTAACGATCTTTCATTTCATCTGTTATTTCGTCAATTTCATCAATTCTGATTATTGAAAACAGTGCCGTATAAAAACTTAGCCTATCCGCTTGATCCGGCATATAATCTTTTGGAATACCAATTTCAAAATATGAATCAATTGTAGGTGAAGACCTATCGGCCGCTTTAGGAAGATCTTTAAATTCATTTTTAAATTCACCCTGCCTTAGTTCATCTACAGCTTCGTCAAGAAGTTTCACATACATATCGAAACCAACTGTGTTGATAGCGCCGCTTTGTTCTGTGCCAAGTAAATTTCCAGCGCCGCGTATTTCAAGATCACGCATCGAGAGATTAAATCCTTCACCAAGATCGGTATACTCTTCAATGGCGTGCAATCGGCGGACGGCTTTTTTTGTAATCGTATCCATTGAGGGGACAAGTAAATAAGCGAATGCCTGTCGATTGGAACGACCCACACGTCCTCTTAGCTGGTGTAATTCAGCCAATCCAAATCTGTCCGCACGATTAATAATTATAGTATTCACATTGGGTATGTCCAGTCCCGATTCAATAATTTTTGTAGCGATCAGCATATCAAATTTTTTGGCCAAAAAATCATGAATCACTTTCTCCAACTGATTCGGCTTCATTTGACCATGTGCGACTGTAATTTTTAATTCCGGAATATGTCTTTTTATGTAGGCAGCTATTTTATCAATCGATTGGACTCTATCGTGAACAAAATATATCTGTCCGTTTCGTAAAAGTTCATGCGTAATCCATTCTCTAATTTTTATTATATCAAATGTTTCCACTTTTGTTACGATTGGAATTCTATTTGGCGGAGGAGTAGCGATGATCGATAAGTCTCTGGCGCCTAAAAGGGACATATTAAGTGTTCTTGGAATAGGTGTTGCGGTGAGCGTTAAAGTATCTACATTTTCTTTAATCGATTTCAATTTTTCTTTAGCCATCACTCCAAAGCGGTGTTCTTCGTCAATTATAAGCAGACCCAAATCTCTAAATTGAATGTCCTTTGAGAGCAGGCGATGTGTGCCTATTACAATATCTACTTTTCCCTCACTAAGCCGCTGGACAGTATCTGTTTGCTCCCTTTTAGAGGAGAAACGTGACAAAGCCTCAACCCTTACCGGGAATTGCGAAAGCCGGTCTTTAAATGTATTAAAATGTTGTTCCGCTAAAATAGTAGTGGGAACCATCAATGCTACCTGCTTGTTGTTTGTAACAGCTTTAAATGCTGCACGGACAGCAATCTCTGTTTTACCGAATCCTACATCACCGCAAACCAGTCTGTCCATTGGAGTAGAGGATTCCATATCAACCTTCACTTCGTCGGTAACTTTAGACTGATCATTAGTGTCCTCATACATAAATGAAGCTTCCAATTCTTTTTGCCATATAGTATCGGCGCTAAAAGCGTAGCCCTGTTCCGCTTTTCGTTTGGCATATAAAATTATCAACTGACGTGCAGCGTCTTTTATTTTCGCTTTAACCTTTTTCTTTGTGCTTCGCCACTCGTTACTCCCCAGGTGAGTTAAGCTGGGTTTAATTTCTTCGTTCGAGGAAAACTTTGTGATAAGTCCCAGATAATTGAGATTAACATAAACAACGTCGCCTTCGGCGTATAAAATTTTTATGCTCTCCTGTTCGGTCATTCCAATATTAATAGTTTCCAAACCGGAGTACTTGCCAATGCCGAAGTTTTCGTGAACAACGTAATCGCCTATTTTAAGCGACGCCAAATCGCGCGCTTTAGATTTTTTAAGTTTATGTTTGCCGGAAATTTTTGTTCGGAAGGGTTTGTTAAAAATTTCATAATCGGTTAGAACAACAAGATTCTCTTGTTTACTAACAAATCCTTTTTTAATTGCAAAATCGATAATAGAAATTTTCCCGGATTCTATTAATAAGCGGATGTTTTCGTTCAGCTCCGAAAGTAAATCCGCAAGTCGTTTAACCTGCATTTCATTTTCGGCTGTAATTATAATTTTATAATCTTTACCAGCGAAATTCAGTAGAGCCTTTGATAATAGATCGAAGTTGGAATTAATAGGCGGAGTGTCAGTTAAACCGAATAAATATTTATTCTCCGCTTCTCCAATTTCCTGCTGAATAATCCATCTTGCTTTTTCGTCAAACAAATTTTGAAGTGAAATGTTAGTTTTCTCAGAAAGGATTTCATTTCTATTGACCGAGCTGTCTACGTCAGTTCCTGAAAATATTTCCTCTTTTAAATCTTGGTCTATATCATCCTGTGTATTTTTAATATTCGTCTTAGAGTCTTTGTTAAATAATGCGTTTAACTCAAATTCAGATGCTAAAATAACAGGGTTTTTTAGGTAACTGAATATAGTTGAAAGCTCCTGATCGGTTGACTCCCCATTTACTTTTGCGGCTAAAGTAATATTGGGAATCCTAATGGAAGATCTTTGACTTTCAGGATTAAAATACCTTATAGATTCAAGAAAATCGCCGTCAAATTCAAGCCTGCATGGCTGACGTTCGCTGTATGACCAAAAATCAATTATAGAGCCGCGTGTAGAATAATCGCCAGGGTTTTCAACATACTTATCTTTGGAGTATTCGGAGAAATTCAAATACTCTACCAAATCATCATAAGTTAAATCGCTGCCCACTTCAATAATTGTTGTGTTTTTAGTGAGAGCATCTTTTGAAGGCAATTTCTGAAGCAGCAGCTTAAATGTGGATACAATTATGAAATTTTGTCTGTTGCTTATATCTGTAAGCTTTTCCTGTAAATTCTCGATATTAAAATCATCTATAATAACTGTTGAATCGGCTAGACCAGTCACATTTAATTCTACCATCAGTTCCTGCACATCTTTTGGAGAATCGACGAGTAATATTAATTGTTTTTCTGTGGCATTTAAATAATTAGCTAACAAACAAAAAGAAGATCCAGGCAGACTCGATGTAAAAATTATGTTTGAGTTTGCAAAACCTCTTTTTAATTCAGATTGAAACAAATCTATTGTTTGAATACTGTTAAAGAAACCTTTAATATCTTTTTTCATTTATCCCATCAAATCATTTAAAATAGACATAACAAACCAATCACAACTTGTGAGGTTTGCGGATACTAAAATTACTCGAATTAATTCTATCTGCCAAATTAAGGCTTCAATTGATTTGGTAATATTTGTTGGAGAAAAAATTATGAAACAGAGGATTTAGATAAAAATTAATTGTCTTTATTTGTTCTTGACCTACATTCTCCAATAATCGTTTTTATATTAGAAACAAAATAAGCTTTTTAACTTCTACCGGCAGCTATTTCAATCTTGATTAAATTGTGTTATTTTTAATCAACAAAATGTCAACCAACCTATTGGAGCATTCTTTATGCCGCACGTACGAGCACCCAAACCGAAAGAACTAAAACCCGAAGAATTAAAATGGATATGTGACCCCAAAAGTTTAGAATTCGATTCGACAAAAGAATTAGAACCGATTGAAGGAATTATCGGTCAGGAAAGAGCCATGAAAGCCCTGAAAATGGGCGTGGATTTAAGAAGCCCAGGTTATAATATTTTTATTACAGGATTATCCGGGACCGGTAAACTTACAACTATCAAAAAAACATTGGAAGAAATAAGTCCCGATTGCACTACACTCTACGATTATGTATATGTAAACAATTTTGAGGATGAAGACAGACCGATTATATTGAAGTTTCCCGCTGGAAGAGCAAATAAATTCAGAAAAGATATGGCTCAGTCCATACAATTCCTTCAGGAAAATATTCCACAGGTTCTCGCTTCTGAAAGTTTTGTTCAGCAAAAAGCCAAATTAATGGAGGACTACGGTCAAACTCAACAAGTGATTTTGCATGATTTTGAAAAAAAATTAAGAAAAGATAATTTTGCGCTCGGGCAAGTTAAAGTCGGTGAAATAACTCGACCCGAAATAGTTATGATTGTTGACGATAAACCATTTTTTGTTCAACAGTTGGACGAATTGATTGCGAGTAAAAAAATTACTGAAACAAAAGCGCAAAACATCACAAAAAAATATATGTCTTACCAGGAAGAACTTCAGCTTGTATATCGTAAAAGCCTGGACCTTAATCAACAGTTTAAAGATAAAATTAAATCATTAGAAACCAATGAAGTTAAGCAGATAATCCTCGCCACTTTCGATCATCTTAAAAGTAAATTCAAAAATGAAAAAGTGAGATTGTACCTTTCGAAAGTCGTAGAAAATATATTTGACAATCTTGAAGTGTTCAAAGGTCAGAAACCTGTTAGAGAAGAGACGCAGGACGGAGTTTTAGTTGACTATCTTAAAGAATACGAAGTAAACATCATCCTGGATAACAGTAAAGTTAAATCCTGCCCTGTATTAATTGAAACGTCACCTACAATGAGCAACTTATTCGGAACAATTGAAAAATTCAGCGATGGTCAGGGAGGCTGGTATGCAGACTTTACAAGAATTAAAGCCGGTTCGCTGCTCAGGGCAAATGGAGGTTATATTGTACTAAACGCAATGGATGCATTTTCGGAACCGGGTGTTTGGAGGATGTTAAAACGTGTTTTATTATACGGCAAATTGGAGATTCAGGATTCTACAAATTTTTATCAGATATCCCCAAGCGCTCTTAAACCCGAGGCAATAGAGATTGACACAAAAGTGTTATTTATAGGAAACAACTACATATATTCAATGCTTTCCGGTTATGAGGATGATTTTAACAAAATATTTAAAGTGAAAGCGGAATTTGATTATGAAATGAAACGCACGGAAACTACTATCAAGGAGTATGCAAAAGTCATTAAAAAATTAATTCAAAATGAAAATCTGCTCGAATTCGATTCCTTCGCGATAGCCAAAACAATAGAATACGCGGCAAGATACGCGGGCGAGAAAACCAAATTAACTACGCGGTTTGCTTACATTGCAGATTTAGTTCGCGAATCTTGTTTTTGGGCTCGTGACAATGGGGATAAAATTGTAAACAATTATCACGTTAAACAGGCATATGAAACTTCTCGCGAAAGACATGGTTTATACGAATCTAAAATGAATGAAATGATGCATGGGGGTACAATTTTAATTGATACCGACGGTGAAAGAATTGGTCAAATAAATGGACTGGCTGTATACGGAGGAAATAGTAACGCCTTCGGTAAACCGACTAGAATTACGGCTTCTGTAACATTAGGCAATGGTAATATTTTAAACGTTGAACGCGAAGCGGGTCTAAGCGGCAACACGCATAACAAAGGCGTACTTATTATAACGGGATATTTCCGCGAAACTTTCGGTCAAAAAATTCCACTCTCATTTAACGCCAGCCTTGTTTTTGAACAGGGTTATGGAATGATAGACGGCGATAGCGCGTCAATAACAGAAATATGCGCTTTGTTATCATGTCTTTCAGGTTTGTCATTAAAACAATCTTTCGCCATTACCGGATCTGTAAATCAAAAAGGGGATATACAGCCAATCGGCGGAATAAACGAAAAAATTGAAGGGTTTTATGATTTATGCAAACACAGGGGTTTAACAAAAAAACAAGGCGTTATAATGCCCATCCAAAATGTGAAAGATTTAATGCTGAAGGATGAAATTGTTGAATCGGTGAAAAACAAGGAATTTCATATTTATCCGGTGTCTCGTGTTGAAGAAGCTATTGAAATATTTACAGGGGTTAAAGCGGGTAATATTAACAGACGAGGAAGTTATGAGCCCAATACAGTATTTGGATTAGTGGAAAATAAATTAAAAGAGATGAGGAAAATAGTTAAACCTAAAGATACGTCACCTGTAAAAAAGAAAACAGTTGTTAAGAAAAAATAATAGCTTCAAGCAATGTTATCAATCTGTTAATTAATTATTAGCACATAGTAACGTTTAATTAATTGAAATTGTTTTTTATTCAAAATAAGACAAATAATGAAACAAATGCATAATAAGATTTCAACAAAAACTAAAATTCTTGCAACACTCGGTCCGGCTACTAAGTCTATAGAAAATTTGGAAGATCTTATAAGTGAAGGAGTTGACGCGTTTCGTTTAAATTTTTCACACGGAAATTACGAATCCTTCGATGAGTTATTCAAAAATATTGACTCTATTTGCACAAAAAAATCCCTGCCTATTCCGATACTTATTGATCTTCAGGGTCCTAAAATTAGAATTGGAAAGTTAGAAAAAGATGAAATTGAAATTTGCAAGGATGACCTTATAGAATTAACCACAGATGATGTAATTGGTGACAGTAAAATAATATCTACTTCTTACAAACTTTTACCCGAGGACGCACAAGTAGGCGATGATATTTTAATTGATGACGGTTTAATCCATTTACAAGTTTTGGAGAAAAAGCAGAATTCCGTTATATGTAAAATTATAGAAGGCGGCAAATTAAAACCTCAAAAAGGAATGAACCTTCCCGATATGCAGCTAAGTACACCATCATTTTCGGAGAGAGATCTTGAAAATCTTGAATTCGCTTTAAAATATAGAGTTGATTTTGTCGCCTTGTCATTCGTTAGGAAAGCCGCCGATATAACCGATTTACGAAAAATTATTGAAAGTAAAGGGAAAACAATTCCTATTATAGCGAAAATTGAAAAGCCTGAAGCCGTAAAAAATTTTGAAGAAATTTTAAATGCCGCCGACGGAATTATGGTTGCACGAGGGGACCTGGGCGTTGAACTCGATCCGCAGGATGTACCTTTGATTCAAAAGAAAATTATTCGCAGATGTAAGTCTGTTGGGAAATTAGTTATTACAGCCACTCAAATGCTCGATTCTATGATAAACAATCCCGTCCCTACACGAGCAGAAGCTTCAGATGTTGCAAATGCTGTATGGGATGGTACCGATGTAGTGATGCTTAGTGGTGAAACCTCGGTAGGACGTTACCCTATTGAAACGGTGCGTACAATGAACGATATATTGTTTAAAGCCGAATCTAGCCCGGAATTCAACTCCAATATTGTATATGAAATTCCCGTAGATCTTGCGGATAATTTATTTGATTCCACAGGACACGCTATTGTAAATATTGCCGGTCAGATAAATGCGACTCATATTATCGTTTTTACACATTATGGACGGAAAGCAAAAGTAATATCCAAATACAGGCCAAATGCTTCAATAATTGCTTTTTCGGATAATTTTGATACATTGAATAGGTTAAATTTAATTCACGGTGTTATACCAATATATTTTGAAGAATTCAAAAACGAAAACATAGCAATTGAAAAGGCGAACGCATTGCTGATTAAACATGGTTTAATGAAAAAAGGTGATCTTGTAATTTATACAGCGGGATCACCGCATACAGAAAAAAGCCGTACAAGTTGGATGCGATTTGCAGAAATTTAAAAATGATAAATTCGACAGAAAAAGAGTTAAAACAGGCTAAATGGTGGGAACCCGCAGACAACGGGAAAATACTCTGTACGCTCTGTCCTCGCTACTGTACCATAGGCGAAGGGCAAAATGGATTCTGCTATATACGTAAAAATATTGATAATAAGCTTTACTCAATAGGATACGGGCGCCCTACGGGATTCGCAATTGATCCAATAGAGAAAAAACCCCTCAGTCATTTTTTACCCGGTTCTGAAATTCTAAGTTTCGGTACTGCCGGATGTAATTTGGGTTGTAAATTTTGTCAGAACTGGTCTATCAGTAAAGCGAAAATTGAAAACACAAATTCTTCCTATGTATCTGCTGATGAAGTGGTTACACTGGCGAGAAGATATAACCTTCAATCCATTGCTTATACTTATAACGATCCTACAATTTTTGGAGAATATGTAATAGATATTTCTGAACGAGCAAGGAGAGCGGGTATAAAATCGGTAATGGTAACTGCCGGATATATAGATAAGCGAGCGCGTAAAGATGTTTATAAATATATTGATGCGGCAAATGTAGATCTAAAAGCTTTCTCTGAAGCTTTCTATAACAAAATTACATTCTCGCATCTTAATGATATACTCGATACACTATACTGGATTAAGCACGAAACCGATATATGGTTGGAGATTACAACACTTCTTATTCCGGGAGAAAATGATTCACCCGATGAGATAAAAAAAATGTGCGCCTGGATAGTTGAAAATTTGGGTGTAGATGTGCCTTTACATTTTACAGCATTCCATCCCGATTTTAAGATGCTAAACAAATTAAGAACTCCGTCATCCACATTACTTTCGGCATATGATATTGCCAAATTAGAGGGTATAAATTATGTGTATGTGGGCAACGTTCATAATGTGGATGGACAAACCACATATTGTCCGGGCTGCAATAAAAGCCTAATAAAACGTGATTGGCATTCGGTTCTTGAAAATAAACTTGTTGATGGAAAGTGTTATTCCTGCAGTTATAAAATTGCGGGAGTTTTTTAATAAAAAAGCCCGATTAAATTAACCGGGCTTCCAATAATAGAAATTAATAGTCGAAGAATTATGTGCCTGCGCTGTAATCGGTCATATATAATTCTTGTTCTTTCGATAACTTATCAATTTTGTATCCCATCGTTTTTAACTTGATATTCGCTATTTCCTGATCCTGTTCTTCAGGAATATCGTAAACATCGGGATCAAGATTAATACCGTCTTTATCCCACATGGCAAGTTTTAATTGAGACATAAACTGATTTGCGAATGACATATCCATAACTTCTGAAGGGTGTCCTTCGGCAGCGGCTAGATTTACTAAACGGCCCTGAGCAAGAACGTATATTTTATTTCCATTCTTAAGTGTATATTCTTCGTTGTTGTCTCTTACAACACGTTTGCCTTTTTTAATCAGATCAAGATCTTTTAAATTAATCTCACAATCATAATGACCTGTATTACAGACGATGGCGCCTTCTTTCATTTTTTCAAAATGTTTTTTTGTTATTATATCTTTTACGCCGGTTGCTGTAATAAATATATCGCCCACTTTTGCCGCTTCGTCCATCTTCATTACAGTGTGCCCTTCAAGTGTAGCTTTAAGAGCTGCGGTGGCTTTAACTTCAGTAACAATTACATTCGCTCCCAATCCAGCTGCACGCATTGCGACACCCTTACCGCAGTGACCGTAACCTGCGACAACAAAGTTTTTACCTGCGAGCAGAACAGAGGTTGCTCTTAATATACCGTCTATTGATGATTGACCTGTTCCATATACGTTATCGAAATCCCATTTTGTTTCAGCGTCGTTAACGGCTATTACAGGATAAAGAAGCTTACCGTCTTTTGCCATTGCGCGTAATCTGTGAACACCGGTAGTTGTTTCTTCAGTGCCGCCAATAATGTTTTCGGCCATTTTAGGGTACTTGTTGTGTACCGTAAATATTAAATCGGCACCATCGTCAAGAGTAAGGTTCGGTTTCATATCAAGAGTTCGGTCTATCGACCAGTAAAAATCCTGAACATTTTGTCCGTGCCATGCATAAATTTCTAATCCGTTTTTAGCAAGAGCAGCCGCAATATCATCTTGTGTTGAAAGCGGATTACAACCACTCCAGCTAACTTTTGCGCCTGCAAGTTTAAGAGTTTCAATTAATACAGCTGTTTCTTTCGTAACATGAAGGCATCCTGCAATCTTGTATCCTTTTAAAGGTTTTGTTTTACTGTACTTTTCTCTAAGTGACATCATTACTGGCATTCGTGATTCTGCCCACTCAATTTTTTTTCTTCCTTCTGCAGCGAGTTTCAGATCCTTAACTTTGTATTTCCCTTTTTTATAATCCATTCTTTATTATAACTCCTTAACTGTTTATAAGTATTTTTTAAAATTTTCTACCAGGTCGGTTTTTTCCCAGCTGAAACCATTTCGGCCGAAATGACCGTAGGATGAAGTTTTCTGATATATCGGTTTCAGAAGATCCAATCTTTTAATAATTGCACGTGGAGTCAAATCAACTTCTTTCCTTATTATTTTAGCGATTTCAGAATCGGGTAATTTACCTGTTCCTTTTGTATCAACAAAAATAGATACTGGTTCTGCCACACCAATAGCGTATGCAAGCTGCACAAGGCATTCTTTGGCTAATTTAGCGGCAACAATGTTTTTTGCTATATGTCTTGCCGCGTAAGTAGCGCTTCTATCAACTTTCGAAGGATCTTTACCTGAAAATGCACCGCCGCCATGAGGAGCCCAACCGCCATAAGTATCTACAATTATCTTTCTTCCAGTCAAACCGCTATCTCCGTGAGGACCGCCAATTTCGAACATACCAGTGGGATTGACATGGTATTTAGTTTCATTATCCAAATATTTAGCTGGAATCACTTGTTTAATTACATGTTCAATAACATCTTTTTTTATCTGTTTCTGAGTTACGTCTCTATCATGTTGCGTAGAAATAACTACGGTATCAACACGCAGCGGTTTATTATTCTCATCATATTCAACAGTTACCTGCGACTTTGCGTCCGGTCTTAAATAGGGCATTAAAGCGTTATTTCGTTTTCTTATGTCCGCCAGTTTTTTAACAAGTTTATGAGCGTATACAATAGGCATAGGCATCAGCTCCGGAGTTTGATCGCAAGCGTAGCCGAACATAATTCCCTGATCTCCTGCACCGCCGGTATCAACGCCTCTGGCTATATCGGGTGATTGCGCGTGAAGACTGTTTAATACCCCGCATGATTCAGAGTCGAATTTATAATCGGCTTTTGTATAACCTATTTTTTTAATTGTATCTCTAACAATTTTTTCAACATCTATATATGCTTCTGTAGTAACTTCACCGCCAACAACAACCAAGCCGGTAGTTACAAATGTTTCGCATGCAACACGTGCCTTGGGATCTTTTGAGAATATTGCGTCCAGAACACCGTCTGAAATCGCATCACATACTTTATCCGGATGCCCTTCCGATACAGATTCGGAAGTGAATAAATAAGACATTTATACTCCTAACATTATTAATTAATAGAATTCTATTTCTGATGAATCGCCCGCGTTCAACTTTTGGAAATTTCCCTTAATAAGAGCATTACTGCCTATTATGGAATTTTCGAGCATTGCTTTTTCAACACTGGCATTGCTGCTTATAATGGAATTACGAATTATGCAATTTTTTATAATACAACCATCGGCTATTGTCGTATACGGACCTATTACCGAATTTTCTACAATCGCGTTATCAGCTATAAACACAGGATTTTTAATTACTACTCCCTTCAGCTCTTTATGGTGATTGTTTTTCGATAATAAAAAATTGTTAGTTGAAAGAAGAGTCTCAGGTTTTCCGCAATCGTACCAGCCTTCAACCGGAAAAGTCGTAATCTTTTCCCCTTTATCTATCATCAATTGAAGAGCATCGGTCAGCTGATACTCTCCTCTGGTTTTAATTTCGTGATCAACAATTTCGTTCAAACATTCTTTAAGTAATTCCGGATTCTGAATATAATACAATCCCACCAGTGCTAATTTTGAAACGAAAGACTGTGGTTTCTCCACGAGTTTTTTGATGAATCCGTCTTCCTGAATAGCAACGCCAAATCTTCGGGGATCTTCAACCTCTTTTACACCAAGTGAGGAATAATTTGAACCGAACAGATTTTTTAGATCGACATCAAATATTGTATCGCCCAGAATTATAAATAAATTCTTTTCATCGAAAGTAGGTATAGCTGTATAAATCGCGTGACCTAAACCTAACATTTCATACTGAACAATAAAATCGCTCTTAAGTTCCGGATAGGTGGTTTTAACAAATGATTCTATTTTGTTGCCAAGATGCCCAATTATAAATGTGGCTTTTTTTACACCCTCCTCCAAAAGTTTTTCGATAATATACGCAAGCATCGGTTTACCACCGACATTCAATAATACTTTGGGAACGGAATGAGTATGTGGCTTTAATCTTGTACCAAAACCGGCAACAGGAATTATAGCTCTCATGTTGTTATCAATCTTTTGTTTAAAGTAAAACAAAATTAAATAATAGCATTGCCTTTTCCAAACTGTTGAATTTGTATATGCGTATCTTTAATATTACAATTGTATCAAGGTGAAGGATGATAATTCAAAATAGAATTACAAAGTTATTCGATATACATTTTCCAATTATTCAAGCGGGAATGGTTTGGGTTTCAGGTTGGAAACTTGTCTCCGCAGTATCCAATGCGGGCGGATTAGGATTAATAGGTGCCGGATCAATGAAACCGGAACTGTTGCGTGAACACATAATAAAATGTAAAGCCGCTACTGAAAATCCTTTCGGAGTAAATATTCCACTGCTGCGCGGAGACGTTAAGGACTTGATAAAAGTAATATTGGAAGAAGATATAAAAATTGTTTTTTCTTCCGCCGGTCACCCTGGCAGACATATCGATGATTTCAAGAAAAATAATATTAAAGTAGTTCATGTTGTCTCCAATGTTAAACAAGCCATTAAGGCAATGGAAGCCGGATGCGACGCGGTTGTAGGCGAAGGTGTTGAAGCCGGTGGACATAATGGTGCCGATGAATTAACAACATTCTGCTTAATTCCACAGTTAGTTGACGCGCTTGATATTCCTGTTATTGCCGCAGGCGGCATAACAGATGGTCGTGGAATTATTGCCGCGCTGGCGCTCGGAGCCGAAGGAGTTCAAATAGGTACAAGGTTCGCTGTAACAAAAGAATCTTCTGCCAATGAATTATATAAACAAAAAATTATTGAAGCCGGCGATACTTCCACAACTTTGGTTCTTAAAAAGATTGGTATGGCTCGAATGATTAAAAATGGATTCAGCGAAGAAATTTCCAAACTTGAAATGGAAGGTGCCTCAACGGAAGTGTTAAAAGAAAAACTGGGAACTAAAAGGGAAATGAAGGGCATCTTTGAAGGTAATTATGAAGAAGGGATGATGGAAGCGGGTCAGGGTTCGGGTTTGATTAAAGACATTCCTTCAGTATCTGAATTGATGAAAAGACTTGTAGCAGAATATGATAATGCTAAAAAGAATGTCGGATGACATATAAGAGAGCATTCTAATTCCACACCTCAAAAACCGCTATGAATCGCTTTATTCCGGGTTCTTTAATCAAATCCAAAGAGATTTAAAACGTTAATACCAAAAATGAAACTGCATCACAAACGCGTCGTTCTTTTTATCCGGATCTTCAAAATTAACTCTATACTGAGGTCTGATTTCTACGAAACTGTATGGAAAAAACTCAAAACCTACAACAAGGTGAGCGACTTCATCTTTTGTAATTTCCACATCAGGATCAAATTGATCGTAGCGCACTATCGCTTCCAATCCAACCATAACCTGATATGATAGTTGTGCCATAAATACTTTCGAAGAAATGCCTTTACCTATATAATCATCGGCAATATCATACTCCGCCAAAAGACCGATTCGGTCGTAACCAATACCTAAAAAACCGCCGTAGGTATTACTGTTATTTGTAAACTGCGGAAAACCTGAAGTTTTAATTTTCGCATTGCTAAATGAGCCACCGAACATTACACCAAGTCTGCCTGAAGTTGGTGTAATCTCTAATCGTGTTGTATAAGTCGGATCCGTTTCGAAATTAAAGTTTGTATTAGGGCGGCCTACGCTTGCTGTGAGGAAAACGAATTTATCCAAATAAAATCCCAGTTCGGCTCCGGTTTCAAGATAGAAGGGATCATACTTTAATCCTTTCGTGCCGTTACTTCGCAATAAAGCGAAATCACCTCCGCGCGTATATGCTGTGTGATCGTCGATTCTAATTCCGAAATTCGGTTGAAATTTTCCCGCTTTAATGTATCCATTCAAAGGGAGTATTTTCGCAATTCCATACGCTTCCCATATTCCCCAAACAAAATCGTAACGAGTAACCACATCGATATTTTCAGAAAGTTTTATATTTGTATAAATGGCACCGGTCATGTCCTGGAAATCGGTTTTACTTTTTTCCTGGGAGTATAAAAACTGACCGCGTAAATCGAGTCCGAATAATATATTATCGGCGATTTTCGGCGAAAGCTTTAATTCTTTTTCCCTCGGCGAAATCATGCTCATAGGCAGTTTGCCGTAATACCAACCGTTCTCATTTTTAATTATACCGCCGGTTGGATTAACATGGCAGTCAATACATCTATCGTTTAACCGAACTGCGTAGCGGGGTAAAGAAAATGAATGGGAACTTAAAAACAGGCAAATAATAATTATGGTCACAAAATTTGTTTTCATGGAAAGCCTCTAAATAGGTTATGATGTCTAAATTAAATAATGTATTTTTCTTTTTCAAAAAAAAATTTTAAGATTTAGAAAAAAAGAGGAAAGAAATGTACTTTACTTTAGTAACACTGCACGTTTTATTTGCCGGTATATGGCTTACGAATATTTTAGTCAGCTTATTTGTAAAATTAAAAAATGACGGTACGGAATTATCAAACGGGATGATTTCATTTTATCTGAAGTACACCAATCTTACAGGCATATTAGGCGCAATGGGAATTTTAATTACCGGGGTAGTAATTACATTGATGAATCCGGCATTTCAGTTTTTTCAGTTTACGGCAAACCATTGGCTAACAACAAAACAAATAATAATGGTTGCGATTCTTGCTGTAATATTTGCTGTATTAATCCCAACCGCAAAAGCTCTACGTTTACAACTTACAAGAAAAGATGAATCCGTACTAAAGAATGTATTGGAAAAGATTAACAGAACTATGTGGGTAATTAATTCGCTGGTTATAATTAATATTTTATTGGCATTAAGCCGAAGATTTATGTAAGTGCAAGTTTGAATTATCCCGTCAAGGTGAGTAAACCTTGACGGGATCATACACATCATTAAAATTTTCTTATTTAACCAGCATCATTTTGGCTGAACGTATAAATAATTTTCCGGTATTAAGCGCGTGGGCGGTTAATTTGTAAAAGTATATCCCGCTGCTAACGTTTGCTCCTTCCCTGTTTCTGCCGTTCCAAACTATATTATGAGCGCCAACCGTTTGGGCATCATAAATAAAGGAGTTAACCTCCCTGCCCATTATGTCGTAAATAATCAGTTCCACGTTCGATTCATCAGGTAATGAGTAGTTTATTGTTGTCGAAGGATTGAAGGGATTTGGGTAATTACCGGTTAGTTCGAATTCTACAGGCTTATTTTTATTATAATTTATTTCAGATTCACTATTATTTTCCGCTTTATATTCTCCGCCAATATCTGACCCGGCTGCCAATCCTAATATGCTTCTTGCCATTAAAACTTCCATATTTCCTGCATATTTCTTATCAATACTTTCAAGAACTTCAAACGCTTTTTCCATTTCTTGTTGATAATAATAAGCATAGAATATATTCATCAAACCGTTTTTACCGTGTTCATTATTACCGTAATCTTCTACTAATTTATTACTTGTGCTAATTATGTCCGTATATTTTTTATTTGTCATATACATGTTCGATAGCACTTCCAGTAATACAGCTCGTACTTCGGGATTATTTGATTTGGTTTGTAACACGGTTTCAATATAATCAACTACTTCGCTATTTTTAGATTCACGATATAGATTTCCTGTTTCGCTTATTGCAAGTATTATATACTTATTATTTACGCCATTAATAAGTTCATCGTAAATATCCAATGCTTCCGAATAACGTTTCTGCATCCTTAACTCATATGCTAATAAAAGAAGATCGTTCTCGCTTTGTGATGAGTTTGATGTTGACTTAGCCAGAGAATAGGGCGTGTAATAAACAGATGAAGTTGCATCTTCTACTATTCCTGTAGGCGGTTCCGGATTCCACCAGTTGTTTTTCGCGTAAATTGTTGTGTAATTTGAGGCATAAACATTGGCATAACTGTTATTCTGAAACGTATTGTATCTTCCATTATCCGTTGCCCCAGCATTTATACTGCAATGGTAATTTCCGAAAAGTCCGTAATAGCCGGATTGAAGTGTGTTCCAACCGTCTGCTTCACCTGCACTTGGGGCGCCGAACAAAGGAGTCGCATAAATATCACAATAAACTGCCGCATAGCTGCTTGAACCCGTTATGGTATTATAACGTAAGTATGCGTTCCCGTTATATATATAAATTCCATTCAGGGTATTATTTCTGATTATGTTATTATAAATATAAGCGTTAGTGCTGCCGGTTAAATAAATACCATGTGAAGTCGAATTATTTTCAATTGTACAATTCCGAATTGCGGGTGAAGCGCTTAATATCCTAATAGCCGCACCACCGTAAGTTGACACCCCTGTTATCGTGCAATAATTTAAATTACCGTAACTACCTGAATTAAATGTTATTCCGCCCCAGGTACTGTTTCCACTGAAAGTAACCGTGGTGCCTGATGTGCCATTTACGTTAAGTGCTCCGTTAACGAATAAAGACGCATTATTTGCAAAAGAAATGGTTGTACCCGGGTCTATTGTAAGTGTAATACCACTTGGAATTGTAACATTCCCGGTTACTGTAACAGCACCTCTCCACAACTCGTTTTTACTCATAGTGCCGGATGTTGTAAGCGGCTGGAATGCATCTATATAAGAGGCGTAATCATCTATTGCCATTGCGCAATAATTTGTATCTATTGTCCCCATCGGCTTATTTAATTGGTCATATGTATTTGGATTTGAAAAGTATGGAACGCGGGTAGAAGCTTCTATTTTATTAACCCCCATAATAGTCCTATAATTGGTTACTACATTATATAATTTTCCATTCCAGTAATAACCATGCGCATAGGCGTATGGATCGGTTCCGGAATCGATGTCGTGCCGGCAGCCGAGTAAATGGGCTAACTCATGTGGAAATGTTTTGTTTGATACCGCAGCGCTCGCTTTAACAACACAAAATGCACCTGTAAATTCCGCTCCTATTGAGGCAGCCCACCAGGCGGTACCGTCGTTTAATGAATTAACCAATAATATGCAAATATCTGCTTCATACTGATTTCTTAAACAATGTATCGCGTCGAGTATGCCGTCATTATTTGTCATAAAATTGTTACAATCGGTTTGAGAATTTCCGGTTTCCGAATAGGTGAATTCTTGATAGCCTACAATATCAATTTCGGATGAAATAGAACTATTATAAAAAGCAATCCCGGTTGCATTATAACAATTATTTATCAAAGTTAATTCATCATAGTTCTGAGCTACATCATCTGTATATGCAACAAATACCTTTATTATAGCCGAAGTTTGCACTTCATCGCCCGACGTACCCCGTCCTGATTTTTTTAGATTATTAATGTAATTATAGTCATTCGGGCTTTCGTTTTGGGTTATTTTGTCCATATCGGTTTCGGTTATAAAATAAACTCCGTTTTCAATGAATTCGATACTAAAAAACCGATTCATATACCATATCGAGGCATTGATCTCATCTTCGTAAATAGATAAAATTGCATAGCCGCCTTCCTTTAAATCTGCCGCGTATCCTGTTCTTCCGGTAATACCCTTATTTATTTTTTTGGTTATCTCGAATTCAAAACTGTTATCCATAATATTGAATATGCCTTTAAAGCCTTTTGAAGGAGAAATAATTGATTTTAAATGAACCAATTCCCAGTTTTTTAAATCTTCTCTTAATTTATACCTTTCAATTTTTTCGCTTGCTTCCTTAGACAATTCAAAGTTCGCAGGTTTAATGAATAAATTCTCCTGGGCAAATATACCGTTTAATAAAAGCGTTATGCAATAAACATCAGATGTAACTTTTTCATTCTAATTCCTCCCTTAATTTATTTTGTAGTCTATTAATGAAAACCTCATGGAGTACCGATATTTGTCTAAATTATAGTGATAAACCGTATTAATCATTCCTACAATTCCAATCCCAGGTTTAATGAAGTAAAAAATTTCACTGCGAAACAATGGTTCAAGATCATAATATGCCATCTTATAAACGATGCAATGAAAATCACCGAGCGGTGTAGTAAATAACGAATCTGTCGATATACAGATATAATTAGTTGTTGCTTCGTTTGGAACATTACTCGGATTCCATGACGTTGTATAATAGAAAACATGTCCACTTAAGCTATCTCCGATTTTCGCTATGTTTGGAAACATTAAGTCATTAAACGCCGCTTTAATTGTATCATTTTTTTCAATGCCTGCGTAATATGTTCCTTTTGTATTTTGATATATTAATTTACTCCCTTCAAACGATCCGGGTTCATCATAATATGGTTTCAATTCTTCCCCGCAATTGAACATCTTATAACAAAGGATATTCTTCCCTTCGATAGTCCGAGTAAGTGAATCGTCAATTACGAAACCGGATTTCCCGAAAAGTTGATCATGAATGGTTCCGTCGTCATGAAGTAAGTATCCATCGTACAGCCAATAATTACCTAATTTAAGCGGAATTAACGTATCGTATCCTACCGGTTCAGGGTTTGTGATATTGTCATTTTTATCGCCGCATCCTATAAACAAAACCATTATAATAAGTGACAATAAAACTGATTTAATAAATAAACGGGGAGCTTGGTTAATATTGCCGGTGAGAAAAAAACACAGTTGTTTTTTCATTTACGATACCTCTTTAAACCCAATGAAAATGTAATAATAAACTTATAAACAATACAAATTCATTTAGATCTATATTAACACAATTATTGAATTAATCAAGTCATATAATTATCAATCGAATGATTAAATATTTACAAATGTTAGGCTTTATCTGATTTTGGGATGGTCCCGGATTTTGGAACTATCGCGGAGTGTTAGTCCGTTCTTATTTGACGGATGAAAGAGATTTTGAATTATTTTACCTTTTCAAAATAAAATAATAAGAAATTTCTAATTCGGCATTTTTATTTCACAAGCATCATTTTGGTGGAGTGAGAGTAAGCTTTTCCACCATTTACAGGTGTGGCATTTAATCTGTAAATGTAAAGTCCGCTTGCTAATCCGCCGTTGGCGGAGCCACTGGTGGAGCTACCATCGAATTTAACTGAATAATTACCCGGGGCTTGGTTCTCATTCACTAACTCTGCCACTTCGCGTCCGAGTATGTCGTAAACAATTAATGAGACGAATACTGAATTTCGATCACCTAATTCCGAATTTGGAATTGTATACTCTATTGTTGTCGATGGATTAAATGGATTGGGATAATTTTGTTCGAGCCGGAATTCTAGTTTGGCTGTCGAATTGAATGAAATCATTTGCTCATTTATATATTCATTAGTCCCGACAAGCAATGTAAAATTTTTAATTTCATTTTTCCCGAGCAATAAATTATTATTCACAATTCTGTTGTTCTGATCATCTATCAAAACATAATTTAAATGTTGGGGGAAATTTCCGTAATGATTAATTTGAACTGAAATTTCCTCGGTAGAAATTGATTTTAAAACAACACTCCATTTTCTGTTAAACCCTTCCCGGGTAATTCCCGCCGTGTGCTTTTGTTCATCCTGTCCCGTTAAATAAAAGTCAAAATAATTATCAACTTTTGGAGCTTTCAAATAGAGAAGGTTTTCAGAATTTGTTTTTTTGAGTGTATTAGATTTTGCGGGGAAAATATATAATTCTTCATCCTTAAAGTTGTCCGAAGCCCGCAAAGTCAAATGCCAGTCAGAATCCGAAATCAATTTTGGAAATAATACAGGGAAATACTCGCCGAATGTTTTTAAACGTAATTCATCAATTTGCGGCGGAATAAAATATCCTTCTCCGGGGAGCATAATATTTGTAAGTCTGTAAGATTTGGAGTTTGTATCATACCTATAAATTACAGCGGGAGTATCCACTTCAACTACAAAGGTGTATGGACTTGTAAATGTTTTCCATATCCCAGTTTCAAGTTTTACAATATCATCACTGAGTCTACGTGTTGTTACAGTATTATTATAAGTATAAGCGAGGTTCAATTGTTTGCTGACAGCCTGAGCCATAAAGTAAGCTTTACCCGCTGTTAAAAAGGATTGATCGGCAAAACTGAATTCTTCTCCGTTATATTTATATACAACCCATTTGCCGTCTTCCATTTTATTCGGTTTGTCTAAATTCTTAAAAACGGAATCTGATGAAATCTGTTCGAACGGATATCCGAACAATACCCAGTTGACGTCGGCTTTATCCGGCGACTCCGCCGGTATTGAAGCCGGGACTAAAATGTCTGAAGTTCTAAATTTATTAAGTAGAACCCGCACGTCAATAAAATCAAAAACAGTTATAGAATCAATTAATTGGTTAGCCGCGCCTCCGGTAAAAATTTCACCTTTAAAAACCAAACCGCGTTGATCTACATTCTGATACGGTATAATAAATTTTTTATCGATGGATTTTGTCGATCTTAATTTAGTGCCCGGACCACCGGTATAATATCCTATTCTGAAATCGAGATTGGTTTCGTCTGCGAATAAATCGGTAGTTAATTTTGAGACTATTGATGTATATTGCGGAACTGTGATTCCGTCAATCACCTGATCCAAATTTTTATCATCAATCTTCAATTTTGTGATTATCAACTCCACAGCTTTTGTGCTGTCGAATGAACCTTTCAATACATATTTCAACAATTTTTTTCCGATACCGGTATGATAGACATACAATGTGTCTATATTTAATGAATCAAAATTTGGTGTGATATAAAATAATTTAATTGACGAGGTGTCTCCCGGCTGCAATTTTATATTTTCATTCGATTGGCGTATAATCCTGAAATAATTTTTTACAAGTCCAAAATTTATTTCAAGCAGCTGGTTTCCCTCATTTTTAAGTATAACGGATTTTTGATTTTCCGTCAAACTATAAAATGAGTTGTTTTTTATATTCGAAAACTGTGTAATTGTGGATTCTGCTAACAAGCCGCCTTTCCCGATTCCCGTTATTGGCAACCGTAAATAATTATTCGGATACGAATTGGACTTCAGGACAAGTACTGCCTGATTAGAATCCAACCGAACGGGATCAAATTTTATAGTTAATCCAACAGAATCACGGGCATTTATATTTTTAACTTCAGTGAGCAGTTTATAAGCTTTCGCGTCGCGACCTTCAATTTTAATTTCTTTTAATGAAAGAGTTACGTTACCGAGCCTGTTGCTCAGCATAAAATTTTTATTTGATGGAATAACTGAGTTTGTTGTATCAAAGGCGAGGGTATCAATTGATATTGTGGCAACCGCTTTTTGCGAGAATAATTTAACAGGAATCTTCAATGTATCTTCAAATTCCGATGAAGATTTAATTAACCCAATGTAACCGCTATACAATCCGGTTTTAATAATTGATGTATCAGCAATAATTTTTAATGTACCAAATCCATTTGGCTGAATTGATAAAAAGTTTTTATCCACTTTAAATAAAGTATCGGGACTGGCGAAAATGGTATCAATTACTGCCAAAGAACTCGAATTGTTTTTAATTACAAATGAAGCCACGGTATCAACAGCCAGCATCGAAAAATTTATTGTAGTATCAATACTCATTCGGGGAAATGTAAAAACTGAAGTATTTAGTCTGAATGCTTTACTCCATAAACTGGTATCGGAAAAACTGTTTGCTGCCCGTACCCGCCAAAAATATTGTTTGTTGGCAGATAAAGATTTCACTTCTATAAAAGTTTCTTTTACAGATTTGTCAATTTGGTTTGATGAGAATAAACTGTCTCCTGTAAACTGGAAATAATAAAATTCTGCACTGTCTACTTTACTCCAATAAAATTTTGAATCGCCGGAGAGCTGAACTGAATTATTCTCTGGGCTTTTAAGTTCAGGTTGTATTAACCTTGTTTTGAAGGAAAAATATTTAGCCCAGGAACTGGAATCACCAACGGCATTCCGCGTATTTACCCGCCAGTAATATCTCGTGTTATATTTCAGATTTAAAATTTTTGTAGTTGTCTCTTCTGTGTATGAATCCGAAATTATTTTTGTGAAGTTCGTATCGGTCGCAACCTGCACTCTGTATAAATCAAAAAGTTTTGTCGCGTTCCATTTTAGCAATACCTGGTTTTCGTGATTTCTCGACTTATTCGAAGGTTCCGATAAAATTGGTTTACTTAATTTTGTTTTAAAAGCGAACGGTTCCGACCATCTGCTTGTGTCCTGGAAAGCGTTTCGTGCTTTAATCCGCCAGTAATAAATCGTATCGCTTAAAAGAGAGTTCACTTTTATTTGTGTATAGGGAGTTGATCGGTTCTCAATTATTTCTCCAAGTTTGAAACTATCGCTAAAACTAATCTGGAAATCATATATGCTTGCGATTTCAACTTTAGCCCATCGGAATGTTAATGAGGTGTCCTGATTACCGCTAAAATTTGTTGGATAAATTAATGATGCTTTTGGGAGTTGAGTTTTAAAACTAAAAACTTCAGACCATTGTCCGGGCACGTCATCTATATTATATGGTTTAATTCTCCAGTAATATAATCTTCCGGAAGCAAGATAAGTGATTTCTGTGGAATCTGTATTAACAAAAACATTTCTAAGTGTATCCGGAAAACCGGGATCTGATGAAAGTTGAAAGTTATACTTAACATTGGCGGAATCTTTTTCCCACTCGAAAATTATTATGTCTGGATTCTGATTGTTCGAACGATTTACAGGTCTAATCGCATTAACCTGTCTTGGAAGAACAGTGGTTGTAAACTTCCATGTTTCCGACCATATATCAGAATCCGATACTCTTACGCGCCACCAAAAATTTGTATTATTTGGCAAGTCCGATAAAACAATTTCATTAGAGTTTCTAACAAAATCGAACTTAACCGTTTGAGGAGTAAAAGAAGGGGATGTTGCTACCTGCACCTGAAAAGTATTAGCACCGGTCGATTCGAACCATGTTAATCTTAATTTCTGTGTCGGTACATAACGCGAGCTATTTTCCGGTGTTAGCAATATTGGAATATTCTGAGCCTCAACAGTGTTAAAGATAAGAAATGCTAATATTGAGCTTAATAACAATTTTGGAATATTTAATTTATACTTTTTCATAAGTTTTCTTTAAGGTTTAGGGGGAAGACCAAATGTTTTTTTTGTTACCTGATTGTTGTCGTCAGACCAAATAAGATAAAAAGTTGTTGCCAGCGCCGTGGCTCCTATAAAATAAAATAGATCGCTTTTAAAAAAAGATCTGTTGTTGTCGCCAGTTTTTTTGCTTTCATCTTCATCAGACTGAATGCGCAGTTCCAAGTGATCAGTTTTTTGAATATCGTTTAACATTAGAATTGATTTTGCTTCAAATAAACTTTTACCCGGAGTAGTACTTTCAGCCAGAGCGTTATTTATTCTAAAATTAATTGCTCCCAAATTACGGTTACTGTAAACCTTTGATGAAACCAATAGGAAGGAATCTGGATCCTTTTGAAAATGAATCAATTTTCCGCTAAAAGTTGTGCGGGTCAGATTATTTATTGCACTATTTTGTTTACGCCAATTTATAATTGTTTGTGCTTTATAAGTTGTATTTAAGCAAATAAACAAAAGCGTAAAAATTATAATTACGCCACCTCTTAAAGTTGTAGATGTTTTCATAGTTTTATAATCTAGTTGAATAATGAATTTAATTTTAACTGAACTATCAAATAAAATCTTAAACCCAGATTTACACCTATCGGATTATAAAATTCTTTCTGATTGAATATATTCTTAAATAAAATATTAGTCCATATTTTATTTTGCCAGAACGATTTTTGAATGGATAGATCGAGTAATAATTTTTCATCCAACCTATAATTGTAAAAAGAATTTGACTGAGTTTCTGAATAAATATACTCGTTCCAGAATGTTTCTGATAAATATGTAAGTTTTAATCCCAACCCAAAATTTTCGGCCGGACTAATATTTAACTGATAAACAATTTTATGTCTTGGAAATTTCTCCCATTCATTTATGATGCTTTCAGTGCCGCTTAAATATTGCTGGTACATATAATCAATTTTGTTTTTAACTTTTGCGGGGAATATAAAATATGCCTGAAAATTTCCTCCCGCGGCTGTTAGTTTTTCGTTGTCTGCTATTTCGCCAAAAGGTTTTAATAAGTTATCATTTCCTAAAAAATTGTATACATAATCCTCTATATAAAAATTTTTAAAATTCCTCAAAAAACCACCGATGGAAAATTTTGTATTTTTGTTTTCCTGAAAACCGTATGTGAAATCTAATGTATAAGTTTTTAACGGTTTGTTTAGTTCGAAATCAACATAATCAATTTCCGTGTTTTCAAAAATCGGGGATTCCGGGGTAGCCCAGGTGAAATAGTTTAAGTCTTCTGACATGTCTCTGGCAGATAATGAAGCCGAAAGCAGTAATGAATGTTTACTTAAAAAATTCCACTGAGTAATAAAATAACCTTTTGAAGTATTTGTTCCACCACTTTTTTGCAGAGTAATTCCGAGAAACTGACTTATTCCGGAATTAAAATTAATATTCAGATCAAAAAATAATTTAAACTGATTTACAAGTAAATCATTATTTAATCCGGATTTATTGGCATCGTATTTATCAAAATTAATTCCTATAGCGGAATAAAAATTATCTTTAGAAAAATGCAGTGATGAATTTATATACGTAGAATTAATTTTTAAATTAAATCCAAGGTCGCTTTCATTATCCAATCTTCCCAAATCGTTTATACTTTTTATTATGGAATAATCATATGAAAGACTATTTGAAACGGGAATGTTCCCTGAAAATCCGACATGCCTGAAAAATCTTTTTGAGGGGACCTCATTGCCGAAGGGAGGAAAGAAGAAAAAATCAGCGTCTTCACTGTAAGCAAACAACAATCTGTGAGAGCCACCCCCAAAATTATATGAAAGATCCACGTTTGTTCCCAGCAGTCTCTCTTTTTGTTTATCGCTTAACAAAGAAATTCTGTTCTTAATTGCTCCGTCAGTCACAAAATTTTCAAAATATTTAAGGTTCGAATTCAAGCTCCAGTTCTCACCTTTTGTTTTAATAGAAACCCCGGTAAGAAAACCGAGTTTATCGATATTAGGAGTATTGTATTGAGTATAAGCGTATGGGCCGGGGTCCCCAACTTTATTTCCGATACTTTCCATAGCGCTTATTGAAAAACCTTTTGAGGGTGTGATTAAAATAAATTCTATTAATCCTTTTTCTGTAAAAAATCCTTTATAATTCCGTGGAGTATTTACGAAAATAACAGTATCAATCTGATCGATTGTAAACGGTAGTATGTCGAGGTTTTGTTCGTCTAAAAAATTAAGTTCAATTTTTTGGCCATTAACCAGCACGAGAAAATTTTGTCTTTGAAACGTGGATAATAAATTGCCCGAAGCTCTGTTCGAATATCCGTTAATTGTGGATTTATTCCATCGGATAGAAAGGTCAAAAATATCATTCAGAGTAATTATCCCTGAGGATTTTATATCTTCGGATGTAAATATTTCGGAGTTTAAATTGTTATAGGATTGAGCCGAAAATTCAGCAAATAAAAAAACTGAAATAATCAGTATTATCTCGAACTTTATTTTCAATTCAGAATATCCCTTATCCATTCAGGTGATGTAAAATTGTAAGATACTCCGGCACCGACAGTAAATAATTTTATTCTTTTCATAGTAAACACAGTTACAAAATCGGATTGTACATAAAATGTAAATATTTTTGATACCGGAATGTCATATTGAAAAGAAGCCCCTATACCAAGTTCGCTCTCATTACTCTCAAATTCACTAAGTGTAACATCGTTAAAAATCATAACATATGAACCAAATTTTACCCCAGCACGAAGAGAGGTGTTAAATAACAATTTTAGTTGATATTGCCAATACATATAAATAAAAAAAGATTTATAATCTGGCTGTAATAAACTATTACTTGTAAATAATTGTCCGTCAACTCCAACCCCTAATAACCCGGCATAAAAAGGGGATTCAATTTTTAGAGATGCTCCTTTATCAGCGTTCCAATATTTATTTAATTCCCCCATTGATATGTTTTTATTGTATCCGGCCGACAAAGTTATCGTTTCAAATACCTCCGACTCGACACTTTGGGAGTATAATCCTGATGGTGGCAAAAGCATAATAAGTAGTAAAAATAAATTTTTCATTAATTGTCTCTTGCAAGCCGATTGTTCCGATTAATTGTTAATGAGCAGTAAAATAGTCAGCATTAACGTGCCTTAAAATACAAAAAACCCGCCCAAAGTGAGCGGGTATCAATTGTATCGCAAAAATAAAACTTAATATTAAAAATTATTTGATAACTTTGAATTCAATCCTTCTGTTCATAGATCTTCCATTTGCGGTTTTATTGTCGGCTATCGGATCTGATTCACCGTAGCCTACTGATTTTAACCTAGAGGCTTCAACTCCACGTGCTATAAGATAATTTTTAACAACTCTTGCGCGTTCTTCGGATAAATTATAGTTCATTTTTTCGGAACCAATATTATCTGTGTGTCCCTGAATTTCAACTTTTAAATCCGAATTCATAAGTAAAACCTGCACAGCGTGGAATAATACAGGGTAAGATTCCGGTCTTAGTTTGGAACTGCCTAAATCAAAATTTACGCCCACAAGAATCCATCTGTTTTCTCTTGTTTGACCTGTTGCCACCGGTTTTTCTACAACAACTTCTTTGATCACTTCTTTAGGAATATATTTTTTTACAATTTCTTCGATATCATCTTTAGTGGCAAGGTTACCAAGGTCAGGCATTTCAACACTTAACCCATTATATAACTGACAGAAAGCGGATGGTTTGCCCTTTGAAAAATATACAGTGAAACCAAAATTAAATGACATGTAACCGTCTGCATTAGAGCCGAAAATACCCTGCCTGTTATTATTGATTATCCCGTCAACCTCTCCGTCAATTGAATGATAGCTGCCTTCGGCTTTCAATTTCCAATCGGCGTCCAGACCGATTTCTACTCCTAATCCCATATTTAGCTGCCCGGTAACTTTAGCTTTCGCGGATGGGTTTATTATACCGCTCCAGTCCGGATCGAAATGAACACCGCCAGCTCCAAACAAAGCATAAGGGGAAACCGGACTGCAGGGAGCGAAATAATAAATAAGATCCAAATCCGCCCCAATCAATGTGTTTGATATTTCTTCTGCGCCGCTTGATAAAAGACCTCCGGTTGAATATGTATAAATTCCACCGGGGACTCTTCCAAAGATATTAAAATAATATCCGCCTAATCTTAATCCGATATTTTCTGAAAAATTCCGCTGAAAAGTTAAAAAGCCGCCGTAGTTAGAATCCAAAGGACGCAAATCAGTACCATGATATCTGGGAAAAGAGAATCCGAAACTGAAATTCCAACTATCCTGAGAAACTTGAGAAAAAACAGATTGGCTCGAAATCATCAAAAAAATAAAACTTAATGCGATAAGTCTTTTTTTCATCACCTGCTCCATTATAATTATAGGCCGGGAGTTATTGATGTCGTTTATCTTTAATATACCTCAATAAGAATTTTAATATCTTACAAAATCTTAAAATTTGCAAACAAAAAAGGACCTTTTGATTTAATTTACAATAATCGGAACTGAAGAGATATAATTGCATTTTTGATAATAATGAAATTATTAAATCAATTATTAAGATCTAAAATAATGTAGTGGAAAAACAATTAGAATATAATTATCAATTATTGTGATATAAAAAATTGCGTGTGTTTTATTAGTTTTATTAACTAATTTTAGCAGAATAATTTAGCAGCTAGGCGGAATGAAAAAAATTTTTATTTTGGGTTCAACCGGTTCGATTGGAGTAAATACATTAAATGTTATCAGAGATTATCCTGATTTGTTTCGCGTTTCAGGAATTACCGCTAATTCCAATATAGATTTGCTGATAGAACAGGTGAAAGAGTTTAATCCGGAATGGGTAGTAATCAGCGATAAGACGGCCGCTAAAAATTTTGCATTACGATCAAGTGACAAAATTGAAATACTTGAAGGAGAGGAAGGTCTTATTACCGCAACAAAAAATGCCGATTATGATATTCTTTTATCTGCACTGGTTGGTTTTGCCGGATTATCACCCACTATAGAAGGAATTAAACGTAGGAAAAGAATCGCTTTGGCAAATAAAGAAACATTGGTAGTTGCCGGCGAATTTATAATGGATTTAGCAAAAAAATACTCTTCAGAAATAATTCCGGTGGATAGCGAACACAGCGCCATATTTCAGTGTCTTGCAGGAGAAAAAACTTCTGAAGTTAGTAGATTAATACTTACCGCTTCAGGGGGACCGTTCCTGGAAAATACTTTTGAAGACTTAAAATCAGTCTCCGTGGCAGATGCTCTTAATCATCCTAACTGGGATATGGGCAACAAAATTTCAATCGATTCCGCATCCATGATGAATAAAGGTTTGGAAGTAATTGAAGCGCACTGGCTTTTTAATCTGCCTAAAAATCAAATCGATGTTGTTATTCATCCGCAGTCCATCATCCATTCGATGGTGGAATTTGTTGATGGATCCCTTAAAGCGCAGTTAAGCAAACCCGATATGAAGCTTCCAATAATTTACGCTTTGTCTTATCCAAACAGGCTGCAAAACAATTACACTCAGACTGATTTGTGCAAAATTAGCAAACTAACGTTTTTTGAACCTGATTTTCGTAAGTTTGAGTGTCTGAAAATTGCTTTTGACGTGATGCAGATCGGTGGAACAGCTCCCTGCATAATGAACGCGGCAAATGAAATTGCTGTGGAGATGTTCTTAAATGAAAAAATAAAATTTTTGGATATTCCCAAAGTTATTTCGGAATCTTTGGATAAGATAGAAAAAGTTTCTCATCCCGATATTGAAACAATTTTTGAATGTGACCGTAAAACACGGGAACTGGCGTTAACTTATAATTAGAAATGCGAAGTGTATTCTTCGGTTAATAAAAGTTTTATTGGATTATTAATATTTATATGAATTATTTCATTTTTAAATGAAATGATAATTTTTGGAGTAGACTAATGGATTATGTAATATATTTTGTTTTGACCATCGGGATATTAGTTTTTATACACGAACTTGGTCATTTTTTAGCCGCAAAAATCTGTAGAATGCAAACAGACGTATTCGCAATAGGGTTCGGAAAAAGATTAATCGGCTGGAATAAAATTAATGGATTTACTATCGGGGATCTTCCTAAGGATTTCGATCAGCAGGGACATACAGATTACAGGCTTTCGCTTCTTCCTTTGGGCGGTTATGTAAAAATCGCGGGAATGATAGACGAAAGTTTCGACAATAAATTTCTAAAAGAAGCACCAAAACCTTACGAATTCAGAGCCAAATCCACCATCCAAAAATTGTTTGTAATTACCGCCGGTGTAATGATGAATTTTACTCTTACTCTGGTTGTATTTGCCGCAATTAATTTCTATCAGGGTAAACAAGTTCTTAAAACAACTACAGTTGGGCTTGTAACGGAGAATTCATTTGCAGCCAAAGCCGGATTTAAAACAGGCGATAAAATTTTAGAAATTGAAGGTAAAACACCCGAGCATTGGGAAGACGTTCTTAACAAGTTGGTTTTAACTGACCTGGGCGGTGATAAAAACGTTTCAATTCAACGCGGTAATGAAGTAGTGGATTTGGATATAAAAGGGAGTTTAATTTCGGATGCTGCGCAGGAACCTGTTCTTTTACCTTTAGGCGATTCAAGACCGATGATTTCAATGGTGGTTAAAGATTCGCCGGCCGGCGACGCGGGTATTAAAGCCTACGATGTTTTTTTATCATTAAACGGAGTTGAACTTAATTCAAGCGCCGAAGCGATAGAAATTATTTCCAAACATGGCGATGTTAAAATGCCTCTTGAAATTTTAAGAGGTAAAGATACTATTCGAACAGCTGTAACTCCCGGTATAGACGGAAAAATTGGAATAGGAATTGGAGACGCTTACACAGGTGAAGTCGATTTTATAACCTACGGTTTAATTCCATCAATAGGACTTGGTCTTGAGGATATTGTGCAATACTCGGTGCTTACGTTCAGTTCCATTGGAAGCGTTATAAAAGGAGATATAGAATTTGGATCCGCTTTTGGCGGACCGGTTAAAATTGCGCAGTTCGCCGCTCGTTCAGCTGATTTGGGAATAATCTCTTTTCTAAGATTTCTTGCGCTTTTAAGTTTAACTCTGGCTCTGTTAAATATATTGCCGTTCCCGGTTTTAGACGGCGGACATTTCGTTATAATTCTTATAGAAGGAATTATCAGGAAGGAATTGCCCCTTAAATTTAAAATTGCGATTCAGAACGCTGGATTCGTATTGTTAATGATTTTAATGGCATTCATTCTTTATAATGATATAATAAATCTTTAATTTTTACTTAGATTTTCGGTTCTTTGATCAAACGTCGCACAGCCCTATTACGCAGTGATAGATTCTATCACTGCCCCTGCGCGATAATCCTTCCCTCTTATTTATAATCTTTTTTAATATTCCCAAGGTGTATTATATGTTTAATAGAGCATTTAGTGTTCTGTTGTTTTTTGTTTTATCAAATATTTATTCGCAAAATGCAAATGAATATAAACTTAACGATGTGGTTGTCTCCGGTGGACGAAGTCCAATTAGTATGGATAATTCCGCCCGTAATGTATTTGTGATAAGCAGTGCGCAGATGTTATTGCTGCCCGTTAACACAATTCAGGATTTGCTTCAATATGTCTCAGGAGTAGATCTTAAACAGCGCGGCGCGGAAGGAGTTCAGGCAGATGTTTCACTGCGCGGCGGATCATTTGAGCAGACACTTATACTCGTTAACGGTATTAAAATGACAGATCCCCAAACCGGGCATCATAATCTTAATATTCCGTTTAGCGTTAACGACATAGAAAGAATAGAAATTGTAAAAGGGCAGGCTTCCAAAACATTCGGTCCCAACGCGTTTAGCGGTGTTGTTAACATTATAACAAAAAAAAATACGCCTTCGGAATTAAGACTTGAGTCTTTTGCCGGACAGCATAATTATTACAGTGCCGGAATTTCAGGAGGTTATGGTTTTGCCGGATTTAATAACCGCCTGTCGTTTAATCGAAGCAAATCCGACGGATACAAACGTAACACTGAATTTGAACAATCTACATTCAATTACACCGGTAATTATTCTTTCACTGCCGGAGCGGTAAATTTATTGTTTGGATTTATAGAAAAAGATTTTGGCGCCAACAGTTTTTATACCTCACGATTTCCCGACCAGGCGGAACATACAAAAACTAAATTCGTTAATATTTCGGCGGATATTGGTCGCGATAATTTTATAGTTACTCCCAAACTTTTCTGGCGCCGCAATGACGATGAATTTGTGCTAAATAAATTTAATCCTTCGTTTTACCGCAACAGACATCAGACAAATATATACGGCGCGGAATTACAAACTACTTTTAAATCAAACGTCGGTTCAACTTCATTAGGGATAGAATTTGCAACCGACGAAATTACAAGTAACAATCTTGGTGAACATAACCGGCAGAAACAAGGATTGTTTTTTGAGCACATATGGGATTTGTTCGGAAACCTTCATCTGAACGCGGGCGGATTTGTATATAAATACAGTAATCTAAACTGGCAGATTTGGCCTGGTTTCGATGCTGCTTATTATTTTAGTCCGTATATAAAAACATTTTTCTCTGTGGGGAAATCATTTCGAATTCCTAGTTACACCGATCTTTTTTATTCCGATCCTGTAACACTCGGCAACAATAAACTAAAACCGGAAGAAGCCTTTACTTATGAACTTGGTTTAAACTATAATTCAGAATTTTTTTCTTCATCTGTTTCTTTATTCAGAAGGGAGGGGAAAAATATTATAGATTGGGTGCGCGATGCTGATAAATCCCAATGGCGGGCTCGCAATATAACTACTGTAATTACTAATGGTTTAGAAGTGGGATTTAATTTTCTTCCAAAACATTTGATTGATATGCTGCCGATAGTTTCCGCGGGAATAAATTACACATATCTTGATTCCGATAAAAAAAGCGATAACCTTGAATCGCGTTATGTTCTCGATCATCTTAAACACCAGGCAATTATTAATTTGACACACGAATTATTTTACGGTATTTCGGGCACCTGGTTTCTCCGATACGAAGACCGGCTTAACTACAAAGATCATTTTTTGACCGATGTACAATTTCAAAAAACTATAACGAATTTTAATTTATCGTTAAAGGCAACAAATCTTTTTAATAAAACATATCATGATATTGCCGGTGTTACTTTGCCCGGCAGATGGATTACAGCGGGGGTCAATTATAAACTTGGGTTTTAATACTTGCCATAAAATAGAAAACCGGATTTATTCACTCATTTTTCAGCATTCGGAATACAAAAACCGATTCATTAATTGAATACGATTTAATTGGGCTCTTAGTAAAAACTCTTGTGATTGAGAATCAAGTTTCGGCAAATATTTTGTGGAATTTATTTCTACAGATTAAACACCGTACCTTTAATTGGTGCGAAAGATTTCTCAAGCTCCGCTAGATGAAGCTGGTTAAATGATAAATACCGATCGAAGTATTGAAGATTTTGGGCAGTTAATAAAAAATCAGTTCCTAAAAAAATCTTAACAAAACCGGAAATATACTCCACAACAGTTCAAAAAATAAGTACCATCCAGAAACACGATAGAATCAAATATTTATGGGCAAAAATTTGTCGGGTGATAATTATCTAACTTGATTTATTTAATATTATTGTTATTATGGGTTTAAGTCAATTCGAACTGTTTATGAACTCTCTTTTTTTTAAAAATTACCATCCCTCTGATTATCCAAGCGGATTTATATAAATTTTTGTTGTTCCTACCATTTTTAATCCAGTGTAATTTATTTCTTATCGTTCAATGGGGAGCTAAAAATGCGTAAGAAATTTATCACATAATTAATACTTACTGTCATTATTCATTGTATTGGGGTGCACCTATGACAAAGTATATTATTTCTTTAATAATCGTAATGTTTTCTTTCGGCTTCGTAAGTAAATTCATTGCCCAAGGCTGGGTAAGACAGGAAACTCATTTCAATTCAGATATAACGAGTCTATTTTTTCTTGATTCTCTCAATGGCTGGGCTGCAACCGATAGTACGTTTTACCTTAACACTACAGATGGTGGTTCAGTCTGGAATAAGGAATATTATAATGTAATTGACGGTGGTATTAAACATATTCAATTTATTAATGATAGTTTAGGTTTTGCTTGTGGATCCCTTGGCAGAATAATATCAACAAAAGATGGAGGAAAAAACTGGAATTTATACAACCCTAAATTCGAGATTAATTTTTGGGACTTATCGTTTGTTGATGAAAAGAACGGCTGGGCAGCCGGGGAATATTGGGGAGATACATTTGGGCGGGGTATGATTGTTCATACTTCGGATGGAGGACAAACATGGGAAAAACAACTTGAACTTGAATCTACAAATAGGCTACAATGGCAATTCTTCAGGTCAATTGAAATGTGGGACAGTTTAAAGGGATGGGCAAGCGCCTGTGATTATTTTGATAATTTTTCACCAACGTATATTTATAGAACTACTGATGGAGGAAAGAATTGGCTGAAATTAAATTCTCCGATAAAAGTAGCTGTAAGACAAATAAAAATCGCTAACAATGATACATTGTGGACTGACGGTTATGGTTTAGCCCCTATATCAGTATCAACAGATTCAGGATTTAACTGGTTTAATGATTGGCTTAATGAGTATGGAAGAATACTTGCTGTATCACCAGTAAATGGAAATGAAGGTTGGGCTTGTCATAAAAATTTGTCTACATATCAATCACACATTATTTACACAACAGATGCTGGTTTAACCTGGAAAGAAGATTTAGTTTTGGATGAGAGTATATGGTTAATTGAAAATTTTGGAAATTATGTTTGGATAGCTGGTTCAAACGGCTCTATAATGAATAAGAATATTAGAATTACTTCTGTTGAAAAGAATATTTTTTCATCCCCCAATAATTTTCAGTTATATCAAAATTACCCTAATCCGTTCAACTCGCAAACAATAATTAGCTACAATATTTTTAGCGGGGCTGATATTGAAATTATTATATATGACCAGCTAGGAAGAATATTAGATAACGTCCAAATGCAAAAACATACACCAGGTCTGTACGAATATGTTTGGGACTCAACAAATAAAAATGGAATTTCTTGTGCATCAGGTATTTATTTTTATAGAATTAAAGCCAAAATGCGAAATAAACTATTTATTACAAAAACATCAAAGATGGTATTAGTAAAATAACTTGGAGAAATTTTATGAAGAGCATAAAAGTTTTTTCAATTCTATTATCTATTTGTATTTTCCTTTACTTCCCTGACTATATACAAGCTCAAATAAAATTATATAGTTTTGCAGAACTTGTTAACAGTAGCGAATTCGTAGTAAAAGGAAAAGTCAAGAATATTAATTGTTATGAAGAAAAGAATGGATACATTTCTAGTGAAATAAAATTCCAAATATCAGAAGTATTAAAGGGAGAAAATATTCTAAACAAAGAGTTAAAATTTACATTTTTAGGGGGAACAATAGGAAATAGGACTACAACTGTTTTAGAACTCCCACACTTCAACAAGAACTCCGAATCGATTCTATTCTTAAATCGAATCAGTGATAACCCTAATGATTATTCCCTATATAGAATAACCGGCTTAATTCAAGGAAAATTTGATATTAAAACTGATGATTACAACGGAAAGATCGTGGTTAGAGATACATATATGTCTTCAAATATTAGTATTGGTCGTGGTAATAATTCTCAGGAAATCAACCACAAAAATCCAATTGCTCTCTCTACATTTTTAGAATCTTTACAAATGTTATTAAAAAGTAAAGGGGCGAAAAAATGAAAAAAACATTATATATAGTAATTATAATCGAACTCTGTATTGCCATCATCATTTATAGCGAAAACTATATGTGGGATCAACCTGGGGCACAAACTTTATATCATTGGTCAACAAATAATTATCATTATAGTGTCCACCTGGCAGGCGCTGGTGATAATGGGCTTGATCATAATGCTACCGCAAATTTAATACAAGCAGCATATAATACTTGGGAAGCCGTTACTACATCAAATATGACATTTACTTTTGATGGAATTGTAAATGGTACTGAAGGGTTGGATGGAATTAATGGACATTATTGGATTTATCCCCCCCGCACTGAATTTAACTTGGGTCAAGTATTTTATGATGTCCCTGGAACGCCTCAAATTGAAGGTGCGTCTGCTTTTACCGTACTAAATAGTACAGGTTTTGTATTAACTGACGTTGACATTTTATATAACGGACTCAAGGACTGGCGCGGTGATTCACATATGACTTGGTGGAACGAAGTTCAAAGTGTTGCAATTCATGAAATAGGTCATTCATTTGGAATGTGGCACGCAGATAACTGGTTGGATCCCGATCCAGTAATGACATTAGGTGCGCTTCCAGCAAGTGACAGGCATACTTTAAAAGATGACGATGAATATGGAATTTCGTTTTTATACGGTGGTAACATACTCTATGACAGGACCTTTGCGGGGATTGATTACTACTTATGGGACATAACGGTTGCCGCCGGAGTTACGCTCACCATTGCTCCTAATTCTACGATCAATTTTGAAAACGGATCTTCACTAACTATAAATGGTAATCTAGTTATTGGTGATGGAGCAACTCTTAATTTCGAAGATGCAGCACGACTTATTGTAAATGGCACAATAGATTTAAATGGGACAACAGCTAATCCGGTAATATTTGGAACTTCCGGCACTTGGGGTGGAATACAATTCAACAACGGAAGCAGCGGAACACTGGATTACTGTGATATCAGCAATGCAAGCTATGGAATTAGATTCCTTAGCGGTTCTTCAGGTAGTATATCCAACTCAACAATATCGGGCAATCAATATGGTATTTATATTAGTAGCGCGTCTCCTCAAATAACCAATAATATTCTTCAAATCAACAACAGTTACGGAATCTACGCTTACAATTCATCTCCTTCAATTGTGGGGAATACATTAACCAGAAACGGGCATGGAATTGCGTTGTGGACAAACTGTAATCCTCTAATGGTAGATAACACAATAACATCGAGCACGTATTACGGATTGGCTTGTTATGGTTCTTCTTCGCCGGCAGCTTTTACAGGTCTTAACACTGGTGGTTATAATACTATTGAAGACAACGGGACAGATGAAGTAATAATTACAGGCAGTTCCGATCCGGACTTTGGCAACTGGAAATATGACGGCAATAATGAATTTGTTGATGCTGCGGGGTACATAATAAATAATTCAACCGGAAATACAATAGATGCAGAAAGAAATTGGTGGGGCAGCACTTCGGGACCCGATCATGCTCAATTATTCGGTTCAATAAATTATGCCCGATATCATACTTCCCCTTTACCTAAGATTATTAGTCATCCCTTTGCTGAAGTTGATACTACCAGCAAAAAATATTTTATTTTTAAGAATGTAGATCTAAAAAAAGCTTATGAAAAGTATTATGAAGAAAATTATGTAGAAGCGGCATTGGCATTGAAAAAGTTTTTAATTGAAAATCCGAATCATTCGCACTCAAAAATTTTCTGTCTTGATTTGGTAAAAATACTGGAGCGTTTTTTGCCCGCCAAAGAAATAGTTAGGGAAATAGAACAACTTATAGATTTGAATTTTGCACATGAAACTACAGCCGAACTAAATCTGTCAACAGCTTCTTATTATGAAAGAATGGGTGATTTTAAAAAGGCTTTAGATATTATTTCCAATCTTAATCATAAAATCATTTCTAAAGAATTGAGTAACCGAATCAGAATAATTGAAGGTCACTTGATGATTGCCGGTAAATTGAATTCGGAAAATGGCAAACAGGTTTTGGAAATATTAATTGCAAATATGGATAAGACTTCGTACTTATATGAAATTGCCAATTTAGAATTGAATGAAAAATTTGAGCCTTCACAGCCAAATTATTCGGATTATTTAAATTTTCCGCAAATGGAAAAAGATTCTGCTCATGTAAGTTTAATTAACTATCCAAACCCTTTCAATCCGACTACAACAATAAATTACACTTTGTTAGATGACTGCAACGTTGAACTGATTATTTATGACATAATTGGCAGGAAGGTTAACTGGTTTATATATGAAGTGCAGACAACAGGGATTCATAAAATAGTTTGGGATGGAACTAATAGGGAAAGAGCAAACGTAAGCAGCGGAATATACTTTTATAAATTAATCACCCGCGCGCTTAATGACGGTAAAACGTTTACACACTCCGCTAAAATGATGCTGGTTAAATGATAAATGTTTTTGGGCGCGGCAGGGAAGTTAGCAACGCGGGACCGAAAAGACCAAGGAACTAATAAAAACAATGGGGATATGATTGAAATGAAAAGCCGCTTTGTGATAAGCGGCTTTATTAATGTTATTTGATAATATTGGATAACCTGATACTAATTTTAAATATTTTTATAATAAACTCTGTAATCAACTTTGCACATCCGCACTACTAATAACGCAATGAGTCTGCAGCCATTGTTGTCACTACTTCCCCTTCAAAATTATAAACCTTTACATAAGTCTGAGATGAAACATTAGCATTCTGTGGAGTTATAACTACAAAATTCATTGTTGTTGTAGCAACATTGTTATGATCAATCCATGTTCCGGAGTTTGCGTATATTGATTTTAGTCCATTATAGTTTAATGAAGAAATAATTTTTGCATCGTGGGTATGTCCGAAAATAACAATTCTTTTGTTTGAACCAGGGTTCAAAAAATATTGTATAACTGCCTGATTATCCGTTTGAGTGTTAGATGCTGCATTTAAAATAGCCTCTCTCGCCGGGATATTGACAGGCACATGGTTGAGTGTTTGTCTTTCGTTCCACGTATCCTGAATACCCTTGTATACATTCATATAAATAAATCCGCCGGCATTTGATTGATAGGGCATAAAATCATTAATCGAATATGTCGATTTGAATCCATCAATATTGGTGAGAATGATTTTATCGCTAAACTTATTTTCCACAGGTAACACCGTCATCAAACTTTTCCAAATATACCAGTATGCAAATGCTAACTCCTGACTTTCATCACCCGATGTATTGGGGGTAACAGCTGCTATGGTGTCCCCCGCTGTACGGCAATTCTGAATTACATGGAGTGTGGCTATTCTTGTGAAAAAATACCCGGGAGGCATTATTGTTCCCGGTGCAATATCCTGGTTGGAAATCGGGTCAGGTGCGCAGAAGAAATTGTAACGATGTCCATGTTCAATAGCTAATAACGGCATATCCGCCGGGGAGTAAGTGCCTAAGCCCTGCTCATTGTCCCGCGCCTGATTTATTCCCGGAAAAATACGGTTAACATTTTCCGCTGTAATTGTTAAATCATGGTTTCCAGGAACATAAGTAACTAAAATATTTCCATCCTGAATTATCCTGTTAAAAGCATCAATTACATCTCTGTTGGCTATTGCTATTCGCTCAACAAAATCAGTTTGATCCCTTCCTTGATAAGTGTCAGTAGTTGCCGGCACAAACCATTCATCGAACAAATCTCCGGCGATGACAAGTTCCTTTACGTCTTTAGCCACTCTAATTTGTTCTAACAGTTTCTTAAGAGGAGCACGATTTGTGTTGCACTCTGCATAAGTGAGGTCGGCGCCAAGATGTAAATCGCTGATTACAACTATCATATTCCTTTCGTTATAGCCGTTGGAGAAAGGATTTATTCCCGAATCTGTAGTGCTGACCGGATTAGATTTTTCGCATGATAGAAATAGACTTAAAAATATCATACTTATTATTGCAGTTAAAATTCTCATTTTTCCCCTTTTCTAAATTTGTTTTTCCAAAATAATTTGTGGTAAATAAAGTTTAATTTTTATGCCCGTCTGTTTTCGAACTTACTCCGGAGAACCTATTAAGCATAATAAACTTAGGATTTCCGGCAATTAAGTTTTATGAGGAAAGAATTTCTTAGGAAAAAAATCTTTGAAAAATGGATTTATAAGAAAAGAAATAATATCCTACACCGCACATATTATCGAGATTTAATTCAGAATATTTAGTTAAAATGATGTGATCGGAATAATTACAAAGTAGACAATCAATAAGTAAAAAATGCTGTATAATTTCATCTAAAGTTATATTTTTTAGTTGTCTGCCAAAAAACATTTACAATCTGTTTCTCAGAAAACTTTAAACTCTTTGCTGATAGATGGGGCGATGAAGTGCGAAACTCAGAAATGAGTAAAAGTAGAGAAAAATAGAAATTAGGATCAAGACTGAACAATTATTCCGTAGGACTAAAATGATGCCGATTAAATAATTTTGCTTATTAAAAAGCCTTGGAAGTTTTTGAAGACTTTCAAGGCTTAGAGTTCTTACTTCAGAGTGAATCTAATTGGTATTCCCATTCTAACTTTAACCGGTTTACCGCGCTGTTTACCCGGTTTAAATCTGGTTTCCATAACAGCTTTCACCGCTTCCTCGTCGCAGCCGGCGCCTATACCTTTTACAACTTCAACCTTCACAACCTTACCTTCTTCATCGACGTAAGCCATTAAATGAACCGAACCATAAACATTAGCTCTGCGCGCAATATCTGGATATTTGATTTTTGCCTGAATTCCGGCAATACCTCCTATCGGTTCAGGAAGTTCCTCTACGGCAATAAAAAAATCAGGAACAACCTCTTCATCTTTATCCTCAATAGGAGCTGGAGGATCGTATGAGACAACTGCGTTTTCATCGAGTGCGGTTTCATCAAATTCAATATCTTCAAGAACATCATCCGATGGCGTTTCAATTGGAATTGGCGGTTTCGGCGGTGGCGGTGGAGCCGCGTCCTGCCTTGTTAATTCTACATCCGTTACATTAATCAACTCCTGCGGATTAGATTCATAATGTTCCCTCGAATTAAACTCAGGGAAAAATTTGAACGCTGCAATTACAAGTGTAAGCGCGATTATAACAGATATCTCAAAAGTACGTTTGTATTTACGTTTTAAATCGTATTTAGGATTCTTTTTGAGTGCCATTTTTCACTCCTTATTTTTATTTTCCTCGCAAAGTTTAAAGTTTACCGGAATTGTTACTTCGGCCTGAACTTTTTCACCGTTAATAATTGCCGGTACAAATTTTGTTTTTTCTATCGCCTCCTGTGCGGCTTTATCCAATTCAGGTCCCGCAGATCTTACAACCGTAGTTTTAATTACATCGCCCTTCAAATTTACGACGGCGGTTACTATCACCTTTCCCTGGATGCCGGCATTTTTAGCGGTTTCCGGATATATAACATTCTGCATTATACTCTCCACTCCTCCTACAGGTAACGGCATATTTTCCGATTTCTGCTGAGCGTAATAAGAGTTGTTAAAACAGAATAAGAAAAACATTAATGCGGCTGCAGATAAATATTTAGACACTGTTGATTTCATGTGTTTTGCTCCTATTTTTGTTTGTGATTATTCATTTTTAAACAGACTCCGTCCACCGCGTATAACGCGTCGAAGTCTTAAATAATATTTGTCGTTTATTTTATTGTAGTTTGAAAAGTATAGGCACTATAACCTGCGCGTTTACTGGTTTCCCTTGCGCCCGTGCCGGCAAAAATTTAGTGGCTTTTACTGCTTCCATTGCCGATTCGTTGCAACCGCCTCCTATACCGCGGATAATTTCGGTATGCACTACATCGCCATTTTTATCCACAAGCGCTTTTACAAAAACCCGTCCTTGAATATTCGCTCTTTTCGCTAATTCGGGGTATTTTATATTCTGCTGAATTGCTAAAATTCCACCAACTGGCATAGGCATTTCTTCCGCCGAAGAAAAGAATTGTTCGCCGTTTTTTTCCACCGGTATGGGTAAACTTGAAGAAGCCAGATCAAATTTACCTTGTTCGTTCTTGTTAAAAGCTACTGTCCAATCCACCCTGTATTTGGAAGCATTTCCTTCTTTCTGAAGAATTTCGAACTGCCAGTTTTCCATGTAAGGTAATAATTCGGAAAGTATATCACTACCACCGCTTTTCAGCACGACAACTTTTTCGATTCTGCCTTTTTCATTTACACATAACATATATTCCAGGTTTAAGTTATCGCCTTTTAATTCCAGTGAATTTATAACATGCCCGAAATCTTTGCCGATAATAATACTTTTCTGTTCTTTAATAACAGTAGTCTCCACTTTCCCGAATTCAGACAAAGAAGGATATTGATCCGACAGATTCGAAATTACTTCTATATTCTGTTTTTGGGAACATGAATAAAATAGAATAGGCAATAGAAATAAAACATAAATTCTTTTCATTGTATCCTCAACTTTTAGATTTAATTATTACCGGATTTTCCAGTGAACCTTTTACTTCAGCCTGTGGCAGACAGTTGAATAATAACTCTATCATCTGATTTTTATCATTCACCTGTTGAATTTTAACTTCCAGAGAATTTTTATAATTAATAGATTCGCTGTAGAGAAAGAAAGTAACAATCAATAATATTACGGTTGCCGCATAGGACAGCAGGGCGGGGAAGTTTCCGCTGAAATTTAAATTGAACCACCGGCTTTCTTTGCTTGCCGCCGAATAAAGTATACGTGCTTCCAGCTCCTCGGGGAATTCTTCAATAGTTTCACCGATTATAGATTTTATTTTATTTGCTGCTTTAAAATATTCTCTGCTTTCGTCATTTAAAGAAAGTTGAGTAAATAATATTGGTTCCTTCCCTTTTTCAAGCTCGCCGTCGAAGTATTCATCAATCATTTTAATAATCTCTTCCGTTTTCATAATATTCCTCAAATATTTTCAATCAAAATTTTTGGTCCCAGCCGATTTATAAGTTTCTTTCGAGTTTTGAAAAGCCGGCTTTTAACAAGATTTTCTTCAATACTCATAACCGATGAAATTTCCTTATAACTTAATCCGGCGTATTCTTTCAGCAGAAATACTTCTCTTTGTTCGTAAGCCATAGTATCCAATTCGTGCAATATTAATTCGTTCAATTCCATTTTTTCGTATTCAATCAACAAATCGAATTCATCGGTAATATCAACCTCGTCGCTGTCCATAACCCCGAATTGATCGACATGTATTTTTTTACGCCTGTAATAAGTATAAATTTCATTACGGGCGGTTTTAAATATCCAGAAATTGAAACTGCTTTTATTCCGGATTGAACGCATATTCTCAAAGAATTTCAAAAAAACATTTTGCACCATATCCTCAGTTGCCATCCGGTCGTTAATCATCCGTAAAACGTAATTGTACAACTTTACTTTTACGCGGTTATAAATTAGTGTAAACTCAACAATATCTTTTCCGGATCGCGTCAAAATATTTCCTTATATATTTCTAACGTTATCATTAATACAGCTGTTTCATATATCTAAAGATGTTCGAGATACAAAAATGTTGCCGTCTGAAAAATTTATTTACTGAAAGTTTTTACTGAGGTTAAAATACTGTTCTGAATTGAAAATAAGTCTCTTGTATCAACATTTTTATCAGTTTCATTCGTTAACTGAGCCAGACACTGGTAATAAACATCCTTGAACTTAAAGATTACAATTCTTTTTGCGGGAGCCTGCCCGGTGGAAATTTCATAAGCGTAAAATATATAAGCGCCGTATTTAAATTGTTCTTCATTAATTATTGAGGAATTGATTTCTTTGCTCTTGTTAAGAGCTTTGTTTAAAGCGGTAATTTTTTGAAACTCCTGATTTTCGTTTTGTATTTTGGACGGTTGAAAATTAATCGGCTGGAAATAAATGGTTGCGTTATTTTCTGGATTTAAAAGCCAGATATCAATAAACTCCTTGTCATTAGCGTCAAAGGTTTTCCAGTTCAATGGAATATTAATTAGCAGATCGGTAGTTTTTGATTTTACCTGTTTTGCTGAGAGAGCGAAATCCGGGCTGTATATAGAGGATAAGCCGGAGCATGAATAAATACTTAATATTAATGTTATTGAGGCCAGCAGTTTGGGAAAGATTACAAATATTTTGGAAAGGTTAATGAACATCTTTAATTATACCGCGTTTATATTTGATAATTTCCGGAAACTAATATAAAGAATTCATTTGATGCCCGCAGGCAAAGTTATAATAAGAGAATATTACAATTGAGCGGAATTATTTATGAGGAAGATTTATTTAAAATCCTTCCCTCATAAAACCGGGTTGTTCTAAAGTAAGAATCATAGATATTCTGTGAGTGTCGGGTAAACGTTCAATTTCCGAATTAGCCTGACGCGCGAATGAATAATCGATATTCAGTTTAGGAAGTTTTACGCCGGCGCCTATCGTAAATTGATTAACATCGTTAAATCCGGCTCTGACCGCGAATAAATTTTTATACAGATACTCCATTCCGGTGTGGAAATCGAAACTTACAGGTCCAAGATTTAGATTGGACGCGAATTTTCGGCCTTCAAAACGAATATCTATATCGAGTGCGGGTAATAACCTGCCGCCGAAAAATTCAAAGGCATAAGCTCCGCCTAATTTTACAGTAGGAGAAATAAGTTCATTCCTTCCCGTATCCCAGGCGACCAAAGTTGTTGTTACATCCATTATATTGGCGCCGAGGAAAATATTTTTACCCGGCATATAAACCGCGCCGATATCGAAACCAATTCCTAACGCGCTGTATTCGGCAAGAGTTCTGTTAATTATTTTAATATTGGCGCCCCAATAAAACTCTTCCGTTTGGCGTTTTGCGAATGTGCCGTAAACTGCCCAGTCTGTATTGCTGAATTCTTTAATTTTATCGGGATCTATTTTGGCGTTGGGATTATTAATGTCATATATTACTTCACCCGTTCGTACGTCAATTAACGCGTTACGTGTATCTGGAATGCCGTCAATACCTAATCGTATAGCGCTAAGTCCGAAACTCATATCTTTTCCATAAGGGATTGCCACAGAAGCGAAATTATAATTTACAAGATTCCCGAAATGTTCTTCGTGCATAAGTGAAATTTGAGGGTAATCAATTCTTGCCAGTCCGGCTGGATTCCAATAACCGGAAGTTACATCGTTAACTAAAGCCACCTGAGCGCTTCCCATTCCCAGAGCGCGTCCGCCCACACCAATTGCCATAAATTCGCCGGCGTATTTTGAGACTACAGTCTGAGCGTTTATGGAGACAATTGTTATAAAACTGAAAATCAATATTCCTAAAATTTTTTTAATCATAAGAGTCTGTATTATCTCATTAAGGTTGAAACGAAAATTGTTATTTCTAACTCCAAAATCAAGTGCAATAATTAAGAAGGTTATTAATTTAACAATTAGCGGTTGAGACACGGAGAAATATTTTTATAAACTCCGTATCCACTAACCGCTGTTTTAATTATTTATAATATCTCAATCAAAGACTGATCGTAATCTTCAACGTTTTTAAAACCCAACAAATTAAGTATAGTGCCTGTAATATTTGTTAATCCTGGAGTTTTTATATCCGCCATTTTATATTCTCCGGAATAATTCGGGTCATAAATAATAAATGGAACAGGATTTAAAGTATGAGCTGTTTTAACGTCCTTCTTTCCGTTCTTTAACGTAAACATTTCGTCGGCGTTTCCGTGATCTGCAGTAATAACCGCAATGCCGTCCAGTTCGTCAATTACAGGCAATAGTTTGGCCAATCCCTGGTCAACAGCCTCAACCGCGGCGATGGCAGCTGCTACAACTCCGGTATGTCCAACCATATCTCCGTTAGGATAATTAATTCTACCGAATTTGTACTTGCCCGATTTAAGCAATTCGATTGTTTTAACAGTTATTTCATCGGCTTTCATCCTTGGAGCTTTATCAAATTCTATTCTGTCCGAAGGGATTTCTATATATTTTTCGAGATCTTTATTTATATACCCGGATCGGTTGCCGTTCCAGAAATACGTCATATGACCGAACTTTTGTGTTTCTGATAAAGCGAAAGAGGTAACACCTTCGGCGCATAAATATTCGTTTACAGGTCTGTCAATTTCAGGCGGTTGAACGAGGTAATTGGAGGGAATGTGTAAATCACCGTCGTACTCCATCATACCGACGTAAAATACTTTTGGATGTCTTACACGGTCGAATTTTTCGAAACTATCCTGTTCAAACGCTTTGGAAATTTCAATCGCCCGGTCGCCTCTGAAATTCCAGAATATTACAGCGTCACCGTCCTCAATAGTTCCAACGGGTTTATCGGAGTCGTCGGTTATCACAAACGCTTCCAGATACTGATCGGTTATAGCCGGATTTTCATCGTACATTGTTTGAATAGCTTCAGCTGCCGATTTAAAATGGCGTCCTTCTCCCAAAACATGGGCTTTCCATCCGCGTTCCACAATACTCCAGTCGGCGTCATAACGATCCATGGTTGTAATCATACGTCCGCCTCCTGAGGCTATCTTATAATCAAATCCTTTTTCTTCGGATATCTTTTTAAGAAGTTCTTCGGTTGGTTTTATATAAGTTAACACACTTTTTTCGCCTACATCACGTCCGTCGGCCAGAATATGCATTCGTACTTCAGGCACTTCCTCTTTAGCCAGTTCGTTTACTAAAGCGAATATATGGTTCATATGCGAGTGAACATTCCCGTCGGAGAGTAAACCCATCAGGTGAACTGTGCCGCCGTTTTTACCATGTTTAACCAAATTAGCCCAATTTTCGGTTTTAAATATTTCACCGGCGCTTATCGAGTGATTTACAAGTTTGGCTCCCTGCGCGAATATTCGTCCGGCGCCGATAGCATTATGCCCGACTTCGCTATTGCCCATATCGTCCTCGGAAGGCAGTCCAACCGCGGGACCGTGAGCTTTAAGTTTTGTTACAAGAGGAGTATTTAACAATTTATCCAATGTGGGAGTATTAGCCAGATAAACTGCGTCACTCTCATCCTGTTTACCGAATCCTACGCCATCCATTACTACAAACAATAACGGACCTCGCCTGCCTTCGAAATTGGGGAGTTTATCTAATTTTAAATCCATAACATCTGCCTCGTTTCTTCAAAAATAATTGACGCAAATATACCGATGCTTACCTCTGAAAGCAATTCAGAATGTGTTTTGCCAACCCACTAATATGCTCAATGAGCAATCATTATAATATGAATTTAAGGGGAGATTACTAATTATTATTAAACTGCGGGACAAGCCCGCTGCCTGTCCTGCAATAAATATCGTTTTAAAAATTACTTTACCAGCAACATTTTTTTGACTGACGTGAAATTGCCCGGTTTAGATTTTTTAGTCGATAGTATATCGAGTCTGTATACATAAACCCCGCTTGCGTATTCGGATGCGTCGAACACCACCTCATAAACTCCGGAACTCTGTTTTCTGTTTACAAGAGTCTTAATTTCCTTGCCGAGTATGTCGTAAACTTTTAATGTTACTATCCCATCCGCGGGTAGTTGGTATTTTATTATTGTGGAAGGATTAAACGGGTTGGGGTAATTTTGAACCAGGTTGTATTCTTCAACAACATTTACGTTTTCAAGTGTAATTTCGTTTATGTTTTCTTTTGGGAGACTTCCGTCACCACCGCTTATTTTTGTAGTAAGATTTAATTCTTTTTCGTCAATTCCTTCTATTACCATCCCAAGCTTTGCTTTTCTTGTGTTTTTAAGCCCGCTGTTTAATTTAAATCTCGCAGGTT
>Ga0180007_10000041_pt1 | contig 221036 bp, 205 predicted proteins | sample MM_PC_MetaG_FD_121122 | JGI IMG/M metagenome (GOLD analysis project Ga0180007, IMG submission 121122) | Groundwater microbial communities from the Aspo Hard Rock Laboratory (HRL) deep subsurface site, Sweden - MM_PC_MetaG | ecosystem: Environmental > Aquatic > Deep subsurface > Groundwater... | reverse complement strand
TATTGCCAAAAGACTGGATTTTTGTCTCACTTTGATCCCCACAATAAAATTGTGTAATTATACCGGAGTGTTATCCGGATTATTTGTTTTTGCGCTTATTGAATATAAGTATTCAATAATATTATGTTACATCGCGTATTCACCTTTTTAACCTATTCCTTTAATTCTTCTACTTTTTTGAAAGGCTAAAGATTTTTTTCTCGGAGAGAAATAATCTTAACTATAAAGTAATTCGTCGTTTAATCTAAAATCTGGAATTTATAATGAATGGTACCCGATTTTTGCACTCTTTCGTATAAAATGTGGTTTGGAAGTTCCATCGACGTGATTAAGCAATCAGCCGAACAATCAATTCTTTAAAAGCTGTTCAGTTTATTAATAAGAATGTCTTGTATAAAAAACAGATTTTCTGCAGGCGTGACGGATGTTCTTTTGAATTTGCGGCGTATTTAATATCTTTGTTCAAAAGCTGGGGAATTTATGAGTAACGAACTATTATATCATTTTTTTGACGATGACGATTTTCTTCTTATATCGGATAAGATTAAGGAAACGGAAAAAATTACAGCGGGCGAAATACGCGTTGCTATTAAAGAAAACAAAACATTTGCCAACAGGAACAAATCTCTTAAAGAACTTGCAGAACAGGAATTTTATAAATTGGGTATGAACGACACACGGGACAAAACCGGGATATTATTATACATATTACTCGAGCAGCGAAAGTTCTACATACTTGCGGACGAAGGTATTCACAAAAAAGTGGAACAGAAAATATGGGATAATATTGCCTCCGAAATGCAAAATGATTTTAGATTAGGGCATTATTCCGAAGGCGTTGTAAACACTATTGAAAAAGTCGGGCAGATATTAGGCGAACATTTCCCTGTTAAAATTGACGATACAAACGAGTTGTCTAATAAAGTGGTTTTATAAGGGCTAAAAACCTAGAAAAAAATATTTACCGAATAATTATTAATTGATAAAACAAATTGATTTGGGAATTTTTTTGATTTATGATTTGTTTAATAATTCATGGGATATGACAGAAGAAAATTTATAAAAAAAGGTTTTTGGGCAACATTGGCGGCGTTTTTTATGCCGTCGCTGTTAAACGAAAACGATGCCATTGCCGCTGCAACAATTCTAAATTACAAACCCGAACCTCATACCTGGAGCGAAGACGAAATAAATATCGCCTGGCTCGGTCATTCCACAATGCTCATAAATATTTACGGAAAAATAATTTTAACTGATCCCGCATTGTTAGAAAGAGTAGGATTATATTTTTTGGGAGGAAGTATCGGACCTTCAAGATTAACGCCCCCCGCGCTTTCCGTAAATGAAATCCCAAAACCCGATATAATATTGCTTTCGCACGGGCATATGGATCATACCGACTACCCTACTTTAAGCGCTATCACGAAAAAATATCCTAATCAAATTGATGTTGTGGTCGCTTATCTTACAAGTGATATTATTGAAGATCTTCCGTGGAAATCTATTACAGTATTGGACTGGGGCGAAAAAGCCGAAGTTCAGGAAATTTTAATAAAAGCTTATGAAGTTGAACATTTTGGATGGCGTTTCCCGTGGGAAAAAGACAGGTCACGGGGTTACATGAGAGACGGCAGAAGTTATAACGCTTATACAATTGAGTATAATGGCAGAAAAATATTATTCGGCGGTGATACACGTTATTCCGAAAAACTAAATATACTTAAAGATGAGAATGTTGATGTTGCCCTTATGCCTGTAGGAGCTTACAATCCCTGGAAACATGCGCACTGCAATCCCGAAGAAGCTCTAAAAATGTCCGAAAATTTTAACGCGAAATATTTTGTGCCAATGCATTGTAAAACTTTTCAGCAAGGGCAGGAACCTTTCAACGAACCCATTGACTGGCTTAAAAAATCGGCGCCAAAATATAAAATTAAAATCGCTCTTGAAGAGATAGGACAGACATTCAATCTTTCTTAGACTAATCCATATACATCGTTTTTATATAAAACAAAATTAATTAACAGAGCCCCGGTTCCTATCAATCCAATATGCCCAAATAATTAAAAGCCATTGAGATTGGCCAACGATTGCTATTGCCAGTTGATCCGGTGGTGGAGAGCCTGCTAAATTTGATATATATATTATTATTAAAAAGCCAAGTAAACTCCATAATCCGATTGAACCTTTTTTGTTTTCCGCTTTCGTCGAAGTCAAATAAAGATACGAACCGGCAGCGAATATAAATCCCTCTACAATTACAGTAAACAACACAGAATTCCATAATCCAAAACCGACTTTAAATTCGCTCCATGGCAAAATTGGCAGATCAGGGATGTGCGTAAATAAATCCAAAATCCAGTGACTTAGAACCAGAGCGCCCAAAATTATTGAGCTTTTAATGCTCTTTTTAAAAAAGTAATAAACTCCGCCAAACAGAATCGCCCAGATAATAACACTGAACAATCCGTGCGAAAATGGATAAAAACTAAAGTTGAGGGGAGTAAACGCTGTATTCCCAGGCTCAACTTTTACGGTTTCAATTCCTAATAGTAAAAACGTTGGCCAAAGCAAATCTATAAATTGTGAAGCTAAAAACATTGTTCCAAGTGATGGTTTCGAATCAATTTTTTTTGCGGCTAATCCTAAGCCAAAATGCCCGATGAACATTTTCAGGTGCTCCCGATTAGAATAAAATAATTGTTTTTTAGAAATTTTAGAAAGAAATTAAATAACAGGACACAATATACTCATTTGGCGAATTTACTCAAATATTTCACTAAAATTATTTCTTTGAAAAAATCCCAAACATTTTCCCGAAGTTAAGGTGCTGAAGAGAGATACCTCCGATAATAAATCCTAATCCAATTATTGAAGAAAATAACAGTGGTTCGCCTAAAACTAATGCTATTACAGCTAAAGACAAAAATGGTGATAAATAAGCCAGTGTTGATGTCCGCGCTTTGTTGGTGCTTAACTCGAGTCCTTTAAGCCAGAAAATAAAACCGAAGCCCATTTCAAACAAACCTATATATACCGCGCCCAAAATTGATATAGGTTTCTCCACGGAAAAACTATCGAACAGTAATACATAGATTGTAACTAAAATAGTACCGTAAAAAAAAGCGTTAAATAATTTTTCGTAATCTCCGCGTTTATCGAGCAAGTTCATTATCCAGTAAGACGCCCATACTATTGAACTTACAAGGGCGAGCGATATTCCTAATGGGCTATCGAAGCTTAGGTCAAATATATTTCCTCTGGTGCTTATTATAATTACACCTATAAAAGCTACGAGTAATCCGGCGATTATAGTTTTGTTCTTTTTCTGATTTAAAAAAATCCATGAAAATACCGATATGGCTATTGGCCAGGTAAAATTCAGAGCCAGTGCTTCCTGGGCTTTAAGCAGACTGTAAGCTTTAAATAAAATAATATAGTATAAAAACGGGTTAGCGAAGCCTAGTTTAATTCCAGATAGAATTTTTTCTTTTTTGAAAAATGACTTTAATGTAGTATGAGTTTTGCGGTAGTAAAAAAATCCCAGAACTATTGTACTGATAAGCGAGGAATAAAATAACAACTGAATGTTGTTCATCCCGTTAAGCGTAAGTTTAAAAGCTGTTGCGCTTGTCGACCACATAAGCACAGTACCTAATGTATATAAAGTGGATTTTAATTCTGTTTTCAATTTGTGCCCGAATTTTTAGATTTGTTATTTAAAGATGCTAAATTAATAAATAACAACTCAATTTTAAGATACTATGCAGAGAAAAGATTTCGATAAAAAAATACTTCTCGAACCGGAGAACATGCTGCATATGTATGCCCGCGGCGCGTTCCCTATGGCTGATTTGAATGGTGAAATTGACTGGTATATGCCCAGAACAAGATCTATAATTCCTTTGGATGGATATAATTTTCCAAGAACTCTTCGGAAATTTATGGAAAAATCAGACTTTGTTTACGAGTTCGATCTGAACACGATTGAAGTTGTTGAACATTGTGCGAGCAGGCAGCAGACCTGGATAACCCCCGAATTAGTGCAAGCCTATAAAGGATTACATTCTATGGGAAATTTGCATTCGGTAGAAATATACAAGGATAATTTGTTGGTAGGAGGTTTGTACGGCGTAACATATAAAGGAGCTTTTTTCGGCGAGTCGATGTTTTCCTATGTATCGCAGGCATCAAAAGCGGCCTTAATAAAACTTATTAAAAGATTGCGGAAAAAAGGGTTCGTATTACTCGACATCCAGTTTACAACTGATCATCTTAAAATGTTCGGCTCAAAAGAAATATCATTTACGGAATTCGAACGTTTACTGTTAAACGCTTACAGAAAGGAAGTGTCATTCTAAAATTGACCGCACATTAATTTTCATTCAACGCTTTTAACTCTTTTTTTGTTAAGCCTTTCACTACAAGGTCGTAGGAATGATCCACAAGTTCAAGAATAAAATTTTTTTTGAGCGATCCATTCAGTTCAACAGTATTCCAATGTTTTTTATTCATATGATAGCCGGGTTTAATTTCTTCGTATCTTTCGCGTAATTCCAGCGCCTTTTCGGGTTCGCATTTCAAATTTATACTAATGGGATTATCTATATCGGTTAAACAAAATATTTTATTCGTCACTTTAAACACAAGTGTAGATTCATCAAAAGGGAGTGATTCGCTAACACCTTTTTTCTTCAAGCAATAATGCCGCAGGAATTCCAAATCCATAACATCTTCCTTATTTTTATTGAATACGGATTTTATTGAACCTCAATTTTACAAAAAATATTGTTAAGTTTGCCAGGGAACAACTTAGGAAACATTTTTGTTTAGGTTTCTGAAACAAATTTTTCACTCTAATGTATGATAGCTAAACTTAATTATGGTTTAATCATGAAAAAAATATTCTTACTCATTATTCTCTTTCTTACGTCCGGTCTATTCGCTCAAACCGATCATACGCAGCATGCTGTAATAGATAGTAATCTGGTTTTACAACCTGAACCTTACCACTCAAAAGTTAATCAGGTTATAACTTCAATACTTACAAAATATCATTACAAAAAAACCGACTTGAACGACTCTCTTTCAATGTTGATATTCGATGAATATATTAAATCGCTTGACAACGGTAAATTATATTTTTTGAAATCGGATATAGAGGAATTTCAAAAATATAAACTGGTAATTGATGATTATTTAAATGAAGGAAATGAAACCTTTGCTTTTGATGTGTTTAACAGATACAAAGTAAGACTAAACGAACGTATGACATATATACTGCAAAGGCTTAATGAGGAGTTCGATTTTACGATTGATGAATATTATGTGCCCGACAGAAAAGACGAAGATTGGGCGAAAACAAAAACAGAACTTGACGAAATTTGGAGAAAAAGACTTAAAAACGACGCGCTTAACAAAAAACTCGCGAATGATCCATGGGAAAAAATAAGTGTTGATTTGAAAAAAAGATATCAGAGTTTTCATAAAGTAATATTACAGTATAAACCCGAGGATGTATTTCAGCTTTATATGAATACTTTCGCTTCAGTTATAGATCCGCACTCAAATTATTTTTCACCGGTTACAAGTGAAAATTTTAATATTACAATGAGCCGCTCGCTCGAAGGAATCGGCGCTCAATTGAGCACTATAGACGACTATACTACAGTTGCAAATATTATTCCCGGAGGACCTGCCGATAAAAGCAAAAAACTATTTGAAAAAGATAGAATAGTTTCTGTTGGGCAGGATACCGATGGAGAAATGGTGGATGTTATTGGCTGGCGTCTTGATGATGTTGTACAGTTGATTAGGGGTAAAAAAGGGACAACTGTCCGCCTTGAAATTTTACGGGCCGATAAAACACCCGATATGCCCACTGAAACAATAATAATTGTAAGGGATAAAGTTACACTGGAAGAACAATCGGCTAAATCCGAAATTCTATATCTCAACGAAAACGGAACCACATTTAAAATAGGCGTGCTTGATATACCGGCATTCTATATTGATTTTAAAGCAAGATCTGAAGGTGATGCTAATTATAAAAGTACTACCCGTGATGTAAAAAAATTGCTTATGGATTTGAAACAAGAAAATGTTGACGGAATTATAGTGGACTTGCGCTCCAATGGGGGCGGATCTTTGCAGGAAGCTATTGAATTGACAGGACTTTTTATTAAAGACGGTCCGGTTGTTCAAGTTAAAGATTCAAGAGGAATTGTTGAAGTTGATAAAGATCCCGATGCATCAATTTTTTACGAAGGTCCGATGGCGGTATTATTAAACAGATACAGCGCTTCGGCTTCCGAAATATTTGCCGCGGCAATTCAGGATTACGGGCGCGGTATTATAATCGGCGAACAAACATTCGGCAAAGGAACTGTTCAGAATCTTTTGGAACTCAACAGAATGATCCGTTTGGGTGATGCTGAACTGGGCAATGTAAAATTAACTATTGCTAAGTATTATAGAATTAATGGAAGCAGCACACAAAAGATAGGAGTTATACCCGATATAGAATTTCCCAGTGTGATGGACCGGGATGATTTTGGCGAAGCTTCATATCCAAGTTCGCTTGATTGGGATTTGATTAATTCGGCCGAATACAAAGAGTACGATAATCTAAAACCGCTGATTCCTAAACTGACTGAAAATTATAAAAAAAGAATAGCTGACAACATTGAGTTTAAATATATGCTGGAAGATATGCAGGAATATAAAGTTAATAAACTAAAAAAATCTTTCTCGTTAAATGAAGAAGTGCGAAAAGACGAACGTGAAAAAAATGAGTCTAAAAGAAAACTCCGCGAAGAAATGCGCCAAAAAGAGAGTGATATTAAAGTCGTAAATAAAAACGAAGTTTCTCCCGAAGAAAGCGAAGTTGATGACGCTCAACTTAGAGAATCCGGCAGAATATTATCTGATCTTATTGTTCTTAAATTCGGTTGATTTTTCTTTAAAATATATCAAAATAAAAATGCCGGTTTAGCCGGCTTTTTTATTTTATCAATGTTAAATTCATCTTGTAATTTCCAACCAAAAACTGTCCCAATTCTAAAACAAATATTTTTATGACGAAGTAATTAGTGTCAGGCAATTACTTTATAATTTTGTACTCAGATACACGAAATAATCTTTGTAGTTCATATAAAACGAATAGATGGAAATTGAATAAAAATAAGCTATGTTTGCGCAGTGAAAATTTCACCTGTTTAATAAGTTTTTGGTTCGTAATAAATTTTTTTTGATAATTTCTCGTATAAAAAGATCAATTTGGGATAATTGGAAAATTAATTATGAAGAGCGAATTACTCTTGCTTAGTAATACATACAGGGTGTTAATCACATTTGTTTTTATCGGCGTTTTATACGCTTTGCGTATTATCATAAACAAACTTATAAATGCCAGAGTAACAGGGTTAAAAAAACGTTACATTTACAGACAATTCAACAATTATTTGCTTCTCGGAATAACATTTACAACTGTAATAATTTTTTGGCTTGAGTGGTTTCAATCGATACTAACGGTTCTTAGTATTGCCATTGCGGCGATAATAGTAATCTCGAAAGATTTTATCCTAAATTTAATAGCCAACGGCGTTATTATAACAAGGGAACTTTTTGAAGCCGGCGATAGAATTCAAATTGGCGAAAATGCAGGAGATGTAATTGAAACGGGCCCGATGTTTTTTACATTATCGGAAATAGGTAAATGGTCTATAAGTGATGATCCGACTGGCAGAGTTATTAAAATTCCGAATAGTTTGGTATTAACTCAGCCGCTGGCAAATTATTCTCGCGGTGTATCTTTATTGTGGGACGAAATCCATCTTGACCTGACAGTTGATTCCAATTGGAAAAAAGCAAAAGAAATTGCACAGGTTATTGCCGATAAATATTCTTATAAAATCACTCCAAAAGAATTTAAGGAATTACAAAAAAATTCCGAAGAAGTAATGTTTGTGCAAACAAAAGCTTCTACAATGATTAATTTAAAAGAAAATAAATTAATTTTAACTGTTAGATTTATTTGCAAATATCATAAACGAAATTCAACAGGTCAGCAGATTACTGAAGAATTACTCGACGCATTGATGGTTGAAGATGATATCTTATTAACAGGTAGTTCCAAAAGGGAAACTTAAAATGGAAAACAACAATGATGCTTTTGTTCTTGAACATTCTGAGAAACCTTACGACCTTATAGACGGAGCCATAGGAATCGGTTTCGAATTACTGCAGGATGTTGAAACAAAAAGAAAAATGATTCTCGATCTTTCATATCCATTGGATGAAAGGTTGGAAATTTTTGAAGACATAATAGATTCTGAAGTTGGAGATACGTCTCTTTACCGCGCCCGAAATGTTGAACGTGAAGTAGGACTAAGACAATTATACCTGAAATTCGAAGGCGGCAACCCGACGGGAACACAAAAGGATCGAATTGCTTTTGCACAGGCAATGGACGCTCTGCGCAGAGGATATGACACAATTACTCTGGCTACTTGCGGAAACTACGGTGTTGCCTGCGCGCTCGCGGCGTCAATAGCGGGTATAAGATGCTTAATATATGTGCCAGAAACCTATCATACAAAACGTGTTAAAGAAATGACTGACCTTGGCGCGGAAATAATTAAAGTAAATGGAGATTACGAAAGATCCGTTGAAGTCTCTTCGGAAGATGCAAAAGCTAAGGAGTATTACGATGCTAATCCCGGCGGCGATAATATAGTATTACAATTACAGTCATACGGGGAAATAGCGTACGAAATTTACGACGATCTGCGGGATGCTCCAAGAATTGTAGCTGTCCCGGTTTCAAACGGAACCACAATCGCTGGAATATATAAAGGATTTTTAAGTCTTTACAGAAGAGGTAAAACTTCTCGTATGCCTACATTTATAGCCGGATCCTCTTTCAAAAAAAATCCAATCGTGCAGGCTATTCTTCTAAATAAAGAAAAATGTGAAGATCTTAAACCTGAAAAAATAAAAGAATCAAAAATAAACGAACCACTGATTAACTGGCATTCAATTGACGGTGATTTTGCTTTGAACGCAATCCGCGCTACTAACGGTTGGGCAGCGGATGCCACCGATAAAGAAATGCTTTCTTATTCCAAATTGATAAGAGACAAAGAAGGAATGTCTGTTATGCCGGCGGCCACGGCGGGTTTAATAGCTCTTATCGAACATCACAAAAAAGAGTCTATCGGTAGCGATAGGTTTGTTGTAATTTTAACAGGGAGAAACTAAATGAACGCAATGCCTGAAGGAAATGCAATTATTTACAGTGAAGGAGCTTTTAATACACCCAATGGAAAAACAGCTCATGGGTTAGTACGCTTTACACTCAGATATAATGTTGTGTGCGTAATCGATTCGAAATACGCAGGGCAGGATGCCGGTGTTGTTCTGGATAATAAGGAAAAAAATATTCCTGTAGTTGCTAATGTTGACGAGGCACTTAAAACTGCCGCAGCAAAATCACTTAAAGCTACACACTTTGTGATTGGTTTGGCTCCGGACGGAGGTCGTTTGAGTGACACTGCGCGTAAAGATGTGAAAAAAGCCTTAAAACTCGGGCTTAATGTGGATTCCGGACTTCACGATTTCCTTACGGAAGATTCGGAAATGGTAAAACTCGCAAAAGAATCGAAGGCTGTAATTCGTGACGTCAGAAAAACTCCAGCTCGTAAAGACCTCCATTTTTTTACATCTAAAATTGAGGAAGTAGATTCATATGTAATTGCGGTTCTCGGTACAGATTCTGCTATAGGAAAAAGAACTACGGCCTGGATAATTGTTAATGCTTTGCGTAAAGAAGGATTTAAGGCTGAGCTGATAGGCACAGGCCAAACCGCATGGATGCAGGGGGCGAAATACAGTATTATATTGGATTCTCTTATCAATGATTTTGTAGCCGGTGAAATTGAGCACGCGGTTTGGTCTGCCTGGAACAACGAGAAACCAAATTTTATTGTAATAGAAGGGCAGGGAAGTTTAATGAATCCAGCATATCCCGGTGGTTTCGAAATTTTGGCCGCGGGCAGACCCGATTGCGTGATTCTGCAGCATGCGCCGGCACGTAAGGAGTATGATGGCTTTCCGGGATATAATTTGCATCCGCTTTCCAAACAAGTTAAAGCTATTGAGTCGATTTCGGGAAAACAGGTTATTGCTGTTACTTTAAATCACGAAAATCTTACTCCTAAAGAAGTTGAAAAACATTGTACCGATATTTTAAAGCTTCATGATTTGCCCGCGTTCGATGTTTTATTGAATGGGCCGGATAAATTGATTAAAACTATTCTTGCGCACAAAAAAAATAGTAAGATTTAAGGTTTTATCTAATGTATTTTTACTGAAGGTTTATAATGAGTGATGATTTGTCTTTGAAACAGTTGATAGTGTTTGATTCTCTTGAAGTTGGACCGGTGGTTTTGGAAAAAAGAAAACTTACCGCTCCATATACTTTGTTTTATAAAAACAAAAAAGAAAGTATAGATTTAATATTCAGCTTCGAAGAAGATGTTTTTGATCCTACTGATAATTCCAATATAAACCTCGCCTCAATGATGGCTGTTCAAGTGGCTATCAATTACGGATTATTCTGTAAAAAAATTGTGCTTAACGGACCTTTCGACAATCACGACAGATCCGCTATAAAAGAATGGGTTGAAAACACTTCGCGCGAAATATACGTGAAAAAATTTCTCGAGCACAATCCTTTTCTCGTCGGCGAGGTTGCTAACCTGCCGGTTGTTAAGTTGAAAACTTATACCAATGCACAAATTGAGTTTAAGGATCCCGACTCGGACCCGATAAATACGAGTTGGGAATTTTGGAAGACCGAAAAAAGCAGGCATTGTATTCTATCCAGCGGTGGAAAAGACAGTTTGCTTAGCTATGGCTTGATAAATGAAATGGGCTACGATACTCATCCCATTTTTGTTAATGAATCCGGACGCCATTGGTTCACCGCGCTTAACGCCTACCGTTATTTTAAGGAAAAGGTTCAGCACACTTCGCGTGTGTGGGTTAATTCCGACAGGGTATTTAATTTTATGGTGCGCAATATGCCTTTTATAAGGAAGGATTTTGCCAACGTGCGCTCCGATGAATACCCGATTCGATTATGGACTGTTGCCGTATTCCTTTATGCCGTTTTGCCTCTGATGCGAAAACGAAAGATAGGGCGACTTATTATAGGAGACGAATTCGATACAACTGAAAAAAATAATTATAAAGGAATACCCCATTACAGCGGATTGTATGATCAAAGCAGATATTTTGATGAGGCGATGACAAGATATTTTATGAAGAAAGGATGGGCGATTTCACAGTTCTCAATTTTACGCCCTCTATCAGAATTACTTATTGAAAAAATACTAGCAAAAAGATATCCTTACCTTCAGGAACATCAGGTATCCTGCCACGCCGCACATAAAAAGGATGAAAAAATTAGACCTTGCGGTAAATGTGAAAAATGCCGGCGTATAGTAACTATGCTTAAAGCTATGGATGTAGACCCTAAAAATTGCGGCTATAATGATTTACAAATCAAAGAATGTTTAGCGGCAGTTACAAAAAAAGATCTGCATCAGGAAAAGGCAGGGAACCAACAATTGATGCTTCTGCTTAACAGTAAGGGTTTGATTACTCTTCCTGAAGAAAGATTAAAAAAAATGAAGGAACATCCTGAGGTATTGCACATCAGGTTTGAACAGGAACGTTCTCCAATGGTTTGTATTCCACAGGAATTACGGGGACCGTTATATAAAATTTTTCTTGAATACGCTGATGGAGCGTTAAGAAAAGTTTCCAGAAAGTGGGTTAATATAGACCCTTTCACAGATCAGTCCTTCGAAAAATCTTATCCGTTTGAGCTTGCCGGGGATCCAAAATCAAGTAATGGCGTAAAACGCAGAAAAAAATTTTCAGCAAAATATTTATGGGCTGAACTGACATGGCCGGAAGCCGAACAAAAATTAAACCAGGTAGACATAGCAATTCTGCCCGTCGGAGCAATTGAGCAGCATGGACCCCATCTGCCGCTCGACGTGGACGCCTTTGACGCTGAGTATTTGGCTGCAAAAGTTGCCGAAGCCTGCAGCGATCCAAAGCCGCTTGTATTGCCTTTACTTCCTTATGGTGTATCTTATCATCACGATGATTTTAAGGGAACAATTAGTGTTACTAACGAAACTCTCGCCCGCATGGTTTATGAAATTGGAATGAGCATCGCTCGTCAGGGCATTAAAAAAATGATAATAATTAACGGTCATGGCGATAATTCACCTACAATGAATTATGCGGCTCAAATGATTAACCGCGACGCTCAAATATTTGTTGCTGTGGACACAGGGGAAACAAGTGATGTGGATCTTGATGAACTGACAGAAACACCTAATGACGTTCACGCCGGCGAAATTGAAACCAGCACTACCCTGGCAATCAGACCGGAACTCGTGCGTATGGATAAAGCAACCAACAGTTCACTTAATTTTACCAGCCGATATTTAAATTTTAGCTCGCTTCGTGGTGTTCCATGGTATGCAAAGACAAAAAGAATTTCTGACTCCGGCATAATGGGTGATCCCACAAAAGCAGATGTTGAAAAAGGGAAAAAAGCATGGGAAATTATGATTGCCCATCTAGTAGCTTTTATAGAGGATCTTAAAAGTTTATCACTCGACGAAATTCATCAGAAAAGATATTGACTTGAGTATTTAATTACATTTATAGAATTTTATTAATTGCCGTATAATTCGATAAAATTATTTTATTACGAATCAGTATTCTCTTAGTATTATGTATATCCGAATATATCAGTTCTAAATATTTCAGACCGGAAGCTAAAATGAAGATAACAAATGTATCATTTTTTACGGCACATCTTAAATTAAAAGAACCATACACAATTGCTTATGAAACAATTTCTAGCGCTCCGAATATTTTCTTAAAATTAGAAACAAATAACGATATAACAGGATTCGGTTGCGCCGCGCCCGACCTTGCAGTAACAGGTGAAACTTACCAGAGTGTTCAAAAAGTTATAGAAGAAATAATTAAACCGACTTTAATTGGAGTTGATCCGCTTCGTTTTACATATCAGTTAAATAAATTAAAACCCCACCTGCTCAATCAGTCCTCTGCAATGGCGATGGTGGATATGGCTTTGTATGATATTTTAGGCAAATACGCGAGGCTGCCTATTTATAAAATACTCGGCGGTTTCAGGGATAGAATTAAAACAAGTATTACAATTGGAATATTGAGTACCGAAGAAACTTTAATAAAAGCCAAGGAATTTACTTCAAAAGGTTTTAAGATCTTAAAAATTAAAGGCGGTTGCAACGTTGATGAAGATATTGAACGTATGATTAAAATACGAGAAACCATTGGTCCTAATATTGATCTGCGCTTCGATGCTAATCAGGGCTACACTGTGGTGGAATCAATTAAATTTGTCCATGAAACGCGGTCTGCAAAAATTGAAATGATTGAACAACCTACTCCTAAAGGGGAACCAAACCTCTTGGGCAGGGTTACCCGCAAAGTTCATATACCGGTTATGGCCGATGAAAGTCTTCTAAACCTTGGAGACGCGTTTCGTTTAGCGCGCAGGGATTTGGTTGATACTGTAAACATTAAGCTTATGAAGGTGGGGGGATTAAACGAAGCCCTTCAAATAAATGCAGTTGCGAAAGCCGCTAATTTGGAAGCGATGGTTGGATGTATGGACGAATCCGCTTTAGCTATTAGCGCCGGACTGCATTTTGCTCTTGGACGCCAGAATGTTGAATATGCCGATCTGGACGGACATCTTGATTTGTTAGACGATCCGGCCGAGGGAGCGGTAATTCTTAAGGAGGGTACTTTATATCCAACTGAAAAACCCGGATTAGGCTTCAATCTCGATTTCTGACAAAAATGAGAGACCAACAGTATGTCTAATCTTTCGGTTATTTCTTTGATCTTAATCAAATAATTTATTATTGTAACAAAATACGTTATAACGTGAACTTAAACTCTATTCTTTCCGTTTTAATGTAACTTATACGAACAGAACTATATATTTATTTACGGCTCCTTATTTCAGTTAAAAAGATTAATTAAATTCTGAATAATTCTAAATTCTGTATTTATTTAACAATAACTGATAGAATTAAAACTTGTTTAAGTGTCTTTAACAGATAAGAGGATTTTGATGGATATATTTATTGATAGAATTAAAGAAGTAATAAGTTTCCCGCTTTTTACAATTAATCAAACTCAAGTATCGCTGCTATCGTTAATTATACTTGTGTTTATTATTCTATTATTTACAATGCTCTCAAAATCAATTAATAATAGAATTCTTCAAAAATTTTTCTCGAAATTTAAACTAGACGAAGGCATTCAATACACCTTAACCAAAATTGCTCAGTATATTATTATTTCCGCGGGGGTGGTATTAGCTTTTCAGTTTATTGGAGTTGATTTAAGCGGGCTTGCAGTAATATTAGGTTTTCTCTCAGTCGGAATTGGTTTCGGTCTTCAGAACATTACATCAAATTTTATTTCAGGCATAATTCTTTTATTTGAAAGACCTATTCGTGTAGGCGATAGAGTTACCGTTGGAGAAACAGAAGGAGATGTAACCAATATAAGTATTCGTGCGACTTCTATCCGATCGGTCAACAATATTTCCATAATTGTTCCAAATTCGGAATTCATTTCAGGAAGAGTTATTAACTGGACACACGGTGATAAAAAAATAAGAATCGATCTTGAAGTTGGTGTATCCTATAACTCTGATTTGGATTTGGTATTAAGAGTGCTTAAAGAAATAGCTGTACAAAACGCAGAAGTTTTGGAATCACCGGAACCTGAAGTTCATCTTAAAACTTTTGGCGACTCTTCATGGAATATGCATTTAAGAGTATGGATTCCGAATCCAAAAAGATTTCATTATGTGCGTTCGGAACTAAATTGCGCAATTGTAAGGAAATTTAAAGAGCACAATATTGAAATTCCTTTCCCACAAAGAGATATTCATATTCGATCGAATAATAGCGAACAAAAAATTATAAATTAGTTATAAATATTTTCAACGATGGTTTAGTAAAAACCTATTTTTGAAATACTAAAAAATTGAAATTTACATGATTTAAAAATAAGTTTTAGCTGATAACTTAATTGATTATTATGATTAATTTTGTTAATCATAAGTATGCGTGGTTTTGTTTAATGTGTTTTTAACTATTAATAGCGGAGAATGAATGTTCTCAAATAAAAAAAATATTTCCTTAATTTTTGCTTTCTTTATAGCTGTAATGTTTATCAGCAGTTGTACAGAAGTAACCGCGCCAGATGATAAAAAAGCACCAGATACACCGTTGAACTTTACACTGCTTGGCGGTGGTGACGGTGAGGCTTATTTCAGATGGACTTCGAACAAGGAAAGTGATTTTTATAAGTACAGACTTTATAGATCCGAAAGTCTAACGGATACATTTAGGGTGATAGCGGAACTTCAACAAACTGAATATGTTGACCTGTATCTGGATTACGAAACGACGTATTATTATTATTTAACAGCGATAGATTACGCTTTAAACGAGAGCGATCCTACACCGATTATCGATGTAATTCCATTGAACATTTCTTCACCATCCCCGCCGACTCAATTATTTGTTACCGGTCTAAATAATCCGATAAGGGCTGAATTAGAGATGTTTGTAAGCTGGACTCCTCCGAACGTAAGCGATATAAATAGATTTTTTATATACCGATCGGAAACAAAAGATTTTACAGCAGTAAAAGATTTTTTAATCGACTCGACAATTATATCTTCTTATGTAGATAAAAATGTTAGTGTTCAGAAAAGATATTATTATAAAATTGTTGCTATAGACCGTGGTGGAAAAAGAGGACCGGCCAGCGAATCTGGAACAGATAGAATTTTGAATAGTCCAAAACTTATTCAACCGAGCAATACAACAAAATTTTCATCACCCTATAATTTTGTCTGGCAGCAAGTTGATAGTGTAATCAATTATCAGGTTTTTGTATCTAAAGGTCCGTTCTCATCTGTACTATGGAGTTCAAAAAAACAAACACGAACTGAAGTTGTTTATACGGGTCCCGATTTGGAATCGAACAGTATTTATTATTGGTGGGTTGCGGCCTATAGTAAAGATAAAATCATCTTAATCGACGGATCAAAAATTGATCCTGAAATAAATTCATACAGTACAATATGGTCTTTCTATATTGATTAAATTCTTTGGAGTTATTATGCGAAGTTTTTTAAAGAGTAAATTATACATTCTAGCCTTATTGCTCTTTTGGATTCCATCTTTAATTTTTTCATCTAACGGCACAATTATTCTTAAAAACGGAAAAGTTGTTCAGGGTGAAATTGTAAAAGAAGTTGCAAGCCATTTAGTAGTTAAAACAGATTTGGGTGAAATTCGAATTGAACGAACCAAAATTGAAAAGATTATTTATGAAAACATCAGCAATTCTATTTCCGACAGCACCTCATTAAATTCGGAAGGACTGAAGGATAGAGTTGTCGTTCATTATCAGAATGGCGATGCGCTTGATGGCATTTTAATTGCGAAAAGTCCTACTGTAATACTTCTTCAAACCGAAGTCGGAAATTTGGCAATTCCCAAACAAGATGTAAAAAGGCTGGAGTATATATCAAAAGAATTTTCTGAGAGAGGCGAGACCGCAATAATTGAGTTAACCAGCGGAGCAACTTTTGAGGGATTTTTATACTACGAAGATGCAGCCAGTTTAACTATTATAACAAAGCTTGGCAAATTAACAATCGATAAAAATGACTTACGCGGAATTGAATATATAAATAAAGAATTGGACGATATAAAAAATGTTGAGGCTTCTCTTTTAACACAAAAAGAAACCGGCGTAACATTTCAAGAAGGTTTGGGTAACAGAACGGATATTCTTCATCTTGGTTATTCTCCGGATTTGGGAAGCAGCTTTTCCACTGGTTACGGTGTAGGATATAAAAGCAGATTTCCTCTTGATAGAATGGAATTTATTTCGCTTTACGCGTCAGCCGGTTTAGGACTAAACGTTTATTCTTTGGATGAAGCCAATATTCAGGCTGAACAGGGAAATGCAAATGTTTCCGCTACAGGATTTGCAATGGTTGTCTCGGCTTCAGTAGGGGTTCCTATATTTCTTAATCCACAATCGGAATCGAGTTATCAATTTTATATTGCGCCGGCTCTTGAGGGCAATTTTGTTTACAGAAATTTGAAAAAAGAATTTCCTTCTTTCCCTTCACTTGACTCCGAAATTAAGGAAAGTGAATTTAAGTTCGGAATTGCTAATGAATTTGGAATGGACTGGAATTTTAGCGGATTTCAGGTGGGTATTTCCTATAATATTCATTTTGTATTCAGCGGTGATTCTTTCAATGAATTTAAAGTTAATTTTATTAAAACATTATTCTGATGATGAAAATAAACTATAAACATATTACCCTTTTGTTAATTATATCTGCTTTCACGTTGAATGCTCAGGTTATTAATTCGGGGACTCATGAACTTCAGCGGACATTGTTTATTTCTGAAGTTCACGGACTTACGTCGATTTTTATAAATCCTGCCGGCTTGGCCTCTTTAACCAACGACGACGGGATTTTACTCGGCTACAGCGGAAACGATAAAGAAAAAGGCGAGTTTATTTTTTCCATGAGCATCGGAGATATTGGGGCAGGATATAAAGAAAGTAAAATTTATGAAGAAAATATAGAATATGTTGTTAAAGAGTATGCCGTTGCTCTGGCTGCGGGCACAAAATTTATTTCTATCGGTACCACTACTAAACTAATTGAGTATAGAACCGGCGATCAAAAGGAACAAAACTATAATTTTGACGCCGGTATTAATTTTCAACCTTTAAGTTTTATTGGATTTTCCGCCATTGTTCGTAATCTTCATATTCAGGATCAATTACCTGATCTTTTAAATAGGAATTTTCAAGTGGGAACATATATTGAGCCCCTTGGCAGTATGTTTAGGATATTAGCTGAAATAGTTTGGAAAGACGCTCAGGAAGCCTTAAAACAAGGTAATCTTAAAACCGCTGTGGAATTAAAATTAGCTAACGAATTTGATATACGATTTGGCACGTATAATTTTAATCAGCCTAAAAAGGCATATTTTATCGCGATGAATGTGCATTTGGTTGAAGGAATGCGATTTTACAGTTCAGTTAGATTCAATGAATTTAACTCGACTCCCAATTTTTTGGGATCATTAATTATTCCTCTTGAAACCCCGCGTTAATTAATTGCTGCACAAAAATTATTTTTAACCAAGTCAAATTTTTTTTGATGATAAAATACATTAGCTTTATTCCCTGTATTTTATTCTTGTTATAAAATTTGAATGTAATTAGTATTAGATAATTTAAATAATGAACGGTATTGATATGGGTATAAAAAAATATTTGCTGATATTTTTATCTTTAATTGTTCTCATATTTATAATCCAGAATACAGAATCGGTAACTGTAATTTTTTTAACTTTCGAGATTAAAATGCCAAGGGCAATATTACTTTCCGCGACATTAATAGTTGGTATTGTTGTAGGGGTAATGCTTCCCTTTGGAATTAAAAAAAATAATAATTGAGCTTTTATTCACGAAATAATTCGGGATTATGATAGAAACAATTTTAGGCGCATTACTAATTATGGTTATGCGTATCACTGACGTTACAATTGGAACTTTTCGTACGATACTCGTTGTGCAAGGTAAAAAATATTATGCTGCCATTGCCGGATTTTTTGAAGTTCTGATCTGGATAACCGCAATGAAATTTATTGTTGGAAACCTGGACAACAATTTAAATTTATTAGCCTATGCGATAGGGTTTGCCATTGGTAATATATTAGGAATTACAACAGAAGAAAAAATTGGTTTAGGATATGTGCAAATAAACGTCATATCTAGATATGCTGCAGATAAAATCGCGGACTCGCTTCGTGTTTCTAAATATGGAGTAACTCTGCTTCCGGCCGAAGGTGGTTCGGGAGGAATGGCCATTATTGTGGCAATAGTGCGCAGACGCGATACAAGAAACGTAGTTAAAATAATTGACGGGATTGACCCCAAGGCATTCATTACATTTCAGCACTCAAGGCCATACAGGGGTTATATACACGGCTCCCGAAAATAATCAAAAGAAAGAGTTAATTGATGATAGTTCTCTGGGTTGGTTTCATCGTATTTATTATAATGCTTTTAGCACTTGATTTAGGCGTATTTAATAAAAGAGCTCATGTAATTGGTGTAAAAGAAGCAATTTACTGGTCGATTTTTTGGATAAGTTTAGCCCTTCTTTTTATACCTGTAATTTATCTTATATACGGCGATCATTTAATGGGAGCCGGTCTTTCTCTGGGCAGTGAACTAAACGGGCATCAGGCGGCAGTTCAGTATTTAACAGGTTATCTGATCGAAAAAACACTTAGCCTGGATAATATTTTTGTTATTGCAATAATTTTCAATTATTTCAATGTACCCGCTATGTATCAGCATCGTGTTCTATTTTGGGGAATATTAGGCGCTATTCTTTTACGTGGAATTATGATTGGAGCTGGCGCGATATTAATCGCCAAATTTTTCTGGATGAATTATGCTTTCGGTGCTTTATTGATATTTACAGCTATAAAAATGTTAAAATCTTCAGATCATAAAATAGAACCAAATAAAAATCCTCTTGTAAAACTTGCCCGAAAAATTTATCCTGTTACTAACGATTACCATGAACAGCATTTTTTTATTAAAGAAAACCATAAAAAATACGCGACCCCTCTCTTTATAGCTCTTCTTGTTGTTGAGGGAAGTGATGTGATGTTTGCTGTGGATTCTATTCCCGCGATATTTGCAATTACAAAAGATCCATTTATTGTATTTTCTTCCAACATATTTGCAATACTTGGGTTACGATCTCTTTATTTCGCTCTAGCCGCCATGATCGACAAATTTGTTTATTTGAAGTACAGTTTGTTTGTAATTCTTTTTTATGTTGGTATAAAAATGATAGTGGTTCATCATTTCGAAATTTCGGCAATGGTATCTCTTGTAATCATTTTATTTATTTTAGTCGCAGGTGTTGTAGCTTCAATGTATAAATCGGAAAGCAAAACTTCCTAATAAACAAACATGTTTATAAAAGATTGCAATTAAAATCGGCGTTTATTCACCTTTGAAATGAACGCCCGATTATTATTAATGGGCAAAAATTGCTATTTTAAACCCGACCCCATCATTCAGAATATTATTCTTATAATCGATTATATAATTGACGAGGTTTTTTATGAATTCGATCTCTTTTTTCGTCCGACTTATTCCAATTGTATTAATATTCAGCGCTTCAATATTCTCTCAGGATTTATCATCGTCTGAAATTAAAACGATGATAAATAAATACAAACAGGATATGCGAGGACCATATAAAGCTATTAAATGGTTTTGCCCCGACGGATCCATTATTCCCGCGGATCAAAGATGTCCGGAGCCCGGGGGCGTGCAGCGCGCGCAGAATAAAGACGAAGTATCGCGTCTGGCAAAAACAAAAGGAATATTTCTAGGTCAGATTCTCGCGGCGACTTCTCATCAGGAATTTTTAGATGTAAACAAAAATAATTCCCGGTTAAAACAATATCAGTTGGAAAAATACCTCAGAAGTGTGGATAACGGATGGATATTAAAAAGGGCTCAGTTTTACAGAGGGGCGTTTCAAGCTGAAGACGAAGAAGCTTGGGGAGTTAAATTTTTAAATTGGCTTGTGTTGAATGACGAAATTATTAAATCGAAATTTTATTTTTTACGAGAAGTGGTAAAGGATATTCCGCATGCTGGTGATGATAATAGAACCCAATCAATTAGAAGCGTTTCCAAAAGTATATCGGACTCTATGACATCGTTCATGGATTTGAGGGTCAAAATTCACGGGCAGCCGGAAATGGGAGATATTCAAAAAGTACAAGACTTCAGAACACAAAATAAAAGCAAAATTAAACCTTCTATTAATAAACTTTTCGACAAACTTATCGCGGATATGGAATTTGTATATAAATCCGAAGATCTTACTGTATTGAGTAAATATATAAAAGCACTGCCCGCAGATTTTACAATAAAAAATGAACTTTCTTTGTTTTTGGAGGAATATTCTACCCAGAACAACTTGCAAATAAATATTTCCAAAAAATGTGAAAATATAACGTCACTAATTATTAAGATTCGTGAAAATATTCTGAATCTAAAAAGCTCCAAAGCCCGACTCGCGTTATTGGATATTTCAATCCGATTGGAAGAAATTCTGTTTAGAGAATTACCGGCTTGGGAATCCAAAACGTTAAAAGAAAATCTTGTAAAGAATTTTAGTTTAGCGCAAGTTGTTACTGGGTGCGGCTACATTGAATTTTGGGAATGGAACAAAATTAAGTCACAAATTTCTGTTCCAACAGGGAAAACAATTTCACTGGAAAAATACACTGAAATATTGGATAATTCGCGTAAAATTGTTGAATGGGGTTCGGCAATGGTTAATGCCAATTATGATGATGTAATTCAATTGTTCGCACACTTCGAACCAATGGCAGAGGGATTTATCGACGATAAAATTCGTTCATCCCTGTTGCTGGCTCATGGTCGTTTAAATGGAAAATTCGGCGATCATTTTTCAAGAATCACAAATATTTCGAACATAGTATTTGATTTTAAAGGTTTAAGTTCGGTGCGCGGATTAAATCCCGGCTACGCTTTGGGCGAACTTGTTGTTATTACAGGTGCATCTGAGGACATAAAATTTGACCCAAATAAAATTTACGCTCTCTACAGACCTCCGGCCGATTTAAAACCTGTAGCGGGTATTATTACTGTAACCGAAGGCAACCTGGTTTCTCACGTACAATTGCTCGCGAGGAATCTTGCAATTCCTAACTCCGTTATGTCTGGCGATATTTTGCAAAATGTTTCCAAATTTGCTGGCAAAAAAGTTTTCTATGCGGTGTCGCCAAATGGAAGAGTAATTATTAAACTTGCCGAAAATATGAAAGGTGAAGAAAAGAAACTTTTTGAACAGAAAAAAAGATCAGAAGAAGTTGTGCGGGTACCAACTGATAATCTGAAACTTGATCAGAAAAAAGTTATAAACCTGCGTGATCTTAGCGCCAAAGATTCGGGGAGATTAAGCGGGCCTAAAGCAGCCAACCTTGCGCAACTAAAAAACTTATTTCCCGATAAAGTTGTTGAGGGATTAGTAATCTCTTTCGGTATTTTCAAAGAACATATGGAACAAACAATTCCCGGTCAGAAAATTACTTACTGGCAATTTTTAAACGACACATTTGTAAAAGTAAAATCAATGGATAATAAAAACGAAAAATCTATTGATGAATTTATACTTGGAAGATTGGCTGAGTTAAGAACTCTTATTAAAACAATGCCAATGAAACCGGAATTTGTAAAAGATCTTGAAAACAATTTTTCTTCGGTTTTAAAGAACAAAATAGGGGAAGTCCCGGTCTTTATTCGTAGTGATACAAATATGGAAGATCTTAAAGATTTTACAGGTGCGGGCTTAAATTTAACTGTGTTTAATGTTGTAGATCGAGAAAAAATATTTCAGGGTATTCGGGATGTCTGGGCATCGCCTTATACTGAAAGGAGCTACAAATGGCGTCAGCGACTATTAAAAAATCCCGAGAGCGTTTATCCCTCTATTCTGATTATACCGACTGTTGATGTGGATAAAAGCGGTGTAATGATCACAACGGGCCTAAGTACAGGTGATACTAAAGATTTTACTGTATCGTTCAGTAGAGGAGCCGGCGGGGCGGTAGAAGGGCAAATTACAGAATCATACCTGTTAAAAAATAATGGTAAAAATATTTTGCTTTCAACCTCACGTGAAAACGTTTATAACAAACTTCCATTAACAGGAGGCACGGTAAATGGAAATTCTACATTCGAGAAAGCGATATTGTCCGATGAGGAAATTTCGCAGCTCCGTGCGTTTGCCAAAGATATTAAACAAAAATTATCTGGAACGCGTGGATTTGAATCCGGAAGCCCGCTGGATATTGAACTGGGATTTCTAAATTCCAAATTGTGGCTTTTTCAGGTTCGTCCATTTGTAGAGAATAAAAAAGCTTTATCTTCGGCTTATCTTCAATCGCTGGATCCCGAAATACCAAAATCAAAAGTTGTTAATTTAGACGATGTTTTTTAACGGGGTAAATTTATGAAAAAGAAAAATAGAATTATTTTTTTAGCGGTGTTTTTTTCATTTTGTATTTCACTTAATGCTTATCCCATAGACGGATATATTCTGACCGGTATTAAAAGATTGTTGAGATTGCAATTGATATTGGATGGCAAAATAAAAGATGTAAAACCAATCAAGGGAGCGCTTAAATCCACAAAAGATATAAAATTGAATTTAGCCGTTTCCCGTGGCGACAGTTTAATTCATATACCTAATCCGGATGAAAAGCTGCAGAAGGAATTAAATAAATTATTTCCGAACATTCACGAAAGTTATTCTTTATCTCTTCTTGATATAACCCCGGGAAAAAAAATAAGATATGCTCAGCGTAAATCCGAAAAATCTTTTTCTCCGGGCAGTGTGGGCAAGCTTGCAATTGCAGCGGGCTTGTTCACCGAACTTAATAGAATATTTCCGGATTCTTTTGAAAAGCGACAAGATTTGCTGCGAAAAAGGATGGTGCGTGCGGGCAAGTGGTGTATAACAAATGTACATACGGTTCCATTCTTTGACCCGCAAACAAATAACTTTTTCAAACGAACTGTTCAGGAGCAGGACGTTTTTTCGTTATACGAATGGGCTGACCATATGCTTTCTGTAAGTTCTAACGCGGCTGCCAGTATTGTATGGAAAGAACTCGTTTTGATGAGAGGTTTCGGCAAAAATTATCCCCCCAATGAAAAACAAGAGGAAGAATTTTTGAGTAAGACGCCAAAATCGGAATTGCGCGAAATTGCGATGTCAGTAGTTAATGATCCATTAAGAGTTTTAGGAATAACCGAGGATGAGTGGGTGCTGGGAAACTTTTTTACCCGTGAAGGCAAACGTCTTATTCCAGGGGATGGAGGCAGCACAGGAAGCCCTAAGGGACTAATGAAATATCTGATAGCTCTTGAGCGAGGGAAAATAGTGGATCAGAAATCGAGTCTGGAAATTAAAAAACTATTATATATGACTGACAGAAGAATACGTTACGCGCAATCGGCAGCATTAAAAGACGCAGCAGTATATTTTAAATCGGGCAGTTTATATAAATGTAAACCGGAGCCTGATTTTGAATGTAAAAAATATATGGGAAATGTTGAGAACTATATGAATTCGGTCGCAATTGTTGAACATCCTGACGGAACAACTTACTTGGTTACTCTTATGTCTAATGTATTACGCAAAAACTCGGGCACGGACCATATGATGCTGGCTGCTTCTATTGATAGGATTATCCGCGGCAAATAATTAATTGAAGAAATTAATATTTTTTACCGCCAAGCGAGACATGTTCTGCAATTTGGCATTGGAATGTTCTAAAAATTTTTCCGCGAGCGGAATGTATGTTTTTTCTTTTAATTGAGAGATCAAATACATTGCTGCAATTTTTAATTTTATGTCTTTTCCTTCCAATAAAGTTTCAAGACATTCAAATTCTGAGGGAATTTTTATTTCCAATTCTTCAATAATTTCCTGCGAAATAGAATGAACACTCGCCGATTCAACTATCGGAACTATTATTTTTTTAAGATTAGGTTCCAGCAAATTGTCTAAAAACTCAATCGCGTTAATACGAATATCGGGTTTATTGCTTTGAATGCTTTTGTAAATTTCTATCATATCGTCTGGCGGATATTTTAATCCGAGCAGTCTGAATATCCTTTCAAGATTTCCATCGAGCCGCCTTTCCAATAAATCCACTAGGCTTTTACGCGCTTCCTTTATATCGGCTTTTAAGTTTTTGTCGCCAACTGATTCATCATGTTCCTCGGCGTTTATCTGTACATAAAGGTATGAAATTGTATCGAGGTAAATTTTTGCTTCGGCCAATATTTTTACGAGTAAATTTTTCTGATTGAATTTTAGATGAGGAAAATGTTTTTTCAAATTGTTTAACGCTTTTAACGAGGCATTTCTTATTGTGATATCCTCGTGGTCTATATACTGATATAATGAATCAACGGAATTTTGAGCACCGAGTTTTTCAAGTATCGAAGGAATAATTCTTTTTATATTAATTGAGTTTGCGGATTCCGACATATAAGTAATAAGCGTATCCACAATTGCCTGTCCATAATTTACTAATGCCATTTGAGCGGACTCTCTTAATTCGTCATCGTCGAGCTTGCTAAGCAATGGTTCAATAAATTCTGGGCTATAAGTTAAACCGGCAGAATATATAGCCTCTTTATTTAGCCATTTATTTCCTGAATTCAAAAAGGAATGAATAATATAAAATAGTTCCTGCAAGTTCGCGTGGCCGATTGACCTCAAACAACAGGACTCAATAAATTCTCGTTTATTTTTATCTGTAGTGTTTTCGGCTTCATCCAGTCTACCAAGAATAATTTCTTTCAACTTTATTTCCGATTTCAAAACATAATTATCGCGTAATTGTTCTGATGCGCATAAAAGTGCAGTATTTCTGACATTTTCGTTAGTATGGTTCAGGTATTCGTCAATTACAAATAGTTCTTCCCCTGCGTTATGTTCGAATATATAATTAAGCGCTTCCATTCTTAATTCAGCATCATCATTAAAAATCAATATTTCCGAAATTCCAATTAACTCTTCATCGTAGTAATAATGAACATTTCGGAGAGTCGCAATTTTAACCTCCGCAGAGCCGCTCTCCAAAAGTTTTTTATAAGCCGGTATAAAATTTTCGTTTTGAACTTCTCTTATCATTTTCAGAATTTGTATAATTTGTTTATCGCTACCTGTTTCAAGTATTTTAAACAGACTGCTCATTACGGATTCGTTATTTAAATCGGGTATTTTCTTCTTTACATCCTTATCCACATCTATTTTTATTCTGAACGATCTTATATATTCCTGTCGTACTTTCTTTGCCAAATAGAACCATGCAATTAAGAAAATGATTGTAAGCAAACTGATATACTGGATATTCAAACCCAGAATACCTGCGAATAAAATCAAAATAATTCCACTTATACCTGTGGCGAAGCTATCAACAAAAATATCTATAAACGATTTTGCCTGATTTTTTATTTCGACGGGAATTGGCAACGCGAGCAATTCCATGCCCGCTTTATTTATCGATTGTTTCAGACTTCCGTCATTAATTTTTAATAATATACCAGCCCATAACATAGGGCTAATAAAAATGGCTGTTGCTCCAATAAAGATACCGGCCGGCAGAAAGAAAAGCGACGTTCCTACTCCGAATATTCCTACAACGCGGCGTGTTACAAATAATTGAATAATAAGCGAGGCTATATTAAGATTGGAGAACCAAAACCCGAAAAATGCTGTAAGCTGATCGGCGTCTTTAATTTCCGCTGAGGCGATAGCGCTGAATTGATAATCTACAAGTTTTGCAACAAGCACACTTATACCCACTATGCTTGCCATATAAACTAAATGACGAGAACGTCTAATTAAATTTATTGGATGATCGGCAAATGTAAATATCCTTTTCTTTCTTTGAAACCTTGTTTGATAATCTATTATATAATTCTTCCAAACGTATTTTGTTATTGGTACGCAGGCTAAAATGAATAGCACGCAAATTAGCAACAGATTTTCACTGCCTAAAAATTCCACGCTTATTGTTGTAAGATATCCGCCGAATATACCTCCGGATATCGCGCCGGCGCCGATAAATCCGAACAGACGTTTTGCTTCCCGTGCATTAAATACAAGGTTTGCTAATATCCAAAATTGTGACGCGGATAATACGGCAAAAATAGAAACCCATAAATAAAACAAATATAAAACCCAGCCCTCTAAAAAATTAAACAACAACAATGCCCAGAAAATGATAAAAGCTATGGTTGATGAATACAATGTGAAGAGGATTATTTTATTTACAGGATATACTTTTAAATATCTCGAATAGATTGTAGAAACAACTGCGGCCATTACCGCCACCATTATAAAGGCATATGGTAATTGTTCCACTCCGAATTTATTCAGGAATAATGCTGTTGCGGTTGGTTTTACTATCAACAAAGCGGAAATTATAAAAAAAATGTAAAAAAACATCAATAAGGTGCGTTTAACTTCACCTTCTTTAATATCGAAGGCACGTTTTAAAAACTCATTAAAAAGATCAACTAAATAATCCATTAAGTCTGTCTGTTTATTATCCTTTGGCAGTTTTCAAAACATCTTCAATAACAGGAACAAGATCTCTGCAAATTTGTTCACCGTTCGGGTCATCTATTAACGCTACTAAAATATATCTTCTCCAGCCGTTATCCCAGACTAAAATTGAATCCGAGTGATAAGATTGCCAACTTCCGGACTTGCGATACAATTTAGCATCTGGAGCGAGTTTTTCCAATGTATTTACAAATTTATGGTGTAATTCCGGATCCGACATTATTTCAAGCATTTCTTCGGATCGTTCAAAATTAACCAAGTTGCCAAAAGCAAGTAAGTAATAGAAACGGCATACCTGAGTTACTGTAGCGGCATGACTTAATCCTTGTAACGGATCCGGATAACGGGGCCCGTCTTTAGCGTATCTTTTGCCGACCCAAAGTCCGCCGCCATAATCTTCATCATATAAATCATATTTCGGATCTGTTAATACAGATTCAATTTTTTTGTATCCTAATCTATCAATCATACGAGTGGAGGCTTGATTATTCGATTGACTGATCATAATTCTCAGGTCGTTCATAATATCTTCTGTCGGCTCCAATTCTCCTTTTTCAATTGAATCGAATGAGGCCAACAAAACAGCAATTTTGGGCAGACTTGCGGCGTACATCATTTCATCGCCATTCATTCGAGCGAATTTCACATTGTATGGATCACTAATATCTACAAGTCCAACAGCCATTTTTTTGTTACTGATTAAACTTTTCCACTTTGGATGTAATTTAATTTTATTTTCAAAAATTCTTTGTAACCTGAGGTCTACTACATTTCGGAGAGATTTTATTGAACTTCTTGGGACATCGTACGGAAGAAATAAATTTGTTTGAGTGTTTTTTTTGTTTCCGGCGGGAAACGATATCGTAAAAATAAAAAATAAAATTAAAACCGCTCTCATGCATTTCTCATAAAATTATAGCGTGGAAATGTATATAAAAGAAGAAAAAAACGGAAATGAAATCGTGAAGACATACAAGTGCGTTTTATTGAATGATTAGCTGTAAATACTTTATCTGTAATTAGTTATATTTACTAAAATATATACATAAAATTAAACCAGCTGCTAATTTAGAGAAATTAAGATATAAAGGATGATTGATAGGGTACTTAAGTAATGGTTAAAACAAATGTTATCCGACTACTTGAATTGCGCAATATCAAACACACAGTTAAAGAATATATCTTTGATGAAAATGAAATTGACGCGGTTTCGGTTGCTAATAAAATTAATGCAAATCCTGAACAGGTATTTAAAACACTCCTGACACGCGGGGATAAAACCGGTCCGGTGGTTTTTGTTATACCCGGTAATTTTTCTTTGGATCTTAAAAAAGCCGCAAGTATTAGTGGAAATAAAAAAATAGAAATGATAAAAGAAAAGGAATTATTTCCATTAACCGGATATATAAAAGGGGGCTGTTCTCCGATTGGTATGAAAAGAAATTTTAAAACATTTATAGATGAAACCGCCCAAATGTGGGAAAACATTTACGTTAGCGCGGGATTGCGTGGGCTCCAGGTTTGTTTAATCCCGGATGATCTGAAAAATGTTTCCGAAGCGGATTTTGGCGATTTAATTTAATTCTTAATCTTATTTCCATTTTCTTAATTTTTTTATTATACTTACAAGCTAGAAATTAGGAGATAAAATGGCTAAACAACAATCATTTGCTGACAAAGCTAAAAAGAAAGATAAAGCTACCCTTATGACGGTAAAATTCGTCAAAACTATCAAATCCGATAAAGGCAGCTACAAATTCCAGGAAAGATTGGTCAAATTAGACGATATCAGTAAAGTTACTGAGTTAAAATAAAAGCGGCTTAAACCGCTTTTATTTTATTCAGTAAAACCATCAATTATATCTTCAGTCTGTTTCAATAATAATAAAATTTTAGTATCTTCTTTAACCGCGCAAAGTAGCTATACTTCATAAAATTAAATTGCAACAAATTAAACTCTACGCTTTGCGTAAACAGGTTTTTTGCCGTTTGTCCGATATTTATTAATAAATAGAAATTAAAAGAAAGGTAATGACTATGATAAATGAGAGAAAAATGAAATTTTACGGGATTAGTCATATCGATAAGTTACCCCAATTAAAAAAATTGTCCGATCAGCAGCGATTCGAAATAAAAGTTGTTTCAAATATTCTTCCATTCAGAACCAATAATTATGTAGTCGAAGAACTTATAAATTGGAATAATGTTCCCAATGATCCTATGTTCCAATTAACTTTTATGCAGAAGGATATGCTTCAGTTCGATCATTATAAAAAAATGGCAGAAATGTTAACAAACGGGAGCAGTAATGAAGAAATTAAAGCTTCTGCTGACTCAATAAGGTATGAACTTAATCCACATCCGGCGGGACAATTAACCGCAAACGTTCCTCTATTAAATGGACATCCTGTAAGTGGTGTTCAGCATAAATACAAAGAAACATGTCTTGTCTTTCCCTCAAGCGGTCAAACATGCCATGCATACTGCACATTTTGTTTCAGGTGGGCCCAATTTGTGGGAATGAACGATCTTAAATTTGCTACAGGAGAATCACGGAGATTTCAGAAATATTTAAAAGCTCATACAGAAGTTACGGACGTTCTTTTTACCGGCGGGGATCCTATGGTTATGTCACTTCAAAAACTTGAAACTTACATTCTTCCACTGCTTAAACCAGAGTTCGATCATATTACAAATATAAGGATTGGCACAAAATCATTGGCTTATTGGCCTTACAAATATGTAACGGATAAAGATGCAGATGGAGTTATAAAATTATTTGAAAAAGTTGTAGAGTCGGGTAAACATCTTGCAATAATGGCTCATTTCAGTCATTGGGCAGAACTGCAAACCGATGTTGTTAAAGAAGCAATTAAACGAATTAGAAATACTGGTGCTGAAATCAGATCTCAGTCGCCTGTACTTAAACATATAAACGATAAACCTGAAGTATGGTCGAGAATGTGGAAAGAACAGGTTTCATTGGGCATTATACCTTACTATTTCTTTGTTGAAAGAGAAACCGGGGCAAAGCACTATTTCGAAATACCGATTGCCAGAGCATTTGAAATTTTTAGAGACGCTTATACAAAAATATCAGGATTGCACAGAACTGTGCGCGGTCCTTCTATGTCGGCAAATCCCGGTAAAGTTGTTGTGGAAGGTATAGCTGAAATTCATGGTGAAAAAGTTTTTGTTCTCAATTTTCTGCAAGGCCGAAATCCTGATTGGGTTAAACGTCCGTTTTTCGCAAAGTACGATGAGCACTCCACCTGGCTTAATCAATTAAAGCCGGCATTTGGTGAAAGTAATTTTTTCTTTGAGGAAGAATTGGAAAATATGCTAAGTGATAAGAGGGAACAGATTACTATTGTAAAAGAAGGATTTGTTTCAGGAGCAGCATAAAAATAGATTTATAATAAAAAAGGCCGACAATAAAATCGGCCTTTTTTTTTATACACTGAAATATTTTATCCCGAAACAACTTCCAAAGTTGGGCTGATTTCTCTTCGTAATAAATTTTCGATAGCAACCAGTGTGCCCCTTATTGAGCTAGGACACGAACCGCATGCGCCCTGATATCGTATGGTTAAAACCTGTCCATCAAGTCCTAAAACCTCCAGTCCGCCGCCGTCGCCAGCTAATGCGGGACGAACGCGTTGATCCAATAATTCATTTATTTTTTTTAACAACTCGGTATCATCTATGTTCGAGCCGGCAATTTCTTTCTCCTGTGGAACCAAAGATTTATCGAAATTTTTCATGAATTCGACAAATGGTTTCTGAATCTGTCCCCAACTAGCTTTAGGATCTTTTTCAATCGTCACGAATTTATCCATATAAAAAACCGAGACAACACCTTCAATTTGAAAAATTCCCGAGGCCAATGGATCATTAGCTGCTTCTTCTTTGTTAGCGTAATTTCGAGTCTCAAAATTAAGCAGTTTTTCATTTATAATAAATTTTAACGCCTGTGGATTCGGTGTTAAGTCTACATCTTGCACATTCAACATAAGTCCCTCTGATTTTTACTTTACTAAATCTTAAATTACATTATTAAATTCTTTTTAAAAATCGACATTACTAAAATACAATATCTTTTGAAAATATTAAATTATTCCCGAGAACTATTTCCTCTTCTGTTATCAACCAATAGCACAAACTCACCTTTTAATTGATTTTTTTCAGCGACATTCAATATTTCCGAAGCTGTTCCTCTATAAAATTTTTCACGTTTAGTAGTAAGTTCATAAGCCAGAACAATCTGTTGTAATTTCCCGAACGTACTTACTATTTCTCCAAGCAATTTTCGCAGACGGTATGGTGTTTCCATCAGGACAATAACTTCATTAATTCTTTTTAGACTCAATAGTTCGTGACGGCGTATATCTTTTTTGGGAGATAACCAACCGAAGTGATAAAACTTTTCTACATGAAAATTAGAGCCAGTAATTGCCGGAATAATTGAATTTACACCGGGAATAATTTCCACTTTTATTTTATAAGAAATTGCAAAATCCAAAAGCAGATGCCCCGGGTCGGAAAATAATGGAGTGCCGCAGTCAGATATTAAAGCAGCCGATTTTCCGGAATGAATTAAATTAACCAATTCCTGCGCGTATTCTTTTTCGGTATGTTCATTCAGGGCGTGTAATTCTTTCTCGATATTTAATTGAGAAAGAAATCGGCGCGCCATTTTGTATTCTTCACAAATAATAAAATCAACTTTTTTAAGTGTGTTCAATGCTCGCAGAGTAATATCATCAATATTACCGATGGGTGTAGAAACTATGTAGAGTGTGGGTTCCAAAACATAAATAATTTTTATATGGAGAAAACATTTTTTAATGATAAAATTAAAAAGGTGCCTTTAAGCACCTTTTAAAATAGAATAAAACTTTTATATAAGTTCTTTTATTTTCGGGATAAGATCATCCAGATTAATTTTTATTTTTTCGCCTGAGCTTCTGACTTTTATTTCGACCATATTTTCTTTTAGATTTTTTTCGCCAACTACAACCTGCAGAGGCATTCCAAGCAAATCGGCGTCGTTAAATTTAAAGCCTGCAGACGCGTCTAACCGATCATCGAACAATACCTGCCATCCCGACTTTCGCAACTCATCATACATTTCAGCAGCTTTAGAGGCGACAGTTTCATTTTTCATATTTAATGCGATCAGGTGAACGTCAAAAGGAGCTAAAGGTTTTTTCCAAATAACACCTCTTTCATCGTAGTTTTGCTCCATGTAACAAGCTAAAACTCTTTCCAGACCAATACCGTAGGAGCCCATTATTATTGGTTGAGCTTTGCCGTTTTCGTCGAGAAAATTTACACCCAATGCATCAGAGTATTTAGTGCCCAGCTTAAAAATATGTCCAAGTTCTATAGCTCTAAATACATCTAATTTCGCGTCACATCTTGGACATCCCTCGCCGCTTTCAACAGTGCGTAAATCGAAATATTCCATTTCGGGTAAATCTCTTTTAAAATCAATTCCACCCAAGTGATAATCATTTTTATTAGCACCGCTTATTAAATTATTTCCATCTTTTAACCTGTTGTCGGCTATTATTCTATGTCCGAATCCAATAGGTCCTATTGACCCGGCATCGGCGCCAGTAATATCGGCCAATTCTTCCGGATGGCACGGACGGACTTGACCTTCGCCGAGAGCCGAACCCAACTTTGTTTCATTAACTTCGTCGTTACCCGACATTAAAACAAGAACAGGTTTATCCTTAAACATATAAACGCGTGATTTTGCTGTTTGTCTTTCATCAATATTAAGAAAGGTGCACAGTTCATCTATGCTTTTTACATTTGGAGTTGAAATTTCGTAATTGGATTTACTTTCTTCACTTCGGTTAACGGCTTCTATGCGGGACGAAGCAATTTCAACATTGGCGGCGTAGTTGCAGCTTTCGCAATGAGCTACAGTATCTTCGCCGGCTTCGGATTTAACCATAAATTCTTCTGATTTACTTCCTCCCATCGCTCCGCTCGACGCGCCAACAACAAAATATTTTATTCCGCACCTGTCAAAAATAGCGCGGTAAGCTTTATCATGCAGCTCATAAGACTTATCCAAATTCTCCCATGTAGAATCGAAAGAATATGCGTCCTTCATTAAAAACTGCCGGCCACGGATTACACCGCTTCGTGGACGAGGCTCGTTCCTGAATTTTGTTTGTATTTGATACCATATTTGCGGTAATTCTTTATAAGAACTTAACGCTCCCTTTGCGTGGAAAGCCATAATTTCTTCATGTGTCGGGGCTAAAACATATTCTCTGTTTTTTATATGAAACATAGTGTCGCCAAAAGCCTCTACACGGTTTGTAGATTCCCAAATTTCTTTAGGATTTAATCCCGGCAGGTGAAATTCTTGACCGCCGATTTCGTCCATCTCTTCACGAATTATTTCCGAAATTTGTTTGATTACTTTGTAACCTAAAGGTAAAAATGAGTAAATGCCAGCAGACAACATTCTTACCATACCGGTTCTAAGCATTAAAATATGACTTGGAATAACTGCGTCTGCAGGAACCTCTTTTAATGTTGGAATAAAAGCCGAACTTAACTTCATAACACTCTGTATTTTGTTTGATAAATAAAGTGCTAAAATTACTAAAAGTGGTGAGCAATTCAAAGGTATCCTTTATTTTCATCATTTACAGCGGGTATTTTGCAAGATTTCAATATATTTGTTTTAATATAATTCTTATTAAATAAAAGATTGGATTTGGAATGCTGGAACGTATTAACTTTTCATCTGGTACAAAGTGGGAAAATTCAGTAGGTTATTCCCGCGCCGTTAGAGCCGGTGATTATATTTTTGTTAGCGGTACGACAGCTATAGATGAGAATGGAAATATAAATGGACTTGGTGACGTATACAGACAAACAAAATATATTTTTTTGAAGATCGAGAAAGCTCTTAATAATTTGGGCGCAAAGTTGGATGATGTTGTTCGTACGAGAATGTTTATAACAAATATAGAGCTGTGGGATGATGCCGGTAGAGCTCATGGTGAAGTATTTAAGAATATTAAACCTGCCGCAACAATGGTTCAAGTTTCATCTCTTATTGAGCCCGACTTATTAATTGAAATAGAAGTAGACGCAATTTTATTAAAATAGAAAGAATAAATATGATATTTAACCCAGTATTTGAAGACAATAAAGAACGTGATCCTGAATATTCGGCCTCATTGATGCCAGTGGTGTTTAATAGCGGCGAAAATAAATTAATCGGTACTGTATTTATCGCCAATGGAAAAGGTCCGCACCCGTTATTAGTTTTATTACATGGTTTCCCCGGCAATGAAAGTAATTATGATATTGCCCACGCTGCAAGACGTGCAGGTTGGAATGTACTTGTTTTCCATTACAGGGGTTCATGGGGAAGCGCGGGAGTTTATTCATTTTCTAATTGTCTAGAAGATGTTGATGATGTTTTAAAATCTCTTGCGGATCCTAAATTTGAAGAGAAGTATAGGATTGATTCCAATAAAATTGTTTTAGCCGGACATAGTTTGGGGGGATTTATTTCGCTCATTAAATTATGTGAAAACGGGAAAATAAAATATGGCGCCTCATTCGGCGGATTTAATTTTGGTTTTTTTGCAAAAATGATTCCGGCAATTCCTGAAGCTAAAGAAATTACTCTCGAAGGATTAAATAACGGCGCTTATTTGTTAAACGGTGTTTCAGGTGATAATCTTTATAATGAAATGTTGAATCATTGCGATAATTGGGATCTGTTGGAGAAATCAGATTGTTTTGCCGGGAAGAATATTTTGCTTATCGGAGCTCAGCTGGATAATGTTGCGCCTGCAACTTTGCACCACATTCCGCTACTAAAAAAAATTGAATCCGTAAAGGGTGTTCAATTGGAACATCATACGCTTGATACAGGTCATTCTTTTTCAGACAGAAGAATTGAACTGACTACAATACTTATTGAATGGTTGAATAAAATTAGGTTTTAATTGAAATGGTAAAAATGGATTCCAATAATCTCAACGATATGCCGAATGAAGAATTTCGCAAATTCGGACACGAATTAATAGACTGGGTTGCAGATTATCTCGAAAATGTAAAAGACAAACCTGTGCTCGCTCAAATTACACCTGGTGAGGTTAAATTAAAATTACCGGATACACCCCCTTTTAAAGGCGAGCCTATGGGAAATATTATTGATGATTTGAATGATATAATAATGCCTGGAATGACACATTGGAATCACCCGAGATTTATGGCTTATTTTAATTCAACCGCCAGCGGTCCAGGTATACTGGCCGAATTAATAAGCGCCGCCTTTAACATTAACGGAATGAATTGGAAAAGCTGCCCCGCGGCAACGGAGCTGGAAGAAGTAGTGCTCCACTGGCTAAGAAAAATGATTAAGCTTCCTGAAAATTATTGGGGTATTATTTACGAAGGCGGATCTGCCAGCAATATGCACGCTATCGCCGCCGCGAGGGAAAATATAGAGAATCTTCAACTGCGTCAGAAAGGCATGACCGGTAGAAACGATATTGGCAGGCTGCGTTTATATCTTACTGAACATACACATTCTTCAGTTGCAAAGGGTGCCATAAATGTTGGAGTAGGGCTCGAAGGAATTAGAAAAATACCAGTCGATGAAAATTACAGAATGGATGTGACCGAACTAAAAAAAGCCATTGAGCAGGATAGAATAGAAGGCTGGCTGCCATTTTGTGTCGTGGCTACAGTAGGTACTACATCAACTACAAGCATAGATCCAATTGAAAATATCGCGGATATTTGCGAGAAAGAAAATCTATGGCTTCACGTAGACGCCTCGCACGCCGGAACCGCAGCTATTGTACCCGAACTGAATTATATAATAAATGGCTGTGACAGAGCGGATTCGTTTGTTATGAACCCGCACAAGTGGATGTTTATGCCTATTGATATAAGTGTATTTTACACCAGAAAACCTGAGATTCTTAAAAGAGCTTTTTCTCTTGTTGCAGAGTATCTTAAAACTACCGAAGATTCGGAAGTTATAAATTATATGGATTATGGCATTACGCTCGGTCGAAGATTCCGTTCGCTTAAGTTATGGATTGTAATCCGTTATTTTGGCGTAGAAGGTATTATAAAACGTTTAAGAGAACATATTAGACTTGGAAAACTATTTGAAAAACTTATTGATGAGAATCCTTTATTTGAGAAACTTGCCCCTGTTCCTCTGAGTACGGTCTGCTTTAGAGCCATTCCAATGGGGAAAAACGAAGATGAGTTAAATGAATTTAATAAATCATTAATGGACACAGTAAATTCCACAGGCAGAGTATTTTTATCCCATACAATACTTAACGGAAAATTTACTGTTCGAATGGTTGTTTCGGGAATTAGAACTACTGAGTCGGATGTTTTAGAAGTTTGGCAATTATTAAATAACCGCTGTAGGGAAATGATTAAATAAAAGCGAACCGATATTTCATAAATCCTTGATTTATTTGAAACTCTTTGATGTTTTTAGAAACATCAACCTGCCGCACATAAAATCTCATTTTGGTGAAATGACCTTTAATTTTTTGAATTCCTCATTAAGTGATTAAAAATTTTCACTAATCTATAGTCAGCTGCTCTGCAGTAATAAAAATAATTTATTAAATTGATTCGAAATGAAAAAAGAAAATAATTATGATAGAAGGAGTTGTTGTGAAAGAAACGAAATATCCGAAATCATTTTCCCATATTGGAATTACGGTTCCAGATATAAAAAAAGCAGTAGAATTTTATTCCGAGGTTATGGGGTGGTATATCATTATGGAGCCATCCATAGTTAAAAAAGAAAAAGAGACTGCTATTGGACAAATGTGTATTGATGTGTTTGGTGAAGATTGGGAGGAATTTGAAATTGCACATATGTCAACTTCGGATAGAATAGGAATAGAACTATTTTCTTTTCCGCACGGAACTAAGAAAGCTCCTGAATTCAATCCTTTTAATACAGGACTTTTCCATTTTTGTATACAAGATCCGAATATCGAAGAGCTAATAGATAAAATAGTCTCTTTGGGTGGAAAACAAAGAATGCCAATAAGGGAATATTATCCAAACAACAAACCTTACAAAATGTGCTATGTAGAAGATCCGTTCGGAGTAGTATTTGAGATATATACGCATAGTTATGAATTAACTTATTCTTCAGGAGCCTATCAAGAATAGTATACTATATTGTGCACCGTGTATAATATATGATTCGAGAGACACTTACTTATTATTCACCAGTATTCAATTAAAAAGTATTTAGTGGTTAATCGTAGCTATCATGCTAATCACACGGACGTTGTATTCAAAGCGGCATTTCTGCTGTTTTTAATTATGGTGTAATATATTAACATTGCTCATAGGGATCCCTTCGGGATAATTAGTATTTGTGTGCAATAAAAAACTGGCGGGTGAATCTTTAGCGCTATGCCTGCGGCGGACAAGTCAGATATGCGAAGGCATCCCCAAAGGATTTGACATGCCGTTAACCATATTGACCTTTCTATATTGTCGACTATTTTTACCGCACTTCAATCGATCAATGGATTTGTACACAATTTATTTGAATTCCATTAAATAAGTAGTCTATAATTATTTGTCCGGTGTAAGCATATGTTAATAAAAACAGAACTTTTAATAAATTATTGGTATCTCACTTAAATTTAATGTTTATTATTACATGATTTCACTTTATCTTTGTTAATAAAATTGATTCAGCTATCTTATAACTCCACAAAAAATTGTTTAAAAATTATAAAAATATCGTTTTAGCTTGGTTATTTATCATACTGCTTTCTTGTGATGCGCCTCATATTAATCCGCTTGACCCGGAAAATCCGGATAACGAATTCCGCGCTCTTCAAGGTAACGTTCAAACTGAAACAATTCCAAGACTGCCCATAAAAGGTGTCAATGTATCATGGCAAAATGATAACATTGTTGTGCAAACAAACGAAAACGGAGATTTTAGCTTAAGCCGTCTTAGTAATAAAAACGGCAATTTGGTTTTTTACAAAGAAGGCTTTTTACCCGATACACAAACAATTATTTGGGGCGAGCACAAACTCCTTACTGTAAATAAGTTTCTTAATTCCGAACCAAAAATTCAATCTTTGGCGATATACAGTAGTGTTAAAAACGAATTTTTCGGCAAACAAGTTGTTTCTCTCTACATAGAAGTAAGTATTATTGACGAAGAAAAAGATGTTGATACAGTATTTGTTGAAAATGATGATCTAAAAATTTCATCTAAGTTGAACGAGATTACTCGCGGATACTACAGCAGGAAATTCTCAAAAGAAGAATTGGGGTTGCAGTCACTGGAGGAATTAATTGGCAAAGAATTAAAAATTGTTGTTAAAGATAAATTGGGGTACAAATTTACAATTGCCCGGTCAAATTTAAAAAGAATTATAAGCCAAATTATTACAGCTAAAAGTCCCATCAACAAAGAAGATACTGTTTCAGTATTTCCGACACTTGTATGGAATAAATTTTTAGTGGGATTTAAATTTTCCTATCATGTACAAATTTACAGTGAAGAAACAGTCCCTCAACTTATCTGGGAAAAAACAAACATACCGCAGGATTCGATTTCTGTAAAAGTAAAATCTCCAATTTCAGGCAATCCGGATAACGATTATTTTTGGGTAATTTGGGCTGTAGATGAATTTAAAAACAGAACACAATCTACTCCTGCATCATTTAAGGTACGGCCATAAATATGTCAAAATTAGCGGCAACCAATATTGTACATTTTAAGAATTTGAATAAAGATCAGCTCGAAGCGATTTATCAGATTAGCGAGCATCTCAATAAATCTTCCGCTACGGAATCCCTTATTAATGATGCTTTAGACTGGGCTGTTGAAATTGTGAGCGCTGAAAGAGGGCTTTTTGTAAAATGTGTTGACGGGGATAAAGAGTTTGAGATTGTTGCGGCTCGTAATGTTAACAAAGAAAATATTTCGGATCTTTCGGGTTTTTCTTCGGGAATTCTGCACAAAGTTATAACTGAACGCAAAGCGCAGTTATTTCATGACGCGCAAAGCGATCCGCAGGTTTCAAAATTTAATAGTATTCAGATTCAGCAGATTAAATCCGTAATTGGTGTTCCTATAATTCAAAACGACGAACCCTGGGGTGTAATACTTGTTGATAGTGTGATTAATAGAAAATCATTTACAAAAGAAAATCTGATTTTTCTTAATTTTTTTGCGAATCTGGTTTCTCTAAGTCTTGATAAAATTCTGAATATTGAAATCCTTTTAAAAGAGAAACTTTTACTAGAAAACGAACTGGAAAATTTACAGCCTGTTCCTACAATGATTGGCAACAGTAAAGTAATGCAGAATTTGTTTAAACTGATACACAAAGTTGCCAAAACAGACGCTACAGTTCTAATACTCGGTGAGAGCGGCACAGGTAAAGATTTAGTTGCAAGGGCAATTCATGAACTAAGCAACAGAAAATCGAATCCGTTTCTCGCGCAATTTTGCGGTTCTATCCCGGACAATCTTTTAGAAAGCGAATTATTCGGGTACAAAAAAGGCGCGTTCACAGGGGCTAATTCGGATAAAAAAGGTTTGCTCGAAGTGGCGAATAACGGAACGTTTTTTCTGGATGAAATAGCGGATATTTCAAATCCGTTACAGGCGAAACTTTTACGTGTATTGGAGAATAAAGAAATTATACCACTCGGCGATACACAGGTGCGTAAAATAAATGTCCGCATACTAGCCGCCACAAACAAGGAACTAAAGAAACTTGTGGACGAAGAAAAATTCAGAGAAGATTTGTATTACCGACTGAACGTTTTCCCCATTAAAGTTCCCCCTTTAAGAGACAGGGGAAGCGATATCCTTTTGCTTGCTAATTATTTTATAAAAGAGATAAGTCCAGAAAAAATTAATATTTCATCCGACGCAGTAAAAAAAATAATGGATTATGAATGGCCCGGCAATGTAAGACAATTATATAATGTAATTCAGCGCGCATTAATATTGGTTGACGAAAATAAAATTACATCCGAACATATAATTTGGGACGACGATCCAAAAGAAGCAAGGTTTACCGGCACATTAAAAGAAGTTGAAGTTAGATTATTAAAAGAACGGCTGAATAAATATGACGGCAATAGAACTCTTGCTGCAAAATCTTTAGGAGTATCTGTACGATGGGTTCAATTAAAAATTAAGGAATACGAACTGGAACAATGATTTCCGCAGATTCTAAAATATTGTTCGATAAATTCGAAATAATCGATTATCTAAAAAAGGATGATTACTCGTCAGTATATCTTGCAAATCATGTTTACCTCAGCAAAAAAATTGTTCTCAAAGTTTTGGATAAAAGCGGAATTAAAGATGAAAGTATAATTGAAAGATTTAAACGTGAAGCCAAACTATTGGCCGGATTAGATCATAAAAATATTATAAAAGTACTCGATTTTGGAATCTATGGCGACTTTTTCTATATATCTTTCGAATATTTTGAAAGCAATAATCTACGATATTTTTTAAACCACCCATCATTAAATGAAGAGCAGAAAACTGACCTGGTAAAGCAATTGTTTATTTCACTTCATTTTGCACACCAACACAATATTATTCACAGAGATATTAAACCCGAAAATATTTTTGTTAATGATAAGCTGCACCTTAAAATGGGTGATTTTGGTTTGGCTTACACAGCAGGGGATAGTTTTGTTACAAATAAAACCGCTGTTGTAGGTACACCCGCATATATGTCGCCGGAACAATTATTAGGTGAAACCCCTACCGAAAAAAGCGATTTGTTTTCCGCCGGCGTTGTGGCTTATGAATTGTTTACAGGTGAAAATCTTTTTATAGCGGATGATATTAATCAAACTATTAACAACATTCTCAATTTCGATTATGATTCCGCGTTGTCGGCCTTAAATAACATTCCCAAAGAAATAGCTTTTATTATTTCTAAACTTATAAATTCTGATCCTAAAGATAGGTTTAATTCGGCTAAAGAGGCACTTGAGCATTTGAATGTAAATCAAGATGAAATTGGCGAGTTTTCCGAAACTCCCACTAAAAAGATAAGACCTACCAAAGTAATCAGAATTTCTATTGTTTTTATTTCAAGCTTGTTATTGATAATTATTTCTGTTTTTGCGTGGAGGAATTTAATTTCAGGAACCGACGAAAATATTGCCGGTACTTCATTGTCCGATCAGCAGAAAATTATAGAAAACAAATCCGATACTCAATCTCCCTTCGGAGAGCAATCGATTCCTGATGAAAAGTCAGTTATCAATACGGAAGTAGCGCCAGATAATCCCCTAAAAAATGTTGATCAACAAAAGAAAAACGAAAATAATACACTCAAAGCTGAAGAAATTTCGCAGGGTACGTTAAAAATAAACGTTTTGCCATGGGCTTATGTTTATATTGATTCAAAACTTTTGGACAGTACACCATTAAAAGATGATATTCGCCTTAAGAAGGGTAATCATAAAATAACTCTTAAAAACCCCGGGTATCCCGATTATGAGACAGATATTAAAATTCAGGCGGGTAAAGAAAAACTTGTATCTTTTAATTTGGACGCTTTATTCTCATTTCTTAGTGTAAAAGTGCACCCGTGGGGGAAAATATTTATCGATGATAAAGAAATTGGCGACACTCCGTTTTATAAACCGATAGTTCTAAAAGCGGGGATATATACTATTTCAATAGTAAATCCTGAATTTGGAAAATTTAAGGAAAAAGTTACCTTTGTAAAAGGCGATACTTTGGAGATGAGTTATAACTTTTTTGATCAAAAAATTTTACTGAACTAAACAATGGTATAGTATTTGTATCAATAACAGATGTACTTTATCAATATGAAAAAAATTATTTACAAAATATCGCTTTTCGTGCTGATTTTTGCGGTTCCTGGAATTGTAAACGCACAGTGGGAAACCATAGGTGAAATGGAATATCCGGTAGCGGGCGGACAAGCGTTGGTGATCGGTTCCAAAATTTATATTATCGGTGGATATTCCGACGACTTGCAGGCGCCGACAGATTATATTCAGGAATTCGATCCGGCGTTAAATTCCTGGAAAAAAATCGCAGTAATTAACGACGCGCGTTACGGTCTTTCAGCGGGTGTTTATAATGATTATATCTATTATTTCGGAGGTATAAAAGATTCTTCAGATTTTCTTAATTATTTAGAATCTTTTACTATTTCGGATACTTTCTATACGGGATTTAAGAATGAAAACGAATCTTTTAATAGAGAGTTTGCCGCAACAGCTGTAGTAAATAATAGGATGTATATTTTCGGGGGTGCTTCACATACGCTTGTCGATTCATTACTTCCGCCTTACCTAAGTATATTTGATTTTGATTCGTCCAGAATAACTTCAGAAAAAGATACTCTTTATCCGGCTAAAGATTTACCAACTCGTCAGATGACTGTAGCTGTTGGTGGGGATATATTTATTTTCGGCGGCGTATATAACACAATACTCAATAAAGTTTATAAATATAATATCGCCAAAAATTCATTTTCCCGTTTTGAACAGGACATGCTGTTGCCTAGAGCGGCGGGAGTAGCCGTATATGATGAAGAAAATGAGGCTATATTTCTTATCGGCGGATCGCATGAAAGTAAAAGGGCTATTGGAGTTGTTGAAAGATTTAAAAAGTACGGCAATACCTTTTTCCCTTCAAATTTCTTTAATCTTAACACGGCGCGCAGCGATTTAATGGCGGTTGTTTTCGAAGGTGAAATTTTTGTTTTCGGCGGTTATGATTTATCAGGAAATGTTGTTTCAACTGTAGAAAAAATCGATCCTAATATAACTACAACGAATCATGATTCCGATTTTAGTTTTCCCTTAGGATTTCAATTAGACCAGAATTTCCCCAATCCTTTTAATCCCAGCACCACAATAACATATACTCTTGATAAAAGTTCAGTAACTAAATTGGAAATTTATACATTGCTGGGGCAAAGGGTTAAAATTCTTGTAGATGAATTCAAAAATTCCGGACGTTACTCAATTTCCTGGGATGGTACAAACGATACGGGCAATATTGTAACCAGCGGTATTTATTTTTATAAACTTTCAAACGATGCAAGATCCATCGTTAAAAAACTTACTCTTTTAAGATAGTGATGAAATCAAAAATTATTCTTCTACTCATTTTTACTTCACTCGAATTGTTTTCACAATCCGTAGTTGATATTAAACATAAGTATGAATCCTTCGAGTATCGGCAGGTTATTGATTTTACAAATAACTTGTTGTTATCGGATACTTCGCTTACTAAAAACGATTTTATTGAATTACATAAGATGAAAGCAATTTCTTATTTTTCATTAGCGGAATCCGATTCCGCCCGTTATGTTTTTATTGAAATATTAAAAATGGATCCTGAATTTAGTTTGGATCCTATTAGAACTTCACCCAAAATTTTAGTTTTTTTTAACGGTATTAAGGATGAGTTTAATGAAATATTAAGCTCAGCTAAATTAGCCGAAGCCGAGGAGCGGACAATAATCCCTTCCGAAATTGAAGTCTTTGACCACGACCGTTTCAGTAATTCTTTAATTCGTTCGACGGTTTTACCTGGTTGGGGACATTTGTTTGCCGATGAAAACACCGCCGGGTTAATATTAACATCGGCTGGAACCCTTAACCTGGGAACCCTGGTGTATTTTATAATCGATTCGGATAAAAAACATAATAACTATTTAAACGAAACTGACGTAACAAAAATTTCCGACAAGTATAATAAATATAATACTTCTTATAAAATAAGAAACATTCTTATCGCCTCGTACGCCGCAATTTGGTTGTACTCTCAAATCGATTTAATATTTTATTCACACGACATGTTTACGAGTAAAATAAAGCCGACATTCGCCATAACTGAAACCCAAAATTCCACCAAATTAAATTTTTCTTTTCAAATATTTTTCTGATAATAAGACGAATATATTTCATCCGGGTGCAAAGTATTCGTATCTGTAATGCTTGAAAGAGAGAATTAAAAGTAAAATAAAACAAAAGTTATTGGCATATCAATTGTAATTGTAAAGTGACATAAAAAGCAGAATATCCCACCTATTATGTATGGGCCCAAAGGATGCGGTCAGGGACTTCGGGGGAACTTTCCGCATCCTTGTTTTATTAATTTTCTCACCTTTAAAAATTTTTCTATTTATCTCTAGATAATTTCTATTAATAAATTGTTTGATCTTCAGCAATAATATCAATTTTGAGTGATGCTGGCAGATTAACAAAGATGTATATATATAAAAGAATTTGTAAATTGATCGAATAAAAATGGTTATGTGTTATTATGGTAAGAATAAAAATTTGCTGTATTTCTTCGCTGGAAGAAGCTGAATTTGCCATAAGCTGCGGTACGAACGCGGTTGGATTAGTTTCTGAAATGCCGAGCGGACCCGGTGTGATATCTGAAGATAAAATCAAACAAATTGCGCGTAAAATACCACCGGGTATTTCTTCTTTTCTTTTAACGAGCAAACGGAACGTCAGGGATATAATAGAACAGCAAAAATTTTGCGGCACAAATACAATTCAACTTTGCGATAGATTAAATAGAGGAGATCATAAAATATTAAAAGATGCTTTACCCGGTATCTCCATTGTTCAGGTTGTGCATGTTAATGATTATAATTCAGTTGAAGAAGCATTGACGGTTGCGGATTACGTGGATGCAATTCTACTTGATTCCGGCAATCAGAATCTGAAAATAAAAGAACTGGGCGGAACCGGAAGAGTGCATAATTGGGAACTTAGCCGACAGATTGTTGATAAAGTAAAGGTTCCTGTATATTTGGCTGGAGGTTTAAACCATAAAAATGTTGAGGCGGCGGTTAATGAAGTGCGGCCATTCGGCTTGGACCTTTGTTCCGGAGTTCGCACAAACGGAAAATTGGATACAACTAAAATGAAACTATTTTTCGAAATCATATCAATGATTAACTTAACTTAATTTGATTTATAATTTTATCTTTTTCCTTAAGTAGCTTCCAAATTTTATAATTCAAAGGAGATATGATCTATTAAAAATTTATTGAATCGGAAACTTAATATTATGAATACGGCTAAGTTATATAATCTTGTTCTTGTTCGTTTCTTTATATTGCTATTAATATTTGTTTTCTTTGCCGGGCAAAATAAAGGTCAGAATTTTATAGATAAAACTGACAGTCGTCTTAAATTTATTGGACAGTACAAATTATTGTTACCCCAGCCTTCGGGTCTGGAACTTGGGGAGAATGGTAAATTTTTATGGACAGTTAGCGACGAGAATAGTACAATCTATAAAATTTCGAAAAAAGGAGAAATATTAGAAACTATTGAAGTTGCAGAGAATGATTTAGAAGGAGTATCTGTTTACAAAGAGCATGGTTTGTGTGTTATCAATGAACGGGAAAGAAGCGTTATATTTTTAGATTCGAATAGGAATGTGACAAATAAAATTTATCTAAAATTAAAAGGCAAAATTAATAAAGGAATTGAGGGAATAGCTTTTAATGATAGAAATGGTCATTTGTTCATACTAAATGAAAAGAATCCAAAATTGCTAATGGAACTGGACGACAATCTAAAAGTAATTAAAAAAACTGAACTCAATTTTTCAAAAGACTGCTCAGATTTACATTATGATTCCGATTACGGGGATTTATGGATATTGAGCGATGAAAGCCGGACATTGTACAAATGCGATACCAAAGGGGTTGTTAAGGACAAATATAAAATTGACATACCTCAGATGGAGGGTTTGGCTATTGACAGGAAAAACAATTTAATTTATATTGTTTCGGATAAAACGGCAAATCTTTACGTATTCTTTCTTAAAAAATGATTTAGAATTTTTAAAAATATTCTTCATCAAAGAAAAGGTTAATTTGTTTTATCCCTTTTATAGTTCTGAATTCACTTATAAAATCCGAACTCGACATTTTACTTCGGAAAGCTATATAGTATGAATACTCCATTGAACTTCCGTCGCCTACAGATTTTACATTTATAAGTTTGGCGCTTTTACAAAACTTATCCAATACGTTAATAAAAGATTTTTCATCATAACTTCCGTTTCCGTTAAATGTAAACTGGAAAAGGAAATCTTTTTGAGAAGGGGTAATAAGACTGCTTTTTGTGAGTACAAAAGATATTAGTCCCACTATAATACTGCCTGATAAAGCTAAAAGATGAAGTCCAACGCCAGCGGCCATTCCAATAGATAAAGAAAAAAATATATAAATTATATCCTGCGTTTCTTTAACAGCCGTACGGAATCTGATTATAGACATCGCCCCAACCAATCCGAATGCGCGCGCAAGGTTGTTTCCAATTATCATAATTACTATTGCTGTTATAAGAGAAAGAATTACAAGGGAGTTAACAAAGGAGTTAAGGTAGCCGGGGCCCTGATATGTTTTTCTGTAAAAGAATGTGATTATTAAACCGCAAATAAGAGCAACAAATAAATTCTGAGCTATTTCGCTGAATGACAAACTTATTTCAAAAATATTGGTTAATTCCTGGAGCATAGTATAACTAATCCTCGTGATATAAATGGAATGGCGCAAATGTTTCAGTACAGCCTATTAAAGATCTGCGCATCGATGGTTTAAAAGGTTTTTCGTGATCAAGGCATATTGTATATTTCGACAGAGCCATACGCGACAAATTAAATTTTGTGAGAATTGAACTCAGCCATGCCGGGAATCCATTTCTAAATTTCACCTCGAAAATAAAATACTTGGGCATAGCCTGCTTCAGATCATCGTCATAATAAAGTTGATCCATTGACGGAAACAGCATGTATCTAATGTTTTTATCGAATGTCAGCCGCAACCTATTGTCAAATTTTGAAAAGTAGGCTTCACGATCATAAGAGACTAAAACTACAGGTTTAAGTGATTGTTTGTATATGTGATGTAGAAATTTTTCAGCGTCGGCTGAAGATCCTGCGTATCCGTTTTCCGATAATATATAACTCTGATAATCTTTTGTTCGAATAAATTCTTCCAAATTCTGGAATTTTAATGCAGATCGATTTTTCCCTATATAGTTTTCATTCTTCCGTTTGATTTCCAAAAAAATTACGCTATTGTCATTTACTTGATTATAACCACGAATTCTAAGTTTTTTTCTAATCTTCAATCCATCAATTTTTTCATGGTAATAGGTTAATTGTGAAGTGTCAAAATAAATACTTCGTACAGTGTATTCGGGCTTGTCGTTATACTCAGAATCAAATGTAATATAAGGCGACAACGCCTTACGTAAAGCGTCAGTTTTAGATACATCCACAAGATATTTATATTCGAGTCGCATATTTTTTATTTAAGTAAAGAAGCAAAAAAGTTTTGAACGTAATCCATAGGAATCAATTGTTCACAAATAATTTTACTTTTTACAATTTGACCTTCCAAAAAGTATTTAGAACCTTCTTTAAATACAGCGGTAGCAATTACATATTGGTTATTGCCGGCAGTTTTAACGCTTTTGCCTATAGTCTCTAAAACGCCATTAATTTCATTTCCTGTTTTATTATCGGCAATTTTTACAATTTGTCCATGTTTAATAAAGTTAATATCCTCTAAACTAATAGGCAAAAAAGCCACTAGCTTTGTTGAATCATTTACTATAAGTAAAGTATCACTCGAAAAAACTCTTTTAACAACACCGCCGAAAGGGGATTTAATAATAAAATCTGAGAATCTTTTATTTAGCACGTCAATTTGTTGTTTTAATCCTTCTATTCTGGATTTAGTTAATTCTATTTCTTCGGGTTTAGCGCCGGTTGTAACGGAGCGCAATTTTTCTAAAGCTATGTCAACATTTATTTTGAAAAGTTCAACGGCACTTTCGGAAACGTCATATTCTTCCTGAGAGATCAAATTTTTCTCGTATAAAGATTTTTGACGGGTAAATAATTTTTGCTGCTCTTCCAATTGTTGTCTTGCGAATTGTAACTGCTGCTCTTCACCTTTAACAATTGCCTCTTTTTCTTTACTTAAATTAGCTTTTAAGAGATAGTTTTCGGAGGTCAGACTCGCTTTCAGTTCTACTAGTTTTCTTTCGGTATCGTTGGAATAAATAAAACCTAAGGTATCTTCAACGGATACATTTACACCTGAAATAATATTCGGTTTTAGTGAAAATTCTACTGCGTCGCCCCTTTCGAACTGGGCAACTTTATATGTTTGGTTTACTCCATATTGATTGTTGACAACAGATGACATTAATCTGCCGTCTGTGCCCTTAACCAATATCCACTCCTGTGATGGGTACAATTTTGCTTTAACGGATATATTATGCGGGATTTTTATAGGCAATAAAGTTACAATAATCAGCAGAACAATAACTAAAACCGCAACTGATTTTGGACTACTAATATTAATTTTAGTTTTCATTAAAAATCATCAAATTTCATTGAGAAATCATTAATTATCAAAAATACTAATACTAATCGAGAAATCTTAATAAATAAGGCTCTTCTTGGAATTATTTGCCGATTTTATTAACATTCAATGCGATTTATTCGATAATTAAAAAGCTGAAATAAATAGTATATTTATTTCAATACCATTATATAATATACTTTAATAGAATCAATGCCTTGTAATTTGCATTGTTTTGTTTGGAGCGTAAGTGAATTTAAATAAACTTGTTTACGTTCATTAATTTTAAAAATTAATATAATTTAGAATTTTGATAAAATTAAAATCTGCAGAAATTTTTATTATTTGTGCTTCTCTAATATTTATTCTTCTGATAAGCTCAGAAAATTTCGCACAAAAGCATCAAACTTATTTTTATACCGAATCTAATGGATTACCGTCCTCTCACGTAAATACAGTAATAAAAGATATTTCCGGTAGAGTTTGGATTGGAACAAAAAATGGACTTGTACATTACGACGGGTTCAGTTTTAAATCTTTTAAAGAACCAGAAATTTCTGGAATTAACATCCGGCAGTTAAAAGCTCAATCAGACGGAACAATCTGGGCTTTGAGTTCCGAGTTCGGACTAAAAATTTCAATATTTAATAAAGACAGTTTACTAAAAACAATTCGATTCAATAAACAAATTCCTAATTATTATCTCAGCGCTTTTGATTTCTCTATTAAAGGCACCGACACAACAATAGCCGTAATTAGTAACCAAAAAGATTTGATGATTTATTTCCGCGGAAAATGGAATAGGTCTGATGGAATTAATATCAGCGGAATTGATAGAATTTACAATATTACAAATATCGATAATGAATTCTATTTAGGTACCAACATTGGATTATACAAAACAGAGAACTTTAAGGATTATGAAAAAATCTATTTTAGTAACATTTATGATTCCAGTGATATACTTGCAGTAAGTATGTCTGGCAAAACACTTTGGATTTCGGGTAAAGATTTTATCGGCTCTCTAATGCGGAACGATTTTGTTTTAAGGTATAAAGGACTGTTATACCCGAACTCTATTGGAATCAACAGATATAAATTAATTCCCGATTATTTTGGTAAGATTATTGTCACAAATGAATTTCTAACTTATCTGATTGACCCAGACGATAATTCCAAAGATGTTTTAAGCGATGTAACGGGATTGTTGGGCTCCGGGGCTTATGATTTGCTTTTAGATGAAGAATCCATACTCTGGTTTGCCAGTGCAAGAGGTATAAGTAAATTGCCTTCCATGAGATTCAAGATTTATAATAAAGAAAACGGACTTTACCGAAACGAGGTTACATCAATCGTTCAGAGGGGAGATGATAATTTTGTTCTTGGACACTTTGGTGGGTTATCTGTAATAAATAAAGGAAGAATTAAAAGATTATCCTTTGCTCCCAACATGGCCGACAATATAAACGAGACTGCTGTTTTAGATATGGATATCGATGACAATGGTGAAGTATTATTTACTACAAGACTTTATGGATTGGGACGTTTAACTAAAGATGATAAAATTGAGTGGATAATCCCGACACAAAAAATTAATTCCGTATTAGTATTTAATAAGAAAATTTATTTCTTAAGCGACAGAAAATTATTCATGTATGATTCTACGAAATTGCATGACATACCATTAACATTAATAAAATCCGGAACATATTTACGAAAAATTTTCAAATCACCCGACAACAAATTATACATTGCTACTTCAACTTCAGGTATAGTTGAGATCCAGAACAATAAAACTACAAAGGTATACAGCGGCAGCTCCAAAAGTGTTAATAATGTTTATGCAATTTATTTTGAAGAAGGTAATACATTTGTTGGTTGTGCCGGGGGGTTATATAAAATTGTGGGCGATTCCCTCATCCAGAACAATTCAATCAAAAGTCTGATCGATCGTCCGGTTTACGCGATTACACCCGATAGGTCAAATAATTTGTGGTTTGGCACTGATAATGGGTTGGTAAAGTGGGATCGTAAATCCGCCCGGGATTATACAACAGAATATGGATTGCCCGGTCTGGAAGTTAACAGGGACGCTCTGCTGTTTGACAGTCAAGGCAGATTATGGGTCGGAACCATTAAAGGGTTAGGGATATATCAGGATGAATTTGATAATGCCGGCGAGATAATACCTTCTGTTAAGTTTGAAAAAATTATGGTTGGCGGTAAAAATTATGATTATGCTAAAACTATTAAACTGGGAAACAGTACAAGTAATATTGAGTTCTATTTCAATTCTAATTCATTTATAAACGAAAATAACAATACATTTTCGGTAAGGCTGGAAGGTTTTGATGAAGAATGGGTGAATATTGGAAATAAGAACAGCGTACAATATTCGCATTTACCTCCGGGCATCTATAAATTGAGTGTAAAAAGTAGAAACGCGGTCGGAAACTGGAGTCCGGTTATTACCTCCAATTCTGTAATTATATCCTCTCCGTTTTACAAAATGTGGTGGTTTATTTTATTGCTAATTGTATGCGCAATTATGCTCGTTTATTTTATTTATTCTTTTCTAATTAAATCAAAGTACGCGGCTATGCTGGAGGCGGAGGTAACAAAGAGGACTGAAGAATTAAAAAATTCAGAGAACAAATACACTACTCTCTTTATGGAAAACCGGACACCAATGCTTCTTGTAGATCCATATTCCGGAATTATTATAGATGGCAATGAGGCATCCATTTTATTTTTCGGCTATACTTACAAAGATCTGATAAAAACTAATTTTTCAGATTTACTGGTTGGGGATGAAAAATCTGAATTTTATAAAAATAAGAGCTCTGATAAAAACGTTGTAAGAACAAAACAAAAATTACAAAGCGGTGCCATTAGGGATGTTGAAATATTTGTAAGTTCAATTGAAATTAATTCTAAACATTACAACTATTATTTAATAAACGATATAACGGACAGAATTCTTACCAAAAAAGCATTGCTCGAAACGGAAGAAAAATACAAATCTTTATTGGAAAATATCCAGGACGGAGTTTTTGTAATTCAAAACGGTCTTATTCAATACGCTAACGCCGCTTTACAGGATATGATTAATTATTCTCTTGAAGAAATGAAAGGTGAGAAATTTTTAAAATTTGTAGCGCCGGAGGATAGGGAATACGCGGAAAAAAATCATTCTCTGCGTCTTATTGGTGATTCGAATATTCCTGAAGAATATGAGCTTAAATTGCTCAAAAAAGATAATGTTTCGCGTGTTCATGTAAACGCTTTAGTGGGCACTATGCATATCGGCAGCGAAATATCGGTTATTGGAACATTAAAAAATATAACGGAACGTAAACAAAAAGAGGATCAGTTAAAAAAACTTTCTCAAGCCGTTGAACAAAGTCCGGTGGCGGTTATAATTACTGATTTAAGGGGGAATATTGAATACGTTAATCCTAAATTCGAAGAAATAAGCTGCTACAAAAAGCAAGAAATATTGGGAGAAAACCCAAGAATACTAAAATATAATTCTGATAATAATCGGCTTTACTCTGATATGTGGGATCAAATTACAAAAGGTGAAGTCTGGAGAGGTCAGTTCCATAATAAAACAAAAGATGGAAAATCTTTCTGGGTTTCAGCGGTTATTGCTCCAGTAACTGATTCATACGGTGATGTAACTCATTATCTAGCAGTGGAAGAGGATATAACAATTCAGAAACTTATTGGCGAAGCGCTGCGCAAGAACGAAGAACTGCTTATAACTGTTTTGAATAATGTGCCCGTCACAATTTTTGCTCTTAATCATAAAAAGGATTTTGTGCTTGTAAAAGGAAAAGTTAGGGAGTTTTTGGGACTGGATGAATCTGAAATTCTGCATAAAAACTCTGAGTTTATTTTCGCCGACCGGACTTTAATTAAGGCTGATATTAATATCGCCTTTGAGGAAAAATCTTTCAAAAAAGTAAGAAAAATCGACAACAAAATATTTGAAATTACCTACGTGCCAATTAAAGAATTTGAATCGGAGTTGGTTGGTATTACAGGTATTGTTTATGACATTACTGAAAGATACAATTCGGAGATTGCAGTTAAAGAAAGTGAGGCTAAAAATAAAGCCATACTAAACGCATTACCCGATTTATTGTTCGAGTTTTCGAAAGAGGGAATAATATCCAACTATCATGCAGTTGATAATTCAATGCTGTTAATTGAAAAAGAGAAATTTATCGGGAAATACATCGGAGATGTTTTAGATCCTGTAATTGCAAAAAAAACTATGGAAGCAATTAGGAACGCAAGTATTTCAGGAGAAGTTATTACATTTGAGTATTCAATAACTGCCCAGGATGGATCTATCCGGCACTACGATTCAAGAATGGTGAAAAGTGATGCTTCCACATATATAGCAATTATAAGGGAAATTACCGAACGTATCAATTACGAAGAACAACTGATACAGGCGAAAAACCATGCTGAAAAGTCCGATCTACTAAAAACAGAATTTTTAGCTCAAATGTCACACGAGATTCGGACTCCTATAAACTCAATTTTAAGTTTTACAGGATTGTTAAGGGAAGAACTAAATGATAAACTGCCGTACGAATTAAAAGACGCCTTTAACGTTATTGAAGACGGTGGCAGAAGGCTTACACGCACAATAGATTTAATCTTAAATATGGCACAGCTGCAAACCGGAAATTTTGAACCGAATATTAAAAAATTAAATATTGATAAAGATATTTTAACTTCAGTTATTCAGGAACTGCAAGGCACCGCTAAATCCAAAGGACTTAAATTAAATTATAATCTTCTTTCGGATAGAACTTTTATCAATGGGGATGAATATACACTTGGTCAGATATTTATTAATCTTATAGAAAACGCGATTAAATATACGCGCAACGGAAGTGTTAATGTAAATGTAGGATACAATGCAGTAGAAGGGAAAATTATTGTGGATATAGTGGATACGGGTATAGGAATATCGGAAGATTATTTACCGCATCTGTTCGACAAATTTACTCAGGAGTACGCCGGTTACACACGATTTTATGAAGGAAACGGGCTTGGTTTGGCGCTTGTAAAAAAATATGTGGAAATAAATGATGCCGAAATAAGTGTAATCAGCCAAAAAGAGAAAGGTTCAACATTTACAGTAAAACTTAATTCGACAGGATAAAGTAATTCTCTGTCGATTACGCCGTTACCTCTCAGAATTATTTAATGAGCCATTTTGTAATTGAATTCACCGATCTTTCGATAAACTCTGTTTTTTTAAATGCTTCCTTATCCTTGGATTTATAACTTTCGTACCCAAGCGTTACAAGGTAATTAACTTTATCGTAAAAATTATTCACTTTATCAAAAAACTCGAATGCCTGCTGGACATCGAAAGTAGAGTTAATAATACCCTGATTATGTACAAATCGCGACAGTACCGCGCGCGATATAATTATCGAATAAATCACCTCACTGAGATTTATTTCCTCTGAAGCTCTTTCTCTGCCGAGTTTTATATAATGCTCACCGGATTCAAGATCCGCCGGATCGTTTTGAAGTATCCATACATGGAGCCTTTTATAAACGTCTCCAATTCGTTTAGCGAGTAAATCGTCGGGCATTTTATTATAACCTGGCGTAGCGGGATTTTGTTTAACTTCTTCTATCCATGCTTTTGTAAGTTCCTCTGCATGGTCTTCAACCAGCTGAATGAACTTTCCGTATAACATATTGCCCTCCTTTTTTTTCTAATCCAAAGTTAATTTGAATTTCGCTGAAGCGGTGCTGCTCGATTTGCTATTATTGTCTTCAACAAAAAAAATCAATTGATAATCTCCGATCGCGAACGAAGAGTCCATTTCAATCTGGCTGTCAATCATAAGGTCTAAAAATTCTTCATCATTCTTTTCGTCAATAGTTCCTCGGTCAACATTTTTAACTGTGTCGGTAGGAGTTATCAAGTCAACAGTATAGGACAAAGATGCAAAAAACTTATCATCCTTTTCGTTTTGTTGAAATCCTTTTACACCTACTGTGGCGTTTAATTCCCAGCCTTTATCCAACTGATAAGCAAACGCTTCCGGACTGAATAACTCTAATTTAGGTTCAGGCTTTGAACAAGCCAACATAATGATTGTAAACATAGCTGAAATAAGAATTACTTTTTTCATAAGTTCTTTTCCTTAAACTGCAGATTAGTAATTGTTGTGAACAAACTAAAAATAAAAAAGCCCCCGTTAATAATCGAGGGCTTTCGTAATGGATATAAATATTTTTATCAGTTTTTTGCTTTAAAATTTTTCATAAACTCAACAAAAGCTTCAACTCCTTTTATAGGGAAAGCGTTATAAATGGAAGCTCGTATTCCGCCCACTGAGCGATGTCCTTTAATTCCTGAAAATCCTGCTGCAGCAGCCTGCGAAATAAACTCTTTTTCTAAGTCTTCTGAAGGCAGTCTGAACGTTACGTTCATTAACGAACGGTCATCTTTATTAGTAACTGCGGGATTAAAATAATTTTCGCTTGCGTCCATATAATTGTAAAGAATGTTCGCTTTGTCAAGATTTTTTTGATACATAGCGTCCAGTCCACCGTTTTTTATAAGCCATTGGCAGACAAGTCCTATAAAATAAACACCGAATGTATTAGGCGTGTTATACATAGAATCGTTTTCAACGTGGATTTTATAATTCATATAAGTGTGCAAACTATCCGATGATCTTTCAAGAAGATCTTTTTTAATTATTACAAGCACAACGCCGGAAGGGCCTATATTTTTCTGCGCGCCTGCGTAAATTAAACCGTACTTTGTAACATCAATTTTTTTATGAAAAATATCCGAAGAAGCGTCGCAAACAAGAGGAACGTTGCCAACAACGGGTTCTGTTTTATATTGAGTTCCAAAAATTGTATTGTTGGAAGTAAAGTGAACGTATGACGCTTCGGGATCCAATTTTAATTCTTCCTGTTTAGGCAGGCGGGCAAAATTTTCCGACTCGGTGCTTCCGGCAATACTTACACTACCAACCCGTTTGGCTTCTTTAATGGCCTTTTTTGCCCATACTCCTGTAAGAATATAATCGGCTTTATTTACAGGCGGCATTAAATTGAATGGAACCATAGAAAATTGAAGAGTGGCACCTCCCTGTAAAAATAGAACGGCATAGTCATCCTTAATATCCAGGAGAGTTCTAACATCCTTCTCGGCAGATTTAATAATTCCATCGTAAGTTTTGCTTCTGTGACTCATTTCCATCACAGACATACCTGTACCTTTGTAATTAAAAAAATCATTTTGTGCTTCTTTCAAAACATCCTCGGGTAAAATTGCTGGTCCCGCGCTAAAATTATAAATTCTGTCGCTCATACTAAATCCTCAATTTTTATTTTATAATACAAACTAAATTATGTGAACAACTAAACCGTCTCTCAATTTCGGTTCAAACCAAGTGGATTTTGGGGGCATAGTTTCGCCCGCGTTCGAAATATTAATCAAGTCTTCTACGGAAACAGGATAAAGAGAGAAAGCTACAGCGGCCTTCCCTGAATTTACCAATTTTTCCAATTCTTCGGTTCCACGTATACCACCTATAAAATCGATATTGTTATCAGTTCTCGGATCCTCAATATCTAAAAACGGATGCAATAAAAAATTCTGAAGTGTGCTTACATCAAGTTTATCGCCAACCGCTTCGCCCGGTACAACATCTTTATTAGGGAGTAGCTGATACCACTTATTTTCAAGATACATACAAATAATACCTTTTTCAGGAGGTGTAGGGTTTTCTGTTTCTTTGATATCGAAATGTTTTTTAATAATGGATTTAAACTGATCGGCTCCCATATTTTTAATATCGTGAACTATTCTATTATATGGTAATATTTTCAACTGTTCAGCTGGGAATAAAACCGCTAGAAAAAAATTATACTCCTCTTGTCCGGTGTGACCAACATTTCTTTCTTTCATTATTTTTTGAGCTCTGCTGGCACTGGCTGCTCTGTGATGTCCATCGGCAATATAAAGTTTTTCCACTTTATTGATTTCGAACTTAATAATGTCGTAATAATCATCCGGCATAAGCCAAAGAGTATGTATTATTCCATCGGGGGAGGTAAAATTATAAAGCGGGTCGGACTCCATTGTTTTATTTACAACGTTATTTACTTCCGCAACGCCCTTATATGTTAAAAATACCGCCCCTGTTTGGGCTTCAGTAGTAATAATATGATTTGTTCTATCATCCTCTTTAACACGTCTTGTTTTCTCATGTTTCATTATTATATCGTTGTCATAATCATCAACACTAAAAGTTGCCGCAATTCCCACCTGGGAATGGCTGCCCATAATTTGTCTGTAAACATAGAAGGCCGCTTTTTCGTCCTGCAGCAGAGGCGCCTCATTTTTTATTCTGTTAAAAATTTCTTTTGCTTTAAGATAAACCTGATCGGAGTAAGCGTCGCTGTTTTTATCAAGTTCTATTTCGGATCGTGTAACTCTAAGAAAGCTAATCGGATTATCCACTGCAAGAGCCGCAGCTTCTTCTTTATTAACAACATCATAAGGAACGCTTGCAACCAGATGCGCTACTTTTTCATGAGGTCTTACCGCTCTGAAAGGTCTTATTATAGCCATATATGCTCCCGGAAATCTAATTATTAAACGTTGGTCAAAAAAATTGCTTAAACAAATTTAAGACTTTTTTGAATTTTCTATCAATTAATTCAGAAGATAATTAAGGGGAGAAAACGAAAGAAGAGGATTAAACCAATATTTTATATACATAAGAGTATGGTTTAATCCTTTTCTTCGCCTGTCAGAATCAAAATTTATAAGATGCTGAAATTACGTGCGATCAAATTATTTATTTATAATTCGCTTATAAGGTTTACCATGGCGCTAATTTCATCGGCAACATGATCGGTATTCCCGTCGAATCCAATAACTTTGAAACGAATATTTCCATCTCCATCAACAACAAATTTTGTGGGTATCCCTGAAACTTTATAGCTGGCAATAACTGAATTTTCTGTATCCATCAAAACATTAAATGGATACTTATTATTTTTAATAAATTCCTTTGCGTTGGTTAATTTATCGGCTACTCTTTCCCAAGTGTTTATAAATAGAAATTCAACGTTTTTATTCTCCTTAAATCTTTCAACGGCAATCTGCATTCCGGGGAACGATTGTCGGCATGGTCCGCACCATGTTGCCCAAAAATCGATAATTACAATTTTACCTTTTAGCTCATCCAGAGATACTGCTTTACCGTCAAGATTCTTCAATGTGAATCCTGGAGCTGGTTCATTAATAATTTCTGATTTTAATTTTGTTATAAGTCCTGCAAGAGCTTGTTTTTCTAAATCCTTCAGCAGAAGCGAAAGACTTTCTTTATTTCCTAAAGCAGGAATAAAAAGGTCTTTTAAAATTCCTTTCATTTCGTTATTCGCTTTACCTGCTATCACAAGCTTTTTAATTTTTTCTATCGCCTCAGTCGCGTTATCATTTTCTTTAAGAAGCTTAACGTAGAAAAGGTTTACATCCAAATCTTCATTTGAAGTTAAATCGGCTGCTGTTTTAGCGTTTTCCAATGCCGTTGCTTTATCCCCGGTTTTATATTGAGCTTGAGAAAGGTGATAAAGAGCATATCCATATTCTTGATTTAATGATTTTTGCCATTCTTTGGATGTCATATTTTCAGGTTGAATACGAATTGGTTTTTCGGATTCGTTTTTTGTTACGTCAACTTCCATAACCGCTATTTTCAGAGCAGTTGAGTAGTCATTTTTTTCCATAGAAGAATTAAAAAGCTTTGTAAATATGTATGGATTGGGTTGTCTTGGATTTTTGCTTATAATTTCCAAAGCATCAACAATTCTATCCTGTTTTCTGAAATCCTCTAAGACGTAATAGTATAAATCCTGCTTTTGTTTGCTCTCGTTAAATCTTTTGATGAACTCATTAACCATATCAAGTTTTTTATTTAAGTCAATTTCTTCTCTAATTATTTGAAATTCCTCATCCTCCGCTATTTGATTGTTGGGAAAATTTTTATTTAAAACTGATTTGTACAGATCAGCTTTTACACTATCGCCAATTCTCCCGTACCATCTTGTAAAAGTTATTAATAAATTCTGATCTTTTGGATCTTTGTTGTCTTTTTCCAGAGCAGATAAATTTTCACCAATAACAGAATTTCGATTCTCAATATCTCCCCGCCAGACACTGTTGAAATATCTGTCGGCATATTTTCCTAATAATTTCGGGGATTCGGTAAACACTTCTTTGAATTTTTCTATAGCTTTAATCTGATCTTGATCGATATCAAGGTTATAAATCCACGATCCTAATGCGGCAGCATAACCGGCGGACACTTCTTCTTTATTTACGGTTATTAAATATCCTTCGTTATTGTTGTCGGTAAGTGAAGGATTTTCTGTTGTAAATTTAACAAGTATACCAACCGCATCCGGATGAACTATAAATTTTCCGTAAAAACCTTTTTCTTCTTTAGTTAAAGTTACTCCCGTAGTTTCAAGCAGTTTGTCGTTAAATGCGTAAGCGATAAGCTCAATTTCTTTAGCATCTTTAAGTTTTGTTTCAGCAGGGTTATAGTATACTGTAACCTCGTCACCGCCGTCGGGCACATCTGGTTCATAGTGGAAAGTTGTTTCATAATAATTATTTGAACAACTGATTGTAAAAAAAATTAATAAGAATGACAGAATAGAACGACATAAGGTTCGCATATGAATTTCCCCGATTATTTTGATTTAAAAATAGGGAATTAATCCGTTTTTGTGAAGATATATTAAGTGCTCAGAAAATTAAGCGTATTAACGTTTCGAATTATGATTCAACAATTTTTTAAGCAAATTATTTAATTCGGTTTGTTCATTTTCGCTCAGACGTCCCATCATTTTGCCAATATGCGAAGCATGATTAGGGTACATTCCATTGAAGAGTTTCTGGCCTTCCTCGGTTAATTCTATAATAATCGCACGTCTGTCGGTAGGCGAATTTATTCTGCGTATCAGCTTAGAATTTTCCAGTTGATCCAGAACAATTGTCATATTGCCGCCATTATATAACATATTGCTGTTAAGCCTGCCAATTTTCATTGGGCCAAGATTGCCTAACGTTTCAATAACGGAAAATTGCGGCTGAGTTAAACCGAGTTGTTTAATTATTTTCGAATTGGTTTTATTCAATTCATTGAATGCCCGGGCAAAAGTTTCCCAGGTTTCAAGAGATTTATTTGTTTTTGGCGCCTCTAACATCATTTTTCCCCCGAAGGTAAAACTTTTATGGACTATGCTAAATATTAAACAAAAAAGGATATTGTGTCAAGTATTTTTGAATATAATTAAATTTATAACAAATTAAATGATTTTGACAAAAAATGTAATAATCGATCAGCGGGATATAAAAAGCGACACACAATAAAATGTGTCGCTTAAAAATTATTTTTTTGAAGAAATTTTGAGAGTATGCGTTATTTCCATAGCTTTTTGCAGCATTGCAGTAACACCGCAATATTTAGTTAAAGATAATTCAATGGCTCTTTCCAAATCCGATTCTTTAAGATCTTGACCGTAGAAAACATATTCAATATTAATTTTCGTAAAAACCTGCGGATGTTCTTCGGTGGAATCGGCTGTTAAGTTAATTTCGAAGCCGTCGGTTTTGATACGTTTTTTTGAAAGTATGGACGCCACATCACTGCCCGTACAGCCTCCTAAAGAAAGCAACAAAAGTTCTTTTGGTCTTATGGCGGCGTTACTTCCGCCGAACCCTTCGGGTCCATCCATCATTACCCAATGTCCGGAATCGGCTTTGCCTGCAAAAGTAATTCCTTCAAGTTGTTTTATACTAGCTGTTTTAATTCCCATTACAAGTCCTTAATTTTTTTGAGTAAGATGAAAACTGTATGAATTAGATTCATAATAATTTTTATTTATTAAAAAATTCTCTTGTTAATTTTCCGGAGTAATCTAACTTACACCCAATTGCCAGGTGTCCGCAATTATTATCCAGCACCTCAATTCCGCATCCCATTTCTTCGGCAAAAGTAATTGAATTTTTTGGATGCACCATATGATCGGTTCGTGAAACTATTAAAAACATTTCGGACTTAATTGAATTTATAGTTTCTGTTTGGGAATTGCCGAAATGTTTGTAAATGTTGTGTGTTAACATAGCCATCAACTGCGCTCTGTAATTGTCAACAGTAAAAACCATGTTTGGTCCGGTGTACAAACCCTGAAGGAATTTTTCAAAATTATTTTCATCCGTATTTTCTGAAATATAATCGGGGGTTCGTGCCAGAAGTGTGCTTTGCATATTTAAAAGCTTCTGGATTTGTCCTTCGGAGGCGTTCAGTTTCTTGTAAGAATCGATAATTTCTAGTCGTATATTCCATTGAAGCAGATCGTTGGAAGTAGGCCTGGGAGTTCCTACATAGGGAATAGCTTTCTCAATAAAATCAGGGTAAAGTGTAACCCATTCGAAAACCTGCATCCCTCCCATAGAACCACTTATAGCGCCGTAAATTTTTTTGAATCCGAAATATTCGGTTAACAATTTATATTGCGATCTGACCATATCGGAAATTGTAATAACTGGGAATATATTTCCATCGCCGATGTTGGAAGGGGATGTAGATACTCCATTGCTTAAAGCGTCAATCCCGATCACAAAAAATTTTGAACTATCCACCAATTTATCCGGAGCAATTAAACCCTTTAAATGCGCCGACTGACCTCCGAACCATGTTGGAAAAATAATCACGTTTCCTGAATCAGGATCCAATTTCCCAAATGTTCTGTAGCCGATTTTACATTCTTTTATAGTATCGCCTGATTCGGTTACAAAATTTTTCAGGTAACCAAATTTTTGCTGAGCCGATATTGTGGGAATCGTTAAACTAATAAAAAGAAAAAAAAGAGTAATTTTTTTCATCAGGGAGAATCTCCGGAAAAATTGTAAACATCCAATAATTTTTATTAGACAAAGAATATTATATACAAGTAAATAAATGGAGCTACAAAAATAAGCGAATCAAATCGATCGAAGAATCCGCCATGGCCCGGTATAATATTAGAGGAGTCTTTAACTCCGGCGTCACGTTTAAGAAGACTTTCAATGAGGTCGCCGGCTTGTCCCATAATACCAATAATTAAACCGAACACCAAAGCGTCGAAGCGAGTAATAAAATCGAGAATATAATAATGAAGGAAAAGCATTGTAATTACGGCGAACACAAATCCCGCTGCCGCGCCTTCCCAGCTTTTATTGGGGCTAACTCTTGGAAACAATTTGTGTTTACCGAAAGCCGTACCCAGAAAATACGCTGCAGAATCGCATATCCATATGGAAATAAACGTTGCTATCAGCAGCCATCCGCCCTGATTGTATATAAAATCGTTATAGTTGTAAAACTCCCTTATTCCAATTAATGATCCTGAAAAAAGACTAATATAAAACAACGATATAAGCACAGCTCCGGTATTTGATATTGCCGAACCTTTATTTCGGAAAAGTTCTAGTAAAAATATAAGAGGAACAATAAATAAGAAAATAATATAGAAATCGAAATACTGATAAAAGAAATTTAGAATGATGACAATCGAAAATAACACTGTAAGAAAAAGATTTGGATAGACTCCTTTTTTCTTAACCATCTTGCTGAACTCATAGGAAGATACCACACCAATTATTAATACAAAAAGCAGAAACAACGTTCCGCCATAATATGTAATTAATAATATTGCGGGTATAGTTAATAACGAAACAATAATGCGAAGCGCCCTGTTATTTAATGACATTTTTCGAATTATTCCCTATTGGTTTGATTTATATCGTTTATAATTAAAATCGCGTCGTTCGACTCAATTTTTTTTACAAGCAATTTTATAATGGATAAATCGCCTACTCCGGGGAGACTTCGGTCCTTTTGAGACAGAATTAATGCTTCTATATCAGCCCCCTCCAAATTGGATTTCATCATTTCAGCTTCAATTATATCGGAGGTTGTAAATACAACAACCCAATCTTTATGATGAACCACATTGCCTTCAAAATCATCCAGTGAAATTAAATCTATGTTACAATCCGGGCATTCGGTAATTCCTTCTATAAACTCGTATTCACAGTTCGGGCATATCATAACAATTACTCCTTATTAAGTTGTAAGTTTTTATAATATTTGTTTACCCAAGCAATAAACGCGACAAAGATAAAAATAAGTATTCCAAATGAAATCATCTGTCCCGAAAATTCCTCGGTCTTAACGTTGGACGTCATAAATTCTTCGTTTCCAAAAATAAAAAATGCCATTATAGCAATAAAGTTATTCAAAAAGTGAAGTAGAACCGGGACCGCTATAGAATCACTTTTATAAGCCGCATATCCAAGATAAGTTCCGAGCGCAACAAGTGCAACTAATCCATAAGGATTAAAATGATAGAGACCGAAAAAGAAAGCTGTTAATAAAGCTGCACTGTAAGGTTTGTATCTGTATTCAAAACTTTTTTGGATGAAACCTCTGAAAAAAATTTCTTCGCAAGCCGCGGGAACAACAGCTACAATAAAAATAATTAATATCGTTTCAAAAATATTATTCGACTTTAACAAATCGGAATATGTCTGCTCTACAAATTTATCTACTACATCTAAAAATTCTTTTATTGATTTTATAACTCCGTTATTATCAGCGAGCATTTGAAAAACATAATTTTGCAAATATAAATAGCTTTGAAGCAATGGAACAAGTATTATCAAACCTATTACAAATATACCGGCATCTTTAGCGCGGGGCCATCTGAATCTGATAATTGGTGTTACATCGTGGAAAACAAATTTCGCGAATATTAATGCCGGCACTAAAATAAAAACTATCTGTCCGGCGCCAGTTAACAATCTTACGGCGTTAATATCAGCTTTCTGAAAATCGAAACCGAATATTGCGAGTGTAAGTATACTTCCGCCAACCTGATATAATAAAAATACGACAATTAAAGCTAAAAAGGCGGACTGAACAGGAGGGACTAACGGTTCTGGCAATTGGTATTGCGGAGAACTTATTTCAGTTTCTTCCGGTGCGTCATTAGAATTGTTCTGCTGGTGTTCATCCATAAATTTAATATTTATCAAATTGTTAAAATCTAATCTAACTAATTTTATTAAATTAGTAAAAGAACCTTCAGATTTCTTTAAGTACTAAACTCAGGGGGATAAATTTATTTTGGTATGATTTACCCCCGATTAAACTCGAGGGTAAACAAATAAATATTAGATTGATAAATTATTGTTCCGGATGCAGCCTTAAATATAATAATTATCGATTGGAGAACAGTTAGACAGAATTATTTCACAATTTTTTTCGAAACCAGTTGAGATTTTATTCCTTCATATGCCGTAAGTTCCGCGTCTATTGAACCGATAATAACTTTTGTTTTTACCTTTACAGGCATCTTAACACTGTCATTAGTAAGCCAAATTACAATGTTACCGTCACTCTTAAATAATCCGCCTTCTTTAACAAGCGGTTCCACAATAATGCACTCGAAAGTGCCGGCTTCAACTGTAATAGTTTCTTTTCCGTGATAAACTACATCCAGAGGATATACCTGATCTTTGAAGAAATTTTCAAGATGAATTTTATCGCCAATTTTTATATTGCTGTAATCGAATGTTCGTACAAGATAAAAAGCTGAAACTATATCATTTACATATTTCGGAATTTCGTAAGTCCCTTTGTTGGTTTTAGCTTTGTTCCTTCTCTGATCGAAGAATGCGGAGAAATCCCTTTTATAATTTCCTTCGCGAACGTGTTGTTCAAAACGCCAGGGAAACAATCCCTCTGTATCCATGTAGGTTTCGTATCTATCGCGTACCTTAAATAACGGGTCGAAACTGGGAACCGAGTTAACTTTGAATGTAATGTGATAACTTTCCCTGCCAGAAATAGTTTTTATTGCCGGGATAGACATCTCCGCTATTCCCGCTGTAATAAAACCATAATTAACATTAAAAGTAAGTTTTTCGCCGAGTCCAAAGGCTTTATTTTCCAGCTTTCTAAATTCCGTGGTTTGACCGAAAGTAATACAAGTGAATATTAAACTTATAAGGAATAACAACTTTGTGGTTTTCATTTTTTCTCCGGTATAAGTGAAAGCTATTTCAAATAGTTCCTATTATAAAATAATTTTCTAACACCTTAATAGTTAAATAAATTTCTACAGGATATTAAGCATAAAGCATGCCAAAACAGGAATGCTGCAAATTACACCGAAAATATACATAATGTTTATAAAATATTTATAAAACCGGTTGAGGAGTATACAAGATGTACTAATTACAAAACATTTTTATCGTTTGTTGTTTTTTGATACATGGGGATTATCTTTTAAATAAAATCGCCATGGCAAGTCGGTGGATTTTTTAATTCCAACACGCGTACTTGTAAGTATGGAATTTTTATCAATATTTTTATAATCGAGTATAAAAATACGGTTAGCGGTAAGGTCTGTTCCGTTTTCATGTTTATCGATATCAAATGCCAAACATATTTTACCGGGTCCGTTTGTAATGTTTTTGAGTAAAGCTGCTTTCGGCTTTTTCTCTGCGAATCTGTTACGAAGCATTATATCAATTCCTTTAAGGGGCTCAATGCCTCTAATCAAAACTGCTTGTCCATCGTTCCGGGCTCCCGTAACAACATTACAGCAATAATACATACCATATGTAAAATAAACATAAAGGTGTCCGCATTCACCGAACATTACTGCGTTCCTTTTAGTTAAACCGTTATAAGAATGGGATGCCATATCAGACTGATTAAGATACGCTTCAACTTCTACAATTATACCGGCTAAAATTTCACCGTCAATAATTCGTACGAAAAGTTTGCCGAGTAATTCCGGCGCCACTTCCAGCGCGCTGCGGGAATAAAAATGCCGGTTTAATTTATCAGACAGTTTTAGATTTAATTCCATTGGAAGGGTGTATTACTATTTGTTGTTTAACTGCTCTTTAATTTTAGAAATTTGTTTCTGATAATACTCGCTCTTCTCAGGTTGTATTTCAATTAAAGTTTCGTAAATAGAAAGAGCTTCGTTAAAATTTCCCTGATTAAAATAAATTTTAGCGAGAGTTTCGGATACAAGACTTTTCCCGGGGAATTCCGGTTCTTCTTCTTTTTTAGTTAGTTCGGGATGTTCCGCTTCAGATTCCGTTATTACAGGGATTGAAGCTTTAGACAGACGATCGGCTAAATCCTGTAAATCATCGTTATCCGCTTTTTTCATCTCAAGTTTAATTTTATCTTCGTTGGGAGTTATATCAGGCGAATTTTCTTTATTTATTTCCGCTTCGTTTTTCTCTTCCAGATTAAAATTAATTTCAACGTCGGATTCGTGAATGTCGTTTATTTTGTTAAGATAATAAACTACCGTTTCTTCCGAATTTATAATATCGGACAATCTTGTAATTATTTCTTTTGCTTTTTCCTTATTCCTTAATTTGGCAAGAGTAAGACTATAAATAATTAATGCGGTGGGGTAATCCGGGTGTTTTTTTAAGCCGGCTTCTAAAATAGGAAGTGCCTTTTCAGGTTCGCTATTCTGCAGGTGCTTTGCGGCGACCCTGCTGAATAGCGGACTATTTTCATTAAATTCATAAATTAAAGCGAATTTATCCGCTTTGATTTTTTCTTCATTATGTGTCAAGATTTAGCGCTTTGTTTCTTTAAAAAATTCTGACGTAAAGATAAAAATGATACAATACCGAAACCGCCGAAGAACATTAATTGAAATGGCAATGAAGCTATTTCCATAAAATAAATGGAGGCGCCTACACCAATAAAACAATACAGTGCGAGTATTAATTCAACAAAAGCGGAAGAATCAACCTTTGTTTTCTGAAAGTAGATGTTCTTTGAATAATTATCGCCTTTAGCTGCCACTTTATATTTCGGAGTTCTTACGAACTCGCTTTTGCGGCTTAATAAACCTTCAATAACGGCTCTTGAATTATTGAGCGCAAAACCCATACTGCCCGCCATAAAAATCGGGAAGAGTGTAATTTTTTTGCGCCAGTCGAGATAAACATCTTTTTGAGCGTGTAAATAAAATAAGAATGTGCTTATAAATGCAAGAATAAATATCGACATAAAATTAAACAAGTTATCGTAAGGGCCGCTGTTTTTTATAAAAATCAACGGAACATTTAATATACCGGCAAGAAGAATGAAAGGAAAAACTATATTGTTTGTTAAGTGATAAGTTGCCTGAAGTTTTACTTTCCAATCCAGATTCGATCTCCATACAATAGGCATAAGTTTTTTACCTGTTTCAATGGCGCCTTTTGTCCATCTGAACTGCTGAGCTTTAAGAGCATTAATCTCAAGCGGCAATTCAGCCGGTGTTGTATTGTCCCTAAGATAAATAAATTTCCATCCCCTCAATTGAGCGCGGAAACTTAAATCCAAATCTTCCGTAATAGTATCGGCCTGCCAGTTACCTGCGTCTTCAATGCATGATTTTTTCCATACGCCGCCGGTACCGTTAAAATTGATAAAAAATCCCGCTTTATTACGCACGCTTTGTTCTATAACAAAATGTCCGTTAAGCGCCAGCGCCTGTATTTTTGTGAGCATAGAATAATCTTCGTTCATATGTTCCCATCTGGTTTGCACCATGCCAATTTTAGGATGAGTAAAATGGGAAAGAGTAGTTTTAAGAAAATCTTTTTTAGGCAAAAAGTCGGCGTCAAAAATCGCCACAAATTCACCTTTGGCAACTTTTAGTCCTTCTTTAAGAGCGCCGGCTTTAAAGCCCGAACGGTCTGTTCTATGTATGTGAACAATATCGAAACCGAGTTCTTGTTTCTCTTTTACTTTGGCAGCTACTATATCAAAAGTGCTGTCGGTGGAGTCGTCAAGGACTTGAATTTCGAGTTTATCCTTATCGTAATCGATTTCACAAACCGAATCGATTAATCTTTCCACCACGTACATTTCGTTGTACATGGGCAGCTGAATAGTTACGATTTTGTTAAACAGCGAATCCTCATCCGCTTTGTGTATTTCTTTTTTATACTTGTTATGATAATAAAGCATAATAAATCCATGGCTCGAAAAGAGCAGGATTATTGATAGTGAAAAAATGTAGGCGAATAAAATTAGTTCGTTCATAGTCTTTTATCTTATATTATTGTTTACCAATTTGAAACCACGCCCAATAAAATATCTTCAGCTAAAATTTCAACCGCGTCTTGTATAGCATTTTTACGAGCTGAAAAAGGATCTACAGTAGTATCGTAAGTTGAATAATTGCTAAAGTTTTTATCGAATATAGTTTTTTTCTTAATTAAGTCTTTATAAGTTACTTTAATATTAATTGTAATTCTTCTTTGAGTGGCCGTTTCGCTGGTTCCCGAAACGGTTTCCGGTCTGTCCTGCAAAGATACAATAGAACATTCGAGCAATGCGTTTGCGTTTGTTTTGTCTGTAACGTCAAGATTGTTGTCATCCAAAAATTTTTGAATCAACTCATTAGTAAAATTATTGCTCAGATCAGGTTCTCCAGAACCGCTTCTATCCACCGCAATTGGAATAGCGATAGCAGTTAGATGTTTAGGAACTGAAGCGCCCGTGAACGAATAACTGCATCCGTATTGTACAAAAGCTGTAATTATTAATAGTACGAAATATTTTTGATTAACGTAAGTCATATTCTCTAATTTTTCTGTACAATGTTCTTTCACTAATATTCAATAATTGAGCAGTTTTCTTTTTATTCCATTTAGTATAATTGAGCGCATTTAAAATAGTATTTTTTTCCACTACCTCCATTGGTATTACTTCCTGAATGTCAAGATTCGGGGAATTTTCCTGGGGGACAATATTTCCAGCCATTCCTTTTAATTCCATCAAATCTTTTTTTATTTCTATTAAAGCTCTGTATATAATTTCACGATCAAGATCTTCCGAAGTTTTTTTAAGGTGCATAGGAAGATTTCGGTTAACGGCTGATTCCCTGAAATTTGAGAGCAAAGGGGCAAAGGAATTTTCATCCAGGGTAATGTTTTTAGAGAGTGTAGCCGCCGTTTCAATTACATTTTTTAATTCCCTAACATTGCCCGGCCAATAATATTCTGTCAAAATTTGGTATGCAGCATCCGTTATTTTATACTCGGGCAAATTGTTACGTTTAACAAAATCATTTAAAAAATACTCCGCCATTGAATTGATATCTTCACTTCTTTCCCTTAATGGGGGAATAGTTAACGTAACGGCTTTCAGTCTGAAAAACAAATCATTTCTAAACTTTCGTTGAGCGACTTCATCCTGTAAATTTTTATTTGATGCCGCTATAATTCTAACATCAACTTTAGTTACTTTTTCGCTGCCCAGTCTCATAAACTCGCCGGTTTCAAGAACACGCAATAATTTAACCTGTGTAGTTAAAGGCATTTCGGCAATTTCGTCGAGGAACAAAGTTCCTTCGTTGGCTATTTCAAAATATCCTTTTCTGCTGTCGGTAGCTCCGGTAAAAGAACCTTTTTCATGCCCAAAAAGTTCACTTTCCAAAATACCTTCGGGAATCGCGCCGCAATTTACACTAACAAGTTTTTTCCCGGACCTTGTACTTGCTTCGTGAATAGCCCTGGCAAAAACTTCTTTGCCTGTTCCGCTTTCACCATGTATCAATACAGAAATATCGGATTTTGCCACTTGCAGAGCTATATCCACAAGGTCCTTTATTTCCTTAGACCGGCCTATAATATTATGTTGTATTTGAAATTGTTCTCTATGCATAATAATATCAAACTATCGAATTCAGTTTTCGCTCAAAAAAATATTTAATCATACTCATAATAACATTACAATAAAATATTTTTATCCAGATACTAAATTTAGATAATTAATTAATTCAAATGGTAGGAAATCGAAAAAAATCAGATAATGATTTTTAAGCCGTCGGAGGTAATTTTTACCTCTCCTGAAAAGTTTATTGAATTTAGTTCCGATAAAAGTGAGGGTTCATCTTCATCGGATATATGGGTGAGAAATACTTTTTTGATTTTTTGTAAATCGGCGGCTTCAAAAATTGTTTTGAGTGGAACGTGAGTTGTCTCGCTAATAAGAATATCGATCACTTTATTATTAAATAGAAATAAGTCTTCCGGTTTCCCGATATCGGAGGTGTAAAAAATATTTTTATTATTCAGTTCAAACAATATGCTTGAAGAATAAAAAATATCGCTCGCCGGTATATCGTGTTTATTTATTATATGCGAATTTTGAGCGGCGGAAAATTTAATATTATTGGATATATGGGTGTCCCTGTCGAATTGATAGGGTAAAATTTCCAGATCAAATTGTTTCGATAAGCCGGAGAGATAACTATGCAATAATAACGATTCCGTAAAACCTACCATTTTGTGGTGCACGTAAATTGTTAGCGGCTTTTGTCTTTCGGAAAGCTTCATATTAATTAACAACGTTGGTAAGCCGCTGTAATGATCCGGGTGAAAGTGTGTAATTAATATATAATCGATTCTGTTGTAATTGATATCTTGAGTTAAAAGCGCTCTGGAAATACCATCGCCGCAATCAATTAAAAAATTATAATTATTGTCCGAAATTAAAATTGAAGAATGAAATCTTTTTAGTGAGGTTTTGCCGGAACCAGTTCCAACAAATGTTATAGTCACAATTTACACTCAATTATTATTAGGTATTATTCGACCCTCAATTTTATATACAGTGTTCAGTTTACTGAGAAAATTTTCCGCCTCGGTAATTTCCGAAAAGCGCCCAACCGAAACAACATTCAAAATTGAGCCGCCGATATCCTTGGGGAATATATTTGAATAATATCCATCCGACTCGAATCGGGATTTTAAATTTTGAGCGTTATTAATATTAAGGAACGCCCCGGCTTGAATTGTATAGTTAAAATCTTTAATCCCGGAAATTTCTTTTACTGGCGATTCGGTTAATTCCTGAACAACAGATTCGTTTCCCGAAATTTCTTCATCGGGCAGTTTTCTGTTGGCAGCTTTAACATAAGGAGAAGACGGATAATTTTTTAAAAGTAAGTTTTTATATTCTTCGGCTTTTTTATAAATGCCGTCCGAATAATAAAATGAAAAAATTCTGTACAAAGAGGCGTCGGCATAGTTGCTCTTTGGATACTGCTCAAAAATTTCCAGATATAATTGATTCGCTTTGTTGCCGTCCTCGGTTAAAACAGCGTCAAGAAATTTAACCGAAGGGTCATTCGGGAGATTGTTTTTTAAATTAATTAAAGCGTCTGAGGCTTCTTTAATATTACCCGCTTCAACCATCTTTAAATAAGATGTAATATTTTGTTCCTGAGCGTTTAATACCGGGGATGAAAATATTAAGAATAATAATACTATAAACAGTGTTCTCATTTTTATATCAAATTGTTGTTAATGCTTTATATGGAAGAACCACCTCCAGCAGATCGCCGAATAAAGTCGCCGATGTAGCTCTATTAATTTTCACCTTAACATAATCACCTGTATTAATATCATCACTCGCGGGGAAAATTACAACTTTGTTTGTATCTGTTCGTCCGGCTAAAAATTCGTCCGACTTTTTGCTGAAACCTTCTACCAAAGCAATTTCTTCTGTGCCAATAAGATTCTGGTTTAATTCATACGAAATTGTTTGCTGCAGGTCAATTATTTCATTCAGTCGTTTCGATTTTGTTTCCTCCATTACGTCATCTTCCATACGGAAAGCTTTTGTTCCTTCGCGCGGCGAATATTTAAACATGTAAGCGCCGTCATATTTCACTTTCTGCATTACGTCAAGAGTCATTATATGATCTTCGTAGGTTTCGGAAGGAAAGCCCGAAATTATATCAGTCGAAAAACTCACACCTTTTATAATGGCTCTAGCTTTATTAATAATATCTAGATAATGCTCAATAGTATATGTACGATTCATAAGTTCAAGAATTCTATCGGAACCGCTTTGCACCGGCAGATGAATATATTTGCATATGTTTTGATGCTTCGCGATTGTATATAATAATTTTTCCGATAAGTCCTGCGGGTGCGACGTTGTAAAACGTATTCTTATTGAGCGGTCAACTTCAGCGCAGACGGCAAGTAAATCCGCGAAATCGTTTTCACCATCCAGGTACGAGTTAACATTCTGTCCTAATAATGTAACTTCCCTGAATCCTTTTTCCGAAAGAATAACCATTTCTTTTTTAATTGATTCTAAAGAGCGGCTGCGTTCACGTCCTCTTGTAAATGGAACCACGCAGTAAGTACAAAACTTATCGCAGCCACGCATAACCGAAATCCAGGCCGAAAGCCCTTCTTCCCGGTAAGGTATAATATCATCGTAAGTTTCGGTGCGGCTAAGTTTAACTCCTATTCCTTTTTCGCCTGAAAAAGCTGAGTCTATAAATTCGGGCAAACGTCTGTACTCATCGGGACCGACAACAAGATCCACTATTTTTTTATCTTCAATCAAATCCTTGCGCAGTCTTTCGGCCATACATCCAAGTATTCCGATAACTGTTTCGGGTTTGCGGTCTTTAATTTTTTTTAAGTTTCCTAACCTGCCATAAATTCTTTGTTCGGCGTTTTCGCGAATACTGCATGTGTTTAATAATATTACGTTGGCGGCTTTTATATTATCTGTTACTTCGTAACCTTTGTTTTTAAGTATGCCCATTACAAGTTCCGTATCTGCAACGTTCATCTGGCAGCCGTAGGTTTCTATATATATATTATTCTTCATGTAAAATTCTTTCTATATAATTATTATGTAAAACTTAATTTACAAATCTAAAGATGTTATATCCCAAATACAAAGTAGTAGTTATTAGTTCTTAGTACTAGGTGCAAAGAATTTCCCTGTGCGCCGTGGAAGCCGTGCGTGAACCTCAGGTTTTATATTAAACAACTATAAGATTTCCGAATTTGTGGAAAAATGAATTCGTTAATTGAATGGTTTTAGTTATTGCGAATTAGTTATGTTCTGGAATTTCGATAATCGGGTTATTGAATTATTATTCAGGTGCTTCCAAAAAAAAATGAATGATTCCGAATTAATCCCTTCCGAAATTTCAAATAATTTAATATGATAGACTTGTCGATTTCTAAAACTTGGATAAAAGAGATTTTTATTGAGTGTTGCAGAAGAAAAAAAACTCGCCGCGGAAAAAGCAGTAGAATTAATTAAACCTGGAATGGTTGTAGGATTAGGCACCGGAAGCACTGTGCACTTCGTGTTATTAAAAATTGCCGAGTTAATTTCTAAGCAAACATTAAGTGGTATTCTTTGTATACCAACTTCTGTGGATACCGAAACAAAAGCGAGAGAGCTTAAACTGCCACTTACTACGCTTGATGAAAATCCCCTAATAGATATTACAATAGACGGCGCGGACGAAGTATCGATGGAAGAAAACGAGCGGTCGGTAAAAATAAATTTAATTAAAGGCGGCGGCGGAGCTTTGCTGCGTGAAAAAATTGTAGCTCAAGCCAGTAAACAATTTGTTATTATTATCGATAATGCAAAGGTTTCTAAATTATTGTTTGAAAAGTGGGCCCTGCCTGTTGAAGTTATTAAATTCGCTGTTCGCACCGAGACAGAATATCTTATATCACTCGGCGGCAAACCAGTGCTGCGTAAAGATAATAACGGCCGCAATTATATTACCGACGAAGGCAACTATATATTAGACACAACTTTTTTACCGGGTAAAAATCTTTACGAGCTGGATATTTTATTAAACAAACGAGCCGGAATTGTTGAGCACGGTTTGTTTTTGGATATGGCGAATTCTGTGATAACGAACACTAAAGTGATAACGAGCCATATTAATATTTTGTAAAGCCTAAAAAAAAATAGGAAGATTTATTGAATTTGTTTTATTTTGTAGTATCTTTAAATCACTTTTTAGAGACTTTTATGTTGGCGAGAGCCTTATGCACACAATCGGAAACTCCAATAAATTCATTTATAAATTAAATATATTTTTCGTTTTGTTATTTTTGTGATGTTTATTTGATATATATTGTTCCTTTCTTTGTACGTTTTGTTACTGTGTTCCAGTTTTTTTGTTTATTTTATTGAGGTATTTTTTACAATAATAATAATAAGTGAGTGCCGTTATTCTTGGATACTTCCATCACAACTTCAAATCAATGCAATTTGAGCTCCCTGGGGGATTTATATATTTCAAACTTAATTGTTGACAAACAGATACTTTTTATATATTTTTTGACGAATTCTTTGAATACATAGATTTTTTCAACTTTTTGAACATGAATTAGGGCTTAAATTATATTTTAATTTTTGAATTAAATTAAATTATGAAACTACACAAAAACATAAGGAGTAAATTCTATGGCAAAAAATCTACCACCATAGCTCTAAATAATTTAGTTACAAGTGGAATTCATATTAAAGAATTAAATATGAGCCTAAGACGATCATTATTAAATAATATTTTCGGAGTAAAATATGAATCTTAAAAAACTCTTTAATTTAACCATCTTTTTCTTTTTGTTTGCAGCGCTGAGCAGCTCTACATTTGCTCAAGTATATGTTGATGCAACAAACGGAAATGATGGAACAGGTGCTGGTACAATAGCATCTCCATATGCTTCAATAGCAAAAGGATTATCAGTTCTTCCTGTCACGGGTGGTACTGTAGTTCTTAAAGCCGGTTGGTATGATGGAGCTACACTTGCAGGTGGCGTTGATATTAACATTGCAGCTGGTGCTGTAATGGGTGCATATACAATGCCTGCTTTCAGTGATGGCGCTACAATTACTTTCCAATTATCACAATTGGCTGGCAATGATGAAGTTAAAATTTATGACGCAGGCAACACAAATGCTACCGGTCCTGATTTTACCTTTAATATCAAAAACGGTACATTAAATTTTGTATCTTCTAATGGATCTGAATATTTGAACCTTTCAGATACACAAAGTGATTTAAATTTAGGTAGTGCTGGAAAAAGCGTTTCTGTTGGTATCAATACAGCAACAGGGGCATCAGCAACAAACGTATTATTAAGAAATGGCGCAACCATCACTCTTAATGAATCTTCAGCTTTCACTAATTATGCTCCTACTAAAACGACTAACGTTAGTGTAACATACGCTAATGCTGGAAATCAATCAGTTGGGCTTAATGCTTTTTATACAGACTATGGCACAGGAACATTAACAGTTAACAAAACTTTGGCTACCCAAAGTGTTACTTTCCCTGCCGCAAATATTACAAAAGTAACAGGCGGCATTAATATTATTGAAGGCGCAGTTACTTTTAATGGTGATGTTAATACAAATACCGGCGGTACAGTTACAATAGCTGGCGGTGGTAATGTAAATTTTGCAAACTTAACAACTGGTGGTGCAACAAACATATCCGGAACAGGCGCTGTTAATTTAACAAGCTTAACCGCTGGTGGAGCTGTTTCAGTTGCAGCAGGTTCCAGAAATATAACTTTAACAACTTTGGCTATGGGCCTTTTCGATTTTACACATGCAGGTACAGGCGAAGTAAAAGTTAACGGCAACATGACTCTTCAAGCTGGTATTAATGGCGGTACAGATGTTGACGCTGATTTAGGTAGTATTGAAGTTACAGCAGCAGGTAAATTTACCGTTGTTGGAACTACAACATGGTCAGGTGTTGATATGGCAGCTGCAGCTACGTTTACTGGTGCTGGAGAATATGCTGTTGTAAATAGTAACGATAATGCTACGGTTACTTTAGGTGCAGTTTCTCTTATTCCGAACAATGCGACTACAGTTGGTGGTACTAATAACTTCACGATTGAATTCGCGAACTTAGAAGACGGTACATTAATTGTTGGTGCCATTACAGCGGCCGCAACAGCAACAAATGCTTATGTTGGTACTGTTCACATAATAAATGGTGACGCTGCAGGTGATGCTTCAAAAACTACATTTAGTGGAACGGTTCGTGGTAATGTTACTAACACAGCGGCAGCCGCTACTAGTAAAATTACAGTTGCCGCAGCCACAATGGTTTATGGTGTAGTTGATAATGACGCAGCATCAACAATTACACTTAACGGTGATTTAACATTAAAAGGTGCAGTAGCTCATACATTAGCAACTACTTCTACTATTAATGGTACCGGAACGCTTATTTTAGACGGTGCTACTGAACTTACAATTAATGGCGTTGCAGGTGCTGCAGCAGTTGGTAATGTTCAAGTTGTTACAGCTACTAAAATTGCGGGCGATGACGGTGTTGCCGCTACAACCGCGGTTGACAGAACTTTAACAATCAATGGAAATTTAACTATTGGTGCTAATTTAACTTTAGGCGCCATTCATGGAACAGATACAGATGACGGTGTTGTTACAGTTACGGGAACTACAACGCTTAACGCTGGTACATTTACAATTGATGCTACCACAATAACTACACCTCCTACTAATCTTACAAATACATTTGTAACTAAAAATTTCGTACAAACTGGTGGTACAATTACTTTGGATAACGTTTTAAGTGCTACTGACGCAGGCGTACTTAAAGTATCCGGTGATTTTTTAAGATCCGCTGGAACTTTTACAGCTACAGACATTGCTGCCTTAGTTGAACTGAACGGTACTGCCGCTCAATCATTTAACGGCGGTCCAATGTTCCAGGTAGCCAAATTTACAGTTAGTAATGTTGGCGGTTTGGTTAGTTTAGCAAATACTATTCGTTCATCGAACGTTTTTACAGTAAACGCCGGTGCTACTATAGAATTAGAAAACAACAATATAGTATTTAACGCTGCAACAAGTAAAATGGTTAACAATGGTACAATACAGACAACCGGTATTACAAACGGCGCAATCATTTTTGGTGGTGCTAATTTTGTTGCTGGCGGTTTAAATGTTGATGGTATGGTTCTTAACGCTTCTTCATCAGCGGTTTTCTCTAACATCATTATTGATGTTAATTCTGCCAATGATGTTATTACAACTGGATCCGCTGGAAATATCCGTTGGACAAAAGTATTAAACCTTTATTCAGGTGATTTAAACAATAATACTGCTGTTGATTTAGCTCCAATGGGAACAGTTGCCAGTATCACAAGAAATGTTTCATTGACAGGAAGTACTAACGGTATTTTATTAGCTGGTGGCGGTACATTTAACACTGCTGCAGTTGACTATGATTTAACATATACAGGTACATTAGCAGCTGATAAAACTATAAACACAACAACTTCTGTTGAGTGGGATAATGATAATATAAGAAATCTTACAAACAGTGCTGGTGGAGCTTCAAGTGCAATAGTATTAGCAGGCAACCAGGACAGAACTTTAAAAGGTAATTTAACAATCACTGGTAGTGCGACAGCAGCAAGCGCTTCGCGTTTAACAGGTGATAACGGTGATTTAACTGTTTTAGGCAACATGAATGTTGGTCAAAATTCAGTTGTTCTTCTTGCCAACACAGCCGGAACAGACTTAACAATTACAGGTAATTTAACCCTTTCCGCAAGTTCCAACATTGGAACTGGTAATGCAGGAAGTGTTATTTTATTTGACGGCGATAATACAACACATAGCATTTTAGGTAATATAACAGCTGTAAGTATATTAACTGTTGACGCTAATAACGTAACATTTAATGGTCAAGCAGCTTCAGCTACAGCAAATGTTTCTGAAATTGCTAACTTCGTATTAGCGGCAGATGCTTCAGCTACTTTATCTCAATTACACGCAATTAACGGTGTTGTTACTACTGGAGCAAACACTAGTCTAGTATTAGGTTTAACACAAACTAGCTCAGCTGCACCAGTTGATAATGCTGACGGTAACGGTACAGTTGCTGGACTTATCACTCTTGGTGGTAATAGCTTTACTCTTGCTAGCAATATAGAAGCTCAAGCAGGCTTGGACCATAATTTAGGTTCATTTGCTTTTGGAAATTATAATTTAACACTTACTACAGCCGGTGCATTAGATAGAGCTGATGTTGCTTCTACAACTTATAGTTCTACTGGTGGTAAACTGATTTCTAAAGTTGCTGCAACTTATGATTTCAGTGATGCGATTATACCTTACTGGACAGTTGATAACGTTACTATTACTTTAGGTGACACCGATGTAGATACAAAAGCTGGTGTTACTGTAAGTCAAGGTCTTGTTATTCAAGGTGCCGGTCCTGGCGTGATTGCAAATGGCGGTTTTGATGTTACAATTCAAAATAACATGACGACAGTTGGTGGCGCAGTATTTACAGGTACAGGTAATTTGGTATTAGCTGGTACAACTGTTACTGCAAGTGGTAGCCCAACATTTTCTAATATGGAAGTTAACTCTACTGGAACAGCAACATTAGCTTCTAGTGTTCCTGCTACAGGAAGAACTTTCACTATTACTGGTGTACTTACACATACTTTAGGTACATTATCAATTGGTAATAACCATGTTACTTTAACCGGAACAGCCGCTGACGCTTATGACCGCACAGCAGGTTTATTCCTGGCTGGTGACGGACAATTGATTTTTGCTGGTGCAGCAGATCAAACATTCAATCCTGGCGCTGGTTGGAGTGTTCCAAACTTAACACTTAACAATACAGCCGCTAGTGGTACTGAATTAACTACTGCTTATAATCAAGTATTTACTGTTACAGGTAAATTAAGATTGGTTGACGGTTATTTACATACACAAGACTTAACTCCTGCTTCAAAGGATAATTTGTTAGCTCTTGGTAACGGATCTATGATTTACATAGATGCCTCACAATCCGGAATTAATGAAGTTCCTACTTTTGAGGGACTTGTTGATGTTCATTATATAACAGCAGGTGGTATTGCAGGAAACGAACTACCTGTTTCTACGGATAAATTAAATAAATTGATAATTGATCCGACAGGTGCAAATACAATTCAATTTACAGTTAATACTACAGTTAATAATACATTATACTTGAAAAGCGGTGCATTAGATTTAACAACCGCGGTTCCGGACGCTGTTTTAACTTTAGCGAATGGTGCTACTATTGAAGTTATAGCAGGTACTATAGATGCAGCTCCTGTTGTTACTTCATATAATTTAGTTTATAATACAACAGCTCCTTACACAACTGGCTTAGAGTTAGTGCCTAATAGTGTTGCTAACATGACAGTTAATTCTACAGGTGCTGATTTATTATTAGGCAGTGCAACTAATATTACAGGTAATTTCACAATTAATTCTGCTGCTGGTAATAATTTCGATCTTAATGCATTTAATTTTGGCATAGCTGGTAATGTTTCATTCACAAAAGGTAATATTGCCAACAGTGGTGGTACATTAGCACAATTATCACTTAACGGTGCAGCTGCTCAAAATTTAACAGTTCCTGCTGCAGGTTTAACATTCCCTGCTGCTGTAGCTGGTGATGACGGTGTTGAGTTAGTAATAAACAACACTTCAACAGCTGGTGTTACTTTGTTAAATGGTAACCTTTCGATGCAAAATACAAATCCTGTTACCTTTGTAAACGTTCTTAGGTTTATTCAGGGTACATTAACAACAAATTCTAATATTGTATTCTTATGGCACACTGATGATGGTGTTGGTAATCCTGTTCAAGGATTTGCCCGCAGTGTTGCTGTTGGTAATTACAGCCACGTTGTTGGTAACGTAAGAAAATATCTTGATATTACAGGTTTAACTGCTGCAGTAAGATTAACCAGAGTAGAATTCCCAGTTGGTACAGCTCCTACAACTACTCCTGCGGCTCCTGGTTATTATAGACCAATGTCATTCCAGTTCAATACATTGCCAACTGCTAACTTTAACTTAACTGTTAATAATGTTGTTGGAACTCCTGGTGGAGTTAATGGCTTTGGAACGGATGCCTTCAAGGTTGATGGTAATCCTATTACTAACTATCCTGACTTATATTGGTTGGTTACTTCAAGTCTTACTTTACAACCAACAGTTAAATATGATATAGAAGCTCGTGCTGATGGTTATACTGATTATCAAACAGACGGTGTTCAAAACATTCGTTTGATAAGAAGATTCGATACAAATACAGACAATCCTTGGATTGTTCAAGGTGGTTCTGGTTATGATAACTCATCTTTCGATTATCTTAACACTGCTCCTTTAACTGATGATAGTCCAATTATTATCGTTAGAGCAGCTGAAGGTGCTATTTCTACACAAGGTGCACGTTTTACTTATAGCCAATTGAACAAAGCTCCTGTTCTTTCTACTCCTGCTGACCTAACAGTTGCTGAAAACGCTGCTGCCGCAATTACATGGACAGTTACTGATCCTGATATTGCACAGGTTCCTACATTTACAGGTATTGTTGTTACAGCTACTCCTCCTGCAGTTGCTCCTACAGCTGGTACTGGTGCTGGTCAATATCAATTTGTTAACGGCGCGTTCACATGGACTCCTACTTTTACACAAAGTGGTGTTTATACATTAACTGTTACAGCTACTGACGGTACTTTATCATCTAGTGACGCTGTTCAATTAACAGTTACAGACGCAGACGTTCCTGTAACTTTCTCAGCTCCTACAGCTGGTGTAGCATCTACAATGACTGTTGTAGAAGGTTCAACTACAGAAGTTCAATTTACTGCTGCTAGTGAAGGTACAGTTGTATTAGAACTTGTTAGTCAAACTCCTGCAGCTCCGGTTGTTGGAACATTTGACGCCTTAACAGGTAAATTAACACTTGCTCCTAATTATGCAGCTGCTGTTGCAGAAGCTAATACTAACTACGTATTTGTAGTTAAAGGAACAAGTCCTTTTGGTAAAACTCAGAATTATACTTTAACTGTTACCGTTACTAACGCTAATCAAGCGCCTGTTGCAGTTGCAACGGCAGCTTCTGCTACTGTTAATTATGGTACACCTGGAGTTATTACATTTACAGCTACAGACGGCGATGGTACAGTTCCAACATTTGGACATGTTGTTGATAATGCTTTAACAAATGCTCCAACTGTTGTTGATAACGCTGGAACATATACAATTACAATAAATCCTGCAACTGCGGATATAAATAAAACGTTTACATTCAGTGTAACCGCAACAGACGGTACATCTCCTTCTAATGTTGTTACAACTGCTGTTACAGTTACTTCTGATTTAGTTGGTACTCCTGCAGCTCCTAGAGTATATGGCGATGTTGACGGACTAGGTGGCACACCTGATTTAGGGGACGTTTTAGCAGTACTTGATTTCTGGTCAGGTAATAATACTACTCCTCCAACTCCTGCTGAGTTGTGGGCTGCGGATGTTAATGGAAATGGTAATGTAGATTTACAAGATGCTCTTTTAATACTTGAGCATTATTTTGCAAATCCAAAACCATTATTCCCAGTAGAAGGCGGTTCATTGCCTAAATTGGCAGCTGTAAATTCACAAGCATCTTTTGGTAAAATGGCTTCAGAAGATGGAACTATAGCTATTCCGGTTAATATATCATCTACAACTGATGTTTCTACAATTGGTTTGGAATTCGATATTTCTGGCGGTGTTGAAGAGGTTACTACTTCAGCTAATATGCCAAGTGATTGGATGACAAAATCATACTATAAAGATGGTAAATTAAAAGTTGCATTAATTGGTCTTTCTGATCTGAAAAATGCTAACATTGCAACAATTTATATTAAATTAACTGATAAAGAAGCAGTAGCAAAAGTTAATGGTATTGTTTCTATAAATGGTAGTGAGCAAGCAGTTGCTGAATTACAAGTAAAAGAAATTCCTACAGAGTTTACTTTAGTTCAGAACTATCCAAATCCATTTAATCCTACTACAGTTATTAAATATGCCATTACTGAACCTTCTCAAGTTAAATTATCAGTTTATGATATAACTGGTCAGAAAATAGCAACTTTAGTTAACACTGTTCAAGAAGCTGGAAATTATAGAGTTACTTGGAATAGTACTAATAACTACGGACAAAGTGTTGCTGCTGGCGTATATATTTATCGCTTAGAAGCAGGTTCTTTTGTCTCAACAAAGAAAATGATGTTAGTTAAGTAAAAGCCATTTATTTAGGCAAGGCGTCATTAAGACGCCTTGCTTTATTTGACGCATGTTTATTAATAAAAATTTAGGTATAAATATGATAAAGAAAAAAATAAGCTATCTGAAGATTCTCGTTACAGGTGTTATGATGCTTATTTTTAGTAGTATGGCTTTTGCTCAAGGCTCCGTAACAGTTACAATTCCAACTGTTACAGGAGAGCAAAATGTTCAGCAAACTCTCGATGTTCTTGTTGGACCTATTACTACTACGAATAATGTTAAAACCTGGAGTTTCGATTTAAGCTATGATCCTGCTTTAATCAGTATAGATGAAATACTTTATACTGGTACTTTATCAGAAGCTGGTTATCCTTCTTCAAATATTAACTATGCTCCTGGTATTGCAAGGTTGGGGTGGGTTAACACATCGCCTATGAATGCTCCAGCAGGAGGTACTTTAGTTAAAATTAAAGTTACTCCCAAAGGCGCTGGCGATGCTATTTTAGGGTATGCTGCTCCTGGTTTCGCATTTAATAGCGGTGCAACTGTTACACCTAACGCTATACCTGGTAAAGTTGTTACTGGGGCGGTTTTTGTTGGAATAGTTCCTCCAACTGGACCACTTTATGTTAATGATATTGTTGAATTTACAATCAATACTGGAGCTATTCCAGCTGCCAGTAATGTAAAACAATATGAGTTTAATTTTATGTATGATGCAACAGTATTCGAATTTATGAGTGCTGAAAAAATTAATACACTGTCGGATCTTACAAATGCTTTTGTTACATCTGGTGGATCTGCAGGAAATAAATTAATCGGCTGGATTAGTACTACTCCACTTACTGAAGGATCTGCCGGTACTCTTCTTAAAATTAAAGGTAAAATATTAAAAAAAGTTTTATTAAGTGATTTTAATATAACTAATTTTAAATATGGTGCAACTGGTGTTCCATCTACGGGTCCAGTGCCTAAAGCTAGTATTACTGTTGGTAATCGTGCTCCTATATTTGATTCTATTAATGATTTAATAGATCAACCGGAAGGAACATTGATTTCTTTTACAATTAATGCCACAGATCTCGATTCAGATAATTTAGTTTACAGCATGACAGATCCTGGTACTGGTGCAATGTTTAATCCTGCTACAAAAACATTTACATGGACACCAAATTTTTTACAAGCAAAAGCTAATCCATATCAAGTTACTTTTAATGTTACTGATGGAACCATTAGCACTGAAAAAATAGTCAATATAACTGTAATTGATGTAAATCATGCCCCTACTATCTCATTAAGTAAAACAAGTCCACAAACAGTTGCTGAAGGAGCACCAATTACTTTTGATGTAATTGGCACTGAGGCAATTGATACAGATAATACATTGCTTTATTCTATAGTTTCGGGCAAACCAGAAACTGCACAGTTCGATGTAAATACAGGTGCTTTTTCATGGACTCCTGGTTACACTGCTGCTCCAGGACCTTATACTATTACATTTAAAGTAACTGATAATAAAGATGCCTCTGCAACTGCAATAATGGTTATTAATGTTACTAATGTTAATGGACCTCCTAGTTGGATAGTTGCTGGTGCAAAACAAATGTCGGATACTATTGCAATTGAAGGTATTCCATTAAATTATACCTTTAAGGCAATTGACCCTGAAGGAGATCAAGTACGTTATAGTTTAGTTGGTACTCCTCCAGTGGGTTCTTCTATTGGATTAACAAGTGGTATTTTTACTTATACACCAGCTGTTGGCACTGCAGGACAAAAAATAGTTCAAGTAGCCGCAGATGATCAGGTTAATCAAGCTGTAGTTAGTAGAGTTACTGCTATCACAGTTCAGGCTGATAAAGCTCCAGTAATTACTTTATCACCTGTTACTACTTCTTACACAATAGCTGAACAAAGCAATATTACTTTTAATGTTGTTGCAAGCGATCCTGATGAGGTTCATGGTGATCAAATATCACTAGTGGTTACTGGATCATTATTATCAAAATATACTGCAATTACATCAAAATCTGGTGTTGTTAATTGGACTCCTGCTTTAGGTGATGCAGGAACTTATTCAATAACCTTTACTGCAACAGATTTAGGTGGTAAAATTGATGAAAAGACTGTAATTGTTACAGTTACAAAAAATAGTATGGCTCCAATATTTACCTCATTTCTAACAGATGTTACAAAAAATGTGGGTGAAACATTAACTTTTGATTATAACGCAACTGACGCTAATCCTGGTGACGTATTAACATATGCGATTGTTGGTGAAGGAAATGGAGCAATAATTAATGCTGAAACTGGTATATTAACTTGGGTTTTAAGTGCTGCTTCAACAGTTACATACCCTCTTACAGTTTCAGTAAGTGATGGTGTTGAACCTCCAGTTTTAACTACTGCTAATGTTACAATATTTGTTCCTACATATTCTATCAGCGGTGTAGTTAAATATGCAAATACTGGTATGACAACTCTTTCTGGAGTTGTAGCAAAAATTGGCAGTACTGAAATAACAACAACTGGTACTGGCGATTTTAGTTTTGCAGGACTTGTAGAAGGCAGTTATACTTTAAGTTTATCGAAAACTGGTTCATGGGGAGGTGTTTTATCTTCTGATGCTTTAAAAGCAGCATTATATTATGTTGATCCAGTTACTTATGCTTTAAGTGATATTCAACAATTGGCAGCTGATGTTAATAATGATGGCGTTGTTTTAATGAGCGATGCCCAAATGATTCTTAACAGAGTGGTTGGAAAAATATCTGCTTTTTCAAAACCTGATTGGGTGTTTAGTCAGAATCCATTAACAATAACATTAAATAAAAACGAAACATTTAACTTTTTAGCTTTAGCCACAGGTGACGTTAATGCAAGCCTTAACCCTTCTCTTGCTAAAACAGTTAATTATGATGTAGAAGATGTTATTGCTGTTAAAAAGAATTCTGAATTTGAATTTCCAATAAAAATTAAAAATGCTTCAGAAATAGGTGCTTTCACTTTAAGATTATCTTATTCCTTGAAAAAAATGGAGTTGATTTCAGCAATTAGTTCAGTAAATGTAATTTCAAATGCAAAAGATGGTATTATAACTTTAGCTTGGGCTGATTTATCAACAAAAAATAGTTTAAAAGTTGATGATAATGGCACATTAGTTATTCTAAAATTTAGAGCTACAGATGAATTACAAAATAATGATCTGATTTCAGTAGCAATTGAATCTGGTTCTGAAGTTGTTGATAAATTAGGTAAGGATATTTCTTCTAATTTATCTATTCCTAGAATTTCAAATTCAATTCCGGAAAACTTTGAATTAACTCAAAACTATCCAAATCCTTTTAATCCATCTACAACTATTTCGTATGCTATACCAACAGATGGTAAAGTTAACGTAATTGTATATAATGCTATTGGACAGATAGTAGCTACTTTAGTAAATCAAGTCCAAGAAGCTGGTAGTTATAAATATGAATGGAATGCCGGACAATTATCTAGTGGCATTTATTTCTATAAAATATCAGTTGAGGGCGCTAAAAACTTTGTTCAGACTAAGAAAATGCTCTTACTAAAGTAAATAATTGTATTTAAAAACAGGCATAGGAGAGCTACATGTTTTATAGAATTCCCTATGCCTGTTTTTTTTGAAACGTAATTCATATAGTGAGGAAAGTATGAAAAAAAAGATATTCTCTGTTATTGCAGCTATTTTCATCTTCACTTGTGCAACATACGCTCAAACTGCTGTATCAATATCGGATGTAAAATCACCTGACGATTCTGAAGTATTGGTGCCAATTACTACCGATAAACCTCTGTCTGGCATTGGATCATTAACTTTTCGTATTAAATATGATGATACTGTGCTTGACTTTAATGATGAAATTATCAATAATGCGCTTAGTGGCGATAAGTTCGAAGTCAACCATATGAATGGTGAAATCATCATAGGTTGGTATAATCCGATTCCAATAAGCATAAATGATACTTTAATGGTACTGAAGTTTGGGTACAAATCTGGCACTAGTGGTTTAAATTTTCTTGAAAATGAAATTACTCTGGGTAATGGTAATCAATATCCAAGTATTTCATTTATCGATGGAAGTGTCGGTCCCGAAAATATACAAATAAAATTGGGTTCTAAAATATCTGATAATGGAGATACGGTTCGTGTTCCTTTAACCGCAATTGCATTAAAAAATATTGGATCCCTGAGTTTGTTTATTGACTACGATCAACAAGTTGTAGATTTTATAGGTCTCGAAAATAACACCTACGGAATTACAGCAAATGCATCTGGTAATTCTGTAAATGTAGGTTGGTTCGATGCTATTAATCCTATAACATTAAAATCAGGTAAATTAGCTGACTTAGTGTTTGTTGTAAAATCGGGAAAAACCGATTTAGTTTTTAATAATACTTCTGAAATAACTAATTTAACTGGGGACGTTCTATCTATTGTTTATTCAGATGGATTCATAAGTGATTATTTTAATCAACCAGCTTTTTTATTGCTACCGACACAGAAATGGACAAAAGGTAAACAAGTCATTATTTCAGTTGATGGAAGTGGTATAAAAGATTTGGGTTCCGCAACTTTAAAAATATCTTATGATCCTGCAGTTCTAAAATATGTAGGTATAGATAATCTAATATCTGGTCAATTAGATGCTCAAGAATTAAATGGGGATTTGACCATAGGATATTTTAATACCTCTGGATTAACATTAAGCAACGGAAAATTTGTTGATTTAATTTTTGATTATATTGATGGTTCATCAAGTTTAACATGGAATAAAACTTTTGGCGAAATTACTGATGTTAATGGTAATCCGTTATCAGTAGGATTTTCTGATGGCAGCATTTATGGAAATAATGTCCCCACATTAAATGTTCCTGGAACACAAAATATTAATGAGGGTCAGCTTTTAACATTTAGTGTAAGCTCAGATGATTTAGATGGTGATATAGTCTCAATTACTCATAGTAATTTACCGGAAGGTTCAAAATTTGAAAACAATAATTTCAGTTGGACCCCTACTTTTAATCAAGCCGAGTCGTATACAATTACATTCACTGCTAAAGATAATTTTGGTGGCGAGGTTAACTCCGATGTATTAATTGTTGTAAATGATGTAAATATTGCTCCAAAATTTGTAAGCGTATTAGCAGATACAACAATAAATGAAGGACAGTCTCTAGAATTCCAATATACAGCATCTGATTTTGATAATGATGCATTAACGTTTGCTTTGGTAGGCGGCCCAACAGGCGCTACAATGAGCGAAAGCGGATTATTAAAATGGACTCCTGAGTACGATCAAGCTGGCGTTTATGATTTAGTAATAGCATCGTTAACTGACAAAGCTGTTTCAGTTTATGATACTGCAAAAATTACAGTTGTAGACGTTAATATTGCTCCAACATTTGTAAACGTATTACCTGATACAACTATAAATGAAGGGCAGTCTCTTGAATTCCAATATACAGGATCCGATTTTGATAATGATACATTAAAATTTGCTTTAGTAGGCGGTCCAACGGGCGCTATGATGAGCGAAAGTGGATTATTAAAATGGACTCCTGAGTACGATCAAGCCGGCGTTTATGATTTAATAGTAGCATCGTTAACTGACAAAGCTGTTTCAGTTTATGATACTGCTAAAATTACGGTTGTTGATGTAAATATTGCTCCAAAATTTGTAAGCGTATTACCAGATACAACAATAAATGAAGGGCAGTCTCTGGAATTCCAATATACAGCATCTGATTTTGATAATGATGCATTAACGTTTGCTTTGGTAGGCGGTCCTACGGGCGCTATGATGAGCGAGAGTGGATTATTAAAATGGACTCCTGATTTTGATCAAGCCGGCGTTTATGATTTAATAGTAGCATCGTTAACTGACAAAGCTGTTTCAGTTTATGATACTGCTAAAATTACTGTTACTAATGTAAATAGAGTTCCTGGTTTTGTAAAAGTCCTGCCTGATACTTTAGTTAAAGGCGGTACAACACTTGCTTTTACTTACACTGCAACTGATCCTGATAACGACACTCTTGCTTTCGCGAAAGTTTCCGGACCAGATGCTTTAACAGTAGATTCAACTGGTGTATTAAACTGGGTTATACCTATTAGTACAAGCGGTGTTTACACTGTTGTAACATCGGTTAGTGACGGTGTTGCCAGTGTATTAGACACAGCGGTTGTTACAGTTCAGATTGGCGCTTATGAAGTTACTATAAAACAGATTCAGCAGCCTACTGATACAACAGACGTTTCACCTTATAACGGTAAGATTGTTAAAACTACCGGTATTGTAACTGCTATTGATTCAGTTGCGAGCGGCGGAATGGGTTATTATATACAGGATGGCGCAGGCGCATGGAACGGTATATTTGTTTTTACAAATAAAGTTAAACCTACCGTTAAACAAGGTGATAAAGTTACTGTTACTACTTTAGTAAAAGAGTATTTTAATTTTACAGAGCTTGATTACAGCACTCAGCCTCTTGGACTTGTTATAGTAAGTTCTAAAAACGTTTTACCGGCTGTTACTAAAATTAAAACCGGTGACGACAAAGAACCTTACGAAGGCGTATTAGTTAAATATTCCTTAGCCGAAGTAACTAATAGCGATATTGGTTTTGGCGAATGGGAAATTAACGATGGTTCCGGAGTTGCTGTAGCTGACGATCAAATGTTTGTTTATAAACCTGTTCTTGGTGAAAAATTAGAAATAACCGGTGTTATCAATTATACTTTTGGTCTTTACGCTATTGAACCTCGATTTGCAAAAGACATTACAGCTTCTCCTGAAGAATTGATTACATGGTTTGATTTGGAAGCCGGATCAGCAAAATATTTTAACGCTACAGATGTAAATACACGTGGTATGGCTTATAATCCTACCACAGGACATGTACTTATAGCTTCAAGAACCGGTGTTCCTAGAATATATGTATTGGATGGAATTACAGGCGCTTATCTTGATACTTTAGACGCAACAGGTCTCGCAGATCATGGTCAGTATAAAGTTAATCAGGTTGTAGTTGCCGATGACGGCGCAATTTATTCTTGCGCTATGGTTGCCTTCAGTTTTGCCGCTAATGAATTCAGAGTTCACAGATGGGCAGATGAAGACGCTGTACCTACAATAGCTTATTCTTCTGTTGGAACTACTAGAAACGGCGACGTACTGTCAGTTTCAGGCAGCGGTGTTAATACAATACTTTATTCAAGCGGTTCAGGATCACTTGAATTGAGGAAATATACTACAACAGATGGTATAACATTCAATTTAGCTAATACAATAACACTTGCCGCTGCTTATGCGGGCGGTGGTATTTCTCCTGTTTCATCATCAGCTAACGCGAATCTATGGGTAACAAGCGGCGGTCAATCGGTTAGATTGATTGATCAGACCGGCGCTGTGCTGGCAACTATTGACGGCACTATGATACCTACTTATTTCTGGGATGTTGATTATGTGAAATTGGCGAACGGTAAAGAATTATTAGCTGTTGCCGGCGGTAACTCTAATCCTGGAAGTATGGATATGCAGGTTTGGGATGTAACTAATTTGAACAACCCATCTCAAGTATATTATGCGGTTAAAGGCGGTACATTTAACACTAACGCAAACGCTACTGGTGTTGCGGATATCGTTGAATTGGCCGATAACCAATTTAGAGTATATCATTTACTCACAAACAACGGTTTAGCTTTATACGCTAACTACGAAGCTCCTACTTACGATATGGAATTAGCGTCATTGGATCATAAAGGCGGCGATTTAACCGTTACTATGTTCAACGATGGTAATATTGGATATCACGATTCCAACATTGGTAAAGGAATTGAATGGAAAGGTGTTAACGGTTTGTGGAAAGGTTCAATTGTTTATGGAAGAACTTCGGCAAAATATGCTGTTGGTAACGCCCATAACGCGGTTGATTTTGATGATATAGTGAATGTTGAAAGTTATTTTAATAAAGGATTTACAACCTGGGGTGAATTTGATCAGGTTACTTATCCTGTAGTATTGAATGACGCGGATGCTCCATTACCATACGGAATTTTTGTAATTCAACAGTCATTCTCAAAAACTGATGAAAATGCCGTATTTATAAAATATTCATTTGTAAATAACACTGCTTCGGCTATCACCGATCTTTATGCGGGTATGTTCCTTGATATTGATGTTGGTGCTGGTAGTGCTTACAAAACAAATATTGGCGGCTATTCAGCGGCTGAGAAATTAGCTTACGAATATCATGACGCAAACAACGCTTATTACGGCGCGGTTGCAATAACTGACGGTGCATGGGGCGCGAGAGTTACTTCATCATCCTTGGATGATTTAGATAAATTCCGTGAAGCTGCTCTTACTTATATTTCTGAATTGCCCGCAACTTTTGATGATTCTCCAGCAGGCGATCAAAGAACATGGATCGGCTCACCGGTTAGAAACAGTAACGGTAGTACCAGCATTGCAGTTGGTGATACAGGTTACGTAGTATTCGCTCTAGTCGCTGGTGATACTAAGAATAATATAAGACTTAACGCAGATATGGCTTTCCGAAGAGCATCAAAAACTCCAGGTTGGTCTACTTTTGTAACTGATGTAAATGAGAATCTTAATGTTCCTTCAGAATTTACATTATCACAGAACTATCCTAATCCGTTCAATCCTTCAACTACAATTAAGTTCGGATTACCTTCTGCTAGTCAGGTTAAAGTTAGAGTATTCAACATACTTGGCGAAACAGTTGATGTTCTTGTTAATCAGGATATGTCCGCAGGGTTCCATTCTATAAATTGGAACGCGACAAATCTTTCTTCTGGAATTTACTTCTATTCAATAGAAGCAAAATCTAATGAAGGTGGTAAAAGCTTTAGCATAACCAAAAAAATGATGCTGCTTAAGTAATTATCATGTAAATAAGTTGTTAAAGAGAGCCGCTTTTTGCGGCTTTCTTTGTAAATAATAAATATGAAAGTGAAGAAGTGAAATATATATTTATACTAATTATTTCTTTAATGGTCAACGACTTGGTTTTTAGTCAGACAACTATAGAAATTGAATCAACTACAATAAGAAATTATAATGAAAATGTAATATCAGTTAAATTGAAGAATTTATCGGATTCACAGATAAAGTATTTTGAAGGAAAAATATTTTACGATAATGAATATCTTAAAATACTAGGCATAGATCTAAAAAATAATTCTATCATTAAATCGAAAGGGCTCTTTATTTCAAAGGTGGATACTATAAATTGTTTTGTGCGATTCGGATGGGTTGATACTAACCCACTACAATTAGAAGGTGATCTTTTCAATTTAATAATTAGAGCAAATAAACCTGGAAGCACTACTCTTACAACAATTGATAAGTCTACTAATGCAGAAACTTTTTTACTGAGAAATGGGGAAGTAAATTGTGAAGTTATTACTTCAAAAATTGAAATAATAACTTCCTATGTTGGTTTTGTTCAAAGTGCTGTATATGGTACACAAGCAGAATTGGAGTTAAAGTTTATCAATATGTTTAACGTCGGTTCTTTTTCATTTAGGATCCATTATGATCAGACGAATGTTGAAATGCTTTCCGTTGAAAACATTTATAAAAATATATCACTTATCTACAATGCAAAAAACGGAATTATTAATTTAGGCTGGTACGACATTTCAGCATTCAACCCAGTAAATATAAGCGATGGCAGAATATGCACTGTTAAATTTAATGTGCAAAATTATACGGGGAGTCTTAGGTTCGACGCTATATCCGAGGTAACTGATGACGTTGGAAATAAACTGCTTGTTAAGTTTGAAAATTATGATTTTACCACAATCACTGGAGTTGATTATTCAAATTCGTTATGCAATGATTACGATATAGATCAAAATTATCCCAATCCATTTAATCCTGTTACGACAATAAAATATAGTACACCAACTAAGGGAAATGTAAAAGTGTCAGTTTTTAATCTTATTGGTGAAGAAATAGAAATTTTAATGAATGAAGAATTGCCGGCGGGGGAGCATACGATTCAATGGAACGCCGCTAACTTATCATCCGGAGTTTATTTCTATTCAATTAAAGCGGAATCTTCGCTTGGCAAAACTAAATATTCTGCAATAAAAAAAATGTTGTTGTTGAAATAAATATTCATACTGCACATTCTACCATATCAACAAGCCCCATAGGGACAAGCCCCATAAACAAAGCCGGGGTGTGCTAAATACAATAAACAAAATAAAAATAATTGCTTTTTGCTAAACTAATAGTATTTCACGCCGAGCGAAATAAAAGTGTGAGAAGACATTCAGCAGTCGTAACTCAGATATCTCTTTCCGACCTAACTGCTATATAGAAATCGATTAAAAAAACTTAAAAATATTTAATGAAAGGGAAACAATGAGATAACTAATTTGTAAAAACTATTGATTTTAATTCTATTATCTATTTGTAAAAATTATGTATAGCTTATATTGAATGATAAAAGAAAAACACTTTATTAATTATCCACTATGGTTGATAAACAACAAAGAACTTAATAATTTATATCCACTCATTTATTTAAATAGATCATTAAACTAAAATGAAACGAAGAACCTAATGATTATAATAATGTCCGTTAAAAAGGAAATTATAAGCAGATGAACATTCGAGTAACAAACCTCACAAAAAAATACGGTACACAAAGGGCAGTAGATAATATTTCATTCGAGGTTAAAACGGGTGAAATTCTTGGTTTTTTAGGTCCAAACGGTGCCGGTAAAACAACTACAATGAAAATCCTTACCTGTTACATGGCGCCTTCCGATGGCACTGTAATGATTGGGAACTATTCAATTCATGAAAATGCAGACGAGATAAAACGAAACATCGGGTATTTGCCCGAAAATAATCCGTTGTACCATGATATGCTTATGCTGGAGTACTTAGAATTTGTGGCAAAACTTCATGGTGTTCCTAAAGAAAAAATTCCTAACAGAATAGCGGAAATGGTTGCTGTTTGTGGTTTAAATGTGGAGAAACATAAATCAATCGGTGAGTTATCAAAAGGATACAGACAAAGAGTGGGTCTCGCCCAGGCGCTAATACACGATCCACAAATTCTGATATTGGATGAACCTACCACAGGTTTGGATCCCAATCAGATTGTTGAAATAAGAAAACTTATTAGAGAAATAGGGAAGGAAAAAACTGTAATTCTAAGCACTCATATACTTCCTGAAGTTGAAGCTACTTGCGACAGAATACTTATTATAAACAACGGTAAAATTGTAGCTGACGGAACTTCAGAAATTCTGCGTAAACAGGCACAGGGTCAGGAAATGCTTAAAATAGAGATTACTGATGTCCCTGATAAAGGAGAAGTTATTGAAGCGCTTCAATCTCTGGAAACTATAGCTATGGTTGACCCCATTGAAGAAAATGATAAGGCTTTTATTATAAACAGTAAGCTAAATATGTCATCTAAACGAAACATTTTTAATCTGTGTGTAGAGAAAAAATGGCTGCTTAGTGAAATGACTCCAATTGAAACAAAATTAGAAGATGTTTTTAGAGAATTAACAACAAACTGATAAATTATGAAAGAGATTATAATTATTGCGCATAAAGAATTAAAAACATTTTTCGATTCTTTGATTGCTTACATACTGATAACAATATTTTTGGGTATCAGCGGATTTTTTACATGGTTGTTCGGCTCGGATATATTTATGATCGGACAAGCTACATTACAGCCTTTCTTTTCTATAGCGTATTGGACTTTGTTCTTTTTTATCCCCGCGCTTACAATGAAAATGTTGTCGGAGGAACGTAGAAGCGGCACAATGGAGTTGTTATTGACAAAACCAGTTACGGACTGGCAGGTTATTTTAGGAAAGTTTTTGGCTTGTGTGGAACTTATCTCTATAGCATTAATATTTACACTTCCATATTATATATCAGTGTGGATTCTCGGTCCAATAGATCATGGAGCTGTTTGGTGCGGATATATCGGTATGATATTAATGAGTATGGCACTTATTGGTATAGGATTATTCGCGAGTAGTGTCACTAATAATCAGGTTGTTGCATTTCTGCTCTCCTTATTTATCGGAGTGTTTTTTATTATAATATTCGATGTATTGGCGAACAGTTTTTTAGGAACGTTCGGACAATTTTTAAGCTTTTTAAGTATATCAACACATTACGAATCAATTTCGCGCGGTGTAATAGATTCGCGCGATATAATTTATTTTGTATCAATTTCTTATTTGGGGTTATTCCTCGCAGAAACTGTACTTTCAAAAAGAAACCTTGTTGAATAGCGGTGTAACTATGCTCACAAAAAGAAAAGTTCAAACAGCACTAATACTAATAATCGGTATAATCATTTTAGTAAATGTACTTGGCGACAAGTTGTTTTTCAGGCTCGATTTCACTGCCGATCAAAGATACAGCTTAAGTAAAGCTACTACAGATGTTTTGGAAGAATTATCGGAACCTGTAACGGTTACCGCATATTTCTCGGAAAATCTTCCCCCAGATGTAGCGCGTGTTACGACAGATTTTAAGGATTTATTAAAAGAATATGCCAGCAGGTCCAACGGACAAATTGTTTATGAATTTATAAATCCCAACGCCGATGAAGAAACTGAGATGAAAGCGCAGCAAAACGGGATTCGTCCTATTATGATAAACGTTAGGGAACGGGATCAGGTTAAACAGCAGCGGGCGTATCTCGGAGCAATAATTCAGCTTGGCGAAAAGAAAGAAGTGATACCTTTCATTCAGCCCGGTTCTGCAATGGAATACGCTCTATCGACCAACATTAAAAAGTTATCACTGAAAGAAAAACATAAAGTAGCTTTTTTGCAGGGGCATGGCGAACCTTCGCTTGGAGCATTTCAGCAATTAAATATGTCGTTAAGCGTAATGTATGATGTGGATACCGTTACTGTTAATCCCTCAAGAGGAATACCCAGTGAAATAAGTACATTGGTTATTGTAGCGCCGAAAGATACAATTCCCGATTTTGTTTATACGCACTTAAACGATTTTATTAATAGAAAAGGAAAACTCTTGATTGCTCTTAACAGAGTTGAGGGTAACCTTAGTAACGGAAGCGGTGAAAAAGTTGATACGGGTCTGGAAAATTGGCTTATAACAAAAGGTGTTGAAGTTGAGGCAAATTTTCTTATTGATATAAATTGCAGTAATGTTATGGTTCGTCAGCAGGAAGGATATTTTGTTATGAATACTCCCGTCAGCTTTCCGTACATACCAATAATATCTAACTTTGCAGATCACCCTATCACAAAAGGATTGGAATTTGTTGTTTTGCCGTTTGCGAGTCCAATTAAAATTAATCCATCGGACACTTCTTTAATTTATATTCCAATAGCACTTAGTTCGGAAAAAACAGGTATTAATAATCCCCCTCTTAGGTTTGATATAACTAAACAATGGACTCCGAGTGATTTTAATCTTTCTTCAGTACCTGTAGCTGTAGCTGTTGAAGGCAAAAATGCCCAATCAACACTTAATAGAATGGTCGTGTTTAGTGACGGAGATTTTTCAGTTAACGGGGAAGGACAACAAGGACAGCAGCTGCAGCCGGATAACGTTAACCTAATGGTGAATTCGATTGACTGGCTTTCGGATGACACAGGCCTGATTGAGCTACGAACAAAAGAAGTTACATCTCGTCCTTTCGATTCTCAGTTGGACGATGGAACCAAAACGTTAGTAAAGTATCTGAATTTTTTATTGCCCATTATTTTAATAGTTATTTACGGTGTATTTCGTTTTCAAACAAAAAGAAACCTTCGTAACAAATTAAAGTCAATAGATTATGTCAAATAGATTATCAAATAAAAAACTTGCAATAATATTTATAGTTTTATCAGTTGCTGTAGCCCTGATTTATTTTAGCGAAGGAGCGGGCGAAAGATCATTCAGAACTGAATTGGTGGATATAGATACATCGTCGGTTTCAGAAATATTGATTAATCCCCGGGGTGCTAAAGAAGACAAAATAAAACTGACCAAGCAAGGAGAAAATTGGAAAATATTATTGCCGAGTGGAGAACAGGTAAATTCTCCGAAATCTAAAATTGATAATTTATTTAAAACTATAGTTAATATAAAACCTAATAGATTAGCCGCCCGCGGTCAGGAAAAATGGCAGGAATTTGAGGTCGATTCCGCAGCTACAAGAGTAAGAGTTTTTGAGAGTGGAAAAGTAACCCTGGACTTGATGATTGGCAGGTTCGCTTTCCAACAGCCCAGAACAATGAATACATATGTTAGATTATATAATGATAACGACGTTTACGAAGTTGAAGGATTTCTATCGGCAATATTTAATCAAAGTGTAAACAATTATAGAAACACTGAAATAATTAAAAGCGACGAGGAACTTTGGAGCAGTTTGAATTTCAGTTATCCTGCGGATTCGTCGTATGTTTTAACACAGTTGAACGGAAGATGGTTCGCGGCGGACGAACTTACGGATTCCAGCGCCGCAGTAAATTATTTGCGATCAATTTCACGATTATCCAATTCAAATTTCGTCGATAAGTTCGATAAATCAATTTTGAATTCGCCTGAATATAAACTTACAATTCAAATGCACGATTCCAATAAGATTACTGTTACCGGTTTCGTTAAAGATTCTTTGCTGCTTATTAATTCTTCTGAAAATCCCGAAAGCTATTTTGATGGAAACAAAGATGGTCTTGCGAAGAAAATATTTATAGGAATGAAGAATCTTGTAAATAATCATCCTTAACTTACTTTGTAGCAAATGTGCTTTTATAAATTGAAAAGTTTATTCTTTTTCAGCATCTCAAATAATTTTTCGGATGTTGTAACAGGTAAACCGCATTCATAATCGCGGCATACGTAAACAGTAAATTTATTTTCAACTGTTTTATAAGATTTTAAGTACCCTGCGGTCTCTAGCATTGGATTGTTTGTTAAGTCCTCATTTACAAAAATGGTTATACAGTTTGGTATAAATGTTTTATTAATATCATTTATTAAACTATTAAATTTATCATCCTCTTTATTACCCACAAAAATAATTTCTGTTGAAGGTCCAAAATCGAAGTCCAACGCATTTAAAAACATTGTTGATCCCGGAAGTGATTCTTTAACTCTGGAAGAAAAGGCTTTATTCAGTTTTTTAGAATACTCATTAAAATGGTTTTCAGCCGTAATTTTTGCGAGTCTTATTAAATTCAGGTATGAAACCGAGTTGCCAGATGGGATAGCTCCGTCATAAACATCCTTGTTGCGCACTATTAATTTTTCACCGTCTTTTGACGAAAAAAAGAAGCCGCCGAGGGGCTCATCCCAAAATAATTCAATTTGTTTATTCTGCAGATCAATTGCTTTTAATAAAAAAGAAGATTCAAAAGTGGACTCGTATAATTCGATTAGTCCCCAAATAAAAAAAGCATAATCGTCCAGGTGAGCTTGTATTTCCGAAGAGCCGTTTCGGTATCTGTGTAAAAGTTTGCCGTCGGGTAATTGCAGATTGTCGCAAATAAATTTTGTTGCTTTCTGCGCGGCATTGGTATAAACCGATTTATCGAGAACTCTGCCGGCCTTTGCCAGTGCGGCTATCATTAACCCATTCCAATCCGTTAATATTTTATCATCCTTTAACGGACGTATTCTTTTTTTACGAACTTCAAATAATTTATTACGCATTTGGAGCAATTGGTTTTTCAACTCTAATGAATCAACACCCATTTCGTATGCAGCATTATTCAGATCATTTTTTACGTGTAAAATATTGCTTCCTGTATTACCACCGGTAGCTTCATCGGCAAAATTACCATCCGCCTCAAGATTGTACATCTTAATGAAAACGTCAGCCGAATCATTGTCAAGTATCGATTTAACTTCATCAATTGACCACACATAAAATTTCCCTTCTTCACCCTCGCTATCTGCATCTTCGGCCGAATAAAATCCTCCTTCACCGTTTGTCATATCTCTAAGAATATATTCAAAAATATGTTCCGCGGTTTCAGAGAAAAAAACATCTTCGGTTACCTGATATGTCTCAATATAGGCGAAGGACAACATTGCCTGATCATAAAGCATCTTTTCGAAGTGGGGTAATAACCATTTCTTATCGGTGGAATATCTATGAAAACCGTATCCAATATGATCAAAAATACCGCCGTTCCTCATCTCAGTAAGAGTTTTGATCACTATTTTTAATGCTTTCTCTTCTCCGGTTCTTTTCCAGTACCTTAGAAGAAATAATAAATTGTGCGGTGAAGGAAACTTCGGTGAACTTCCGAACCCTCCGTGTTTAGTGTCGAACCTGTCATCAAAATATTTAAATGTCTCAGTAAAATCTGATTCGGAAAACTCAACTTCTTCTGTTTCATAGGATACATACTCAGTTAAAGATGCCGTAAGTTGATCGGCGCTCGCGAGTATTTCGCTTCGTTTGTTTTTCCATATGGAGTTAACTCTTTCTATTAAATCAATTAGACCAATACGTCCCTGTCTGGATTCCTTAGAAAAATATGTGCCCGCGAAGAATGGTTTTTTATCTGGTGTCATAAATATTGTTAGCGGCCACCCACCTCGTCCGGTGGTCATTTGGCAAACAGTCATATAAATGCTGTCAATATCGGGTCTTTCCTCGCGGTCTACTTTTATGGGAATAAAAACTTTGTTCAATAACTCGGCAACAATACTATCTTCAAAAGATTCTTTTTCCATTACGTGGCACCAATGGCAAGTAGAATAACCTATCGACAAAAAAATCGGCTTATTTTCGGCAGCGGCTTTTTCGAATGCTTCATCGCACCAGGGGAACCACTCTACGGGATTATAAGCGTGTTGTAAAAGATAAGGGCTTTTCTCATTTATCAATCTGTTGGTTTTATTGGAGGTTATACTCATTTAACTCCTTTTTTTGCATTGGCAAGATTTATTAGATTTTTTATACACCAAATAGATTGGTTTTTAAATATAAAAAATAGAATGTCAAAATTAATCTGAAGGTGTCGATTCAAATAAATCGGAAAACAAAAATCTGTTTAATTGATCATTAGTTTCTTTATAAGCAGTTATTAAATTTTGAACTACACGTTTTATTATTGTGTTCGTGGTTGGTACAAGATGAAGATAATTAAATAATGATTCATAGGAATCTTTTAATACCTCTTTAATCTGATCATCATAAATAATTTTCCCTTTGTTAAAACAATCCACAAAAAACACCTTATCATCTTTCCGAACCCTCGTTAAAAAATGTCCCGGGAAATTGCACCCCTCTATGTTAAATCCTAAACGTTTACCTACAAGCATATAAACAGCTGCAAGAGTTATGGGCAGACCTTTCTTTTCTATTAAGACGTAAAGTATATTACTATTCAATGGATTATAAAAATCCTGCTTCTCACCGGTAATATTTTCCCCGTTAAATAAAAAATGAGCTAATGTTACCTCATTACCGTGGGGATGAAATTGAATAAACTTTTCCGACAGTTCGTTAAGTTTATCGCTCAATTTAATATTGTATGTAAGTCCGTATTGGAAACGTGCGATTAGTCCCAGAGCCACTTCCAACCTTGTATACTCATCTTCAATGGACTGCCACTTAATCCATTTTTCTCTCAACCAAGTTCTTCTGCTCGATTCGATTATCGGGTAAATTAAATCAATTTTATTGGGCTCAAGTATATCCGAAAAATCTTTTAGATCCTCCTCCAACGCAGAGCCGTAATTTGTAAGTTCTTTTAATACTTCATCCCTGACCTCAGAAAGTTCGTCATCGACCAGGCTAACTAAATATGGCAATTGGTTTTTATTCATTTGTTCGCTCTTATTTCTTATAATTACCCGCAGGGATAAATATATTTATGGCAATGGTTTGCGAGGTTTTTAATAATAATTTGTTTATTTGTGTCTAAACAACTCTCGACCGAAAATAATTCAATTTATCGTGTAAATCAGACATTATGTAAAGTATAAGCAATATAGATGTTTTATCAAAGTGTTTTTATATTTCAGTAGTTAAAACGGTTTACTGCCGGAAGAAAATGAATACATGACAGAATTTAATTTTAAAAAGAAAGTATTATTAGTTTTGTCCATATGCTTAACACTCGGCATTGGAAATTATTCTATTGCTCAGCCCGAATACAGAAGTATATATCTTATTAAAATGGATTGGCACGTTGGTCTAATGATCCCCGTAGATTCGATTACTATCTCTAAAATACCTGTTTTAGAAAACTTCTCCAGATTTAATTATGTGGATATAGGATGGGGAGATGAGGACTTTTATATGGATCCCGAAATTGATTATCTGAAAGCATTCAAAGCAATAGCTTTTCCGACTAGCAGCGTAGTTAAAATTACTGGACATTCCGCGGATTTAAAATTAATCGTAAAATTTTCCGAACTATTTGTGAAAATAAATACTGATTCGGTGCGTTATAACTTATTGTTGAATTTTATAAATAATTCATTCTCTATCGATAAAGCTAATTACCAAATTAAAATATCTAGAGCAGATGGAGCAATAATATTTTACAAATCCCAATTAAAATATTCGTTGTTATATACCTGTAATACTTGGATTGCAGATGGACTAAAATATGCTAAATTTGACATCGAGCCGAATGAAATTATAACGTCGGACCAACTATTTAACCAAGTATTTAGATTTGGAGAAATTATTCACAAATAATATTAATTGTTTGGCAGAGTGATAAAAAGATTTCTAAATTAATTGCCCATTTAAAATAATGATCCCCCGCTAAAAAGAGGGGGATCAGCAAGTAGTGTGGAATAAATATAATAATTGTTAGTTAACACTCAATTATATTATTTTTTTTAATAAATGTAAAACAACTTTTTAACAGAGTGAGTTTTGAATAAAAATATTCCCATAGCTCCAAAAATAAACTGCAGGCTGTGTAAATATTTTTATATAACCTGGGAGAAGAAATATCCATATGGTTGCAGGGGGTATGAATTTAAAACATCACAAATGCCGTCCGTAAAGGTAAAGTCGTTCAGCGGAATAGAATGTTTAAAATATCAGCCAAAGTAATAACCCGTGTATAAATTATAATAATACTTTGGCTCAGAAGAAATTTAGGCGGACGGATTATACTTTTCATTCCTTAAAAAATTATTAAATCAAAAAATTATAGTTTATTAAATTTTTGATTTCTACAAATTGTAAAAATTGCGATTGAATAAACAAATTCATATTAATAAAACAAAAAATTAATTTACTGGTTTTCCCGTAAAAAGATTCGTTTTCTTATTTAGTTGATCGTAAATTAGATTCGGATACCGAATTAAAAAGAGGTTGTATTATGTCAACCAGCGATAAAAAATTTGAAGTTAAAAGTAACCGGCGGTCGTTAAAAATAGCGTTGCTCTATTTATTCTTTGGTGTTATCTGGATCTCCGTCAGCGATACTCTTCTGTTCTCAATTGTACAGGACTCCGAGTTATTAAGCCGTTTACAATCATATAAGGGCTGGTTTTTTATTCTTATTACAACAATTCTATTATACTACTTCTTAAAACGTGAATTTAACATACTTGCCGATAACCGAATCGCTTTGCAGCAGAGTGAAGATAGATACAGAAAATTAGTTGAAAATATGCCGGAGGTAGTTGGAGTAGAGCAAAATGGTTTGTTAAAATATATTAATCCCGAGGGTTTAAGAATATTTGGATATGATTCATTAAATGAGATTGAGGGAAAACCTAATGAATTATTTATTCACGAATCATCCATTGAAAAAATAAATTCAATGATTTTTAACGAACCGAATGTAGTTATTGATAAACCAATTGAATTAAAATGTGTTAGAAAAGACGGAACAGTTTTTCTCGTTGAATCCCAGTACTTTCCTACTGTTTATAAAGGGGCCCCCGCTGTTCAATTTATTTTCCGTGATATAACCGAAATAAAAGAAAAAGAGAATGAATTAAAACAAAATCAAATGAAATACTCCACCGTTTTTAATGAATCAAATGACGGTATTGTATTAATTGATTCTGTTGACGGTTCGATTCTCGAGTGTAACAAAGCATTTAAAAATATGCTTGGAAAAGAATATGACCAATTATTATTAATGAAAATATGGGAGATACGTCCGCAAAACGATCAAGCTGCGGGGAAAAAATATTTTGAAAATATTTTGGATAATGGATTCGGGAAAATTTCTAATGTACCTATAGAAACTAACTCTTCAGACATACGATATATGGATATAGTTTCTAAAGTATTGTTTTTAGAAAACAAAAAAATAATTTATTCAATTTTAAGGGATGTTACGGATACAAAAACCGCTCAGGAAGCTCTGATTAAAAGTGAAAAAAAATTCAGACAAATTATTGAAACCGCTGGTGAAGGAATTTGGATAATTGATAATGAAACCCGAACTACGTTTGTAAATAAAAAAATGTGCTTGATGCTGGGATACAGCTGCGGTGAAATATTAGGCGAATCTTTATTTCATTTTATTGATCCTGAATGGAGTAAAAATTCCGAATTAAATATTGATAAAACAAAAAAACATGTTAGCAAGCAGCATGAAATTAAATTTACGACAAAGAAAGGTGATGAGTTATGGACATTGTTAAATACTTCTCCTCTAATCTCCGAAGAGGGGGAGTATATCGGTTTGTTAGCAATGGTCAGCGATATTACAGATAGGAAATCAACAGAACAGGCATTGCTTCTTTCTGAATTAAAATTCCGCGCGGTTGTAGAACAATCAATAACAGGAATTTATATCTTCGATGAAAAATATTTTTTATATGTAAATCAGCGATTGTGCGATATTTTCGGATATTCATCAAAAGAGTTATTGTTCCATATGGGCCCGCTCGATTTGATTTCTGTTGGAGACAGAGAAACAGTACTTGAGAACATTAAAAAACGAATTGAAGGAAAAGTACAAAGTCTGCACTATATAGCCAGAGGTTTAAGAAAAGACAACACTTTTATCTGGGTAGAAATACACGGCAGCAGGATGATTCTTGACGGTAAACCGGTAATTACAGGCACCTTACTTGATATTACTGAAAGGAAAAAAAATGAAGAAGTTATACTAAATTCGGAAGCGAAATTCCGCGCTGTTGTTGAACAGTCAATAACCGGTATATACGTATTCGATGAGAATGGTTTCTTATACGTCAATAATCATTTTTGTGAAATGCTTGGTTATTCAGAAGAAGAAGTATTGATGGAGCTTCAACCGCTCGACATTATAGCTGAGGTTGATAGAGAAATGGTTGAAACCCAAATTCAAGATAGATTTACCGGCAAAACAAAAAGCGCGCATTATATTGTAAGGAGCGTTCGTAAAGATGGCTCAATGTTGTGGGTTGAGCTGCATAGTAAATTAATACTTTATAATGGTAAACCCGCAATAACGGGTACTGTTTTAAATATTAGCGAACGAAAAAATGCTGAGTTAGAAAGAGACACATTGATTGAAGAATTGTCTGTTCTTAAACTAGAAGCTGAAACCTCACGGGATCAGCTGGCAAATGTTTTTGATAGAATGAATGACGGTATTGTAGCACTGGATAAAGACTGGAACTATATTTACGTTAATAATAAAGCCGCTAAATTTCTACAGAGAGAAAAACCGGAAGATTTAATCGGTAAACATATTTGGACTGAATATCCGGAAGGAATTGATCAACCATTCTATAAAGCTTATATAAGAGCTATGGAAACTCAGGAATCTGCTTATTATGTAGATCATTATCAGCCTTGGGATCGTTGGTTCGAAAATAGGATTTACCCGAGTCCCGAAGGTCTTACAATTTATTTTACGGAAATATCTGAACGCAAAAGAGCTGAAGAACTAGCTAAAGAATCCGAACGTCGTTTTAGAGTTATGCTCGAAACAGTTAATCTTGTATCCGTTATTTTAGATGAAAACGGCATTATTACATTCTGTAACGACTATTTTCTTAAACTTACCGGCTATAAACTTGATGAGGTTCTTAATAAAAACTGGTTTAATTTATTTATTCCGGAAGATATACTGGACGAAATAAAACAAGTTTTTTTTACGAATCTTCCATTTGGGGAGATCCCCTCACACTATGAAAACAATATTTTGAGTAAAAATGGCGAAAAGATTTTAATCTCATGGACTAATACAATATTGAAGGACATAAACAAAAATATTTTAGGCGTAGCTTCAATTGGAGAGGATATTACGTTACGCAGAAAAATTGAAGAGGCACTGCATAATAGCGAAACCAGATTCAGAAGCCTTACAGAAAATCTGCCTGATATGGTTGCTCAATTAGATGAGAATAATAGATTCCTTTATGTAAATCCGACAATGATAACAACACTCGGTATTGTTCAGGATAATATAATTGGCAAAACAATTGAACAATTGGATTTGAAGTTTGATGAAATTGAAGATTGGAATAATATTTTAAGAAATGTTATGGAATCTGGTAAAGAATACCAATTTGAATATAAATTTTTAGTTAATAATGAGGAGCATTTCTTTGAATCGAGGCTAGTCCCGGAATTAAATGATGAGGGAGATTATGCTACAATTCTAATGATCAGCCGCGATATTACATTCCGGAAAAAGGCCGAAGAGGTAATAAAAGAACGTGAAAAATTATTATCCGTAATTTATAATAATGTTTCTGATGTACTCTTCCTTCTCTCGGTTGAACACGGAGATAAATATAAGTTTATTTCGGTTAATAAGTTATTTTACGAAACTACTGGTCTAAATGAAAAACAAATAATTGGGAAAGATATTAGGGATGTTATGCCCGAAAGCACTCATTCTTTAGTTTTAAAGAATTATCGGCAGGCTATAGACACCGGTAAAACAACCGCTTGGGAAGAAGTATCTAATTACCCTAGCGGACTTAAATACGGACTGGTTAGCGTAGCCCCAATATTTAACGAAAATAATATATGTACAAACCTTGTGGGAACCGTGCATGATATAACTGATATACGCGAAATAGATATAAAAATAAGGAAAAGTGAACAAAGATTACGCATAGCTCTGAAAGAAACTAATATTGGCCTTTGGGATTGGGACCTTGATAAAGATGTTTGGTTTGCCACTCCTGTATATTTTACAATGTTGGGTTATGAACCTATTAGTGAACTTCAAAAAGTTGAGTTACTCGGCCGATATTTGCATCCCCAGGATCTAGAACTTGTAATGAATAAACTGTATGAAATTAAATCAGGAAAATCACGGGGCTTTGATATTGAGTTCCGCCTTAAACATTCTGATGGTTCTTACAGGTGGATAAATTGTATAGCTCGGGCGATTGAATCCTTTGATAATGAACAACTCACAAGGGTTATCGGGCTGCAGATTGATATAACAAACAGGAAGGAAGCCGAAGAAAAATTGGAACAAAGCGAACTTTTACTCAAAGAAATGGGGAAAATCGCAAAAATTGGCGGATGGGAGTTTGACGTAAAAACTATGGAAGGAACATGGACTGAAGAAGTTGCTCTGATTCACGAAATGGATCCTTCGGAAGAAACTAATGTTGAGTTGGCGTTAGGTTTTTATGAGCCAAAATCGCGTAAAATAATAGAAAGGGCTATTCAGGAAGCGATTGAATTCGGAAAACCCTATGACGTAGAGTTACAGATGATTTCAAAAAAGGGAATTGTTAAATGGGTAAGGTCTATCGGTACTCCGGTATTGGAAAATAACAAAACCATTAAGGTTCGTGGTTCCTTTCAGGATATCACTTTCCGAAAAATTGCCATGGAAGCTATTAGAAGCAGTGAAGAAAAATTGCGCGCGTTCTTTGAATCAGACATTATTGGAACAGTTACGGCGGATATTTATGGGAGTATAGATTCCGCAAATGATGAATTTTTGAGAATAATTGGATACGCAAGAGAAGATTTGATAAATGGCAAATTAAGATGGGACAACATTACTCCGGTAGAATGGTTTGAAGCGGATAAAGAAGGAATCGCTGAAGCAAAAGAGAAAGGATCTTGTTCTCCGTATGAAAAGCAGTATATCAAAAAAGACGGCTCACTGGTTTGGATATTAATTGGTTTTGTGCTGTTCGGGAAAAATAGGGAACAGGCAATTGCTTTTGTTTTGGACTTAACTCCAATTAAAGAAAAGGAGAATGAACTTCAAGAATCGCGTGATCAGTTGCGCAGATTGCATAATAGTATTGAAACTTCGCGAGAGGAGGAAAGGTCAGCTATAGCACGCGAAATTCACGATGAAATAGGTCAGGTACTGAGCTCACTAAAAATGAATTTTGTTTTGATTTCTAAACAATACTTGGGAGCAAAAACAATCAATAAGAAAAAACTGGAAACTGAAATTAAATCCATGATGAATATTTTGGACACAACTGTTATACAAATGAGAAAACTGATCTCCACTCTCAGACCCGATGTTCTTGATAAATTAGGATTAATTCCTGCTTTGGAGTATCAGTACGATGAATTCAGCAAAACATTCGCTGGAAATTGTTTGTTTAACAACAAAGTCGGTACAATTAAGCTTGAGGGTAAAAGTGAGATAACTATTTTCCGAATTTTTCAGGAAGCTTTGACCAATATAAATAAACACGCAGAAGCAAAAAATGTGGTAATTGAATTGAAAAAAAGCTCAAAAAAATTGGTTCTATCAATTCAGGATGATGGAAAAGGTTTTAATAATAATGAGTTGGAATTGAGGAATTCCTTTGGATTGGTCGGTATGAAAGAGCGGGCACAAATGATTAATAGCAATCTGAAAATTATTTCTAAAAAAGGAGGCGGAAGTAAAATAACATTATCTATCCCTTTTTAATAGTTACTTAATTTGAAAATTGTTACATTTAAAACAAAACAATAAGCAAAGTCATTATGATAAAAATATTTATTTGTGATGATCATGCTCTTATTCGTGAGGGACTTTCTAGATTATTAAGTCTTGAAATTGATCTTGAATTGGTTGGAGAGTCATCGAATCCAAATGACTTACTCGACTTTATTCAAAATAATGAATGTGATGTGATAGTTCTAGATATTTCGTTCCCCGGTAAAAGCGGATTGGATGTTCTTAAAGACATTAAAGCTATCAAGCCGGATGTAAAAGTTTTGATTCTTAGTATGTATCCCGAAGAACAATTCGCGAAACGAACATTAAAATCAGGGGCAATGGGCTATTTAAATAAAGAAAGTGCTCCCGAAGAGATTATAAACGCCGTCCGCAAAATAGCAGGAGGAAGAAAATATATAAGCGAAAGCTTGGCTGAAAAACTGGCTTTTGATCTTGACGACAATTCGATTAAAAAACCTCACGAGTTATTATCCGACAGAGAGTTTCAGGTTTTACAACTTATCTCAAGCGGTAAAATAGCTAAAGAAATAGCCGAAGAACTAAACCTTGGAATTACAACTGTAAGCACTTACAGATCAAGAATTCTGCAAAAACTGAATCTTAAATCTAATGCCGATATAATCCGATATGCATTCCTCAATAATTTAATTGAATAAGACCCAGGCCTCTTGTAGTAATTATTCTACAATAGAATAATTATTAGAACCTCTCGTTTGCATAGTATTTAAAGTTATATTCACTTTCGTATTTATAGGTGAATATGAGCTCTATTTTAATTATAGAAGATGCCCCTAATCTTGTAATTAACCTGAAAAAGTTAATTAAAGAAGTTGGAGGATTTAAACTTATACAGCAGGCATCTACTATTAATGAAGCGAAAGTTGTTCTTACATTTAGTGATCCGGAAATAGTTATTTTAGATTTAGATTTACCGGACGGTTCTGGTATGGATTTAATTCCGATAATAAAACATCAGACCAAAGCTATTGTGATAATTTTTACGAATCATAGTGATAAACTTTTTCAAAAAAACGCGTTTAATTTAGGTGTAGATCATTTTTTGGATAAAGTTAAAGATGTTGATAAACTGTTAGATCTTCTTTCTGTTTACTCTTCATAATTAAATTTAAGTGTAGAATTAATGCCACAAACTTGGTTGATTTAAAACTACATGTGGTTCATTCTTACAACTATTCTACTTTAGCTTCGGATCGGTTAAATTACACTAGTATTGCACCAATATTTATATCTGCTTTTGTTTATCTTTTGAAAATATTAAGAATTAAAATGAAAACAATGTTAAACAAATATATATATCATTCTCTATTCGATAAAATTTTTAGTTTATTGATTACAATCAATTTAATAGCGTGGGGTAATGAAGTTAATGAGAGTATTAGTATGGGAGGATTTAGCTCAAATGGGTTTATTTACTCCAGTATTTCTTTACTTTTTACTTTATTCCAGTTTCTGCCATCAAGCGGCTTAATTATTGTTTTAATCCTGATTCTAATTATTACTTCTCTTTTAATATTTGTCGGTGTAGTAATTAAGTTCAAAAAATCCGACTCCTTGTACAAAGCTACACTCAAAAATCGTTACAATTTTGAAGAATCCTACAGTAAATTGAACGATATACAGTTTACATTGGATACTGAAAAAAGATTTGTTGGAGCATTTGGAACCTTGTTAGCCAAAATGGATTTATCCGATAATTTTTTTACAGGCAAAACTATTGATCAGGTATTTGGTTTAGAGGAGAGCGGAAAGCAAATTGAAGAATATACAAAAGCGCTTAATGGTGAGGTCGGAAGGTATGAATGGATGTTAACATGGAATGGAAAAGATTATTATTTCCTAATTTCATTATCCCCGCTATATGATAATTTAAAAAAATCTGTTATTGGAGTTATAGGAACAGGACAGGATATCACAAAATTAAAATTATCAGAAATAAATGAACGCAGGCTGGAGAGAGCCTATAATTTAATTAGTGAATGTAATCATATAATATTTACACAAAAAAACGAAGAATTATTATATCAAAGTATTGTTGATCATATTGTTAATAAAGGCGGATATAAATTTGTTTGGATCGGTCTTTATGATGAATCGAATAAAAAAATTGTACCCGCAGCCCAGTGCGGTTTTGGTGGCGATTTTCTGAACTCAATAGAATTGGATGTTAACTGTTCCGCTGAAGATCATCCGGCTGTTAAAGCTCTCCTTTCAGGTAAAAGTTTTTATACAAATAATAATCCATTTGAAAATCTTTCAACTAATTGGCAAAAAGAGGTGGCAAAATACGGGTTTGTTTCTACATTGTCGCTGCCACTGATACTCGAAGATAAAAAACTCGGCATACTTACAATCGATTCGGATAAAATTGACGCGTTTAACTCAGAGAAAGAAAGAGCAATTTTTCAGGAAATTGCCGATGATGTAGCCTACGCAGTGTTTAATTTAAAAATGTCCGGCGAAAAACAATTGATGAACTTGAGCTTGCGGGAAAAAGAAAAACAATTTCTTGGCGTATTTGAAAATTCACCAGTTAGTATGTGCTTAATACAAACCGACGGACGATTTGTAGCTGTAAATAAAGCAATGTGCAATATGTTAGAATATTCCGAAACTGAACTGTTAAACGACAGTATTAAGAACTATATGTTAAAAGAGGATTATAAATTTTTCACCTCTCAATTAGTAAAATTATTTAGAGGGAATGAGGAAGTAATTAAGTTCGAAAAAAGATTTGAAAAGAAGAACGGAACTGTAATATGGGCAAGTGCAATTGCTTCCACGCTTAAAGACGATAAGGGAGTTCCACAATTAATTATCGGTCAAGTTGAAGATATAACCGAAAGATTGCTTCTGATGAAAAGAGTATCAGAAAGTGAACAGAAATACAAAAAATTATTTGAAGAGGATTTAACAGGAAACTTTGTCAGCAATCCCGATGGAACGCTGGTTATGTGTAATAATGCGTTCGTTAATATTTTGGGTTATGATAGTGTTGAAGAAATTTTGCAGATAAACTGCAGTGAGTTTTGGTACGATGCTTCCGAGAGAAATAAAGTTCATGCGGAATTGGCAAAATCAAAAAAACTATTAGACTTTGAAATGCGGCTCAAAAATAAAATGGGCGAAGTTGTTTTTGTTAAAGAAAATTTAATCGGTGTTTTTGATGATGATGGAAATCTAACTCAGATCTCCGGATATATTTATGACATTACCAAAAGAAAAGAAGCTGAAAAACAAATAATTTTAGATGAAGAAAGATTTGAAGCTTTGTTTAAATTAAGTCAAATGTGGAATAATTCTGAAAAAAAGGTCGTTGACTATGCGCTTCAGGAAATTATTAAACTTACAGGGAGCAAATCAGGTTATTTTCACTTTGTAAACGAGGATAAAAATTCTATTAATACATTTCAGTGGATTAATATTTCCGCGGATCTCAAGTCGCATGGAACACACTCAATCCCGATAGATAAAACAGGCAGCTGGACAGATTCTGTAAGGCATCGGAAACCTGTTATTCATAATAGTTATTACAAAGAATTTTCTATTGAGAACCTTCCTTTTTTCCATCTCAATTTGCATAATCATATTAGCATACCGGTTTTTCAGGGAGACGCAATTGTTGCTATTGCCGGAGTAGGGAATAAATATTCAGCTTACAGTTATAAAGATGTTAGAGAATTGTCCTTATTTATGTCCGAAATCTGGAAAATAATTGAAAGAAGAAGGGCGGAACAAAGACTTGAAAAAAGTGAAAAAAGGTATAGAAGTTTATTTGAGAACGCCACTGTTGGAATTTATAGGTCTACAATTGATGGTAAAATAATAATGGCTAATCCTGCATTATTATCAATGTTCGGTTACGATGACCTGGAAGACTTGAGCTCTATTGAGTTGGAGAGAGGATCGAAGTTTATTCCACTGGAAAGAAAAATATTTAAACAAAAAATCGCTAAAACCGGAGTGTTAAAAGGACATGAAACGATTTGGTTAAAAAAAGATGGCACTCCTGTATACGTTAAAGAAAGCGCACGGGAAGTTAAAGATGAAAACGGTGAGCTTGCTTTTTATGAAGGTTACGCGGAAGATATAACTAATGAAGTCCAGAACAAATCGGAAATCAGAAAACTATCCGAAGCGGTGGAACAGAACTTTACAATGGTAATGATAACCAACACTCAGGGAATAATTGAATACGTTAATCCCAGATTTACTGAAGTTACAGGGTATTCAGTTGAAGACGCGAAAGGGAAAAAATCGAATATACTTAAATCGGGACACACTACTAAGGAAGAGTATAAAAAGTTATGGGAAACTATAAATTCAGGTGAGGTATGGCAGGGCGAATTTATAAATAAAAAGAAGAACGGACAACAGTACTGGGAGTCGGCAACTATTTCGCCTATCAAAGATAGCTTTGGAAAAATCACCCATTTTGTTGCAATTAAAAATGACATCACAGAAGAAAAACAAATTCAATCCGAACTTGTCCAGGCGCGTATAAAAGCTGAAAGCGGTGAAAAAATGAAGGAGAATTTTTTATCGCAAATGTCTCATGAAATTAGAACTCCTCTAAACGCATTATTAAGTTTTTCTGAATATATAAACTATGAATTAAAAAATATTGAACATAATAGTGAAATTGAAGAGAGCCTTAAAGGTATAGAAAGCGCCGGTCAAAGAATAATACGTACAATAGATTCCATAATAAATATGTCGGAGTTGCAATCGGGCACTTATGATAACACTGCTCGGAATATGAATCTTAAAAAAGAAGTACTTGATAAGGTCTATAACGAATTTAAATCCTTAGCCCGCAACAGAAATATTAATTTTGTTTACGAATCCAATTTAATTGTTGAAAGTATATTATCCGATTCTTACGCTCTAAATCAGATACTTAACAATCTTGTTGATAACGCTATTAAATTTACAAATGAAGGGGAGGTAAAATTAATAGCCTTTAATGATGCCAATTATATTATTGTGCAAGTGTCCGATACAGGTATTGGTATTGATGAAAAATATTTGACTGAGCTATTTACCGTTTTTAGCCAGGCTGAAAAAGGATATTCACGCAGATATGATGGAAACGGATTAGGTTTGGCTCTTGTAAAAGGTTATTGTGATCTAAATAATATTTTAATAGACGTTAAAAGTAAATTGAACGTAGGTACAACAATTACATTAAAAATGGCGAGTAGTTCCTGTAAATAAAAGGGATGGACTCAGAGGATTTTAACCAATAGGCCTTCGGAATATTGAATGCCGGAGAAACAATTAAAACTATGAAAACGAGAAAAAATTTAGTTACTCTCAATAAAATAAACAATGAAGTTCATCCGCCGCTTAAATCTATTATTTCTGAATTGGAATTAATTGTTAATGATGCTTCAGCCAGCAATTCCGAAGAATTAAAAGTAATTACTCAAGCGATGCATAATTCGGCTTATTCCTTACTTAATACTTTTGATAATTTTTTAGCTTTTTCAGGCATTAGAGCAGAAAACTTAAAATTAGAAAAACAATTATTCAGTATCTCTCAAGAGGTTGAAGAGTGCACAAATTTACTGAGTCCTTCAGCTAAACAAAAAAATATTGAAATTAAATATTCCATTGGGAAAACAATTCCCCGATTAATTTGTGGCGATCAGAAAAAATATAAATTGATATTACGGAATTTATTATTGAACGCAGTTGAACTATCCAGCGGAGGCAGAATAAATCTTGAAATTGATTTATCTACTGGGAATCATGAGGAAGTAAAGATTATAACAAGTATTACCAACAGTGGATCTGGAATTTCGGATGAAAAAATCAATCAACTATTTAAACCATTTGAGTTGAATAATATCAATTACAATAATTTTGTGAACGAAGGATTAGGCTTATTTATTGCGCGTGAATTATGCGACTTTTTGAAAGGAAAACTTATAATAAAAAGCGACATAAATGAAGGTTCTAATTTTACATATGTCCTGGACTTTGAAAGATTTAGCCGGAATAAAGAAGTACCTGTTCACTTAGTAAGTTAAAATATTAATCCTACATAAACCCCGCCCGGTGCGCCCTCGCCGGGCTCTATAAGGCACTATTAAATTCAAAATATCGAATTAATGGTGCCTTTCCCCTTTAATTCATAATAATTCTTCAATCATCTATTCGATATTTCGCATATATCAGTTAAGGGCATTCTTACCCGAATAAAAAAGCTAAACTTTATGATCAATCAAATCCAATTCAAGTTCGTCTTGAATTACTACATTGCTTACAATTTTTTGTTTTTCAGAAAGATAAGAATATATTGCCGGTATAACGAATAAAGTTAAAAATGTGGAAAATATTAATCCTCCAATAACCGCAATACCCATAGAAACACGACTCTGCGATCCGGCACCAATAGCAAGAGCAATCGGTAATGTGCCGAGAATAGTTGAAAGACTTGTCATCAATATAGGTCGCAGACGAAGTGATGCTGCTACTTTTACTGCCTCTATAACTTGTAATCCGTTTGCCTTTTTCTGATTTGCGAACTCCACAATTAATATCCCATTTTTTGTAACCAGCCCAATTAACATTATCAATCCGATTTCGCTGAATATATTTAATGTTTGATTAAAATACCACAATGTTATAGCGGCGCCTCCAATTGCCAGAGGAACTGTGAACATTATAATAAACGGATCTCTGAAACTTTCAAACTGAGCCGCGAGAGTTAGATATATAAGAATCAAAGCCAGGATAAAAGTAAAAGCGAGACTCGAAGAACTTTCCACGAAGTCTTGTGATGAGCCTGTAAGCGCCGTAGCAAAGGTTTTATCAAGCACTTTATCCGCGACATTATCCATAGCTTTTATACCATCGCCGATAGTTTTGCCCGGGGCCAGGCTCGCCGATACTGTAGCGCTCACATATCTATTAAATCTGTATAATTGGGGAGGACTGCTCCTTTCTTTTAAAGAAACTACATTATCAAGCTGTATTAACTCTCCTCTATTGTTCCTCACAAATATCGAGGCAAGATCGAGCGGTTTATTCCTGTTTTCTCTGAAAACCTGCCCAATAACCTGATAAAGTTTTCCATTCATTACATAATAACCAAAACGTTGCCCGCTATAAGCCAGTTGAAGTGTTTGAGCTATATCAATGGCTGAAATACCAAGTTCGCGTGCTTTAGTTCTATCAATTTCAACAACAATTTCCGGTTTGTTAAATTTAAGATCCACGTCTACAACTGCAAATGTAGGATCTTTTCTTGCTTCGTCAAGAAATTTAGGAACAACTTCTCTAAGTTTTTCAAAATTCGGCGATTGTATAATATACTGAACGGGAAGCCCGCCTCTGCGAGTTGATATAGATTGACTTTGTATTACAAATGATCGCGCGTCGCTTAGCCCGCCTAATGTACTAGTTATTTGTTCTGCAATATCCTGCTGAGATTTTTTTCTTGTGTCTGCGTCGGTTAATGTTAATCTTATAAAACCGGAATTTACAGAACCGGCCGAACCTGATGCTGTAACAGATATACTGGAAGCAATTTCTTTTATTGAATCCGTCAATAAATTGGACATGTTCAGCATATACCTATCCATCGCTTCAAAAGATGTTCCTTCGGGTGTAGTGGATTGAATACGTAATTCCCCACGATCCTCAATAGGAGCCAATTCGCTTTGCAGATTTGTGCCAATAAGGTATGTGATTATAAACGCCCCAGCCAAAATGGGGAATACAAGCCAACGTTTTTCCATAAAAGCACTTAAATAATTTTTATAACTGCTTTCTATCCATTTAAAGAATGGTTCGGTTTTGTTATAAAACCAGCTGTGTTTCGATTTTGTTTTTAGAAGTCTGGAACTTAACATCGGCGTTAATGTTAGTGCCACAAATGAAGATATTATTACAGATCCCGCGATTACTACTCCAAATTCAACAAATAACCTGCCTGTAATACCCTTAAGAAACATTATGGGTAAAAACACAGCCGCAAGTGCGATTGTTGTTGAAATTACTGCAAAAAATATTTCGGAAGTTCCCTTAATTCCCGCTTCAAAGGGATTCATACCTCCTTCAATTTTTTTATAAATATTTTCCAACACAACAATAGCATCATCAACAACAATACCTATAGAAAGAACAATTCCCAAAAGTGTTAAAATGTTTATCGAAAAGTCAGCCAGATACATTATAAAAAATGATCCGATTAAAGATACGGGAATAGCTATTATTGGGATTAACGTCGTGCGCCAGTCCCTTAGAAAAAGAAATATAATCAGTATAACCAGACCGAAAGCTAAAAGAATTGTTTCCTTTACTTCAGAGATCGAATTGCGTATATATCTGGTGACATCGAAACCTATCCCGAGTTCCAGATCCGGAGGTAAATCTTTTTTAATCTGCTCAATGCGACGGTAAAATTCATCCGCAATTTCTATATGATTTGCTCCGGGTTGGGGAACTAAAACTACTCCAACCATTGGTATCCCGTCTCGGCGCAGCATTGCCCTGTCATTTTCCGGATATAACTCCGCTGTTCCTAAATCTCTGAACCTTACAATTATTCCATCCGCTTCTTTAATTATAAGATCGCTAAAATCCTCTACAGTACTCAATCTTCCCAATGTTCTAACCGTAAGTTCTGTATTATCTCCTTCAATTCTTCCTGAGGGCAGCTCTATATTTTCTTTATTTAATGCGGTGCGAATATCGAGAGGAGTAATATTATAAGCCGCAAGTTTGGCAGGATCCATCCAAAGCCGCATCGAGTATTTTCTTTCTCCCCAAATAACAACCTGACTTACACCGGGAATAGTTTGCAGCCTCTCCTTAAAAATGTTCAAAGCGAAATCGGAGAGTTCAAGTAATGTACGTTTATCACTTTTTACATTCAGAAATACAATCGGAGTGGCATCAGCATCAGCTTTGGAAACGGTAGGCGGATCAGAATCCTGCGGCAGTCTTGAGGTCGCTCTCGAAACCCTATCTCTCACATCGTTTGCAGCTGCTTCTAGATCAACTGATACATCAAACTCAACAGTTATATTGCTTCTGCCATCACGGCTTACAGAAGTTAAAGACCTTATTCCCGCGATTCCGTTTATCTGTTCTTCAAGAGGCTCGGTAATTTGTGCCTCTATAACATCCGCATTGGCTCCTGTATAATTTGTTGAAACTGTTATAATAGGCGGATCTACACTGGGATACTCACGAACCCCCAAATATGTGTAACCAATTATTCCAAATAATATTATTGTAATGGACATTACAATTGCCAAAACGGGACGACGAATACTAACTGATGATAAACTCATTTTACTCTGCTTACTTATTGAATGATATTCTTTTTAATTTATCGAGTTAAGTTTTACGGGAGTATTCGGACGCAGTTGAATTATGCCCGATGTAATTAGTGTATCGCCCTCTTTTAGGCCTGTTATTATTTGAACATCCTTTTCCGTTCGGATTCCGGTAGTAACAATCTGCGGTGCTGCAATACCGTTTTTATATAGAAATACTTTTTCGCCTTTAATATCAGGAACAATTGTCTCCGATGGAATAAGTAAAGCGTTATCTATTTCGTTTAAGATAATATTTACTTCCACATATGCGCCAGGCGATAATTCATTCCTGTCGTTATTAACAATTGCTCTGGCTTGAACCGATCTGGTGTTCTGATCGATTTTTGGCTCAACTGCGTAAATTTTCCCCGTATAGATCTTATCGGTATTCGGAAGACGCAGTAAAATTTGTTTCCCATTTTTAATTTCACCAAAATATTTTTGTGGGACCGCGAAATTGATTTTTACCGGATTAAGACTTTGCAGGGTAGCCACCTTTGTTGAGGGCGAAATATATGAACCAACACTTACAGAACGTAATCCTATAACTCCGTCGAATGGAGCATGAATTTCGGTCTTATTAATTTGCGCTTGTGTATATTCAATATCCGCTCTTATTGTGTTAAGTTCATTAAGCAGTATATCATATTCAAGCTGGCTGGAAAGATTTTTCTCAAGCATTAGCCGCATTCTATTTTCTTTTTCTTTGGCCAATTCTTCCCTTAATTTGTTTTTTTTCTTAATCGCTTGTAGTTCGGCGTCATTTGTTTTTAGAAGCAGCTCATCTTTTTTTACCCTTTTCCCCTCCTCAAAAAGAATAACTGTAACTTTCCCTGAGGTTTCGCTGTGCAGCTCCACTTCTTCATTGCCGATTATTGTACCGTTTGTAAATATTTTATTCTTTAGCGGACTTGGTGTTATTACTTTCCCTGTAACATTAACGGCAATTGTTTTGCTTTCATTTTTAGAGGTATCGTCTCCGCCCCCTTCAAAATTTATTTTAGGAATAAGGAGTAGAATAATTATTACTGTAACTGATAGAATAACTGTAAGTTTCTTTTTGCTTTTCATGGTTTTCTCAATATGAATTGATTTCAACAACAAATAAAATAATTAAATTTCACAAAGTTAAAAAAGAAGAAATTATAATAGTTGAGATAACAATAAACTATCCAGAAAGGTTTCAAGGAATTCGTATTGTAGAATCAGTTCAATGGAGAATCTGAATAAACAATTTTTTCTGAATTAAGTATGTATGTGATAAAAAGTTATAAAAACAATTTTTCGGTGATATTAAATGGGAGCTTATAAAGTTGGATTATATCAAATAATTGTCTTTTATTTCTGAAAAAGTATAACTAAAATTATTTTTACTAAATAGTGCAATCAAAATAAAATTACATGTGCAGATTAAAATATGTATACTAAAAAGTTCTTTTTACCCTTAATAATTGCATTCTCTTTCTTATCCCTGGGTTGGGGGTATGTGGGTCATAGAATAATTAATGGCAATTCCGTGTTGTCCTTTTCGAAAGGAATTGAATTTATTAATTCATGGTCCGGATATTTGGCCGACCACGCATCGGACGCGGACAGACGTAAGAGCCAACAGCCCGAGGAATCGCCTAAACATTATATAGACATAGACGCTTATACCGAGTTTCTTACTACCGGAAAAATAAATCAGAATTACGACTCACTTTTATCGAAGTACGGTAAAAATTTTGTGGAAGCTCAAGGTTCTCTCCCTTGGGCAATTCTTGATGCTGTTGATTCGCTCCAGAAATTATTTGAAAGGAATGATTGGGATAAAGCGAAATTAATTGCCTCGGATTTGGGCCATTATGTTGGTGATGCGCATATGCCTCTGCATCTTACAAAAAATTATAACGGGCAGTATTCCGGCACTTATGGCGTTCATTCCAGGTATGAATCCACTTTAATTGGAAAATACTCGGGACAAATTAAATATGACGGAGATAGTTTATTGTATATTAAAGACCGGTCTGATTACATATTTAACTTTATATACGCAAATTATATATATGTGGATTCGGTAAATCGTGCCGATGAATACGCTTTAAGTATAGCCGGAAGTTATAATGAAGTTTATTATACAGAACTCTGGAATCTTACCGGAAAATTTACTGTGAATCTTTTTGAAGACGCTTCCAATGTACTTGCCAATTTAATTTACACCGCTTGGATTGACTCTGGATCGCCAGTGATAACCGATATGAAAGATAACGTTCAGACGCCCGGGAAATTTTTCTTGAAACAAAATTATCCCAACCCATTCAATCCGACAACAACAATTGAATATACTATTCCATCAACGGCTATGTCGACATCGGATAGCAGAAGTAATAATTTCTCCGCAGAAAAAATCGATGTTCAGAATAAAGTCCAACTGGCTATTTATGATATACTCGGACGTGAAATAACTTTGCTGGTTAACGAACAGCAGTCATCAGGGACATACAAGGTTGTTTTTAACGGTTCAAATTTATCAAGCGGAGTCTATTTATATGCACTTAAAGTCGGGAATTATATAGAGACAAAAAAGCTGTTACTATTGGAATAAAATAAATTTCATATGGCGGAATACATTGCAGCGAAGAGTAAAGCAAAAATCAAAAAATTATTGATTAAGAATTAGTTTGTACTGACAAACAAAATACCCCTAAGAAAGCGGGGTATTTTGTTATAAATATTAGAAATGTTTATACAGCAGAATACTAAAACAAAGATTTTACCAGCCTCGTCCGCCGCCTCTGTTGCCGCCGCCTCTATTACCACCACCTCTATTACCGCCACCTCTATTACCACCACTACGTCGGCTGTCAGTTTTCGGTCTAGCTTCATTTACAACTATTTTTTTGCCGCCTAAATCTTTTGTGTTCAGTTCTTTGATTGCTGTTTCAGAGGCAATTTTATCTTTCATCTCAACAAATCCAAATCCTTTAGATTCCCCTGAGAACATATCACGGATAATTTTTACACTTTTTAATTCTCCGTATGCTTTAAAAAGATCTTCCAATTCCTGATCACTTACTTGCGGTGCGATATTACCAACAAAAATATTCATTTATACTCCTTGAGTTTATTAAATTGATCTCTAACAACAATTCTAAGTATCCTATTAAAGCATTCCATCGTGAAGAATAATATAAAAGAAGATAGTTAAAGGGAATTAGATATTGAAATGAATTAATTCTCTTTTCGATTATTTAATCGCCAATTGAAAGATGTTAGGAGATATTGTCTTTCTAAATATACAATAAATATTGGGGTGATAAAATTTTCCTAAACATTTTATTTTTCTCGGTTAGTAATCATACAAGAATTTTTTATCATCTTTCATAAAATTGCAGAAGTACTGGCGGGCAATAAACCATCCTTTTTGGAGATTGTGCGTTTATAAGTCTCATATTTAGAATTTAAAACGCCACACAAAAAATACCTCGAGACTTTAATTTACGTAACAGAAAAGACTTCCCAACTAGCGTGAATACTTCAAGATATCAGCGCTTAAATATATTTTCTACTTTTTACCATTAATGTTTCCATTATCCATGCGCTGACTTTCTTTCCAGCGTCGGGATAATCCGCTTGATTTCAAGGAGTGAAAATTGTCCTTGCTCTGAAACTTACCACAAAGCCCTGAATTTTTAAAGTAACTTCAAAAGGATGAGATTGCTCGTCCGGAGAATTTCCGAGATAATTCTCAATTGGGACAACATTCCCATGTGCCGGAGCTTCAATATCTCCATATTCGATTGAGAACCTTCTGAAGTAATTACAACTATTGAAAGGTGAAGTTGCTACATGGGAGACTACTACCAAGAACGTGTATGAATAAAATCCAGGTTGTTGACCCGAGCAATAGACCACGCTTACTAAACTAAATTGTAAATTTCCGCATAAACTTGGATTCATAACTACCCCCTTATTCCAACTACCATAGTTGGAGTTGTGAGTCTGAACGCATCATACGGACTTACAGTGCCACGCTCTTTGAAATAATTCTGAAAAAAGTCATATTTTGATGAAGACGTTGGAATATAGTTTGTATGGAAACGATGCCAGCAATTAAATAAGTTATTTGATTGCCCCTGATCAATCCAAGACTGAAGAACACCTCCAGAAACCATTTGATAGTCTGATCCATTCCACCAGAATGTAATGGGACTTTGACCATCCTTTGAATACATAGGAACTATCAAAGCTCCAGAGGTATTTGTATAGAAAGTCAGGAAAGCCGTTTGTGCCCATTCCGCGCTGGAAGCTCCACCGGGGAAACGTAAATTAGGATCGAAAAACGGATCCTGAGTCCATGGGTTTGCAAGAGGATTATAATCTTCTTCTAACCCTGTTCCCGAAATTTTTTTTCATCTTCCATTTTCTTCAAACTCTCTTGTGAAGTTTTAAGATCTCCGGTAAGAGTTTCTTTTTCCCTGGTGAGTGTTTTAATCTCATCAAGTTTGTCATCAAAAGTTTTCTTCGGGATGTAATTCCCATCGTTCAAAATCAGTTCTTTCCCGTTCAGATCCGCTTCAACCTTTTTGAAAGCTTCATCTCCGATCAACTCTTTCAATTTTTTTAAGTAAGACATTCGTTTCATCCTCCATTGGTTTTTATTAGCAGTCACCCGCCTGCCTGAGAGCTACCGTTCAGTTTTGCGCCGAACATTTCAAGTGCGCCATTTAGTGTTTAAGTTTTCGTTCGAAATGTAAAGTATGCACTAATTCATGTCATCCTAAAAATCTTTAGGATTGATTGTTTAATTAGAGTAAAAATCGCTTGTGTTTAAATGTGTTTTCAATTAAGTTTAATTGAGGGCAAGATGTCTGATTATGATTTATTCTTCTATTTTACGGAATAAGGTCTTCATTCAGACATTACTGAAAATTCCGTATATGTATTTGTTAAGCAATTAACTTAAAAGGAGATAAAAGCTATGGTATGGAGAAAAAATATAACAATTATGTCTGTGCAATTTCAAAACGTATATCTTCGAATTGATGGTAGCGGAGCTTCTCAATCTGGGGGTAAACCATTCGGCAAAGTAAATTGCCAATGGGGAGCTGGCACTTACGAGCATTTCGATCTGATTAACAATGATGATGAGGCTAATACGTGGTCGCTAAGATCCCGTGAGTTTGAAAACGTCTACTTGAGAATTGACAACGAAGGGCAAACCTCGCGCAACCCACAAGGTTTTGGTAAAGTGAATTGCCGATATGTGAAATCTCCTAAAGATTTGAGCGATAATGAGAAATTTCAATTGATAGCTGGTCGTCCCGACAACGTCTACGCGATCCGATCGGTAGCATCGGATGTCTATCTTCGTCTTGACAGTCAAGGTCAAGATCAACCCAACGCTTATGGATTCGGTGTGGTTAATTGTCAAGGGGCGATTACGCCGTATGAAAGATTCGTCGTCTCAGAATGACCTCGCATATTCCGACAATTTTGCTTTACAACTTGTCGAAGCAAGATTGTCAATTTGGAAAGCGCCAAGTAGTCTGAGAAACGACGCATGCTGTTTTATCGGTATATCTGTCAGGTAGCCAGCTTCTACCTTCTGGCTAGGAGATGAGCCCAAGACACGTATGAGGAAGCAGCTGTCATAGAAGTCCAGGAGGCAGGGTTATCAGTCGTTCTGCAACATTGTATTAATTAAGTTCTGATGCATTTAAATTCTGATATTAAATTACATAAAGAGTTCAATAATTTATTTAAGAATATTATACAAGAAGGTTGTGATGATTAACGATATACACCTAACCAGCCGTCCAAGACCGACCGCTGAAATGGTTTGAGTTTAGTGCATTCTTTTCTTTTGTCGTTTTCTTTCGAAATGTAAAGTATGAGGTAATTCAGGTCATCCTAAAAATCTAAAGAATTGATGTCTGAGTCATATTATAAAGGCTCTTGTGTTTAAATGTGTATTCAGTTAAGTTTAAATGAGGGTTCCAATATTTCGTCTTTTATCTTCTAATTTTATAATTTAATAAAATAATCGCTATTATTTAATTTTGAGCAATTGTAGTAGATATTCAAAAATATGATTTCGAAATCTTTTATAGAATCTATAATAGAATCTAATTATATGATCCGAATTAGATCATGTTTGCCTGATCTAAAAAACGAAAATTCTCAAATAATTTTACAAGATGAAATCCATAATATCGTCAGAGAGTTCTCTCAAAATTTCATTAAGATTCCCACACTAAAATTAATTTCAGTAGTGACTGATTTAAGAGAAGAAATAAATGCACTAAATTCTGAATTCGACAATTTTTTGGAAATCCCCTCTGAGAATGCAATGGGAAAAACAATTTCGTGGTATTCCGGTGATATTTGCTACTCTATTATTCTTTTAAATGATTATTTGGGTCTAGCTTTGACACGAAAAGGTACTGATGAGTACATATTGTCGAAATCAGCATTAATTCATGAACTTGCTCACATTGTTGATGAGGTAAACTTCAATAAACAATTTGGACTTTGGAGTGATCTAAGAGATAAAAGATGGGGAAATATAAGAAAATTTATCGCACGTTCATTCTGGTCTGAATTTTTTGCTGAAAAAACTGCATCCCTTTATAATTCAGATAAACATATTAAAGACACTATCTTTTATTCTATAAACTGTCTAATAGAAAATTCTGATATATTTTTTTCGGAATTAGTTCACTATAAAATTTATCTTAGCAATAATTTGTTAATATCTAGGTTCATCGAATTACATTCCGTAATTTTTAATCAATTCGGTAGGGCGTTTGGATGTTTAACATCGGAAACTGGGAAAAAATATCGGGATGAATTCTTTCAAAGAATTTGTAATTACTCCAAAGAATGGAATATCTTATTAAATAGAGCAAATCAGATATTTGTTTTTAATTCACATAAATTGATATCCGAATTTGATTATGAATCATTACAAAAAATTATTGATGATTCATTTGCCATGTATGATATTGATCCAAACAAATATTAAATTTTTATTTGGGACTCGAATAATAAAATAATTTTCATATCCTATTTAATAAGAATAAATTCAAAATTTACTGAATAGAAATTGATTTACTCTTTTTCATGTGTATCTTTCACAATTATTTATTCAAGTATTGTGAAAGTAATTTTTGTGAGTAAGTCTAAATTGAAAGAAGAATTTAGTGCTGGTTTTGAAGAATTGGATAAACAATCATATTCTTAAATCAGATTTGAAATTAAAACCATACTTCAATAATAATTCATCCGGGAAATTATGAGTGTTTTTTTTGAAAAAGTCAACTTATACAGAAGACCTTTCAGCTCCCCAACTGTGAAAATAATAAATGATCCTCATTAGTATTAGCAGTTGCTAAATCATGGCTAAATCCAGAAGGACATCAAAACCAGTATCAGAGAACACTCCAAAAAAAAAGAATGTGGAATTCTCAATATCTCCAGAGATTATAACTTTCTTAAATTCACAAAAATATTTCATAGAATTTACCAAAGCAAGAAAAGAACAATACATAAAACGTATTGCTAGCTTATACCGAAAGGATTACCTTATTAAACATCACAAAAGAGTTTTAATCAGCAATGTTTTTATGGATGAGGAATTTGTAAATTATAAATCATCCACTAATACAATTTCATATACAGCATTTATTCTTGTGCCGATGTTTATACCCATTTATCTGGCCCTCGTTAGTTTTTATCCTGAGGCCAACTTTCTTAAAAATGTCACCCTCAAATTTTCAATGTTCTCAACAATATTAGGGCTTAGTGGTGCTTTATTGACAGGTTTAGATATTTTAATAGATCAAAAGAGGCTAAAAGTTTGGGATAAAAATTTATTTATTTTATTGGATAGTTACAAAAAAGGTTGGTTGGATAGTTTGAAAGTATCTGCACTTATATCTATTCGACCATTAGGTGCAATGTCATATGCATTAAACTCTACTCTGCAAATCTATTTGTATTTATATCTATTTGGGTTAGTAGATTTTCCAAATCAGAAAATAATTAGTGTTTATTTTTTCTGGCTAGGAATTTATTTGTTTAATGAACGTGCGACAAAAAGTCAAAAATATTTTGGTCTAATCCTAATGTTTAGTCAGCTTCTCATACTTTACTCAAATTATCAATTAAAAGCATTTACCAATTCGGAAATCTCTAGTATCGCTTTGTTTTCTTTGTATTGCTATGAAATATCTGCCATTACCCGTCATTATCTAAGAAATGGTGATTCCAGAAAAATATATTATTATGCATTTCTTTTTTGGGGTTCACCCTGGATATTTTTTAAATGTTTTTATCGTACTATTCCATTTTTATTTTTTCTACCAATATATAGTCTGTTCAAAGTTATAATCTATTTGAAACCAACAAGTATTCTACGTTCATTTGGATTAATATTGATAGTTATTGCATTTTTTATCTAATAATCATTAAAATGAACTTGTTGATTGTTGAATAATTTTTTAAAGAAGTCAAAAGTCTAACTATTCAGAATCTTGATTTATTTCGTAGTTGACAGAATCAATAACAATTAATAATTGTGATAATAAAAGTTTTTTACAACGATTATTTGAAGGAGAGGTTTATAATGTGATGCGTTTCGGTCGAAATAGTCCACCAGTTCCACTATTAATATTGGGTGTAGAACCATGAGTATGCTTTAATTTTTGCAGTCTTAATCTAAGTTATGAAGATTTACAAATATTTAATCAAACAATAACAACCACTTAAAAGTGTGAAGAATATATTATTAGCAATTTTTTAATTTTACTATATTCATATATCTGACTGCCCTTCAAACCAATCAATGAAAGGTAATTATTTATTCTACAAAAGTTCTTTAAGATTAGTAAACCCCATCCTAGTAGTACACTTGCAGTTTATATCCTCATCAGCGATTCCGGAAAGTCCGGGGCCTTCTGTTTTTACTCCTGAGGGTAAAGTAAACATTCGATCTTTATCAGCCGCTTTGCCATTCTCTAGGCCGTGTTCTTCCCGATATTCTCCGACCTTAGTATGAACCCAAATACGCTCTGTTTTAATCCCTAATCTCTCAGCAGCTTTTTCAGAGGTATCGTAACCTAGTAAGCGTGAAGCATTCTGAACCCTGTGTCCTTCGGTTCTTACGATTCTTAAAGCCTTCCAAGTTTGCATACCGGTTTTTTTAGTTACTGATTTTGCAATAGTACCGTAACCTTTTCCACGGAGCAGTCCCTGAGTTATATCGCTTTTAACCTGCTTTACATAAACCTGTGAGTGATCTTTCAAACGTTCCGGCCATTTAATGCGGTCCAACTTATTCAGAACAGCCGCTCGGACCAAATCAGGATTTATCTTTCCGAATCCTAGTTCCATTCCTAATCCGGTTTCGAGTGCATATCCGGTTTTATAATAATTGATCGTATAAATATCTTTGAAAGATCTTTGGAAATATTTTGTTGAACAGAATCATACTGCTGTAAATATTATTGAACCTGTCGAAGCGGAAGATAAGGATCCTGAACCAATACCTATTGGAGAAGTGTACACCATTTTAAACCAATTCAAAGATGATGATGAATATCCTCAACACTATTGGATAATTGCATTTATGTTGTTGACTGGGTGCCGTCCTTCAAGCGCAATTGTTCAACGAAAAGAAGATATTAATTTTAGGACAAAAGTGATAACGATCCGAAATGTTAAATCCGGAAAAAGAAAGAAAAAGAAATATTATAAATTTCCACTTTATTGGGAACTGGAAGATTTAATTAAAAGTATGGGAGTTAAACAGGGGGATACAGGTAGGTTGTTTGATATGTTTAGCGTCGTCCCGGCAAATTATACATGGCCGCTTTCATTTTGGAAAAGGAAAGTTCATTTCTTGAAGCTGGGTAAATATATTTCAGAAGAATATACTTTAAAACAACTTCGTCCGACTTTTATTTCGTTTTTGATCAACGTTCTAAAGATGGATATTTACACAGTTTACAAATTGGCTGATCATGCAAACATTAAAGTGACTGACAAACATTATGTAAGTTTTAAACTGGATAATGCTCGCGATGAATTAAATGAAATTACACTGGATAGTTTTTTAGATGGTAGAATTCTTTAAGTATTTTTGGAGAAGTAATGTTAACGAACGAAAAAATTCAAGAATTACTTGCCTTGCCCAAAACGATCTGTGATAAGCAATTTAAGCCGATTCTCAAGGGCAAATATTATTCAGATACAGCAGTGGTTAACTGCGAATCTGAATTGGAAGGTAAATTTGAAATATTTGTAACTCAGCATACGGAGTTCATTGATAATTTTTCAATAGGATTACTGTACTTGAAGAATGGTAAAAAATATAATTTAATAAGAGTAAATGGTTCAACAACCCATCATAAAATAAAACATCATCGCACGCCTCATGCGCATTTTTTAACAGAAGATGATATTGAAAATGGGAGAGAGTCCAAACCTTCAAAGAGAGAGAACGAAATAATGGTTGTTTCTTTCAATGAAGCAATTTTGTATTTTTCACGAAAAGCTATGATAAATAATTATGAAGATTATTTTAATAACGTTTTAGAACAGGGTTTATTCGAATGATTCAAAACATAAAAAATCTTATAGGTAATAAATTTGAATTTTACCCTAAGAACGATGAGTATACTCAAGTCGTAATTCCCATGTATGCTGAAGATGGTGATTTATATGAATTATTCGTTAAAGAATCAGATGAGGGCAAATACATAATTACTGATTGCGGTATTACAATAATGAGATTATCTTATTCTTATGAAATAAATTCTGATCGGAAAAGAGAAATTCTAAATAAAATTATTCGATCTAATAATGTTGAATTGAAGAACGGTGAGATTCTTGTTGAAACTAACCTTTCTGAATTTGAGAATTCTGTTTTCAAATTAGCTCAGGTTATAGCAAAAGTATCCAATATGTCTATATATTCAAAAGAAGTTATTAAGAGTCTCTTCTTTGAGCAGTTAGAAGAATTTGTAAATGAGAAATTGATAGAATTTAATCCACGAAAAGATTATCTCCCATTGCCTGAAAATCCTGAATATAAAGTAGATTATTGTTTTAATGATCGAGAAAAACCAATTTATCTCTTTGGCGTTAATACCACGGATAAAGCTCGCATCACTACAATTACTTGTCAAAAATTCATTATTGAAAATATTGGATTTAAGAGTTTAATCGTATTTGAAGACCTTGATAAAATCAATAGATCAGATCGAGATAGGTTATTAAATGTGTCTGATAAAACGATAACTAGTTTTGAATTCTACCAAAGAAATCTCATAGAATATTTCAATAGAGAAGCAAAATCCAATTAGAGTTTCTAAAAAGTGTTATAAAAAGTGTTATAGTGAAATGAGCAAAAATTGAGGACATAAAAAAAGCCCGAAAATTTATCATTTTCAGGCTTTTAAGAGCGGGGCCGACGAGACTCGAACTCGCGACCTCCTGCGTGACAGGCGGTCTTGATAATTCTCGTCAATCTCGCTTTTCAATCTAATTTATTATAATAAAAAAACTTAGCCTATGTAACCTTTGGAACAATTTGGACGATTTTCTAATGTTTGGAGTATAAATCGTAGCCAAATCGTAACCAAAACACACGTAAATATAGACAGAAATAATCAATAAGTACAGAGGCATCGATAATTTTATTCTAAACGCCAAAAATATATGCGAGGGAAGATAGCCTGATTGTTGGTATGCAAAAGTAGATTAAGCGACATTGCTTAGAATGCTTTGGGTATGAATCGTTGAAAGCAAGAAATTTTAAGGATACGGAAAATAAAGCATAGCTTGCAATCCGATATTATCTGAAAAGAAAGATTGTTTATTTTAGAATGAACTTGCATATAAAGTAAAGTATTCATAATCTTCGACTGAAAAACGAAATTAGTCTGAGTAACATGAATAATTTATGTAAAGATGATATAGTAAAAAACTCAATTATCGAGGCAGCAAAGCGTGTATTCCAGAAATGGGGATTGCATAAAACCACTATGGAAGATATTGCCCACGAAGCCGGAAAAGGGAAAAGCACTCTTTACTATTATTATAAAAGCAAAGATGAAATATTCGAAGCAATGATAACAGACGAATTCAGTAATATCATTATTAAAGCAAAAACATCGGCTAGTAAAGTTAGTTCATCTAAAGAGAAATTGAAAAAGTATATCGCTACAATGCTAGTCGAGATAAAAAATACTGTAAGCGTTTATCCTTTGGTAAAAGGAGAATTAAAGGGTAATCAATACATTGAAAAACTTCGCAAACAGTTAGACGATAAAGAAGAATCGATAATAATGGAGATATTGAAAGAAGGTTTTGAGAAAGGAGAATTTAATTTTTTTAATGAGACTCAATTGAGTAAAGCTGCAAATGTAATAGTGGGTACTATCCGCGGATTGGAACTCTACCTTTTTTTAGATATCGATGATAATGAAAAAATTGATATCGTTACAAAAATGATAGCAGAAGGAATATAAATTTTTTTATCCGGCTTTCGACCCAAATACAAAATATGTCTAATAATCTATAGGAATATATAAAATGAAAATGAACAAAATCTTTATTTACTTACTCTTTGCAGGTGTTGGTTATTTTTTTCAAGGCTGCTCTGATAAAGCGGAAAATCTTAACAATGGGATAGTTGAAGTTGAAACTGAACAAGTAAAACATATCGACGGAAGCGAAGTGTTTGCTTACAGCGGAACAATCGAAGAAGCCGAATCAATACCATTAAGTTTTTCCGTCGTAGGAAGTGTTGCCAGCGTTCTTGTTTCTGAAGGAGACTTTGTGAAGAAGGGGCAGCTACTTGCTGTGTTGAATGATGAAACCTACAAGAATGTTTATGAAATGTCTTTCGCTTCTCAAAAACAAGCCGAAGATGCCTATAAAAGATTATTGCCGATGTACAAAAACGGCAATCTTCCGGAAATAAAATTAGTGGAAGTTGAAACCGGTTTGCAGCAAGCGAAATCAGCAACTCTAATTGCAAAAAAGAATGTTGACGACTGCAAACTTTACTCTCCCGTAGACGGTATTGTTGGTAAACGCTCAATTGAACCGGGGATGAGCGCTATACCGAATTTTACTTCAATAACTCTAGTTAAGATTGAAAAAGTGTTTGCCAGAGTGCCGGTATCGGAAAGCGAAATTTCATCTATAAAAAATGGCGATAAAGCCAAAATAAAAATTGGCGCGCTGAATAACTCCGAATTTACGGGAACGGTTGAAGAAATCGGGGTAATGGCTGATCCTATTGCACATACTTATAAAATCAAAATTGGAATCGTAAATAAAAACCGGCAAATAAAACCCGGTATGATTTGTAATGTTACTCTTTATAAAAATAAAACAAATGAAGTGGCGGGATTGTTTGTTCCAAGCCGGGCAGTTCTTGTTGACGAGCAAGGGAAAAATTTCGTTTATGTTGTGGACAAAAATAAAGCGGTAAGAAAATATGTCAAAACGGGAGAACTATTATCAAATGGCGTTGAAGTTACTGAGGGCTTGAATGACGGAGAGCAAATTGTAGTTACCGGTCAACAGAAACTTGTTGACAATTCATCAGTACATATTGTTAACCGATAACTACAGGAATAAAAACTTATGAAAAAGAAACGAACATTGATTGAAACAATAATCTGTCATAAACAACTCATAATTGCAGCCACCGTTCTTTTAGTATTGTTTGGAATAGTGGCATTAACCCAAATGCCTCGTGATGAATTTCCGGAATTTAAGATTCGGCAGGGATTGATAATAGGAATATTTCCGGGCGCATCATCACAGCAAGTAGAAGAACAATTAACAAAGAAGGTCGAAAATTATTTATTCCAGTATGAAGCTGTCGATAAAAAGAAGACTCATTCCATTTCGAAAGAAAATGTTATGGTTATTTATGTCGAGGTTCAGAAAAAAGAAAAAGATCCTAAGCTATTTTGGGCAAAACTTCGACACGGATTAAATGAATTGAAGGAACAACTTCCTTCCGGAGTAATGTCGCTGACGGCGGATGATGATTTCGGAAATACCTCTGCAGTGCTGATGGCGGTTGAATCCGAAACAAAAACTTATAAGGAACTTGAGAAATACATTGAACGGTTTGAAGATGGCGTTCGAAAAATACCTTCAACATCAAGAGTGAAACACTACGGCTTACAGAAAGAAGAGATCAATGTTTATATAGACGATGCCAAACTGACAAATTACGGCATTAAACCGCTTATGGTGTTTGCCGCTCTTAAACCGCAAGGTACAGTTAATTATGCCGGAGATATTGATGACGGAAAATTTATAAGACCGATACACATCCCGTCCGGTTATAAAACGGAAAGCGACATAGCCAATCAAATTGTTTATTCCGATCCTACAGGCAATGTTATCCGTGTTAAGGATGTAGCAAAAGTTGTAAGGGAATATGCGGAGCCGGATTCTTACATACGCCTTAACGGTAAAAAATGTTTGCTTGTTTCTCTTGAAATGCTTCCGGGTAATAATATTGTTCAATATGGGGATGAAGTAAAAAAAGAAATTGAAAAATTTACTAAGCGGGTACCGCCGGATGTACACGTTGGAATTATTTCAGATATGCCCGATTTTGTTTCAAAGTCTATCTATAACTTTCTTAAAGAATTTCTGATAGCCATAATTGCGGTTATTCTTGTAACAATCCTTTTATTGCCCAAAAGAGTTGCTCTTGTAGCTGCATCGTCTATCCCAATTTCGATTTTTATTACACTTGGAATAATGTGGGTAACTGGAATGGATTTGCAAACCGTTTCTCTTGCCGGGCTAATAGTCGTTCTCGGGATGGTGGTAGATAACGCAATAGTAATTGTTGATAATTACGTGGAAAAGCTTGACAACAATATAACGCCGCACGATGCCGCTTCACAGAGTGTAACCGATCTTTTCGGTTCCGTTTTTTCGGCTACATTAATACTTATTTTTTCTTTTGTACCTCTATTGTTTGTAATGACTGGGATTGCAGGAGATTTTGTAAAATCATTACCTCTCACTGTTACTTATGCATTGTTAATTTCGCTTCTTGTTTCCGTCGTGTTGGTTCCGTTAATGAGTTATATATTCATAAAGCACGGGATAAAAGGAGAACACAGCAAAGGGAAAAAGGGAGCGTTTTTAAATTGGGTGCAGTCTTTTTATGATAAAATTTTAGAAAACTCCTTTAAAAAGAAAAGAACAACTGTTGTTATTGGCGCTGCATCATTTATACTCGGACTCATAATTTTATTAATCACACCGATGCAAATGTTTCCTCCTTTTGAACGAAATCAATTTGCCGTAGAAGTTTATCTTCCCGTAGGGAGTTCCTTACAGCAAACCGATCGTGTTATGAAAGAGGTTGAAGAAAAACTGATTAAAGATAAAAGAGTTAAAGAAGTTGCTGCGTTTGTTGGAACGAGTTCGCCAAGATTTCATACTTCGTATGCGCCGAATTTTCCGGCAAAACATTACGGACAGTTGTTGGTTATAACGGAATCGAACGAAGCAACAAATGAAATACTAAATGAATACAGTAAGAAATTCAGCAACATAAATCCGAAGGCTTATATTCGTTGGAAGCAGCTTGAAATGAAAATGACCAAAGCTTCGATTGAAATTCGTATTTCAGGGGATAGCATAAAAACTATAAAGCAGGTTGCGGCTCAAGTCTCGAACATTGTGCGAGGAATCGAAGGCGCTAAATGGGTCAGGACTGATTATGAACAACCTCTCCAGGCGGTTAGACTAAATCTAAAACAAGATGAAGCAAGCCGTCTCGGTTATTCAAAACAGATATTAGATTATTCACTTTTGGTTGGAACAAAAGGATTCCCGGTTTCAACAATTTGGGAAGGCGATTATCCGGTTAATGTAAATCTGAAAGTTGATAAAAAAATTAAGACGAATGTTGATGATATTATGAACCAATATGTAACCTCGCCGTTTTTAATTTCGTCGGTGCAAGTAAGGCAATTAGCTGATGCGCAACCGGAATGGACAGAAGGAGTAATAGCCAGACGTAACGGAGTTCGCACAGAAACTGTATTAGTAGATGTTGAAAGAGGTATTTACGAGTCAGTCGTTTTTAATAAAGCAAAACCTATTATAGATAATTTAAAATTACCAAAAAGTGTATCAATCAGCTACGGCGGCGATTATGAAACAAGTGATGAAGAGCTAACACCGGTCTATTATGCTATGGCAATTACTGTTGCGATAATATTCGTCATTTTATTATTCCAGTTTAGAACTATTAAAACATCGCTTCTCATTATGACAACGCTGCCATTAGGTATTTTCGGTGCAGCTTTAGGAATAAAAATAACCGGCTATCCGTTCGGCGTTACAGCTTTAATGGGAATTATCAGTTTGATGGGAATAATTGTTCGTAACGGAATTATTTATATCTCCTATGCTGAAACACTTCGGCACGAACACGGACACACACTTGAAGAAGCGGCAATTGCTGCAGGCAAAAGAAGAATGCGCCCGATATTTCTTACATCCGCCGCCGCGGCAGTTGGTGTTATTCCAATGATCTTAAGCCGTTCACCTTTATGGGGACCACTTGGTTCTGTAATATGCTTTGGATTGATTTTTGGAATGATAATGTCACTGCTTCTCCTTCCAGTACTTTATTATCTTTTTCATAGAAAAGATTTTGATAAACCAACAGAGAGTGAAATATTATGAAAAAAATAAATTTTTATATTCTGTTAATGTTAATAACGCTGTTAAGTCTAAACCAGGTTTTTGCTCAAAAAGTTTTAACGCTCGAAGAAAGCAAGCAACTCGCATTGCAGAACAATGCAAAAAGTAAAAACAGCAAATTAGAAATTGAAGCTTCACGACAGATTAGAAAATCGGCATTTACAAACTATTTCCCAAGTATAAGCGCCGGTGGAATGATGTTCGAGGCACAAAAAAACTTGATGGAGATACAAACACAAGGCGGCGATCTTCCCGTTTATGACGGCGACCCGGCTAATCTCGGAAGCGCTACTCAGTTTGCCTATTTCCCGAGTTCAACAATGGGCTTGCTGAAGAAAGGGACTGTGGGATTTTTGAATGTAGTACAACCCGTATTTGCCGGCGGAAGAATAATTTATGGAAATAAACTTGCCTCTTTGGGTGAAGAAGTATCTGAATTTAAAGATAAGATGACACAAGATGAGATACTTTTGAAAACTGAAGAACAATATTGGTTAATTGTATCGCTCGAAGAAAAATCCAAAACAATCAATAAATATGAAGAACTGTTAAATCGGCTTTTACTGCAAGTTGAAGATGCTTATAAATCCGGTATTGTGATGAAGAATGATGTTCTAAAAGTAAAACTAAAACTGAGCGAAGTTCTTCTGAACAAATCGAAATTAGAGAATGGGAAACAACTTGCGACAATGGCTTTCTGTCAGTATATCGGAATACCGTACGATTCAAGTTTAGTGTTAAAAGAAGAATTGAAAATTTCAGATTTACCTCAAAGTTACTTTGTTGATAAAAACGAAGCCTTAAAAAAAAGAGTCGAATACTCCTTACTTGAAAAATCAATTGAAGCAGAAGAACTTCAAACAAAAATGAAACGCGGTGAATATCTTCCCCAAGCTGGTATTGGCGTTAGCGGGATGTATATGAAATTAGATGAAGGCAAAGAAAGAACACTCGGAATGGTGTACGGAACTGTTTCGGTTCCAATTTCCGGTTGGTGGAGCGGCTCTTATGAACTGCAGGAAAGAAGTATTAAAGAAGAAATTGCCAAGAATAATTTTAAGAACAACTCCGAACTTCTTGTCCTTCAAATTGAAAAAGCATGGCAGGATTTTTCAGACGCATACAAACAATATTTGTTAAGCGAAGAATCGAAAGCGCAAGCCGAAGAAAACTTTAAGGTGAATGAAGATAGTTACAAAAATGGTATCAGTACTGTTTCGGATCTGCTCGAAGCGCAAGCGTTATTACAGCAAACTCAAGATCAATTAACAGATGCAAAAACAAATTGCATAGTTAAAAAAACAACTTACTTACAAGTAACGGGAAGATAGGGTTCTAAAATGCATAAAAGATTATGATTTACTATTTGACCATATTATTCTTCAGAATTTATTTTTTCTTCTTTTTAGATAAAACTGTAAAAGGAACAGAAAATATACCTACTGAAGGAGCTGCTTTATTAGTATCCAACCATATAAGTTTATTGGATGGACCGTTGCTTGCCGTAACTAATAAAAGAAAACTTTCTGCTTTTGCAAAGAAAAGCGTTTTTGGTAGTAAGGTTAAACTTTGGTATCTAAAAGCGATTGGCGGTATTCCGGTCCAATCGAAAAGTATTAACAGGGAACTATTAACCAAAACAATGCAGCTATTCAACAAGGGAGGGATACTAATGATATTTCCGGAAGGAAAAATCAATTCCAGCGGTGAATTAGGTGAATTTAAAGATGGCTTTATTAAAATAGCGGCTCAATTTCATGTGCCAATAATTCCGGTAACGATTAAAGGAACTGAGAAATCATTAAATAAAAATCAAAAATTTCCAAAACCGGCAAAAGTGGAAGTCATTTATAACAAACCTATAAAGCTTAATGCTGTCAAAAATCAGTTAACTAAGGAAGAGATTCAAATAAAAGTAGAAAAAATTAAAAGTATAATCCAAAATAATTTGCTTTGTAAATCAGAATAATAAAATGATAAAAAAAATAGAACAAAGAAAAGAAGAACTAAAAATAGGCCTCGCACTTGGCAGTGGTGCAGCCCGTGGGTTAACCCATATTGGAGTTCTAAAAGCAATTGAAGAAAACGGTATAAAAATAGATTATATATCTGGCAGTAGTATTGGCGCTTTAATCGGTGGGGCTTACGCAATCGGGATGTCTGTTGAAGAAATTGAAAACATCGCTTTACAAACAAATTGGAAACTTATGGCGAAAATATTTTCGCCGACTATTTCATTGTCTTCTTTGGTGAATACTAATTACTTATCAGAATTCCTAAGCACTTGGTTTGGAAACAAAACTTTTGATGATCTTAAAATCCCTTTCTCGGCAGTAACGTCTGATATTCAAACCGGCGAAATGGTTGTTCTTGAAAAAGGCGATCTTCTTTCTGCTATCAGGGCTAGCATATCTATCCCTATACTTTTTTCACCAGTAACAATCGGCAAACACAAACTTGTTGACGGTGGATTGGTTAATCCTACCCCGGTAGATGTTGTTAAGAAAATGCAAATGGATAAAGTAATTGCCGTTAACCTTAGGAGATTTGGAACCTACGGAATAGGTCAGGAAAACGGTAAGCAAATTATAGAAGTGAATAAGAAAGTTAAAGAGTTATCATTAAATGAAAAGATACAATACTTTATAAAACATCCTATAGAGTATTTGAATAATAACGCAAATGAAAAAACTCCCGATCCCAAATTCTGGAGCGTGTTGTATCAGATGTTCATCATCGTACAAGTTCAGATTAGCGATTTAACTATGCAAATCGCTAAACCGGATATTCTTATTGAACCGGATACCGGTGAATTCAAAGTTTTTGAGTTTAGAAAAGCGAAAGAATTAATTGAAGTTGGTTATAAAACGGCGAAGAAACAATTAAAAAACAATGATTTCGTGTAAATAAAATAGAATATAGTTGAGATGAAAAATGTATACATAAAATATAGTGCAGCCACTTTATTACTCATTACTTGTTTTATGGATTCTTCCAGTTTCGGAAATACTTTTCAAGATACATTATATAAACAGGTAAATAAAGGAGCAATTCAGTTTCTTACTGTTGGTGAAGAACTCACTTACGAAGTTAGCTGGTGGTTTATCAAAATTGGGACTATCCGTACTAAGGTAATTGAAGTTACAAAGCATAACGACGATTATGGGATCAAAGCTGCTGTTTATATTGACTCCTATTCCGGGCTTCCCTTTGTAGATCTGCACTCGGTATTTGAAACTGAAATGGATAAAAACTGCTTCTCGAATTCTTTTATAAGTAAAACAAAAGATGGGGAAACCTGGTGGGCAACAAGATACCGATATGACCGAATTAACAATAGGCTGTTCGTTGAAAGCGGCAGAACAAACAACAAAAACAGCGGAGAATTCAAAATAGAAAAAATTGATACTGTTACTATACAAGAAAAAACGCAAGACGGTCTTTCCCTCTTATTCTTTGCCCGCGCTAATGTTAGAAAAGGCACAGAGGTGAAAGTACCAACTATGATTAACAGCAAGAAAGGTCTAACAATATTGAATTTTTATGAAAAACATACAGACACAGAAATTGATGCTGTTGAATATCCAGTCGATGTTGTCGAGTTTGATGGTCAAGCATTATTCAAAGGAATATTTGGTCTTACAGGACCTTTTAAAGGATGGTTCAGTAATGATACTGCGCAAATTCCAATACGGGCAAAAATGAGTGTAATACTCGGCAACATTAACATTGAACTAATTAAATGGTCACGAGCTAACTGGAAGCCTCCAAAATATAATTAGTCAAATGAGTGAAAGATTTATTAAGGATACATTTAAATGGTAAAAATCGGGAAAATGGTACTAACGATTCTCTATCTTAAAAGAATATTTATTGTTGGGCTTATTTATTTAATGCACTCAGTATTATATGGTTATGTTAGTATCCATCACATTAACGACAATTTTAATTTGCTCACCGACCTGGACAAACTTTTCCCTTTTGTGCCGGAAATGGTTTATCTCTATGTGTCCTTTTACGTTGTAGTCGTTTTATCGGTATTCTTTTTAAGAACGGAAGAATCATTTGACAGAATAATTGCATCAATTCTTGGGACATTATTATTCACCTATCCATTATTTTATTTTTTCCCGGCATATTATCCGGTTCCTTTATTTGAAGCCAATACTTTTACAACAAAATTTTTAAAGTGGTGTTTTGACTCTGATGTTCCCAATAACACTTTCCCCAGCTTACATGTTAGTTTATCTTTTACAATGGCTTTAGGGATTAAACATTACCGAAAGAAACTTGGTACGTCTTATTTAATATGGGCAAGCGGGATTGCATTATCAACACTCATGATTCGAAAACATTTTCTTATTGATTCTTTCAGCGGAATTGTGATGGCGACTTTTAGCTATAATCTTTTTGTTTCAGGAAAACTCACTAAACCCTTGTTTGACATTTTTGAAAAAATAAAGCATTACCTTGCGAATTACATTGAGAAAGAATTCATCGTCAAACGAATCAGCCGTAATTTTATTTATTTGTTCGTTACAATTCTAAGAATGAAATGAGGAAAAAAAATAAATCATATTTCTTTGCAAATAACATGGAAGAAGAATTAACTAAAAGTAACATATAATAATGGTTAAACTAAAAACATCAGTAAAGAAATTTATCATGATTGCTGTTTTCGGTATAGCGATGGCTTATCTTGAAGCAGTGGTAGTTGTTTATTTAAGAATGCTTTTTTATCCGGAAGGTATTCTGTTCCCTATTAAGATTATGCCATTAAGTACGGCTCTTATTGAGATTGGAAGAGAATTCTCAACTATTATTATGCTGCTCGTTATTGGATATTTATCCGGGAAAACGCTCATCGAAAGATTTTTATATTTCATTTTTTGTTTTGGTGTTTGGGATATTTTTTATTACGTATGGCTTAAAATATTTCTCAATTGGCCCACCTCTTTGTTAGAAAATGATCTTCTTTTTTTAATCCCCATTCCTTGGATCGCACCGGTTTTGGCTCCAATCATTGTTTCTTTGACAATGATTATTGCTTCAGTTTTAAGTTTATTTTTTCAAAATAAAGGTCATACTCTAAAAGTTGAAAAAAAATATCTATTATTAGCAATTCTTGGCAGCATAATAATAGTGATTTCATTTTTCTGGAATGCATATACAGTAAATCTTCTTGAAGAATCCAATCCGGGTTTTCAATGGGAAATATTTTTTATAGGCGAAGTTATACTGATTATCGGATTAATTCTATTTCTTAAAAAAAACAAACCCAAGACTATGAAATTTTTCATAAAATAATAGAGAACTTATGGGACCAAAAAATCAAAAAGCTACTGCAATTATGTGCGCTTATAATGAGATGAAAACTATTGGAGATATTTTAGAAACATTACTAAAATGCACTGAGCTAAAAGAAATAATAGTTATAAACGATGGTTCAATCGATAGTACCTCAAAAATTTTAGAAAAGTTCATAGGGCTTAATAAGTTGAGAATTATTGAACTGCCGGAAAATAGAGGGAAAGGATTTGCAATGGCTGAAGGTATTGCGAATGCACAAAATAATTTGCTTGTTTTTGTAGATGCTGATTTAACGAATTTTAAGGTTGAATATATCCTACAGCTTATACAACCCTTGTTAGAGGGAAAAGCAAATATGGTCATCGGACAACCAACAGAAAATGTTATGGACTATCGTTTGAATCCATTCATATCTTTAGCAGGTGAACGCTCACTATTCCGTGATGAAATTTTCCCTTTGATAGAACAAATGAAAGAAACTCGTTTTGGTGTAGAGACACTAATTAATCTTCACTACAAAGCAAACAATATGAAAACACTTTACGTAAGTCTTTGGGGGCTGGTGCATCCTATTAAAATACAAAAGTATCCTTTCGCAAAATCTATGAGGGAATATCTTTTAGCTGCAGAACAAATAGTCAAAACACTAATGATGAATTATATGCTCGTTGTTTTAACAATCCGTAATATTTTCTTAAGGTAAACCGGATGAAAGAATACTAACCAAAATTAGCATTGGTATTAGGCGGCGGCGCAAGAGGTTTAGCTCATAATGGAGTATTAAAAATACTTGAAGAAAATGATATAAAAGTTGATTTAGTGGTAGGAACCAGTATTGGCGCTTTTGTAAGTGGGTTTTACTCAGCAGATATTACGGCTAAAGAAATGGAAGAAATAGCTCTCGCAATAGATAGGGCTATGGTTGCAAAAATGCTCGCACCGGGTCTTTCATCTTCTGATTTTGTTGACAGCGAACGAATAAGAAAATATCTCAAGCAGTATTTAGGTGAATTTAATATTGAACGGTTACAGTATTGAGGTAAGATAATTTTTTTGCCCAACGATGACTGAAAAACTAAAATAGACGGTTTAATCGAAAAGGAGCTGTAAATGAAATATTTCTCTCTATTTAAAAAACTCCGTGACATTAAAATTTTGTTGCTTATAATATTTTTAATAATTGTTATAATTGTTGCGAGCTATTTTGGTTTACACGGATTTTTTAAATGGATTAACTCTTTAATTGATATCATTTAATTAATTGATAAGGAAGGTATTAATTTGTCATTTTTAATTAATGGAAAAAAGGGAGTCTGCCATGAAAAACATTATTAATCAAGAAGATGAAATTGATCTATTAAACAGAATAAAATGGTTAGATGAAAAAGATAAACCTAAATGGGGCAAAATGAACGCGCATGAAATGGTTTGCCATGTGAGCGATCAAATAAGATTAGCGATAGAATTGAAATCAGCAGAGTATGTAGGGAATAGAAAACATGAAAAGATACTAAAGCATTTAGTACTTTTAGGCATACCCGCTCCTAAAGGAAAAGTGGAAACTGTAAAAGAATTAAAACAAGGAGATGGCGGAACTAAACCAACCGAATTTTATAGTGATAAAGCTGAATTAATAACATTGATTAAGAAAATCAATGTTGCCTTTGATGATAAAAAAACTGTTCGACACCCAGTGTTTGGATATCTGAATAGGAAAGAATGGGGTAGATTAATCTATACTCATATAAATCATCATTTAAAACAATTTGAAAGATAAAATATTTAATCACAATAATTCATCCGGCAGTTACATTAACGGAACTATTCCTACTTCGAATTTTATTATTTTACGAAATATTTAATTGACCGTATTCCAAGATTAACGAGTCTAACTTATCCTTAGGGATTATAATATAAATTGCATTCGATTCTGCTATGATTGTTTCATCTTTGTCTAACATTTTACCCATTAAAAAAACTTTCTTCCCATCAATTTTTTCCACCCAAGTTTCAACAATCACTTCACTTTCAATAGATAATGGTATGCGGTAAGTTATGCTGAAACTTGCAGTAACTGCGGGATATCCATTCATAAAAGATGCAGCACCCAAAGTCTCATCGAGCACGGCAGCTATTGCACCACCGTGTACAATTTGTGGTTGGCCTTGTGCTTCTTTATGGAAAAAGACTTTTGCATAAAACCTTTTAGTTTCTTTGTCGAAATAATATTGTGTGTCAATATAATTCTGCTGTTTACCAGAAACAAATGAGTGAGTGTAAACTCCCATATCAAGAGGTCTTAGTTTTTGAATTTTATTGAGGGAACTCATGATCATAACTCTACTAAAAGTTTTTTATCTGCAAGACTTATACAAATATATTAACTTAGAACTAAAATGTCTTGTATAATTAATAAAAGTACATATTGAGTATTGAATAAAATATTCTCAAAATAAATTCATTCATTAAAAACTGTTTTAAGAAATATTTTCGTTTTGACACAAGTCTCTTTATCCGCTTTTTCGTTATCAGTAATAGGCATATTGAATTTCTTGCCCAATTCGGTTGCTTCGGGATTTGTAAATGCATGTAAACTTCCTTAGTAATTAACAAATTCAAAATTAACGTACACATCTCTCATTTCATTTATAAAAGCATCAATTTGTTCTTGAGGTACAAATTTATCATTGGCGCCGTTACAAACTAAAAATTGTGCTTTCACTTTTCCTTTCTCAGCTATTTATAAAGGAGCAAGAATACCGCGAAAACGCACAACTCCATCTAAGTCGAATCCTTTGTGCACAATGTGAAGAACAATTCCTCTTCCAAAGTAGTATACTCTCTTGACTAAATGAATAAGAAGTCTTATTTTTACTTTAATAATTGAACAATTATTGAAATATTAAAATGGCAAACAACAAATTTAGTGATCATGCAGTAAAAGTTTTCAAAGCATTAGCTGACCCAACCAGGTATCAAATTGTTACTTTGGTTTTAGAAAGAGGTGAAATGGGTTGTATGGATTTTGACAAAGAATTCAGATCAACTAAATCGGCTTTATCACATCATTACAGGATTTTAGAAAATGCTGATTTAATTATAACCAGAAAAGAGGGACAGCATGTATTTGTTTCGCTTAATATGGAAGTACTGAATAAATATCTTCCGGGTTTTAAGAAAACTCATCTAAATAAAACTTGACCGTTAATTAATGTATTCACCGTTTCTTTTACATAGTAATTCAATAGTCAAGCAATTATTTAATAATTAAACGTATTTATGGAAATTAAAATTGATTTTTTCCACGATGTGCTTTGCGTATGGTGCTATATTGCTTCACCACGACTTAGAAAAGCAATCGAACAGTTTGATGGAAATATTGAAGTAAAGCACAGATGTTTTGCATTAGCACCAACTCAAGACGATATTACACGGATGTTCGGAAATCATATATTGGGTAAAGAAGAAATACTTAGACACTGGCAGTCTGCAAAAGATCATTCTATTAATGAGGTAGAAATAAATGTCGGATTAATGCGTGAAAGAACATTTCCCTATCCCCATTCGCTACCCGGGCTTATAGCGTGCAAAGCGGCAGAACTTCAAGGTGGTCAAGAATTACATTGGAAATTTTTCGATCGAGTTCAATATGCTCATGCTGCTGAATGCGGAAATATTGCTGATAAACAAGTTTTATTTGGCATAGCCACAGAATTAAAATTGGATATGGCGCAATTTGGAAAAAATTTTCAGGATGATTCAACGAAAGAAAAAATTTCAAAGGATTTTGAACTTGCCAGGTCGATGAATATTAATGCGGTTCCCACCGTTGTAATAAATCAACAAATAAAAATCTCCGGTGCAGTTCCAACTGAAGTTTATCTAAAAACATTTGATGAACAACTTAAAAGACAAACATAAAGGAGAGTACAATGGACATACTTGTTTTAGCAGCTCGTTTTCTTTTTTCAATGATATTTTTATTTTCAGGTTTGGGACATTTCACTCAAACTGAACAAATGGCTCAATATGCTGCATCTAAAAAAGTACCCGCGCCAAAATTAGGTGTTATAGTTACCGGAATAATGTTGATGCTGGGGGGACTAAGCGTTCTATTAGGAGCTTATGTTGAAATTGGAGCTTTATTAATTGTCGTTTTTTTAGTGCCAACTTCTTTCTTGATGCACAACTTTTGGACTGTTAAAGATCCAATGATGAAACAAAACGATATGATAATGTTTATGAAAAATATGGCATTAACCGGTGCTGCTATATTGATATGGTATCTTTATAAAGTTGTTCCAAATGTTCCGTTGAGCATCAATTAAAAGATTGAGAGTAGGATACAATCCAAAACTTTCTTTATGGCACCTCTAAAGATTGAGCGGTGCAATAATATTTGTTAATAAAAAGAAGTGAATTATGATGAGCACTAATAATTACATCCCCGGTGTTTGTAACATCGGTAAAGATGAAATAAATAAGCGGAAACGAGCCGGTATTGTAGGATTAATTTTAACCGTTCTTACACATTCTCTTTTCGTTTATTTTGAAGTTTCAAAGGGAGTTCGTTTTCTTACATTTATTCCGGCTGTAATATCTGCAATTGGTTTTTTACAAGCACGAATGCGTTTCTGTGCTTACTACGGATTGGCTGAGATGTTCAATTATGATTCATTAGGAAAATCAAACAAAGTAAATAATAATGAATTTGTGAGAAAAGATAAGAAGAGAGCAAGGCAAATAATTTATTATTCTGTTTTAATTGGAATTGGAGTTGGTCTGATTGCTGCCATTATTTAATCTGCTGACTTTGAAAGAAAACTCGGAAGAAACAATGAGCAAGAATAACAATGCTTGCTCAAATAACATTTAAAAAAAAGACTGAAGTAGAGAAATATAATTTAAAACAATAATTAAGAGGAAAATAAATGATACTAATAACTGGTGCAAACGGACATCTTGGCGGTGCAACAATTGATTTTTTACTAAAGAAAAATCCGAATTCAAAAATAAAAGCTTTAGTAAGAGCCGAAGAGAAAGGTAAAGATTTTAAAGCCAAAGGTGTTGAATTAGCAATCGGCGATTACCTGAATTACGATTCTTTAGTAAATGCATTTAAAGGTGTTGAAACATTTTTGCTTGTTTCATCAAGCACGATGGGTGATAGACACGCACAACACGCTAATGCAATTAAAGCAGCTAAACAAAACGGTGTAAAGCACATTGTTTATACTAGTGTTTTAGGAGGTAATCCAAATTCAAAATTTTCTGCCGAGATAGATCATTATAAAACAGAAGAAGATATAAAAAATTCCGGCATCGCTTACACAATTATGCGCAATACTTATTACGCCGATTTCTTACCGGATATAATTGGCAATGCTCTTGAAAGCGGAGCTATTTATTATTCTTCCGGCAATGCAAAGATTAATTTTGCTGCAAGAATTAATATGGCAGAAGCGAATGCAGTTGTGCTTTCAGATATAACAAATCATCAAAATAAAATTTATGAAATTACTTCCGGAAGTAAATATACATTTGATGAAATCGCGGGAATGCTTTCTGAGATAACCGGAAAACAAATTAAATATGTTGATATTCCAGTTGAAGCATTGAAGGAAAACATCATAAAATTCGGAATGCCGAAAGAAGTTGCTGAATTAATGGGAAGCATAGCAGAATCAATGAAAGCCGGTGAATTTGATTTTATTGATCCTACTCTCGAGAAATTACTTGGAAGAAAACCGGTTGATCTTAAAGATTTTCTGTTAAATGTTTATAAAAAATAATAAAGGAGAATACCATGAAAATTAAAGCTGCTGAAAACGGTCCATATTTGCTTGAAGTAACCGAAGCAAAGTTAATAAAAGATGGGAAAGAAGAGATTCTTTCTCAAAAAATGATTGCACTTTGCCGATGCGGGCAATCATCAAATAAACCATTTTGCGATGGAGCTCATAAGAAATGTGAGTTTAAAGGTGAAGTTGTTGAAGTGGAAGTGAAGTAATCGCTTTCTGATTATATATTCTCACACAATCACTTTAGCAACTCCGGTTGCAAGCAAATATTATATAAAAAACATATAGTTACTAAATAATTTTAAAGATTCAAAAAAAGGTGAAAATATGAAATATCGAACTTTAGGAGATACAGGTGTTTTGATATCCGAATTGTGTTTTGGCACTATGGGTTTTGGAGGCACTGATATGTGGGCTAATGTTGGTAAAACACAACAAGACGAAGCCGATAGATTGGTGGGTATTGCAATAGACGCCGGTATTAACTTTTTTGATACTGCGAACATTTATTCGACTGGTATTTCAGAGCAGATACTCGGGAAGTCTTTAGCTACGAAAAGAAAAAATGTAATCCTTGCAACGAAAGTTAGAGGCAAAATGGGTGAAGGCGTTAATGATGTTGGTTTATCACGAGTTCACATTATGCAGCAAGTTGATGAAAGCTTAAAGAGACTTGGAACAGATTATATTGATCTCTATCAGATTCACGGTTTCGATATACTTACACCTCTTGAAGAAACATTACGTGCTTTAGATGATTTGGTCAAAAGCGGAAAAGTCAGGTACATCGGATGTTCTAACTTAACAGCCTGGCAATTGATGAAGAGTTTGTGGATATCTGATAAAAATGGTTTCAATAAATTCAAATCGCTTCAAGCTTATTATTCGATTGCTGGGAGAGATTTGGAAAGAGAAATTGTACCATTGCTTAAAGATCAAAAATTGGGTTTGATGGTATGGAGTCCACTTGCTGGAGGATTTTTGTCCGGTAAATACAGAAGAAATCAAATGCCGGAAGAAAATTCGAGAAGAAAAGAATTTGACTTTCCACCAATCAATAAAGAAAAAGCTTTTAATATTATTGATGTGATGAATGAATTAGGTAAAACACATAATGCTTCAGTTGCTCAAGTTGCTTTAGCGTGGTTATTACATCAGAAAGTTGTTTCGAGTGTTATAATAGGCGTTAAAAATGAAACCCAGTTAAAAGATAATCTAAAGTCCACTGAAATAACTTTTACAGAAGATGGGCTGAGAAAATTAGATGAAGTAAGCAAACTTGATCCGGAATATCCCGGCTGGATGGTTGATTTTATGCAGCAAGATCGAATAGTTAATCAATAAGGTATTTACTCGGTGAAAAGTAAAAACACTTTAACGAAGGCGCTATTTATAATGATTCTAAGCTTTGTCCTTTATAATAGCGCCTTTTCACAAAACTTCTCATCTTTTGTATTCTCATTTGGAAAATTTAATGCATTAGAAAAAGATATCGGAGTACTTGAGAGCGGAATTGAGCTTCGGGCAAATATAACCGACTTTCTGACATTAAATCAAATCATTGGAATAATGACTACTTCAAAGATGAGTAATTATTTTTACTTTGGTTTATGCAAAGAGATAATCTTCGATTCTTATTTTATTACACCAAGTTTTGCAATAGGTCTTTATACAAAAGGCAGGGGTAAAGATCTTGGTAATCTCTTAGAATTTAGATCACAAGTTGGGATTTCCTACGTTAAAAAAAAGGGTCTGCGCGTTGGTATGAGCTTTAATCACATATCTAATGGTGGATTTGCCGATTACAATCCCGGTGTTGAAAGTCTTTCCTTCTTTTTGATTTTATATTAGAAAAATATAACTGCCAAATATTCTACACATTTTTTTTGTAATGCAAGAAAGCGAGTATAACTACTTGACAAATATCATGATTATTCATACGTTTCGAACATTCTAATAATAAGTTTGAGAAGAATAATGCCAATAGACAAAAAGCAAGAAGCTAGTGCAGAAAATAAGAAGAGAATGATTTTAGAAGTCTCAAGAGATCTTTTTGCGAAGTACGGATTTTCTAAGACGACACTTGATGATATAGCAAACGCCATAGGGATGAAAAAAACCTCACTCTATTATTATTACAACAACAAAGAAGCCATTCTCTTTGACGTAATACAAAACGAAAGAAAAACGTATTTAAGTGGATTAACCGCTGCGATAAAAAGTAAATCAAAAATATGTGATAAAGTTCTAGAGTATGAAAGAGCAAAAATAAAATATCTCAGGGCAGCCATAAATCCTTACGATATGACTGTGAGTCTTTATCTGGAGATTAAGAACAAAATTCAAACGGTACTGGAAGAAATAATTAAAGATGAGGAAACAATTGTCAAACAAATTATAGACGAAGGAATAAAAAACAACGATATAAAAAAATGTGATTCAAACGGATTAGCAAAATCAATAGTTACCATTTCAGAAGCTATACGATACCGGGAGTTATATAATACTTCTACACCAAAAGTAAATCAAATTGATTTTAGTAAAGTAGAAAAAGATATAGAGTTCATATTAAAATTACTTTTTGAAGGTCTCAAAAAATAAAAATAGACGATGATTTTAAAACGATTAGCAAATAAGAGAATAAATTGGAGTAGTAATAAATGAAGAAAATACTTTTCTGTTTAATTACATTGACAAACTTGCTCTATGGTCAAACACAAGAAAAATTAATCTTAGATATAAATAAAGCTGTAGAGCTTGCATTAGAAAAAAATTCTAACATAAGAATATCGAAGATGGAAGTGGAAAAATCCGAACAAAAATTACGCGAAGCACGGAGCGGATTATTTCCAAAGATTGATGCGAGTGCACAATATCAGCGATTTATTGAGAAGCCGGTCATATTCTTACCAGCGGGTTCTCCATTCAGTCCTCCGGGTCAACCAAGTATATTAGAAATAGGTTCCGATAATTCATATGTTGGAACAGTAGGAGCGAGTGTACCTCTTTTCGCTTTAGGTTTATATGATGGAATTGGAATTGCCTCCTCAGGAGTTGAATTAAGCACTGAAAACCTTAAATCAATGGAGGTTAAGACCATTACCGATGTGAAAAAAGCTTTTTTAAATGTGATAATTGGCAGAGAGTTTAAGAATGTAATGCAGCAGAGTTTGCAAAATGCTTTGGATAATTTTGAAAATGTAAAAAGACTAAATAAAAATGAAGTTCTTTCTAATTACGACTTGTTAAGGGCTGAAGTGGGAGTTGAGAACTTAAAACCGCTGGCACAACAAGCTGAGAACAATTATAAGTTAGCTAAGGATGGATTAGGAATAACAATAGGATTAAGTTATGAAAAAGAGATAGAAATTACAGGTGATTTAGAATTTGCAGAAGATTATCAAATTCCCTCCATAGATGAAATAATAAATCAAGTGCTAATAAATAATCCGCAATTAAATATAGTTAATAAACAGTTAGAGATCACGAATACCTCAATATCACTTGAAAAATCAGCATATTTCCCTTCTCTAGCTGCATTCGGGAATTATCAATATCAAACACAAGCAAATGATTTCAAATTTGAGAACTATAAGTGGGTAAGTACTTTTGTTGTAGGTGTACAACTTCAAATACCGGTTTTTAACGGGTTTAAAACACCATCAAGAGTGCAACAGGCAGAGATTGCATCGACACAGGTAGATGAACAAAAGAAAAACTTGATTGAAGTTCTTAAAACACAAACACAGAGCGTTGTTTACAGAATTGAACAAGCTGTTAAAAGAATAAATGGTCAAATGAAAACAGTACAGCAAGCAGAAGAAGGTTATGCTATAGCCAAGACAAGGTTAGAAAATGGTATCGGAACTCAACTTGAATTAAATGATTCAGAACTTGCATTGCGGCAAGCCAAGCTAAATAAATTACAAGCAATTTACGATTTGAAAGTTGCAGAAGCCGATCTTCAATACTTATTAGGTAGAAAATAAAAAAAAGATTAAGGAGAATAAAATGAAGAAGAAATTTTTAGTAGTATTTTTTGCCTTATCTCTACTTTTTGCCATAGGGTGCTCAAAAGAAGATAATAATACTAACGGAAAAAATATAAATGAAGCTATTCCCGTTGAAACAAAGAAAGTTGAGAAAAGTAATCTCGATCAAACAATTTATTTGGTAGGAACTCTTTATGCGTGGAAAGAAGCCAATCTTGGAGCGCAAACAACAGGGAGAATTGAAAAAATATTTGTTGAAGAAGGCAACGAGGTTAAAGAGGGTGATATTCTTTTTCAGATGGATGATACACAATTAGCCCAAGCTAAGATTCAATATGAAGTTGCTAAGGATGATTTCAATAGAATGAAACCTCTGATTGAACAGGGCTCTATTAGCAAGCAGCAATTTGATAAAGTGAAAGCCGGATATGAAACAGCAGAATATGCTTATAATTTATTGTTGGCAAATACTCAATTCAAAGCTCCTTTCTCCGGGATAATAACATCGAAAAAAATGAATGATGGTGAAGTATTTCTTCTTGCACCGGGTGGAAGCGGGGCGCCGGCAGTTGTTACACTAATGCAGTTGAATCCCCTTAAATTAAAAACCAGTGTGAGCGAGTTAAACTTCAAAGATTTACGTCTTGGGCAAAAAGCAGATGTTCAAGCAGATGCATATCCAGGAATAAAATTTACTGGAGTCGTTAGCAAAATCAATCCTACCATTAATTCCGCAACCAGAACTTTTGATATAGAAATAAAAATACCTAACGATGGGAGAAAGCTTAGACCGGGAATGTATATAAGATCAACTATAAATTTTGGGCAGGTATCCGCACTAGTTGTTGATCGCTCCGCAATTTTGAAACAAACGGGTACATTTACTTTCTACGCATTTGTAACCGAAGGGAATAAAGCTGTTAGAAGAACAGTAAAAACCGGAAGAGAATTTAATAATCAAATAGAAATAATTGAAGGATTAAAAGAAGCCGATAATTTAATTGTTAACGGACAAGTACGCGTTAAAGATGGTTCGACTGTAAATATCAAAAGAACAGGAGAGACCAAATGACTTTACCCGAAATATCTGTAAAAAGACCGGTATTAACAATAATACTCTATCTGGCAATTATAGTTTTAGGATTAGTTTCTTACCAAAGATTATCGATTGACTTGTTACCGGAAATTGAAATACCGATGATAAGTGTCTTAACTTCATATCCCGGGGCAACTGCTCAAGATATTGAAATAAATTTATCGAAAAAAATTGAGACAGGTCTTAGCTCCGTCAGTAACCTTAAAAAGATTACATCAACATCAATTGATAATGTATCGGCTGTTACCTTAGAATTCGAATACGGTTCAAACTTAGACGAAGCTGCCAATGATATACGCAACGCATTAGAACTAGTAAAAAGAAACTTGCCCAATGATGCCGATGAACCGATAATATTTAAATTCAGCACAGATATGATGCCTATAGTTATGCTGGGGATAACTGCTGATGAAAGCTATATCGGTTTGAATAAATTAGTAGAAGATAAGATTGCGAATCAGTTGAAAAGACTACCCGGTGTTGGCACCGTCCAAAACTTAGGTGGTCCGGTAAGGCAAATCTCAATTGATATTGATCCCAATAAATTACAAGCATTTAACTTAACTACTTCGGGGATTGGCAATGTTTTAGCAGGCGAAAACCTAAATTTGCCGGCCGGTTCTATAAAAATGGGAAGAATAGAATATAATGTTAGAACTGTAGGCGAATTCACAAGCGCTAAAGAGATGGGAAAGGTTGTAGTCGGTCAACAAGCCGGAAGAATAGTTTATCTTAAAGATGTCGCTACTGTTCGCGATACATTGGAAGAAAACACGAGAGATGTGAGGCTGATGGGAGGAAAGCGTGGTTTGATGTTGATGATCCAAAAGCAATCCGGCGCGAATACTGTTGATGTAGCAAGGGAGGTTTTGGCTAAAATAGAAACTATTAAAAATGAATTGCCCTCTGATGTAAGCGTAGAAAAAATAATGGATAGCTCTGAATATATCGTAGATTCAATAAGTAATCTTTCCGAAACAATTCTTTACGCATTCGTTTTTGTTACAATTGTACTCTTGGTTTTTTTAAGAAAATGGCGCGCAGCTGTAATTGTTCTTTTGACTATACCGGTTTCATTAATAGGCGCTTTTGTTTATCTATACTTTTCCGGCAACACATTAAATATTATTTCACTTTCTTCGTTAGCAATAGCCATAGGGATGGTTGTAGATGATGCCATTGTAATTATAGAAAATGTAACACGACATGTGGAAAGAGGTTCAAGGCCAAGAGAAGCCGCAATTTTCGGATCCACTGAAGTCGGTTTAGCTGTAATGGCTTCAACGTTAACGATTGTAGCGGTCTTTTTCCCGTTGGTATTTATCACCGGGCTTTCGGGCATTTTATTTAGACAGCTCGGTTTTATGGTTACAATAACTATTTTAATTTCTCTTTTTGCAGCTTTAACTATAGTCCCTATGCTTTCTTCAAAACTACTGGCATCCCGAAAAGATGAAAAACCTATCAAAAACAAAGCCTTAAAAACAATTGATAGTTCTTTAGGAAAAATGCTCGATTCATTAGACGAGTTTTACAAGAAAGTGCTTATTTGGGTTTTGGGGCATAAGGGTACAACGATAATTATTTCGGTTTTAATTTTTGCAGGATCGCTTGCTTTAATACCTCTGGTAGGGACAGAGTTTATGCCGAAATCAGATGCCGCTTCTTTAACCATTTCAATGGAACTGCAGTCAGGCACCCGGCTTGAAGAAACATCTGCTTTAGTCGCTAAAGTTGAAGATATTATTAAAAGAGATTTTCCAGAAGTAATTTATTTTTCCGGCAGAGCCGGAACCAGTACTAAAGGCTTTTCTTCTATTATAATAGGACAAAGTGAAGGATCTAATATTGCTAGTATAATGATAAGGACCTCAAAAAAAGATCAAAGAGAAAGATCAATTTTTAATATGGCAGATTCCTTTAGAGAAAAACTTTCACACATACCTGGTATAAAATCATTAACTATCTCAACTAGTACGGGAGCTGCTATGATGGGAGGCGCTCCGATTGCCGTTGATGTAGTTGGTCAAGATCTTGACGAAACCGAAGGGATTGCTAATCAAATTAAAGAATTTATGTACAATCTAAAAGGTACCAGAGACGTAAAATTAAACGTTACTGATCCCAAACCGGAATTACAAGTTGCACTTAATAGAGAAAAATTAGCGTTAAACGGATTAAACACGGCTATGGTTGCAAATGCAATTAGGAATAATATTTACGGTTTAACAGCTTCAAAATATAGAGAACTTGGTGATGAATATAATATTTTTCTAAGATATCCGCCAAATGAAAGAACCTCGATTAATCAAATTGAAAACCTTCCTTTAACCACACCAATGGGAGGAATTATTAAATTAAAAGATGTAGGAAGAATTGTTGAAAAATATTCTCCTTCTGAGGTGAGAAGAAAAAATCAAGAGAGAGTTATAACAGTAGTTTCCGATATTGAAGGCAGACCTTTAGGGGACGTAACAACTGACATACAAAACTATGTTAATAAAATGTACATACCAAGCTCGGTAACTATTGAATATGGCGGACAAATCGAACAACAATCAGATTCGTTCCGGGATTTGGGCTTATTGTTATTACTCAGTATTATATTGGTTTATATGGTTATGGCAGCGCAATTTGAATCATTCCTTGATCCGTTTATAGTTATGTTTTCAGTTCCCTTTGCATTTACCGGAGTTATAATAGCGTTGTTAGTTACCGGTTTCCCTATAAACATAATGTCGTTATTGGGTGCGGTTATGCTTGTTGGTATAGTCGTAAAAAATGCTATCGTTCTTGTTGATTACATAAATATAACCCGCGCAAGAAATATTCCGCTGTACGAAGCAATTATTTATTCAGGTAGAAACAGATTAAGACCGGTACTTATGACAACTTTAACAACTCTACTTGGCACTTTGCCATTAGCGATGAGTAAAGGGCAAGGTTCTGAAATGTGGCAATCATTGGGAATAGCTACGATTGGCGGATTGTTCTTCTCAAGTGTTATAACCTTAGTTCTTGTGCCGGTACTTTATTCCATTTTTGAAACAAGAATTAAACAAAAAAAAGAAATTGATTAAGGAGAAATTATGAAAGCGGTAATGATAGTATATAATCACGGGATTACCGAAGAAGTTGATGAAGCACTAAATAAATTAAATATAAAAGGATTTACAAGATTTGTAGATGTCCACGGACAAGGCAGCGATAAAGGCGAACCGCATTTGGGAACTCATATTTGGCCAAGTAAAAATGCGGTTGTCATAACGGTTATAGACGATAATTTAGTTGAAAGTTTATTGGAAAAAGTAAAAGAAATAAATGCAGAAGCTGAAGAACAAGGAATTCACGCCTTTGTATGGAGTATTGAAAAAATGATTTAATTCCCTAAGAGGTTACTATGAAAAAAGAATTAAAACTCGAATTTGAATTTGAAGATATTAAAAGTTATAAAATCGGGTCTCTGGTTATTTTAGAGCCGAAAACAGATGGGTTTCGGACTCTTTTAAATGTTGACGAAAGTTTCGAATTAATAGAATGGATTGATCTTGCTGGTAAAGATAAATCAGTGAAGGGAATTCTTTTTATAGGAAATGAAAATTGTTTTTGTGATAAAGCTTATGCTAAACATCTTGCTACTTTAACTGGTGAGTATATTAATCCCGAAGAACCTCGTTTGGTAAAAAAAATTATTGATGATAAAAAGAGATCAATACAAATTAACATGCTAAACAATTACATTAGAAAAATAATAGAAACACCTAAAATGATTTTTATTGCAATTACAAGTTGTGTTGTCTCCCCATTTTTTGGATTAAGTCTTGCTGCAGATTATAGAATTGCCAGCCCAAATTTGTTAATTCATCTAAATTCCAAAGAGTATGGGTTACATCCAAGTGGCGGCGTTCCTTTTTTTATGATAAAGCAGGTAGGATTATCAAAAACTCAAGAGATACTTTATAGCCAAAGATATATGGATGCATTAACAGCAAAACTCCTTGGAATAATAAACCATCTAACTTCTCCAAATAATTACAGAAGTGATGCAATTTCTCATGCGATCGAAATGTTAGAGTCAACCAGCTATGAATATTTCTTTTATACGAAACAACTAATAAATCATAAAATACTTAATGAATTTCAAGTCTATACGGAATTAGAATCCCAAATGGATTTACATTAAATAAACCCGTTGTGTGAATTATGTGAGGTAACCAATGGTCAAAGGCTTATTCATTACAGCAAATTCACCGCATCTCTTAAATTCTGTTGCTGAAGATGGTGGTGGATTTGAGTAGTAGTCTAATATATTTAACCGCTGGATTTTTGAGGATGCGTATTGACAAACTTAATTATATGCACTAGAATATAATTGGCAATACTCCCGAAATTATCTGCAAAAGTATATAACCAGATTAATCCTCCCGGTTGAATTACAATCCGTTTTTATCACAAATGACTTGGAAAAAACAGAATTAATTGTGCCGACACTACGTTCTTTTAATCGGGCAATATGCCTCGCTTAAAAAGAACAGCTACCTACCTTACTTGACTCATAATAAAATCAATATTTCGCACAAGATAAGCTCGGTAGCCGTTCTTACGAACGAGTGTCGGCTAATAATATAAATAATATGAAACATCAAACCCTCCATGAGCTTTTATCAATTCAAGCCGGAAGTAAAAACAATCTTTTTTCCTATGATGCCAAGACCTATAAAGGATCTTTATTGGGTGTTGACAAAAAGATGAAAGAATACCAGAAAGCAGGCTTGATTCAACAGATACCCTTCGACATCAAACCACGCGAAAGAAGAAAACAATATTTCTACTTCGTTACCAGAAAAGGTGCAATGGCTATTGACAGATTAGAGGATTATAAGCAGAAAATAACCAAGTCTTTGCATAACGCCGAACATGAGTCTATGAAGTTTGATATTGCTTTGGCTTTTATCAGGAATTATTCGGATTACGAGTTCAGTTTTAACTACAAAGCTGATTTAGATGGATTGAAGCCGGATATTTTAGTAAAGGCAAAGCACATCGAAGATAATAGGGAATTTACTTTTTTAGTTGAGATCGAACGCAAGAAAGAATTAACCCGTATTTACAGCGATAAGATTTTGAAGTATAATAGATTTATCAAGGCAGGATTATTCGCCAAGCATAATCTATCCCCCAAATCTAAAGTCTTATTTGTTTGTTCAAATCTCCGATATGATTCATATCTAAGGCCGCAGCAATATTCAGAAGCTATACCGGTTATTGACTTACTATATAGGCAGTTTAATCATTTTATGAATGTTATACAGGCGGAAAGTGACAAGTATTATCGTTTTATACCTTTTCCTGAATTTACCTCAATAGCTAAGCCGATCTGGAGAATGCCAAGCGGAGTTAAGGTGAAGATAATTGAATAATTAAACAGCTCTTTAACAACTCAATAAAATCTCCCAAAATTAATACTCATCTGCTCTCTCAGTATAGCGATAGCCTTTCCCTTATCAAGGTAAATTCCACCTTGACAAGGGTAGGCAACCAATCGCTGCACTCGTGGCAGAAATGAGTATTAAGACGCTCTGCCATTTCACTTAAAACAAATCCGTCAATCAATAAAATGAGGTATGAAATGAACGCTAAAGTAAAAGCAGTATTAGACACAATCCTTGACCAATTCCTGAATGGGAATATTCCTGAACTGGTCGCACTCTCAACTTATCCGGTTTCCATTCTTCCAATGAACAAGTGGTCTTTATTAAATCAACTTGTCTGTTATATAACCGGACTAAATGATTTCAGAGGATATAAGCAATGGCTTGAAGTTAAACGTTATGTAAAAAAAGGAGAAAAGGCCACCAACATTTTAGTACCCTGGATTAGGAAAGATAAAGATGAACAAACCAATGAAGAAAAATCTTTCTTGGCAGGATTTATTACAGCTTCAGTTTTCGCAGTTGAGCAAACAGACGGTGAGCCGTTGGATTATCAGAAATTAGAACTTCCTCCGTTTCCACTGATGGACCGGGCTAAAGAATTGGGCGTAAATGTTGCGGCGATACCGGGAAGTTATGATCATTATGGATATTACTCCCAAACTAAAAAAGTCATCGCACTAGCCAGTCCGGAGGAAGCCGTTTTCTTTCACGAAATATGTCATCTAGCTGATGATAAGATAAGCGGGATACAAGCTGGCCAAGACCCTATCCAAGAAATTACCGCCGAATTAGGAGCCTTAGCACTCTGTCAGATAGTTGGATTAGACGGTTCTAAACATTTCGGGAATCACTACCGCTATATTGAAAGCTATGCTAAGAAGCTAGATATGACACCTTATTGCGCAGTTTTGAAAGTTTTATCACGCACTGAAAAGATCTTAAACTTTCTTCTAAAGGAGGTAGAGCATGAGTTGTGTAGTGTGCCGCAATGAAAATTGTGCTGAGATAGACAGAAGTCATTTAATGTTTGATAACCTCAGAAATATCCTCAACACCGATTTTACTTCCATCAAGATTTCACTCCAAAAGATAAAAGGGAAAGGCAAAATTTTTATTGAGGATTACATTCATTGTCCGTTCTGCTATGAAAAACTCCCCGAAGCAAAAACATTTATTTTCTTAATTAAGGAGGCCGAGATGATCTCAGAAAAAACTATATCCCTGATATTTGCTAAACCGCTTGATTACTCTCCCATTACTCCGCAAGAAATAAAACGAATAAGGAAAAAAGTTACTCGCACTTTAGTTGAAGTCGCAAATCGTTTTGATGGAAGCTGCAAAATGACAATTAAAATACAAGCAAAAGGAAATGCTTAGGAGGCTATGATGAACGATAAAATAGTAAGGTTCAAAACCCTAGTCTGGAAGTTTAGAGAAACAAGTTTCAAATATCCCGACCATTCGGAAATACCAAAGAAAAAAATAACCTCCCCTAAAGACTTCTTCGAATTATTCCAACCCCTGTTTAAGGAGGAGCCATCGGAATTATTTGTTGTCGCATGGTTAAGTAGTAGCAACCGAGTAGTAGGTTTTGAAAAAGTTACTCTTGGGCTTCTTAATTCTTCTCTTGTGGATCCGCGAAGCGTATTCAGAGGAGCTATTATTGCGAATTGCGCCAACATCATACTTTCCCATAATCACCCTAGCGGCAACGTTGAGGCATCTCAGGAGGATATTTCAATAACCAAGACCTTGGTTGAAGCCGGAAAGATTATCGGTATAAATATCTTTGACCACATAATATTTGCCGAAGATAAGTTTACTTCTTTTGTTGAAAGGAGGCTTATGTGAGCGGATGGTTGGAATGGTTTGAAGACTTTATTATCTGCCCGTCTTGCGAAAACAAAATCGAAATACTTTTAGTGGAAGACGGAGACACTCAAGGCAATATAGATAATTCAATAGCAGGCGAACAAAATTGTCCGCATTGTAATTATCCTATAACTGACGAAATCTTAAAAGAAGACCCTCTCTAAAACAGAGGGTTTTTTATTGGTTGTAGCAAATTAAATGACGATAAAAAAAATAATAATTAATAAAATCATTTGATGTTTTAATGGCTGTTAACAAGTCTACATTTTGGCTAATGTTAGTTGTATTGACTTTCTTTATGGATATGGTATTATTAACATATCAACATTACTGCATGCATCTCCATTTTGAATATTAATCTGAGTGAAGTAGCAAATCAAATATCTAAATAATATGTCCAACCGTAGAAAGCATTCAAACAAAAAATCAAACGAAGTATCTCAAGACGAAATACTTAGTAAAAAGGAAACGACAGAAGGATATATTTATGATCAACCAGTGAAATGGGAAACTCCCAAAATGGTCAAGGAATTAACAAACATTATTCTTTTCTATAATTAATAACCTTCAAATATTATGGGTAAAATTTTTGCTAGTCCACAACAAAAAGAGTTCATAGCCAACCTGATTTACCGAAAGAAAAATTACACGAATTATTTAAAAAAGATTTGGTTAGATACACCCAGAAATAATCGACAGCATGCTGATACCCAATGCGATTATACCCAGATCATTTTGGCCGAAAGATTTAGCCGATTAACTTCATCTCAAGCAAACTACATCATAAAAGCCTGGCAGGGAGAGAAGGGCTATAAGGTGTTAATCGCTAGAAATATAATTGTAGAAAACATAATTAATTAAACAATATGAACAAGCTATTACAATTTCAAAAGAGAGTTGGGGCGATTGCTAAAGATAGTACTAATCCATTTTTCAAAAGTAAATACTTCGACATCAATAAATTAATAGAAGAAGTGAAGCCGGTATTAAACGAGTTAGGGCTGATCTTATTACAGCCGTTAACTTCTAGTTCAAATAGTGACAGGTTAGCAATTAAAACAATTATTGTGGATGCAGAAAACGGAAAAACATTGATTGAAGGATGCGCTATTTTACCGGAAAATCCAGACCCGCAAAAAATTGGGAGTATCATAACTTATTACCGCCGGTATGCTATTCAATCTTTATTATTCTTACAAGCGGAAGATGATGACGGAAATAGTGTAGCGCAAGTTCCTAAGTCGATAGCCAAACAAACACCATCAAAGCCAACTGATAAAAAAACTATAATCGCTTCTTTATTAAAAAAGAAAACACCTGGAATAAAAACCGCCGAAGATTACAAAGAGACTTGTATGACTTTAACAGGTTATGAGTTGTTGCCTGCCAATTACGACAATATTATTAATTATTTAAAATAAAAATCTATGTCAAAAGAATTCATTGACGGATTATTCGTTAATAATCCAAGAGAGAACGCACCTGATTTTGTTAAGGGAAGTTTATCAATTCAAGCTGATAAATTTATTCCTTATCTAAAATCTAAAGCCAATGCGAAAGGCTATGTTAATATTGATATGCTTGAAAGCAAGGACGGAAACCTTTATCCGAAATTAAACGAATGGAAACCAAATACGGGTAATCTGGAAAAACCTGAACCAATTGAACGGGCAATGAGAGAAGATGAGGAAATCAAAATAGAAAATATTCCTTTTTAGTTACCTCTCAGGGTTCGGCTCCACGGAATACCGAGCCGAGCCTTATAGATGACGCTAATTATTACAATATGTATCTATTCAAATGTCAGTATTGCGGCAAAGATGTAGAAGGACAAATAAATAATCCAGTCGCTACGTGCTTTGAATGTAAGAAAGATTTAGCCAAAGAGAGATTGATAATTAATCTACATAGAAAACGATATGGAAAAAATAAATGAGCTGAAAGTTAAGCTATCGGGAACAGTTACTATACCGAGAGAAATATTAACCAATGCAACTATTGATCTTAAAATAAATCGGGCAGATTGCTTAGACTATCGGGTAATTAATAATCATGATGGAAGTTTTTACAAGGTGTATAATGTTAAGATTAGCGAGATATCCGAAGTTGAATTTATTTCTGATCGGGAGAAGATTGAGGGGAATAAAAAGAAAAGCGCAAGCCAAAGACTTAGAGGAAGAGCTTATATCTGGACGGCTGAAAACGACGACACAGATCCCGAAATGTTTTATCAAATGATCGTAAACAAAATCATAAATAATTTTGACATCTTAGTGGATTATTTAAGAGACAAATAAATATGACCAAGCAAAGCAGAAAAAATAAAAAATATTTAGAGACAAATGGAATTGAACATATTCATATAGCCCTACCCAAAGAAACTAAACGAGCTTTCAAGTCCAAGCTTTCAGATGAGGGGAAAAATATGACAGACTTCTTGCTTAAATATATTTATAAATATGTCTCAAGAAGAAAGACCTTGGAAAATATTGAGAAGCTATGATTTGAGAATCTGGAATAAGAAGAATTAGAAATTGCATCAAAATAGATTGAGAATAGTACGGAAAGTAATTCGATAATGTAGGTCTCAGACGAGCCCTTTCAATAAATATTAATTTGTCATCTGCCTTACAATTATAGCAAGCTTGAGCCTTTACAAGTCAATGTAGTATTTGCTTTGCAAATCTCCACATTAGACTAGCGGCTCTAAGCTCGCCACTCGTTTGGCATAGATGACGATTAAGTCATCACAAGAATTAAAAATATGTTTATTAAAGAATGCGAATGTGGAAGTAATCATTTTATTATTAACGAAGGGATATCTCACAGTGCAGAATTAGATTGCGATGGAGATTTAACCGTTTATGCTAATCAAGCAAACGAAATAGAAAGTATTATTTGCCGTGATTGTGAAAAAATATATTCCGAAAAAGATTTTAATCAAATTAATTTTTAACAATATGAAAGAGTTTAAATATAAGAATGGCGATGCAGTAATTAACAGATGGAATTGGCATTATATAATTGTTGGGAGATATAGAAATGAACGAGGAACGAATTGTTATAAGGTTAAGAATAACGAAGACCTGATGAGTAATTTTGAATATAGTGAAGACCCTATCTGGAAAGAGGGTTGGGTCGGAGTTCAGAAGGAATGGGAGATTAGAAGATTAGATAATTAAATAAAAAGTGGAACACGAATTAAACAGTGATTAAATTATTAATTAGTACAGAATAATTTACAGTACTATGGTCCTATCAAGAGTGAAAAACCATAGTCAGTAGGGAAACGAGCAAAATAGCGTAGCTTTACAGCATTCTGCCAATAAAATTTTTAAGATTTCGCTTTTCCTTCACAGTATATTTAATTCTCACAAAGCTTGTATACTGAGGGAAACTTCCAGAAACAGCAAAAACACTATTTAAATAAATCTTAAATACAGAATTATTAGAAACTATTTTTATAGTGTTCCACCCCCTGTCATTGGATACTGAACTCCACTCGCCCTTGCTTAATCTATTGGAGCGAATTCCTTCCAATTCAATAATATCAGCATATGGTGCGGCATCTATCCTAATTAATAGTTCCTTTCCTTCCTTGTCAACAAGAACAAAAGATTCCCCCATTCCACCAGTATATCCCCAAAAATCAAATTCAAATGAGAAATTTTTAGGAAATTTAATATCATGCGTCAGTGTTACTACACCTGCTTGATTTTGAATATAGTATTCATTACTTACTGATTTTTGAACAACAACATTTTTACCCCAGTCAGAAGCTATATCGCCAATCTCATAATTTGAAAAATCTTCTTTAAAAAATATATCACCGCTAGTGTTGGTATTAGTATTTTTCGCTTTAGATTCGCCCGTAATATAGACACCCATAAGTTTTTTTACAGTATTATCTTTTATATATTCTTCGGACGCAACTGAAAATATCTGTCCCGTTTCTGTTGAAATTAATCTTGCATTTACTTTTATAGCATCACCTAAGTCAGTAATTGTACCTGAAATAATTGCATCTACACCTAATATTTTCCCCAATTCTTTAGCAGAATTTGGGTCAATTAATCCCGACAAATTAAGTTTATGTTCAGTTATTATTTTATTTAATAATTGTCTTTCTATAACTTCGAATTTCTTAGTGAGAAATAGTTTTGTTATTAATTCTTCAGCGAGAAATTTTCCAAAGTCATTCGTATTACCATTCAAATCAGAAAATTCTATCACAGCAGTTTTAGTTTTTCCCGCTTCTCTCATACTGTTTACGATTTGTTCGACAAGCTTATTATTATGATTATCTAAACTGTTTTGAGCTTCTATGTATGGAGTAAATGATAAGAAATAAACAATAAGTGCCCAATGCGAAATTCTATTATTCACAATTTCTCCAATAATTTAACTAGATTATTTTATTTAATATTTTTGAATACTTTTCGGCAATTATTTTGATGGCTTGTTTTAGTGAAAGGTCTTCTGAAAAACCTGGACCGACGGCGTTAATAACATTTGAATCTACAATTACCCCGTGTCTATTAAATATTTTGTATGATAGATTAATATCACATGAAATTAAATCTTTATCTAATGTTGTATTTGTTCTGAATGAATAGTTAATTCTACCTAACGCAACATAGTTAACATTAGAAAATACTTTTGATTTGCTTAATAATGTTGTCTCACCTAAAAATATTTTATCAAAGTAACCTTTACTTTTAAATGTATTTTTAAAATAATTATTCAGTATTATATTGGACTCTAACTTACTTAAAAAATCATTTTCAATAGTGCTATAATTATTATTGCTGGATTCAATAACAACGGCAATTTTAGACATGTTATTGGTGCTAACAATTTCTCTATTGATTGTAGAATTAAAAACGCTTAACTCATCATATTTAATTGAATTTAACTTTTGATAACTGTTATCGGTTTTTTCGATTTCAATCTTATCCTTGTCTTTAGACGAAATATCATTAGGAGTAACTATTGAGATATAGTCTGCTTCTATCCAATATCTAGGACTATTTACATAACTTCCATTTTGGTTTTGTATCTGTATTTCAATGAATCCCTGTCCTTCATATGATTTCACTGGTTGTTTAACATCAAACACCTTAACTAAGGTATGGGCGTTTAATTTAATTGGGATTAGCTTTAGTTCTAGGATATTTCCGGCGTCATCTAATTTTGCCTTATATAACACATTAATATCATGAGGAATAGAGCCATAAGTAACGAGAGCTTCCACTTCATTCTTGAAGCTTTCTTTATTAAGAGTTTTGTTTAATAATTTTTCGTTTGAGCCAAATAGTCTTTTTAACGAGTAGTAGTTTTCTGGTAGGAATGCTTTCCAGGCGGATAGTATAATCAGTATTATTATTATTGGTGCTATGAATAATTTAACTTTTTTTATTTTCTCTTTTACTTTATTTGAGTTATATGAGTGTCCTTTCGTTAGTAAATCGATTGCGATATTTTTTAACACGAATATGTATACTGTCAATATCACTAAAGATATTAGTAAGATTGCCATTAGAACGATTAGGGTTAATTCCATTTTACCTTATATTTTAATGTATAAATATATTATTATTTTTTTATATATAAACCCGATGCCGATCCCTAGACTTTAATACCTCAGTTTTCTCACCCTCCGCACGAAACGGAGGATTCGACCTTCGGCCTTTAAGTCTTACGCCTTAATATATTAGTATGTAAATTTATCTATAAAATGTAATAAAACAACAACTTAGCTTTCAATTTCTGTAAATATTTATTATTTTATAAAAACTCCTTTTTACAGCCATTTTTACAGGTTTTTATTGAAAGTTGACATTTATGATATTAAGCGGAAACTAATTTTAGGAATTCCTCTCAACTCTTGGGGGAGTTACGAAGCAATATGGGATATGCTTCACGATATAAGGAGGCTTAAGTATATCCGCAGAAGTCAAATAGCTTCTATTGATAAACGCTATAATAAAACTTGTTCTGAGAAAAAGATTAACCGACTATTAGAATTAGGCTTAATTAAGAAAACCGATAACGAAATATTAATCTCAACAGAATATTCTTTAGAGCTTCTCAAGCAGCTTAATTATAACACCTCGATACTCCCTAAAAACATTAAAGGCGAAGGCTCAATCAACGAGCTAAATAATACAGAAGTTTTTATTCAAGCTCTTAAGTTACCGGATTTCTTAGCACTGCTTTATCCAAATTTTGAATACATAAGACCAGATGCTTTACTTGTTAGAGGGGTTAAAGAGAAGTATTATTTAGAGTTCTTAGAAGTAGAAGCGAGCAAGTCTAATTGGGGTAATTGGTTAGAAGAAAAGAGAATTAATTACTTTAAATTAGCTCAAGAGAAAAGACCATTTTCTTATTGGGTGTCGCAATGTAAATTACTTGATTTACCAGTTCCTGATATAAATAAATTTAAGTTTTCAGTTTGTATAATTGGAAAGATAAAATATAATTTTGAAGAGTGGTTTAATTTTATGGAGAAACTAAATGAAAATATATAAATCTAATAATGATGAATTGGGTAAAAATGGTATTCGGGGTAAATATTTTGATTATATGAAAAACCCTTTTAAAAATTCTATACTTTCCTTAATAAAAAATACTAATCCATTTAATTTTATCTGCCCACATTGCCTTAAAACTATATTAGCAGATAAAATTCAGGGTACTGAGTGCCCATTTTGTGATAATGTAAATGAGGGTTGCTCTGGTCTTTTTTTACCTTGCCCTAAATGTGGAGGGGTTATGCCCGGTTATATTTGTCCAAATCCAGATTGTGGTAAGGAAATTGATTTATTAATAGAATATAACGAGGAAGAACTAATTAGGAGGCGTTATGAGTAAATTCCCAGGTAAAACAACTATTTATGGTTACAGAGATGATTCTATCGTGCTTAAGCAAGAGTCGTCTATAGATCCCGAAAAAGAAGTCGTTAATTATGAAGCAGAGTATGAGGTTATCCAAAAAACAGTTGGGAATTTATTAGATGAAATTTCTAATACTATGAATACGAATACTCCATTTTTTGTTTTCAATGTTAAAAGACGTAATGAAAAAATAAGACTTAATAATGAAGCTCAGGTTTTGATGTTTAATCAAATCCAAAATGTTAGAGCAATATCCAATGAGTTGCTGAATTTAGAAGCCGATAAAATATATGGCCCGAAGCTCCTTAAATATCTTGTTGATATGAAATTATTGGATGCCGAACATTGTTTTGAAGAGGTTATAGCTGCTCACAAATTAAGTATTACTAAGAAAGAAGTTGATAAAACCTTAACAATTTCTCTAATCGACCACGATAGTCTTGATAAACAAAAAAAGTTATCAGAGATAAAATTAAATGATGGTGAAGCAAGAATATTAAATGCTAATGCCGATAAGACTGGGGCAGAAGCTGATTTGATTATGGCGAGGGTAAATTCGATTAATAAATTTAACGAATCATTCGACCCGTCTAAATTAAGTGATGAATTAAAAGTTAAGATATTTATTAGTTCTGTAGCTCCTGGCGTTGAATATACAGACCCTAACATTGAAAAATCATTAAATGATAGTTTTTCAAAATCAGAAAAAGCTAAGGCTGACATACTTGAACACCAGGCTACAGAGCAGGAAATTAAAGTTGATGAACTAAGAGAAAGGAAAAAGATGAATGATAAAAAACGAGGAAAATTATAGTTTAGATTTTGGTATTCAGCTTAATCTAGACCATATAGAGCCGGTTATTTATGATATAAAGGAAAGGTTTGAACACTCCTATATTTTAGGAAAAACCGGAACTGGAAAATCTGTCTTAATGGAACAGATGGTTTTCAATGACATCTCAAAAGGTATAAGCACTATCTATATCGACCCAAAGGGAGAAAGTTGTAAAAGACTTTATAGTCTTGCCCCTGATAAATCTAAGATAAAATATGTATCCATTAAAAAGCCAATTGTTATTAACCCCCTTAATAAAACTGGTTTTGATATAGATGATATTATAGCAGAGTTCGTTCAGATACTTGATATTCTTATTACTCTTACCGCTTCAAATCCTGAATCGACAGTTTTAATGCGTGAGATAGTCGGAATGGCCTTAAGAACTTTTACAAAGGAACAAAAAAATCTCAATTACTTAGTTGATTTCCTTTTATACAGCGATACAAGAAAAACACATATTCAAAGCCTGCCTAATAATGACCGGTATAAAAAATATTGGACAGAGTTTGATTTTACAGAAAAGAACGGATACCCTAAAAACAAAGATAAAATAGAAAGTGCAAAAAGAGTGGCGAGCCGCTTGCTCGAAATCTCTGAAGGCAAAATGAAAGATATAGTACACGGAGAGAACGAACTTTATATTCACGACTTAATTAACAATGGCGAATCTCTTTTTGTGGATACATCCCGAATGAGCAGGAATAGCAGAATATATTTATCTAACCTTATAGTTTATTCCGTTCTGTCTTATTGCGAGTATTATGAAGGAAAGACAAAACCGCTAATCGTATATGTTGACGAATTTCAGACAGTTGTTTCTTCTTTATTTACCGAACTGTTAGCGAGAAGCAGGGGAAAGAAAGTCGGTTTTGTTTTAGCACATCATAACCTTTTGGAAGTTAAGCCGGAAATTCTAAGCAGTATTTTCGGAAACACTAACACTTATGTTATTTTTAGATGTGGATTGGATGAAGCTGATAAACTGGCTCCGATGTTTGACGTTAGGCCGAAAGATCTTTTTAATCTTGATAAGTTTAACGCTTGGCTTAGAATAGGGAATGAAAATATTTTAATAGAAACATTACCGCCTCTGATGGAAGAAGTACCTGAACTGCCGGAAGATGTCGAGAAAATTCAAGACAACAAATTATCTCCCGATGATATGATTGGCTATTTCTTTTTGTCTAACGACCCGATTGTGGTATAATTAAAATGCCAAGACTGCTAAGGGGAAGCTCTTAGCCGAATCGAACTTGCCGCAAAGTGCCTATAATCTTTTAAGCATGCCGAAAGGCTAACGGGAGGGTAACGACCTAGCTTAAGAGGAATGTCCAGCGGTTCGATTATGATAAGCCGGGAAGTTGAGGACATACCTTTTCGGATATTATTTGTTGGTAATCCAAGAATAAAAGGCTAAGGAAACTTGGCCTTTTATTTTACCTATGATATAATAAAGGCAGTTCTTAAAAATCATAGGAGTTTGCAATGAGTGAGTTCATTAATTTCTCAGAGATTAGCCAAAAAATCCCTTTCAAAGATTTACTGGATTGGCTTAATATTCCATACACCGCAACACAAAACGGAGAGCTTAAAGGCGAAGGATTTATAATCACCACCTCAAAGAATCTTTATTTCAATCCAATCGGCGAGGATAAAGGAAGTGTCATTAATTTTCTAGCCAAGCAGAAAGGACTGGATCTAAGAATCGCAGCGCTAGAGCTTAAAAAGAATTTCCTAATGGAGTCCAAAGAACCGAAAAGAGAACTGCCTAATCTTGAATTACACTACTGTAAGTTCTTAGAGGAAAAAGGAATCAGCCAGGAAATGGCCAAGGAATATGAGATCGGTTTGGTAAAGCAGCATTCTATTATTTCCGGAAAGTTAGCCTTTAAAGTCTATGACGAGCTTTCTAACCACAGTGGATATGTTGCTTATAACATCTCCAAAGACGAATGGTTTTTCCCTAAAGGATTCAAGCGAACCCTTTACAACGCCCACCGCATTACTGCTCAAGAAGTTGTTCTAACAATTTCAATATGGGAGACCTTAGATTATCTTGAAAAAGGTATTCCAAGTGTTTCACTAATTGGCAAAACCATGACGGATAAACAAGCCGAACAATTGGCTAAGTTTATTAATATTCTTGTTATTCACCCGGAACCAGAAAATATTCTAGTCCGGCTGGCAAGAAACTCTTATGTAAAAGTGAGCTCTGCTTAGGCAGGGCTTTTTTAAACTTGACACTCCGGGTAGGACGGCTATAATAAAGTGATATGATAAATGATTATTACCAATCTCCTTCAGACTCTTAAACATTAAGAAACAATAATATGCAAGCCATATCGGGTTGTGTTCTACAATTTATAGTTGCGATTTTCTTCATCTGGTTTGTAATGGTTCATCCCGAAATTGTAAACGGGTTAATTTCAGCTATGTCCAGAGTCTTCGATTTGATAATACTACTGCTCACGCAAATTATCAACGCAATTCAATAAGGTACTCTAAAACTTGATAGCTAAAAAGGTGGTAAGCGAATAGCGAACCGCTTTTTTTGATTGATCGAAAAACATAGATCACCTAAGTTCCGCATAATATCCTAAAATACATATAGTTCATTTCGTATATTACGAATTGGAAGTATTAGAACAATATTTTGTTACTCGTTCATCATTTTTTCTAAGAGATTTACAAAGTTTTGAAATTGAATCATTTGCGATGGCTGTATTTTTGGATATTTTAGTGTAGATTGAAAAAATTATTAACACAAATAGGTCTTCGTAGTGAATAAGCTCTATCAGAACGAATACTATTATTCCCCTAAAACGAGTTTTCGGGTGTTGAGCTTTATACATATAAGAAGCTGAAATTGATGCAAGAAGTATTCTATTATATGAAAAATCAAAATATATTTTGGAGTTGCAATAAAATAACATGTATATGATTTGTTATGGTTGAGAAAGAATATAACATACCAGAATCCAGGAAACTTGAATTCAAAGAAACTCTTCCTTCCGGTAATAAGATAGAGAGAACAGCAGTTGCTTTCAGCAATGATGCCGGGGGTGAAATTTATATCGGCATCAGAAACGATCCAAGAGAAATTACCGGCATTCCGGAAAATGAATTAATAAAATTAGAAGAACAGATTAGCAATATTATTTATGAGAACTGCAACCCTACAATTTTGCCGGACATACTTGTACAAAAAATTGAAGACAAATATATTTTAGTTGTTAAAATTCCACGCGGTAGTTTACCCCCTTATTACATAAAATCACTTGGTAAAGAAAATGGAACATTTATTCGTGTTGGCTCATCAAATCGACTTGCAGACAGAGAAATAATAGAAGAGCTTGAAAGAAAAAGTAGAAGCATCTCTTACGACTCCACTTCTGTCTATGAGCTTAAACCGGATGAATTAGATTTAAGCTCATTCACAAAACTATACCAAGAAAAGACCGGCAAGAAAATAAATATTGAGTCCTTAGCAAAACTTGGTTTAATAAAAACAGAAAACGAAAAACAATACCCAACTGTTTCTGCAATTCTCTTATCCGAAAGAGAAATCAAACAACGTTATTTTCCATACGCAAAAATAGAGTGTGCCCGTTTCAAGGGAACAAAAACAGATGCAACCTTAGATTCTAAAACAATAGACGAATCCATTTGTTCACAACCCGACTTAGCAGTTGCATTTGTTGAACGTACTATCAAGAAAGGTTCAAAGATCGGAAGAGTTTATCGTGAAGAACGTTGGGAATATCCAATGCTTGCGGTAAGAGAAATAATTATTAATGCCGTTATACACAGAGATTATTCGCTTCAAGGCAAGGATATTAAAATTGCCATTTTCGATGATATGCTGGAAATTACAAGCCCCGGCACAATTCCTCCAAGTATTGATCTAAACAACCTTTATTCCGGGCAATCGGAAATACGAAACAAAACACTTGGGCCAATATTCAAGGAGCTTCAGCTTATTGAACAATGGGGAACCGGTTTTCAAAAACTTTCCGATGAATTAAAGGAATACCCCGAAATTGAGCTAAAAATAAACGAACCAGGTCTCTCTTTTCAAATTCAGTTCATTAAAAGGGATTATCAGTCTGAAAAAGGCGGGGATCAAGCTGGAACCATGCTGGAACCAAGTTGGGACCAAGCTTCTCCGCAAGTACCCAGCAACCATCCCGCAAGTACCCCGCAAGTGCCCCGCAAGTATTTGGAAAGCACCCCGCAAGCTGTAAAAACCTTGCAATTTTGCGTAGAATACAAGTTTAGACAAGAAATCCAAGACCATCTTGGATTGGCGGATAGAGAACATTTTCGTAAAACGATATTAATTCCTTTAATTGAAAACTTATTGTTAAAAATGTCATCACCGGAAAAACCGAATAGCCCAAATCAAAAATATATTATTACAGAGAAAGGGAAACTGTTGATGGAGGAATTGAATTAGTGAGATTGCAATTAACAGACGGTTATTATCTGCATTTCAATTTCTTTGCTAAAAGAAATATTAAAATCGGTGAAGAGCTAACAGCAGATTATTCAACTTATTCAGAAGAATATCCATATAAAATCTTATGAACCACAAACCAAAATTAGAACTTACTTGGATTGGGAAAAACCAGCAGCTAATAATTGTAAATGCTTTTTTGATCGTTCATTTGAAAGACACAGAAATATTGTAAAGTAATGTTAAAGGAAATTTCGGCGTAATAATGGATGCCATTGCTATTTCAATAATTAAACTAGATCTCATCCTTGATAAAAATATCCCAGAACAAAAAATAATATTAGTTAACGTTGCAGAGATGAAAAAAATAGTTAATGGTAAAGTTTATGATGATAACAGTAAAGCCAATATGATGTTATTATATGACATCATAGTAGATAATGCTAAAACAATTATTCAAGAGGAAAGAAAGACGATTGAGAAAATCTTCAAATAAAACGCAAACGGATTTCTGCGCTTGAGGAATAAATTAATATATATCTAACACTCCCGGCGCAAGAACAAGAATGGTAGATTAATGCAGTAATCAATACAAAATAAAAACAAGTAATTCGTAATCAAGTATTAAAAAGCAATTACAACCAATGAAAAAACCTCACTTATATTTTAGAAATCCTGTTGAAGGTGTTGTCACATATAAACCTCATCAAAGGAAAGTCGGTGATGATGAAGGCGCTGATGAGCCAATTGAAATTGTTCCTAGAAATTATTTGCTCATGCAAGAATCATTCAGATATTCATTAACTAATTTCACAACAAAAAGAAATCAAAGAGAAACTCATCGCAATCTTCAATTAAATATACCTGCAAAAGTTGATTACATAATTCTAAACTTCTTCGATTATTTTGATTCATCAAAATATGAAAACAAATACAGAGAATATTTCGGCTTAAGTCCAATTAGATATGATGAGTTTAATACTATTGGCTACTATGCTATCAGTAACGAAGAAAAGTTTCAAGAATTTATTGATAGCATTAATGTGTTTATTAATTCAGTAAATCCTGATGATTCGGAGGATTACAACCGGTTAATCCGCTATATAAAACGCTTCGATTTTCATTCATCAGATGACATAAAAAAAATTGCTGAACCAAAAGATTACTACATACTTGATCTCTTTGAGTCACTTGAATTATACCCTCAGCTTTCAGCAATAAAAAGCTCGCTAATTGATTATTGTTCTTCAAATGGCTTGAATTTTATTCAAGACGTTTCATCAAACAGAATTGAATTGCTAAATGTCCCGTTTGTTACTATTCAAGAAATTGTTGACAACTATGATGTAATCCATATAGTTAATTCTCCTTTTGCAGGTATCATAAGGCCATCTGTATTCAACCTTCCTATTAGAGAGTATGGTTTTGCAATCGCAAATGGAGCTGAAGATTTACCGATTATTGGAATAATTGATACTGGTATCAGCAGTGCGACACCGCTTGCCCCTCTAATTATAAATGACGGGAATGAATTCGATATTACTGGCACTAGTCCTAAAATAGACAGTGCTAATCATGGTACAGGTGTCTCCGCAATTGCGGCTCTAGGTAAGTCATTATATAATTCTTCATCTAATCAAATCATCGCGGATGCAAAACTCTTATCAATAAAAGTCCTCGATAGGGAAGAAGGATACATTTCAGAATCGCTAGTAATTAGTATGATTAAAGAATCGCATCAAAAATATGGTATAAAAATATTTGTCCTGTCTCTTGGTTATTGTAATCCTCTTCCAAATAATTCGCTCGTTTCCAATTATGCTTGTACTCTTGATTCATTATCCAATGAATTGAATATCCTAATATTTATATCTGTAGGTAACTTCACAAATTTTGTTGGTCACTTCTTTGATAATGAAAACAAAGGCATTTACCCTCATCAATTTCTTAAGCCAGACTTTAATCTTCGTTCTCCATCAGAAAGTATGAATAATATTGGTTGTGGTGCAATTTCTGATAATCTGGAACCATATAGCGCTGAATGCTATTCAGCTGAAAGTTCATTCCCTGCAAGTTATACGCGTAAGTTTAATTGCGATCGCTCTGCCTCATATTATAAATCAACTCGCTTTAGTAAACATCTAACTAAACCGGATCTATGTTATTTTGGAGGCGATATTGATAATAATACTCTAACTGATAATACTGGTCTTAAAGTTCTTAGTGCTGAAATGGGTCAGTATTATTCAAGGGAAATCGGCACAAGTTATTCCGCACCATTTCTCGCAAATCTTGCAGCAAAAATTTTAAAGGAGTATCCTCAACTTGCTGAAAATATGCAAACAATAAAAGCTCTTTTAGTTAACTCCGCGGAACATCCACAAACTGGCAAAGCATTTAAGAATCTTGAGCACTTCAAATTACAAGACCTTATTGGGAAAGGAATACCCGATGATAATCTTCCGATTTATTCTGATGAAAATAATGTAACTCTTGTTTTAGAAGATTCAATAAAACCTGGACATATAAAAACATATACCTTGAAACTTCCGGAATATCTTGTTACGCTTTTACATGGTAAATCAGTAGTCCATATTGATGCAACCCTTTGTTTTAGTTTTGAGCCCATCCCTCACAATCACCTTGCTTATTGCCCGGTTCATATCTCCTTTGGTATATTTAAAGATATCGCTCTTGAAGAAAAACGCTTAAATGATAAAGGAAAGGAAGAAAACTTTGGCTTAAGTGGTGCTAGAGTTGAAGATTTTAAAGTCTTTCAAGGATGGTCAGAAGATTACTACTTCAAAGCAAAACTTTTGAGTAATTGTCATAAAATGAGTTTTGGGATTACTAAGAATAAATTACTCAAAGAGAATAATCAGTTTAAGATAGCAATTCATTCGAAGCTTCATAAATTGTTACCGGCTCATTTGCAAGACGACTATAATATTTTACACAAATTTTCTTTAGTAATTACAGTAAAAGAAATGTCGCACAAGGGCGCTGTTTCAAATAGATTGTATAATGAACTGATTTTAATAAATAATCTAGAAGTAATCGCGGAGCTTGAAGCTGAATTGGAGAATTAATTCGTAATTTTCTCTTTTTCTTGTTTAATAAGATCCAACCAGATGGACGATGTAATTAATAATCCATTCTTATTTTTAGTAATATTTTTATCAAGGATACTTCTTTTAATAGCTCCTATTAAAGCTTTTTGAATGCTGTAATATGATAAACCTTCGGCAGCTTTAAGAACTGTTGTAATTGCATTTATTTTGTCAAACTTAAATTCACCATTTCTTAGTACAAGTTCTATTAGTTCTTTAATTTGCTTTTTATTTGGAAGATCAAGTTTAAGTTTTACATCAAATCTTCTCAATAATGCATTGTCAATCATTTCTATCTGATTGGTTGCTGCAATAACAATACTGCTTTGAGGTAAATAATCAAACAATTGAAGAATCGTATTAACAATCCTTTTCATCTCCCCATGATCATGAGCATAATCTCTAACTTTTCCTAATGAATCAAATTCATCAATAAAAATTATGCAGTCTTCCATTGATGCTTGTCTAAAAACCTTCGCTAAATTTTTACTAGTTTCACCAAGTTTTGAAGATACTATAGCTCCGAGATTTATAACATACATCATTTTTTCTAACTCACCAGCAATAACATAAGAAGCAAGAGTTTTCCCACAACCAGAAGGACCATATAATAATACTTTGTTCGAAACTGGTAAATTAAATTTCTGAATTAATTCTTTTGATCTATGTTCGTCAATTAAAAACTCTAGCTGATTCTGAACCTCATCACTCACAATCAGATTTTCAAACTTATACTCCGAAGTAATTTTTTCTAATACAAAATCGTTTAGTTCTTTGTCTTCCAATCTGGCAAAATACGCGTGGCTGCCAACTAACTTAGGTCCTTTGGATTGCTCTTGTCTAATGGCATCTTTAAGCAAAGACTGTAGCTGTAATGCATAGTTAATCTTTTTTGTTTTTTTGGAATGCTCAATCAATTCATTCAAAGCTTCCTTGAATTTTTCTTGATCATTTTCCAAACCGGATTTAACTATTTCTTTTATGTAACTAAACTGAGTCATACTAGTTCTGATTTCTTTATTAATATAACATGCGAATATTATTTCGTACTGTCAATTTACATAATTGGAAACACTTTCATAATAATTATTTTTTCAATCGGTTCCCAGACTAGTTTATCTTTTCATATACTCATTATTTCCACATATTTTTGAAAACTAATTTGGATAATTGCCAATTACAAATCATTTCCTAATCTTCTCAACAATCTTCTCACCAGTTCTGCCAACAACATAACCACCAAGACCGATTTATAATAAAGTTCATGCTTCATTACATAATCGAAATGCACGCCAAAAAATATATAAGCTGTTCAAACTTGAAGGAAAATGTTAAAAGTGGGAAAAAAGAGGCAAGCAACTTCTTCTATTGTCTAGAACACCCATTTTATGCTTAAAAATCCTTGAAATTAGCCTACTAGACGAAGAAAAAGGCTCAAAAAGGTATAAAGTACCAGTTTGAGCCTTTTTTGCTGTCCTAGGGCAAATAAACCCCTACTTTTTCTCCCGTTTTCTGGTCTCTTTTTCCAGTACACCGGATTCTTTCAGAAAGATACCAATCGGGTGTATTTTCTTTTTTAGATCGGCAACCTCATTTTCCTTGGTCTCAAGTTGTTTAATAAGGTTGTCATATTCGGCTTTTGCCATTTGCGCTAAGTCCGGCATATATACTCCTGTTTAGTGTGGACTAAACTTAGCCAGGTAGTTGAAAACATGAAATGGAAGAAATTGTAAATATTTAGAAGATAATTGAGTATTTACAAGTATTGCGACTACCTGATATAAAAGATTGCCGATTATAGGAGGCAAAAATATTATTTATTAAATTTCTTTATGAAGACAATTATATTCTCCGGTCAGAAATGGATTATTAAAAGTGGAAATGGCAAAGGACCAGGAAGTAATAATTGGAACGAGAATAATGTCTATGTTGACCGCGCAGGGAATTTACATCTGAGAATTAATAAGATTGATGACAAATGGTATTGTGCCGAGATTATTACCGAAGATCCCATTAGGTATGGAGAATATGATTTTTATGTTTCTAGTAATGTCGAGCTTTCAGATAAGAATATCGTTGTTGGTCTCTTTATTTATGAAAATGATAAGAAAGAAATTGACATCGAGTTTCATAATAAAGAAACATTATATACCGTTCAGCCTCATAAACCGAAACGGTTCAAAATGAATCTTCAAGGGGATTATTCAACACATACAATATTATTCTATTCTGATCTAATAAGTTTCAAAAGCTATCACGGACACGGATTTCGTTCAGATCTCTTGATTAAGAAATGGATTTCACCAACCGATATTTTAGTTAATCCTAAAACGGCCCATCTACATATTAATTTTTGGTTGAAGAATGGAAAATCACCGAAAAAAGAAGCTGAAATAATTATTAAGAAAATTGTTTATTCAAACCCCGAAAGGCGTTGCTAAGTCTATTCCAAGTAATTTTTCTAAGATAGTCTACTTCTTAAGACATTATCCATAAAAAACCTTTTAACTCCCTGATACTTTAGGGATTTAATTATGCTGTTCTATGTAGAAACCTTTTTCCGACTAATAACTTCCCACCCTAGATGTTCGGGTCTCCCCACCAGAATCAATTGATGCAATATTCAATGATTTTTATCGCTTATAAAAGCGTCTGTTTATTCGGGATTTATTTTGTCGATCGTGTGATGAATAAATCAGGTCGCCGGTTGTTAAGGTTAAAACATTGCCGGCACTTTTTTCATCTATCCACCACACAGGATTTAAAGGAATAGTTTTATAAGACTGCCTATTTATCCAATTCCTAAACGCAGTCAGGCTTCATTGTAAATAAAAAAAGCAATATTCTGAGTTAATCTGCACGCTGCCGACGGGGGAACGCCAAACAACGGGCATGAGTGATTAGCTCATAATACTGCTTTCTGTTCCCCCGTCTTATATTTTAAACTACTCTTTTATTTTACACCTAACCGTTTTGTTTGTCAAGGGCTATGATTATCTAGTCCGTTAGCCGGAGATATGGACTTGTCCGATATTCTAGCTGGAGGACTGATTTAATTATACCACAGTAAGCGATCATGTCAAACAGCATCTAAATATTTTTGTTATAATTGGGCATAAGTGGAAGAGCAAAGTATTATTTAACTGTAAAATATTATTATGAAATATAATTTTGTAATCAGAATAAGAAGATTGAATTTTTAATAGAGTGTGGTATAATTAAACATAAGAGGCTTTACTTACAACCAAATCTAAAATCTTAAATCGTAGGATATTCGGTAAACCCTATTGCGAGCTATTATAGACTATTAAGCAAATAATAGCGGACAACAAGAATTTATAGACAATTCTTAGACTATCTTCCAATCAATTCCAATCGTTTCCAATGCCCTTTAACAACATATAAAATAGTTTTCCTTTGTAATTAAACAGAGGATAAAATGGCACGAACATTACTTCAAGAAATCGCCCACCAGATTTTTTACACACCTAAAAAACACAAGCATTCAAACAACCGCAAACCCCGAGACAGAGATTACGAAAAGGTAATGTACAAACTTAAACAGGCGGCGTTTGAAAACAAGAAGTCATTTGAAATAGCACAACTAAGAGCTAAAAGTAGAGGCTGGATTTAATGCGGCGCAATCAAGATGTGCCAGCGAAATACTTCCCGGTGGCATTACACCACCGGGGGGTGTCTAAACCAATAAGCCATTACAACCTACTGGCTTTTAATAGGCTAACTGCGAGGCCTAAGTCCGGACAGAAAAACCTCTCTGTTAAACAAAATCGCTCCTGCAATTCTAGTGTAACCAGGGATTTTCTCCTTTCGTTGATAAACCCACTTATTACACTTTCCAAGCATTACAGCCACCTCTTTAACAGAGAAAAATTTGGCTTCAATCGGGGTATCCATAAGATTAACTCCTATGCTCCCCAACCTCCTTTTTTTGTTTTACATAGTCGCACACCTAAAACCACCACATACATACCTATTAATTTTTCCACGAAAATAATTTAACGATTTATAGGAGATTTAACAATGGCAACTTATTATAGGAAACTCAGAAAAGGTATTAGGTTCTACTATAAGTTTGATTTCAATAGTAAGACCTATTATTCAAAATGTATTTACCACAGCAAGAGGGAAGCGCAACAAGCCGAAAGAGAAAAATATAATTACCTAGACGAGGAAAAAAGATTCGGTAAGCAGGACAAACCTTTATTACTCTGTTCGGTAATTGACGACCGGTTAAAATATCTGTCCGTCAAATACAGCGATAAGCATAAGCAAGATAGTGAATATCACCTTAATCGTTTTGCAGACTTCATTGGGAATCAGGAAATTAGAGAAATCACAAGAAAGGAGATTGAAGATTTCTTATTAGACTATTCCGAAAAACTGAAGAGAAATGAGGTTGATAATTATCAGGTAAACTCAGCCCTCAAGAATATCAAATCATTATTCAACTATATTATAGACAGCTATGACTTGGTAATCAGAAATCCCGCAAGGAAGATCAAACCTTATTCAGTAAAAAAAATGTTGAAATATATTCCGCCGGATAGCGAGATAAATAAAGTAAGAGAATATTTTAATCCACGCCAAAAACTTTTATTTGATTTTGTTTTAGCATCTGGCTGTAGAATTAATGAAGCGTTAAACTTGTCCTTTGAGGATATCAATGAAAGCTATTTAATCCTCTATACCAGGAAATCAAAGAATAGCGACAGAGTTCCTAGAAAGGTCGAGATACCGGATTGCATAAAAGGATTAACCGGCAAGGGAAGAGTATTCCCGGAATGGAATGACACCCCCAAATTTTTGGACAAAACCTTGCGGGAAAATAAAATGAAAGTTTGGGGTTGGCACTCTCTGAGGCATAGATATGCAAGCCTACTGTCAAAGAAGAATATCCCTCTTTTTGAGATAATGATAAAGCTAGGACATAGCCAATTAAAGACCACTCAGTTATACCTTCAAATGCTGTCTTAAGAAATCGTAGCCAAATCGTAGCGAACAAAAAACCATTTAAAAACACAAAAGCCTGTAAGTGATTATCTTACAGGCTTTTATCTTGTGCGGGGCCGACGAGACTCGAACTCGCGACCTCCTGCGTGACAGGAAGCACAAACATGATTTATAGACCAAAATCGCAGTATTTCCACCCCAAAAACACTATTATTTAGACTAATAATTCAAGAATGTGTTATAATAGTGTTATATAGTTTTGGGGTTATCTTTGACCCATTGTTTAATTTTATTTTTATATGTTGTTGGGCTTTCAGCTTGCTCTATTATCTGATCTTCAATTGAGCCATTGTCTCTATAAAACTTTTTAATCCACTTTGCTTGCTTTCTACTGCTTTTTCCTTTTTTATTTTTAAGATTTTCTATAGCTTCAAACATGCCGGTATTGTTATCTCTTATTTTCATCAGCCTATTGCTCCAAGTAGTTTATTTATAGTTAAGCTGTCACTATTTAATGCTCTTGTCATTGTAATTCTCAAAGTAGTTTTATCAGCCTCAACTTCTTGAGCATGGGAAAATCTAGCCTCCATTATGTTTGTGCTTATCTCTAAAAGCTGGTCTACTTCTAAATCTATATATGTCTCATTTGAAGAAGAATCTACCATACTTAATGAGCATGAAATAGAGGCCCCTGTTATTTTAGAATAAGTTATCCATGCAACTAACTCATTTATGCTGGTAATAGAATCTATATTATACCTTATATCTATATTAGTATAATCGTAAGAATCATCCATAGAATACTGGTCAGACACATTTATAGTGCCTAAGCTTCTATACACCGGAGTATTTATTGAAAAAGTGCTAGCCAAGGGATTCAGCAAACTAATAACATTTACAAAACTCTCAGTTAATGAATGCTGCCTAACGTAGCCATTGTTAATTAAAAAGTATATTTTACTTAAGTGTACTGTTATATCTCCAACAGTATTTATGGCTTTATTTGAACTAGTAGTTATGGTAGAAATATCCCATGGCGTTGATAAACTAAGTTCATAAACATACGCACCAAGATTGCCTATATATGCAAGATAGCCAGTGTCACTAAAAGATAGACTATATATACTTGTTAAAACTCCTGCAAGATTAAAACTCGTGCCTGAATAAGAAGCTGTACCTACATTCCATGGAGTAGATAAATTATATTGAAAAATTGTATTATAAGTAGTTCCAACTATGTACATTTTGCTACCATCAGGCTTAAAGTCCAGTCCTCTAGCGCCGTTTTCTTGTGCATTAGGGGAAAAAGATATAGAGTTGTAAACAGAAGTAGAAATATCCCATGGCGTTGATAAAGTGTATTGGTACACAGTTCCTACGTTATCTAGTATAAACATTTTGTCCCCAGAAGAACTAAATCTTAGTTTTCTTACGTACGGAGTTTGACCAGAGGTCTGAAAATTTTTACTTGCATAAGATGCTGTACTCACATCCCATGGGGTTGATAGTGTGTACTGGAAAACTCCAGCATTATATGTCAGGCCCCCAATGTATAGTTTTGACCCATCAGAGCTAAATGCAACACCTTGAGGAGCGTTTTCTTGAGCAGTTGTAGTAAGAGATTTGCTGTCATCTGTTGTGGGGAATTTGGGTGGTAAAGAGTCTATATCAAGGCTAGTTATTATATGTCTTTCTTTGCTTATAGAACTTTGTACAGTGATTTCTTGCCCTACTTCAAAGGTAGTTAAGCTATCTACTTTAAGAAAGCTTTCTCCACTATTAGCAATTATTGCTAGTTCTGTTTTTGTGCTATCCAGTATACCTTGAGAATAGCCATTAGTGCTGTCAAACAAGTCATAAAACTTGCCAGAGTTTTGAATTGCTTTATTGTCTATATCTGCCACAGCTAGTAAGTGTGCCAGCAGTCTACTAGTATCTTTAGCATAAGGAGTACTACTTACTCCAGACAAGCAATATTCAGATAAAGAATCCATACTTACTTTGAAAGACTCATCAGGAGTCATTCTGTCTATGCCGAATAAATCAGTAGCCAATAAGGCACCACCCGGGTTAAGATCTTTGATTCTATTTGGCATTCTATCTATCCCCTATAAATTTAAACATAATTGAACTCCATTTATTTATCTTACTTTTTGCGGAGGTATTAAAAATCCATTGACTTATTAATCTGGCTTTCATAAAAATCAAAGTTTTTAGTGTTGGTGTAAATATAAATCCACTATTTAATGTAACCGAGCCCATTGGTTTAGTCACCTTAACAGTTGGGTTAATTGTGAAAGAAATGTTTAATTGAGCAGCAGTTTTCTTAAACACAGTATCCGTACCGGTATGATCTTGTATTTTATTTCCTAAGTGATCTTTCCAAACTCGTAGAGCCATCTTATACCACCGTTATTTCTATTTCATCCGCTTCGAATACAGGTTGGTTGCCTACTGCTACAGTTTGCTGGACTGTTAAAGTACCTACGCCTACTATATTCCCGCCTGTTGCAGCATCTAAAAATACAAGTTCAGATATAATATTAGTAGTACCGCCAGAAACCGGAAATGTTATATCAACACCCAGTACTTTAGAACCACTTACAGATGCAGGAAAATTTGTTAAATTATTTGTTAAGGGTATTCTAACATAATTTACATAATTAGCTTCTGGGAAAGTCGTGCCATCATCCGCTTTTATTGTAGAACCTATAGACATAGCAGCATAAATAGTTGCAGGTGGTGTATAAGGTACATTGCCAAATACGTGGTCGTTTACTTTGTTTGCTGTATAATTACTTAAACCATTCATAATTTTATACTCCTAATAGTATTTTTAAATCATCTATTGAAAGCCATTTGAAATATTTTAAACCGTCAACTTCTTTTACTATTATAAAACTTTTAATTGGGCCAAGTTCTTCAAAAAATGCTTTATACCTAGGTGCACTATGATTAGTTGTCATTATATTCCTAGCTCCGTTTTTAATTCCGCTATTGTTATTTCTTTCATAGTCCTAATTCCATTAACTTCCTGTACCCAGATCAAAGAGTCGACTTTAAAATCTGAGGCATCCACTTGTTGAAACGTCACAGGTTCAGTTGGAAGATCATAGTTATCAAACTCAGTACGAACATCGAAGTTAACATGCAGCTGACCACTTGCAGGTGTGACTATATCTGAGGACAGAGAATTAACAGACTGGATGTCGATCTCTAAAGTAGTCACAGTAAGGTCACTAGTGTGCTCGGGTAGCAGCGGAATTACAACCTCAGTCTCGTTAGCCTGGGCATCGTATGATAGCTCTAATTGATTTACTTCCTGATTCGATAAATCAATCTGTCTGGCGTCTGTCAAGCTACGAGTTTTTTTCGCAGTGAAATAGACTTTTCTATTGGTGTGATCGTCGGGAATCTTGACCCTGAATGTTTCTGTATCCCCCCGATGTATGCTAAGATTTAATAATACTTGAGCCATTAGTTACCTCATAAACTTTTTGAAAGATCTGTGTACGCCTGTGACTTAAGCCTTATGATGCAATAGTCTCGAAAATCAATTGAGCTGATATACTTAAACACGGTGTTGATATTAAAAACTACTTCGTTATTATTAGCGTCTCTTAACGAGCCGCTTTCCCTTGAATGGGGATAGAAGGTTAAGTTTTTGCCATTATACTTATTTAACAGTCTGGTTAAGTTAGTTCTGTTCACGCTACTCATGTTCAATAAGTTACCTCTTACAATAAACGCTGAGTAGTAGCCCTTTGTAATGGTGGTAATCTTGCCAGTTAGAACAGATTTATGCTCTACGCTATCTGGCTCAGCAAAGTCGGTTTCTTCATACAGTGCCCGTTCGATTCCTATGTATCCATATACAAATTCGTTTTTAAGTGGGTACCCATCTCCATTTATGTATCTATCCAGGGTAACTGTCAGTTCGGTTTTACTAATTATATATGCCCAACCCTTATATGGACTCACGACTACCCCATTGTCCAAAATTAGGTCGATATAAAGCATCATGCCTACTTCAAAATCATGTGCGTTCTTAAAGTGTAGCTGCGAAGATACATTTACCACGGATGTAACAACTTCCTCAACCTCAGCTGCTTGCTCTTTAGTCGGATCCCATAAAGCTGGAAAGCTGCTACCGAATACTCCCATAGTTGAATTCCTTACTTAAATTCGATTTCTGTGATAGACATCAAGAGAGTCTCAACGTCTCCAATACTTTTATTCATTGTGTTACTGTAGCCGACCGAGCTGAGTGTTTTTAGATCGGTTTTAATATAGTCCTTAACTAAAGCGTCCTTCTTTGCAGAACCCACTCCATCATTGATATTAAAGAAGTTTGTTCTGGCTGTTGTAGTTGCCGGGAGTGACCCACCCGTAAACGGATAACTATATACGTCAAGAGATGAACCTGTTGTATTCTCAACTAACCACACTAGGTTGTTGTAGTGCTGGATATCCTCAGACCCCTTCTTATAATCTCTGTATAACGAGGATAGAGCGTCTGCGGGTGTTGTAGAGTACAGTAGTCGACTAGCCGCGCCGGTTCCAGCTATACCAGCTTTGATTTCAATGTTTACGTTCGGTTTTCTTTTTTCAACGCTTACCGTTTTTTTATAAAAAACGAGGTCTGGATCAGTGACGCTGTTGGCACCTTCCAGAGCTTCGTATGTGAAGATGTAGCTATTAATTCCATATTGATTTTTAGCGTATCTCTTAGTAACTCTAAAATCAGAACAAAATGCATTTATAAAATCCCAAAACGATATTTTCATTCCTTCTGAATTATATCCACTAATGTTATTAGCCGAGATACGGGTATGATTCATTGCGTACTCTTGGTTTATAGCAAATAACATGTTGACATCGATCAGCACGTTTGATCTGCTGTAAGAGCGTTCCGTCCAGGAGACATTATCAAATGTTTCCTTTACTATATCTTGTGTACCAAAATTCACAAAAGCAACGGATGGAAAACCCGCCACCTTCAGCATACACTCAATAACCCACGTTACCCGGGCATTTGGATAACCTTCGTTATCTGAGCTTGTGTACTGAAAAGATGAACCTGTCTGTAGTGTCGACATCAGGGTTTCATAATCGACATAGAAATCTTTCATGATAATAAAGTTATCAAATACGTTGTACTTGAAAGTCAACGCGTCTTCATCAGGTACTTTATTTTTGATAACCCCTAAAAAGAACACAGAGTCATTTTCGAGAAATCTCAAATGTGTTGCAGAGTTTAACCTGCTATTTAATTCTATCAGGCTGCCCCACTCATCTAAACTTGTCTGATTATATGCGGCTGAAACCGTAACTTCCACACTAGGCGCCACCAGCTCGTAATTTAAATTCCTTTTTATAAAATCGACCGGCCCGGATGCGATAACGAAATCGGAAACATCCCACCATACAGTTGAATAACCACCACTTGTATACACGCCATTCGGCTCGTCATAGTGTATGGTATAAGAATACTCATTTGGTATGCCGGTGATGGCATATGCAGAATAGAGATTGTTAATAACGGATAAACCACCCACGCCGTATATTTCAACCTTGTCACCTACACTATAGCCGTGCTTGGTGCTAGTGGTTATCGTGACAGTATCACCAACATAGGATGCTGCAACGATATCCAGCTTATAAGATATTTCTACCCTATATTTGTTCATCAGGATTAACTCCAGCTAGCGTTAAATTATTCTCTGCTCCCATTAACTGATATTGCGTGAAACCCTCTCTATCTAATTTGTTAAATACTTTCACCACAACTGGAGGCTGTTCGGCTATATTATACTTAATGCTCTCAATCGATTTGTATAAATTGGATAAAATTTTTTCTTCCTGCCCGACCTTATGAGAGGGTGTAATCCGGGCTTTCTCACCAGATCGAAGTAACATTGGGTAAGTATCGTTCGGATGTCCCGGAGGAACCACAAACGAACCGCCTCCTGCCATTTTTTTAACCCCTGATCCGGTGCCAATAAAACTACCTCCGGAAGCTCCTCCAATAATTTTAGACATAGAGATTCCACCACCACCAAGAGCATAAGAAAGAACATTTAATACTGCCCATTTTGCAATAAGCTGCTGCATTTGCATTAAAACAGCATTAATTGCATTTGCCCATATTTTTTCAAATGCTGAAGCGTCTCGCGCAATTCTTACTTGTACCAATTCGTGAAAACTATTAGCGATACCATCGACAGTTGAATAAAAAGTCTCTGTCATAATTTCATTGCTGTTCGCCCAGGTCTCAACTATTTCTTCAGAACTTTCTTGGAATGGCTCCGGATTTAGAATCGGTTTAGTTTCTTTTTGCTCGCGAGTTGTAGTTACTCCAATTGAACTGATTGGTGTTTCTATTTCACCTTTTGAATTAAACGTAAAAACATCATTTCCATTGGTCGCCTGACTTAAAGTTGATTTTAAATGATCGACATAATCGTTAAACAATTGCTTTTTTTTCTCATTAATAAATGCGGCTTCATTAAATTCTTTACCCAGTATTTTTTTATACTCTTCAGCTTCTTTTTGATATTCTTTTATTCGCCAATCGAAGTATGAAGAATCATTAAATGTTACTACCTGATAAAATTTGTTGAGCTGGTCTAATTTCTGCTTCAATACTTTTGTATAACCGCTTTTTTCATCATCAATTAATTTTTCAAGTTTATTTATATCAGCAATCGTGTTTTTGAAATCAGGACTTCCAATTTCCAGCCCTTTGAGTTTTTCCTTCAATACATCAACTCTATCTTCAACCTCTTTAAGTTTTTTACTGTTAGGACTCCAATCCGGAGTTGATTTATCTTCCTCAGAATATCGGTGCGGACTTAATATCATTCCCTTCACATCTTCAGGAGTCATTTTTAAATTTTGAATTTTGTTTGAGGTAGTTGACCACATATTATAAAGGGCATTGTTCATATTCTCACTGTCCTTTAACATGATTTCCCAGCCGCTTTTTAATGAGCCCAAAACCTTGACATCATTACTCAATCCGAATGGGGCTAATCCCAAGTGAGCCAACGTTGCACCCAACGTACCGGCAATATTCGCGATCTGTTTAAGCATTGTAGCTATAATAATTATTGGTGTGGCCACACTTTTTAGTGCTGTGCCGAATGCATTTGTTGCCCCGGACGCATCGCCCATATTAGTAGACATTTCAGCAATTAATTGAAGGAATATTGTGTAAACCGGTAGAATCTGTTTACCAAGTGTTTCGTATTGAGTTTTTAATAACTCATTAGCTCTTCGTTCAACATTGGCGGTGCTGTCTTTTGTACGATTGTAATCTCCAACGGCCTTACGGGATTGTTTATACGCATCACTCAGAATTACTAAAGCTTTTGCCTGTTTTTCGGAAATGCCACGAGAATTCATCATTTGTTGAACTGCAAGTTTGAATTCTTTTGTATCCTGCTGGATTACAATACCAAGACCTTTGGCGGCCTCAGTTTCACCAAAAAGAGCTTTTGTTAGTGCCTGGCTAGCTCCTTTTGCACCTCCCGAATAATTCTTAAACGAAACGAGATCCTGAGCTAATGAGTTTACTTGTTCTGATAGTGATAAGGCTTCTTCTTCGGCAAACTCGAATCCAACTAATAAATCCCCGGTATCACTTAGCAATTCTCTGGCTGTGCTTCCGGCCAGTCCGAAATTCTTCGCAAAATTATCAGCCATACTATTGGCTTTAGATTTTATCCCACTAAAAACAGTATCGAACTTACTGCTGATCTCCTCAGCATCCCGGGCCAAGTTTTTAGCTTCACGGCTGATATCCAATGCCTTTCGGAAAACAACTATCGCACCACCGGCAATAATTGCTTTCTTCAGAATCTTAGAAAATGAATTTCCCATCTGTTCAGCATCCCGGTCTACTTTGCTCTTGAGCTGTTTAAACTCTTTTTCAAGTTGATCGTAATCAGCCTTTATCTGAACAAATATCTCACCTAAATTTTCATCAGCTGCCAACTTAAAGTGCTCCGATAGATTTTAAATAATTGTATTCAGCATCATATTTACTTTCACGCCCTTCCTGTCCCACCAGGTCAAGTTCTCCTCCACCAACAAAAACACCCAGGCTCAATGTTCTATCTAATTTTTCTTTGAATTCACTAATCGGCATGTCATTTACTTCTTTTTCGGTCTTATTCCAGAAATGAACAATAAGTAAAGTGGCGAGTAAAAAATCAGGGATCTCCGGAAATGCTACTGTTTCTTCTTCATCACTTTTTTTTTATCAGCATTTACATTAATTCCTTCCAACTCATAAACCTGTGTAGAAAGATCAACAAGCTCTTCTTGTGAAAGGTTTTTAAGTAAATAATTAACCCGAAGAATACGTCGCAGTAATAATTTTTTGATGACTCTATACCATGGAAGTATTTTATAACTGTACTTCATCCCGGTCTCAACAACTTTTGCAGTTTCATATAAAAATACTTCCGGCGTTAGTTTGCCACGATTTTTCATTGCGAAGTTTGTCATCATCATAATATCGTAGGAATCCCTTTGAGCCAGCACCACTTTTCGACCGAATAGAATACTTTCTTTATGCTTCCGATTTAGTTTTTTCATTATCCAACAGCTCCAGAAAAGGTAACTGCGCCGGTAAACTTCCCGGAGAAATCCCAACGTGTAGCTTCTTCACGTTTTGCCGAGAACTTTCTGTTGAACACAACAAAGTCACCATCAAACTGTTTTGTCCCGGCAATCAACAAAGCAGGAACTGTATCACCGATGTTCGGAGTGTTTGTTGCATCATCACGAAACCATTGTGCAAATGAGATCTCTCTGGAGATAAGACCGGACAAATATTCTCTGGATCCACCGGAAGCATTGTCACTAACATCCAACTCGTCCGCATTCTCATTTAATTCAGGATCGAAAATTGGAATCTCAACAGGTGTGGCTCCAATTTTTAATTTAACTGCTATACCAGCTGCTTTTGCCATTATTTTATTTCCTTACTTTTTCTGAATATGAATTTTGTATTGTTGAGTTATTTGATACAAATCGATCAATTTTACAGGGCCTCTTCCATTTTTATAGTTTATATCAATAACCCAATAATTTGATACTCCGGTAAAACTCTCTTTCTTGTTATCGAATCTGTTTTTTCCATCCAAAGCCATTGCATGTAAAGTGACCATATCAGTGCTGTAGTAATTGATCTGGAAATGATCAAATGAGAATTCATCCATCGAATCAATCTGCTGCACATCTGTGATTGCACTAAATACAGCGTAGTTTTCAGATTTCTGTGGAGCTTCTATAAACCAGAATCCGCCAGTCATCCCGGATATGTTTTTTCCAATGTTGTATATCGCAGATTGAAGTTCCTGATTCATCTTACATCAAATATTTGTTGTAAAAATCGTTTAGATTCGATCAGAGCGGATCTCATAATCGGGCGTGGTTTCATTCCAATAGTAAACCTGAGTTTTCCTTTTTTGTCACGAAAAAACCAGCCTCCTTTTCTTCCCTGACCGTTTTCCGCTAATTCACCGGTACCGAATTCGATATAAGGACCATGACCAGAACTGTTAGCAACGGATCCAATAATTTCAGTACCTTTGGTTTTAACCTCGTGGTTAAAACTTCCAATATATTCACCTTCGTCAACTGCTCGTAAATCATCTCCATACTGACCACTTGCACGCGCTTTCATATCGCCTTCCAGAAATTCACAAGCCAACAACATTTTATCCGAATAGTGTCGCCTGATTTTTCTGAGCACTGCTTTATCGTTCCATCTGTTCTTTGCCATCACTTCAACTCGATATATTTTTGTCCGTTTGCTTCCATATAGTTTTTCAAATTGTATTTGATCTCGTTTAATAAATCATGTCTCTTGGATCCGTTTTCTTCAAGCAGAGTTATCCGACTTTCATGATCTTTGATTGCCTCAAAAGCAATAGCCACATTTGTGATTCCTGCAATTAAAATGGATAGAACTATCAGCCAAATGTGAACTTTTTTTATTAAAAGAAATCCCTGTTTTTCTAACTCTCGAACCGCCTGGTCACTCATTTCAAAAATCCTTTTTTTGACTTTAGCTGTTGAACTTTTTTCACACTAGCCTGAGCATAGTCGGCGCTTCCAAATAACACCGCAATCGCACCACCGACCACTTGTAATGTTTTAGAGTTTGTAAGTACTCCCAGAGCTCCTATTTTTCCTCCAAGCACGGCAATGCGTCTCTTTTTACCATCAAGACCATCCCAAACGAAATGAATTATTTTCTTAATCATTTTTAACTCACCAGCTAATTTAGAAAGCTCTTATTGCCGCATAAATGTGATATGCCCCTTTCACAGAGTGATCAATAATCTCTCTGGCTTTTGAATTTGTTACACCGAGTTTATCAACTACAGCTTTGATTATTTCATCTGATTCAGAAAGATCGATGCTCTCCAATTGAGGGAGAATTAATTCTTTTCCTTCCCATACTTTAAAAGCCGCTTTAGCCACATCAATAATTGTTTCTTTTGGATGAGCAATAAAATCACCCGGAGTGACTTTACCATCTTCCATAATTATTTGATGCGCTTCTTTCACTTCTTTAGCAAGGTCAACAATATCTAACACTTCCTCGATTCCTAACTCGACATTCGGAGCGTCACCTTGAGTTATTAATGTAATTTTGCTCATACTATTACTCCTGTTAAATTTTAATAATTCCAAAGGCTTCGGTTCAGGTATATCAGAAACTCTCAATTGTTCTCTTTCATTCAGCTCTTTCACTTTCGGTAATTCTTTTGCGATCATTGAAATAATGGAAGAAATCTTGCTGACATACTCCGGATCCGTGGCATACACTTTTGCAGTACCGTTACTCCTGAAATGTTCATTCTGAATTGAATAGATAAACGAATGAGGATTCTTATATTTGAAAGCCTTTGGAAAATTTCTTTTTAATAATTTTGCGTGATGTTCAAAACATTCCTTTGGAGATGGGTAAGTTTCAAATTTTGCAGTGATGCTTATTTCTTTTCCGTTAACAAATTCTTTTGTCGATTTATTCTGCACACCATAATCAACCGCGGCTGAATCCTTAATCCCAAAGAAATTATTTCCCGGTATATGTTTGCCCCAGCCGGATTCCAACGCTGCCTGAGCTAAAGTAATCAAAGCAGGAACGCCGGTACTTTCTTCGTTTAATTTAGCATATCCATAAAACTTTGTAACAAACTCTTTTACCTTCATCGTTATTCCTTGTATTCACATTCAATTTGCAAGAACTCATTCATTTCCATCGGATTAACAATCAGCTTAATTGCATAAGATATATTTTTAACCGAATCATAAATCGAATCCATGGGCTGAATTTCAACAACATCACAATAGAATCTATGAGTTGTTGTATAACCCATCTTTTCATTTTTAATCATTTCGTTACCGGATAACGGTCTCATCCTTCCGGATACTAAGGCTATCACAACATCGGTTTCTTTTAATATTCCATCTTCATTAGAAACTGTAGGTCGTTTGATTTCATATCCTGGAATGAAACTGTCACGTGCAGGCATCTCAGCTCCACTGCAATTTTCTGAATGATGAAAACACCTCGAGCATTTCGGAATTGTTATAACCTGATTCGGAATAGTCCCCAAGTGAGTAACTTTTTTTAGTGCGATGTTTATTCAGCCGGTACAGGATATAATCACTAACAGCAAGTTTTATGTCTTCTGTAAATTCAAGCTTTTGAATGATGACACGAGTTCCGGCTTCTTCATCAATTATGGTTTCATTAACTGTGATCTTTGATTCGCTGATAGTTGCAATTGTAAATACCTTATTGTTTTGAACACTGCCTTGAACAAGAATATCATTACCAACTGCAAGTCCGAATTGAGCAAGTCCACTGTTTTCATCGTTAATTGATTTGTCCGCAGAAACAAAAGAAATATTATAACTTTCAGTAAATACATAAGGGACTGCGAAATTATTTATCCTCCGAATCACGAAATCCTGAACTATTGAAATCAGCTTAGTTATCAAGGCATCCAGTGATGTATCAGCCGTGGGAATCTGAATCAATTCTTTTATCTCATCTATGCTTGCAATCGGCATCTTTCGTCTCGCTTTAAGAAACCGGGGATTATTCATCCCCGATTAGTTATCTCGGCAGATAAGTTGGGAAGATATCCACCTTACCAGCTATAGCTACATCGTCACTAATTAAAACAACCTTTACATACCTTTTAGTCGTTGTCGGCAAAACAAATCTTCCGAGCTCCGTATCCGCAGGGATAGTATCTCCTCCGGAACTTGTTTTTGTATAAAGAGTTTGTAAATCAGCAAAAGCAGAATTGTCCGCGCTATCCTGCAATTTGATCGTTAATGATTTTAGATCCGTCAATGTGATCTCTTCATTTACGATAACAATTACCTCTAAAGAAGCCTGAGTGTTGGCGTATTCGAATGAACCTCCATTTCCATCAGCCGTATCATTTTGAGGTAATGTCTGAGCTTTTGCCATATAATCCGCATCAGAGCGGATAATGCCATTATAGTTAAGTTGATTAGCCACTGACTACCTCCTTATGTAAATGAAACGTTTTGTTCGGTACCATCCAGAAAGTTGTAAGATGTAATAATTGGAATATTATCCCATCTTTCAAGAAGTATCGGTTGATTAATATTTGGTGAGGTTATACTGATTCGTGTACCTCTGATTTCTTTTAAGTCGGATTTAATTTTGGGATGACAGAAAAGATAAGTACTGCTGTTGTTAGCTCTCACCATTGCGAGTAAATCATCAATTTGAGTTGCTGTAGGAAGTTTTTTAGTAGTCGATACACGATCAACATTCGCGATTACTGAAATAGAAATTTTGTTCGCAATCTGGAAACCAAAGTACCCTTTGTAACGGATCTGGAAACCAAGAACTTCAACAGTTTGTCCGTTTCGGGAAACTTTTATGTTCATTAAATTGCCGCCGTTAATTGCTTTAACATCCAGCATTGCACCATTCTTAAAACCTTTTGGTGAATAAAGTCCGGTCGTTTCCTGCGGCATAAACCTAACCGCAACAATAGAATGATTCTTATTACTCGATCCACCGGCGTTAATTGTATTTTCATTAGCGATAGCGTGAGCTCTAATCATATTATACAGAATTGCGAACTCGGCTGTCATGCCGGATTTTCTGAGTATCGCTTTTTCCTGTTTGGCGAAATAACGTGTTGCTCCGCCGTACATCTGGGCTTTATCCTCTTCAACCTGAGCTATACCACCCATAATTGAGAGATCAACTTTTTTCAGTTCGGATTTCATACCGACTGTAGGAAGCGGAGCGTCCAGATCCACAAAACCTGCCCCGGTGATTTCAGTGGCATCTTCGTACACGTTCCACAGTTCATGTGAAGCTTCCTCGAAAGGTATCATATCAAGAATCGGTGAATCCTCTGTGATGCTTTCTACCTGCTTCGGTTGCTTCTTTGCGAACAATACGGATAATTCTTTGAGTGTTGGCATTTTTACTCCATTAGTCAATTAATGCAAAACTTTATTTTTTACCGAATACCTCACTCGAGTAAAAATCTTCTGTTGACATTTCTTTCATATCTTCAGTTGTTGTTCCGTTACCTTGTCCCGGAGGATTACCGCTAAATTGTTCTTCACCAAACAACGGTTTATAATCTTCCTGAAGCTTTTTAACAGAATCATCAAAGCCTTTAATTTTTCCTTCTTTGTCAACTTCGAGTTTATCGAGATCGAACTCTTTCATTAGAAGCTTCAGATTCTTAGGGTTCTTAACTCCTGCTCCCGTAAGTGAATCCTTCAGCAAAGATTCATGATTCTTCAGCTGCAGTTCCTTATCCTTTTGAGCGATCTTGTTATTCTGCTCATCAATTTTTTTGTTAAGATCCGCAATCTGTTGCTCCACGGTTTGATTTCCGGATTTCTTTTCATCTTCAAGTTTCTTCAAACCATCCTGCGAAGTTTTGAGATCTCCGGTAAGCGTTTCTTTTTCCTTGGTGAGTGTTTTAATCTCATCAAGTTTGTCATCAAAAGTTTTCTTCGGGATGTAGTTCCCATCGTTCAAAATGAGTTCTTTCCCGTTCAGATCAGCTTCCACTTTTTTGAAAGCCTCATCTCCGATCAACTCTTTCAATTTTTTTAAGTAAGACATTCGTTCCACCTCTATTAGTTTTTATTAGCAGTCACCCACCTGCCTGAGAGCTACCGTTCAGTTTTGCGCCGAACATTTCAAGTGCGCCATTGAGTGATTAAGTTTTCGTTCGAAATGTATAGTATGCAGTAATTCAGGTCATCCTAAAAATCTTTAGGATTGTACTTTTGATCAAACTATAAAAGCTCTTGTGTTTAAATGTGTATTCAGTTAAGTTTAAATGAGGGCTATATATCCAATATGATTGTTTATTGATTTAGGGAAAATAATATCTTCGTTGGACGTTACAGTAAAATCCTGATAAGTATATGTTATATAGCAAAATTTAGAGGTGTCTAATGGCAGATATGTCTCATTTAGATAAGAAATATTTTATTGATGAAAATGTTTTCAATTGCCCTTACTGCAATAGAAATAACGTTACCTATAAGCTAGTAAATAGCTATAATGCTTTCGATTGGTCTAACGATAAAAAATGCCATGTATATTTTGTCAGATGTAAATCTTGTCAGAAAATGTCAATGCATTTATCTTTTGAGGACATCGGTAATGGTAATTTGAAAGCTTATAGTAATTATACTTTTCAATCGAATATTGATATAGATTCTAAACTATTCTACTCCGTTCCAACTTCATTTTTCGCTCTAGACGATAGAATCCCACGGATTCTTCGTGAATTGATCTCAGAGGCTGATGGTTGTATGAAAATGAATTATCTAACCGGTGCTTCTGCATGCATGAGAAAATCTATTTATGAATTACTAATTATTGAAAAGATATCCGGTGATAAATATGATGAGAAAATTAAAAATCTTAAGAAAAAATATTCTGATTCTGATCCAGCATTATTTGATATTCTTGGACATATTCAACAAATGACCAGTGATAAAATTCATGAGCAATCTTGGGATAAATGGGATTCTAATAATCTCACTTTGATTATTGAGACACTGAAAACGGTTTTGTATGATATATATGTAGTGCCACAAATTAAAAAGGAAAGATCTAATTTTATCCAGCAACTAAGAGAAAAAGTATTAGGGAAAAGTGATAATAATTCATCTGCTTAGAAATGCTATATAACAAGCAAATCAACCGGACGCCTTTATTCATGGGGGTTTGGTGCTGTTCTTAAGTTTTGTGAAATAAATAACATTGCTGTTCGGCAGTAGTGATAAAAACTAAATTGTAGCAGCCAATGATTGCTCTGAAAAATAATCATTGTCTGCATAAACTTTGGCGTAGTTTGCAAATACGGCATTGCTGTTCTGGGCTGCCGGTTAGCGGCAACGCCGTTATAACGCATAATAATGGAGTATGTATGCCAATATTGCATTCACAGAATCAATCACTAAATATTTTAGCGGGAAGCAATTATTCAAAAGAAGAAGAATTAAGAGATTATTTATGCCAATCACCAAATTTACTGATTCATGAAAATGAATATTCTGCAAGCTATGTAACAAAGGAATTTCGGCTTTTATCGGCTGGTCAGTTGGATATATTATTAATAGATTCAAACGGAGTGCCAATTGTTGTTGAATGTAAGCTTTATAAAAATGAAGAATCGCGCCGTGAAATATTAGCTCAAATATTTGACTATGTATCAGCATTATCATTACTTACAATTGACGAGTTAGATTATCAACTGACTGGTGCTTTGTCATCTACAATTAAAATAATTGCCGACGGTGATGAAAAGAAATTCGATACAATATGGAGTATCTGCGCAACTAATCTGCGAGCTGGGAACATAAGAGTTATACTTGCGATAGATGAAGCAAGGGATGATTTAATAAGAATTGTTAGATTTGTTAATGACCATAGCGATTTAGATGTACGTTTAACTACTATAAAAAAATACGAAAACTCAGAGGTGGGTTTAATATTAGTCCCCAGTTTTGTAGTCTATGGAGCATCCGAGAGTTTTTCGATAAAAAGTAAAAGTAAACCAAGAGTTGCTCGTAAAGAATTTGAATCGATTATTTCAGCATATAAAAATATTTATAAAAGCGAAGAATTTTTAATAGGAAACAGTGCTTCTAACCACAGAAAAATTATTAAAGAGACTTGGGATGCTAATGTTCATTATGAATTTTTGGATCGTTTTAACGGTCCTACAATTGAACTTCATTTAGAGAACAAGAAATATGCTTCTATATTCTCAAAAATAGAAGATGTAGTGAGGTCTTATGAAAATGATTTTCTTGATTGTAATATAAAGTACGATCCAAAATGGTGTGGAGTTGGTAGAATAATATTAGAATTAAAAGGTGAGGATCCTGAACCAGAAAAATATGCTGAAGTAATGTCAAGGTTTATTGGCTTAACAAATAAAGGAATAGAAATTATAATTACGGATGTTGAGAAGAGCGTTATAACAAGCCGCTCAAGACCGACCGCCGAAACGGTTTGAGGCAAGTGCAAGTATAGGGTTTACGTTTTTCGTTCGGCATTTTGTTCTAAGTAGTTAGGTCGCCGCCAGTTTTGTGAAATTTACTGGCGGCTATAAATTATAAATATTCGTTGTCTATTTGTCATCGCTGTTTGGGGCGGACGGCTTATGGGCAACGCCGTTGAGTGTTAAAAATATGGCAATAGAAAGTAAGTTCGTCGAACTATTATGTGAAATGGGACTTGATAATAGAGATGATTTAAATTACAAATTCAAATCAAATGAAGTTCTTATATCGTTACCTCATTGCTCAAAATTATTGGTTCTTACTGAAAATAATGTCGACGAATTAAACCTCTCTAAAATGATTACAAGGAACAATAATTTAGTTTATTATCCAACTTGTGGATTTTCTTTTGATTCGTATTGCGAATATTTTATAAACTTGAAACATCCAGATTTCCATTTCTACAATTGGGACGAAAGATGGCCATTTCAAGATAAACTATCATTCAAGATTGGCGATGATTTTATTGAGTGCGGCGATTCGAGTTCGTTGGCTGTTTTATTGTTAAGTCAGATTTATATTGATCCTGATATTGATCCTGATCGACTTAAGCAATTATCTACATTGAAAATATTTAAAAACTCCACAGAAAATTATATGAATATTTTCTTCAAATCACTTTACTACTTAAACTCTCATTATTTTGTTAATACAGGAGTTACGGCTTCTTTGACTCATCTCGGTATTGATACGGATTACGATGAATTTCATAAGTTGAACGAAAAACTTGAAAAATTGTCACTGAAGAGGATACGCAATCACAAGAATTTTATGGACACTAATCCACTTAATCTATACAATTATGCATGTTCACTAAAAGGCGAAAATAAATTTCTTACGTTTTATCGGGTTCTTGAATATTTCTTCGATAGTTATAAAAATAAGACAGTAAATAGCAAACGATACGATCAAAATATAACTGATGCGGAATTAATCAAACTAGCGTCGCTAAAGGGAGAATTGGAGTATTTGAAGGGATTGCTCAAAATTATAACAACGAACTCTGTGAGAAATAGGTTATGTAAATATGCAGTGCGTAAAAAAATTACTAAAAGTAATAATTTTGACGAATTATCAACGCAATTGTATTCTTTTAGAAATTCGATCGTTCACGCTAAAGAATCGCAAATTGAACGTACTTTAATCCCTGATCCATTTGATATAGAGAGAACTAATACTATTAAAAATTGGATATATATTACAAGAATCTTTGCTGATTTAGCGATAAGCTTTTACAATAAAATGTAAACACAGGACATGCAACTCAACCGGACGCTGTTTTGGCATTTGGCAGTTTAGAAGTTTTAGAGTTAGTCGTTCCGTTTCGGCTAACTTGTTAATGATAGTTCTATTAAATAACATTGATGCAAACTGCGCTTACGATTAAAGTTAAGCACCGTCTGCTATATTATTGGTGTTGTCTTTCTAATCGGCTTTTTTGTTCTGGGGCGCCAGTTATTGGCAGCAACATTGTACTACATCAATGAGTGAGGATTAAATGTTAAATTGGATCAAAGATAATACTAATTTAGTAATCGCTTTAACTTTTCTATTTGCAACCATTGTCCTTTTGTTAAAATATGATTGATGATCAACCCCCTAATAAACTTTATAAGTATCGACATTGTGATGCAAATAATAATTATCAAAAATTATTAAGAGAAAATCTTTTGTTTTTTTCATCACCTAAAAATTTTAATGATCCATTTGATTGTCGAATTTACCCAAATTTTGAAAGCGGTTCCACGAACCAGCTTCTTAATCGATTTTTGGATCATATTAAAAGTTCATATCCGAATATGCCCTTAAGTATCCAAAAAAGCCTAGCAAAAAAAAAATATCTCAAAAATATAAAGATTATTAAATCGCCAGAATTAATGACTAAGAGAATGAATGAAGTTGCGAATAAATATTACGGCATTTTTTCTTTAGCGGAAAATGTTGATAATCTTTTGATGTGGGCACATTATTCTGATTGTCATAGAGGATTCTGTATTGAGTTTGATGCAAACCGATTATTATCAATATGTAATAATTATCTAAAAATACAAGAATTGATATTTATGAAAAAAATTAAATATGAATCAGAATATCCGATAATTTCTCCCTTCCTTTCTGATATTTATTCCCTTGACTATATAGACTGGATTACAACAAAATCAAAAGATTGGGAATACGAAAGAGAATGGAGACTAATTTTCACTAGTCACCCTGATGAAGAAATTTCATTTCCCGAAGATATTTTTACGGGTATTTATTTTGGAGTAAATGCAACTTGCACAACAATAGAAAATATAAAACGATTATTTAGTAATAAAAATATTAAACCGAAATACTACCAAGCAAAGTTAAAACACAAACAATTTGGAGTTGCTTTTTCACGGATGTAAATGTGCATAGTGCCGAAAAATCTTCTTTATGTATTATCCAATATTTTTTGAAAAGTCAAACATCAAGTGATAGAGAATTATTTCTTTTGTATAGCTCAGAAGCGGTTTAAACCTTTTGGTTCTCCCATTCAGGTGCCGTTTTTTTAATGACATTATACATTTCGGAATTATTATGACTAGTAGCAATTTAGAAGAAATAAATCATAAGACTATAGATAATTAAATTAAAACCAAGCAGTTTAATGTAATCCTAAAATTATTAATTGGTAATCTTGATCTTTAAAACTTTATTAAAACATAACGAATGACTCTTGATTGAATTAAATCATACGATATTCCATTAAATCACATTAGGTTTGGGTTTCCAAAATTGGTATTTTATATAAATAAAATTTTATTGGCAAACAAATAAGAGTTAGTTGGTACAATCTAAAGATTTGTATTTTCTTACTGCATTAATTCAATTTTTATAAGCGTAGTCATAAATAATAATTAATTTCTTTACTAAACCCGATAATACTATGGTTAAGAGTTATAATGGCAAAAAATAAAATCTTTCCCACTGAAATCATTACAATCCCCGAAGGCAAAATTTGTGACTATATCGATGGGAAATTCCGAAAAGATACTCCCGAAGAATATGTTCGTCAAACAATCGAGAAACGTTTAGTTAATGAACACAAGTATTCTAAAGAACAAATTGAAGTTGAATTAACAATAAAACAAGGAAGTAATAAACCGAGGGTTGATTTAGCAATATTCCCGGAAGGGAAAGAACATATACAAGATAACATTCAAATAATCATTGAGTGTAAAGAAGAAAAGGTTCAGCCATCAAATAAAAATGATGGAGTTGAACAATTAAAATCTTATATGGCTGCTTGTGTTAATTGCGAATGGGGCATGTGGACAAATGGTAAATACAAACAAGCACTAAAAAAAGTAAGAATTGGGGATGAATGGCAATTTGTTGAATGGATTGATATTCCTTCTACCGATACTACTATTGAAGAAATTGAGAGACCAAAACGAAATAAATTAAAAAAAGCTTCTGATGATAACTTGCTTTTTGTATTTAGAACATGTCATAACCATATTTATACTGTCGATGGATATCAAAAGCAACAAGCATTTTTCGAGTTTCTTAAAGTCATATTCTGTAAAATATTAGATGAACAAAACGTCCCTAAGCCTTTAGATTTTTATATTACTTCGAGTGAGTTGAATAATCCAGACGGACAGCTAAGCGCTAAAAATAGAATTAACCTGATATTTGATAAAGTTAAAAAAAGATTTCCAAAAATATTCGACGCTGCCGATCAAATAAATCTTAAACCAAGAAGTTTTGCCTATATAATTCTTGAACTTCAGAAATATAGTTTACTCGAAACTAACATTGATATTAAAGGCAAAGCATATGAAGAATTAGTTGGCGCCAATCTTCGAGGTGACAGAGGTGAATTTTTCACTCCAAGAAATATTATGCGCATGGCTGTTGAAATGGTTAATCCAAAACCACATGAAAAAATTTGTGACAGCTCATGCGGAACGGGCGGATTTCTTGTTTTAGCTATGAATCATGTTACTGAACATTTATATAAAGATGCTGAAAAAGAATTTGGAAGAAAAAGACATGAATGGTCCGACCACGAAAAAGAATTAATGCGCAAAAAAATATCTGAAGTTGCTCAAAGCAATTTTTATGGATTTGATATTAATCCCGATCTTGTTAAAGCAACCAAGATGAATATGGTTATGAACAATGACGGAAGCGGTAATATCCTGCAAAACGATTCTCTTCTACCGCCTCATGAATGGGAACCAGAATTTAAAGAAAAGCTTTGTAAAGCTTTAGGAATTGATCCACGCGAAATAACCAACTCAGATAACATTGAATTCTTTGATGTTATTATTACAAATCCACCGTTTGGCAGTAAGCTACCTATTCGTGATCATCACATACTTTCGCAGTTTAATATTGGCTATATTTGGCGAAATGAACAATATGAAATAAAAGGGAAGAAAGTAAAAAGTGATGAATGGACGATCACATCAAATCTTCAATCCTCAGCTCCTCCGGAACAGCTTTTTATTGAAAGATGTCTTCAGTTTCTTAAACCTGGTGGAAGATTGGCAATCGTCTTACCAGATTCGATTCTCGGTTCTCCTGGTTTAGGATATATTAGAAAATGGCTAATTAAGAAAACAAAAATTATTGCTAGTATAGACTTACATCCCGATACTTTCCAACCGAGAAATGGAACTCAGACTTCAATTTTAATTCTTGAGAAAAAGAATAAAGAGCAAATACTTAAGGAAGAATCGAAAAATTTTATGATTGATTATGAAATATTCATGGCAATTATTGATAAAGTAGGGCATGATAAAAGAGGAAATCCTCTTTTCAAGAGGGATAAATATGGCAACGAAATTCTTGTACCAGATGACGATGTAAATTTTTTAGAATTAGGTCATACATCCGAAGGAGTTGCAACCGTTAAAAAGGCATCTAAGAAAAAGGTAATTGATGACCAAACGCCTTTGATACCTGAGATTTTTGCTCAATGGAAAAAACGTGAGGGTATTCAGTGGTAGCACTCCAGAATAAAAATCTAAGAGAAAATATATCTAAACCTATATTCTACCAAAATGAAGATGTTAAATGGACATCAATAAAATTATCAGAAGTTGCAGAACAGAAATATCGATTTGAAGCTAATGTTTTTAATATCGAGAGTAAGCATGCACGTGAACTGATTAAAAACAGCACTTACCCTTTACTAAATTTATTCTCAGGTGATAGTTTTATCCAAAGCGCTATATATCCAACTCGTTTCAAACGTATTTATGTTAATAAACAAGATGGTATAGAGTTTTATATGCCATCACAGTTATTAGAAATCAATCCCCAACCAACTAAATTTATTTCTCCAAAGACAAAAGTCAATTTTGAAGAATTAAAAGTTAATGAAAACGAATTGCTCATTACACGATCCGGTACTATTGGTAATATAACTCTTGTTTCAAAAACACTGGCAAATAGAGTTTTTTCAGATGATGTAATAAGAATGAGATTGTATGATGATAATGATTTAGGTTATGTGTATTCTTTCTTGAAAACCAGTATTGGTCAACTATTACTGAAGACAAATAACTATGGTTCAGTAATTAATCATATCGAACCCGATCACCTTTCAAATATTAAAGTTCCTAATCCCAGCAAAAAACTCAAAAATCAAATTGATGAACTTATTAAAGAATCTTTCAGATTAAGAGACGAGTCAAACGAACTGATTGAAACTGCTCGAAAAATTCTTTTAACAGAATTAGACTTACCACCAATCGAAGATATTGAAAAAGAATATTTTATTAGAAAAGACGATATTGAAAACTTTACAGTCAGATCAAAGAATTTATCAAATCGTTTTGATGGCTCATATCATCATCCAATAGTTAAAGAAATTCTCAAATTGTTGCCGAAAAAATCAAAAGAAATAAAACTGCTCGGAGATTCAGAGTTGAGTAGTAATATTATCCTACCTGGTCGTTTTAAGAGAATTTATGTTGAAGAAGATCAAGGCGCTGTATTTTTTGGTGGAAAACAAATATTAGAATTGGATCCGAGAGACAAAAAATATTTATCATTAACTAAACACTCATCAAGAATCCAAAATGAATTAACGATACATGAAAATGATATTCTAATAACTAGGAGTGGTACAATCGGCAAAGTTCAGATAACACCCAAACATTGGAATAGTTTTGTTGCCAACGAACATATTATTAGAGTAGTGCCCAGTAATTCAGATATTGCTGGCTATTTATATACTTGGTTAAATACCGATTATGGTTATGAGCTTATTAAACGCTTCACATATGGTTCGGTCGTTGATGAAATAGATAATCACCAATTGGCAAGAATTCAGATTCCAATTCTAAAAGATCCAAATAAGATAAAAGAGATAAATGATTCAGTACTTAAGGCAAACGATTTACGAAGTGAATCATATAATCTTGATCAAGAAGCAATAAAAATTGTAAACGAGGAAATAATTTACCACGGAGATTAGAATTTCATGTCACTAGTAAGTTCTAACTCATTATTTCATTTTACGCCAAATTTACATTCATTAATAAGTATTTTGAAAAATAATTTCTATCCGCAATATTGCTATGAGATTTATTCTTTTAAAAAAGGTTCTCTTGATGGCGCAATCGCAATGGTTTGTTTTTGTGATCTTTCTCTATCCCAAATAAAAAAGCACATTGGGATTTATGGTAATTATGGATTAGGCCTAACTAAAAGTTGGGGCAAAACAAACGGTATTAATCCAATTTTGTATTTAAGTCATAATTCAATATTGTCTGACAGCATCAATGACATCTTAATAAACTATACAACAAATCAAGACAAATTAAATTTATCTACTTCATTAGGATTGTTGAAATTCCTGGGTTTCATCAAACCATACGAAGGCATATTTAAACGAAACAAAAAAAGTTATGAATCATTTAGATATTATGATGAACGAGAATGGAGATTTGTGCCTGATTTGTCAGGTATAGATGATCCTTTACCCTTTATCACAAAAGAGGATTATAATAATTCAGATTCTCGTAAATCGGCGAACTTAAGTCTTCGGAAATTTTCATTAAAATTTACTCCAGAGGATATTAAGTATATTATTATCAATAATGAAACAGAGATTCTAACAATGATTAATTCCTTAAGAAATATTAAGGAAAATTACTCACGCGAATCAATAGATATTCTTACTTCAAAAATAATTACTTCGAAACAAATTGAAGATGATTTTTAAGTTATTGAAATCAGTTTCGTTTGACTTTCCTCTCTCACAAATTTTCAAATAATCTGGATGAATTTAAATCTTTATTTTGCACAAGTGCATCCAAATTCCTAAATCCCATCCTTGTAGTGCACTTGCAATTAATATCCTCATCAGCAATTCCTGAAAGTCCGGGGCCTTCGGTTTTTACTCCTGAAGGGAGAGTAAACATTCCATATTTATCAGCTGCTTTGCCATTCATCAAGGCATGATCTTTCCGGTATTCTCCAACTTTTGTGTGGATCCAGATCCGCTCTGTACCGATGCCTAATCTTTTTGCCGCGGCTTCTGAAGTATCGTAACCCAACAGGCGGGAAGCATTCTGCACCCTGTGACCTTCGGTTCTTACGATTCTTAAAGCCTTCCAGGTTTGCATACCGGTTCTTTTCGTAACGGACTTTGCAATAATACCGTAACCTTTCCCACGGAGTAAACCCTGAGTAATATCACTTTTAACCTGTTTCACATATATCTGAGCGTGATCCTTTAAACGTTCGGGCCATTTAATGCGGTCCAGCTTATTAAGAACAGCAGCACGGACTAAATCAGGATTGACTTTCCCGAATCCAAGTTCAAATCCTAGTCCGGTTTCAAGAGCTAATCCAGTTTTATAATAATTAGTTGTAAAAATATCTTTGAGGGCTGACGTAGTTGTTTTAATACTTTCATTTGTGAGTGATTTTATAATCTCGGTGATTTGTATTTCTAAATTAGTTAAACGGTTATATTTGATCATGTCCGGGTACTCGACTTTGCCTCCGTACTTTTCAAATATATAAGCAATATCTTTTTTTATCTCATCCAATCCCTCCCGGTAGGTCTTAATTATGCTGCTTTCATAAGTTTTTAATAGTGAATCAATATCTGAATCAGCATTATTAAGCAGCTTTGCGATTCGTTCATTTATTTCTTTCTCATTCATCTGAAGTTGTCACTCGAGTTTCGGTTTCAAAATTTATAGGAGTTCCTTCTTCATCTTCGATCTGCTTAAGTTCAGCTTCAACATCTTTAACCCAGGGATGATTTGAGAGAGCTGTTTTGCGAGATGTAATTCCAAAACTATCTTTAACGCTTGTTATCTTTTCAGCCTCATTTATGATCAAATGTTTATCAAATATCGGTTCAATCAAATCGGCATTATATTTTAATCCCTTCGTTATCAAATAATAATCAGCCAGGAATGACATAAACTCGTGAACCGCAACTGTGGCTTCTGTTATGGCGATGTTACTTTTAATATCCAGACCTGCATACATATACTCGAGAGCGATACCCGAAGGTGATAAACCGGCTTTGTCAATTTTTGGATTAACACCGAAACCGAAAACATAAATGTTATCTTCGATTCTGTCCATGTGACTGTCGTGGGCTTCATTCGGAAGGTCATTAGTTTTAGGTTCAACACCACCTGCGGCATTCACATTTATTGCGCCGTAACTATTTAAGTTAAACATGAACTCACTTAGTTTAGTGCCTTCGTAGCCTTTCAATACCCATATTGCTTTGGCAATGTCCGCAAGATTATTACTGAATGCACTCAGATTAAAATCATAATTATCAATAAGAGATTTTGTGAATTTAAGATCACTGATTCCTTCCTCATTATTTTTCAATTCGATAAACGGCGGCCGGCCCCAGCCTTTTCCTTTCTGTTCATTTGGGAAAAGACTGTTCCACTTGTAAATATGATATCTCGGATTAGGATTGTAATCCGGATCCGGAATATATTTCCCACCTCGCTCTTCAGCAAAATAATACACTTTTTCCGAATCGTAGATTTCAACTTTGTTTAATATGATTTTCGGACTGTTGAATGTCTCTTGTTTTGTGACCGGGTAGTATCTTATTACTCCGACCAACGTTTCATTAAACTGAGTATCATATACAGGAATTATTTGTTGTCCCGGTATAATAGAATAATCGAACAGCCCTTGCTGATTAATGTATACATAACAAAATTCTTTTCCTTTGTTGCTGGATCCACGTAACCATTTTTGAAACAATTTATTAAACCAGAAACTGAGATTGTCATTTATAAGTTTTACGAACTGCTCATCAGCTCCTTTGAATAGAATTGAATTGCCGGCGATGTAACCGACTTTCTGGTCGATAAGATATCTGAAGAAAGCATTCATTATCAGGTTGTTGCTTTTATTTTTGTTGATATGTTCTACACCGTCAATAAAAAACTTTCTGAAATCATGTTTGAAGATATCATGTTTGCCGTTGTAATAATTTTCACCGTCAACCATATCCTTCTTTTCATCACTGTTTTTATCCTCATCGATAAGAGATTTGATGATCTCCGAAAATCTGTAGTTGTTGGAAGTTGTTAATTGAAGTTTCACAATATCTGACTGTGTTAAATACATTTCATTTTCCTCATTTAAGAAATTCGATGTTTCTGCTTCTCGGTTTACGTCTCCAGTTCCAGTAAACAAAAGCATCACCTTTGTTTGGAGATCTTCCAAGTCGTTTCTTTATATCTTCTTTACTCTCAACATGTATCTTTCCGTTCTTTACTTCGAATTTCGGAGTTGTTAAATCAGCAATCAGCTCCTCGTCGTTCAGCATTACTACATCACCAAGACGTAAATCCTCACGAGTCTGCCACCACATCTGGCTTCTAAGATTATTAAACTTCTCTTCCAAACCTATTTCAAGTGGCTGTGCGGCTCCCTGAAGATTAATAGCTGAATCACGTATTCCATATTCTTTAAGCGTGTTAATCGTACCGGCGCCAACTCCAACTCCATCGATGCCCAAACATTTCAGACTTATATTCTCGGCACCAACTAACAAATAAACCTGATGACCCAGCTGGTTGGAATCCGGACACTGAAAGTCCTCAATCTTAAAACAAACATTTCCTTTCCCATGGCAGTATGCGGCTTTATCACCGTACTCGCTGTTCGCAACATCAACACCCAAACCTTTATCACCAATAATCTTCTCCAAATTCACATTGTTGTTGTCATCAAGAAAATCCTTGAACTGTTCCACAGCATTTATGCACCATTCAATTTTTATTAATGCGTCAATCGACTGAGCCGGCGAAATTCCACGTGTACGTGAGAGAGTAAGAGGCGTGTCCTGTCCGAACCGACTAATAATTCTTTGAATGCCGACTGTACTAGCCGCGCCTGGAATAATGCTGTGATTATTCAGGACCACATTCGGATGATCGTAAGCACTAATGCGAACATGAACCACATTTTCCTGCACACAGAATCGATGCAAATTATCCAACTGGTGATCAGGATTACCGAATGCAAGAATTAGGTTGTGAGGAGCTCCGGAAGTATTCTGAAGTGCCGCTATTGTCGGAGCCGGGATCCCGGGAGTTTCTTCAAGAATTATTAACATATGCTCTGCATGAAAACCCTGTGCCTTCTTTGTTGACTCCTCATTAGTCTGAACACCAGCAACGAATGCCTCTGCTTTCCAAAGAGACAGCGGATCGTTATTCATTCGTAATTCTCCGGAACTCAGCAGGGTGCCTTTGTTGAAGCTTGGAAACAGTTTTGATATTTCACCCCAAATCTGTGAGAAAAGCTGATCAGCTTTAGGCGCTGTCGTAATTACTCTACTGTTTTCAAACGATTCGAGAAACCATAAAGTAATTGCGGCTCCGAGAAATGTTTTACCGACACCGGTGGCAGATTCCACTCCACACCATTTGCCATCGGCTAAGGTCTCCAGAACTTTCATAAACGGATTTCTAGTGCCGTCCCACTTGTGTTCGTTGTACTGAGGAAACATTTCCCAGTTTATTGTTTCAGGAATAATGCCTAATCTATCTTTCAAATAATCCAATGGATGAGTCTGATAAAACTCTCTCTGTGTGCTGTAATGTTGCAGACGCTCCTGCCTTCGTCTTCTTAATTCAGCTTCAGCGTGTGCGGCTAATTGTATTTGAGTTATTTCCATTATTCTTGTTTCACCGATTTAGGATCCATCAATACTTCTTCAATTTTATCACCACGTTTAAGTCTTTCCAATCCGAATTCAGTGAACTTACTTAAATCGACATTTCGAATAGTTATTTCACCGGTCTGTTTTATTTCATCAAAGTACAATCCATTTAATTTATCCCGATCCTTTACAATCTCGAGTGCGAGTTTGAAATCGGGTTTTATCTGATAATATCCTTTATCATCTTTTACGCCTTTCGCTTTTTGAAGAAGAAACTCTCTATCATGAATCGCTTTTTTAAATGCTTTTTTTGTATCCTTTTTCCCAAGCTTCGATATTTCTCTTTTTGCCTCAACTATGTATCGCTCGGCAGTTCTTTTGGATACATCAAATTTTTCAGAAATAATACTGCATAGTTCTTTAACTCGTTTGCTGTTGAGATATCGATCATTTTCAAGAATTAGTCCAATTACGGAATCTATACGAACCCAGATAGTATCGGTATGTTTTGATTTTGCACGTGGCATTTTAGAACTCTATTTCTTCGCCGTTCAGAATAACTTTGGAAACATTCTTGAATTTCATTAATCGTTTTACAATCACATCACAGAATTTAGGATCCAGCTCAATCAAGTTACATTTCCTCTCCAGCTGTTCACAGGCAATCATTGTGGATCCGCTTCCTCCGAATAAATCCACCACCAAATCATTAACCTGACTGTTTCTACGAAGTGCTCGTTCTGCTAGTCTGACCGGCTTTTGAGTGGGATGTAAATATTGATTTGTCACATCTCGTTTTTCATACCACAAATCAAATTGATCAATGAAATCATCATAGTCGAGGTTATAAACATCGGCGAGATTACTGAGTTCTTTATTTTTATAATGCTTTTTCCCTTTCTTCCAACCCACCATACACGGTTCATACATTCTGTGGAAATTCTGACCTCGACTGAACACAAAACTATTTTTAACCCATATCACAACTTGAGAGAAATACCATTTCGTATTTTCAAATGCCTGTCTGTTAATCGTATGATTCTTATTTGCAAACCACCAAAAGAGAGTAACATCATCAGTAGAAAATTCATGAAGGTTTCTTAAAACATCAGAGTAAAATTCCAAACATTCTATATCGCTTTTGTTATCATTAAACATCTTTCCACCTGTACCACCGAATTTTGTAGAATCATAGGATAAACTACTAGGGGATTTGTAATCAACGTTATACGGAGGATCTGTAAAGATTAATCTTGCTTGTTCACTATTCATCACTCGTTCAACATCCTCACGCTTAGTAGAATCACCACACAACAATCTGTGAACACCAAGTTGATAGAGATCTCCGGGTTTAGTTCTCGGTTCAACAATCGCCTCAAGTTCTTTTTCAACATCAAAATCATCTTCCTCGATGGAAACTTCCAAATCCGGAATATCGAGTTCATTAAACGCTAATGCAGAAAACAAAGAACTATCAGTAAGATTTATATCCTCAAGAACCAGGGCGACACCGCTCGTAAATTCACCCTGGATGGTAGGTGAATTGGCGGCAATGTTTGCGGCTTTCTCTTTGCTTAAATCCCAGTCAACCTCTCGATAATTAAATCGCTCTCCATTGAAATCAACAAAGCCATAGGCTACAGTGCCTTTATCTGACGGTGTATCGTATTGATCGATAATTTCGATATCATAATCGCCGTCTGAGAGTTCGAGTGCAGATTTTCTTTGATGTGCAGCAACCAGATTGCCTGTCCGTCTATTGAACACAAAACCTGAAATGTCACCGAACTCATCGATAGAGTACTTTAATCCTGAGAGAGCTTTTTCAGAAATGGTTCTTGGATTGTAGTCTGCCGATTTAAGATCCGATAATTTTTTATTTGTCATTTTTCCTTTTCCCGTACAGAATGAATTCTATGTTTTTAATCGAAGTGAAATACTCCTCAGCCAGTTTATGACGTGCCTCTTTCCCTGTAATGCCGGATTCACGAAGCTCTTTATATTTGATTATTATTTCTTCATTCCTGACTGCAGTCTCCGGAAGAACGTCATGCTTTACGAATACTCTCAACAAATCCAATTTGAGGTCTTTATCCATTATTTTTTCCCACTGAATAATAATTTGACTGGAATTAAAATAAATCCTAAAAATCTTTAGGATTTACTGAATTACAAGAAATCAATTGCTTAACATCTGAAGCTACTTTAAACTCCCAATTAGTTATTTTTACATCAGCCGTCGTATACCTCAGAAGTTTCCAGCCATGCCTGACTGCAAGATTGTACTTCTTAGCATCCTTAGCGTAGCCAGCGCCTCGAGTATGCCGTCCGTTTTTGTAAATGCCGCCTTCAAATTCAACCGCAATGTTGTGTTTCGGAATGGCGATATCGAACCTGAATCGCCGATCGTGCAAAAATTTATATTCCCGAACATGATCAATATTCAGAATCGTAAGTGCGCCTGAAATCATTCCTACATAGTCCGGGCCATCTGGCGACTGCCGATTCCGTCTTACTTTGACTGCCAGCTCCACACCATCACTGCTCAGGCGCTCAACATCCCTCATCGTCCATCCTGAAAATCGACTCATGCTAATAAGCCTTGTTTTTTTCTGCTTTTGAAATTAGAGATGCATCCGAGATCTGCGCGCGATAATGAAAAACGATAAACCACAGATATGCCGACTGTTTTTCTGAAATATTTAGATCGTTCGTTTGGACTTTTAAGAGCATCGAATTAACAAAATCACTGTGTCCGGCTCCAGGTGAATAGTTGATGCCAGTCAAATTTTTAACTGCATAGATTTCATCTTCTGTCATCGGTCTCAAAACGTTTGAAAGTTTTTCTGCGCTCTCACTCACAGGCGCCAGTTCGTATTTTTGATTTGAAGATGTCCTGTTAAGCTTTGAACAGATTTCATGCGCTAAACTCGACCTCACCGGTTTAGTCATTACAGTTTTTGTTATTTTGTTTCTGACAATGTAATTCATGATTATTCTCCTTAACGTCATTTTTTACTAATTAAATCAGATCAACGGTCGTCATTTTTGGTTCGATTATGGCTCCTGCAGGGATTAATTCGCCTTTTTGAAAATATTTCGACAATTCGTTAATCTCTTTTGCTGAAAAGAGTTCCGGGTTTTTATCCACAAATTCCATGTACACTCGGATTTTTTTGATTTTGTACTGTTTCTCTTCTTCAGCTTTTTGTTTTTCTTCTAAAATTCTATCATTTTTAGCCTGATTCAGAAGTGGTTCCTTAATTTTTTCCAAGATAAGTTCGTGTTTAGCTGTAACATTTCGCTGAATATTCTCGAGTAAGTAGTCCATTTTAACCCCTTTATCGGGTGAAAGCTTCTCGAATGAGGACAAAATGCACTGGTTAATATCGATTTCAGTCAAATGCTCAGGGACCTGTTCAAAGAATTTCAGGATCGGTTCAACGTGAGTTGTGAGATTCGGATCACGAATGCGAGTGTGTTCAGCAAAAAGATTTTTAACGAACCCCAAGTGAGAAGTGGAAGTTTTTGAATTGGGAGTATTTGCAAAAGAAGTTTGAGGAAGTGGAGAAGTGGGCAGTTTTTTCTTTTCATTCACTTCCTTTTTATTCCCTTCCATTCCTTTCACTTCACTTCCTTTCACTTTGTATAAATTCTCCGAGGAAGTTTCTAAATTCTCCCCGGAGAAATCCGTTTTCTCCTCGGAAGTTGTAATATTGACCTCTTTTTTGCTTTCTTCGTACTTTTTCTTTGCACGTTTTCTCTCCGAATAAACTGAAGAATAGGTTTCTTGAACAGTCTCAGTTGTGAAAATTCCCGGAGAAATCTCCGACAATAAATCGACATCCTCCCCGGATAAAATGGAAATAAACGTGGAGAAATCTTCAATCGACATACCTAATTCGTCCGCACAACTACCCATATTTCTCTTTTTTGTTAGATCAAGTTGGCAGTTATCAGCCGAGGCAATTAAATTATTTAGAGCCCAAAATCTTCCTTCTGCGGCCCAGCCTTCGTTTGAATTCCCATACATTGATCTCAGAGTTTTAAATTTTGCGTGTCTGTGAGCTTCAGACTTATGAGGGTAGTAATCGATATTAGTTTTCATAATTAATTGTTTCTCAATAAATTTTTATAAAACTGAACTCGACTTTCAAGTTCTTTGATAGTCTCCAATTCCATTTCTTTACCGCCAAAGTCAATCCATTTTTTATGAGCGAACTTCCAATCGGGCTTTGTTTGAGAATTCCCGTTTCGTTGTCTCAATGCAATTCTTTTTGCCATTTGATTCAACCTGTTCCGGAGATTTTCTTTCTGCAAATAAACCGGGGATTCAACGTTCACAGATTTATGAATAGATTCTTTCATCCCGGTGGAAATATCAAAAGTCACAGCAATCGTTCTTTCACCTGTGGCTTCACTTCCAAGGGGAACAAATTTTCCTATTAATGCCGGGGTATAATCACTTCCGAACAGATCTCCGTCTTCACCATTCATTGATGCTTTTTTTGCTTCATCCAGGGCATGTTCACGCTCTTCCTGAATTGATTCAGCCAGTTTAACGATTTCTCGATCCTGAGGTATAAACACAAATGCATCCTGCCACTGCAGATGCGATAATACCCTCACAAAACGCCCCACAGCCTGCCTGAAGAAGAGTTCTGCCTTTACAATGGTAAAGTAAACCCCTACTCGTAATCTTGGAATATCCACACCTTCAGAAACCATTTTAACCGATACCAACCACCGATCTGTACTGCTACGGAAATGATCGATTTTCCCATTGCTATCGGTTTCTTCACTTACTACTACAGGTGGTAAAACACCGGTTAATTCCTCAATAACCTTTGCGATTTCTTTGGCGTGTTTCTGAGTCGCGGCAAAAACAAGCGCGGCAGCATCGTGATGAGTGCGTCGAATTTCTGTTAGTTTTATATCCGCGGCTTTTATTATATCACGGACCCAATTTCCTTTCGGATCCAGAGCTGTTTTCAACCTCTTAGAAACCTGATCTGGGGCCAATGACTCGGTGAAAGTATGTTCAAATTCCTGTTGCGAGACTTTCCACTTCATCTTCCCATCGTAAATGGAAAAGTAAACCGGTCTGCATACATTCTCTCTTATTGCTCGATCATAGGAATAATTGTAATCTGCGACTGACATTCTGTTTTCATACTTTATAAACGGAATCGGATTATCATCTGATCTGAATGCCGTGCCGGAAATAGAAAGTCTAAACACGGCACCTTCAAAAGCTTTCACTGCGGAATCACCCCAGTTAAGACTTTCTCCCATGTGATGAGGCTCATCAAGAATTACAAATGTTCTTTTATTAAATGTGTTTTGGGCATGTATTCCTTTTTTATCCATACCAAGAAGAGAGTAAGTAATTGCTATACCGTGATAATCCTCCGCTTCAATTCCATGATTATTTGTGAAATCCGGATCGATATCCAAACCCGAGTAAGTGGCTGCATTTGCTGCCCATTGGCGCTTTAAAGAATCTGTTGGAGTAACTACCACCACTCGATCACAGTAACTTTCTTTCATGAGGTAATGTGCAACCCTGAGCCCGAGTCTTGTTTTTCCTGAGCCGGGTGTTGCCACACACAAGAAATCCACCTTCCCATCCTGAACATACTTTACAATTTTTCTGAAAGCTTCAGCCTGCCAATCTCTAAGATCAAATACTCTTTCATTTAGAATTTTTGGCATCTCGACTCTCAAGCATTTGTTTGATTTCTCTGGCGACTTCACGTAATAATCTTCTTTTTTGATATGGCTCCTTAAGTTGAGCAACGCATTCAATCACAATTTCCTGTTCGAGTTTATCAACTGTTGCGCCGGTATCTAAAGAGAAATGAAGTTCTTTATTATATTCTTTTTGTGTGATCTCTATTTTCATATTAATCCTTAAAAAAATTAGTGGGGCAAGACCTGGGAGATCCTTTCGCGGCGAGGGCCACCGCTAGCCCCAATCACTTAATTAATTAATTCTAAATACCCATCAACCAGTTTGACTTGTTGAGGAATAAAGTCCAGCAATTCACTTCTGTGCGTAATTACAAATGTGTTATGCACACCACTCATCTCATGCGCTTTACGAATCATCTCTATATATGCGTAGGCATTATTGAGGTCCAGAGCGCCGTCCTTTTCATCAAGGAATCCGGTTTCAATATTTTTACCCTGCTGTCTTGATACCTGACTGATTGCCAATTGAATTGCCGTTTCCAGCCAGACCTGCTGACCTCCGGATTTATTTGAAATCTCACAAACACCGTCCTCTTCAACAATGTTTATGTCGAAGGTTTCTTTCAGTTTCTTTTTATCTTTGGTGAGCGAAGTAGTCTCAAACACTATCCTGAATTTGTTTTCAAATAGTGAAAGCAAATCATTTGCGATCATTGTAATTTCAACACCGGAGTTTTCAAGCTTCAATACAGGGATTCCGGTTTTATCAAATGCTTTGCAAAGGAATGTCCAGTCTGTGATTTCTTTTTCAAAATGTTGTTTCTGTGAAGTTAACTCAGCGACTTTTTTCTCGTTATCCTGAAATTGTTTCTGTTCGACTTCGATGGTTGCGATAATCTTTCCGTATTGATCCATCTCATTAGTTTTAACTGATTTAGATTCCAATAATATTTTTAATTCATCTTTGCAGTTAGTAAGTTCGAAATCCAAATGCTCGAAGTTTTCGTCAACTAATTGTTTGTTTAGTTGATCAATCTCTGATCTTAAACGTGAAAGTTCGATATCAAAAGTCTCAACTGCTTCACGCACGGTATTTGTAGTTGATTCAATTTTCTGTTGATATAAAGCGATTTGATTTTCAGCATCGTTGGCTTCAGTAAGTGCTTTTTGTAATTTCTCTATATTAGGTGATTTATCGATTGCAAGCCCTTCTATTTCGATATCAACAGTTAGTAATTTGGAATTGACCTTTGCTACTTCATTCTGATAGGTCAATTCAAATTCCTCCATTTCACCACAAAGCTCCGCGTCTAATTCAGAAATAGAATTAGTTATAACTGAAACTTGATTATTAACATCCTGCAGCTTTTTAATTAATTCTGGAAGTGCTTGTTTTTCCTCATATGCTTTTTTCAAGAACTGGCAGTTGGTACCCGTCTCAGAATCGCAGGGGACATTATCAATAAGCTTAACACTTCCCTTATAACTATCAATAGCATGCTGAACTGATTTGAGTTCTGCCTCTGCTTTAATTTTATCCTGGCGCAATGCAGTGAGATTTTTCTGCTTTGGTTCAAATAGTTTTAACCCGGCTGAATAGTTGTTTTGCAACTCGGATAATTTGGATTGGAGATCTATCTTAATTTTCGATTTTTCGTTTAACTTATCGATGTTCTTTCTGATCAATTCAATATTATTTTCAATCTCAACTTTCGATTCAGCAAGCGATTTGTTCTTAAGAATAAGTTTATTAGAATCTTCAATCTCGGAATTGTATCTGGTTATTTTGCTGTTGTGAGCAGTGGTAAGTGATTCAATTCTTTCTTCTTTATCATTAATCTGTTTACGGATTTCCGCATTACGTTTTATTGCATCCTCAGACTTTGAAATTTCTATTTCTAGTTTCCGGATAGATGAATTAGTTTTATCAATTTCCGTTTCGCATCTTGATATTTCACTAATAAGTTTTGCCTGTTGATTTAAAGCTTCTACCCGAGCTGTTTCCATCTCATTCCATTTATCCAGGCTTATATCAATAGATTTTATTTTGCCTTCAATTTCAGCCAATTGGATTTCTGAGGCTTTTAATTTGGATTTGGTTTGTTCTAAATACTGTTCGTAAACATTGAGATTCAATAATTCATAAAAGAGTTTTCTTCTGTCTGCCGGTTTCAGTTCTGCAATTCCTTTGCTTTTTTGACCAGAAAAAACTGAGTTGAAAAACAGTTCGGGTGAACCAAGAACATTTTCAATTTCTTCATCGTAGGTTGTGAGTTTACCATCATTAAGAGGGACCATATTATTCCCGTTCTTCTGGTACATATTGAGATAAGCCTCAGATCCGTTTGTAAGCGCATCAATTAATATTCTGCTTTCGTAGATATCTCCAGCATGTTCAAATTCAAGTATCCTGTACGAATCCTTTAGATAAAAATGCGATTGAAGTGAGCCTGATCTACTTACCATGGTTCTGAAAGGATGTAAATTTTCCATGATAGTAGTTTTCCCTGATCCATTTTTCCCTGTGAGTGCAATTAAGCCCGGTTTGAATTGAGTAAAATCAATTTCAATTTCATCCACACCTAATCCTTTATGAATCCCTATTGCACCACGTAATTTTAATTTTAGAATTTTCATGAGAACACCTCCTCGCCTGAGATAGAATGCACTTTCTCTTTGATCGTCCCGTTAATGTTGAATTCAATTACCGCGGCATATTCCGAGACTTCATCTAATAATGATTTACAGTGCATGATTTTTTCGGAGCGGCTTTCTCTCTGATCGGGAATGATGTTGTACTCGATTTTTACATCTTCCCCGAAGACGTTTTTAAGTTTCTGAATTTTATCATCTGTAATAAGTGCCCGGTCATTTTCCTTTATTTCAATTCTCAATCGATACTCGGCTTCTGTGACTTGATAGAATTGAACTTCATCTCCATCTTTATAAAAGAATTCACCTGAGAGGAATTGCAATTCTTCTTTGATCATTGGTTTAGCAGAAGTGAGCATAATTTGCTCTGAGCAAATTTCAAACTCATCTGTCGGAACATAAACGAACTCAATCACTTCAAAAGATTTCTGTTCTGTTTCACCCCAATTCTTATTATAAATTGATCCCGAGTAACCCATGTTGGGTTTGAAGAACTGTCTTAAATGAATGTGCCCAAGCGCATAATAATCATGTTTCGCTTTTTCAAGTGTGGAAGGTGCGACCATGATATCTTGAGAAACAAGTGTTTGTCCAGTGCTTAATCTTGATCCGACTACGTTCCCATGAAAAGCTAAAATTTTTGGACATGTATAAGGTTGTGTAATGTCCCCGATGTTCTCGAACACCTGCTCAAATAATTGAAGAAAATCCGAATTGTTGTTATCGATTGATTGATCCGAAATGAAGCTGGCTTTTGTTGGGTAAGGAACCAGAGTAACTATGTAATTAACATCGGACATAGCCTGTTTGTTATCAAATCTCAATAAATCATTCGGAATATCATCCGGCGTTCTAATCCCCAGAACAACCGGGTATTCGTAAGCGTAAATATTAGGCTCCAATTGGTGAAGTAGTGAAACCGAACCCGGTTCATCGTGGCTGTTATTTCCTTTCGTAATAAAAATGAAATCAACCAGCTTTGATAAATGCCGGAGATAATCATGTACAAGGTTAACACCGGATTTATTATCATAGCTTTGTTTCTTCTCCCAAATATCGCCAGCGTGAATAATCGCATTCACTTTATTAGATTTGCAGTATTCAACTATCTGACTGAGTGAGGCTTCGAGCTTATTTTGTTTTTTAGGATCGGAATCCGCATGCCAGTCAGCTGTATGTAAAAATTTTATTGTTTTCATTTTCCCCCCACACATTCAGTTAACCATTGGTTGCCACCGAAAAATCCAAGATTATGAATAACTTCTTTTCCGCATTCAGGGCAGAAAGTTGGACTTGTATCATCTTTTCTTTTCAATTCCCAGTAGTTCGTTTCTTCACCACAATGCGGACAATAGATGGGTTGCGAATAGAATTTAAAAACGAATTCATTCTGCTTTTTTTGTCCGAAACTAGTCCCTTCATGATCCGGAAAAACATCTAATATAGTTTTCATACTAAATCTCCTCCCTCATCTGCCTCAGGTAAATTCAATAGTATCTCGATGAATTTTATTTGTTTGTTTAAATCATTTGTCTCTATTCGTTTTGCTGTAATGGGATTTCCTTTTGGATCTTCATAACCTTTTAATTCAATAAGCGTTAGTATTTTATCCGTCCTTTCTTTTTGAATTACATCCCGGTATTCTTCAGCTAATATGTGGTTCTGTTCCTCCTCACTCATTCCCGGACTTAAAGTTGTTGTTGGAGGAGTGTCCGGTGGAGTTGCACCATTTCCATTACTTAGTGTATTTGGGATTTCAGTATAGTCTGCATCTGCTGAAGAATTTTGTGAATTGTTATTTCCCGGTAACATATTACCGGATGGATACATTGTATCCATTAAACCAAGTCTTTTTTTAACGAGATCAGCTCTGATTTTGGCTTGTTCCTCAGGAGGTAATTGTTTTAACAATTCGTCTTTATCTTCAAGAACATATGGTACTGCAAAGGATTTTCTAAATTCTTCTAATGAGAAGGAGGAAGGTATTTTTGCAATCAGTTTATTATATAACCTTGTCATGGCATTGCTCTCTGCAAGAGCCTCCGCATGTGATCTGCGACTTTTTATCTGTCCCTCTTTATTATATTTCTCCAGATCACGGTAATAATCATATTTTCCTGTTGTAACGGCTTCTTTTATAGAACCATCAATACTCCTCATTCTGCCGCGTACTTGATGATTTATAAAGACTATTTTACCGGATTCATCAACTCTACGTTCAAGAATTCTTGAATCTGTAATTTGAATGCCAGACTGTTGAGCTATTTCATTTAGTTTTGTAAGATGCAAACAATAGCCTCCACTTTCGTTCCGGTAAATGTCCCGGTTGTTTCCATATTTATCCAACTGAGTATCAACTGAGACTAAAGCAATGCCATATTTTAATCCAGTATCTGCGAATTGAATTGTCTCGGGAAGCAAAGGAATAATTAAATCTTTCGAACGTTCTATAAATGTTTGTAGAGTTTCGTTACTGTCAATTCTTTCCTCTGCAAATTTTATTAATGCTTTGTTAGTCATATTATTTGCCTCCTCTTGGATAAAAAGAGTTTACCATTCCCTGAAATATTGGATACAGTCGGGAAGTGGCTCGCTCCTGTTTTACTATCACCTTGACCGGCCGGTCGAGTGTAATAGGTAATTTCTTTTTGGTTTGCGTTTTTAATTGCTGTTCCTTACATTCTTTTATCATGATGTTTTCCCCTTATTGTTTTGAACCCTTCTATTTTGAGGTGCCCGCCCCCCGTCGGGCACTTCGTTTTAATTTTTAGTCTTCAGCTTTTTTCTTTCACTTAAAAGCTCCTTGATAATTGGCTTTTTAGTTTTGAGATTATTATTTTTCAGCAGAATCATGGATATCCTTTGATTTTATTTTTACTAGTTTATTTTATACCCGGTCCCAGCCGGGTATTTTAATATTCATCATTTTTTCTTTTCCCGAAAAACTCTTTAATTATTGGCTTCACAAAGGGAAATATGAGAACCAAAATCGCAAACAAAACTGCGGCTATATATCTTTCATTAGTCATTTCCATTTTTGTCACCAAACTTTTGATTCATGGTTAAGTGCAATAATTTGAAATCTTCCAATGCGGTACTTTTATTAGATTTAAGCAGAATATTTTCTATTTTTTGTTGCTTTGTTTGATCAACAATCTTTGTAACCAGCTCCCAGTACCAATTGGGAAGTGTTATTGTTGAGAAATATCTGTCTTGCGAAATCATAAAAACTCCATTTGTTTTTTTAATCTCTATTGCCGAAAATCCGTTTAGCTATAGCTTCCGCTGATTCATATCCTTCAGCGTGCAAACTGACATGATCGTATTCTTTAGATTTCTGAAATTCTCTCACATCGGCAATTCTGAACCGGTATCTAATTTTTCTGTTTTTGTCTCGGTATGTGCGAGCTTTCAGGTTTCCATTCTTAACTTCATTTATAATTGTGACCGGACTAATTTTTAATAATTTCTGGGTTTTATGGAGACTCAACTCTTCAATGCTATGTTCAAGATCCCGTTCTAAAATTTTTTTGAGTATTTTCCGTTGCTCGCAGAGTTCATCCCAAATCATTTTCTGAGTTACTATGGAAGTAGTTCCGTTCATTTACTCATCTCCGTAAGTAAGTCTTATCAGGTTGTCGAACGTTTGATTGAATTCTTTTTTAATATCCTCGAGGCGGTAACGCATTTTGATTCTTTCGTCCGGAGTGAATTTTCTGTCTTTTATATCTTCTATTACCTGATCGTTTAATTTCTTTAATTCACCACCGATTTTTGAATTGCTGGCGAAATTCAGTTCTATTAGTGTTTCGCATTTTGAAATACTATTTTCCACATACCCATGTTTTTCAAATATTTGAATTATCTCGGTGTATAATGAAAGCGGCATCTCTTTTTGCGTTTCAATTGAGTATTGAACCTTTTGATAATAGGTGCTTAATTTCCCTGCAATCCATTGATAACTGATTCCATGCTTCAGCATTATATTTCTTATTTCTTCCTGTGGTGTTATATACGACATCAGCTTCCCTCTCTAACCGCCTTTGTGAATGTGTTATAAATTTTAGGTAAACTTGACTTAGCTTTTCTATCCGACAGTACTTAAGTTGCTCTCAACATTTTTAATTGTGTTCTTTGGAATTATGATGAGAGCGTCTTTTCCTGCTAGTTCGTTATCCCTGAATATTTCCAGAACATCACCGGGTCCGAGATCGTTATCATCAACGAAAATTTTGGGTAAAGAAAGGACGGCACCTCTTAGTCCACGTTTACCAACTTTGTATTCTTTAATCTTGATCATTGTATCACCATTTGTTCTTTGAAAAAAATTATTTTAAGTCTCCCAATGGTTTGCTACTTTTGTTCTGGACGTTCAATTTCACAAACCGAGGGAGGCATTATGGATCTTAAAGATTTTGAAGAAGTTGAAAAATTATGGGATTTTGTTGAACTCCCATTTGAATCCAATAAAGAGTTGATAAAAGAATTATACAAAGTATCTCTTCTGCTTGAATCTTGGATGTCGGCAATGGAGTTCACTTTTGCCTCACACTTTGAAAAGTTGACAGATAAAAGCCAAGAAGAGATCCGACAAGAAATAAAACACCGTATCGGACTTGCTTATTACGAGCTCTCTGCTGGGAAGATTGCGAAATATGGGAAAATATCTGACCAAGGCGATCCCGATCAGTAAATATGTCCTTTGTTAATTTCGGACGTGAATCGATTTCGGAATATTTGATGTGCTTGCCACGGAGCTTATGCACAATTGATTTCAGATTTTGGAGTGCAACATTAGTACGCTCGGTTAAATCTCCCGTGAGTTCAGATTCAGCGCCTGTTATCCATGGGTGGTAGGGATATTTCTTCCAGTGACCTTCTCTATCAACAAATACAGAGCACATTGCTTTCTCCTGGTTAGTTTGCGAACTTAATGAAATTCTTAGTGCTAATATATAAAAGTTCGTGCATTTGTCAAGTAGAATTCGACATAATTTTATAAAATAGTACTAACTTATTATTTTACAATAAGATAAACTTGCACTAAGTTTTATAATTATGAGTTGGAAAATTTTTTTTAATACGCTATTAAGAGATTTTAGGCTTAGCGGTAATGAATTGGCTACTGAAACAGGCATTCATCAACCGACTATAAATCGCATAGTGCGAGGAATTACAGAGAAGCCTTATCCCTCTACTATAAAAAGGATTGAGGATGCATTAAATATTAGGATCGACGATTCAGATCCCGAAAACATCACATACAAAAAGCTTAATAATGAGCCGAAACAAATTTTTGACGGTGCAATACCGGTTTACAATTATCCGCTGCTTGCAACGGTATACGCCGGCGATCCAGAACTTTTGGATCACGAACATTTTGATGAATCGATACCATTTGCTTATAAAAAGAATAGTGATAAATGCTTTGCACTAAGTGTAAATGGCAAAAGCATGGAAACAACTCTTCGCGACGGAGATCTGATTTTAGTTGATATGGATTTATTACCAATTGACGGTGATCTAGTAGCTGTAAAACTTAAAAATGGAAATCAATACATAAAGCGCTATAAAAATCTGAACTACGCATTTGTTCAATTATCTTCGGACAACTCAGAATATGGGGTGCGCTTGGTCGATAAAAAAGATATTGAAGCGATCTACCCGGTTGTTCAGATAGTATTTAATCTGCGAAATGGGGAACGAAAATCCGGAACAAAATAAATACTGCGCTCTGGAAGTAACAAAGTATATGTCTCAAAAAGTTTGTCCGATTATAAAGCCGGGTGATACTATTATAGTCAGCTTTAAAAAAGAAGACAAACCTTTGCATGGGCAATATGTACTTGTATCTTCAAATGAGCGTCAATGGATAGAAAAATACTGGAAAGGTTTAAATAAGCGTTACCAGAATATCTATCTGATTGTTAAAATAATTATTAATTGATCGTGGATATTTTTCATCAAATCGGAGGGTAGCATGTATAAAATTTCCAAATCAGTATCTCAAAGAATTTCATCAGGTATAAAAAATTACCAGTCAATTATTCAATCAGCTATTGCACGCGACATAAATGAAAAAGACACTGTTACCATTGTTATTGATATTCTTTCGGATCTTTTTGGATATAATAAATATTCTGAAATTACAGGTGAATACCAAATTCGTAGTACATATTGCGATTTAGCAACAATGGTGAACGGGAAAGTAAATTTATTAATTGAGGTAAAGTCTGTAGGTATTGAATTAAAACCAATACATACGAAACAAGCAGTTGATTATGCTGCGAATCAGGGTATTGATTGGGTGATTTTAACTAATGCTGTTAAGTGGGAGGTTTATAAGGTAAACTTTACAAAACCAATTGATCAAGAATTGGTTTATTCATTTAATTTTCTTGAGTTGAGTACGAAATTATCGAAAGATATTGAATTGTTATTTCCTCTAACTAAAGAGGGAACGGTTAAATCATCTCTTAATCTTTATCACGATCAAAGACAAGCGTTGAGTAGATATACAATTACTGCTACAATATTGTCTGAGGACTTTCTCAATATTCTAAAAAGGACTTTACGGAAAATGTCCCCTGGAATTAATATCGACAATAATGAAATTAGTGAGGTGTTAACCAATGAAATTATCAAAAGAGAAGTTCTCGAAAACGATCAACTGAAAGAGTCTATAAAAAAAGTCAACAAACTAAATTCAAAAGCCAATAGACCAAATAAAACCAGTGAGATAAGAAATACTTCTGAGCAGAAAGGCAATATTTCGCAACTATTAATTACCGGAAAATTCAATGAATAGTAAATTAGAGATTCTCTACGAAAAATTAAATAAGATTGACGAGCTCATTAAATTTGCACGCGTCTTAGGAGAAAAAGTTGAGGTGGGGGAAGAAACCATAACTTCAGAACAACTTCAAGAAATGCGAACAACATTAAAATCGCAAATAGCAGCTGAATTATCTCAAAGTAATTTAAGAATAGTGAAATGAAGGGCGTATACATTCAAAACAACAGTCCTTACTATTGGTTGAGGTATTATGATAAGCTAGAGCATAATCCTACCAGGAAAAGAAAGTCTGTTAATACTAAAATAAAAGTCACTCCATCTGATAAACAAAAATTAGCAGGCAGGAAAACTGGTGAAAAGCTCGAACTTCAGGGAACTCCTGAACTGCGAAAATTACTAAAGTCATTTAAAGTAGGTTTAGCCGAGAGAGATATTCAGGCTCGTTCCGGAGTAAAGCTTAGAAAAGATTTGAAGTTATCTGAAGGTTATCAAGAATTTAAGCAGGCTCGGTCGGTCCCAGGAAGTAAAAGAGAATTGAAACTCAAGACGTTTGAGAATTATAATATTGCCGTTGATCATATGATAGCTTCATGCGGAGATAAAAAAATATACAAGTATACGGCGCAAAGAGATTATGTTGATCTTCTCAATTATTTTGAAAATAGAAAAATTGGTGGGAAGAAGATTAAAAATAAAGAAGGTAAGGATGAAACGATTTATAAATCGATGTCAATTAATACTAGATCCATTTACACCCGTTCTCTAAGAACTTTGTGGAAATATTTTGTTGAACAGAATCATGCCGCAGTAAATATTATTGAACCCGTTGAAGCAGAAGATAAAGATCCTGAACCGATACCAATAGGAGAAGTTTATACAATTTTAAACCAATTCGATGATGACGATGAATATCCTCATCACTTTTGGATAATTGCTTTTATGTTGTTAACCGGGTGTCGTCCTTCAAGTGCAATAGTTCAACGAAAAGAAGATATTAATTTTAAGTCAAAAGTGATAACTATCCGAAATGTCAAATCCGGGAAGAGAAAGAAAAAAGAATATTATAAATTTCCGCTTTATTGGGCACTGGAAGATTTAATAAAAAGTATGGGAGTTAAACAGGGAGATACAGGCAGGTTGTTTGATATGTATAGCGTCGTCCCGGCAAATTATACATGGCCGCTTTCATTTTGGAAAAGGAAAGTTCATTTCCTGAAGCTGGGTAAATATATTTCAGATGAATATACTTTAAAACAACTTCGTCCGACTTTTATTTCGTTTTTGATCAATGTTTTAAAGATGGATATATACACAGTTTACAAATTGGCAGATCATGCAAACATTAAAGTTACTGACAAACATTATGTAAGTTTTAAACTGGATAACGCTCGCGATGAATTAAATGAAATTACACTGGATAGTTT